>WNGF01000162.1_pt1 | contig 95315 bp, 105 predicted proteins | sample 5400641 | NCBI WGS metagenome assembly WNGF01 (sample SAMN13153371, study PRJNA577476) | soil metagenome | isolation source: 80 cm soil or saprolite under grassland replicate 2 | place: USA:California | collected 2016-06-15 | reverse complement strand
GATCGAACGCGAGCACAACCGTGGCCGTCACTCCGTCGACGCCGCTCACACTTCGACCAAGGAGGCCGCTATCGTCCTCAGCGTCTGACCATCACACCGGGACCGCCGCCGAAAATCCACGGCGCGCGGGACATCCTCCACGGCGACCACGGTCGGACAGTTCGTCGCCACCGGAGAGACCTTTCATGTCCACGGCACCACAACGCAGGTCTACCGGATCGACTGGTCTGACGGCAGCTACCTGCTCAGTCGCTCGCCCAGCCACTTCGAGTTCAATACGAATTCACTCGGTCAGTTCGTCTCTACCGAGGTCCAGCAGGATCCGGGAATCCTCTACAGCGCCGACGGACAGGTGATCGGGCGACTTAGCGTCTTCACGCTCTCGCACATGACCTCGAGAGACACCAACGGCAACGGCCAGCCGGATCCCGGCGAGGTCACCGCGAGCGTCGATCAGTTTCGCGTGACCTGCCCTTGACCAAAAGCTGACCACCGCCCAAGAGGTTGACTACGGGAGAAACGGATCGGGCCGATTATGGGAGTTCGGCGGACTCGAACCGCGACCGCTCGTCAATCGGTCTCGAGCGGACGCGAACGCGCGACAACGGCGCGCACGGTCGATGGCCACCATTGCGCGCCGTCGTGTGCGGTCGGAGTCTGGCTGGCGTTGAGGTCGCGTGCGATTTGGCGCAGGCTCTTGCCCAGCGACTGCTCTTTCTGGATACGACGCACGAGGTCAGCGGAGACGACAGGCGGTCTTCCGGGCGGAGCAACGCGGGCGCGTCCTCTCGCGGGTCGTCGTCGGTCGATTACGAACCGCTCGAGCTCGTCGACCGGAACGAGCCGCGTCCCCGAAGGCATTTCCACAGTCTCGAGCAGCGGCAGCACGCGGCGGTTGAAGGTCGATCGACTTACGCCGAGCGCCTGGGCCGCCTGCGTCCGCGTGTAGGTGAGCCGCTCGACGTCCACCGCGCGGCGAACGACGGTTACGGCGGAGCCGGCGGGCTTGGGCGCGGACGGTCCGTGGCGCTTCGCTTTCTCGCTCTTGCGCCGCTGTCTGCGCCGGGGCACGCGTACAAGCGTACACAAACTGTGACCCGTATTGCATCAAAGATGCATCTGTGTCTCGCCCGCTATCGAGGCTGATAGTTGCTGTACGCGGGAGCCTCCAGAGTGGACCGGGTCCTCAGCGTTCGATCGTGAGCCGGCGGTGCGGGACGCGCTGGCGTTCGAGCTCCATCAGGCGTCGGAGGCGCTGCAGGCGTTCGGCGTCGAGGTCGCGCTTGCCGGCTTCGAGCATGCGGACGCAGTCGACGAGCGAGGCGACCTGGGGGCGAGCGCCGCGGCCGAGGTTCTCGCGGAAGGCGCGGATGCGCAGGTCGTCGTAGCCACGTGTCCCCCACGGCGCCGGCACGATACGCAGCTCACCGGCGCGCGTCCGCGTCCTGACCGGCTCCGAGGAGGCCAGGCTCTCGGCGTCGACCGGCTGCCGGCCCGGCCCTCTCGCGTCGAGCTCCTCGAGAGCGCGATCGAGGCGGCGCAGGTTCTCCTCGCGCAGGGAAGGGACGATGTCGAGGCCGTCAGTGGTCTCGGCGCTACCGTGCACGACGCGGGCGAAGCCGCCCACGACGACGTAGCTGACCCGCTCCCGATCGAGCGCCTCGAAGAGTACGTACGGCTCGAAAGCGGGCTGCGTGCTCATTCGCCGCCGCCGAGCCGCTCGAGCAGCGCCTGCACCCGCTGCTGCGGCGCCTGCGGCAGGCTATCCCCCAGCTCCGAGTCCAGCGCCGGGGTTTCTTCTCGCTCGGCGATCTCGACCCTGAGCGAGAAGCCGCACGCCTCGACGACGGAGCGCAGGTTCTCGAAGCTCGGCTCCTGCCCACCGATCTCCCAGCGGGCGATCTGGGCCCGTTCGCGGCCGAGCCGGGCCGCGAGTTCGGCCTGCGTCAGCCCCGCCTTCAGCCGGGCTTCAAGGATTATCTGAGCCCCAGTCATTGCCGGGGCGGATTGTACCTTCGTGTTGACAGAGGAGCGCGTCACTGATAAGTTACCCGACTCGAATGAGGCTCCACGCAGGTCAGCTCTCCCTCCTCGAGACCGACAGCACACCGCAGGCCGAGACGATCGAGGGAACGAAGCGGGCGCCGCGACAGAGAGCGACTCGGCCCGACAAACCTGCCGAAAGCGCTACTCCTGGGCGTGGCCGCGCAGCAGCTCAACGCCACATCACCTCCGCACCTGCAGCCGACGGCGCAGCTCTCCTGACGACGAACGAGGCGGCCAACCTTCTCCACGTTCACCCACGAACCGTGCAGCGGCTCGTCGAGCGCGGCCAGCTGTGCACTGTCCGGCTCGGAGGCGCCGTCCGGTTCGACCCGCACGACGTCGCGCGCCTGATCGAGCGAGTCAAACGCGGCGCGGCGCCGACCGATCCTGACCGTGCACACGGGCTGGCCCTGCGCGCCGTCGGGCCTTCCACTTCGTTCCGCGATCGCATAGGTTCGGGCGGCTGATGGCGGTCAGGAAGCGCGGCGATCGCTGGGTCGTTCGGTGGCGCGAAGGCGGCCGCGGCTCGCCCGCGCATCAGAAGACGTTTACGCGCGAGAAGGATGCGCGACGCTTCGACACGGCCGTGCGGCGCGCGAAGGACCTGGGCCAGCTGTCGAGCGAGGTCGTCGGCTCCGAGCAGACCGTCGCGGCGTTCCTCGAGGAGTGGTGGGACAAGTACGCGCGTGCGTCGCTGAAGCCGTCAACGCTCGCCTCCTACGCCTACCTGCTCGACCGGTGGATCGTTCCCTACCTCGGCCGGCTCCGCTTGCGCGACGTCTCGCGCGAGGCGGTCGACCAGTACCGGGCGCAACTCCGCGCCGCCGGGGCCGGCGCACCCACCGTCAACCGTTGCCTTGCCGTCCTACAGGGCGTCCTCCAGCGCGCCGTCGAGTGGCGCCGTCTTCCCGCGAACCCCGCCGTGGGCACGATGCGGCTGCCGCATGTGCGCGACTCGGCGATCGACGCGCGCGAGCCTGAGCAGGTCGAGGCGATCCGCGCCGCGATCCTCGACACCTTAGGCCGAGCCGATGCGGCGCTCGTGAGCTTGCTTGCATACGAGGGCCTACGCCCGGGCGAGGCCTTCGCGCTCGAGTGGCGCGACCTCCTTGACGAGCGCGGTCTCCCCCGCGCGCGGCTGCGCGTCGCGCGCGGACTCTCCGAACGTCAGGTCGTGTCGCCGAAAAGCGCCCACAGCCGGGAGCCCGAGCTCTTCGGGCCGATCGCCGCGGAGCTCGGCGAGCTGTACCTCGCGCGCGGCCGGCCGCACCCGCGCATGCTCGTTTTCGCGGACACTCAAGGAGGACATCTTCGTCGGCAGAACTGGCGGCAACGCGTCTGGATCCCGGCGCTCGAGCGCGCTGGCGAACCGTACTTCCGCCCCTACGACCTCCGGCACACGTGTGCAACGCTCCTGATCTACGAGGGCCGCCCTGTGACAGAGGTCGCGGCTCACATGGGTCACGCCGACGCCGGCTTTACTGCACGCGTCTACGGCCACGTCTTCCGCGACGCGGCCAAGCACCGGCGCGTGCCGATCGAGGAGGCCATCGCGTTGGCAAGGCAGCATTTAGCCCAAGCGAGTGGCGAGAGGTAGACATGGCCGAGCGGTCAGCGATCGAGTGGACAGATGCGACGTTCAACCCGTGGTGGGGCTGCGAGCGCGTGTCACCAGCGTGTGCGCACTGCTACGCAGACACGTGGGCGCGACGCTACGGGCACGACCTGTGGACACCTGATCGCTCCCGGCGGTTTTTCGGCGACGCGCACTGGCGGATTCCGCTCAAGCTCAACCGATCGGCTGAGGCCGCTGGCTCGCCCCTGAAGGTGTTCTGCGCGTCCATGGCAGACGTTTTCGAAGCCCACCCCGAGCTCGATGAGCCTCGGCAGCGGCTGTGGTCGCTGATCGAGGCCACGCCCTGGTTGTGCTGGCAGCTGCTGACGAAGCGGCCGGAGAACGTCGCCGAGATGGTCCCCTGGGGAGATCCCTGGCCGCAGAACGTCTGGATCGGCGCCTCGATCGAGAACACCGCATTCACCTTCAGAGCCGACCTGCTCCGCGAGCTTCCTGCGACGGTGCGGTTCATCTCGGCCGAGCCCGTGCTGGCGAGCCTGTTTTCGCCAGCACGCCGGCGCAGGCCGCTCAGGCTCGAAGGGATCCACTGGGTGATCGCCGGCGGCGAGAGCGGACCTCGGTGTCGACCGACAAACGTCGAATGGTTGCGAGAGCTACGCGGGGCTTGCGTCTCGAACGGAGTTGCGTTCTTCCTCAAGCAGCTCGGCGGGCATCCAGACAAGCGCGGGCACGAGAAGGCGGTGCTCGACGGAATTCGATGGACGGAGCTCCCCGCCTTCCCGTCGCCGGCGAGCCTGACGGAGGTTGCCGCCTAGAACAGCTGGCGCTGCCCGTACGGGTTGATCTTCTGGATCTTGCGCCAGAAGTCGATCGCCCGCGGGTTGCGACTCGCGAAGACGAGGTCGTAGACGGGCGTCTGGTTCGCGAAGGCCCGGACCTCCATGTGCTCGGCGACCTGGAAACCGATGCGGCGGAACTGCGCCGCGAGCACCTCGCGAAACACGAGCCCAAGTGGCTCGCCGGCCTTCACGCGCGGCTCCCACGCATCGGTGCCGAGCACGGCGGTGATCGCCTTGCTCGTGTAGTTGCGTTTCATCGAACCGATCGGCACGTTGACGAGGAAGTCGATCCGCTGCGTCCGATGCGAGCCGAGGAACCTGATCGCGTCCCAATGGCCGTTGATGTCCTCGGGGTCGATGAAGGTGAAGGTGAGGCCTGGGTCCGGAAGGAAGGCGAGCGCTTCGGCGAGGACGTGGGGATCGTTCGCGTCGCCGCAGAAAACGCGTGCGCGATCGGCACTCACGCCGCGGTCCAGAAAGCGCCGCTCCAGCGCAGCGGCGAGAGTCGGATTGAACTCCACGAACGCGAGCCGGTTGAACGCCGCCTGAGCGGCGAGGAGCGGGCAGGCGTCGACTTCGCAGCGGTCGTCGTCGACGACGGCCAGGCCGGTGGCGGCGAAGAGCTCGAGGTAGCCGCGATTATCGGGCCACCTGTTCTTCATGCCGTTGTTGAAGATCGTGCAGTACTTGCGGTGGCGGTCGAACTTCTCGAGCGAGTGCGGCTTGATCAGACGAGCCGGCAGCCCATCGCTCGCAGTAACTGGGCCGGTCGGCATCGAGACAACGACAGGCTCCTCCTCGGCCGACTCGACGGGCTCGTCGAACTCGAAGAAGGGTAGCCGGGCCTGGTTGTCGTCTGGGGTCAGTGAGATGTCCCGGTCGAAAAGGGACCGGACCCTACGGTTCAGGGCGGATGGCGGAGAAGGCTCGTGTGCGGGTGGTGTGCGCGAGGCGGCATGGCACTCATCTTCAACCGCCTAGTTGGCGTTGAAGAAGTGCTGCAGATCGCGAGAAGCCGACGCCCAGATTCGAACTGGGGACCCCTTCATTACGAGTGAAGTGCTCTACCAGCTGAGCTACGTCGGCGGGGGATCCAGTGTAGCGGCCTCGGATTGGGCCGGCCCCGCCAGGGCCTTGGCTTCGATGACGAACGACTGCCCATGCCACCCGTACTGGATGTACGACACCCAGGTCCAGGTTTCGTCGGCCGCGGAGAGCTCCAGCATCGCCTTTCGCTCGCCGGCCAGCTGCGAGCTCGACCAGCAGAAGTAGTCGTCGAACGCAACGATCATCCCGTGCTTCAGCCGCGGCTGAAGGAACTCGAGCACCGTCTTCGTGCTCGAGTAGAGATCGCAATCGACGTAGGCCAACGCGATGTCCGTTGGCTCGTCCGTAGACGACATCCTCACCAGCGTCTCCTCGTAGAACCCGGGCACGACCGTGTACGCGTCGTTCGGAATTCCGCGGTTCGCGGAGACGGCGTGGAACTGCTCCAGGGTGATCGCCATCTTTCCCTCCGCCCATTCCGGGTGCGCGTCCGCTTCGCGAGGTGTCGGAAATCCCTGGAACGAGTCGAACGCCCACAGCTTCGCACCATGTCCATGGCGTCTCGACTCCTCGTAAGCAAGCGCGAAGGTCATTCCGCCCCAGCTTCCGAACTCGGCGTAATCGCCCTGGATGCCGTTGAAGCGAAGCGCCTTGAACGCGTTGTAGAAGAACTCCCGGCGGGCCAGCCGCTCTCGCCGGTAGAGGTCGAAGAGCCATGGGCCGACGACGCGGTCGGACGCGGCGTGAGCTGCTCGCCGTAGCAGGGGGCGGATCAACAGAGGGCCAGAATAGCCCTGCTCTGAGAGTGGGCTACCTGCCCTTGCCGTGGCCGCCCGGCTGGCCGGAGGTCGCAGCGGCTCCGGCCTGCGCGGGCTCGGGCGACGGCCCAGGCTGCGGTTCCACCGGCGGATCCTGGTGGTGGCCCTTCCCGGAGTTGTCCGTGGATGACCCTTCGGGCGCGGGTGGGGCCGGATCGGCGGTCGTGCCGTGCGTCTTCGGCGCCTTCGGCTTGTGCGCGCCTGAGGCGCTGGGCTGGGCCGGTTCCTGGGTCGGCGCCGTCTGCGGAGCGGGCTCGGGTGTGCTCGCCGCCGGCGCGGAGTCAGCAGGCGCGGACTCGGTTGCGACCGGAGGCGGCGTCGACTCCTTCGGGCGCGAAGGAACCGTCGAGTGTGCCGGCGCGTCCTGCCGGGACGTGACGCTCACGAACTGGCTCGAGACCGGCGACGACGAGACCGGCGCCTGGGTCACGTCTTGCGCGGCCGGCGGCACAACGGCGACGGAAGTCTCCGCCGCCGCCTGGTGCCGCGGCTGCATGTGGTCGGCGGCCGTCGTAACGACGGTCGCACCCGCGAGCGCAACGGCCGTCGCGATCTTGACCGCAGCGGCACCGCCACCCCCGAGCATCGCTTTGAGGAAGGCGAGCGCGCCGCCGATGTCCGCGCCGCGCCTGAGCCGCTTCCGCCAGCCATCCTCGGTGGGAGCCTCCTCGAGTCCGGACGCGAGCGCGCGCCGCGCGCGGAAGATCAGCGTCTCGACCGCCGCCTGCGAGAGATCCAGCTCGTCGGCGATCTCGCGATAGGAGAGCCCCTGCCACTCGCGCAGGAGGATCGCGCGGCGCTGGTTGTCCGGCATGTCCCCGAGGACGTCCTGCAGGCGGATCAGCTCGTCCGCGACCTTCTCCTTCGCGGGGACGACCTCCTGGAGCACCTCCATGTTGTTCGGCGCCTCGATTCGCCCTCGCCGCCAGGACGAGCGCCGGCGCGAGAGGCAGACGTTGTGCGCGATCTTGAAGACCCAGGCCTGCTCGGCCTCGGGGACGATCCCGCGCGCGAGGCCGCGGAAGGCGTTCATGAACGTCGTCTGGACGGCGTCCTCGGCCTCCTCGCGCGAGCCCAGCTGGTGGAAGCAGTAGCCGAGGATCTGCGTCGAGTAGCGCTCGTACAGCTCGCTTGCGGCATCGGCGCCGGGAGCGGCAGGGGGCTCGACCCGACTCGCGCGACCTATGGACGGAACAGCAGCCAACAAGGGCCTCCTGGGGAACCGACGGCTAGGCGCGCCCCGCCCGGACGTGCCCTGTCGCAGTTTGAGCGAGCTTTCCAGGCCATGCAAGTCCCCCAGGAGGGGGAGGGATCTCTAGGCGATGGCGATCGCCGTTCCGAGCTCGCGGCGGAGGCGGACGAACAATGCCTCCAGCGCCAGGCCAGGGCTGAGATTGAACTCCTCCAGCGCCCGCCAGGTCTCGCGCACGAGCTCGCAGGCGCGCTCAGCCCCCACGAGCCGCTCGGTCGTCCCGTCGACGGCGAGCTCGTCCGCCCGGTCGGCGTGGACGAGCGCCCGGCTCGCACCGACCGCGCTGACGACGAGATCGCGGTACCAGGCAGCGAGCTCCTCCAGCGACGCGAGCAGCTCGTCGCGCTCCGCGCCCCGCTGCGTCCGCCGGATCCACTGCTCGGCCTCGCGCGCGGTCAGGTCGCGCGGCTCGACGTCGCGCTCCGCCTGCTCTTTCGCCGCCTGGCCGCGTTCGCGGATGCCGTCGAGGATCCGTTGCGCCGCGGCCGAGGGCTCGAACTCCGGATCCGCGTAGACGCTGCGTGCGACCTCGAGCAACGCGGCCCGGCGCCGCTGCGCATCCGGGTCGAGCAGCCGCCCGACGCGGTCGAGCCGGCCCGCCGCCACGCGCGCGAGCGAGGTCGCCTCCTCGGCCGAGAGCCCGGGCGCGCGGGCCGCCACCTCCTCGCGAATCGCATGCTCCGACAGGCGGCGGAAGGGGACGAGCTGGCACCGCGACCGGATCGTCTCGGGCAGCGGGCCGAGGTCGTCCGCGACGAGGACGATCACGGCATACGGCGGCGGCTCCTCGAGGTCCTTCAGCAGCGCGTCGGCGGCGTCCTCGTTCATCGTCTCGGCGGAGAGGAGGAGGTAGACGCGGCGCGCGGCCTCGAACGGCCGCATGTGCAGGTCACGCCGAAGCTCGCGGACGTCGTCGATCCGGATCTGGTCGCCGACCGGCTCGACGACGTAGAGGTCGGGGTGCGCGCGCCGCGCTACGCGTCCTGGGTACAGGTCCTCGATCAGCGCCGCCGCGAACGCGAGCGCGGCTCTTCGCTTCCCGACCCCGGGCGGCCCGTGGAAGAGGTACGCGTGAGCGGGCCCCTCGGCGATGGCGGCGCGGAGGAGGCGCTTGGCCTCCGCCTGCTCAGGAAAGCTCTCGAACGCGTCCATGGATCTGCTCGGCAATCTCGTTGGCGGGTCTGGAGCCGTCGACGGTGACGATCCGGTTGGGGAACATCTCGGCGATCTCAACGTACGCGTCGTAGACGGCGTGCGCGAACTTGTCCCCCTCCCGTTCGATGCGATCGCTCGGATGGCTTCGCTCGCGGGCGGCCTCCGGATCGACGACCACGAGGAAGGTCCGGTCCGGGAGGAGGCCGCGCACCGCGTGCAGGTTCAGCTCCAGGATCCGGTCGACGCCCAGGTCGCGCGCGATCCCCTGGTAGGCGAGCGACGAGTCGATGTAGCGGTCGCAGACGACGACCTTCCCGGCCTCCAGCGCGGGGGCGATCACGCGCTCGACCAGCTCCGCCCGAGCAGCGGCAAACAGGGTCGCCTCCGCCCACGGCGAGACCTGCGGCGAGTCGAGCAGCAGCGACCGGATCTGCTCGCCGAGCTCGGTCCCGCCCGGCTCCCGCGTCAGCACGACCTCGCGTCCGTCCTCGCGCAGCGCCTCGGCCAGGAGTTCCGCCTGCGTCGTCTTCCCCGATCCGTCGAGCCCCTCGAACGTGATGAACATGCGCGAGCCGTACGATAGGCCGCCATGCGGGCGTTGGTGACAGGGGGAGCGGGGTTCATCGGCTCGCACGTGGTCGAGGCGCTGCTCGCGCGCGGCGACGAGGTGCACGTGCTCGACAACCTCGCCAGCGGCAAGCGGGAGAACGTGCCGGACGGCGCGACCCTGCACGAGGCCGACATCCGAAGCGACGTAGAGCGTGTCTTCGACGACGTAAGGCCGGAGGCGTGCTTCCACCTCGCTGCTCAGGCGGACGTCCGAGTCTCGGTCGAGCGTCCGGACTACGACGCCGACGTGAACGTGCTCGGGACGATCCGCGTCCTCGAGGCGGCGCGCAGGCACGGGACGAAGCTCGTCTTCTCCTCCACGGGCGGCGCCATCTACGGCGAGTGCGACGGCCCGGCCTCGGAGGACCACCCGCGCAGCCCGCTCGCGCCGTACGGCACGTCCAAGCTCGCCGGTGAGGAGTACCTCCAGACGTACAACCGGCTCTACGAGACCACGCACGTCGTCCTCCGCTACGGGAACGTGTTCGGGCCTCGGCAGGACCCACACGGGGAGGCCGGCGTCGTCGCGATCTTCATGAGCCGCCTGCGCGACGGCGAGCGGCCGCGGATTTTCGGCGACGGACGCCAGACCCGTGACTACGTCTACGCTGGGGATGTCGCCCGCGCCACGTTGACGGCCCTCGACAGCGACGGCGGAGTCTTCAACGTCGGGACGGAGCGGGAAACGTCCGTCGTGGAGCTTCTCGCAGCGATCCAGCGAGTTACCGGCACCACCGTCGAGCCGGAGTTCGCCGACCCCCGCCCCGGAGAGCTGCAGCGAAGCGTCCTCGACGTGACGCGCGCGGAGCGTGAGCTCGGCTGGCGCCCGGAGCACACGCTCGGGCAGGGACTCGCCGAGACGTGGGCGTGGGTCAGCGGGGGTTAATCCGCCAGTTCCTCCTCGTCCGCCTCGCCTTCTGGGTCGGGGCGGCGATCACGCTCCTCTGGTCGCCGATCCGCGACGCAGCGGCACAGCCGCCGTTCCGGGCCTGGGTCGGCCTCGAGGACTGGCTCTTCGACACGTTCGCCCAGTGGGACTCGGTCTGGTTCCTGCACATCGCCCGGCACGGCTACGACATGAAGGAGACGGCGGCGTTCTTCCCGCTGTACCCCCTCGTCGTCCGCGGCGTCTCGGGGGTGCTGCGGTCGGACGTCGCCGCGGCCGTCCTCCTGTCGCTCGCCGCGGGAACGGCGGCGGTGGTCGTCCTGCACCGGCTGGCGCGGCCGCTGCTCGGGGAGACGGGGGCCGCCACGACGGTGCTCCTCGTCGCGCTGTACCCGATCGCGTTCGTGTTCACGGCCGCGTACTCGGACGGACTATTCCTCGCGCTCGCCGCCGGCTCGTTTCTGGCGGCCGTCCGGCGGCGGCCGCTCCTCGCGGGTGTCCTCGGCGGGCTCGCGTGCGGGACGCGCCTCGTCGGGGTCGCGCTGCTCCCGGCGCTGCTTGCTCTGCTGTGGCCGCGTTCGCGGCGCGACGCGCTCCGCCTCGCGCCGCTCCTCCTGCTGCCGGCGGCCGTAGCCGCATACGCCCTCTACCTCGACCACCACCTCGGCGACCCTTGGGCGTTCATCCACGCGCAGGGCGTGTACTGGCACCGCCACGTCCACTCGGCCGGCCCGCTGACCGGGCTGTGGTTTGCGGTCAAGGACGGCTACCAGGGAGCGTCGGAGCTCGTGCAGCACCTCCCGCGCGCACCGCACGAACCGTTCGAACACCGCGACGAATGGGCGTCGTGGAACGTCGTCCAGCTCCTTCTGCTCGCGGGCGCGGCCTGGCTGACGTGGGTCGCGTGGAGGCGGCTCGGAATCGCGTACGGCCTGTACTCGCTCGCGACCCTCGTGATCGTGCTGACGTCGCCCGCGGATCTCGTCCCACTCGTCAGCCTCCCGCGCTTCCTCCTCGGCGACTTCCCGCTCTTCCTCGCGCTCGGCCTGCTCCTCCGCGATCGGCCGGGCGCGCGTCTGTGGACGCTCGTCACCTTCGCCGCGATCGGCGCGACCGCCGCGGCCGCCTTCGCGCATCACGTCTGGATCGCCTAAGTTCCTCCTGCCGAAAGGAGGCCTGAATGGCTGGCGAGCCAGAAGGCGTCGTCCGTCAGATGTTCGAGGCGCTCGACCGCATGGACATCTCCAGGATGCAGCAGGTGATTGCCGAGGACGCGCAGTCGGTGGACGAGATCTCGAGGCGGTGGCTGCGGAGCAAGGGCGAGCTCGGTGACTACTTGAAGCAGTTGGGAGGCGCGGTGAGCGACGTGCGCACGGAGCTCCGCGACGTTCACGAGCAAGCGTGGGGCGACGCCGGAGTCGTCACCTGTTGGCTCGAGCAGGACTACACGATGGAAGGCGCAGGGCAGCACGTCTCCGCTCCGACGACCGTCGTGCTCCGACGGGAAAAGGGTGAGTGGCGGATCACGCTCTTCCACTCCGTCCCGCTGCCCGAAGGCTTGCCGGGCTAGCCGACGAAGGAGCCAGGCGCCCGGCGCCGAATCCGCTCCGGGCGATGGAGCAGAGCTGGCGCAAGGCGACGATCGTCGTCACCGTAGTCGCGGCCCTCGAGCTGGTTGCGCTCGCGGGCCTCGGGATGGCGCTGATCGGCAACCCGCTGTCGCGCCACCTCAAGGCCGAGGCGGCGGCCGCCGCGGCGCCGCGTGTCCGGACCGGCCCGAACGCCCTGCCGACGAAGACGACGCTCGCGCGCAACGAGACGTCGGTCATCGTCCTCAACGGGAACGGACGCGCCGGAGCGGCCTCGGGCGCGGCCGACCGAGTGAGTGCGCGCGGGTACCTCGTCGCCAGCGTCGGCAACGCGCCGGAGCGCTCGCCGCGCTCGATGGTGATGTACCGCCGTGGCTACGCCGCCGAGGGGCAGCGGCTGGCGCACGACCTGCGCCTGAAGCTCGTGACGCCGCTCGACGGGATGCGCACGTCCCAGTTGATGGGCGCGCACCTCGTGCTGATCATTGGCACGTAGAGGGATCGACCTTGCAGCGGGCCTGGTCGAGCACGTGCGAGCCCGGCGGCTGGCCGGCGGGCCCGAACGGATTCAGGTGCCACGAGCGGTCGAGGTGGCGGTACGCGGGGCGCCAGTCGCCCAGGATCTCCGCTTCGAAGTAGCCGAGCTCGTACCACGTCTCCGGGTTCTGCGGCTCCCGGTGGGCCGCGCGGAGATAGAGCGTCCGCGCCGCAGCGTCGTCGCTCTCTGACTGCGCCCACAGCCACAGCGGCTCGACGGCGAGCGGGTTCAACGCGTGCGCCTGCTTCGCGGCCAGGCGTGCGCCGTCGAAGTCGGCGGCGAACCAGCGGTCCCAGCCGACGTCGAGCCGGCGGTCGGCGAGCCACGGCGAGAACAGCGAGTACAGCGCTGCGAGGCACGCGACGGCGACGGCCGCGGCCGGCAGGAGCCGGCGCGGCGCAAGGACGCGTCCGGGCTCGGCGACGAGGAAGCCGGCGAGCGCGAACAGCGGCCCCTGCGTCGCGACGAAGTCCCAGTCGATGTCCACCACCTGGTGGAGGACGCCGAGCAGGACCACGAGCGTCAGCGCCGTCGTCGCCCGGCCTCGCACGCGGCCGCGCAGCGCGACGACCGCAGCGGCAACGATCCCGAGGTAGAGCAGGAAGCCGACGATCCCCGTCTCGCTCAGGAACTGGAGCGGCACGTTGTGCGGCTCGGCCGTCGTCAACACCGGGTTGTCCGAGCGGAGGTTGGACGTGAGCCGGAAGGAGCCCGCGCCCGTGCCGCCGGCGGGGTGCCGCGTGAACGCGTCCCAGGCCTGCTGCCACCACGTCCAGCGATTGCCGGAGCTCGTCGTGGCCAGGCGCCCCGGAGTCGGTGAGCTCTGCCTGTGTGCGAACTCCGCCCAGCGCGCCTGGACGAAATCGACGGGCCCGCCCGCGTGGACGACCGCCGCGGCCCCGGCCGCCACGACCACCACCGCGACGGCGGCGATCGCCGCACGCAGGACGAGCCGGCGCCGAGCCAGCGCCACTTCGCGGCCGAGCAGGAACCACGCGCCCGCCCCGACCGCGAGCGCACCGAGCACCAGCGCGAGCCCGAAGAGGCGCCCGTCGTGCGAGCGCACAGAGCCGGCCTCACCGTCCGCGCGGATCCCGGGGAGCGCGAGCCCGATCGCGGCGACGACGCCTCCCGCCGGGACGGCCAGCGCAAGCGTCTCGATGTCTTCGAGCCGCTCGCGGTCGAGCACGAGCCAGGCGGCTCCGGCGACGACGGCGAGGACGACGCCCGTCCTGGAGTAGGTGAGGACAACCACAACCACCGCCGCATAGAGGAGAAGCGCACCGGCGATGCGCGCCCGGCGGTCGCGTTCGCGCCCGGCGAGCCAGAGCGCGAGCGGAACCGCCATCGCCCCGAGCAGCGCGAGCTCGTTCCAGTAGGCGACGGGCCACCGCAGCCGCGCGGCCCTCCCGTAGTCGTCGTAGAGCGAAGGAAAGACCTTCGCCGCCAGCGCCACCGCGAAGAGCACGCCGAGCAGCCCGGCCAGCCCGGCTGCGACCCATCGCCGCGGCACTCCTGCAAGCAGCACGCCCAGACACGCGAACGCGAGGTAGACGAAGCCGCGGTTCGCGTAATCCCAGGAACGGCTCGGCAGGATCGACCACTCGATCGAAACGGCTTCCCATGCGGCGAGTGCGGCGAGCAGGAGGAGGAACGCGGCGGCGGGCGGCGTCAGCGCCGGAGCCGGCAGCCGGCCGGCGAGGACGGCCGCTCCCGCGATCGAGGCCGCGAGCAGGACGCCGGAGCCGATCCAGAAGAGCCGGTCGTCGCTGGAGCCGCCGCCCGCGAAGAGCGCCGCCGCCGTGAGCGCGAGCGCCGCCACTGGGAACGCATGCGCCCGACGCATCGGCGGCGAAGCTACCAGCCGGTGATGTCAACCCGCGGCGGCGTTCCGCCTGTACTTTGCGCATCCGCAGCGGGGGCGAACCCGTTTACAAACCGCTTACAACCGCTTAAGAGCAGTCATACCCACGTCCGGCACAGTAGGCACGATCGTTAGACTCACGACCTTCGCCGCAGCCCGTTTTACCCTGCTCCGAACTCTGCTCCGAATCATGCGCCGCCCCTCATCTCTTCTCCTACTCCCGCTCGCCGTTCTCACAGTGACACTCGCGTTCGGAGTCGCGCCCGCGGCCGCGAAGCAGCCCTGCTGGCGGGCGCTCTTCATCGATTACGGCGACGGACGGATCGACAAGACGTACCCCGTCCACTGCTATCGCGAGGCCGTCCAGCACCTCGGGGAGGATCAGGAGATCTACGGGACGGCGCGCGCAGACATCAGCCGGGCACTCGCGGCGGCGATGACGAAGATGCGGAAGGACGGCGTCCTGGTCGGGCCGAACACGAACGTCCCGCCGGGTGGCAAGGGTAAAGGGAACGGCCCAGGGGGCAACAACCACGACGAAGGGTTCTTCGACCGAATTGCGCACGCGATCGGACCCTCGAGCGCCGACGCGGTTCCGCTGCCGCTCTTGATCCTCGCAGGCCTTGCGATGCTCCTGCTCGCAACTGCCGCCGCGAGTCTGATCGCCAAGCGTGTCCAGGCTCGGCGAACGGCCCCGCCGGACGCCCCACCGCCTCTCCCATAGAAGCCGGAATCCCGCTCTGCAAGCGGCTTTGCGACCTCCGCGGCCGCTAGAATACGTACCGTCCGAAGCCCTCCCTATCGTTCCGAGGTCCGGTCGGCCGGCGACCCGAAATCTCCCGGGCCGAACCCCGATCGAGAGCGATAACGTCAGGGACTAGGCCAGGGAGGACGAGCATGGCGACCGCGAAAGAGATCCAAACCCCCGAGACGACCGACGCCGCGACCGAGAACGTGGTCGTCGACGAGACGGCGAGCCTCGGCGTCCGCCGCTACTTCACGATCCCCGGGCGGGATCCCTTCGACGAGATCGAGTGGGAGACGCGCGATGCGTTCATCCCCGGCAAGGACAAGCCGGCGTTCGAGCAGAAGGGCGTCGAGTTCCCGAAGTTCTGGTCGCAGACGGCCACGAACATCGTCGCGCAGAAGTACTTCCGCGGCCGCATGTCCTCGCCCGAGCGCGAGTTCAGCGTCAAGCAGATGATCGGCCGCGTCGTCGACACGATCTCGGGCTGGGGCCGCAACGGAGGGTACTTCGCGACCGGCGAGGAGGCCGAAACGTTCGCGGCCGAACTGAAGGCGATCCTTGTCAACCAACTGGCGTCGTTCAACAGCCCTGTCTGGTTTAACGTTGGTTTTGAGGAGCGCCCGCAAGCGTCAGCGTGCTTCATCCTCTCGATCGAGGATTCGATGGAGTCGATCCTCGACTGGATCCGTCGCGAGGGCGTCATCTTCCGCGGCGGCTCTGGCTCAGGCGTGAACCTCTCCAAGCTTCGCTCATCGAAGGAGCAGCTGTCGAAAGGCGGCTACGCCAGTGGCCCCGTGTCCTTCATGCGAGGCGCCGACGCGTCGGCCGGGACGATCAAGTCCGGCGGCAAGACGCGGCGTGCCGCGAAGATGGTCGTCCTCGACGTCGACCATCCGGACGTCGAAGAGTTCATCTGGTGCAAGGCAAAGGAGGAGCGGAAGGCGCGCGTCCTCGAATCGGCCGGATACGACATGTCGCTCGATTCGCCCGACTGGGCATCGATTCAGTACCAGAACGCGAACAACTCCGTCCGCGTCACGGATGCGTTCATGGCGGCCGTCGAGGCCGATGCAGACTGGAACCTGACCGCGCGGACAGACGGCACAGTCATCGAGACGGTGAAGGCGCGAAAGCTCCTCCACGACATGGCCGAGGCAGCGTGGGAGTGTGCGGATCCAGGCGTCCAGTACGACACGACGATCAACGCTTGGCACACATGCCCGAACACCGGTCGCATCAACGCGTCGAACCCGTGCTTCCCTGGCGACGCACGCGTCCATACCACGCGCGGGCTAATGACGTTCCGCGAACTCTTTGACCTCGCCTCGCAAGACGAGGAGGTGCAGGTCTATACGCATCGCGCGACGGCGAAGGAGCTGGGCGACGGCGTCGTTAGGAGCACACCGCGAGTCGTAATGCAGAACGGTGTTTCGCCAATTGTTCGGCTCCGATTCGCCAACGGCCAGGACCTCAGGTGCACCCCAAACCACCGGCTTTGGACGCTGAATCGCGGCTATGTCGAGGCCGCGGAGCTCACCGAGGCCGACGAGGTACTCCTGAATGACAGCGCCACCCTCGCCGAGGACGCATCCTGGATCCTCCCGGTTAGGATCGAAGCGCTTGCGAAGTCGCACAGCCGCGGCGGAACGGTCACCTATCAGGAGCTGCCCGAACGCTGGAGCGAGGGTCTCGGTGAACTCATGGGCCACCTCGTCGGTGATGGGTGGATCACCGACGTCCAGACCGGGTGGGTCTACGGAGGCGACGATGTAGCGGACGGACTCTTCAAGTCGCATGAGGGCCTCCTCAAGGAGCTGATCGGCGGCGTCTCGCGGCAGGAGATGAGCAACGGCACGATCCAGCTTCGGGCGGGTAGCGAAACCGTCCGTACCTTCTTCCGCTGGCTCGGGGTGAGCACAGGCCGCGCGCACGACAAGCGCGTCCCGAATAGTTTGTTCACGGCGCCTGCAGAAGTTCAGGCGGCGTTTCTCCGTGGCCTCTTCGGGGCGGACGGTTGTGTCGCGCGCACCGAGTCGGGCAAGGCGAGCCGATACGTTGGCCTCGGAAGCCGCAGCGAGGCGCTGCTCAAGGATGTCCAGCGACTTCTCAATGCGTTCGGTGTCCGCGGTCGGATCTATGAAGTTTCCGGCAGCCAGACGCAGACGTTCAGTTACACGCGCGCGGACGGCTCGGACGCCATGTACGAGTCAAAACAGGGGTACGACCTGAGGATCACCGGCTCCGACCTCGAGCGCTTCGCGGCCGAAATCGGGTTCTCGACGCCGCGCAAGCAGATGGCGCTCGAGGTCCTACTCGCCGAATGCGGGCGGTACCAAACGAAGCGAACCACGCAGCTCGTCGGCCGCGAGGACGATGGTCAAGAGTTCGTCTACAACCTGACCGAGCCGCTCCATCACTCCTACATCGTGGACAGCGTCGTCGTCGCAAATTGCAGTGAGTACATGCACATCGACGACTCCGCCTGCAATCTCGCCTCTCTGAATCTCATGAGGTTCCGGCGGGAGGACGGAGAACTCGACGTCGAGGCCTTCGAGCACGCGGTCGACGTCATGTTCCTCGCGCAAGAGATCCTCGTCGGCTACTCCTCATATCCGACGCCGGAGATCGAGCGGAACGCGAAGGCATATCGCCAGCTCGGCCTCGGCTACGCGAACATCGGTGCGCTCCTCATGGCCCGCGGCCTCCCCTACGACTCCGATGAGGGCCGTGCGTATGCAGCGGCGATCACGGGGCTGATGACCGGCCGCGCGTATCGGAAGTCGGCGGAGATGGCTGCGCGCATGGGACCGTTTGCTGGCTACCAGCAGAACGCGGCGGCGATGATCGGCGTGATCGCGAAGCATCGCGCGGCGGTCGGGAACATCGAAAACGACGACGTCGTGCCAGCCGACCTGCTGACCGCCTGCCGCCAAGCGTGGGACGACGCACTCAACCTTGGTGAGGTCAACGGCTATCGAAACGCGCAAGCCGTGGTCACAGCACCCACCGGAACGATCAGCTTCATGATGGATTGTGATACGACCGGGATCGAGCCGGACTTCTCGCTCGTCAAGTCGAAGAAACTCGTCGGCGGCGGCGAGATCACGATCGTGAACAAGTCGGTGCCGATGGCGCTCGAGAAGCTCGGCTACGCGCCGACCGAAGTCGAGGAGATCGTTGCATTCGTAGACGAGCGGAACACCGTTGTCGGCGCGCCGTTCATGAAGGCCGAGCACTACCCAGTATTCGACTGCGCCGTCGGCGACCGAGCGATCCACTACACGGGCCACGTGAAGATGATGGGCTCCGTCCAGCCGTTCATCTCCGGCGCGATCTCGAAGACGGTGAACCTGCCGGAGACCGTGACCGTGGACGAAGTCGCGCAGCTCTTCCTCGAATCGTGGACGCTCGGAGTGAAGGCGATCGCGATCTACCGCGACAACTGCAAGGTCGCCCAGCCGCTGTCCGGGAAGAAGGACGAGAGCGGGCAGGTAACGCTCGTCCCGGCCGTCGCCGCGGCGCCGCTCCCGGCGACGCGTCGCCGGCGCCTCCCGGACGACCGCACTGAGATCGGCCGCAAGTTCCGCGTCGGCGACTACGAGGGCTACATCCACGTGGGCCTGTACGAGGACGGGACGCCCGGCGACATCTTCGTCGACATCGCCAAGGAGGGCACGACCCTTGCCGGCCTGATGAACAGCTTCATGATCAGCGTCTCGCTGGGCCTGCAGTACGGCGTGCCGCTGGAGGTGTACGTCTCGAAGTTCGCCCACATGCGCTTCGAGCCGAGCGGGATGACGAACGACCCGGACATCCGAGCCGCCAAGTCGATCGTCGACTACATCTTCCGCTGGATGGGCAAGAAGTTCCTCAGCACCGACCAGCAGGAGGAGATCGGGATCCTGTCCCCGGAGGTGCGAGCGCGTCTAGCGCAGTCGTACGCGGCGCTGGAGGGCAAGGCTGCGGACGCAGCGGCGGCGCCGGTCGAAGCCGCCCCGCCGGGCCAGACGGCGCTGTTCAACGCGTTCGAGGATGCCCAGGAGTGCGCTAGGTGCGGCGGGCGGATGGTGCGGACGGGCTCGTGCTACACGTGCCGCGACTGCGGGACTAACACGGGCTGTTCGTAGTCCCCGCTTCGCCTCACCGTCATGCAGGGCGACTCTGGATGGCGCCATCTGTGCAGCTGCAAATCGAGCTGCTCCCGCTCGGCCGGCGATCTTGCGCGGCCGGTGCAGGATCCGCTCCCGGTCTGGGTCGCCGTCGGCGGCACGCCCGAGTCTGCCGTCCGCGCCGGGATGCTCGTGCTGCCGATGGCGCTCGGGATCATCGGCGGCATGCCGGAGCGGTTCGCGCCGTTCGTGGAGGTGCACCGGCGCGCGGCCGGGCAGGCCGGCCACGGGCGGCTGCCGGTCAGCGTCAACTCCCACGGCTATATCGCCGAGACGCGCGAGCAGGCGGCCGACGACGCGTACCCGCCGTACGCGCTGATGATGAACCGGATCGGCCAGGGACGCGGCTGGCGCCCGATGCAGCGCCAGGACTTCGACGCGGCGATGACCCTCCGCGGCGCCAACTTCGTCGGCAGCCCGCAGGACGTGATCGACAAGATCCTCTTCCAGCACGAGATCGTCCGGCACGACCGGTTCCTGCTGCAGATCACCGTCGGCGCGATCCCGCACGACAAGGTGATGCGCTCGATCGAGCTGTTCGCGACCGAGGTCGTACCCGCGGCCGCGAGGAGGTCGCGTGTCGCACCGCGTTATCCGCCGCGACGACGTAGCCGGTGCCGTCAAGACGGAGTGAGCCGCGGCGGCTAGCGGTGGTAGCCGCGCGCGGCGTACTCTTCCGCCACGCGCTTCGGCACTACGAAGGCCCACGCGTCCTCCACCAGGGCGCGCATCTCGTCGACGTCGATCGCGGCGAGGTCGACGTGAGCCCAGTGGTAGCGGAGGTCGGACTGGCTCGGCAGAGAGAACTTCTCCGGCTCTGACTCGACGAGCGCTGCGCGCCACTCCTTGGGGAACGCGAACCCCATCGTGGAGCCGTCGCGCGAGATCGCGAGGTAGACGATCCGGCCGATCCGGAACTTCACCTGCCCGCGGACGTACCCCTCCGTCGTGCGGGGCAGCGCCAGCGCGACCGCGCGGATCTCATCGGTCGTGACCACGGCTCTCGTGCGCCAGGATACGGCCCGATCCTCCGGGAAGGCCGTGGGTAGCCACGAAGCCCGCCCGCGGTCTGTTCATCGAGTCGTCAGCTCGATCGCGTCTGGCGTTCCTCCCACTCGGCTCGCGTCAGCGCGTACTCGAGGTCTCCTTCCTCATCGCCTTCGATCTTGTCCGGCCAGTCCGCGTGGAACGTGCGCACGTATCTGAGCCCAGCCTTCTCCATGACCCGGTGCGACGCGGTGTGGACCACCATCGTCTCCGCCCACACGCGCTGCGCGCCCAGGTCTGTGAATGCCTTGTCGATCAGTGCTCGCGAGCCCTCCGTCGCGTAGCCCTTCCCCCACGCCGAACGCCGCAGGCGGTATCCGAGCTCGGGCTCGTCGGCGGCCCCGTCGGCGCGCGGGCGCAGGTGGAACCAGCCGAGGAACTCGCCGGTGGCCTTCTCGACCGCAGCCCAGAAGCCGTAGCCGTCGGAGCGCCTGAGGAACGCCGGCAGGATCTCGCGCTCGATCTCCTCGCGCGGCGTGGCGCGGCCGCCGTTGATATAGCGCATCACCTCCGGGTCGCCGTCGAGCTCGACGAGGTTCTCCACGTCATCGGGCGTGAAGTGCCGGAGCGTCAACCGCTCCGTCTCGAGGGGAGCCTCGGCATCGTTACCCGACACCCATCCAAGGCTAGAGGTCAGCGCGGGGGTGAGCCCGATCACCCCGTGGCCGGAAACCCGGCGCAGAGCCGTCGGCCGTCGGCTGAAAACGTCAGGGTGGCCACGCCGCCTGCTGGAAGGCCAGCGTTGAACGACTTCCACGACTTGCCGCCGTCCCTGCTGCGATAGGTGGCGGTCACGACCTGGCTGCACCGTGTCGAGGCGGTTACGCGCGAGTAGGCGGACTAGGACGCGTGCCGCCGTACTCGACAAGATCCTCTTCCGGCACGAGATCTTCCAGCACGACCGGTTCCTGCTCCAGATCACGGTCGGCGCGATGCCGCACGACGAGGTGATGCGCTCGATCGAGCTGTTGACACCGAGGTCGCGCCGGCGGTTCGCGCGGAGCTTGGTCGCCGGCGGGCGGGTCCCCAAGGACCCGCCCGCCTTTGACATCCCCCATCTAGTTCACATTCACGATGAGGGTGTCCTCGGAAGGACCGGACTCGAAGACCGTCGACGCGTTCGAGCACGTCGGCCGGTTGTTGGAGACCGACGGAAGCGACGCGAAGCCCCTGCAGATCGGCTGCTGCACGTTGAGCGTAGCGTTGACCCAGCCCGTCTTCGAGACGAGTTCCCAGGAGTCGACACCGGTGGTACCGCCGATCAGGTTGATCGCCCCGCTCGGCGCCCTGACGGTCACCGAGCAGCCCGTGCCCGAGCTCTGGGTCTGAGTCCCGCCCGGCCACATCTCGATCGTGTTCGAGGGGGAGCTCACGATGTGGAACGACAGCTGAGCCGACGGGCAGCCCGCGCTACAGATGATGTTGCCACTCTGGTCGAACCCCGTGACCGACTGGCCGTTCTGGCATTGCTGGCCGGCGAGGTTCGTTCCAGGCCCGGGCGGCCCAGCCGGGCCCTGAGGCCCAGCGGGCCCAGCGGGCCCAGCCGGTCCAGCGGGTCCCGCCGGCCCGGGCGGCCCCTGCGGGCCAGTCGCGCCGGTGTCGCCCTTGTCGCCCTTCGGCCCCTGCGGCCCTGCCGGTCCGGCGGGGCCCTGCGGCCCGGTCGCGCCGGTGTCGCCCTTCGGGCCCTGCGGCCCTGCCGGTCCAGCCGGCCCCTGCGGCCCTGCCGGGCCCTGGGGTCCGGTCTGGCTCCAGCTGATTGCGATCTCGGGCGGCCGGCAGCTGTCGCCGGCGCTTGGGTCGATCACCCGCAGGTTGCCGACGTTCTTCTGGTAGCAGCCGTGGATGACTCCGCCGGAGTCAGGAATCGCCGCGAGCGTGACTGCGCCGCCGGCGAGAGCGGCTCCGACGACGGCACCCAAGAGGAACCAGCGACCCCGTTTGAGCGTGAATCTGCGCATTAGAGTGCGATTCATCGCCTTGCCTTTCTGTTGCGGTGACGAATTGGGTCGCCGCAGAGGTGTTTGGGTCCGCCCGCACCTCCTTTCGGTAGACGCTCGACGATGCGGTTCGACCTTGAACTTCTGGTGTCCCCAAGTCAACAAGGAGGTGGCGGGCTGCGGCGCATCGCTTGACGCAGGCGGCGGCTCCCGCCGGAATCGGCAGTGGCGTGGCTCAGTCGGCTCGGATCCAGACGGCGAGCTCGCCAATGCCGACAAAACCGGCTCGGCGGGCCGCCACGAGGGCAGCGCCGGCGTCGTAGCCGACCAGCGGCAGCGTTCCCCAGCGCGCCTGGGCGACGCTCGCTCCGCCGAGGTAGGCGGCCTCGAGATCGCCGCCGGCGTCGAAGACATTGCTCAACCGATCGCGTCGGCACTTCGGTTCGCCACCGCTCCGGCCACGATTCGCTCGCCCTCGTACCGGGCGAAGACGGCGATCGCCTCGTCGGCGAGCAGCGCCGGACGGAAGAACGGCGGCGCCTGAGGCGCTTCGCCCCATGCCGTCTCCCACTTCGCGAGCTCTTCTTCGGCCTGGATCGACGCCCACCCCCGTCCGTGAGCCGCTGCGACTTCGAGCCGCACCCACTCCGCGCGGAAGAGAACGTCGAACCCATCACTCGTGAGGTCGAGGACGCCGAAGCTGTCCTTCACGGAGCAACCGGCGCCCGCGTCGATCTTGGAGACGATCTCACGGGCATCGGCGCCTGCGGCCAGCGTCACCGCATCCGGGTACAGCGGCGGCGTGCGCTCTGCGCTCCACCACGCGTCGTCGTCGAACCGACCGGCGATCCCGTGCGTGCGACAGAAGGCGTCGCACCACTCGGCGTTGTTGCGTGCGGCGACGTGAACGAGGTCGCGCTCTGTCATCGCGTCGATCGTACGGCCCGTCGCCGACAATCCGGATGCGGATGACGCCCATATGCCTCGGCGGTAGGCGATCCCGCCTCGGTGAGAGAGAGGAGCAACGGTATGTTCGTCCGGAACGCAGCGCTGGCCACGATGCTGCTCGTGGTGGCGCTCCTGTTCACTTCGGCCGCGCCGGGCGCGCCGGCGAAGAGCCCAACGTCGCCGAAGGCGCCGACCAACCTCCGGATCACCGCGTCGGGACCGACCAGCGTCTCGCTCGCGTGGGACGCCGCCACAGGCGACAACTCCACGAACTGGTGGTACTGCGTTCAGAGCGGCGGCGCGGGCTGCTTCCGTGTCAACCCGCCGCAGACGACGTTCACGCACCCATCGCTGTGGCCGGGGACCACATACACGTTCACCGTGGTCACGGTCGACTCGAACGGTCACCGCTCGGAGCCGAGCAACGCCGTCACCTACACGACCCCGCCGGACACAACGCCGCCGACCGCGCCGGAGCTGCGCACGACGTCCGTCTTCCCGACTCGGGTCGGCCTCAGCTGGACGGCGTCCGTCGACAACAGGACGCAGGTCTCCTACACGCTGCTCGTCGACGGGACCCCGCACTTCAGCGGCTTCATCGGTTACACGTCGGCGGTGATCCCGTATCTGTCGCCGTCGTCGACCCACGTGTTCAAGGTCGTAGTACGTGACTACTTCGGGAACACGGCCGAGAGCAATGTCGTGACGGTGACGACGCCGCCGGCCCACGGAGGGGATCCACCGACGGCGCCGACGAATCTCCGCCTGTCCTCGGAGAGCTCGCCGCCGGAGGCATGGCTCGACTGGGATGCGGCGAGCGACAACTTCGAGCCGCCGGGCCAGATCCTGTATGAGGTGTACGTGAACGGCGTGCGTGCCAGCACCGGGATCGGCAACGTCGAGGACATCGTCTACTGCACCGAAACGGGGCCGAACACGATCGCCGTCCGCGCGATCGACACGTCCGGGAACGTCTCTCCGTTCAGCAACGAGATCGTCTTCGTCTGCTAGCCAAAGCGAGGCCGCCGTCGCTCTGGCGGCGGCCTCGCATCTCACGGCACGTCCCGGACCGCGTTTCATTCGGTCATGCGGCTCTACGACTACGTCGCGTCGGCCAACTGCTACGAGGCGCGGCTGCTCCTCGCGCAGCTCGGCTGCGACTACGAACGCGTCCCGATCGACATCTTCAGCGGCGACACGCTCACCGACGACTTTGCCGCGATCAATCCGACCCGGTCGACGCCCGTGCTCGAGACCGACGACGGGCGCCTCCTCCAGGAGTCGAACGCGATCCTCTGGTACCTCGCGGACGGCTCGGAGTACCTTCCGGACGATCCGTTCGAGCGGGCCCACGTCCTCAAGTGGCTGATCCTCGAGCAGTCGGACGTGATGTATGGGATCGGCGGCCTGCGGTTCCGGCTCCTCACCGGCCGCTGGACCCCGGACGAGCCGGCCGCGGTGCAGCGGCGCGAGCTCGGCCTCGACACGCTGGGCATGCTCGAGACGCACCTCCAGGACGCCTCGTTCTTCGTCGGCGACCGCTACTCGATCGCGGACATCTCGCTCTACGCGTACACCCACACGGCGCCCGACGCGGGCTTCGAGCTGGACGACTATCCGGCGGTCACGGGGGTGGCTGCGCCGCGTCGAGCAGCAGCCGGAATTCATGAACGACCTCGAGCCGTATCCCGAGAACGCGCGGGCCGGCGCCGGCTCGTCGGTCTACGACTGAGGCTGCCGGCGGAAGGGGCATCGGCCGAGGCGCTGAATCCTGTGGGATCGCCGCCGAACTTCCGAGCTCCGCCGCACCGAACCGCTCGATCGTGGAGCGGCTCTCGCTGCTACCACTGGCGATCGGACTGTTCGTCGGAGTTCTGTACACCGTCGGTGCAGTCCTGACGACGGGTCAGCTCCGGCGCGCCCACCTCGTCGTTCGAGACACCTTGCCGCTCGTCCCGTTGCCTCAATTGCTCGCGCGCGGGATGAGCGTCTTTCTGAAGCCGTTCGCCGGTGTCCTCGGGATCGCGCTCGTCTTCGTCGCGGTCCTGGTCTTGGGCGAGCGAATCGAAAGAGCACTCGAACCCCGGACCACCGAGTGGAGCGCAGTCAGGCGCCGCACCGCACGCACGGCCGCCGTCGCCGTCGGCGCTCTCGCGCTGGTGCTCCTCTCGCCGCCGGACGTGGCGATTGGCATCGCCATTTGCTCGATCGTCCCGCTGCTCTGGGTCTTCGACGTCCTGCGGTTGCGAGAGTCGCTCCTATTGTTCGCGGGAGTCGCCTCGCTGATGCTCCTGGGACTCTCGTTCTACCGTCCCGAACGGTTGGCACAGGTGACGATCCGAACACCGACGGGCGGCGTGATTCAGGGCGACCTGATCACGTCGGCCTCGGGAACGTGGTATCTCGGTCAAGCGCACCGAAACTTCGTGGCGGTCCTTCCCACGGAGATGGAATCGGTCAAGGTGAAGTCCGGCCCGCATTCGAGCAAACCGCTCTACCGTCGCGTGCTCGACGCCCTTGGTGGGTAGGCGTATGCCGTGGTCGCTGGTCACTGCCCCCAGAGCGGCCTGACCTCGATCGTCCTCATCTGGGCTACAGGGTGCGCAGCCGCGATCTCGACGGCCTCCTCCAGGCTCCCGCACTCGAGGATGTCGAATCCGCCGATGACCTCCTTGGTCGCGGCGAACGGACCGTCGGTCACGATCGCCTTCCCGTCGCGGACGCGGACGGAGCGGGCCCGGCGCGGCGGAGCCAGCTGATCGCCGGTGACCCAGATGCTCCGCGCCTGGAGGTCATCCAGCCAGGGAAAGCTCTCCTCCTCCGGGGTGTCGTTCGGGTCCGGCTCGGTCTGGGCGTTCATCTTCTCGGCGTCCCAGCAGACCAGCATCAGGAATTTCATCGTCGCTTCCTCTCGTCGTTGGGTATCCAGCCTTACCCCTGTACGACGAACGCGCCGGACCGAGATGGACATTTGCCCGGAGGAACGCCCACCGGAACGAGAGTGAGGACTAGTCCTCGCCGTCCCAGTAGTCGAGCTCGGGCCCCGGCCGGCTGAGGAGGATCCGCTCGCCGGCGACGCTCCGCGCGCCGATCTTCCCGCTGTCGGGGTACTCCACAATGTCCGGCGCGATCAGTGTCGAGATCATGAGGATGCGGATCGGCGAGTCGGTGCGGTTGCTGACCTGATGGAGCCCGTCCTTCCCTCGCCGGAAGCAGACGACGTCGCCTTCGCGAAGCTCCTGCTCGCCGTCCGCGGAGCGCAGCGTCGGTTGCCCACGCACGACCAGCAGCCATTCCTCGTTCGCGTGGTGCGTGTGGTACGGCCAGAGCCTGTTGCCGGGCTCGAGCTCGTACATGCTCGCGCCGATCAGCTCGGCCTTCAGCCGGGCGCCGATCCACGCGTCCTTCGAGCGCCAGCCCTCGCGCTCCTCGGTGCGCTCCCACTCGTCGCCGTGGAGGTTGACGACATCCACGGTGGGATCCTAGGGCTCCAGCTCCGGGAGGAGCTCGATGCCTTCCTGGTCGTCGGGCGCCGTGTGCGCGACGAGGGCGCGCGTTACTTCCTCGGTCGGGTTCAGAACGAGGTGCGGCACGTCGGCTGGGATGTAGGCGAGCTCGCCGGCGAGGATCCGCTCCCGGTGCTCGAGCTTGCTGCCCCAGCGCATCTCGAGCTCGCCCTCGATCACGTAGCCCGCGCTCTCGACGCCGCGGTGCAGGTGGGCGCGTGAACGCCCGCCCGGCGGAAGCTCGAGCTCGACCATGCAGATCGCCGAGCCCCGAGAGACCCGCAAAGTAGGTCATTCCCTGCGATCCCTGGTAACGCTCGCCGCGACGGTAGACACGGCACTCCATCCGCGCGACCCTATCCGCCCGTCTACGCGCGTTGCAGGCCCGGACCGGGCGGCGTAGGGTCGGTCGGCTTGCGCCGCCGGCGCAAGTCGAGCGAAACGAGGTGCCACATTGAGCACGACCGCGACCGAGCGCGAGGCGATCACCGAAGCGCTCCAGCTCTACATGGACGGCGCCGCGGACGGCGACGTCGACAAGCTGAAGCGCGCGTTCCACGATCAGGCCTGGATGTTCGGACAGATGGGCGGCCAGCGGTTCGACATGCCGATCGCGCAGTTCTTCGATCTGGCTGCGAGCAAGCCGCTCCGAACGGACGACAGCTTCCGCGCGGAGATCGTCCACGTCGAGCAGGCCGGCGACATCGCCTGCGCCGTCATCACGGAAGAGGGAGCGTGGGGCAGCGTGTCGTTCACCGACCACTTCACGCTCGCCGAGATCGACGGCGAGTGGAAGATCGTCAACAAGACGTTCAGCCACACCGGAGGCGAGCCGCCGACGGGGTAGCTACTCGTCGCCCGCCTGGCTCTTGCCGGGCCGTGCGAGCAAGATCGCGCCGACCGTAACCGCCGCGAACGCGAGGATTCGCAACCCGCCGAATACGCCCGAGGGCACCGGCTCGTCGAGCACGACGGTGCCCGCCGCTATCGGCAACGCATTCGTTAGCAGCGTCGCCACGCCGGCGACCGTGAGCGCCCCGCTGCGTTGATAACCGAGCTGGAGGAGCCAGGTCCCGAGCGTGTAGCCGAGGATCAGCGGGATCACGAAAAGCAGGCGAGCGTCTTCGCCCTGTGTGGCGACCTCCGTGCTGATGTCGCCGATCGAGAAGAACAGACCGCCGGCGATCCCGTTCGCGACCCCGACGCCGAGGATCCCGCGGCCGGGTCCGACCACGAGGAGCGCCGCCGCCGCCGCCGTTGCGGCGAGCCACAGCAGGATCTCGCCGGTCGACCCCTCGCCGCCGGCGCCGCTGCCGCCCGCGAGCGAGACCGCCAACACCACCAGCCCGAAGACGGAGACGAGCGCGCCGTTCCGCTCGCGGCTCGAGCGGCCGCCGCATGACGCGCGCCAACACGTACGCCAGAACGCCGATCCCACCGGCTGCGACGCTCTGCACCAGGGCGAGCGAGGCCAAGGCAAGCGCAGCCGCATAGAGCAGGAAACCGGACGTCTCCATCGCGAACCCGAGCAACCATGTGCGGTCCGTGAGCAGCGCCCAGGCCGACTGAAGCGGCCGCCGAATGGACAGCACCGGCAGGGCTGCGGCCGCGTCGTGCTCGCGCAGGTAGGCGAGGTTGATGAGCACCGTCGAGGCGAGCGCGAGCCCCAGCGCGACCGCGGTGGATGCATTCACGTGCCGGTTCCTCTCATCGACTGAGCCGCTTGCGTAGGTAGCACCTCCGCTCGTCCTCACCCGTCTGCTCGTAGCCGGCGTCTGCGTACAGCGCCCGCGCCGGCTCGTTTGCTCGGAAGACGTTCAGGCGCAGCTCCTCGATGCCGTCGCGGGCGAGTAGCTCTTCCAGGGCCGCCAGCATGGCTCGGCCGTAACCCCGCCGCCGCACGGCTTCGGCGACCGTGATCTGCTCGAGGAAGGCGACTGCCGCTTCGAGAGGCGTGACCCACAGCCAGCCGACTGTCCCGCCGCTCGGATCGACAGCCGACCACAAGCGGTCGCCGCGCTCGACTCCTTCGGCGTAGTCGCGCTCGAGCACCGGTGGCAGCTCTTCTCGCGCCCGTGGGAGCGCTTCGCCGCGCGGCCAGCCGGCGTCGCGCACCTGCTGGTCGGCGTAATTCGCCACTTCCTCGACGAAGAACGCCTCGCGCTCTTCTTCGGTGAGTGGGATCAGCGCGACCTCAGGTACCTAGTCCTCGCCCTCCCAGTAGTCGAGGTCCGGCCCGGGCCGGCCGAGGAGGATCCGCTCGCCGGCGACGCTCCTCGCTCCGATCTTGCCGCTGTCCGGGTACTGGACGATGTCCGGCGCGATCAGCGTCGAGATCATCAGGACGCGGATCGGTGAGTCGGTGCGGTTGCTTACCTGGTGGAACCCGTCCTTCCCTCGACGGAAGCAGACGACGTCGCCCTCGCGCAGATCCTGCTCGCCGTCTGCGGAGCGCAGCGTCGGTTGCCCGCGCACGACGAGCAGCCACTCCTCGTTCGCATGGTGCGTGTGGTACGGCCAGAGCTTGTTGCCGGGCTCGAGCTCGTACATGCTCGCGCCGATCAGCTCGGCCTTCAGCCGAGCGCCGATCCACGCGTCCTTGGAGCGCCAGCCGTCGCGCTCCTCGGTGCGATCCCATTCGTTCGTATCGAGGTTGACGACGCCCATCGGGGGATCCTACGGAGTCAACCTTCCAGCTCGGGTAACAGCTCGATTCCCTCCTGATCGTCGGGGGCCGTGTGCGCACCTATCCGGCCGGCGACGAGGCGCCACGCAGCGCGGCCAGGAGCTCCTGGTGGCGCCGCTCCTCGTCGGGCATCCCTTCCTCGGCCGGCGATCGGAACCGTTTCAGCAGAGCGTTGACGGGCTTCACGACGAAGAAGAACACGGCCGCCGCGATCGCCGCGAACTGAATCACGTTCGTGATGAACGCGCCGTAGCGGAACTTCGCGTCATTGATCGTGAAGGTCAGCGCGCTGAAGTCGGGCTTCCCGATGATCATCGCGATCACCGGCATGATCAGATCGTTGACGAGCGAGTTGACGACCGCGGCGAACGCGAGGGCCATCACGAAGGCTACGGCCAACTCGACGATGTTCCCGCGCAACAAAAAGTCGCGGAACTCCTTCAACATGTTTCCTCCCTCCAACTGGATGGCTGGCGGGACGACTCTAGGACGAGCTAGCGGGCCTGTGGAAGCCGGAAGTACAGCGAGGGCCCGAGCGGCCCGCTGTTCAGCTTCCACGTGACCCGATACCTGCCGGGATTGGTCACAGGGTACTGACGCGCGTAGTTCACGGACGAGCCCCACGTCGAGCCGGCCTGCCGAAACACGGGGAAGGAGCCGCAACGACGGGCGTTCTCGACAGCCGGCCCCCGCGGCAACAGGACGACACAGAGCGTGTAGCGCTTGAAATAGCGGGCGGCCGTCGTGATCCTGAGCTGAACCTTGCCGGCGCGGTTGAAGACGCCGTAGCAGACGTCACCGCTCGGGCTGCACTAGCTCGCGATCGTCTTGTCCGTGGCTGCGGCCGGCGCTCCCACCGACACTGCGGCCAAGAGGATCGCGGCGAGCACCGGCAGAGCGTACGGGACGGGCCGCCAAGCGGCGGCCCGTCCCTCGATACCTGTCTCAGTCAACCGGCTGGAAGTAGTGCTTCCGCTCCCAGTGAGCGACCTTCTTGCCGAGCACCGCTCCCGCGACGTCTGCGGTGCGGAAGTGGATGCCTCCCCAGACGCGGGCGTCGATGATCTCGTTCAGCGCCTCGGAGAAGCGGTCGAACGTCCTCGCCGGACACGGTGGCAAGCACTTGTTGCTGGTCGCCGTGAACGTGACCTTGTCCGTGCCGAAGAAGTCCTGCAGCACGTGCAGGATCGCGCCGCTCCCGCAGGTGTGACCGGACGGATGGTCCGGGAAGCCCGGAGTGACGAGCTTTGCTCCCGAAACGGCAACGGTCGGGTCGAACAGGGGCGTCCAGTTCGCGTCCCCTTGGGTCGCTGGATTGCCGTCGTTGTCACCCTCGCGGATCGCAGTGATCGGCCGCCAGAAGTTCCAGTAGTACTTGTTGTTCCAGCAGCCGATCGCCGCGTCGGCGGCGGCCAGGTCGGCCATGGCGAACATGCGGGCGTTGTCGGCGGTGTTCAACGTCGCCAGCGAACGCATGACGCGGTTCCAGATCGCGAAACCGTGGTCCTGCCAGAAGATCGCGGCCTGCGTCTCGTCAGCCGTTCGGGTCGTGCTCGTCAGCGAGCCGAGCTCCTTCACCTCGTTGAAGTCCTCGGTGTACGCGCCGCTCGTGACCGCGTTCGGCGGATCGGTGCGCAGCATCGCCGCGTCGGGGAAGAGGAACGGCCGCCGACCCACGGAGCGGGGTCGATCGCGACGATCCCCGGCGCGGGCCCCTGCGGCGGCGCGAGCCGCCACTGGCCGGGGTCGGTGCCGAAGACGAAGGGGAACGGACCCGGCGGGTTACGGCCGTCGTTCTCCCGTGCCTTCAGCATCGCCGTGGCCGCCGCCTCGCCGACGGCGATCCCGGCCGCCTTCGAGCCGGGCGGATCGTCGGGCAGGGCCGCGACGTAGTTGTCGTACAGCGGCTGCAGAGTCCCGAGCTGCCCCGGGAACAGCCCCGCCAGCACCTTGAACGCCGCGGCCGGCGCCGCCGCGTCCTTCGAATCCCACGGATTCGCGGCCGGCTGGACCAGGTACGGACGATGGCCTCCATCGATCGCGTTGACGGCGTCGTAGACCGCGCCTTGCACCATCGCGAAGCTCGACGTCGACGCGTGCGGCGGCTGGCCCGCCATCACGACGATCGTGGTCGAAGCGATCGCGTTCCAGTCCGTCACCGCGTCGGCGCGCGCAGTCGCCGGTGCGATGAGTGCGAACAGCGCGGCGACGACGAGAAACAGGCGGCCGCCGCGCTCGGCATCTACACCTTCGGAGAGCTCACGCCCGACGCGGCGACGGGACGGACGCTGACGCCCGCCGAGCGCGTTCGCGACCTGCTCGAAGAGGTCGAGCTCGCGGACCAGCTCGGGCTCGACGTCTTCGGCGTCGGCGAGCACCACCGACTTCGTCGTCTCCTCGCCGGCGGTCGTGCTCGCAGCGGCGACTGAGCACACCAAGAACATCCGCCTCACGAGCGCCGTCAGCATCATCAGCTCTGACGACCCGGTGCGCGTCTTCCAGGACTTCGCCGCGCTCGACCTCATCTCGGGCGGGCGTGCCGAGATCATGGCGGGGCGCGGGTCGTTCATCGAGTCGTTCCCACTCTTCGTTACGACCTCGTCGACTACGACGAGCTGTTCGCCGAGAAGCTCGAGCTCCTGCTCGAGCTGCGGAAGTCCGAGCACGTGACCTGGTCGGGAAAGCACCGTCCGCCGCTCGACGGCCTCGGCGTATACCCGCGGCCGCTGCAGGATCCGCTGCCGATCTGGATCGCCGTCGGCGGAACGCCCGAGTCCGCGATCCGCGCCGGGAGGCTCGGCCTGCCGATGGCGCTCGGAATCATCGGCGGCCAGCCGGAGCGCTTCGCGCCCTTCGCGGAGCTGCACCGACGCGCCGCCGAGGAAGCAGGCCATGGCCCCTGCCGCTCAGCATCAACTCGCACGGATACATCGCGGAGACGCGCGAGCAGGCCGCGGACGAGGCGTTTCCGCCGTTCGCCCTCATGATGAACCGGGTCGGCCGCGAGCGCGGCTGGCGGCCGATGACCCGCCAGGACTTCGACGCGGCGATGACGCTCCGGGGCGCGAACTTCGTCGGCAGCCCGCAGGACGTGATCGACAAGATCCTCTTCCAGCACGAGATCTTCGGCCACGACCGGTTCCTGCTGCAGATCACCGTCGGCGCGATGCCGCACGACAAGGTGATGCGCTCGATCGAGCTGTTCGCCACCGAAGTCGCGCCGGCGGTCCGGGCACCGAGGTGGCGCGCCGAATCTCCGCGCCGGCCGAGTCAGCGGCCTGATTCGAGCGCCCAGCGGCGCCGGCAGGCCGCCCGGCGGAGCGCTCCGGGACGAAGGAAGACCCGCGGCGCCGACGAATGCTCCGGTTCGCGACCAGGGGGTCGGACTGATGCGCACGAGCAAACAGATCAGGGCGTTGTGGGCCCTTGCGCGGGAGAGCTCCTTCGACGGAGAGAGGCTCCGCCGACGGATCGGCGCGCTTGGGGCCATGGCGCTGGCCGTCTGCGGTTTCCTGCTCGCGATCGGGCTCGGCACGGTCGTCCTCGCACTGTTCGCCGGGGCGCTGATGTTCCTCGGCGTCGTTTCGTTTGCTGGGGTCTGGCCGCAGCTGCGCGCCCGCGGCGGCAACTGGATCAGACGCGTCCGGTCCAGTGGTCACCGGCTGGCCGTCGCTGTGGTGCCCCACGCGCGCTCCGCACGCCGGTCGAGCGCCGGCGCGTGCGCCTCTGCCAGCCGTAGGGCCGCGGCTCTTGCGCATTCCGCCCTGGAATCCGGCTCCAGCATTGGTCGGGAACTGGCGCGGATCGCGCCGTCGCCACGACGAACCGACCCGCACTCCGAGGCGCTTCGACTCAACGCCGCGGGAACGCAGCACCGACGGAACGGTCTCTACGACCAAGCCGTGGAGTGCCACCGCCGAGCGCTTGAGATCCTCCGCGAGCTCGATGACCGGCGCGCCGTCGCCCTGACCCAGAGCAATCTGGCGCTCGCGTTGAGCCACTCCGGTGACGACGACTGGGCGATCGGGCTCTTCGAGGAGGCGGCGGCGACTCTCCGCGAGCTCGGCGACGAGGAGCACGAGGCTCAGATCATGGCCAACCTGGGGCTTACGCACCGGCGCCACGGTCGCCGCGAGGAAGGGGACAACGTGCTCGAGCTCGCGCTCACGAAGCTGAGCCCGGCCTCGAGCGCGTACCGCACGATCGAGGCGGAGCTCCGCCGGGCGAGCTGATCAGGACGCGCAGCTTGCGAGTGCCGTCGCGTCGTTGACGCGGTTTCCCGTCGCCGGGTCCAGCGTGATGGTGCATGTGACGCCCTGGAACTTCACCGTCTGCCGAACTGCGGCAGCAAGCGCGGCTCGGTTGATGACGAGGCTCCCGCCGCCGTCCATGTCGGAGACTTTCTGAAGGTCGCGGATCAGCAGGCTCGCCGCGTCGTAGTAGAGATCGGCCAGTGGCGTGGGCGCCGTTCCGAGCCGAAGCGTGTACGCCTGCTGCCAGGCGAGATCGCTCGGGAGTTGTGAGACCGCGTCGTACCAGGCTGCGAACCCGTCCCCGTCGCTCACAGCCGTCCGGTTGAACACCGTCGGGCCGAAAGCAGGCAGCGCATCGGCGGTCGCGCTCCCCGTGATGGTGACGATGCCGGCCGACTCGTATATCGGGAGCGCCTGGTCGAACCCAAACGAGCAGACCTGTCCGAGCACGCCGACGTTCTGGCTGTTCGAGACGATGCTCGTCGCGGCGGCGACGTCAGCCGCAGGATCTCCGCACGGCGCGTCGACCACGTTGATCCGGATCGGGAAGCCGCGGATGGCGGGATGTGCGTCCACCGCCATCTGCACGGCGTTCGCAAAGCTCGCTCCAAAGTTGGACGCGAAGCCACTCAGGTCGTTCGCAAACGCCACTTCGACCGGCTGCCCACGGGGAACCACGACGTTGCTGGCATCGCTCGTGGCGGCCGTCGCGGGTCCGGCCGTCGCAACGCTCGCCGCAACGGCGATCGTCGCGGCGGTAAGCACTAGAAGCATCCGTTTCATGAGGGATTCCTCCTCGATGGTGAACGGTGTGAAGCTAAGAGGCCGACCTAATCGACGGCCAATCGGCCGCAGCTGCTGAGACGGCGGGCTGACGCACCCGCGCGCCGCCACATGCGTAGGGTGTGCGCATGACGAGGGTGCTCGTCGTGGGAGCGGGGATCGGCGGCCTGACCCTCGGGCTGGCACTTCGCCGCGCCAACCTCGACACTGAGATCTTCGAGCGGGCGGGGGCGATCCGCGACCTCCAGGTTGGGCACGGCTTGAGCCTTTGGCCGAATGGGACGCGGATCCTCGCAAGCGTCGGGGCGCTCGAAGACGTCGAGCGCGTCGCGGCGCCGATCGAGCGGATGGAGTTCCGCGACCTCCGGGGCCGTCGCATCGTCGACCACCCAGCCGGTGCCGTCACGCGGCAGCTCGGCGCGCCGACGCTCGGTCTTCGTCGCTCCGAGCTTCATCGCTCGCTGTTCGACGTGATCGGCGAGGACGCGGTCGAGTTCGGCGCCGAATGCGTGGGTGTCGATCAGGACGACGACGGAGTCACCGCACGGTTCGCCGACGGGCGGGCGGAGCGCGGCGACGTCCTCGTGGCGGCCGACGGCGCCCGCTCCACGATCCGAGCGCTCCTGCTCGGAGACGGGCCGACCCCGACCGGGAACGCGGAGATGCACGGAACAGTCCCGACGCCGCCGGACGCTCCGAGCGGCGTGTACCGGCAGATTTGGGGTCCAGGGGCGAAGTTCGGCTTCTATCCGGTCCGCAACGCGACGTGTTGGTATTGCACCGTGAAGGCCTCCGATCCACGGTTCGTCGACCAGGCAGGAAGGAAGGAGGCGATCCGAGCACGCCTGGCGACATACCCGGCGCCGACCCTGAGCCTGGCCGATGCCGAGTCCGAACACCCGATCACGCGCGCGGTGCTCGTGACGCACGACTTGTCGAAGCCGTGGGTGCACGGGCGTGTGGCGCTGCTCGGGGACGCCGCGCATGCCATGGCGCCGCACCTCGGGCAGGGTGCCGGACAGGCGATCGAGGACGCGGCCGTGCTCGCGGACTGTCTCCGAGCGGGCGGCGACGTCACCGCGGCGTTGCGGGCGTACGAGCATCGGCGGAAAGGCCACGTGCGCGGGATAGCGAAGCAGTCCCGCATTCTCGGCAAGGCGCTCGTGCTCGAGAATCCCCTCGCCCACTCGATTTGGCGCACTGCCGTCAAGCTCTCCTGGCCGCCTATCGGCTCCAAGCAGTACGTGAAGATCCATCGATACGAGCCCTAACAGGACAAGAAGCGCGGTCGTCACCTGAGCGATTCACTCGACAAGAAGATGCTGGCTCGGCGGGTCTTCACGGAGATCTTCAACGAGGGCCGCCTCGAGGTAGCCGACGAGATCGTCGCGCCGCACTTCCGTCTTCACTCACCGACCCGACCCGAGCCGTTCGCAGGTCCTGACGGGGTCAAGCACTTCGTCACGGACCTCCGGCATGGCTTCCCGGACCTGAACATCACGATCGAGAAGGTGATCGCCGAGGGCGACTTCGTCTCGATCCGCTCCCGGGTGACAGGCACTCATTTGGGCACGTACCGTGGTATCCCGCCGACGGGGCGAACGATCGCGCAGTCGCAGCTGCATATGTTCCACGTCGTCGACGGAAAGATCCACGAGACGTGGCAGGAGATCGACGGCCTCGGAATCATGCAGCAGCTCGGGATTTTTCCCCGCGGCAATCCACCGACCTTCCTTCTCCGATTCGTGATCCGAGCCCAGAAGCTGGCCCGTCGGCGCTAACACCCTGGGCGTTGTCAGGCCGAGCGACTTCGAGCGGCATCGCCCGAAGCCGGCTCGCCAGATTCGGATCCGTTCGCTCGAGCTCGGCCGCCAGCGCGTCCGCCGCGGCCGCGAGTGCCCGGCGCAGCTCCGGGTCGTCGAGCGAGCGGACGAGCGTCGGCTCGAGCGGCGCAGTGAGCTCCTGCGGCAGCAAGTCGGCGCCCTTCGCGAAGCGCGTGGGATGGCCGAGGCGCAGGCACGCCAGCGCGAGCACGTGCTCGCGGATCCCGCTGATCAGCCATTCCGCCTGCCACGGCTTACAGCGCTCGATGCACATACGCGCGTGCAGGACGTGGTGCCAGGCGAGGCCCACGAGGTCGTCCTGCGGCACCGGTGCGTTCGGCGCGACCTCGAAGGTCTCGCCGAAGACGGTGCGCCAGTTCGGGCCGCGCGGGCCGAACTAGCCAGCTCGGGCGGCGTACTCGACCTTGTGGAACGGCCAGTCCGCGGCGATCCACTCACTGACGCTGCGCCACAAGGGAACGTCCAGATCCGCGCGGCTGGCTCGCACCCACGACAGCACGCGGGCGTCGTAATCGCTTTCAGGAAGCGGGTAGATGTACACGCAGCCGACGACGTCACCACTCGGGAGCTCCAAGACCGTGTACGTGAAGCCGGTCCGACTACGGAAGTCGTCCGCGTGGCGCTCGAGATCGCGGCGGTTCTCGTCCAAGGTCATCTCCCGCGGCCACGAGCTCTCCTCCCAACCCGGCGTCGCGTGGATGTGCTCTGCCGACGACGTCCAGGCGTCGTAGTCGCGCTCGTTGTGCTCCGGCCCGAGCGGCTCGAGAGTGAACGGCGGGGTCTCGAGCCGCAGCGGCACGACGAAATCCGGCGGCACGAAGTCGTCACGCGTCACGCATCACTCCACAGGCTTACGAGCTCGCCTCTGTGACCGAGCGCGGGAAGCGTGTGGCCGAGAAGGCGGCCGCCGCTTCCTGGTCCAGCTCCGGCGCGTCGGGGCGAAGGATCGCGAGCGCGACTGTGAACCGCTCGAATTCCACCTCCGCATGCTAGTGACGACTCGCCGTCACCTGGATATGACGATGGCATGCGAGTTGTGGAGTTGTTACGCGCTGTGCGTAGCTAGGGTTGGCCGGGGTCGTGCAGCGGATGCAGCTCCGGCGGGGTCGCGAACTCGCGATCGACTTGGGTACGGCGAACACGCTCGTGTTCGTTCGCGGAGAGGGCATCCGCGTGTTCGAGCCTTCGGTCGTGGCAATCGACGAGCGCACCGGCGACGTCCACGCCGTCGGCGAGGAGGCGCGGCGCATGATCGGGCGAACGCCGGCTTCGATCCGCGCGATTCGTCCGCTCCGTCATGGCGTGATCGCCGACTTCGACGTCACCGCGGAGATGCTCCGCTACTTCATCCGCCGCGTGGGTAGCGGCTTACCGTTCTCCCGTGTCGTCCTCTGCGTCCCGAGTGGCATCACCGCCGTCGAACGCGACGCCGTCGAGGAAGCGACGCTCGCCGCCGGCGCGCGCCACGTCAGCCTGATCGAGGAGCCGATGGCGGCTGCGATCGGCGCCGGTCTGCCCGTCGCCGAGCCGCAGGGGAGCATGGTCGTCGACATCGGCGGCGGCACGACCGAGGTGGCGGTCCTCTCGCTGGGCGGGATCGTCGTCTGGGAGTCGATCCGCGTCGGCGGCTACGAGCTCGACGACGCGATCATCCGCTACGTCGACGCGGACGCGCGGTTGCTGATCGGCCCTGAGACGGCGGAACGCGCGAAGATCGCCTGCGGCTCGGCGGCTCCGCTCGACAACGAGCTCGAGACGTACGTGGCCGGTCGCGACCGCATTACGGGGCTGCTCCGGAGGACGACGCTCACCGCGGCCGACGTCCGTACCGCGATCGAGCAGCCGCTCGCCACGATCGTCGACACCGTCAAGCAGACGCTTGAGGCGACACCGCCCGAATTGGCTGCCGACATCGCCGCGAGCGGCATCGTGCTCGCCGGCGGGGGTTCGCTCCTGCGGTCGCTGGACCGGCGGCTCGCCGCGGAGACCGGCCTACCGGTGAGCACGGCCGAGGCGCCACTCGAGTGTGTCGTGCTGGGGGCCGGTGCCAGCCTCGACGAGCCGCCTCTCATCGCGCACCGGTCGCGACGCCGTCGAGGATCGCGCTCGCGCCGTCGACTCCGATGATCCGAACCGTAACCGGGCGCTGTGACACGGCCTGTGGTCGGCGGCGTATCAGCCGCAGACAACCGAAGGAGTGTCCCATGAAGCTTGCTCGCATCGCCGTGATCGCTGCGGCTGGTCTGGCAATCGCCGCGTTCGCAGGCGTCTTTCAGCCCTCCGGCGCGAGCAGCCAGTCTGGCGGCGACGTCTCGGACAAGGAAATCACCGTCGTCGGCACAGGCTCCGTCTCCGTCGTCCCGGATCGCGCCGCGTTCACGTTCGGGACGGTCAGCCAGGCGACAACGGCCGCCGCCGCACTGGCCGCGAGTTCCGCGAACGTCACGCGCGTCGTCGACGCCCTCCGAAAGACAGGCGTGGCGAAGGCCGACATCCAGACCTCCGAGGTCTCGCTCTCGCCCCGCACGGACGAGAACGGCAACGCGGTCGTCGGCTACACGGCCACCAACAGCGTTACCGCCACCCTGCGCAAGATCGCGGACGCCGGCGGCGTGATCGACGCGGTAGTCGGCGCCGGCGCAAACCAGGTGTACGGACCGAACCTGCTCGCCTCCGACCAGGACGCCGCCTACCGCAACGCCCTCAAGGCGGCCGTCGCCGAGGCCCGCGCGAAGGGGGAGACGCTCGCGAGCACGGCCGGACTGAAGCTCGGCCGGATCACCGCGATCGCCGAGAGCGGTGCGACGCCCCAGCCGGTCTTCTCGGCCGCCGCCACGCTGGAAAAAACCGCGCCGATCGAGCCGGGGACCCAGATGATTCAGGCAACGGTGACGGTGACGTTCGCTCTCGCGTAAACCGCCCGGGAGTAGAGTCGGATACGTGGTCGCCGAGGCCCAGCCGCTGACCCCGGCGCAGGTCGCCGAAGCCGCGCTCGCATCCTTCGCATCCCGCGACGCCGACCAGGTAGCCGCGAACGTCCACGCGGACGCGGTTGAGCACTTCCTCCCGATCGGCGAGTTTCGCGGCCGGGCCGCGATTCGCGACTTCTGGCACGAGGTGTTCTCAGCGTTTCCGGATTTCGAGATCGAGGCGACGCGCATCGTCGCGGATGACAGCAACGCCGCCGTGTACTGGAAGGCCCGTGGGACGTTCACCGGCGCGCCGTTCCAGGGGATCGAGCCGACCGGCGACCGGATCGAGATCCTCGGCACCGACGCGATGGAGATCGCGGACGGCCTGATCAGGCGCAACACGGTCTACTGGGACGGCGCCGCCTTTGCGCGCGACCTCGGGCTCCTCCCTCCGCAAGGCTCCCGCGCCGAGCGCGCGATGCTGGCGGCGTTCAACGCTCGAACGAAGGCGCGTTCGCTGCTCCGCCGCCGGCGCCGCTGAACGCCAGCACGCGCGCGAGCGGTCGCGGCAGCCACCAGTTCCAGTCTCCGAGCAACCGCATCGCCGCCGGCACGATCACGAGCCGCACGAGCGTCGCGTCCAGCGCGATCGCGACGGCGAGGCCGATGCCGAGCTCACGCAGGACGACTCCACCCGAGATCGCGAACGCGGCGAAGACGGCGACCATGACCACCGCCGCGCTCGTGATCACGCGCGCCGACGCGACGAGCCCTTCCGAGACCGCGAGCTCGTTCCGGCCACTCGCCTGATAGCGCTCGCGAATGCGCGTCAGCAGGAAGACCTCGTAGTCCATCGACAGACCGAACGTGACCGCGAGCACGAGCGCCGGGACAATTGCGCCGATGTAGCCCGGCGAGTCGTATCCCGTCCAGTCGAGCCAACCCCACTGGAACACCGCCACGAGGACGCCGTAGGCCGCGCCGACCGAGAGCATGTTCATCACGAGCGCCTTCAGCGGCAGGAGCAAGCTCCTGAGCACCACCACGAGGATCGCGAACGAGATGGCGAGGATGAAGACGACCATTCGCCACAGTCCGCCGACGATCGCGTGCTCGACGGCGAGGTCGAAGGCCGTCGAGCCGCCGACGACCGCGTCCGGCGCCGCGGCGCGAATCCGGTCGTAGGTCTCCCGAGCGGCGGCCGACTCCGGGTCGACGGTGAGGACGGCATCGACGAGGAACGCGCTGCCGTCGGGGTTGTGCACGACGGGGCCCACCGATGCGACTCCAGGTACCGCACGCAGCCGGGCCTGCACCGCAGCGGCTTCACCCCGGTCGCGGACGAGCACGTGCACCGGTCCGGTCGAGCCGGGACCGGCGAGGTTCTGGACGCGGTCGGTGGCCGCACGGACCTCCGAATCACGCGGCAGCTCCTCGAGCCCGCGGTTGTAGGCGCGCATCGCCAGCAGCGGCGACGCGAGCACGAGCATCACCGCCACGGCGGCCGCGAGCGCGATCGCCGGACGCGCCATCACCCCGTCCGTCCACCTCTGCCACAAGCGCGCATTGCCCTCCTCGCCCGTCGCCCAGGGCAGCCGTACGCGCATCCGCTCGATCCGCGTCCCGGCGATCGAGAGCAACGCTGGCAGCAGCGTGACCGTGGCGACGACCGAGACGAGCACGACCAGGATCGCGCCCGTGGCCAGCGAGCGCACCGCGTTCACGTCGATCAGGTAGAGCGCGCACAGCGAGGCCGCTACAGTCGCGCCGCTGGAGACGACCGCCACGCCGGCGCTCGCGTAGGCGCGCCGCAGCGCTTCCCGCTCGTTCGAACCCGCGCGCAGCTCGCGCCGGAAGCGGCTGAGGATGAAGAGGGAGTAGTCGACCGCGACGCCGATCCCGATCATCGAGGCCATGTTCGTGACGTAGACCGACAGCTGGAGACGCTGCGAGATGGCCCAGATCAGCGCGCCGGTGAAGAGGACGGAAGCGAACCCGATCGCGACGGGCGCCAATGCGGCGACGAGCGTCCCGAAGGCGGCGAGCAGGATCGCCAGGATCAGCGGAAAACCGATCGACTCGCTCACGGCGAGTTGCCGCTTCGACACGTCCTGGTACTCCGACCACGCCGCCGGGACACCGATCACTCGCGTCTCCGTCCTCGGCGTCGTCTCCACGAGGGCGCCGCGCAGATCCGTCGCAATCTCGATCGCGCTGGCGCCTCGACCGGCGGAGTCGACAGGGAGCAACGCCGCACGGCCGCCGTCGAAGATGTGCACCGGCCCGATCCGGAGGTGCGGCGTACGCGAGACGAGGGCGGCGGCTTCGCGCGTGCGGGTCGCAACGTCTGTCGGCGCAGGCCCGCGCACGAAGACGAAATAACCGGCCGTCGCGAACCCCGGGAAGTCGTCCAGGAGCTTGCTCGCACGCGTCGACTGGCTGCCGGGAATGTCCCACCCGCTGCTTGAGAGGCGGTCGGCCTGGTGGAGGGCGAAATAGGCGCTGCCGGCGAGCAGGCAGAGCCAGGCAGAGACCACGAGCCGGCGGTGACTGGCCACGAGCTCGACGAGGCGCACGAGCCTCATAGCTCGACCCGCAACCCCTCGATCGCCTCGACGAGGCGCTCCGTCGCGATCCGGGCACGCTCGGGCACGGGTAGGCCGAGCAGGTCGTCGACGACCACGGGCGGCCCGCACGCCACCCGGATCGGGCCGAGTCCCAGCAAGTTGTCCGTGCCCGAGATCGCCGCGGGAACGAGCGGCACACCGCCCCGGAACGCGATTCGCGCGGCTCCGGTACCAGCTGGCTGCTCAGCTCTCTTCTTCCGCCCCTTCGCTCGGCGCGTGCCGGCCGGGAACACCATCACGACCCCGCCGCCTCGGACGAGCCGAACCGCCGTCTCGAACGCCTCCGCATCCCGCTTTCCGCGCTGGACGGGGAACGCGCCGCCTGCTCGCAGCAGTGGCCCGAGCACCGAAGTGAAGGCCTCGGCCTTCGTCATGAAGAGCAGCTGGCGCGGGCTCACGGCGAGCGCGAGCGGCCAGGGATCGAAGTTCGACTCGTGATTCGACGCCAGCACGAAGCCGGAGCTGGGGAGCTGCTCGGAGCCGGTCGCTCGAAAGCGATAAGGGCCGCGCAGAATCGGCCACCCTGCGGCGAGACAGAAGCGGTAGAAGGGCTGCAAGCCGCGACGAGTATGTCGCTGCTCGTCCACGGGAACTAGGGTCCGTCCGTGCTCGATCCAGACGTCGAAAGGCTGTTCGTCGGCCTGGAGCGGACCGACGTCGAGAAAATCGTCCGCCTCGCAGAGCTCCGGACGTTTCCGCGCGGCGCGACGGTGCTGGCCCAGGGGGACGCGCCGTCGGGGATCTACGCGATCGTGTCGGGCCGCGCCGACGTCCTGCTCCCGGATCCGGACGGGGGCGAGCTGCATGTCGCAGAGATCGGACCCGGAGCGGTCGTCGGCGAGATCTCCGCGCTCACCGGCGAGCCCGTCTCCGCCACGGTCAGGGCGCGGGAGGAACTCGAGGTCAGGCTGATCCCGCTTGGCGTGTTCCACGAGTTGGCGCAGGAGATGCCGCAGCTCGTCCAGAACCTCGGCTCGGGCCTCGCGGCGAAGCTCGTCCAGACCAACAGGCAACTCAGCCCACCCCCGTCGGATCACGTGATCGGGATCCGGCAGCTCGACGCCCCGTTGCTCGCGGTCGAGGCGCTTGCGGCCTCGATCGCATGGCACAGCAGACGTCGCGTCGCGTTGCTCGTCGCGGACGGAGAGCACGGCGCCCCGGCGCTCGCGGACATGCCCGAAGGCTTTGGGGTCGAGGTGGTTCGGGTCGCGCAGGACGACCTGGATGGCGTGCTCGCCCTGACCCTGCCGCGCTTCCGGCACGTGCTCGTCGTGTCCGCGTCGGGCCACCCCCTTCCGGCCGCCTGCGAGCAGGTCGCGACGATCCGTGCCCCGGAACTTTCGTCCGCCGACCGTGACCATGTCGCCGAAGGCTCGTTTCCGCCTGAATCGCCCGCCGGGAAAACGCTCGGCGCCACGGCGCGGACGCTGCTCGGGCTGCGGGTCGGGCTGGCGCTCGGCGGCGGCGCGATCCGGGGCTGGGCGCACTTCGGCGTCCTACGCGCGTTCGAGCGCAGCCGCATTCCGATCGACTTCCTCGCGGGAACGAGCTCCGGCGCCGTCGTCGCAGCGCTCGCCGCGGTCCCGCACACGGCCGACGAGGCTGTCGCCAAGCTCGAACCGGTCAGCTCGAAGATGTTCCGGCCGCGGCTCGCCCGCGGCTCGCTGCTGTCGTCCTCCGGGATGAGAGCGGCGCTGCGCGAGATGTTCGCCGACAGACGCTTCGAGGATCTCGCCGTTCCGCTCGCTGTCACGGCGACCGACCTCCAGGCCGAGTCTGAGGCTGTGATCCGCCGAGGACCGCTCGTCGAGGCGCTGCTCGCGAGCTGCGCGATCCCTGGGATCTATCCTCCGCAACCGCTCGGGGGGCGGCTGCTGGTCGACGGCGGCGTTCTGAATCCGGTGCCGAATAACCTGGTTCTGGAGCTCGGAGCCGACATCGCGATCGGCGTCAGGCTCACGAAGCCCGCCGCGACGGCAGAGCGCGTATCGCACGGGAGGCCCGGCGTCATCGACCTGATCGCGACGACGTTCCAGCTGATGCAGGGCAAGATCGCCTCGGAAGCGGCCTCGCGCGCACGGATCCTCGTCGAGCCCGTCTTCACCGACAGCGTCGGCTTCGGACTTCGGAAGTTCGGCGAGGGCCGCAGGTACATCGAGGTGGGGGAGGCGGCCGCCGAAGCGGCGCTACCAAGGATCGCGGCCGTGCTCCCCTGGGTGGGGTACTAGCCCCAGATCAGCGCGGTCGCAACGCTGTCTTGCGTCGTGAAGCGGAGGCGGCGCGCCAGGAGCGCCGCCAGCGAGCGGTAGAAGCCGGAGGCGAGCGCAGGGTCTGAGGCGAGGAGCTCGTCGAGCTCCTCCAGGATGAGGACGTCGGCCTGCTCGCGCGCCACAACGGCGGCACTCGTCGGCGAGCCGTCGAGGTAGGAGACCTCTCCGAACACCGCGCCCGGGCGGAGCTCGTCGACCACGACGCCGAGCCCCAGGTGGTCCTTCTGGACGGCCACGCGACCACTAATCAGCACGTAGATCGCGTGCGAGCACTCTCGCTCGCGCAGGATCGCCTCGCCTGGTGCGTATCGCTGTTCGCGACCGTGCGCGCTCAGACGGTCGCGCTCGGCGCTCGACAGGAAGGGGAACGCGTCGTCAGGCAGGCGTTGCACTGGCGTCCTGAGCGAGGGCTTCGCGGGCTGCAGCGATCGCCTCGACGACCACAGGCGCAGCCTCCCGCACCTGGTCCTCGTCGTGCGTGGCCATGACCTGCAGGCGGAAGCGGGCCGAGCCGATGGACACGGCGGGGAACTCGAAGACGTTGACGAGCACCTTGCGCTCGACGAGGTTCCGCGTCGCGACGCGTGCGACCGCCTCGTCCCCGATCGGGACGATCACGATCGCCGACGGGATCCCCAGGCAGTCGATCCCCGCCGTCGAGAAGCCCTCGCGGATCGCCTCCGCGACCCGGAGGAGCCGAGCGCGCAGCTCGTCCCCCTCGTTCGAGCGCACGATCTCGATCGCCTGAGTAACGATCGCCGCCTGCATCGGCGACAGGGCGTTCGAGAACGTCGCAGTGCTCCCGTATGCGCGCACGGTGTCCGTGACCGAACGCGAGCTCGACGCGAGGAACCCGCCGTTGGACGCGAACGTCTTCGAGAAGCTGCCCATGACGAGATCGACCTTGCCGAGCATCCCCTGAGCCCCGAGCAGGCCCGTGCCGCCGGGACCCAGCGCACCGAGGTCGTGGGCGACGTCGACGAGCAGGGTGGCGTCGAACTCGCGGCACGTCTCCTGCAGCCGCTCGATCTCCGGCACGTCCGCGTCCAGTGAGAAAAGGCCCTCGGTGACGACGAGCACGCCCGCCTCCGGATCGTCGCGGCGAACGGTCTCGAGATGCGTCCGCACCTCGTCGATGTCGAGATGCTCGTGCCTCAGCACGCGGCGCGTCGCCGCGTACGCGCCCTGCTGGAGACACGCATGCGCGAGCTTGTCGAGCACGACGTAGTCGTACGGCCGGACCAGCCCGACGATCGACCCATAGCCTGCGCCCCAGCCCGTCGGGAACAGGAGGACGTGCTCCACCTCCAGGAGGTCGCTGATGCTTCCCTCGAGCGCACGCGACAGGCGCGTGTTCCCCTGAAGGATCGCCGAGCCGGCGCTGTGCGGGCCGAGGTCGTGCAAAGCCCGGACGGCCGCCTCGTGGATTGCCGGGTGCGTGCCGAGGCCGAGGTAGTCCTGCGATGCGAAGTTCGTCCCGAGCAGCCGGCGCCCGCTTTCGTCCAGCGTGACCGTCTCCGGACTGGGCACCGCCTCGAGCGATCGCACGTAGGGCCAGAGGCCCGCCTCACGCCGTGCGTCGATCCACTCCGAGAAGGCGGCCGTTCTCGCGAGCAGGTCAGGGCCGTGCGGCGCCGCGTAGTCGGCGAGGTTCCCTTTCAGCGGGTCGCCGGCCGAGTCGAGGGGCGTGGAGCTCGCTGCGGTCACCCGGGGCGAGCGTATAAAGGCGGCCGACGACGCGCAAATCGAGCGGCGGAGGAACTACGATCGACCGGTGGTTACTGCGGCGCACGGCGTGACCCTCAATTCGGATTACGCCGAGCTGCGGCGCCGGATCGCCGCCCGCAGGCTCCTCGACCGGCAGCCGGCCTTTTACGGCCGCGCAATCGGCGCGACCCTCGCGCTCACAGGGCTCGGCGTGGCCGCACTCGCACTCTCCCCGTTCCTCTGGACGCACGCGCTCGTCGGTGCTCTGCTCGGGCTCGCCACCGGCCGGCTCGCGCTGCTGCTCCACGACGGCGCGCACCGGCAGATCTGGCCGGCCGGACGCCGCAGCGATGCGTTCTGCCTCGTCGTCGGGCCCCTTCTGGTCGGAATCAGCGCGTCCTGGTGGAAGCAGAAGCACGATCGGCACCACGCCCATCCCAACGACGAGCACCTCGATCCCGACCTGCAGATCGCCGTCCTGGCCTTCACCGACGCGCAGGCACGGCGGACGCCCTGGCTCTTCCGGCCGATCGCCCGCTACCAGGCCTACCTGCTTCCGGTGCTCGTGCTGTTCGAAGGGATGCAGCTTCGCCTGGCGAGTGCGAAGTACCTCGCGACCAGCCGTGGCAGGTACCGCCGCACCGAGATCGCCCTCATCAGTGCCCACGTCGTGGGATACGTCGCCCTTGTCGTCGCAACCGTCGGTTTGACCGGCGCCCTGATCGTGATCCCGGTCCATCAGGCGCTGTTCGGGCTCTACGCGGGCTCGCTCTTCGCGCCGAACCACAAGGGCATGCCGATCGTCGACGGCAGCCGCCGATGGAGCTTCCTCGAGCAGCAGGTTCTGACCGCGCGGAACGTACGAGCGCACTGGCTAGTCGACTGGTGGTACGGCGGCCTCAACTACCAGATCGAGCACCACCTTTTCCCGAAGCTGCCGCGGAATCGGCTCCGCGAGGCGCAGCCGGTGGTCAGGTCGTTCTGCGCCGAGCGCGGGATCCCGTATCACGAGACCGGCCTCTGGGACTCCTACCGGCAGTCCTTGCGGAGCATGCACGCTGCGTCGAGCCCGTTACGCAGTCGCTCGGCCGCGTAACGGCTGACCCGAGACCAGGTCACAATCCGCTCGGCATGAGAATCTTCGTGATCGGCGCCGGCGATGTCGGGTCGACCGTCGTCGAGTCGCTCCACGCCGCGCACGAGCTGACCGTGGTCGACGTCGACGGGGAGCGGCTGGCGGCGCTCGCACACCGGTTCGACGTCCGGGTCAGCAAAGGCCACGGTGCGAGCCGCCGCCTGCTCCAGGAGGCGGAGATCGGCGGCGCGGAGCTCGTGATCGCCTGCACCTCACGGGACGAGACGAACATCGTCGCGGCCCTGGTGGCGCGCAGCCTCGCGCCGGGCGCCAAGACGATCGTCCGGACGACGAACGTCGAGTACCTCGAGGTCTGGCACCAGAATCAGCTCGACGTCGATTTCATCGTCTGCGAAGAGCTCGAGATCGCAATCGCCGTCTCACAGCTGGTCGGTCTTCCGGCCGCACGACAGACGGACGTGTTCGCAGACGGACAGGTGCAGGTGGTCGAGTTCGACGTCGAGGAAGGGGCCGCCCGGGCGAGACCGGACGTGATCGGCAAACCGCTCCGGGAGGCAAGCCTGCCGCCGCGTGCGCGCGTCGCCGCGATCATCCGACAAGGGCGGATGCTGCCTCCCTTCGGCGGCGAGTCGATCGAGGAGGGTGACCGCGTGATCATCGTCGGTGCGCCCGAGGCCGCTCGCGCGTGGAGCGAAGTCCTGGCGCGCGACACGCGGCGCGTCGAGGAGGCGGTGATCGTCGGCTGCGCCGGCACGGGCGTCGCGATCGCGCACGTGCTGCTCGACCAGGGAATCGACGTGACGCTCGTCGAGGCAAACGCCGTCCGGGCGCGTGAGGTGGCCGAGCTGCTTCCGGCCGCGCGTGTGCTGAACGCGAGCGGCCTCGACGCCGACTTCCTCCAGCGAGAGCGGCTCGGCCTCGCCAGGCTCGGCGTGGTCGCGCTCGAGGACAAGTCGAAGAGCCTCTACGCGGCGGTGCTGCTGAAGCGAGCGGGCGTCGCGTTCACGATCGCGGCCGTGCAGGACCCCCACACAACCGAGATCTTCCTCGCGGCGGGAGTCGACGTTGCCATCAGCCCGCGTTCGCTCGTGGCGGAGGAGATCGTCCGGTTTGCCCACGACCCGAGGACGCAGCAGGTGACGATGCTCGAGGGCGATCGCTTCGAGATCCTCGACATCACGTGCCGCACCGAGAGCGCGCTCGTCGGCAAGCCGCTTCGTGAGCTGCCGGTGACCGGGTCGTTCGTCGGCGCGATCGTGCGTGACGGAACCGCGATCATCCCGCACGGCAGCGACGTCCTCCAGCCGGGCGACCGGGCGATCCTGTTCACGGAATCGAAGCGCGCCGTCGAGGTCGAGCAGGCGCTTTGACCGCGCCCGCCTGGGCGACGAGCGCGCGTCGCGGGCCTCGGCTCGGCGTCGACGTCGCGCCGGCGGTCAGCCTCGTCGGCACGCTCCTGAAGTACCTGAGCCTGGCCTTCCTCTTCCCGACGGCGATCGCGCTCGGCTACGGGGAGCCCGTCTGGCCTTTCCTCGCCGCCGGAGGCGTGACGGCGGTCGTCGGGTTCGCACTCGAGCGCAGCACGCCGAGCGGCGAGGGCGTCGGGGCGCGCGAGGGCTACCTGACCGTTGCCCTCCTCTGGCTGGCCGCGCCGGCCGCCGGGGCGCTCCCGTACCTCTTCTCCGGCGAATCGCAGCTGGCGAGCCCCGTCGACGCCTACTTCGAGGCGATGTCCGGCTTCTCGACGACGAGCTCGAGCGTGCTCACCGACGTCGAAGGCCTCACGCACTCGCTGGCGATGTGGCGGCAGTTCACGGTCTGGCTCGGCGGGATGGGGATCCTCGTGCTCGCCCTGGCCGTGCTCCCGCGCCTGCGCGTCGGAGGGCGCCAGTTGTTCGGACTTGAGGCGGCCGGGCCGGAGGTCGAGCCGCTCACCGTCACGATCCGCGAGACGGCGCGGCGCTTCCTGCTCCTCTACTTCGGCATCACCGCCCTCGAGATCCTCGCACTGAGCACGGTCGCCTGGACCGGGCTCGACAAGCGGATGAGCTTCTACGAGGCCGTCGCGCACACGTTCACGACGCTCGGCACCGGCGGTTTCTCGACTCGAGCTGGGTCGTTCGCGGAGTTCGGCGCGGCGAGCCAGTGGATCGTCAGCGTGTTCCTCATCGTCGCGGGCACGAACTACGCCCTCATGTACCGGGCCGTGATCCGGCGGCGCCCCGGACTCTTCGCCCGCGACGACGAGTTCCGGGTCTACCTCTTGCTCGTCGTCGTTGCGGCCGGTGTGCTGCTGGCCACGCTGTGGAACGAGGGGATCGCACGCGATGAGGAGGCCGTTCGCCTCGCCGTCTTCCAGACCGCCTCGATCATCACGACAACGGGGTTCTCGAGCGCGGACTTCAACACATGGCCGGTGCTCGCCGCGATCGTGCTCGTCGGGCTGATGTTCTTCGGCCCTTCCGCGGGGTCGACAGGAGGCTCGGTCAAGGTCGTGCGGCACGTGCTCGTCGGCCGGATCCTGAGGCGCGAGCTCGCGCAGACCGTCCATCCGGAGCTCGTCGCGCCCGTCCGCCTGAACGGCGTCGTCGTCGACGAGCGGGCGTTGCGCGCCGTCATCGTCTTCGTCCTCCTGTATGTCGGCTGTTTCGCCCTCGGTACGCTCGCGCTCGTCCTCGACGCCGCGCGGACGGGACTCGACCTCTCGCCGTTCCAGGCGATCGCCGCGGCCGCGACCACCCTCAGCAATACGGGCCCCGGGTTGGGCTTCGCAGGGCCGATGGGGTCATTCGATCCGTTCAGCGACGTCTCGAAGCTGATCCTGACCGGGCTGATGTTCCTGGGCAGGCTCGAGATCATCCCGATCGCCGTCCTGTTCACACGGACGTACTGGCGGCGCTGAGTTGTTCGTGTACGCCTCACGCCTGGCCACCGGCGTTGCCGTCGGAGCCTTCCTGGCCAAGGCTTACGGCCTGTTCGTCCGAGGCGCGCTGACGCTCGACGTCGGCATCGGGCGCCGCGTGCAGTCGCTGGGGCCCGTGGCTTGGGAGATCGCCGCACCACGCGAGCTCGTCTTCGAGCTGATCGAGTCTCCGTATCGCCGAACGCCGCGGGCGATGCAGGACAAGCTCCAGGTCTGGGAGCGCGGCGCCGACATGGTGCTCGCGGCGCACGTCACGCAGATCGGCCGGCGCAGGGTGACGACGGTGGAGACGGTTCGCTTCGAGCGGCCGGAGCGCATCCACTTCCGCCTGGTGCGCGGCCCCGTCCCTCACGTCTCCGAGGCGTTCGAGCTCGCGGAAACCAGCGCAGGTACCGAGCTCACGTGGCGAGGTGAGCTCGGTACCGACTTCGGCACCCTCGGCGCGCGGTGGGGTGCGCTGGTCGCCCGGTCCTGGACTCGGACGGTCGAGCGGTCGATCGCGGCCGTCAAGGCCGAGGCGGAACGTAGAAGTGCTTAGGGCACGACCGGACAGTTCACGACCAGCGACGAATGAGAGGAACGGCCCCGGGCATTACCGCCCGCTTACTCGCTGGTTAACGCTCTCTGAATTCGTCGACCGACGTTAGGGTCGACCAGGTCAAGAGTCAGGAGGATTCGGTGAGCGTTCGGCGTCTCGAGGAGATCCCCGGTTTCAACATCGATCGTGTCGCGGCTGCGGCCGGGGACGATCCCGAGGTCCTGCGCATGGAGAACCTCGACACCGACATCCCACCGCCGGCTGCGGCGATGGAGGCGACTCGCGCGGCGATCGGCGAGGACGACGCCAACAGCTGGCTCCCGTTCACCGGCCGCGACGACCTGAAAGAGGCGGTCGCGGAGTTCATCGAGCGTCGCGGTGGGCCGCGCTACGACGGGCGCCGCGAGATCGTGATCACTTGCGGCGAGGGCGACGCGATGCTCGACGCGCTCTTCTGCCTGACCGATCCCGGGGACGAGGTCGTCCTGACCGACCCGACCTACGCGGGGATGCTCAACCGCGTTCGCCTCGTCGGCGCCGTGCCGAGCCTCGTCCCGCTTCACGCAGACGGCGGCGAGTGGCGGCTCGGCCTCGATGCTCTGCGCGCGGCGGTCACCGACCGGACGCGCGTCGTCTTCGTCAACAACGCCTCGTTCCCCTCCGGCTGGGTGGCGAGCGACGAGGAGTGGGACGCGATCGCGTCGCTCTGCCGTGAGCATGACCTCTGGCTCCTCTACTGGGCGGGATTCGAGGGCGTGCTGTTCGACGGCCGACCGATCCGGCACCCCGCCGCGCTCACCGGCATGCGCGATCGAACGGTCACCGTCGGCGCGCCCACCCTGGAGCAGCGCATGATCGCCTGGCGCATCGGCTGGGTCGTCGTCCCCGGCGAGCTCGTCAACGACGTCTCGCGCGTCCACATCTACAACGGCCTCGTGCCCAGCGGGTTCAACCAGATCGGGACGCGCGTCGCCCTGAGCCTCCCCGACGACCGCCTGGCCACCGCGATCGCGGAATGGCAGCGGAGGCGCGACGAGACGCTTCGCCAGCTCGACGGCCTCCCCGTCGTGAGACCCGCTGGAAGCTGGTCGCTTCTCCTCGACGTCGCCGCGCTCGGGCTCGACTGCATGGACGTCTCCGACCGCCTGTTGGAGCAGAAGGTCGCCGCCACGCCGATGCGCGGCTGGGGCGGCGAGGTCGCCGATCGGCACGTCCGATTCGTGTTCAGCAACGAGCCGGTCGAGCGACTCGCGGCGCTGGGCGACCGCGTGCGCAGGGCGTTAGAGGGCTAGGCCACTCGACGCCGACCAGCTCGGTGAACGGGCGTCCGAGTCAAACGTACCGGCGGGCGAAGTCCCGCATCGCCACTTCGTCCGCGAACGAGACGACCGCGCCATCGGCGCCGGCTTGCAGCATCCCGTCGACCTTGTCCGGCGACGTGCGCGGGATCACCCGCAGCTCGGGGTTCTGCTCCTTCACCTGAGCCACGTGGTCGGCGTCGGAGCCGCGCGACGGATGCCAGGCATCGCCGAGCTCGCGCGCGCGCCGAACCGCGCGGGGAGAGCTCCCGCCGACCCAGATCTCGGGCTGCGGCGACGGGTGCGGCTCCGAGGTCGCGTCGTGGAACGACCAGTGCTCCCCGTCGAAGTCGCGCTCCCCGCTCCAGAGCGCGCGCATGAGCCGGATCGCCTCGTCGGCGCGCCGGCCGCGGCCCTCGAACTCGACGCCCATGAAGTCGAACTCGTCCTTGTGCCAGCCCATCCCGACGCCGAGCGTGAAGCGGCCGCCCGAGAGCTCCTGCAGCGTCGCGACCTGCTTCGCCAGGTGCATCGGGTGGTGCAGCGGCACGAGCACGATCGACGTGCCGAGCCCGATTCGCTTCGTCCAGCCCGCGATCCAGCCCAGCGTGACGAGCGGGTCGTAGACGCGGCCATACGGGTCGACCGCCTCGGGGCCGACGATGATGTGCTCCGTCGTCCACGCCGAGTCGAAGTCGAGCTCCTCGGCGAGCTCCGCGACGCGACGAATGGCGTCGACCGACGAACCCGCGCTGTAGTTCGGCAGGATCACACCGTAGTGCACGACGCGAGACTAACGGCGGCCCGCGTGGCGAGGCTGGCAACGACGGACCCCGACGGGCGGCCCCATCTCGTCCCGATCGTGTTCGCCCTGGACGGCGACACGCTCTACTCGGCCGTCGACCGCAAGCCGAAGCGCTCGTCGACGCTCCGGCGGATCGAGAACGCCCGCGTCCGTCCCGACGTCACGATCCTCGTCGACCACTACGAGGACGATTGGGACCGCCTCTGGTGGATCCGCCTCCGCGGCCGGGCCCGCGTGCTCGACGAGGGCGAGGAGCGGGAGCGCGCGCTGACGTTGCTCGCCGAGAAGTACCCGCAGTACCGTTCCGAGCCGCCCGAGGGCGCCGTGCTCGCCGTGGACGTGACCGAGACGCGCGCATGGACGGCCGACCCGGAAGGAGGCACGCAAGGTGAGTGACAGCGTCATCGTCGAGCACGTCGATTTCGTGTCGTTCCTGACGCAGGACATCCAGCGGGCGAAGCGGTTCTACGCGGAGACGCTCGGCCTCGAGATCGAGACCGAAGGGCCGGACGACATGGAGTTCCGCGCCGGCCAGGTGACGCTCGACATCTAGGATCCGGGCATGTGCCGAAACATCCACACGCTCTTCAACTTCGAGCCTCCCGTCACCAACGAGGAGGTGCGGGACGCCTCGCTCCAGTACGTCCGCAAGATCAGCGGCTTCACGAAGCCGTCGCAGGCGAACGAGGAAGCGTTCGCGCGAGCGGTCGACGAGGTGGCGGCCGCATCGAGGCGGCTGCTCGACGAGCTCGTCACCTCTGCGACGCCTAAGGACCGCGAGGTCGAGGCAGAGCGCGCCCGAGCCCGCGCAGCCAAGCGCTACGCCACGGCCTAGCGGTTCCCAGGGCGCGCGGATTAGCTGACCTGATCCGCGGTTAGAAAAGAGACATGGCCGGATCGCGAAACGAGACGGTCTCGACGGCTCGCGGCGGCTCTGCAATCAGACGATTCCGCAATCGCAGCGAGGCGGGACGCATCCTCGCACGCGAGCTGACCGATTACGCCGGGCGTGACGACGTCGTCGTGCTCGCGCTCCCGCGCGGCGGCGTGCCCGTCGGCTACGAGCTGGCCAAGCAGCTCGGCGCGCCACTCGATGTCTTCGTCGTTCGCAAGGTCGGCGTCCCCGGATACGAGGAGCTCGCGATGGGTGCGGTCGCCACCGGTGGAGTGCTCGTCCTCGACGACACGATGGTGCGGCGACTGGGCATCAGCCCCGCGGAGGTCGAGCGAGCCGTCGCCGCGGAGCGGCGTGAGCTCGAGCGGCGCGAGGCCGCCTACCGGCAGGGCCGCTCTCCGCCCGATCTCGACGGAAAGACGGCGATCCTCGTCGACGACGGGCTGGCCACAGGCGCGTCGATGCACGCTGCGGCGCTCGCCGTCCGCCGGCACAAGCCCGGCCGCGTCGTCGTTGCCGTGCCCGTTGCCGCCGCCGAGACCTGCAACGAGTTCCGTGGCGATGTCGACGAGGTCGTCTGCGCGCGCACGCCGGCTCCGTTCTACGCGGTCGGCCTCTGGTACGAGGACTTCTCCCAGACGACCGACGAGGAGGTGCGCGAGCTGCTCGCGCGGGCGGCCGCGCCCGGATGAGCGTCGCCTCGACGACGAACCTGCACGACCCGCTGCTCCGGCGGGCGGCCGTGAGACGATCGGCGAATGAGGGACGAGGATGTCCGAGCCTCTTGCTTCGGCCAGCTCGCGATCCTCTGGGCGCAGTCCGGCGAAGATGTTCCGTATCGCGGCGGACTCGATCGCGGCTTCGCCTTTCGAGGTCGGCGCGTGCCGTACCTCAGCCCGCAGAAAGGGATCTTTCGCGCGGCCGTCCAACGCGGGCCGGCTGCTTTGTCGATCCAGACCTCGGCGAATTCGCCGTACCAGGACGTGGAAACACCCGACGGCTTCCTCTACGACTACCGCGCCGGCTCGATCGACCAGCCGGACAACCGCGCGCTTCGGTCCGCGCATGAGCTCCAGGTTCCGCTCGTCTACTTCGTCGGGACGCGCCCGGGCTGGTACCGCCCAAACTTTCCGTTCTACGTGATCGAGGACGATCCAACGACGAGGCGTGTCCTCGTCGCGCCTGGCGCACTCGCGGGCCCGATAGACGAGCTGGAGCCGGTGCTGCCCGAGGATCCGATCGAGCGGCGTTATGCCGTTCGCGAAGTCCGCGTCCGGATTCACCAGGCTCGGTTCCGCGGACGCGTCGTACCGGCCTACCGGGAGCAATGCGCGATCTGTCGATTGAAGGAGGTGCGCCTCCTCGATGCCGCCCACATCGCCGGCGACGTCGAGGAGGGCGGTGAGGCCGTTGTGAGCAACGGCGTCGCTCTCTGCTCGATCCACCACAGGGCATTCGACCACGACCTCGTCGCGATCTCACCCGACTACGAAGTTCGCGTGTCCCCGCGTCTCCTCGAGGACGAGGATGGGCCGATGCTCGAGCTTCTGAAGACCTTCGACAGACAGCCGATCTACGTCCCGCGGCGCGCGGAGTGGAAGCCGGATCGCGAAGCGCTGGCGTCGCGGTTCGAGTTGTTCCTCACGCGCGGGGCCTAATTCGGGCTCAAAGTGTAAGTTGCGTCTTACGTAAGGATCTGCTTACATTGTCAATATGGAGGCCGCGCTGAAGGCGATCGCCGCGCCGCGAAGGCGTCAGATCCTCTCGCTCGTCCGGGCTGACGAGCTCTCCGCGGGCGAGATCGCCACCCACTTCGACGTCACGCGGCCGGCGGTCTCACAGCACCTCAACGTCCTGAAGGAGGCGGGGCTCGTGAGCGAGCGACGGAACGGCACCAGACGCCTCTACCGGGCGCGCCCGGAAGGACTGGCAGAAGTCAAGGCGTTCCTCGAGGAGTTCTGGGACGAGCGGCTCGAGGCGCTCAAACGCGAAGCAGAGAAGGAGGAGCAGAAGAAGCATGGACGCAACCACTGAGACAACGGCAGTCGAGCGAGAGATCGCGATCGCGGCCAGCCCAGAGACGGTTTGGGAGTTCCTCGTCGACCCCGACAAGGCGACCCGCTGGATGGGCCAGGCAGCCTCGTTCGACGCGCGGCCGGGCGGCCTCTACCGCGTCGAGGTGATCCCGGGCCATACCGCCCGCGGCGAGTTCGTCGAGCTCGACCCTCCGAGCCGGCTCGTCTACACCTGGGGCTGGGAGCCAGGCGAAAAGGGCGACAGCGCGGTCCCGCCCGGGTCGAGCACTGTCGAGATCGAGCTCGTGTCCGACGGCGATGGGACGATGCTGCGCTTTGTGCACCGCGACCTCCCCAACACCGAGCAGTCACAGTCGCACGCGCATGGTTGGGACCACTACCTCGAGCGGCTGGCGATCGCGGCTCCAGGCGGCGATCCCGGCGAGGATCCCTGGCTCTCGGGCGAGATGTAGAGCTCCTCAGCGGCCCGTCGTGGAAAAGTGCTGGTAGTCGGGCGAGGCCGTCCAACGGCCTCCCCACTTCCAGCCGACCGATTCGAAGGCCTTGACCAGCACGCCGCCCGCGACGGCCAATCCCGCGCGACGGCGGGTGCGGTTGAGGTAGGCCTTGCCCGCAGGCGGCAGGGCTCGACCGTTGAGGACATACGGGTTCTCGACCGGATTGACGTCGATCGCCTCGCCATACGCGTGCATCGACCAGCCGGCGGTGGATGAGCCGACCGCTCGGCGACAGTTGAAGGCGCTCGTGTTGTCCGCGGCCATCGAAGCGTCGTCGCTCCCTTGGTACGCGGACACCGGTACCATCCGGCGGATCGGGAACCGCGCAGCGTAGAGGCGCCGGAAGACCGCGACCACGTCACCCGTTACTCGCCGGTTCAGAACCAGGCGGCCGGCGTGCTGGCGGCCGTCGAAGCCCCAGTAGCTCAACCGCACCACGCGCAGCTGCGCCGGAGTGACCGGGCAGCCGGGGCGATAGGAGAACCGCACGTCTGCCGCTCGCACGGGCTGAACCGCTGCGGTGAACGGGACCGGAGCCAGGTACATGCGGCTGCAACGTACCCTGTCTGCGGATGCTGCTCGCCGCGCACATCGCCGCCGCCGCGGTCGCGGCCGCGTGTCCCTCGAACGTCGCCAACGACCTCCGCACGCCTCCGCCGCCGGAATCCCAGCAGCTGATCACGGTCGAGGCCGCGTCCACGCGGACGACCTCTGCAACGGCGCGGATCTGGCGTCGCTCCGGCGACTGTTGGGCTCCGACAGGCGGGCCGTACCCCGCTCGTGTCGGCAGGAACGGGCTCCGGGTGAACCGGCGCGAGGGCGACGGGACGACGCCGATCGGCACCTTCCCGATCGGAGCCACGATGTACGGCAACGCGCCCAACCCCGGCGTCAGGTTCCACTACGTGCGGCTCCGCTGCGGCGACTGGTGGGTCGAGGATCCGAGGTCGCCCGCCTACAACAGGTTCCAGCGAATCGGCTGCGGCCGCCGGCCGCCGTTCAAGGTGACGACGCCGGACATGTCCAAGGATCGCCGCGCCTACGCACACCTGGCGGTGATCGAGTTCAACATGCACCCGATCGTTCCCGGCCGCGGCTCGGGCATCTTCCTCCACGCGCAGACCGGCGGTCCGACGACCGGCTGCGTCAGCCTCCGCCGCCCCGAGCTCGTCCGCGTGCTCCGCTGGCTCTCGCCCGCGGCGGCACCACAGATCGCGATCGGCACGCGCGCGCGGTGACGCCGGCGCAGGCCTTCCTCAGCTGCACTCGGCTCGCGCCATGATCTCCCTGATCACCGCGGTCTTTGCGTCCGCGTAGTTCTGGCCGTACTTCCAGTCCTGCGCCGTGAGCTCGCGCTTCGTGCGTTCGTACAGCTCGCGGTCGGCCTCGTCCCGGCGGAGCCAGTCACGGAAGCTCACCATCCGGTCGATCTCCTCGCAGCCGCGTGAGAACACGTGGAGGTTCACGCTTGGATCCTCCCCCCTGAACATCCGGTGCTCGTACCACTCGGGCTCGCGGATGCGGAGGACGTAGCCGGCCGCCTCCAGAGCGGGGCCGTAGGCCGGCTCGTCCGCCGAATCGGCCACGACCAGCGTGATGTCGATGATCGGCTTCGCGGCCAGGCTCGGTACCGACGTCGAGCCGGTGTGCTCGATCTGGAGCGCCCTGTTGCCGAGCGCACCGCGGATCCGGTCGGCCTCGCGCTCGAACAGCCGCGGCCACTCCGGGTCGTAGCCGGCGAGGACGATCGGGCCCGTGAGCGGCCGGAGCTCCCCGACGGTGGCGGCGCGAAGCTGCTCTTCGGTCATCGCCGGCGGATTGCTCCCTCGTCGCTCCTGGACGAAGCCCGGCGCACCTCCGGGCGGCAACGGCAGCTCGAACCGCTCGCAGAGCGCCACGACGGCCTCCCAGTCGACGTCGTCGTGGCCCTCGTACAGGTGCGCCTCGACCTGGAACCCGGGCGACGTGCAGCGAACCTCCCGCCCAGCAATCACACCGCGCGCTGCGAGCGCCTCGCGCGGCCAGAGCGCCCGACCGCCGCCGGCCTGCGGCTGCCAACCGTTCCCCTGCTCGTCGCGCTCGAGCGGGTGGAAGTCGAGCTCGCGTCCGCGCGCGTCGCGCAGCACGTACGCCGACGGCCACTGGTCCTCGTCGACGCGGCGGAACTCGGGGAAGACGTTTGCGAGCCGGTCGATGTCCTCGGCGCGAACGGCGAAATCGAGATCGTCGTGCGCGCGGGTCTCGTGCCCCAGCAACGCATCCACGCCCCAGCCGCCGTCGATCCACCAGTCGATGCCGGCCGCGTCGAGGCGGTCGAGGATCTCGAGGACATCGCCGGCCGTCACGCTGCCCAGTTTGACGCGGTGCGTCCGGGCGCGGAACGAAGCTCCCGCGCCCGGACGGCCTGCTCAGGACGGCTAGCGGTGCCGGCCGCGGAGGCCGGAGGAATCCGAGTCGGAGTCCCCGTGGGAGCACGACCCGCCGGTCGAGGTGATCAGCCGTTCGACCCGGGCCGGCAGCGCGGCCTTCTTCGCGGTCGCCTGCGCCGAGGTGATCCTTCCCGCCGCGAGCGCGGCGTTGATGCTCGCGGTGCCGGCGGCGACGAGCGCGTTCCGCAGGCCCTGGACGGTCTTGTCCTTCGCCACGGCGAGCTGCGCGAGCGTCTGCCCCGCCCGCCGCGCAGCGACGACGTCCGCCTTCGTGACGCCGAGATAGGTCGCCGCCGCCTGGATCAGGGCGCTCCAGGAGACCGCGTCGGCCTAAGAGAGCGCTAGGACCGCTGTTGTGATTCTGTAAAGGCGAGAATCGCGCGGTGAAGATCCGAGCCGCGGTCCTCGAAGAGTTCGGCGCGCCGCTCGAGGTCCAGGAGCTGGAGCTCGCGGAACCGAAGGCGGGCGAGGTGCTCGTCAGGCTCGTCGCCTGCGGCGTCTGCCACACCGACCTGTACACGGCCTCCGGGGCCGACCCGTCCGGCTACTCGCCCACGGTGCTCGGGCACGAGGGCGCCGGTGTCGTCGAGCGTGTCGGCGACGGCGTCTCCTCGGTCGCGTCCGGCGACCACGTCGTCACGCTCTTCTCGCCGCAGTGCCGCGAGTGCGAGCACTGCCGCGATCCGCGCACAAACCTCTGCCTCGCGATCCGCGAGCAGCAGGGCCAGGGCTACCTCCCCGACGGCACGACCCGGCTCTCCCGCGACGGCGAGGCGATCCGCCACTTCATGGGGACGTCCACCTTCGCGGAGTACACGGTCATGCCGGAGATCGCACTCGCCAAAGTCTCGCGCGAGGCGCCGCTCGATCGCGCCTGCCTGTTCGCGTGCGGGCTCTCCACCGGGCTCGGCGCGGCGATGTACACCGCCAGGGTCGAGGCCGGCTCCACCTGCGTCGTCTTCGGTGCGGGGATGGTCGGGCTCGGCGCCGTCGCAGGCTGCCGGCTCCAGGGAGCAGACCGGATCGTCTGCGTCGACCTGTCCGACGAGCGGCTCAGGCTCGCGCGCGGCCAGGGCGCAACCGACGCGATCAGCGGAGGACCGGACGCGGTCGAGCAGATCCTCGACCTGACCGACGGCTTCGGCGCCGACTACACCTTCGAGGCGACCGGCAACGTGGCGGTGATGCGTCAGGCGGTCGAGTCGGCGCGGATGGGCTGGGGCCTTGCGACGGTCTGCGGCGTCGCCGGCAAGGGCGAGACGCTCGACATCGTCCCGCGCTTCCTGATCACGGGCCGCCGCGTCGCGGGCTCGTCGTTCGGCGGCGTCAAGGGCCGCGACCAGGTCCCGCAGCTGGTCGACCGGTACCTCGCCGGTGAGATCGACGTGGACGCGTTCGTCTCCCACAAGCTCACGCTCGACGACGTCAACCGCGGCTTCGAGCTGATGGAGGCCCAGGACGGAATCCGCAGCGTGATCGACTTCGCCTGAGCCGGTCTAGAGTCAGCAAACCGATGCCTGCCCGCGAGCTCGAGCCCCTGCTCGGAACCAGCCACTTCCGCGTCCTGATCGGCCGACGGGAGCTCGGCTTCTGCCAGGTGAGCCGGTTCACTTCCGAGACCGACCTCACCGTGCCGCCCGAGCAGCGCCGCCACGCCTACGAGACCGTCGTCCTGCGGCGGGCGCTCACCGGCTCGACGGAGCTCTACGACTGGCGCAGGCGGATCGTCGACGGCACCGACGATCGGCGCGTCGTCACGATCCACCAGCTCGACGGGCCCGGCGGCCGGATCGTCAACTCGTGGCGGCTGGTGCGGGCTTGGCCGTGCCGCTGGTCCGGCCCGGCCTTCAACGCACTGGAGAGCGGCGTCGCCTACGAGGAGCTCGAGCTCGCGTTCGACGAGCTCACCTGGACGAATCCCGAAACCACGATCGAAGGAGCCTGAGATGGCGGTCCTCCGCGAACGCCCCTACGCACAGTTCAACTTCCTCGTCGACCTCGGCACCGGCAGCACCGACGGCCCGGAGGCGGGCTTCCAGGAGTGCAGCGAGATCGGGATGAGCGTTGACGTGATCGAGTACCGGAACGGCAACGAGAAAGAGAACAGCGTCCGCAAGATCACCGGCCTCAACCGCGCCACCGATGTCACGCTCAAGCGCGGGATCATCGGCTCGCTGAACCTCTACCAGTGGCTGAACCAGATCCGAAACGGGGACGAGGCAGGGCTGCGTACGGTCGTGATCCAGTTGCAGAACGAGGACCACACGGCGGTGGTGCAGACCTGGAAGCTCCTGCGTGCGCGCATCATCAAGCACGTCAGCGGGCCGTTCAACGCGAAGGGCACCGACGTCGCAATGGAGGAGCTCACGCTTGCCTACGAACGGCTGGAGATGGAGTAGCTCGCGCGAGCGCCCCTGCCATGGAGGACGCCCGTTGGTGGGCCGTGCGCCGCGCGCACAGCTCGAGGCCGGCCACATACCGCTGCCCGTTCTGCGGCCGCAACCTCCACGCCATGAGCGAGCACGTGCTGATCGCGCCCGAGGGCGACGCGAACCGACGCCGGCACGCGCACGCCACCTGCGTCGCCGCGGCGCGAAAGGCCGGGACGCTTCCCTCCTACGACGAGTGGCGCAAGGCCGAGCCGCGTCGTGGACTCCTCTCGCGCCTCTTCGGCGGCGGAGGGGGCCGGCGGCCCCCTCCGTAGAACGCGCCTCTAGGCTGCGGCTTCCATCGCGACCTCGGCGTCGACGACCTCCGCCTCCGGCAGCTCCGGCTTGGACTCGATGAACGCCGCGGCGAGCGCGGCGCCGAGCAGCGCGAGGCCGGTGAGGACGTAGAAGGCGATCTCGAAGCCGTGCGTGAGCGCGGCGCCGCTGAACGCCGTCGACCCCGGATGCGTGTCGACGTAGTGGGTCGTGTAGGTCGTGGCGATCGTCGTCGCAGCGGCCAGCCCGATCGCGCCTCCGACCTGCTGGCTCGTATTGATCAAGCCCGAGGCAACGCCGGCATCTTCGCCCTCGACCCCCGTGAGCGCCGCGATCTGCAGCGGCACGAAGGCGAAGGCGAGACCGATCCCGCTGAGCAGGAAGGCCGGGAACACGTCCCAGAAGTACTGGCCGTCCACCGGCAGCCGCGCGTACAGGACCAGCGCGGCGGCCGTGAGCAGGAGTCCGATCGGGAGAACCCGCCGAACGCCGATCCGGGTCGCCATCCCCTGCGCGACCGCGGAGAACCCGATGATCGAGACCGTGAGCGTGATGTAGGCGAGGCCGGTCTTGATCGCCGAGTAGTGCAGCACCTCCTGCATGTAGAGCGTGAGCAGGAAGAACTGCGAGAAGACGGCCGACGCGACCAGCAGCGAGGTCGCGTTCGCCGCGGAGAGCGTCCGGAGACGGAAGATCCGCATCGGCAGCAGCGGCGCATGCGAGCGCAGCTCGATCGCGACGAAGGCGAGCGTGAGCACCACGGAGGCGCCCAGGAATCCGATCGTGAGCGGGTCGCTCCACCCGTGCTGGGTCGCGCGGGTCATCGCGTAGACGAGCAGCATCAATCCGCTCGTGATCGTCGCGGCACCGGCGACGTCGAAGTGGCGGTGAGCGAGGTCGGCGCGGCTCTCGCGGAGGAGCCGAGGCGTGACGGCGATCACGAGCGCTCCGACCGGCACGTTGATGAAGAAGATCCACGACCAGCCGACGTACGACGTGAGCACGCCGCCGAGCAGCGTGCCCGCGGCACCGCCGCTTCCTGACGCGGCGCCCCAGACGCCGAGCGCGATGTTGCGCTCACGGCCTTCGCGGAAGGTGGTGGTCAAGACGGACAGGGCAGCCGGCGAGAGGAGCGCGCCGCCGAGGCCCTGGAGAGCGCGGAAGGCGATCAGGGAGCCCTCCGACCAGGCGAGGCCGGCGAGCAGCGAGCTCACCGCGAACAGCGCGACGCCGATGATGAACAGGCGTCTGCGACCCAGCAGGTCGGCCAGCCTGCCGCCCAGCAGCAGGGCGCCGCCGAACAGGATCGAATAGGCCGTGATCACCCACTGGAGGCTCTCCTGCGAGAAGTGCAGGTCCGTGCGGATCGACGGCAGCGCCACGTTCACGATCGCGATGTCCAGCACGACCATGAACTGGGCGGCGACTAGGACTCCGAGGACGAGCCAGCGCCGGTCGTCTCCTCTCGTGGCCTGGGAAAGAGCGTTACTCATAGCACCTCCAAATCGTTGGGTAGATCTACGATTTTACAGGTAAACGATACGGCGAGCTACACTTATTCCCGATGACACAAGTAGCGCCGGCCGCGGCCGAGCAGGAACGGATTGCGGCGCTCCCGCAGGAGCTCCTCGGGAGCACGGTCTTCCTGCTCAAGCGGCTCGGCGAGGCGGTCAAGGAGCGCGCGATCTCGGGCTACGTCCTCGCGGGCTGCAGCCCCTATCATCATGCCGTCCTGGCACTGTTGGCCGAGGGCGCGCGGGAGACGCAGACGGCGATCGCCGACTCGCTCGGCTTCGACCGGAGTCAGCTGGTGGGGATCCTCGACGAGCTCGAGGAGCTAGGACTCGTCGAGCGCCGCCGCGACCCGAACGACCGCCGCCGCCACGTCGTCACGATCACGGCGGAGGGCAAGCGCACCCTGGCGCGACACCGGGCGATCATCAAGCAGGTCGACGAAGAGTTCCTCGCGCCCCTCGGCGAGCGCGACCGGGAGGCGCTCCACGGCCTCTTGCTCCGACTGGCGGGCCATCATGACGCACGCTTCGCCGCGGGCGAGCACTGCAAGACCGCCGTGAATTCTTAGGGATTTCCTAGGACGAGGCGCGCCGCGCCGCCGCGGCACGGAGAGTGCAGCCAGAAACGAGAAGGCCCGCCGCGTGCGGGCCTTCTCGTCTGAAAGGCGAAGTCAGCGGCCGCTAGTAGCCGCCGCCACCGCCACCACCGCCGCCTCCGCCCGAGTAGACGAGCACGAGGATGACTGCGGCAGCGATCGCGATCAGAACCGCGCCCAGCACGAGCCAACGGGTCCGGCTCCAGCCGGTTCGCACTTGTTGTTCTTCACGGAATGTGGCCACGAGACCACCCCTTCCGGTTCACTGGTTTGAAGGAATATTCCGCGTAGGGACCGCTTCACCGGGTCGCGGTTCCGACAAACGTCCGGCGTGAGCAGGCTCACGCGCAGGCACCTGTCTCCGCAATACTTTCCGAAGTGAAGCGCCTGGCGGATCCCTACCGCGATCTCGCGGTGATCGACTCGCGTGCGCCGCGGTTCAACCAGGCGACGATCGGCCTGCTGTCGGCGCTCGCGGTCGCAACAGGCTGGTGGTGGCTGCTCGGGATCCTCGCCGCGCAGCTGATCGTCGGGCTGACCCTCGGCCGGCGGTTCTGCCTTCCGTGCGTGGCGTACTTCGAGCTCGTCCAACCGCGCTTCGGTGAAGGACCGCTGGAGGACGCACGTCCACCGCGGTTCGCCAACCTGGTCGGCGCCGTCTTCCTGAGCGGCGCCACCGCCGCGTACGCAGCCGACCTCGTCGTCGTCGGCGCCGTCCTCGGAGGCCTCGTCGCGGGCTTGGCCTTGCTCGCGGCCGCGACCGCCTTCTGCACGGGCTGCGAGGCGTACAAGGTCGGCTCGCTCCTGCTCGGGCGCCCGTTCGTCTCGTGCCCGCTTCCCGCCGCCTCGCTGCCGCGCGCCGACTAACCGGGTCCCGCCGCGCGCGAGGTACCCTCGGGCAGTGGCCGAACGGGGACTGACCGACGCACCTGGGGTCGAGGCGGGCGCATTCGCGGCGGCGCTTGCCGAGACAACGCAGTCGCTCGTCTGCGTGCTGGACCGCGACGCGCGGATCCTGCTCTTCAACGACGCCTGCGAGCGCGCGACGGGGTTCACCCGGGAGGAGGTGCTTGGGCGCGACGCCAGGGAGTTCGTGATCCCGCCGGAGGAGGCGGAGGCTTTCGACGGCTTCCTCGAGCAGATCTGGTCGACGGGCTATCCGAGCCCCCAGGTCGGCCACTGGGTCACGAAGGACGGCGGCCGGCGACTGATCGCCTGGTCGCAAAAGCCGGTCCCGGGCGACGACGGCGAGCCGAAATACATCGTCACGTCAGGCCTCGACATCACGGGCCGGGCGGCGGCGACCGCCGATGCGCTCGAGGGCGACGTCGACGCGAAGCTCGTCGAGATCGGGATGCTGGCGCAGGAGCAGCGCGCCTTGCGGCGGGTGGCGACGCTGGTCGCCGCCGAGGCGACGCCTGAACGTGTCTTCAACGCGGTCTCGGAGGAGTGCGCGCGCGTGCTGGAGGTGCGCGCCTCCGCCGTCTTCCGCTACGAGGAGGACGGCACCGCGACGGTCGTCGGCCGGTACGCCCGCGACGAAGTGCCCGCGTTCCCGCTCGGCGAGCGCTTCGTCGCCGACGAGCAGACGACGATTGGGCGTATACGCAGCACCGGCGTGCCGGCGAGAATCGACGACTACTCCGCGCTCGCGGGCGATGTGCCGGCGACGATGGTGCGGGTCGGCTACCGGTCGACCGTCTCCGCACCGATCGTCGTCGCCGGGATTCCCTGGGGCGCGGTCGCCGTCGCGAGCTCCGAGACGCTCCCGCCCGAAAGCGAGGCACGCCTCGGCGCCTTCTGCGAGCTCGTCTCCCTCGCCGTCGCGAGCGCGCAGGCGCGCAGCGACCTACAGGCGTCACGCGCACGGCTGGTCAGCAGCGGCGACGACGAGCGGCGCCGACTCGAACGGAACCTCCACGACGGCGCGCAACAGCGGCTCGTCTCGCTGGCGCTGACGCTGCGGATGGCTCGGACGAAGATCGCTGCGGCGCCGGAGAAGGCGGAAGCGATGCTCGACGGGGCGTCGCAGGAGCTCGACCAGGCGCTCACCGAGCTCCGTGAGCTCGCGCGGGGCCTGCACCCGGCGATCCTCACGGACCGCGGCCTCGGTCAAGCGCTCGAGGCGCTCGCCGCCCGGCTGCCGGTCCCCGTCGAGATCGAGGTCGGAGCGGAGCGCTACGAGCCGGCCGTCGAGGCGACGGCGTACTACATCGCCTCGGAGGCGCTGACCAACGTTGCCAAGCACGCGGACGCGACCGTCGCGCGCGTCGTCGTGACGTGCGAGGACGACTGCCTCCGGGTCGAAGTCTCCGACGACGGCTGCGGCGGCGCCGACACGGCAACGGGGACGGGGATCCTGGGTCTGCACGACCGCGCCTCCGCTGTCGGAGGCTCGCTCGTCATGGTCAGCTACCCCGGCCAGGGGACGACCGTGACCGGAACGCTGCCGCTCCGGCAGTCGCGCCCGGACTAGATTCGGCCGTAGGCGCGGGGACGCCGCTCGAGGCCGTCCACGAGCTCGTTGCCGATCCAGTTGACGGCCCAGATCACGACGACCGTGCCGACGTACGTCCAGAAGCCGTCGATCGAGAAGTTGGGTGCGATCCACTCGGCCAGCGCGACCATCGCGATGTTGATCACGAGGTAGAAGAACCCCAGCGTGACGATGATCAGCGGCAGGGTCAGGATCGCAAGCAGCGGCTTGAGGACGGTGTTCGCGATCCCGAGCACGGCGGCGCCGATCAGGAACGCCGCCAGGCCGTGGATCCTCACCCCGTCCCAGAGCCCATCGGCCGCCCACAGGGCCAGCGCATTGATCGCCCAGGCGATCGCCAACCGCGGCACGAAGTACATGCCTAAAGTCTAGAGCCGCGTCGGGATGCTCTGGCGGGAGCGGAACACGTTCGCCGGGTCGTAGCGCCGCTTGACTGCGACGAGGCGCTTGAGGTTCGAGCCGTAGTACGCGTGGGCCCAGGTCTGCAGCTCCGGGTCGATGTAGTTCTGGTATGCGAACCCCGACACGAACGGATGCATCGCCGTGCGGAACTTCCGCAGCCACCGGAGGTTCGCGGCCGCGACGCTCAGCGAATCGGTCACCTCCCAGTAGGCCAGGTACTGCAGCGAGAACAGCGCGTCGCGGTGCACGAACGCCGTTGCGGCCTTCCGCACGCGGTTGATCGCGCCGCCGTAGGAGTCGAGGAGGACGATGCCGCGGCCCGGGCCGGCTGCCTGGCGCGACTCGATCTGCCGCACGAGCGTGTCGATACCGCGCACGCTCAGCGGCTTGCCCTTGTTCACGAAGTCCGATTTCCCCTTGAACGTCGAGCGGCCGAGCTGCCCCTGCGGCTGCAGGTGGCACTCGGCGACCGTGCCGGAGCAGCCGGCCCACATCCGCGCCGCGTCCAGGTACGTCCGCGAAGTGACGGTGAAGCGGGTCGGCGCGCCCGCGTCGGCCAGCGGCTTCACGAGCTCCCGGAGCCGATCCGGCGTACCGAAGAACTGGCCCGCCGACGTGATCTGGGGAACCGAGCCGCCCGCCGCGTTCAGGTTCAGCACCGAGAACAACCCGTCCGGCGCGTGCGGGGCGAGCTTCTGCCAGGCGGCGACGACCCGCCGCGCATCGGACCACGGCCACTCGAGCGAGTACGTAGCGACCCTGTCCACGGGATGCGTGCGGAAGACGAGCCGCGTCACGATCCCGAAGCTCCCGCCTCCGCCGCCGCGCAGGGCCCAGTACAGGTCGGCGTGCTCGCGGGCGTTGCAGACGACGGCGCTGCCGTTCGCCAGGACGACGGTCGCCTCCACGAGGTTGTCGCAGGTGAGGCCGAACTTGCGCGCGGCGAAGCCGATCCCGCCGCCGAGGGCCAGGCCCGCGATGCCGACGGTCGGACACGTTCCCGCGGGAACCGCCAGCCCGCGCTGCGAGAGCTGGTCGTAGACGTCGATCAGCCTCGTGCCCGCGCCGATCGCAGCGCGGTGGCGGGCGTCGACGGAGATGCGGTTCAGCCGGGAGACGTCCACGATCACGCCGGGCGTCGTCGAGTAGCCGCCGTAGCTGTGGCCGCCGGCGCGCGGGACGATCCCGACCTTGTGCTTCCGCGCCCAGTGGACGGCCCGCTCAACGTCCCGCAGGGACTCGCAGAACGCGACCGCACGCGGCTTCACGGCGTCGAAGCGCGTGTTGAAGAGCACGCGAGCCTGGTCGTAGCCGGTGTCGCCGCGGACGACTACGTCTCCCTGCAGCTCGCGCGCCAGCTCGGCGAAGATTCCGCTTGGCGGCGCCGCCCAGGCGAGCTGCCCCGCAAAGGGCAGCGCCAGGGCGAGACGGCCCCCACGCTCGAGCAGCTCGCGGCGCGTGATCTGCTCCACGAGCGCCGAGCGTAGAGGAAGTTCTTACTGCTGAGCTCCGCCGATGATGTCTCCGAGTCGCCGTCGGAGCCGTGCGAGCTCGGCGCCGTGCGCGTCGAGCTCGGCCCGGGTCGCTCCTCGCTCGGCCAGGATCCGGCGAACGAGGACGAGTCCTCGGAGATGGAGGAGGAGGTCGTCGACCTCGGGGCTGAGGAGGACGGCCCCGTCGCGCTGGAGGCTTGCACCGCTGGACATCACGCCGCCTCCTCGAGCGTCGCGACGGCCTCGCTCCCGAGCGCTTCCACCTCCGCCGGCCGGGGTTGTGGCTCGACGAAGACCGCGGCGACGAGCGCACCGACGACCGCGAGGGCTGTGAGGACGTAGAAGGCGAGTTGGAAACCGTGGGTGAGCGCGTTCGCGTTCAGGGCTGTGGTTCCGGCATGGCTCTGGACGTAGTTGTTCGTGGACGTCACGGCGATCGTGCTCACAGCGGCGAGGCCGATCGCGCCGCCGATCTGCCGACTGGTGTTGATCAGCCCGGAGGCGACACCCGCATCTTCGCGGCTGACGCCCGTCAGACCGGCGATCGTCATCGGTACAAACGAGAAGGCCATGCCGATGCCGCCGAGCACGAGGGCGGGGAAGAGGTCCGGGAAGTAGTGGCCGTGCACCGGCAGCCGGGTCAGCAAGGCGAGGGCCGCCGTGTCGAGGAGCAGGCCGACGACGAGCACGCGGCGGACGCCGAGGCGGGTCACGAGCGTCTGGGCGACGTTGGAGAAGGCGACGATCGTGAGCGTGATCGCGACGAAGGCGACGCCGGTCTGGATCGCGGAGTAGTGGAGCACCTGCTGCTGGTAGAGGGTGAGCAGGAAGAACATCGAGAAGCCGACGGCGGCGATCACGAGCCCGGCGGCGTTCGCGGCCGCGAGCGTGCGCTGGCGGAAGATCCGCAGCGGCAGCAGCGGCGCCTGGGAGCGCAGCTCGATCGCGAGGAACGCGGCGATCAGGCTCGCGGAGCCGGCAAGCAGCGCGATCGTCGTGGCGTTCCCCCAGCCGTGCTGAGCAGCGCGGGTCAGCGTGTAGACGAGGAGCATCAGCCCGGACGTGACCGAGGCGGCACCGGCGAGGTCGAAGCGCCGGTGGGCAAGTTGGGCACGGCTATCGCCCAGGAGGGAGGGCGCAAGCGCGACCAGTGTCACCCCGACGGGGACGTTGATGAAGAAGATCCAGGACCAGTTGAGATACGAGGTGAGCACGCCGCCGAGCAGCACGCCGGCCGCGCCGCCGCTACCGGACGCAGCGCCCCAGATGCCGAGCGCGAGATTGCGCTCGCGGCCTTCCGCGAACGTCATCATCAGGATCGAGAGCGCCGCGGGAGCGAGCAACGCGCCCCCCAGTCCCTGGACAGCCCGAAAGACGATCAGCGAGGCCTCCGACCAGGCGAGGCCGGAGAGGAGCGAGCTCGCGGTGAAGAGCGCGACGCCGGCGATGAAGAGGAGCCGGCGCCCGAGCAGATCGGCAAGCCTGCCGCCGAGCAGCAGTGCGCCTCCGAAGAGGATCGCGTAGGCGCTGATCACCCACTGCAGGCCCTCCTCCGAGAAGCCGAGGTCGCTCTTGATTGCAGGCAGCGCAACGTTCACGATCGCAACATCGAGGATGACCATGAACTGCGCGGCAACGATGACGGCGAGAGCGAGCCATCGCTTGGTGTCCCGTTGACCTCCAATTGAGGCTTGTTGCATTCGTAGCCTCCCTAAATCGTTTGTGATTTCCACGATAGCAGTAACAAACGCTGGCACGAGCTACACTTATTCCCGATGAGCGTCATCGACCCGCAGACACCGCTGACAGGCCGCCTCGCCGGGCCTCCGCAGGAGTTGCTCTCGAGCGGATCGTTCCTGCTGAAGCGGCTTGGCTTCGCGATCAAGGAACAGGCGCTGGCGGCCTTCGAGTCGACGGGCCTGAGCCCCTACCACCACGCCGTCCTCGCACTGCTCGAGGAGGATCCCCGCGAGACGCAAGCGATGATCGCCGACGCCCTCGGCTACGACCGGAGTCACCTGGTCGGACTCCTCGACGAGCTCGAGGAACGCGGTCTGATCGAGCGTCGTCGCGACCCCGGCGACCGCCGGCGCCATCTCGTCACCCTCACGCCCGAGGGGAAGCGCGCACTGGCCAGGCTCCGCGCGATCGTCAAACGGTTCGAGGACGACTTCTTCGCCCCACTCGACGCCGCACAGCGCGAAACCCTCAACGCCTTGCTGCTCGAGCTCGCGGCTCACCACGACGTCCGCTACGCCGCGAGTACGTCAGCGCGCTGATCGTACGAGGGTCGCCTCGATAGAGTCACGGCGTGGCCTGGCCCGCGACGCGAGCTGCCGAGCTGCTCGGCGTCCGCTACCCGATCGTGCAGGCGCCGATGGCCGGCGCGACCACGCCGGAGCTCGTGGCCGCGGTCTCCAACGCCGGCGGGCTGGGCGGGTTCGGCGCCGCGCGCACGGATCCCGAGGAGCTACGGGCGACCATCCGCCGGATCCGCGAGCTCACCGACCGGCCGTTCGGGATCAACGTGTTCGCGTGGCCGCCGTTCGACGCAGACACCGATGCGGCCGCCGTGCTCGGCGCCCTCGAGCCTCTCTACGAAGAGGTGGGCGTCCCCTTGCCGGCGGAGGTGCGGGCACCGTTCGACCCGCCGGTGCTGCTCGAGCGGCAGCTCGCGGTGGTCGTGGAGGAGCGGGTGCCGGTGTTCAGCTTCACGTTCGGGATCCCGCCGCTCGAGGACGTACGCGCCGCCGGCGCGGTGATCGCAGGCACCGCGACGACCGCGGCCGAGGCGATCGCGCTCGAGCAGGCCGGCGTCGATCTCGTCGTCGTGCAGGGGAGCGAGGCCGGCGGCCACCGCGGGACGTTCCTGCACGGCTTCGAGGACGGGCTGATCGGCTCGCTCGCGCTCGTGCCGGCGGTCGTCGACGCCGTCGCCGTCCCGGTCGTGGCGGCCGGCGCGATCATGGACGGCCGCGGGATCGCGGCGGCGCTGGCGCTCGGCGCCGACGGCGTCCAGGTCGGAACGGCATTCCTCCGCTGCCCTGAGAGTGCCCTCTCGGACGTCGAACGGGACGTGCTCGCCCACGCCTCCGAGCGGCCGACGACGCTGACCGACCGCGCCACCGGCCGGCCCGTGCGCGTGATCCGGACGCGGATCGTCGACGAGCTCGACAGCGTGGACGTCCCGCCGCTGGCCTTCCCGCTCCAGGCGGTCGCGACCGGGCCGATCACGCGCGCGGCGCTCGAGCAGGGCCGCGAAGACCTCGCCCTCGTCCTCGCCGGGCAGGGTGCGCCGCTTGCGCGCGAGCTCGGGGCCGCCGACCTCGTCGCCGCGCTCGTCGCGGAGACGGACGAGGTGCTGTCCCGGCTCGGGCCCGACTAGCGGCGCGCGCCCAGTAGGAGGCTCTGGCGAAACGCAGTTGAGCCGTCGGGCAGCGCTGCTCGCCCCGATGCTGCGTCCTCAGTCGCGCCCATAGCTTCGGCTATGGGCGCTCCCTGCGTCCTTGCCTCGGAACGAGCATCGCACCCCGACGACGAACGGCGTTCCGCCAGACCCTCCTATTCGCCGCGCCAGGTCGGCTCGCGCTTCTCCAGGAAGGCGCACATGCCCTCCTGCGCGTCGCCGGTCAGGGAGTTCATCGCCATCACGGACTTCGTCAAGTCGTACGCGCGGTGTTCGTCGAGCTCGATCTGCGAGTAGAACGCCTCTTTCCCGATCCCGACCGTGAGCGGGCTCGAGCGGGCGATCTTCTCCACGAGCCGGCCGACAGCGTCCTCGAGCTCCTCGGCTGGAACGACGTGATTGACCAGGCCCCAGTCGCGGGCCGTCTCCGCGTCGACGAGATCGCCCGTCAACAGCATCTCGAGGGCGCGCTTGCGGCCGATCGCGCGCGAGAGCGGCACCATCGGCGTCGAGCAGAACAGGCCGATTTTGACCCCGGGCGTCCCGAACCGCGCATCGGCCGTGGCGACGGCCAGATCGCAGGCGGCGACGAGCTGGCAACCCGCGGCGGTGGCGACACCGTGCACCTTCGCGATCACCGGCTGCGGCACGCGGTGGATCGTCTCCATCATCACCGTGCAGACGTCGAAGAGCCGCTCGTAGAAGGGGAGCTCGCGGCCGATCATCTCGCTCAGGTCGTGGCCGGCCGAGAAGGCGGGGCCGGCGCCGTCGATCACGATCGCCCTCACCTCGGCGTCCGCTGCGACCGTCTCGAGCGCCCCGATCAGCTCCTCCATCAGCTCGAGTGAGAGCGCGTTGCGCTTCTCGGGACGATTCAGCGTTACGCGCGCGGCGACGCCGTCCCGGTCGACCAGGACGGTCCGAAACTCGGTCGTAATCGCGGCCACCGAGGCGTAGGCTAGCTCCGAATGCAACGAGCCGTCCATCTCTCGCGGCTCACGCCGCTGTCCTTCCTCGAGCGCACTGCACTCGCCTTTCCGGAGCGGATCGGCGTCGTCGACGGCGAGCGCCGGCTGACGTGGCGGGAGTTCCGCGAGCGCGTACGCCGGCTGGCCATCGCGCTGCAGGCGAGCGGGATCCAGAAGGGAGACCGGGTCGCGTTCCTCGCGCCGAACACGAGCGAGCTGCTCGAAGCGCACTACGGCGTACCCGCCGCGGGCGCGGTGCTGGTGCCGATCAACATCCGGCTGACGGCCGACGAAATCGCCTACATCGTCGGCCACTCCGGAGCGCGGCTGGTCGTGGTCGATCCGTCGCTCGCCCACCTCGTCGCAGACCTGGACGTGGAACGCCTCCTCGTCACGGGCGACGGTGGCGCGTACGAGGCGTTCCTCGCCTCGGCAGGCGAGGGCGAGCCGGAGGACCGGCTCGAATCGGAAGACGACACGATCAGCATCAATTACACGAGCGGCACGACCGGCCGGCCGAAGGGCGTCATGTACACGCACCGCGGCGCGTATCTGAACTCGCTCGCGGAAGCGGCGCACGCGCAGCTCAACGGCCGCTCCGTCTTTCTGTGGACGCTGGCGATGTTCCACTGCAACGGCTGGTGCTTCACCTGGGCCGTGACGGCCGTCGGCGCGACGCACGTCTGTCTGCCCAAGGTCGATCCGCCGCTCGTCTGGCGGTTGATCGAGGAGGAGGGCGTAACGCACCTGAACGGCGCGCCGACCGTGCTCGTGATGCTCGCCTCCGACCCGGCGGCAGAGGTGCTCAACCAATCCGTGCTCGTCACCACCGCAGGCGCAGCGCCGCCGCCGGCGGTGATCGAGCGCACGGAGGCGCTCGGGTTCGCCGTCAACCACGTCTACGGTCTGACCGAGACCTACGGGCCGATCACGATCTGCGAGTGGCATCCCGCCTGGGACGAGCTCGCCGTCGCGGAACGCGCCCGACTGAAGGCACGGCAGGGCCTGCACATGCTGACGGCAGATCCCGTCCGTGTCGTCGACTCGGAACTGCGAGACGTCCCCAAAGACGGCGAGACGATGGGCGAGGTCGTGATGCGGGGGAACAACGTCATGAAGGGCTACTTCGACGACGAGGCCGCGACCGAGGAGGCATTCCGCGGCAGCTGGTTCCACTCGGGCGATCTCGGAGTGATGCATCCCGACGGCTACATCGAGCTTCGCGACCGCGCCAAGGACATCATCATCTCCGGCGGCGAGAACATCTCCACGATCCAGGTCGAGCAGGCGCTCGTGCAGCATCCGGACGTGCTCGAGGCAGCCGTGGTCGCGATCGCCGACGAGAAGTGGGGCGAGCGGCCGAAGGCATTCGTGACCCTGAGAGGGGGAGCGGCCGTCACGGAGTCCGAGCTGATCGCGTTCTCCCGCGAGACGCTGCCCGGCTTCAAGGCGCCCAGCGAGGTCGAGTTCGGCGAGCTCCCGAAGACGTCGACGGGCAAGATCAAGAAGTACGAGCTTCGCGAGCGCGAGCGGCAACGGCAGCGCAGCCCGGCTTGAGGTGATCTTCGAGCCCGAGCTCGAGACGCTCGCGCGCGAGCAGCTGCGCGACCTCCAGACCGCGCGACTGCGGTCGCTGGTCGCCTATGTGAAGGAGCGGGTTCCGCTCTACCGGGAGCGACTGGCCGACGTCGAGCCGGGCAACATCGGCTCGGTCGACGATCTGCGCCGGCTCCCGTTCACCCGCAAGGACGACCTGCGGGACAGCTATCCGTTCGGCATGTTCGCCGTCCCGCGGAACGAGGTCATGCGAATCCACGCCTCGTCCGGGACGACGGGGAAGCTGACGGTCGTCGGCTACACCGCCGCCGACGTCGACCTCCTCGCACGGGTCAACGCGCGGTCACTGGCGATGGCGGGGGCGGAGCCGGGAATGGTCCTGCACAACGCCTACGGGTACGGCCTCTTCACGGGCGGGCTCGGCCTCCACGACGGCGGCGAACGGCTCGGGCTGGCGGTCGTCCCCGTCTCGGGCGGCATGACCGAACGCCAGTTGATCCTGATCACCGACTTCCGGCCGGACGTGATCTCGTGCACGCCGAGCTACGCGTTGACGCTCGCGCAGGCGTTCCGGGAGCGCGGCGTCGCGCCCGACGAGATCAGCCTCCGGTACGCGGTGCTCGGCGCCGAGCCCTGGACCGACGCGATGCGGCGCGAGGTCGACGCCGGCCTCGGCGTGCGGAGCACGAACATCTACGGGCTCTCCGAGGTGATCGGGCCGGGCGTCTCGTGCGAGTGCGTCGAGGCGCGGGCCGGCTCGCACGTCAACGAGGACCACTTCCTCCCCGAGGTCGTCGACGCGGAGAGCGGCGAACCGCTGCCCGAGGGCGAAGAGGGGGTGCTCGTCTTCACGACGTTGACGAAGGAGGCGCTGCCCGTCGTCCGCTACTGGACCGGGGACATCACGAGCCTGAGCTCGGAGCCGTGCTCGTGCGGCCGGACGCTCGTGCGTATGGGCCTGATCAGGGGTCGGGCGGACGACATGCTGATCATCCGCGGCGTCAACGTCTATCCGACCCAGGTGGAAGCCGCGCTCCTGCAGCTGCCCGAGCTGACGCCCAACTACCGCATCGTCGTCAGCCGTAGCGGGACGCTGGACGAGGCCGAGGTCGAGGTCGAGGTGAGCGAGTCGTTCCTGCACGAGGCGGGCACGGACAGCCTCTCCGGCGAGCTCGAGCACGTGCGCGAGCTCCGCAGCCGAGCCGAACGCCGCCTGCGCGAGAGCATCGGCTGCTCGCTCACCGTCACTCTCGAGCCGCCCGGCACCGTCCCTCGCTCCGAGGGCGGGAAGCTGCAGCGCGTGCTCGACCGGCGCGTCCTCTCCTAGAGGCTCGATCGGCTCCTCCTATGATCCGATGATGGTTCCCGAGGCGCCGCTCGAGCAGACGGAGGACGGGTTCTTGCCGGCCGGGGAGGGCTGGTTCGTCCTGAACGCGCGCGAGGCCGCCTGGCGCCGATGGGAGGGGATGGGGAAGTGGCCTCGCCTCGAAGGGAAGAGACCGATCTTCCCGCAGCTCGGGATCGGCCTCACCGTGCTCGAACCGGGCGAGCCGATGACGATGTACCACTGGGAGACCGACCAGGAGGACTTCCTCGTGCTCTCCGGCGAGGCCGTCGCCATCGTCGAGGGTCAGGAGCGGCCGTTGCGCCAGTGGGACTTCCTTCACTGCCCCGCCGGGACGAACCACGCGATCGTCGGGGCCGGAGACGGGCCCTGCGTTGTCTTCGCGGTCGGCGCACGGGAGAACCACACCTACCGCACCCCCGACGGAGGCATCGAGGGGAGGGACGACTGGGGCGCCTACACGGCGAACGAGGCCGCGCTGCGGCACGGCGCGGGCGTCGAGGAGGAAACGAACGACGCGAACGTGGCCTACGGCCGCTTCCCGGAGCCCGTCCCGACGCGCTACGGCGATGGCTGGCTCTCCGGTTAGGTCGGACGGTTCGGCACGCGCGCCGAATAGCACATCAAGCCTCTAGGCGCGGCCGGGCTCCGCTTCGGCCTCGAGGGCGACGGCGACCGGGTTGAGGCCCGCCACGCAGGCTTCGGGCAGGGCGGCACAGCCGAGCCACGCGACTTGCGGACGGATCGCGACCACGAGCACGGCTCCGACGACGACGGCGACGCCGTCGACAAAGACCGCGCCGCCGGGCCCGATCACAGCCGCAAGGCCGGCGGTCAGGAGCGCGCCGAAGGGGAGCATCCCCACGAACGCGGCCGCCCAGATCGCCAGCGAGCGCGCGCGGAACTCGTCCGTGCTCATCGCCTGCACGACGACCGTCGACAGGCCGACGAAGACGACCCCGCAGAGTCCACCCACGAAGGCGAGGCCGATGGACAGCCACGTGCTCGTCGACGCGCCGATCGCGGCGAGCGCGATGCCCGTTACCAGGAATCCCGCGATCAACGGCTCGCCCTTGTTCGGTCGGCCCGAGAGGCGTAACAGCGCGACCGACCCGACCAGCGACCCGAGGCCGATCGCGGCCATGACCGCTCCGAGCGTGCCCGCGCCGGCGTGGAGGTTGTAGCGGACGATCGCCGGGATCATGAACGCGACCGGCGGCGTCCCGAACAGGCCGGCGACGACCATCAGGATCATCATCGACGCGAGGCTCCGCTGCTCCCGCACATAGCGGAACGCGTCGCGGATCGAACCGCCTATCACCGTCGCGCCCGCCGGTCGCGAGCTCGGCAGCACCGCAAGCGTCCCGAGCACGGCGACGAAGCTCGCCGCGTTAACGCCGAACACCCACGTCGGCCCCGCCGCCGCGAGCAGGACACCCGCCAGCGCGGGCCCGACGAAGCGGGCGACCTGAAGCGAGAGGCTGTTGATCGCGACGGCGCTCTCGAGGTCACGGCTCGGGACGGTTGCGGCGAGCATCGCCTGGAACGGCGCGAAGCTGAGCGTCCCGAGAATCCCGCCGACGACGGCGAGCACTCCGAGCAGCCCGAGCGTCAGGGTCCCAGTCGCCCACGTCACGGCGAGCGCGGCGGCGAGAACCATGTTCAGCGACTGGAAGATCAGGAGGAGCTTGCGTCGGTCGTAGCGGTCTGCGAGGGCTCCCGCGGGCAGCGCGAAGACGAGGTTCGGGATCGTGTTCAGGAAGCCGATCACGCCGAGCGTCGCCGCCGACCCGCCGAGCAGGAGGACGACGTAGCCGTACGCCGCCGCCTCCACCCAGTTGCCGATCAGCGACAGGAGCACGCCGGCGGAGTAGCGGCGGAAGAGCGGATGGCGGAGCGCCGCGAGCGTTCGTGCCCGTCGCGCGCTGCGGGCCTCGTCCTCCGGCACCGCCACGGGCTCGAGCCCTTCTCCCGTCAGTGCGGCGACGCCGCCGCGCACCGCATACGCCTCGAACCCTCGGTCCCTCAGCCAGTGCGCCACACGGACGCTCGTCGCTTCCCGCAGTCAGCCGCAGGCGAGCACGATCGGCGTGTCGCGCGAGAACTCGCCGAGTTGTTCCGGAATCTCGTCGGGCGGGATCCGCACGGCTCCCGCGAGCGTCACCGCCGGGTCGTCGCGGCGGCGGACGTCGACGAGCACCGCGCTGTTCGCGATCAGCTCGCGGGCCGTCGCCGGGTCGATCCGCGCAGGCGAGCCGCGCACCGCCGACGGCAGGTGAAAGTGCCGCGTCGGCGCGCGGCTCCGGTTCAAGCGGCCGGCCACGTCGTAACCTTTCCATTCATGGGCCGCTTCGACGAGACGTACCGGCGTTCGCTGGACGAGCCCGAGGCGTTCTGGGCCGAGGCGGCCGCGGCGATCGACTGGGACCGGCAATGGGATCGTGTGCTCGACGACTCCCGGGCGCCGCTCTATCGCTGGTTCACCGGCGGCCGGCTGAATACCTGCTGGAACGCACTCGACCGCCACGTCGAGGGCGGCCGCGCCGAGCAGACGGCGCTGATCTACGACTCGCCCGTGACGGACACCGTGGCCTCGTTCACGTATCGCGAGCTCCGCGACGCCGTCGCGCACTTCGCCGGCGCGCTCGCGGCCCAGGGCGTCGAGCGGGGCGACCGCGTGATCGTCTACATGCCGATGGTGCCCGAGGCCGTGATCGCGATGCTCGCGTGCGCACGGCTCGGAGCGGTTCATTCCGTCGTGTTCGGCGGCTTCGCGGCCAACGAGCTGGCGACCCGGATCGAGGACGCCAAACCGAAGGTGATCGTCTCCGCCTCGTGCGGGATCGAGCCGGGGCGTGTGGTCGCGTACAAGCCCCTCCTCGACGCGGCGATCGCGACGGTCGATGTGAAGCCGCAACGCTGCATCGTCCTGCAGCGGCCGATGCTCGAAGCCGAGCTCGACCCGACGCAGGACGTCGAATGGGACGACGCGCTCGCGGGAGCCGAGCCGGCGCCGTGCGTCTCGGTCGAGGCCACCGACCCGCTCTACATCATCTACACGTCCGGAACGACCGGCCAACCGAAGGGAATCGTCCGCGACAACGGCGGCCACGCGGTAGCGCTCGCGTGGTCGATGAAGAGCATCTACGACGTCGACCCCGGTGAGGTCTACTGGGCCGCGTCGGACATTGGCTGGACCGTCGGGCACTCCTACACCGTGTACGCACCGTTCTTCCACGGCTGCACGAGCGTCCTCTACGAAGGGAAGCCGGTCGGGACGCCCGACGCCGGCGCGTTCTGGCGCGTGATCGAGGAGCACGGCGTCTGCACGCTGTTCACGGCGCCGACGGCCTTCCGCGCCATCCGTCAGCAGGATCCCGAGGGCGACCGCATCGACCGCTACGACCTCTCCGGCTTCCGTGCGCTCTTCCTCGCGGGCGAGCGCTGCGATCCGGAGACGCTCCGCTGGGCGGAGGAGCAGCTGGGCGTGCCGGTGATCGACCACTACTGGCAGACGGAGACCGGCTGGCCGGTCGCGGCCAACTGCATCGGGATCGAGCATCTCCCGGTCGTGCCGGGCTCGCCGACCCGGGCCGTGCCCGGCTGGGACCTCCGCGCCGTGGACGAGGGCGGGGCGGAGCGACCGCCGGGCGAGATCGGCGCGCTCGTCGTCAGGCTGCCGCTGCCGCCCGGGTCGTCACCGACGCTCTGGAACGCCGACGAGCGGTTCCGCGAGACCTACCTGTCGGCGTTCCCCGGCTATTACCAGACGGCCGATGCCGGCTACATCGACGAGAACGGCTACGTCTTCGTGATGGCCCGCACGGACGACATCATCAACGTGGCCGGCCACCGGCTCTCGACCGGAGCGATCGAGGAGGTCCTGGCGGCTCATACAAACGTCGCCGAGTGCGCGGTGATCGGAGCCGCCGACCAGCTCAAGGGCCAGCTGCCGGTCGGCCTGCTCGTGCTGAAGGCGGGTGTGGAACGGCCGGAGGACGAGATCGTCGCGGAGGTCGTCCAGCTCGTCCGCGACCGGATCGGCCCCGTCGCCTCCTTCAAGCGCGCCGTCGTCATCGAGCGCCTCCCGAAGACACGGTCCGGAAAGATCCTGCGCGGGACGATGCGCCGGATCGCCGACAGCGAGGAGTACACGACGCCGGCCACGATCGACGATCCCGCCATCCTCGAGGAGATTGCACAGGCCCTGAAACGGATCGGCTACGCCGGAGTCGAGCCGGCCCGGACGACGTGAAGGCCCCGCTCGCGCTCGTCGTGCCCGGGCACAGCAGGGCCGCCGCATCAGCGCGACGTGCCGCCGGCTCGTCGTCGAGGCGGAGCACCTCGCCGAGCTGCTTCGGCCCGACATCGTTGTCTTCAGCGGCTGGTCGCCCGGCGGCGGCGTCTCCGAAGCGGAGCAGATGCGGGCGCTCTGGCGCGGCCCCGACCTGGAGCTCGTGGTCGAGCCGACGGCGGCGACGACGGCTCAGAATGCAGTCCGGACGCTGCCGCTGCTGCTCGAGCGAGGAGTCGAGCGCGTCGTGATCGTGTGCGCGCCGCTCCACCGCTACCGGGCGTCCTGGTTCTTCCGGCGGCTCTACGAGGGGCATGGGATCGAGACGAGCTTCCACACGGCGCGGATCGCGCCGACGCCGTTCGCGCTCGCCTGGGAGCTCGGCGCGCTGAGCGTTCGCTCGCGGCAGCTGCGCGCCGCCCAGGCAGAGCTCGCCGAGCGTAGATGAGATGAGCGACACCCTCGTCTTCATCCCGGCCTGGAACGAGGAGGAGAACCTGCCGGCCGTGCTGGACGAGCTCCGCGGCGAGCTTCCGGACGTGGACGTCCTCGTCGTCGACGACGGCTCCACCGACCGCACGGCCGACGTCGCGCGCGAGCACGGAGCGGAGGTGCTCTCCCTCGGAATGAACCGCGGCCTCCCGATCGGGATCGCGGCCGGCTACGCCTGGGCCCGCGAGCACGACTACCGGTTCTGCGGTCGCGTCGACGCCGACGGCCAGCATCCGGCCCGGGAGCTCGCACGGCTGCTCGCGCTCGTGCGCGAGGACGCGTGCGACGTGGCCGTGGGCTCGCGCTTCGTCTCCGGCGAGGGCTACGAGCCGTACCGCTACCGCCCGAGCCCGGCGCGACGGCTCGGCACGGCGCTGCTCCGGCGGGGGATGCGGATCACGCTGCAGCGGCCGTTCGCGGACGCGACCAGCGGCCTCTACGCCGTCAACGCGAAGGCTCTGCCGATACTTGCAGAGCCGTTCAGAACGGAGGCGCCCGAGGTCGAGGCGCTGATCCGGCTCAACGCCGCGGGCCTCCGTGTGGACGAGGTGCCCGTGACGATGGAGGCCCGCGCCGCCGGCCTCTCGAAGCTGCGGGGCCGGAAGGCGGTCAAGGTGACCCTCACCGTCGTCGGGACGCTCGTGGCCAGCCGGTTCCTCTGGAGCCGCTCTAGGACCGGTGGACGCCCATGGTGATCGTGGCGACGTAGACGCCGGCGCTGTTCTTGCGCACGCTCATCAGCGATTTCTTCCCGCCGTTGCGGTAGACGGAGTCGTCGGCGTTGCGGACGTCGCGGCTGGGCCGGCTGCTGTACGGGGCCTTCTTGTAGACGGCGTCCGTCATCACGTCGGGGAAGTACAGCTGCCCCGTGTGGACGACGTTGCCGCCGAGGTGCACCTTCACGTGGATATGGACAGTCCGGCCCTGATACCAGCCGGGATACACGGTCCGGAACAGGGCGAGGCCCTTGGCATTCGTCCTCTGGATCCCGCGCATGAACGTGCGGTTGCCGGAACCCGTCCCGAAGCCCGAGTAGACGCCACCCGCGTCCGCGTGCCAGATGTCGACCGCGGCGTTCTTGACCGGTTTGCAGGTGGAGGCGTCGACCACGAAGGCGCGCAGGAGCAGCGCGGCACCCGGCCGTCCCTCCGTGATGTTGCGCCGGAGCTTTTCCCCGGAGATGTAGTACGGGCCTTCCGTCTGCTCCGGGGTGAGCACGCAGCTGACCGCGCCCGAGGCGACCGCGGCGGGGCCTGCGCCCTCCGACTCGGCGATCCTCCAACCGCCGACGCCGACGGCCGTCACGAGGAAGCCGCCGAGCCTGAGCAGGGATCCTCTGCGTGTGATCGTGGGCTCAGTCATTCGGAAAGCCTCCTGTGGCAAGCACGACGTCGTCTTCGAGGATGATCATCGCTTCGAAACCCCGGAGGCGTGCGACCCAGTGCGACGCCGCCTCGCCGCCCATCGCGAATGCGGCCGTTGCGTACGCGTCCGCGGTCGCCAGCTCATCCCCGACCACGGTCACGGAGAGGATGTCGGTCGGCGGACGCCCGGTATGCGGATTGAGGACGTGGTCGCCGCGCGCGTAGGCGCCGGACGTGGCGACGGCCAGGTCGGTCGCCTCGACGACCGCGGCGACGCGGTCCCGTTCACGGGGATGCTGGATGCCGATCCGCCACGGCCCGCCGCGGAGCCGCATGTCACCGCCGGCGTTGACGGCGAAGCTCCGGAGGCCCGCCTCGTCGAGGATGGCCGCGGCGCGGTCGATCGACCAGCCTTTCACCAGGCCGGACGGGTCGAGGATGCCGCTCGCGCGGGCGTCGAAGTAGCCGCGCGTCGCGAGGCGCAGCTCGTCGCACCTCCTAAGGACGTCCCGAATCTCCGGGCACGCATTCGCGAGTGCGAGCTCGCCGCGCGCAAGCCGGCTGATCTCGCTGCCCTCCTTGTACGTGCTGAAGGTCGCGTCGACCCAGCGGAGCCAGTCGAACACCTCGTCGAGAGCCGTCGCGTCGACGTCCCCGTCCCGGACCTCCACGACGATCGGCATCCCCATGATCTGCTCGACGCGGCTGGCTCCGGGCACGGCGGTCGCGAGGGTGCTCATGCTCGCTTCGCCTTCAGGATCGCCGCCTGCAGGGACTGCACGAAGGAATCGCTCGTGTCGGTCGCGCCGGAGACGAGGTCGATGTTCGCGCTCTGCGCCTGCAGCGTCTCACTGCGGAGGATCGGGATCGCGCGCTCGTTGATCAGCTGCGAGCGGTCGGTGTGGTTGGGGTAGGTCGGAACGGTCACGCCGACGATCTTCCGGGAGACCTTCTTCTTGGTCCCGGTGATCGTGGTCGTCTTCCTGAACGTGATGGTCACCCGCAGCTCGCCCCAGCGGTCGACCGAGACGGTCGATCCCGAGAACGTCTTCGTGGAGACCGTCCTCTTGCTCGCCGCCTTGACGGCGGCGGTCGCGTCGACGACCGGGAGCGAGAGCACGGCCGCGACCAGCAACGTAGTGATTGTTCTGCGCATGGTTCTCCTTCTCTAGAGGACGAATCGTTCGACGTGGATGGAAGGCCTGGAGACGCCCGACGCGCGCACGTTCCGCTCGATCGCGTCCGTCATCGCCGGCGGACCGCAGACGTAGACGTCGCGATCGGCGATGTCGGGGACGAGGTCGCGCAGGTGGTCGGGTGAGAGGAGGCGGCTCCCCTCCGCCGTGGTGTGGTCGCCGACGAGGAAATGGACGGCGATCCTGCGCTCGGCCGCGATCCGCTCGAGCTCGTCGCGGAAGATCACGTCCTCGTCGCGAACGACGCGGTAGAGGACGATCACGTCGCCGTGCATCTCCTCGATCAGCGACCGGATCGGCGTGATGCCGATGCCGCCGGCGATCAGGACGACCGCCCTGTCGCGGCGGCGAACGGCATCCGTGAAGGCGCCGAACGGGCCTTCGGCGACGACTCGGGTTCCCGGCTGGATCTCGCCGATCCGGCTCGTGAAGTCGCCGAGCGCCTTGACCGTGATCCGCAATGAGTCGCCGCGCGGCGCTTCGGAGATCGAGAACGGGTGCGATGCCCACCAGCGGCCGCGCGCGAGGAAACGCCATAGGAAGAACTGGCCCGCGCGTCCCTGGAGGCGGTGCAACCCGCGTCCGGCGATCCGCAGCGAGACGACGCCCGGGCCCTCGTGTACCACGTCGGTCACGCGCAGCCGGTAGCGGAACCCGTCCACCACCGGCGCGACGACGCGAAAGCCGATCAGCAAGAGCAGCGTCGCGACGTAGAGGGCGCGCCAGTAGTCGGCGGCGATCCGGTCGAGCACGAGCTCGTTGCCGGTGGGGATCTGGTGGAACCACGCGAGGGCGATGCCGGCGTAGGCCGCGAGATGCACGGCGTACCAGGCCTCGTAGCGCAGGCGCCGGCGGACGATCACGACCGAGCTGACGACGACCGCGATCAGCAGACCGGTGCCGACGGTGGCGGTGATCATCCCCGGATAGACCCCGCCGCCGAGCATCGTCGACACCTCGCTCGGCAGCGAGATCCTGTCCAGGAGGGCGTAGCCCCACACCGACAGCACGACATGGCCGAGCACGAGGTAGAGGCAGGCGTGGCCGTTCCACCTGTGCCAGACCGTGAGCCGGTCGAAGCCGACGAGCGGCTCGAGCAACGGCAGCCGCGCGAGCAGCAAAACCTGCAGGAGTGCCGAATACGCGGCGAGCAGGCCGGTGATCCGCGCGAGGCTCGTGAGGACGTCGCCCGTGCTGTGGACGTCCGTGACGTTGCCGCCGTGCAGCCACAGCCACACGATCACCGCGGCGTTCCCGGCGACGACCGCCAGGAGGAGGGCCGCGGCCGCCGTCCGCCGGACCGGTCGCGTCCCGCTCAGCGGAACGGCACGCGACCGCTCGATGACGAGCCCGGAGTCGGTCAACGGAGGGATGTGACGGCTCGGGGCCGGCGGATGGAGGACAGCGGCACCGACACAGGGAAACAGCCCTCCCTGAGAGAGGACTGAGAGCCGAGTAAGGACTCTTTAAGAGTCGCGAGTGCGGCTGGCCGCACCCGCAGACGCCAGTCCACCCCCTCCGTAGGCGAGCGCCGCGCGGGCACGCTGTCAACATGACGAAGCGCACGCTCCGGAACTTCGAACGGCACGCCCGCCTCGCGACATTCGCGCCCGGAGAGCTCGTCATCCGGGCCGGCGACCCCGGCGACGCCTTCTACGTCATCGTTCGCGGCCGCGCCGGTGTCGCCGGTCAGGAGTTGAACCGCACGCTCCGCGAAGGCGACTACTTCGGAGAGATTGCGCTGATCGACGGTGGTCCCCGTTCGGCGACCGTGATCGCGCTCGACGAGCTGCAGGCGATCGAGCTACCCCCGGCAGCGTTCCTGGAGCTGCTGGCGCGCGATCCGGGGCTCGCGCGCACGATCATGGCGTCGCTCGCGAAGCGCGTACGCGCGCTCGAGCGGACGTCTGCGCCGAAGTCGACGCAGACGTCCTGCCGTTGGCCGATGCCCGGCCTCTCCTAGCGTCTACGGGATATAGGCGAGATCCTCCGGCACCATCGAGGTCGGCGTCTCGAAGAACGGCGCCGGGCCATCCGGGTCGATCGTCGTCGCGCCGTCCGAGGCGAAGAACGCCGCGATCTGGCTCTGGGCCTGGATTGCATAGAGCGCGACCGAAGGCACCGCGATGTTCGTCAGGAACGTGTGCGGGTTCTTCGGCACGGTCGGGTTGGCTGCATAGGCCAGGTCGTTCCGGAACAGTGTCGCGCGGTCCCGGCAACCGCAGGCGCGCAGGATGGCCGAGGCCGTCGGGTTCGGGACCGTCTTGTCGCCGCGGGCGAACTGGATGATCAGCGGCCGCGTGATGTACGGGGCGTAGGCGGCCGGATTGCCCGCCTGCTGCGCCCACTCCGTACGGTCGATGAACTCCTGGATAGCCGACGCGCCCTGAACCGTGTCCGTGACGAGCGGCAGGTTCCGCAACGGCATGTCCTCGTCGAAGTTCGTCAGCGTCGCATTGGGCGGCGAGACGTTGTACAGCGACGGCGTCCGTGTGATCAGCGCGATCCCGACCAGCGGCCGGAAGCTCGGGCTCAGCCGCGCGATCTCGACGATCGGGCCGCCCGGGACGTTCGGAACGCCCGCTCGGATGTCCGGCTCGAGGCCGAGCAGCTGCGTGCCGTAGATGCCGCCGAACGACTGGCCGGCGTAGTAGATCCGGGAAGCGCTCAGATCGGCGGAGCCATCGCCGTCGACGTCGACGCCGGCCTCCAGCACCTTGACCAGCTCCATGATGTCGATGACCGTTTGCCGGAGCCCGTCGCGGTTGCCGACGAGCGCCTGGGCGCCGATCGCGCTGACACCCTCGGTCGAGTCGATCGTCCCGTTGCCGTCCTGGTCGATCCCGCGCCCACCGGCGGGGAAGGTCACGGGCCCGGTCGGGGTAGTCGCGGTGTAGGTGCCGGCGGCGCCGAAGCCGTGGCCGACGACGTTGATCGCGATCGTCGCGATCCCCGCGTGGCCGAGGGACGAGGCAACCACCCACGGGGCGCCGTTCTTCGAGTCCGTGAAGCCGTGCCCGAAGACCGCCACGGGCCAGCCGCCGGCCGGCTCGATCCCGCCGGGGACGAAGAGCGTGAACTGCACCTGGTTTGTGCCCTGTGGAGCCGGCGTGCCGGTCGCGGTCCCGTACGGCGGGATCACCTTCGCGGCCGTCTCGTAATCCGGGGACGCGAACGACCCGAACGCAACCGACGCGACTGAGCCGGGGAAGAGGAACAGCGCGGCCGTCGGCAACGTCGTTGCCGAGAACGTCGACGTCCCCACCTGGCGGTTCCAGCTGATCGGCGTCGCTGCGGGGAACACCGTGCGCGTCCCGCCCGGCCCGAGCAGGAAGGTCGCGGTCGCTGCCGTCAGCTGGCCGCGGATCTTCCGCGAGATCGCGGTGATGCTCTGCGTCGTGAACAGGCTCGCGTCGGCGATGTCGTCGGGGTCGACGCCACCGGCCATCGCCATCGGCAGCGCATCGAGCACCGCCTTGCGGTACGCCTTCGTCGCCGGATCCTTCGTCTGGCCGTAGTTGAGGTCGTGGCGGAAGGTCGCAGAGATCGGCGTGCCGTCGGCGGCATGGATGCCGTTCGTGACGACGAGGAGGTAGGTGGTGTCCTGGGCAAGCTGCTCGTCGCTCTCGACGTGCAGCGTGTTGGTCGCCGGCTCCCAGACCGCCTGGTTGATCCCCACGAGGTGGCCGCTCGGGCCGACGAGGAAGATCGTCGAGCTCGAGACGGTGGTGGGATCGATCGGGCTGGAGAACGGGATCGAGATGCGCGGCTGGATGTTGAACCCGTCGAGCGTGTCCAGGACGGCGACGTCAGCGCAATCCGACGGATGCGTCGCGCAGTCCGGCGCCGGAAGGTCGACGCGCAGGCCGGTGACCTGCGTCGCGTCCGGAACGGTGTAGAGGTTGCTCGGGAACGGCTGCCCGGCCGTCGTGGCGGCCAGGGCGCCTACGGGAAAGACGAAGGCGAAGGCTGCAAGCAGCGTCGCCCCGATCACGATACGCAAGATTTCTCCCCTTTCTACTGCTGGTACAGCGACGCTACTCCCGGATTGACTGCGGAGTCAACGACCGCTGTGCCGCTCGATGAAGGCGAGCAGCCGCCGCCACGCGTCCTCCGACGCGTCGGCGAAATCCTCTTGCTTCCGGTCGAAGAAGCTGTGCGGCGCACCGTCGTACGTCACCAGCTCGTAGTCGACGCCGGCCTGCTCCAGGGCCTCCTCGAACGCGGCGTTGTCGGCGGCGGTGATGTTCTGATCGTCGCCCGCCTGGAACGCGAGGATCGGAGCGTCGATCTCGCCCGCCCGCTGCATGGGCCCCGGAGTCCCGTCTCGCCCCTCGCCGGGCCGCCCGTAAAACCCGATCGCACCGGCGAGGCCGTGGCCGCCCGCAGCGGAGAGCCAGGATTGACGGCCGCCCATGCAGAAGCCGACCGTGAAGATCGCGCGGCAGCCCTGCGCGCGGAGATGCTCGACCGCCGCGCCGACATCCGCCTGGATGCCCTCGCCGGTCGTCTGCTCCACGTGCGGCATGTACTCGAAATCCTCACCTCGCTTGGAGGCGCCGGCGGTGCGGCCGAAGTAGTCGAGCGCGACGGCCGCGATCCCGCGCTCGGCGAACCGCAGGGCGAGCTCCTCGTAGAACCGGTAAAGGCCACGGACGTCGGGGAGGATGACCACGCCGACCTCCGTCGGCTCGTCCGGCGCGGCGTAGAAGGCCGCGAAGCGGTTCCCGTCCGCAGCCTCGAGGACGAGATCCTCGTGAGAGACGGCAGCTCCGCTGATGACCGGGATCGGCGGCAGCGAGTCGAGCTCGAAGCACACGACGCCGCTGACCCTACAGCGGCGTCGGAACGGGCTGCTCGGGAACGGCTCCGGGCTCGTCGCCGCCGCCGTCGAAGCGGAACGGCGGGTACTCGTCCGTCATCAGGGCCGCGTATGCGATCACGCGCAGGACCCAGCGATCGAGGCCGAGGATGAAGGCGTAAAGGCCGCGCGGGTAGCGGTTGGTAAAGAGCAGCGCGAACCCGACGATCAGCGTCAGGAGCCCGATCAGACCTGAGAAGGGCGGTGCGAAGTGCCAGCCGTTCGCCCGCTCGATCCAGAACGCTCCGCCGCCGACGAAGATCCCGGCGATCAGGAGCTGCGGAATCGCCAGCACCCACTTGATCAGCGTCAGACCGCGCGACAACGTGCCTGGGTAGGCAACGTCGAGCGTCGCCGGATAGTCCGGCTCCGGGTCGAAGGAGAACGGCGGGTAGCGGTCTGTCCCGAGCGCGCCGTAGCCGTAGTACGACACGCGCCACGACCATCGCAGCACGCCGAGGTTGAAGTCGAAGATGCCTCGCGGGTAGCGGCCGGTCACGAGGATCGCGACCCACGCGACGAGCGTGAGCACGACGAACGCGATCCAGAGGAACGCGAGCACGATCGCGTGGGGAATCAGCAGGAGCCACTTCACGACCCAGAGCCAGCGGCTCAGAGGCTCGTCGAGACGCGCCGCCAGGACAGCCGGGTAGGTCGTTCCGGGGACGGCAACGACCCCGCGCGCCGCCAGGCCTTCGGCGACGGCGGGCGCGCGCTCCCTGCGGAGGCCTCGGGTGCCGAGGACGACGAGCAGGACGGCGACGGCGAGCAAGACGCCTCCCACGGTGAAGAGCGCGACTGCGATCCAGCCGAGGTGGTGGATGTCCGCGCCGAAGTCGACGTTGGCGTTGACGCCGCGCGAGGCGTCGGCGTTCATGAGCACGGCTGACCAGTTCCCCTCGTGGACGTCCCACGTGAGCGTGGCCGTCCCGGAGCCGGACGCCGTTGCGACCCAGATCTTGCGCGAGGCGGGCGGCGCCGGCGTCGCGGTCCCGTCGATCCGCTCGTACTTCGCGACGAAGGGATCGACGTCGAATTTGCGCAGCTTCGAGTGCGGCACACCGGCGAGGTAGGCGCGAACGGCGGCCTTCCGGCCGATCCCGACGAAGATCGGCTTGGCGGTGGAGCTCGTCGCCCGGATCCGGATCCGCGCGAAGTCGCTGATGTCGACGCCGCTCGGAATCCCTGTGAGCTTCGCCCCTTCGCGCGTGATCGCGTACGTCCCGCTGGCGAAGTGGTGGGCGTCTGACGTGAAGTAGCCGTCGGAGTCGCGCTGCGTCTGATCGGCCCAGAGGACGAGGCCGCCGCCCGCGAGCAGGCCGAGGGCGAGCAGGCCGACGATGCTCCCGAGCACGATCAGGACGATCGGACCGGTGCGCGAGCGTCGCTGTGCTGGGGCGGCGGCCATGGCGGCTTTCAGTCTAGGGCTGTTGCATCGCCTGGACGAGCGCGTCGCGCCGGATCGCTTCGACCGAAGCGCAGCCGGCCAGACCCATCGTCAGGTCGAAGTCGGCGTGCAGGTTCCGGATCACGTCGCGCACGCCCTGTGAGCCGGCGACCGCGAGGCCGTAGCAGTAGGGGCGTCCGATCAGAACCGCGCGGGCACCGAGCGCGAGCGCCTTGAAGATGTCGGCGCCGCCGCGGATGCCGCTGTCGAGCAGCACCGGCACTCGGCCGCCGACCACCTCGACGATCGACGGCAGAGCGTCGAGCGACGCGAGCGAGCCGTCGACCTGCCGACCGCCGTGGTTCGAGACGACGATCCCATCGATCCCATGGTCGAGGGCGCGGCGTGCGTCGTCTGGATGGAGGATGCCCTTGAGCACGATCGGCAGCCGTGTCGCTTCGCGCAGGAACGCGACGTCTTCCCAGTTGAGCGACGGCCGCGGGACGATCTGCATGAACAGCCGCGCGGCCGCCCTCGGCCGCGGCGAGAAGAGGTTCCGCCAGGTCGACCCTGGATACGCGCGCGCAAGCCGGATGAGCGTTCGAATGGCCGCGAGGTTCGGCCGGCCCGCCGGCGGCGGGTCGACGCCGTCGAGTCGTCGCTGGAACTCGGGGTCGCTGATGTAGTGCGCGATTCCCTTGCCGAGGATGAACGGCAGGAACGCGAGGTCGAGGTCGCGCGGCCGCCAGCCGAGCATGGTCGTATCGAGGGTGAGCACGATCGCCTCGCAGCCGCACGCCTCCGCTCGCCGGACGAAGCTCTTCACGAGCTCGTTCGAGGAGTTGAAGTACAGCTGGTACCACCGCGGGGCGTCACCCATCGCGCAGGCGATCTCCTCCATCGGAGACGAGGCCTGATTGGAGATGACGAACGGCACGCCCGCCGCCGCCGCCGCCCGTGCCGCGCCCAGGTCCGCCTGCCGATGGGCCATCTCGAGGACGCCGATCGGGGCGAGCAGGAACGGCGTCGGCTGCCGCCGGCCGAACAGCTCGACCGTCGTGTCCCGCGAGGAGACGTCCTTCAGGAACCGTGGGACGATCCGCCAGCACTCGAACGCGGACCGATTTGCCGCCATCGTCGATTCGAGCCCGGCGCCCCCGGCGATGTACGCGAACCCCTCGCGGCTCATCGCCTTCTTGGCCCGTCGCTCGAGCTCGATCGGGTCCGTCGGCACGCGCGGCCGCCGTCCCCGGAGGCCCGCCAGATAGATCTCCGCCTGGCGGTACCGGCCGTACTCGCTCCGCTCGTCGATCCCGGTTGTCACCCGCCGATTATCAGACGCTGGTCACCCGCACGCCAGAGTGCGGATAGCCGCACTGCGTGGGATGACCCGCGGACGTACCGTCGTTCTTGTGAACGTGGCGACCCTCCATCGAAACGCCTCCCCCTCGTCCCTGCAAGGCCTCGTTACCTCTCCCCAGCGAGGCCTGGTGGAGGTCGCCACGCTCGCCTCCCTTTACGGCGTCTACGAGCTCGTCCGCGGACAGGGGCACGCGACGCTCTCCGCGGCCCGTGCGCACACCGACGCGATCGTCTCGCTGGAGCGCAACCTGCATCTCTACGGGGAGCACGCATTCCAGAGCGCCGTCCACACCTTGCCCGGCCTGGCGACCCTGCTCGGGGTCGCCTACATCGTCCTGCACTTCCTCGGCACCGGCGTAGCGCTCGTGTGGATCCACCGCCGACACCGTGGCGCGTTTCCGGTCGTTCGGAACACGCTGATCTTCTCGACCGCCGCGGCGCTGGTCGTCTACGTCCTCTTCCCCGTGGCGCCGCCGCGCTTGGCCGGTCTCGGCTTCGCCGACACGGTCAACCAGGGTGCGCACGTCAACCTCAGCGCTACGCGCTCATCGTCGGCGTCGCCGTCGGCCTCCTGGCCACGCGCCGCTGGGTGCGCGTGCTCGGCTGGGCCTACCCGGCCTTCATGCTCCTGACGGTCGTCGGAACCGGCAACCACTTCTTCTTCGACGCCGCGGCGGGCGGGCTCGTCGTCGCGGTCGGCTACCTCGTCGCTCGGCGCGGCGGCCGCGCTCCCGCACGAAGCTGGCAAGGGCGGCCGGGATCCGCAGTCGCTCCGTGCTGAGCAACTAGCTCAGCGCTGCAGTCGAGCTCCCGCAGGAGCTCGACGCACTCGACCGGCTGCGGGCCGCCCTGGGCGACGTCCCCGAGCGAGACGATCAGATCCGGCTGGACACCCTCGACGTCCGCGAGCGCCGCGCGAAAGGCGACGGCGTTGCCGTGCATGTCGGAGAGGAGAGCGACGCGCACGCGGCGGACACTACGGGCACGCCGTAGACCGCGAGTGCCTCTGCGATCGCGTCGTCCGGCGTGTAGAGCCGCATCGGGTAGGCGGCCGCGGCGCGCCAGCCGGCCTCGGTCTCGACCAGCCGGCCCCAGAGCGCGACCTCGCCGAGGATGCGACAGACCGTCGTCGGCTCGTCCCGCCCACGCAGGTAGGAGAGCGCGTCCGCCGGATCGCGGGCGGCGTGGAAGCCGCAGCCGCACTCGGCGGTCGGAGTCGGATGGGTGGGCAACGGCTCGGCGAAGAAGTCCTCGCGCCTGCGACAGGTGGCGAGCGCCGTCGTCCCCGGAGTCCAGACCTCGTCGTAGAGGACTGATCCGAGCCTTAGGCCCTCGGCGGTCTCCGTCACGACCCAAGCGCGCCAGCCGACGACCGGCGCGGCCTCGGCGAGCTCCTGAACGGCGTTCCCGGTCTCCATCACGCCACCGCCGGGTGCCGAACGGAGCTCGGGTGGATCACCTCGTCGACGAGGCCGTAGTCGACCGCCTCGGCCGCCGTCATGTACCGGTCACGATCGATGTCCCGCTTGACCTGCTCCAGCGGCTGACCGGTGTGGTCGGCGATGATCTGCGCGTACCGCTCGGTCATCGCGAGAATCTCCCGGGCGGCGATCTGGATGTCGGCCGGCGAGCCGCGGAAGCCGCCGGAGCCCTGGTGGATCATCACCTTCGCGTTCGGCAGCACGTACCGCTTCCCCTCGGTGCCGCCGCAGAGGATCATCGCCGCCGCGGACATCCCCATCCCCGTGCAGATCGTTCGCACGTCGCACTTGACGTACTGCATCGCGTCGTAGATCGCCATGCCCGCGTACGACGAGCCGCCGGGGGAGTTGATGTAGAGGGAGATGTCCTTGTCGGGATCATCGGCCTCGAGGAAGAGGAGCTGGGCCGTGATCACGTTGGCGATCTGGTCCTCCACCTCCTGGCCGAGGAAGACGATCCGCTCGCGTAACAGGCGCGAGTAGATGTCGAACGAGCGCTCGTAGCGGCCGTCCTGCTCGACGACCATAGGGACTAGGGGCATCGCGACCTCCTGATAAAGTGCAACCTCCTGGTTGCGCCTAGTATACGCAACCATACGGTTGCGGATTGGAGGAGCTGTGGAGGTCACCCGCGAGATTCTTTTCCCCGCATCGCCGGATGAGGTCTGGGGGGCCCTGACTGACCCGGATCAACTCGAGGAGTGGTTCGCCAACGACGTCGAGCTCGACCCGCGGCCGGGCGGGGCGGGCGTGTTCCGTTGGGACGACGGCGAGGAGCGGAGGGCAACCGTGGTCGTCGCCGACCCCGGCGAGCGACTCGTCCTCGACTGGGACGAGGAGGGGGAGGTCGAGTTCACGCTCGAAGAGGTCGAGGACGGCACGCGCCTGCTCGTCCGGGAGACCTCGCCGGAGTGGTCGACCGCACTCGAGCTCCGCGCCCACGCGCTCGCTCTGGTGTGACCGACGACCCCACCGGGCGCGTGTTCGACGCGCTCTCCGATCCGAACCGCCGCTACGTGGTTGAGGCGCTCGCGCAGCGGCCGACCGCGACGGCGACCGAGCTCGCCGCCGAGCTCCCGGTCACACGCCAGGCGGTGTCAAAGCATCTGGCCGCGCTCGGCCAAGCCGGTCTCGTCGAGGGACGGCGCGAGGGGCGAGAGACGCGCTACCGGCTGACGCCCGGCCCGCTGGGCGACGCCATGGACTGGATGGCGGACGTCGGCGCCTCCTGGGACGCACGGCTGATGCAGCTCCACAGGCATCTCACCGGTGGATCCCGAAGCGGCGGAGCTTCGCCGCGGCGCCGGGGATGACGGTGTTGAGCGCGTCCAGGAAGTCGCCCGGCTTCGCGATCCGGTAAGCGTTCTGCGCCACGTACAGGCGCAGCGCGCAGTCAATCCGCGCACTCGCGCCGAGCGACCGGAGGGCGAGCACTCCGCCCGCATAGACCTCGGCGAAGTAGCGACGCTGCCTTCCCGCCCAGTAGCTCATCGGCTCGCCGACATGCATGATGTTTCTGAGGTCTAAGCCCGGCCCAAACGATCCGGTCAGGCGCGTCTGCGTCCAGGTCGCGAGCGTCTCGTCGAGCCACGGATCGCGGTATTGGTCGTTTCCGACCAGTGAGTAGAACCATTGGTGTCCGGTCTCGTGCGAGACGATCGGCCCGGTGAAGACGTCCCCGACGAAGACCAGGGTCGGGTACTCGATCCCCTCGCGCCTCAGGTCCCGTGGGAAGACGACCGTGTACGTCCGCCACGGATAGGCGCCGTACAGGCGGCTGATCCGCTCGAGCGACGACCTCGCCATCCGCAGCGTCGCCGCAGGCGCAATCGCCGAAGCGCGGTCGACAGCCACCCGGACCGTCACAGGCCGAGGCGTCCGTGCCGTGGCCGCGAGGATGCGGAACCGTCCGACGCCCACCGCGACATCGCGAACAGCGCGGGCGTGCCAGAGCCCGTTGCCGGCCGAATCCCCGGACACGAGGATACGGGTGCCCCGCGGCGCCCACACGCGCACGTCGAAGTCCGCCGTCGGCGTCGTCGAGCTCTCCCCCAGGATCCGCGCCGGCGGATCCGTGACCCACCCGCGATCGGGATCCCACGCCAGGATCGGGAAGAACGAGCCCAGCCGAAGCCCGCCCGCGTAGCGCGCGATCCGGTCGCGGCTCCTTGCCGGGACGCTGAGCGTCCACGGCACCGCGACCATGACGGTGTCACCCGGATCGAGCGGCCGGCCCAGGTGGACGACGAGCGTCGTCGGATCCGGGCGACCGACCCCGAGACGGCTGCCGTTCTCGGTGACGGCGCCGACATCGAGCCGCTGCCCGGCCGCGCGCTGGAGCGGCCCGTTCGGCCAGAGTCGGAAGACGAGCCGATCCGTCGGACGGCTCGCCGTGAAGCGGACGCGGACGCTGCCACGCACGCGCTTGAAGCCGGGCTCGACGCGCACGCTCAGCTGGTACCGCGGGCGGTCCGCCCGCGGCGCCGCGAACGGCGGTGGTGCCGCGCACGCGGCCGCGGCGAGCAGCGGGGCGACCACCCCCGAAGCGTAGACTCGCCGGGATGGACAAGCGGCAACTCGGCCGCTTCCCGGTCGAGGTGTCCCGCGTCGTCCTGGGTTGCGGCAACTTCGGCGGAATCGGCAGTGCCCCCGAGTTCTTCGGTGCCGGCGAGTCGCGCGAGGAGGCGTTCGCGCTGATGGATGCCGCCTGGGAGCTCGGGATCACGACGTTCGACACGGCGGACGCCTACGGCGGTGGGCGGAGCGAGGAGTGGATCGGGGAGTGGATGCAGGCGACGGGGCACCGGCCCGTGCTCATGACCAAGACCTCGAACCCGATGGCGGCGGGCGCGGATCAGGGTCTCGCGCCGAGCCGGATCGAGCGTCAGATCGCCTCCAGTCTCGAACGGCTCGGAGTCGACACCGTCGACGTCTACCTCGCGCATGCATCCGACCCCGAGACGCCGCTGGAGGAAACCGTCGCCGCCTTCGAGGCCCTCGTCGAGCATGGGCAGATCGCGGCCTACGGCGTGAGCAACTTCGGGGCCGATCAGCTCCGCAAGACCGTGGCGATCGGACGCCCCGCAGCCGTCCAGAACTCCTATTCGCTGCTCGAGCGGGGCGACGAGGCCGACGTGATTCCGCTCTGCCGGGAGCACGACGTCGCGTACATGGCCTTCGGCCCGCTCGCGGGAGGCTGGCTGGCAGGTCGCTATCGCCGCAACGAGAACCCTCCGCAGGGTTCACGGATGGCGACGCGGCCGGAGGCGTACCTGCATCTCCGTAACGAGCAGACGTTCGCGGGCCTCGACGCGCTCGCAGCGACGGCAGCGGAGCGCGGGATCAGCACCGCGGCACTGGCGCTCGCGTGGGTGCTCGCTCAGCCCGTCGTCACCGCGGCGATCGTGGGGCCGCGGCGTCCCGGTCACCTGAATTCGGTCGCGGAAGCGCTCGAGCCGGAGCTCTCCGTCGACGAGGCGGACGAGCTCGCGGTGCACTTCTAGGGCGAGAGGCGCTCGATCGTCCAGCCCGCGCCGTCGTGGCGGTAGCGGAAGCGGTCGTGGAGCCGGTTCTCGCGGTGCTGCCAGAACTCGTATGTCTCCGGGCTGAGGCGGAAGCCGCCCCAGGCGGGCGGGACCGGCACCTCCGCGCCGTCGAGCTCGGCCTCCAGCTCGGCAACGCGGGCCTCGAGCGCCTCGCGGCTTGCGAGCACCTGGCTCTGGTGGGAGGCGAGGGCGGCGATCTGGGCGCCGCGGGGACGCGTGTGGAAGTACGCCTCCGTCTCTGACGGCCTGGTGCGCTCGAGGCGGCCTTCGACACGCACCTGCCGTCCGAGCAGATCCCAGTGGAACAGGAGTGCCGCCCGCGGGTTCGCGGCGAGCTCGCGGCCCTTGCGGCTCTCGTACCCTGTGAAGAAGACGAATCCGTGCTCGTCGAACCCCTTGAGCAGCACCATGCGGACGGAGGGGGCACCGTCCGGCGTCGCGGTGGCGAGCGCCATCGCCTCGGGCGCGCGAATCCTCCCCTCCACCTCGCGAAACCAGCGCTCAAACTGACTGAGCGGGTCGGACGCAAGGTGCTCGAGCTCGAGCGGGCGGGCGCGCTCGTCCACGCGGTGCAGGGTACTCGGGAGGTTCGACGGCCTCGAGGCGGAAGTCTCGGACGATGAAGCGGCTCCTTCCTCTTGCTCTCATTCTCCTCGCCGCCGGCTGCGGCCATTCGA
>WNGF01000615.1_pt1 | contig 95528 bp, 98 predicted proteins | sample 5400641 | NCBI WGS metagenome assembly WNGF01 (sample SAMN13153371, study PRJNA577476) | soil metagenome | isolation source: 80 cm soil or saprolite under grassland replicate 2 | place: USA:California | collected 2016-06-15 | reverse complement strand
GCGTGCACATCAAGCCCAACCCAGCTACCTTCGGCCATAACCGGCGCCTCCCGTAATTGCGGCTCTACCGCCGCGCCACTCGCGACGGCAACCCGCGCCAACTTACGAGCGAGGCGCCGGGCACTCCATACGGTCTAGGGTCCGGCGGCGTGCCGCTCTATCTGACCGAGAACGAGGTCGCGGAGCTGCTGGCCCCGGCCGATGCACTCGAGGCCGTGGAGGCCTGCTTTCGGCGCCTGGCTGCAGGCGAGGTCGAGAACGTCCCCCGTCAGCGCACGCGTTTCGACGAGGGGTCGCTCGCGGTGATGTGGACGGTCGACCGCGAGCTCGAGCTCGCCGGGCTGAAGACCTACGCCGCCGGGCACGAAGGCGCATCCTTCGTGGTTGTCCTCTTCGAGACCGCGACGACGAAGCTCGTGGCCGTGATCGAGGCGGACAAGCTCGGCCAGCTGCGAACGGGTGCGGCGAGCGGCGTGGCCGCGAGGCACCTGGCGAAGGAGGACGCGTCCTCGCTCGGGATCATCGGCTGTGGCTGGCAGGCGCGCAGCCAGGCGGCGTGCATCCGCGAGGCGCTGCCGTCGATCGAGCGGGTCGTCGCCTACTGCCGCAACGAGGAGCGCCTTGCCGCTTTCTGCCAGGAGACGGGCGCAGAGGCCGGCGAGAGCCACCGCGACCCCGCCGAGCAGGAGGTCGTCGTGACGGTCACGACCTCGCGCGACCCGGTGCTGCGGGGAGAGTGGCTGAGCCCCGGGGCGCTCGTCTGCGCAGTCGGCGCCAACGATCCGCGCCGCCGCGAGCTCGACAACGCGGTCCTCGAGCGAGCCGCCTTCGTCTGCTGCGACTCGATCGCGCAGGCGAAGCGCGAGTCAGGAGACCTGATCGAGCCGGTCGAGGCGGGCGTGCTCGACTGGCTGGAGGTGCACGAGCTCCAGGAGGTCGTCGCGCAGGAGCTGCCTGGGCGGCAGGATGAGGACGACATCGTCGTCTTCAAGTCGAACGGCCTCGCCGCGTGGGACCTCTCGCTGGGCTCGGTAGCGCTCGCGCGCGCCCGCGAGCGAGGCGTTGGGACCGACGTCTAGCTCAGCCGCTGCTGCTCGGTGACGACCGCGCTCTCCCCGAGCGCGTGGATCACCTCGGGCCGGTCGAGCAGGCGGGCGAGCTCCTGCGGCGTGGCGCGGTTGCGCACATACGGATCCTCGAGGATCTCCGCGAGCGGTCGGCCCCGCTCGTGCTCGCGGATCACGTAGGCCGAAAGCCGCTCCTCCTGCGAGGAGCGCGCGAACAGGAACGAGAAGGGATTGCGCATGAAGCTCGAGAGCCGGGCCATGGGGCGATCCTAGCGAGCGGCGGCGGTATGGTCTGCGCGTGAGAAAGCCATCGTCTCCCCGGTTCGCCGAACGCGTGGTGCACGGGGTCGACGACCGGGGTGAGCCTGAGCGGATCCTGATCTGGATCGAGCGGCTGCCCGGTGCGCTGTGGGCGGTCGGCCGGGCGGTCAACCCGCAGCACCGGCCGAGCGAGGAGCCCCGGCGTGAGGACTACGTCTTCCAAGGCTACGAGCTGACCGACGCGCTCGAGGCCGCCAACGGGACGCTCAGCGACGACGCCCGCGTCTCGGCTCAGGACGGGCGCACCGCGAAGGTCAGGCCGTTCGAGCGCAACGAGCTGCTGAAGCCGCTCGAGCGCTGGTTCTTCGGCCGCTAGATGGGTGATGCCATGAGATCGTCCGACTCGGGGCGCGAGCTGGCAGCTCTGGGAAGCGGAGACGACCGGCGGAGGCCGACTGCGCCGGTCTTTGCCGGACGGGAGCGGCCCAGACACGCCAGATCGCGCTGCCGAGCGCGCGCGATCGTGGCATCGACCATCTAGGACTCAGAGGCTGGCCATTCGAGGTCGGCGTTCGGGATCGGGTCGCCGTGCGGGTCATGCGTGGGGAAGCCGAGCGCGCTGTCGATCCGGGCTTCGAGCTCCTCGGAGAGGACGTGCTCGAGCCGGTCGGCTTCGTCGTGGACGGAGTCGACGTGCAGGCCGAGCGTCTCCGCCAGATAGAGCTCGAGCAAGCGGTGATGGCGGATCACCTCGACCGCGACCCGCTCGCCTGCCGCGGTCAGGCGCACGCCGCGGTACGGCGCATGCTCCACGAGCTTCAGCGCGGCCAGCTTTTTGACCATCTCGCTCGCCGAGGCAGGCGAGACCTTTTGCTCGCGGGCGAGCGCCGTCACGGAGACGCGGCCGTCGGCGGCCTGGAGGTGGTAGAGCTCCTTCAGGTAGTCCTGGATCGCGTCGCTGAGCGCCGGCTTTGACACGAGCCAAGTCTACGGCGCGGTTGCCGCCGTCATGCCTCGGCGCCCCTGGTAGCCTCGGCGCTTCCATGCTGATCCGACTCGGCCACAGCCCCGACCCCGACGACGCCTTCATGTTCTGGGGCCTCGCCTCCGGCGAGGTCGACCCACGACGCTTCGAGTTCGAGCACGTCCTCCGGGACATCCAGACGCTCAACGAATGGGCGCTGAAGGGCGAGCTCGAGGTGACGGCGATCTCGCTCGCGGCCTATCCGCTGGTGCAGGATCGCTACGTGCTGCTTCCGCACGGCGCGTCGATGGGCTCGGGCTACGGCCCGATCGTGGTCGCGCGGGACGCGATCTCCACGGCTGACCTGCGCGACCTCGAGATCGCCGTGCCCGGCGAGCTGACGACCGCGTTCCTCGTCCTGCGCATGTGCCTGGGCGGGTTCCGGTATCGCGAGGTGCCCTTCGACAAGATCATCGACGAGGTCACCGCCGGCCGCGCCGACGCGGGCCTGCTGATCCACGAAGGCCAGCTGACTTACGAGGCGGAAGGATTGAAGAAGGTGGTCGACCTCGGCGAGTGGTGGCTGCTGGAGACGGGGCTGCCGCTGCCGCTGGGCGCCAACGTCGCCCGGCGTGACGTCGGCGCGGAGAACCTCTTCGAGCTCTCGGAAGTGCTGCGCGACTCGATCCAGGCCGGGCTCGACAACCGCGAAGAGGCGATGGAGCACGCGCGCCAGTACGGCCGGGGGCTCGACACCGAGCTGACCGATCGTTTCGTCGGTATGTACGTGAACGAACTGACCTGCGACTACGGCGACGAGGGCCGCCAGGCGGTGCGGGAGCTGCTCAAGCGGGCCGAGGAGCTGGGCACCTACGACCAGCCCGTTCGGGTCGAGTTCGTCGGCTAACAGAACTGGCGGAGAGCCCTCGCCCTGCGGTCGAGGCCTGGCACGCTAGAGGCACGAACCCCCTGACTAGACTGGCCTCGTGAGCAGAGCGGTTGTGCTTTCTGCCGTTCGCACGCCCGTCGGGCGCTACGGCGGCGTGCTCGCGGGTGAGCGGCCCGACGACCTTGCCGCAGCGGTGATCTCGGCTGCAGTCGAGCGCGCGCGCGTGCCGGCGGACGCGATCGAGGACGTCTACTTCGGCGCGGCCAACCAGGCCGGCGAGGACAATCGGAACGTGGCGCGCATGGCTTCGCTGCTGGCAGGACTGCCGGAGTCGGTCGCAGGCCTGACGGTGAACCGGCTCTGCGCGTCCGGGCTTTCGGCGATCGTGTCCGCCTGCCACGCAGTCGCCGCCGGGGACGGCGACCTGTTCGTCGCGGGCGGTGTGGAGTCGATGTCGCGCGCCCCGCTCGTCATGGCCAAGCCGGAGCAGGCGTTTCCGCGCGGGAACCAGACCGTCTGGGACACGACGCTCGGCTGGCGCTTCCCGAACCCGCGTCTGGAGGCGATGTTTCCGCTCGAGTCGATGGGCGAGACCGGCGAGAACGTGGCCGAGCGATACGTCGTCGCGCGTGAGGAACAGGATGCGTTCGCGCTGCAGTCGCAACGTCGCTGGTCCGAGGCAGACTCCGGCGGTCGGTTCGCGGACGAGCTCGTGGCGGTCGGTGAGGTCGTGCGCGACGAGCATCCGCGGCCCGAGACGAGCGAGGAGAAGCTGGCCGCGCTGAAGCCGGCCTTCCGTGAGGGCGGCACCGTCACCGCGGGCAACTCGAGCGGCCTCAACGACGGCGCCGCTGCGCTCGTGATCGCGAGCGAGGAGCGGGCCCGGGAGCTGGGGGTCGAGCCGCTCGGCGCGTTCGCGGGCTCGGCGGTCGCCGGGGTCGACCCGCGCGTGATGGGCATCGGGCCGATTCCGGCGGTGCGGAAGCTGCTGGAGCGCAGTAGCGTCGGGGTCGACGAGCTCGACCTGATCGAGCTGAACGAGGCTTTCGCCTCGCAGAGTCTCGTCGTGATCCGCGAGCTTGGGCTGGACCCGGAGCGAGTGAATGTGAACGGCGGCGCGATCGCGCTCGGCCACCCGCTCGGGATGAGCGGCGCGCGCCTGGTGGTGACGCTGCTGCACGAGCTCCGCCGCCGTGGTGGTCGCTACGGCCTGGCAACCCTCTGTGTCGGAGTGGGGCAGGGGCAGGCAGCATTGTTCGAGCGCCCGTAGCGGCTCGAAGCACCACTGAGCGTGCATCACAGCGCCGAGGCGTGGAGTCTGCGCGGGTGAGGCCGTAGGCCGTTTAGCCGACCGGTGGCCTGATGTAGATCGTGCCTTCGTGCTTGATGGGCACGAACGGCGCGCCGATGCTCATGATCACGCCCTCGGCGTGGGCGAGCACCTCGTCGGCGGCCTCCTCGGCGTCGCGTTCGACCGGGACCTCGATCTCGACCTCGCCGACCGGTCGCGCGTCGAGGCCCGCGGCGCGAAGCTCCTCGAGCAGCCGGTCGCGGTCGGGAATGCGAGCAGCCTCGACCTGAACGGTGTCGGCCATGGAGCCATTCTGCCCGACTTCGAGCCAAGAGGTCGGCTTCGGATCGGCTCTGGGTATCGCCAGCGTGCAGCGGAGCGCTGAAGGCGCGGAGTCTGCGCGGGTCAGCCCGTGGGGCGTTCGGTATCGTCCGGCGCGATGGTGGTGGCAACCGAGCACGAGTACGGCCTCTTCATCAACGGGGAATCCGGGGAGTCGGCCTCCGGTGAGCTTCGTGACCTCGTCGAGCCCGCAACAGGAGGGCCGCTCGCCAAGGTGGCGATGGCAAACGAAGCGGACGTCGACCGCGCGGTGGAGGCCGCCCGAGCCGCCCTGGCCGGCGACTGGGCCAAGACGCCGCCGACCGAGCGCTCCCGCCTCCTGCACGCGCTCGCCGACGCGCTCGTCGCCAACCGCAAGGAGCTCGCCGAGCTCGAGGCTCGCAACGTCGGCAAGGCGATCTCGTCAGTCAAGGCGGAGCTCGCGCAGGCGGTCGAGAACTTCCGCTTCTACGCCTCCGCGATCGCCTCGATCGCCGGTCGCTCGAACCCGGTCGGCGGCTCGCTCCTCTTCTACTCGCTGAAGGAGCCCGTCGGTGTCTGCGGCCAGATCGTCCCGTGGAACTACCCGCTGATGATGACGACGTGGAAGCTCGCGCCTGCGCTCGCGGCCGGCTGCACCGTTGTCCTCAAGCCCGACTCGGCGACGCCGCTCTCGGCGCTACGGATGGCCGAGCTGGCAACGGAAGTCGGCTTCCCGCCCGGCGCGATCAACGTCGTTCCCGGGCCCGGCCCGGTGGTCGGCGCGTACCTGGTGCGGCATCCCGGGGTCGAGAAGATCGCCTTCACCGGCTCGACCGCGACCGGCTCGGAGATCATGCGGCTGGCCGCCGACGGCATCAAGCGCCTGATCCTCGAGCTCGGCGGCAAGAGCCCGAACCTGGTCTTCGCCGACGCGGACCTCGACGACGCCATCCCGAGCTCGGTCTGGTCGATCTACTACTCCGCGGGCCAGAGCTGCGAGGCCCGCTCGCGCGTTCTGGTCGAGAAGCCGGCCTACGACGACTTCGTCTCGCGTTTCAGCAGGGCCGCCGCGACGCTCAAGGTCGGCGACCCGCTCGACCCGGAGACCCAGGTCGGCTCGCTGATCTCGACCGAGCACCGCGACCGCGTGCACGGTTACGTCGAAGCGGGCCGCGCCGAGGGCGCCGAGGTCGTCACCGGCGGGGAGGCCGCCCCAGGAAAGGGCGCCTTCTACAGACCGACCGTGCTCGCTCAGGTCGACAACTCGATGCAGGTCGCGCAGGAGGAGATCTTCGGCCCGGTCGTCACGGTGATCCCCTTCGAGGACGAAAGGGACGCCGCCCGGATCGCGAACGACGTGCGCTACGGGTTGATGGCGACCGTCTGGACCGGCGACCCCGCCCGCGGCCACCGGCTCGCTCGGCGGATCAAGGCCGGCACCGTCGGGATCAACATGCCCTACACCGCCTTCCCCGGGATCCCGTTCGGCGGCTACAAGCAGTCCGGCTTCGGACGCGAGCTCGGGCTCGAGACGCTCGACGCGTACCTCGAGACGAAGAGCGTGATCGTCTCGACGAGCCCGAAGCCGTTCAACCCGTTCGGCCTGTAGCCGAGAGCCGCTACCGCTGGCTCGTGCTCGCGGCCGGGACGGCCGCACAGGCCTCGTTCTCGGCGGTCCTCATCGGTCTCCCCGTCCTCGCCCCTGCGCTGCGTGACGAGTACGACCTGAGCCTGTTCCGCGTTGGCATCGTGCTCGACAGCCTCTGGGTCGGGGCCCTGTTCACGCTCCTGCCGTGGGGTCTGCTCGCCGACCGGCTCGGCGAGCGCCTGGTGCTCGCGGTGGGCCTCGGCGGCTGCGGCGCGGCGCTGATCGGAGCCGGTCACGCCGGCAGTTTCACGCAACTCGTCGTGTTGCTCGCGCTCGCGGGCGCCGCCGGCGCCAGTGTTAACTCTGCGAGCGGCCGCGCCGTCATGCAGTGGTTCCCCGTCTCGGAGCGTGGTTTCGCGCTCGGTGTCCGCCAGACGGCGATCCCGCTCGGGGGATTGGTGGCGGCGATCGCGCTGCCGGCTCTCGGTTTGCGCTCGGCATTTCTCTTTCTGGCTGCGCTTTGCCTCGCGGGAGCAATCTTCGGCGCCGCCGTCATCCGGGAGCGGGAGGCCGCCGAGGACGTGCTCGAGCCACGCGGGCTTCGGGCGACGCTGCGCGACGGACGCCTCTGGTGGCTGTGCGGGGGCAGCAGCCTCTACCTCGTCGCGCAGGCTGCCGTCACAGGCTTCGTCGTGCTGTTCCTCCACGACGAACGCGGCTTCTCGCCCGGCGAGGCGGCGGCCGTGCTCGCCGGAGTGCAGGTGCTCGCCGCGGCGCTGCGAATCGGCCTGGGGCGCTGGTCCGATGTTCTCGGCTCGCGGCTCGTGCCGCTCAGGCTGGTCGGGCTCGTGAGCGGCGCCACGCTCGCGCTCGCCGCGGTGGTCCTCGGGGCGCCGTCAGCGGTGCTCGTGGCGGCCTTCGTTCTCGCAGGCGGTTTCGCGATGGCCTGGAACGGGCTCTCCTTCACGGCGGCGGCCGAGCTTGCCGGCCGGGGCAGGAGCGGTGCGGCGATCGGGATGCAGCAGACGGCGTTGTCGGCGGCGGGCGCGCTCGTTCCGCCTGCGTTCGCGGCGCTCGTCGCGGCGACCTCGTGGCGTGCCGGCTTCGCGCTCGCAGCCGTTTTTCCGATCGTCGGGGTGCAGCTTCTTCGTCCGCTGCGTTCCGGCTGAGCCTAGGGTTTGCCGGTGCGTCTTCTCGAGCGGCTCGAAGAGCTTTATGCGATCGGCGGGGGGCCGGGTGCGAACCGGCTCGGCGGGAGCGCTCAGGAGGACGAGGCGCACGAGCTCGCCGCCGGTTGGATGAAGGAGGCCGGCCTCGACCTCGAGCGCGACGCGGCGGCGAACCTCTACGGGCGGTTACGGGGACGCCGGCCGGAGCTGCCGGAGGTCTGGACCGGCTCTCACCTCGACACGGTTCCCGCGGGCGGCCGCTTCGACGGCGCACTCGGTGTCGTCGGCGGTCTCGAGGCGGTCGAGCGGGCAGGGCAGCAGGAGCGCACGCTGACCGTCGTGGCGTTCCGGGACGAGGAGGGCTGCAGCGGCCCCGGATGCGTCGGCTCCCGGGCGCTCTGCGCGGCCCTGCTGGTCCCGCGGCCCGCGGCGTTCGTCGAGCTGCATGTCGAGCAGGGGCCGCGGCTGCAGAATGTGGACGCACCGCTTGCCGTCGTGACCGGGATCGTTGCCACGGCACGCGGCGAGGCCGTCTTCGAGGGGCGAGAGGGGCACGCCGGCACGACGCCGATGGCCGGCCGCTCGGACGCCCTCGTGGCCGCGGCGGAGTTCGTCCTGCGCCTGCGCGATGCAGCCGCGGCTGTTGAGGGCGCCGTTGCGACGGCCGGACGCCTCGAGGTCGAGCCTGGCGCGACCAACGTGATCCCGGCGCGCGCCCGGGTGAGCGTTGACCTGCGCGCGCCCGACACGCAGAGGCTGGATGCGGTGGCGGCCGCCGTTCCGGCAGAGCTCTCCCGGACCGCGGAGGTCGAGATGGCCCGGGAACCGACCCGAGTGCTGCGCGAGCAGCTCGGGCTCCTGGGCGTGCCTGTGATCGAGCTCGCCTCGGGCGCCGGCCACGATGCGGGCGTCCTCGCGGCAGCCGGCGTGCCGACCGCGATGCTCTTCGTGCGCAGCCTGAACGGTGGCATCAGCCACTCGCCGGAGGAGCTCTCGGCCCCGGAGGACATCGCCCGGGCAGTGACCGCCCTCGAGGGCGCCCTCACGCGGCTGGCCGGGTCTGTGGACGAGTAGTCACGGACCGGGCCTTCTTCGGCCGCAGCCACGTGCGGAATTGAGCGATACGCTCGGCCGCGGGCGGCGGGTGGACGCCGCATCCCCACCCAAGGGCGGGGGTGACCGGTTTTCCTCCGCTACTTGTCTTCGAAGCGGATGGGCTGGGCGCCTTCCCAGAGGGCCGTGCGGCCCAGCTCCGGGAGGTGCTCGACGCCTTCCAGCACGGTCGCGAAATGGTTCCCGGCCAGCGGGCCAGCCTTGCTCCCGAACGAGGTCGAGCCGTAGGGGAAGAGGATCTCGGTCTCGCTGAGACCGCCGGGATAGAAGAGGATGTGGCCCGGCGCCGGGTAGCAGGTCGCGTTCTCGGGCCCCACGCCGACGTCGAGCCCGCCGAACGGGATCCAGCACGCCTCGCCGCTCCAGCGCGCGTGGATGATCCGGCTCTCGAGCGGCAGCAGCCGCCGGAAAGCGGCCACGGTCGCCGGGGCGGCCTCCTCCTCTAGCCGTGCCACGAACCGGTACTCGCCGGCCACGATCTCGAGCATCGGCGGAACCTACTTGATCCTTGCGCCCTGCTGGATCCAGGCGCCGAGCTCGTCGCGTTCCGCCTGCGTCATGCCGGTCGCGTTCCCGAGCGGCATCGCTTTCGAGGTCACTGCCACCCCCTCGATCAGGCTAGCCTGCGCGTGGATCTGCTCCGGGGTGTCGAAGACGATCCCGAGCGGTGCGGAGTCGACCTTCGTCGGGTTCGTGGAGTGACACGGCACACATCGCGCCTGCACGATCGCCTGGGCCCGCGCGAACGGCACCGCCGCTGCTGCAGCGGGCGCGGAGCCGGAGCCGTCGTCGGGCCGAATCGCCACCGCCACCGCCGCGATCCCCAGCGCCGCCGTGACCGGGATCCACCAGACCGTTCGCCCCGCGTGCCGCAGGTTGAAGAAGTGCCTGATCCAGGCGCCGATCGTCATCAGCGCGACCAGGATCAGCCACGACCAGCTGTGCCCGTAGGTCGCCGGGAAGTGGTTGCTCAGCATCGCAAAGACGACCGGCAGCGTCAGGTAGTTGTTGTGCACCGAGCGCTGCTTGGCCCGCAGCGCGGGCGCCGGATCCGGCTCGCGGCCGGCCTCCTTGGCGCGGATCAGGTCCCAGTGGGCCGGGATGATCACGAAGAAGACGTTGCCGGCCATGATCGTGCCGAGCATCGACCCGACCTGCACGTACTCCGCCCGGCCGCTGAAGAGCTCGCTCGCGCCCCAAGCCGCGAGGGTCGTCAGGGCGAGCAGTACCGCCGCCAGCACCAGCTCGCTCCGAAGCAGGCGGCAGAGCACGTCGTAGACGACCCAGGCCACGACGAGACCCGCGATGCTGATCGAGATCGCCGCGGCCGCGCTCAGGTCGGCCACGCTCGGGTCGATCAGGTAGGTGTCTGCGTTTACGTAGTAGAGGAAGACCATCAACGCGAAGCCCGAGAGCCAGGTCGTATAGGCCTCCCACTTGAACCAGTAGAGCGGCTCGGGCAGGCGCGGCGGCGCGAGGCGGTACTTCAGCACCTGGTAGAAGCCGCCACCGTGGATCTCCCAGGCCTCGCCGCCCACGCTGCGCTCGGCGTCCTGCGGGTCGGCCGGCGGGCGCAGGTGGTTGTCGAGCGCGATGAAGTAGAACGACGCGCCGATCCAGGCGATCCCCGCGACCACGTGCAGCCAGCGCGCGAGGAACTGCAGCCACTCGTTCGCGTACGGGTCCATTAGATGGCTGCTCCCGCAATCTCGCGCGCTCGGCTGCACGATCTGGCGTGTCTGGGCCGCTCCCGCCCATCGAAGACCGGCAAAGCCGGTCTCCGCCGGGCGTGCGCTTCCCACCGCCGGGCCGCCACCGATGCTGCCAGCATCGCCGACGTCCCGTCGATGTGACCCAGAGCAGCCAGCTCGCGCCCCGAGACGGGCGACATTACGGAACCACCCATCAGCGCCGTTCCCAGCGATCCCGCGCGATCGCGACCAGCTCGCCAAGCGCCGTCTCCAGTTCCTCCTCGCGCGTCCGCTCGAGCCGCTCGCGCAAGACGTCCAGGATCTCCGCCTTCGGCCGGCGGTTGACGAAGACGACGAAGCGGAACCCGTTCTTCTCCTCGTAGACCTGGTTCAGGTAGGCGAGCTCTGTCTGTACGACGGGCTCGGCGTCAGGGCCCTGCTCCTCGGCCGAGCGCGCGGACAGCCCGCGTGCCCCGATCGCCGGGTGCGAGTTCAGCGCCTCGAGCTTCTCGGTCTCGCTCAGCTCGGCGATCACGTCCGGCGCGGCGCCGAGCGGGTCCGTGCGCTCTGCCAGCAGCTCGACGAAGCGCGTCCTCCCCTCGAAGAGCTCCTCGAGCTCTTCGACAGTCAGCTGCCGCGGTAGGTCGTGCACGAGTAGGAGGAGACGAGCAACGGGACGTGATGGTGGCCCTCGGTGAGGTTGAGCTCGAGCTCGAGGCGGCGGAAGTACGGCGAGGCCGGGTGGAAGACGAGCCGGTACGAGCCGGGCTCGAGCCCCGCGGCGAGCGAGGCGATGCGCCCGTCGCCGTCCGTCTCGCCGGCGGCGACCTGCTTGTCGCCCCGGTACAGCTCCACCCGCACGCCGCTTCCGGGGCGGCCGTCCTCCGTGTCGAGCACGTGCGTGGAGAGCGAGACGCTCATTGCGTGAACTTCTCCGCCTGGCGCCGGTGCTCCTGCGCGATCCGGCGCTCGTCGGCCCTCACGAGCTGGCCGTCGCGCACGACGCTCTCCCCCGCGACCACCAGCCGGTCGACCCGGTGCGGTCCGGCGAGCACGAGCGCCGCCACGGGATCGTCGGCGCCGCCGAACTCGAGCCCGTCGGTCCGCCAGACCGCGAGATCGGCGCTGCGCCCGGGCTCGAGCGCGCCGAGATCCTCGCGGCCGAGCACCGCCGCGCTGCCTCGGGTGCCCAGCCGCAGCGCCTCGCGCGCCGTCAGCGCCGCGGGGCCGCCGCGGCCGCGCGCGACGAGCAGCGCCTGCTTGACCTCGAGGAAGAGGTCGCCTCGCTCGTTCGAAGCAGAGCCGTCGACGCCGAGGCCGACCCGCACGCCCGCATCGAGCAGGCTGCGCACCGGCGCCACCCCCGCGCCGAGCCGGAGGTTCGACGTCGGGCAGTGCGCGATCCCGGTGCCCGTGTCCGCGAAGCGGGCGATGTCCCCATCGTCGAGGTGGATGCAGTGGGCGCACCAGACGTCGCCGTCGAGCCAGCCGAGCTGCTCGAGGTACTCGACCGGCCGGCAGCGGTACAGCTCCTGGCAGTACGTCTCCTCCTCGAGCGTTTCGGCGAGATGCGTGTGCAGTTGCAGCCCGAGGCGCCGCGCCAGCTCCGCCGACTCGTGCATCAGCCGCTCGGTGACTGAGAACGGCGAGCAGGGCGCGACCACCAGCTCCGGGTAGCGGGCCGCGAGCCGCTCGGTCTCGGCCAGCACCTCGTCTGGGTCCTCGACGAGCTCGTCGGGCGGCAGGCCGCCGTCGGACTCGCCGAGATCCATCGAGCCGCGCGACGGGATCAGCCGCACGCCCAGCTCGCGGGCCGCGGTCATCTCGGCCTCGATCAGGTCGCCGCCGCCGCGCGGGAAGACGTAGTGGTGGTCGAAGACCGTCGTGCAGCCCGAGAGCGCGAGCTCGGCCAGGCCGGCCTTCGCCGCCGCATGCTCGGCCTCCGCGTCGATGCGCGCCCAGACCGGATAGAGGGTCTTGAGCCAGGTGAAGAGGTCGGCCTGCTGGGCACGGGCGCGCGTGAGTGTTTGGTAGAGGTGGTGGTGGGTGTTGACGAGGCCCGGCGTGACCAGCGCGCCGCCGAGGTCCTCCCGGGCGTCCACCTCCGGCTCGGGGCCGCCGCCCACCTCGCGCACGACCCCGTCCTCGACGACCACCCAGCCCGATTCGTGCTCGGTGCCCGCGTCGTCCATCACGACCACGTACCCGTTGGCGAAGAGCCGCTTCACGCGTAGACCTTACGACTGACTGCGTATCGACCGGTCGTTGCAGACGGCCGCGCGGGCAAAGCCCACGCGGCCTGAGGGAGACGCCGCAAGCGTCGTCTCACGCCCGCAGTGGCACCAGCTCGAAGCGATCCACGTCGACGAGGCCCTGGTCGGTCAGCTTGAGGCTTGGGATCACCGAGAGGGCCAGGAAGGCCATCGTCTGGAACGGCGAGGAAAGCTTGCAGCCGAGCTTCGCCGCCGCGTCGATGCAGCCGCGGCTGCCCTCGACAACCTCCGGCAGCAGAGCGTCCGAGATGATCCCCGCGATCGGGAGGGGCAGCTCGGCGCGCACGCCGCGGTCCTCGACCACGACCACGCCTCCGCCGATCTCGGTCAACCGGGCGATCGCGCGCGCCATGTCCTGGTCGTCGGTGCCGACGACGACGATGTTGTGCGCATCGTGCGAGAAGGTCGAGGCGAGCGCGCCGGAGCGCAGGCCGAAGCCGCGCACGAGGCCGACGCCGAGGCGGCCGGTGCCGAGATGCCGCTCGACGACAGCGATCTTGGCCAGGTCGCGATCCGGGTCGGCGACCACGTGCCCGTCCTCGACGGTCGGCTCATCGACGAGCGAGTCGGTCACGATCTGGTCTGGGATCACCCCGATCACGCGGGCCTGCCCGCCTTCCCAGGGGATGGTGAAGTCGCGGGCCGCGACGTGGCGTACGCGCACCGTGTGCTTGACCCACTCGGGCACCGCCACGCGCTCGATCTCGCCGACGGGGCGGCCGCGCTTGAGCACGGCCTGCGGCTCGAAGCTCTCGAGGTCGGGCAGCAGGATCAGGTCGGCCTGGTATCCGGGCGCAATCGCGCCGAGGTGCGCCAGCCGGTGCCAGGTCGCCGGGTTGAGGGTCGACATCACGAGTGCGTCCTCGGGCGGGATCCCGGCCGCGACGGCGTCGCGCACCATCGTGTTGATGTGCCCGTCCTCGGCGATGTGCTCGGGCTCGCGATCGTCGGTACAGAAGGCGATTCGGCCGGGCCCGTACTCCTGGGCGAGCGGAAGCAGGGCGTGCAGGTTGCGCGCCGCGGAGGCCTCGCGGATCAGGAGCCACATGCCCGCACGCAGCCGCTCGCGTCCCTCCTCGACCGTGAAGGCCTCGTGATCGGAGTGGATTCCGGCCGACGCGTAGGCGTTCAGCGTCTTGCCCACCACGCCCGGCGCGTGCCCGTCCACGTGCTCGGCTCCCGGCAGCGCGAGCTTCGCCAGCTCGTGCGGGTCGCCGGAGACGACGCCGGGGAAGTTCATCATCTCGGCGAGGCCGATCACGCGGCGCCGGCGCAGCAGGCCCTCGAGGTCGCCGGGCGAGAGCGGCCGCCGCGGCGACTCGAAGCTCGAGGCGGGCACGCACGAGGAGGCCATGAAGTAGACGTCGAGCGGAAGTCCGCCGCAGATGTCCAGGAGCCAGTGGACGCCGTCCGTGCCGAGCACGTTCGCGATCTCGTGCGGGTCGACGACGACGGTGGTCGTGCCCAGTGGGAGCACGAGCCGCGCAAACTCGTCCACGAGCAGCTTCGACGACTCGAGGTGCATGTGCGCGTCGACAAAACCCGGCACGACGAAGCGGCCGGAAGCGTCGAGCGTCTCGGCGCCTTCGTAGTCGCCGAGCCCGGCGACGTAGCCGTCCACGACCGCGACGTCGGTTTCGAGCCACTCGCGCGTGAAGACCGAGAAGACGCGGCCGCCGCGGACAACGAGGTCGGCCGGCTCGTCTCCCCGCGCCACCGCCAGTCTTCGGGCCAGGTTGGGCATGGAGCGACGATACCCCGTCGAAGTACGCTTGCCAGTCGTGGACGTGCTGACCCCCCGAATCCTTGAGGAGGCGCTCCGGCTGAAGGCCGAGCGGCCCGAGGCGGTGCCGATTCAGGGCGGCACCGACGTGATGGTCGAGCTCAACTTCGACCGCGGCCGCCCACCCGCGCTGTTGAATCTGAACGAGGTGCCGGAGCTCCGCGGCTGGTCGCGCGAGAACGGGACGCTGCGGCTTGCCTCCGGGCTCACCTACACCGAAGCGATGGAGGCACCGCTCGCCGAGGCGGCCGGTGGCCTCGCCGAGGCCTCGCGCACCGTCGGCGGGCCGCAGATCCGCAATCGCGGCACGATCGGTGGGAATCTCGGCACGGCCTCGCCCGCCGGAGACGCGCTGCCGCCACTGCTCGTCCACGGCGCGCAGGTCGAGGTCGCGAGCACGCGCGGCTCGCGCACGGTGCCCCTCGTCGACTTCCTGGTCGGCCCGAAGCGCAACGCGCTCGAGCCCGACGAGCTGATCATCGCCGTGCACGTGGCCGCGGGCGGCCCGCGCCAGACGTTCATGAAGGTCGGCCCGCGCAACGCGATGGTGATCGCGGTCGTCTCGCTCGCGCTTGCCGTCGACGAGGAGCACGGCGAGGTGCGCGCTGCGTTCGGCTCGGCCGGGCCGGTTCCGGGGCTCGTGACCGCCTCGCTCGAGGAGCGGGACGAGCTGGCCGAGCGGGTCGCCGCCGCGGCCAGCCCGATCGACGACGTGCGCGGCACGGCAACCTATCGCCGGCACGCCCTCCGCGTTCTCACCACCCGCGCGCTGGAGCGCTGCCTCGCATGAGGATCGCGCTCACGATCAACGGCGAGCGGAAGGAGACCGAGGTCTGGGAGGGCGAGAGCCTGCTTTTTGCGCTGCGCGAGCGGCTCGGCCTGCCCGGCTCGAAGAACGCCTGCGAGCAGGGGGAGTGCGGCTCCTGTTCGGTGCTCCTGGACGGCAGCCTGGTCTGCGCGTGCCTCGTGCTTGCAGCGCAGGCCGACGGCCACCACGTCGTCACGGTCGAGGGCCTGGCGCAGGACGGGCAACTGCACCCGGTGCAGGAGGCGTTCAGCGAGACTGGGGCTGTCCAGTGCGGCTTCTGTACGCCCGGGTTGATCGTCGCGACGGCCGACCTGCTCGAGCGCGTCCCCGACCCGAGCGAGGACGAGATCCGAGAGGCCCTCTCCGGCAACCTCTGCCGCTGCACGGGCTACGCGAAGATCTTCGACGCCGTCAGGCTGGCGGTCGGCCGGTGAGCGCGCCCGCCCAGAGGCTCGAGCTCGGCCACGTCGGCGAGAGCGTCAAGCGGGTCGACGCGATCCCGAAGGTGACGGGCGAGTTCGCCTACGCGAGCGACCTCGTGTCCGCCGGGATGCTGTGGGGCCACACCGTGCGCAGCCCGCACGCGCACGCGCGGATCCTCGAGATCGACATCTCTCAGGCCCTCGCGATGGCCGGCGTGCACGCGGTGCTCACACACGCCGACGTTCCCGGCGCGAAGACCTACGGGCTCGAGTTCGCCGACCAGCCGGTGCTCGGGATCGACCGCGTGCGCTACTTCGGCGAGCCGGTCGCTCTCGTCGCGGCCGAGCACCCGGAGCAGGCGCGGCGGGCCGCCGAGAGGATCGTGGTCGAGTACGAGCCGCTCGAGCCGGTCGTCGACGCTGAGCTGGCGACCGAGCAGCCTCCGATCCACGAAGGAAGCCCGACCGCCGGGCACGGCTTCCGCGAGGATCCGCGGCCGAACGTCCTGCGCTCGATCGTCGTTCGCCACGGCGACCCGGAGGCCCAAGGCGATGTCTCCGTCAGCGGGGTCTACGAGCTCGGCATCCAGGACCAGGCCTTCCTCGGCCCGGAGTCTGGGCTGGCCGTGCCCGACGGCGAGGGTGGCGTGGATGTTTACGTCGCGACCCAATGGCTGCACGTCGACCGCGACCAGGTCGCGCCGTGTCTCGGGCTCGAGCCCGAGCAGGTGCGGATCCACCTCGCCGGAGTCGGCGGCGCCTTCGGTGGGCGCGAGGACCTCTCGATGCAGATCCACGGCGCGATGCTCGCCCTCCACACCGAGCGGCCGGTGAAGATGGTCTACAGCCGCGAGGAGTCGTTCGTCGGCCACGTGCACCGCCACCCGGCGAAGATCTGGATGGAGCACCGCGCGACTCGCGAGGGGAGGATCGTCTGCGTCCGGGCGCGGATCCTGCTGGACGGCGGGGCCTATGCGTCGAGCTCCGCGGCGGTCACCTCGAACGCGGCCTCCTTCGCCTGCGGGCCCTACAGGGTCGAGAACGCGCTGATCGAGTCCACCTGCCTCTACTCGAACAACCCGCCCTGCGGGGCGATGCGCGGGTTCGGCGCCGTGCAGGGCTGCTTTGCGCACGAGGCGCAGATGGACAAGCTCGCCGCCGAGCTGGCAATTGATCCGGTCGAGCTGCGGTTGCTGAACGCGCTCGGGCCGGGGGACACACTCCCGACCGGGCAGCGCATCACCGGCTCGCTGCCCGTCGCGGAGGTGATCAAGCGGGCGGCGGCGCTACCGATTCCCGAAGCGGAGGAACTTCCGCGCGACCCGATCCGGCTCCCCGGGGGCGCAGGCAACACCACGCGTGGCCAGGGCGTGCAGCGCGGCGTCGGCTTCGCGGTCGGGTTCAAGAACGTCTGCTACTCGGAGGGGTTCGACGACGCGTGCGCCGCGCGCGTGCGGCTCTGGCCCGGCGCAGACGAAGAGCTCGTTGCCGAGGTGCACTGCGCCGCCGCCGAGGTTGGCCAGGGCGTGACGAACGTAATCCTGCAGGTCGCGCGCACGGAGCTCGGGACCGAGAACGTCGCGCTCGCGCCGGGCTCGACCGACGGGGTCGACTCGGCCGGCTCGGCCTCGGCGTCACGCCTCACCTGGATGGCCGCCGGCGCGGTGCGGCTCGCCTGCCAGGAGGCGCTCGCGGAATTCGAGGCCACCGGCCGCGAGGTCGATCTCGAGCGCACCTACCACCACTCGCGCACGTTCCCGCTCGACCCGGAGACCGGCCAGGTGACAGGCGAGCGCGTCCACGTCGCCCACATCTGCGCCGCGATGCGAGTCGTCGCCGAGGTCGATGTGGAGCTCGGGGTGACGCGCGTGGTCTGGATCGGCGCCGCCCAGGACATCGGCAAGGCGATCAACCCGCAGGCGGTCTACGGGCAGATCGAGGGCGGCACCGCCCAGGGCCTCGGGCTCGCGCTGATGGAGGAGATCCAGACGCAGGACGGCCTGATCACCAACGCAAGCTTCACCGACTACCTGATCCCGACGACGCTGGACATGCCGCGGGTCCAGTCGGAGCTGGTCGAGGATGCCGAGCCGGATGCGCCCTACGGGGCGAAAGGCGTGGGCGAGCCGCCGACGGTGGTCTCGACGGCCGCGGTGGTCTCGGCGCTACGAGCGGCGAGCGGGCGCGAGCTCAGTCGGGTCCCCGTCCGTCCGGACGACCTGGCCGGACTCTGACGGCGCCGGGGCGGCCGCCTCGCGTCGCAGGACGATCGCGACCGACACCAGGATCAGCAGCGCGCCGCCGACGATCCGCAGCGTGATCGACTCGCCGAGCACGATCACGCCGAGCGCGATCGCGACGACCGGGTTCACGTAGGCGTAGGTAGAGACCTTGGCGATCGGCGCGTTCGCGAGCAGCCACACGTACGCGCTGTAGCCGAGGAGCGAGCCGAAGACGATCAGGTAGACGAGCCCGAAGATCGAGCGGCCCGACCAACCCGCAGGGTCGAGCTCGGCCGGGCTGTAGACGACCAGGCCGATCGCCGCCAGCACCACGCCGCCGGCCAGCATCTCGTAACCGGTCGCGACGAGCGCGTTCCGAGGCACCGGCATCCGCGGCGAGAGAAATGAGCCGAGCGCCCACATGAACGACGCGCCGACGGTGAGCAGCAGGTAGCTGAGCGGGCCGGTGTCGCTGCCCGGGTGGACGAGCAGCACGATCCCGCCGAAGCCGACGATCAGCCCGATCGTCGAGACGAGGTCCGGCCTCTCCCTGGCGGCCAGGCGCAGGAGCAGCACCCAGAGGGGGATCGCGGCGATGATCAGCGAGGTCAGCCCGATCGGCACCTGCCGCTCGGTGATGAAGAGAAGCGAGTTCGCCCCCGGCAGGAGCAGCCCGACGACCGCCGCCGAGGCCAGCTCGGCGCGGCGGAGCCTCAGGCTTGCGAGCCCGCGCCGCCACGCGATGAACCCGAGCATCAGGAGTCCGGCGATCGTGAAGCGCACGCCCGCGGCGAAGGTCGCCGGCATGGTCTCGCCCGCGAGCTCGATCCCGAGGTAGGTTGAGCCCCAGACGATGTAGACCACCCAGAGCGCGATCCAGACCTTGGCGCGCCTGCTCACCTTCGTCATAACGACGGGCTACCCGCCCGTCGTCCCCTCTATCGCTTCAATGTCAGGGCCGCGCCGATCCCGAGCAACACGATGCCGAGGATCCGCACCCAGTTCACCGGGAGGCGCTCGGCGCCGAGAAGGCCGTACTGGTCGATCACCGCGCCCATCGCGAACTGGCCGGCGAGCAGCACCGACACGGTTGCGATCACGCCGATCCGCGAGCCGGCGACGGTGATCGCGAGCACGATGATCAGGCTCATGATCGCGCCGCTCCAGAGCCACACCGGCTGGCGCGCGGCGTCGACGAACGGGCTCAGGCTCTGTTTGGCTACGAGTAGCAGGCCCAGAGCGAGCAGAGCGGTCAGGGCGGTAGCCCAGGCCAGCGCCCCGAAGACGCCGACGCGGTCGCCGAGCTTCGCCATCACCGCCACCTGTACGGAGCCCGCGACGCCGGCGATCAATGCGAGGATGATCGTCAGGACGCCCACGCCGCGGGCGACGCTACCACGCTTCGCGCTACGCTCCGCCGGTCCTCGACCGAAGGGGGGAACGCCGAGTGATCCGCGTCTTCGTCCTCTACTCCGAGCCGCCCGACGCCAGCCGTTATGAGCAACACGTGGAGCTTTCGCGGCAGCAGGTGCCGGGCGCCGAGATCCGCCACGGGCGCGTGCTCGGCGGGATGCCCGACCCTGACGCCGCCTACTACTTCGAGTATGAGTTCCCTGACCGCGACACCTGGAAGGAGGCACAGGTGGGCCTGATGGCCGCCGGCGAGGACGCGCAGGGCCTCGGCGTCCCGTTCCGCGTCTACTTCGCCGAGATCGAGTAGGGGCCAAAATGCGCAGACGGGCACGCGATACGCTCCGTCGTCGTGACCGAGCCCTCGCGACCCCAGCCTGTTGATTCGGACGAGCTCGGCTTCGAGCGGATCGTCTACGAGAAGGCGCCCCCGAGGGCGACGATCACGCTCAACCGCCCGGAGGTGCTGAACGCGTTCGACTTCCGCATGCTGCGAGAGCTCGCGCGCGCTTGCGAGGACGCTTCCTGGGACGACGAGATCCGCGTCGTCGTGCTCACGGGCGCCGGGCGCGCGTTCTGCGTCGGGGCCGACCTGAAGGCCTGGGCGGACGACTACCTCGGCAACCCGACCGAGTACTGGAAGTGGTTCGGGGCCTTCAAGGATGCGCACGACCGGCTGCGGGAGGTCGGCAAACCGACGCTGGCCCGGATCAACGGGATCGCGGTCGGCGGCGGCAACGAGCTGCAGATGGCCTGCGACCTGGCGGTGATGGTCGACGAGGCGTTCATCCGCCACGTTGGCCCCGAGCACGGCTCGGTGCCTGCCGGCGGGGCGACGCAGTGGCTGACGATCATGGTCGGCGACCGGCGGGCGCGGGAGATCGTGCTCATGTGCGAGGAGGTGCCGGCGACAAAGGCCGAGGAGTGGGGGCTCGTCAACTGGACCGTGCCCGCAGGCGAGCTCGACGCGAAGGTTGACGCCGTGGTGGAGAATCTCGCGCGGAAGCTCCCGCAGACGACGCGCTACGCGAAGCAGCACCTGAACTTCTGGAAAGACTTCGCGTGGCACCAGACGATCAACCATGCACGCGACTGGCTTGCGCTCTCGATGGCGACCGAGGAGCCGAGGAAGGCGATCGAGCGCTTCCTGGAGCGAAAGTGAGCCTGATCGAGGTCGAGCGCGACGGGGCAATCGCCGTTGTCCTGCTCAACAGGCCCGAACAGCTGAACGCGCTCTCCGATGAGCTGATGGACGAGCTCGTCAGTGACCTGGTCGAGCTCGACCGCGACGGCTCGGTGCGGGCGATCGTGCTCGGCGGCTCCGAGCGCGCCTTCGCCGCCGGCGCCGACATCGGCGAGCTGGCGCAGGCTTCTGCGATCGAGCTCTACTACCAGCGGCGGATCGAGCGCTGGGATGCGATCCGGGGGCTCTGGACGCCACTCGTCGCGGCCGTCTCGGGCTACTGCCTCGGCGGTGGCTGCGAGCTCGCGATGTCGTGTGACCTGATCGTCGCGTCTGAGTCGGCGCAGTTCGGCCAGCCGGAGACCGGCCTCGGGATCATCCCGGGTGCGGGAGGGACGCAGCGCCTTACCCGCGCCGTCGGCAAGGCGCTCGCGATGGACGTGATCCTGAGCGGCCGCCGGCTCTCGGCGCGAGAGGCCCTCGCGGTCGGTCTCGTCGCGCGGGTGGTCTCCGAGGAGGCGTGGCTCGATGAGGCGAAGCGGGTCGCCCACGAGATCGCCGAAAAGGGGCCGGTCGCAACGCGTCTGGCCAAGGAGTCGGTCGACCGCGCCTTCGAGACCACGCTCACCGCGGGTCTCGAAGCCGAGCGGCGCGCTCTCTACCTGGCGTTCGCCTCCGAGGACGCGCACGAAGGCCTGACCGCCTTCGGCGAGAAGCGCAAGCCGGAGTTCAAGGGGCGCTAGTCCTGATCGAGCTCGGCGGGGACGAGCTCCAGCGCGAGCTCGCGGCCTTCGCGGAGTACCTGCATCGGCACCTTCGCGCCGATCCGCTCCACCACCATCAGGCGCTGGATGTCGTCCACGCTTGTGACCGGCGCGCCGTCGAGCTCGACGATCAGATCCTCGGGCCGCAAGCCCGCGGCGGCGGCCGGTGTCCCGTCCACGACCTGCACCACCTCGACGCCGGCCGCACGCCTGAGCTTGCGGGCCAGCCGCGGCGGCAGCGGTCGCGCGCCCCCGGCGATCCCGAGGTAGGCGCGGCGGAAGCGGCCCTCCGTCATCAACGCGGCAACGATCTGGCGCGTCGCGGCGTTCACGGGCACCGCCAGCCCCAGGCCGACACCGGCGACGGCAGTGTTGACGCCCACGACGTGGCCGGCCCCGTCCGCCAGCGCGCCGCCGGAGTTGCCGGGGTTGAGCGCGGCGTCGGTCTGGATCACGTTGTCCACCACGCGGCCGCTCTGGGTCGGCAGCGAGCGGCCGAGCGCCGAGACGACGCCGGCGGTGACCGAGCCGGCGAAGCCGTTCGGGTTGCCGATCGCGACGACCAGCTGGCCGACCCGCAGGCGCTCGGCGTCGCCGAGCTCGGCCGCGACGAGGTCGCGTGCGTCCGCACGCAGGACGGCCAGGTCGGAGTGCGGGTCGGAGCCGACGACCTCGAACCCGAGCTCGCGGCCGTCCACGAACGAGGCGCGGCCGCCGACCTCGCTGCGCGCGACAACGTGAGCCGAGGTGAGCATGAAGCCGTCGGGCGTGATCACAACGGCGCTGCCGCCGCCGTTCACCCGCCGCCCGCCCCGGGAGCGGTGCGAGACGCGTAGGTTGGCGACTGACGGAGCGAGCCGCTCCGCGACCGTGATCACCGCGCGGGAGTAGGCGTCGAGCGCCTCGGGCTCGCTGGGCGGGTCGGTGATGAACATGGGCTCGGCCATTTCGCGTTCGAAGCTAGCAACGCGGTTGTAGGCTGCGTCGGATGGCCGAGGTGGAGACGAGCCGGGACGGCGCCGCCTTGACGATCACGCTCAACCGGCCCGACGTCCTGAACGCGTTCAACGCCGACCTGCACCGGGCGCTTGGCGCCGCGCTCGAGGAGGCGCGCGCCGACGATGTGCGCGCCGTCGTCGTCACGGGCGCGGGCCGTGGCTTCTGCGTCGGCCAGGACCTGAGCGAGTTTCGCAAGTCCCCAGGGGACATCGGCGAGCGCCTGCGCGGTAACTACCACCCGAACGTCCTCGCCCTGCGTGCGCTCGAGAAGCCGGTGCTCGCGGCCGTGAACGGCCCGGCGGCCGGCGCCGGCCTGTCGTTCGCCTGCGCCTGCGACCTGCGCCTCGCCGCCGAGAGCGCCACCTTCGTCCCGGCCTTCATCAACATCGGGCTCGTTCCCGACTCCGGCAGCACCTACTTCGTGCGGCGCCTGCTCGGCAGCGCGCGAGCCTTCGAGTGGATGACCTCGGGCCGGCGCCTGAGCGCGGCCGAAGCCCAGGAGTGGGGGCTCGTCTCCGAGGTCGTGGCGGACGAGCGGCTGGCGCAGCGCGCGGCCGAGCGCGCGGCCGAGCTCGCAGCGATGCCGACGCGAGGCGTAGGCCTGACGAAGCGGCTCTTCGACCATGCAGAGAACGCGACGCTCGAGGAGCAGTTGGAGCTCGAGGCCCAGCTCCAGGTCGCCGCGACGGAGACCGCCGACTTCCGCGAGGGCGTGGACGCCTTCCTCGAGAAGCGCGAGCCGCGATTCGAGGGCCGCTAGACACGTTACGATCGGCGCATGGAAACCACTGCCTCCACCACGCCCGCGCAGCACCCGGTCAGGCTCGTCGTCAACGACGATCTCCAGCGCACCCGCCTGACCGTTCTCTTCCGGCTGATCCTCGCGATCCCGCACCTTGTCTGGGCCTCGCTGTGGGCCGTGATCGCGACCCTGGCCTGGCTTGTCAACTGGTTCGCGACCCTGTTCATGGGCCAGTCCCCCGAAGGGCTCCACAACTTCCTCGGGACGTTTCTCCGCTACATCACCCACCTGCGCGCGTACCTGCTCTTGATCGCCGACCCGTATCCCGGGTTCACGGGCAAGCTGGGCACGTATCCGATCGACCTCGAGATCGATCCGCCGCAGCGGCAGAACCGGTGGACGGTGTTCTTCCGAGGCATCCTGGCGCTCCCGGCGCTGCTGCTCACCAACATCCTCTCGAACCTGTCCCAGCTGCTGGCCATCTTCAGTTGGTTCATCGCGCTCGTGACCGGACGCGTGCCCGAGGGGCTACGGAACTTCGCCGCGCTGGCCATGCGCTTCGAGACGCAGACGTACGCGTACTTGCTGCTGCTGACCGGCCGCTACCCGAGCTTCAACGTGGGCGTCGAGGCCTAGCGCCTGGCTAGCCGCTCGAGCCCGACGCGCACCCGATCAGCCCAAGCTCCTGCCGGGCCAGCCGGTCCTGCGCCACGTCCTTGCTCTGCAGCTCCTCGAAGGCGTCCTGCGTCGCCTGCTGGTCGCTGCTGCGCAGGGCGTCGCGGAGGTTCTGCGCTGCCGTCACCTCGGCGTCCGCGATCCCCATCCAGCGGTCGAAGCTGCTTTGGAGGCTCTCGGGCGGCCTCAGCGAGCGCAGCTCGTCGTTGCCCTTGCGGATCACCGGCAGGACCTTCTCGATCGAGCTCGCCAGCTGCTTTTCGTCACCGGCCGGAACGCCGGACATCAGGCTCTGCACCCGCTGCTCGTACTTGGCGCAGACCGCGTTGGCCTGACGGACGAACTCGTCCTTCGTGAGCCGGTCGCCGCCGCCCCCGCACCCGGTCACGAGAACGAGCGCCACGGGGGCGATTACACCGAGTCGCCGCGCAATAGAGGCCAGCTGTAGCCGTCGCTTCGTCATCACAGTCCTGTCGACCTGGTTTTCGGGCGGAAGCCTACCCCCCGCTGCCCGCTTTTCAGCCGCGCCTGAGTTTCGCCGGGCCTTCCGTTAACGCGATCGCTCAATCCATGTGGTTCTGCAACACGAGTAGTGGGGAGGAGGCGGGGTCGCGCCTCCTCCCCATTGATTCCGTTAGCTCCCGATGGAGAAATCCAGCGTCATGGACCCGACCTCGACCTGGTACGAGCCAGGTTCGACGGCACGGCGCCCCGACGCGTCGATGTCTCCGGTCGTTACTGCCAGCTCGGAAACCGGGAACGAGACGTGGACGGTCTGCGACGCTCCGGCGTCGAGGTCCACTCTCTCGAAGCCGACCAGCCGCCGTGGTGGCACGACCACGTCGCTGACCGGCTGGCGGACGTAGACCGGCACGACGGCGGTCCCCGTACGGCTGCCCGTGTTCGCGACCGTGAATGCGGCGGTGACGGTGCCGTGTCGCGAGACCGAGGTCGTGGCGGAGAGGCCACTCGTCGCGAACGTCGTGTAGGAAAGCCCGAAGCCGAACGGGTAGCGGGCGTTGTACCCCGACCCCTGACCGAAGTTGGTGCCAGGCAGCTGGTCGAAGAACTTCGGCTCGTCTCCCGCTGTTGACGGGCCGCCGCCGTCGAAGTCCCCCGCGTTGTGATCGGCTGCGGAGGGCCACGTCACCGGCAGGTGACCGCTTGGGTTCACCTTGCCGAAGAGCACATCGGCAACGGCGCCGCCGCCCTCGGTTCCTGGCAGGTAGGCCATCAGCAGGGCGCTCGCGTCTTCCGCCGGCCCGAGCCCGAGCGGCCGGCCGGCGATGATCACGACGATTACCCGCTTGCCGGTCGCCTGGAGCGCGGCGACAAGGGCCTGCTGGTCTGAGGGCAGCGTGGGCGTCGGGTTGTCGCCGAGCCCCTCGGCGTAGGCCCGCTCGCCGACGACCACGACCGCCGCATCGGCCGACTGGATTGCCGCGACGGCGGCCTGTTGCTGTGCGGGCGTGACGGTCTGATCAGTCGGCACCGAGACGACGTTCGGATCCTGGGCCTGGATTCCCTTGAGCACCGTCGTCGCTGGCGGGATCTGGTCTGGCGGGCCCATGCAGCAGACGTGCCCGGCGCCGAAGACGCCCTGCCAGCTGACGCTCCAGCCACCGAGCTGATTCGAGACGGAGTCCGCACTCGGCCCCGTCACGACGAGCTTCGCGGTCGGCGCGAGCGGGACCGCAGGTGGCGTCCCGGAGTTGCGAAGAAGCGTGATCGACTCGTCGGCGGCCTTACGGGCCAGGTCTCGGTTGGCCTTGATCGCCGCGTCGGCGGCAGCGGGGTCGACGTAGGGGTGGTCGAAGAGCCCCAGCTCGAACTTCAGCGTGAGGATCCTTCGCACCGATTGGTCGATTCGCTTCTCGGAGACGAGTCCGTTCTGGACATCCTGGATGAGGCCGCTGTTCCAGCCGACGTAGTCGAACGGCGTCATGCTCACGTCGACGCCGGCGTTCACGGCCTTGGCGATCGCGCCGGGGAAGTCGGCCGCGACGTGATAGGTGGTCTGGAGCGCCGGAACGTCGCCATAGTCGCTGATCACCACACCCCTGAAGCCGAGCCGGTGCCGCAGCTCCTCGGTCAGCAGGAAGTGCGACGCAGTTGCGGGGATGTTGTTGATCGAACCGGAGTCGACCATCACGGTCGCCGCGCCGGCATCGATCCCAGCCGCATAGGACGGGAGGAAGATGTCCTGTAGGTAGCGGATCGGCAGCTGCGCCTCGACCCGGTCGTGCCCGTTGATTGACTGCGAGTAGCCGGCGAAGTGCTTCACCGTGGCTGCCACTTGGGGCGAGTCGAACCCACCGCCCTGGAGCCCGCGGATGTTGGCGCGGCCGATCGCACCGGCCAGCTGGGGCTGCTCGGCCCAGGTTTCGTAGTACCGGCCCCAGCGGTTGTCGCGGGCCAGATCCTGAACCGGAGCGAAGTTCCAGTTCCCGCCGGTCGCGAGCAACTGCTGGCGTGTTGCGGCGCCGGCGGCCTCCGCCAGCGAGGTGTCCCAGGTCGCGCCCATCCCGATCGACTGCGGGAAGAGCGTGGCCTCGAACGGGTGGCCGAACCCGTGCACGGCGTCGACCCCGTAGATGACCGGAATGTGCAACCTCGAGTGCTCGACGGCGTAGTGCTGGATCGTGTTGTACTGGTCGGCCCAGCCCTTGCCGGTGTTGTCTGCTGGGTTGTCGGTGCCTCCCGACAGGATCGAGCCCGTCTGGTAGTCGACCAGAACACGCTGGAGGCAGGATGTCTGGAGCGGATCGTTGTTACCGCCGGCGTTATTGCAGTCGCCGTTTGCGGGAGCGGTTGAGTCGCGCAGCTTCCCGATGACGATCTGATCCATCTGGCCGACCTTCTCCGACAGGGTCATCCGGTGAAGCAGGTCGTTCACGCGATGCTCGATCGATGAGTTTCGGTCCAGGTAGAGCGGTTTGCCGGCCCCCGGTGCGGCCGCTGTCACGCCCAGGGTCGCTATCGCGAGCGCGGCGATCAGCATGCCGGCCGCGGTCAAGATGCGGCTCATCGTTCCTCCTTTCTGAGTATCCGAGGGAAAGGGCCGGACGCCTTCGTCGGGCGGCTGCCGCAGCAACGATCTCGTGCCCTGAGATGAGCTCAGGACGCTTCCCTCCTCGTTGCTCCTCGTCTTCCGGCGCCCGACATTCCTCGGGCGCCACTCTCAGACTGGTACCGCCCTCCCCGATTCCCAAACCGGCGTCGAGACGGTGCCGGCGCCGCGTCTGGCGAGACCTGCCCTCGTCAAGAATCGCCCAGCTAGATCGTCTTGAACTGCTCGAACGGCTGCCGGCAGCTGCGGCAGTACCGAACCGACCGGCACGGTGTCGGCCCGAAGATGTTCTCTAGCGCGGTCTCGCGGGAGCCGCAGTAGGGGCAGCGGAAGGCGTTCGACTCGAGCTGGACGAGCGTGGGCGCTCCAGCCGAGCGTGGGGCCGGTGGCGCGAATCCGGATGCTCGTAGCTTCTCGCGGCCTTCCGGCGTGATGTGGTCGGTCGACCACGAGTCGTCCGTCAGCACGCTGACCTCGGCCTCCGCCCCCAGCTCCCGAATGCGTTCGGTCATCGCCTCACGCATGACTTCGAGCGCTGGGCACCCGAGGAAGGTCGGCGTGAAGTCGACCCGCACCCGCCCGTCCTCCACTTCCACGTCTTTGACGACGCCGAGCTCGACGAGCGAGATCACCGGGATTTCGGGGTCCGGAATCTCGGCGAGAGCCGCCCAGACGTCGCTCGCTTTCAGCTCCCTCCCGCGGGTGAAACCGTGTTTCCCCCGCGGACCGCCTTCTTCTCTCGCACTCGCCTCGGCTCCGCCGAGGACTTCAGCCGGGGGAACCTCCCGGTTCCCCCCTTCCCCCTCCACGCGCCCGCTGGAGCGGGCGCCTGCTCCGGTCACCACGTCGTCCCGGCTGGCTGCGAGCGGCGCACCACCGTCATCTCCTCCCAGAGTTCCGTCAGCTCGGGCGCGTGCCCGTCCCGCAGCTCCGGGTCGAGGATCGCTGTCGCCAGAGGGCGCAGCTCGTCGAGCGCGGCGACGAAGCGCGGCTCGGCCTCGAGCCGGTCGAACCACATCTGCGCGTGCATCCGGTGGTAGACCTCCTCGCGATCGATCTTGGCGGCTAGGCCTGCAAGCTCGGCGTCGTCGGAGGCCTTCAGCCGCTCGAGCCGGATCGCGTCTGCCTCCTCGTACAGGTGGTGACGCGCGATCGTGTGCTCCCAGGTCGGCAGCCGCAGCTCGACCAGCTGCGCGCAGCGGTACTCCTCGGGAGCACGGTCGAGCGCGAGCTCGTCGGCGGTCGTGCCCAGGTCACGTGCCGCGAGCTCGTAGAGGGCGCGGGCGTGCCCGATCTCGTTTTGTGCAATCGACGAAAAGGCGACGTCCTCTTCGAGGAACGGCGCGATGCCGGTCCACTCCGAGTCGCGCCAGCCCAAAATGAGCTCGTCATCTGCGATCTGTAGCAGCAGCTCAGTCCGCGTCGTCAACCTTCCTCCTCGGTCAAACCAGCCCCGCCGCAAGTGCGCAGCACTTTTCGCGGCCTAGCGATCTCGAGCAGCAGTTGTGCCCGCTCGCTCACGTGCCTCCTTTAGCTTCTCCTTGAGCGGATAGCCGTCGACGCGGTGGTAGTTCCGGTTCAGCTCGTCGACGAAGTCCTCGACCTGCAGGATCGACTCGCGGGCGACGACCCAGAGCGCCTCTGACTCACCGCGGCGCCCATACTGCTCGCGGGCATACCACTCGGCGAAGCGCTCGTCGGGCGCCTCGATCGAGCCGGCGTGCTGGAACGCCTGCCCTTTCCGTTCCTGCCGGAAAACTTCGTAGATCACTAGGCCGCTTCGGCGAGCAGGACGCTGCGAACCCAGGCCGAGTTCTCCCGCGCCATCCGCCTGAGGTCGAGCCGTTCGCTCGTCCTCGGCCCGTGGCCGGTGACCACGTGTTTCAGCTCGGCCCAGTCCGGTTCGGTGTAGTGCCAGCGCCCGGTCTCCGCGTCCTTGCGTAGCCTCGGGTCGGGCACGGTCAAGCCGAGCTCCCAGATCTGCGGCACGTAGCCGTCGAGGAATTGCTGACGCGCCTCGTCGTTGCCCTGGCTCTTGATCCGCCAGATGAGCATCGGATCCTCGTCGCCGGGGATCGGGTTGCCGTGGAACTGCATCAGCGGGCCCCACCAGCGGGTGACGGCCTCCTGCACCAGCTCGCGCTGGTCGTCGGTGCCGTTCATCAGCGTCAGGATCACGTCGCGCCCGTGGAGGATGTGGAACGACTCCTCCCAGCAGATCTTCTTCATGATCCGCGCGTATGGCGCGTACGAGCACTTGAGCAGTGCCTTCTGGCTGATGATCGCTGCGGCGTCCACGAGCCACGCGATCACGCCGACGTCGCCCCAGGTCTTGGTCGGGTAGTGGAAGACGTTGTGGAACTTCGACTTGCCCGAGATTAGGTCGTCGAGGCACTCCTCGCGGGGCTTCCCCAGGTCCTCGACCACGCGGTAGATCAGCTGCGCATGCCCGACCTCGTCCTGCACCTTCGCGGTGAGGGCGAGCTTTCGCTGCAGCGTCGGCGCGCGCAGGATCCATTCGCGCTCGGGCAGGACGCCCATCAGCTCCGAGTTGCCGTGCATCTCGATGAACTTGCGCAGGCGCGCGCGGTACTCGTCAGGCATCCAGTCGTCGGTCTCGACCTGGCCTCCGGACTGGACGTACTCGAGGAATTCCCGCTCGCGCGTCTCCATACCGAACGGTCGTTAGGCTACCAAGCGTGTCAGAACGACGCGCCGAGCTGACCCGCCAGGCCGCCCGGCTCTTCGCAGAGAAGGGCTACCACGGCACCTCGATCGGCGAGATCGCGGAGGCCCTCGGGGTGCAGAAGGGCTCGCTGTACGCGCACATCGACTCGAAGCAGGACCTGCTCTACGAGACGATGCTCGAGGGCGCGCGCGCCTTTCACGCAGGGCTCGATGCGGTGCCTGACGACCTGCGGCCGGCTGAGAAGATCCGCCTCGCGCTGCGCTCGCACCTACGTGTCGTCGCCGACCAGCTCGACGTCGCCACCGTGTTCGTGCAGGAGTGGCGCTACCTCGAGGGAGAGCGCCGCGACGAGATTCTCGGCGAGCGGCGACGCTACGAGGAGCGCGTCCGGGCGCTCTTCCGGGAGGGCCGCGACCTCGGCGAGCTGCGCAGCGACCTCGACGATGCGACCGCGGCTCTGCTCGCCCTCTCGGCCGCCAACTGGGCCTACACCTGGCTCCAGCCCGGCCGCGACACCGACGAGCTCGCGGACCGTTTCTACGCGTTGCTCGTGGACGGCATGCGCGGGTACGCCACGCCGAACGCCTGAGATTCGCCGAAGCACCTCGTGCCGGTCGTGGCATGCTCGCGGCGTATGGAAGTCGTTCTGATCGTGAACCCGTTTGCGAGCGCCGTGAACGAGCCGCGAGTGCGGGCGGTGGAGCGGGAGCTCGGCCGCGTCGCGTCGGTGCGCACGCTCTTCACGGAGCGGCCCCGTCACGGCGTGGAGCTGGCCGCCGAGGTGGAGGGGGCGGACGCGCTGATCACGTTCTCCGGCGACGGCGGCTTCAACGAGGTGCTGAACGGTGCGCAGGAGGGACTGCCGCTCGGATTCCTCCCCGGCGGCCGGACGAACGTGCTCCCCCGGGCGTTGGGGCTTCCCCGCGAGCCGGTCGCCGCTGCGCGGCGGGTTGCCGAAGCGCTCGAGCGGGGGAGCCAGCGCCGGATCTCGGTCGGCCGCGTCAACGGGCGCCGCTTCGGCTTCTCCGCGGGAATCGGCCTGGATGCCGAGCTCGTGCGCCGCGTCGACGCGCTCGGGCGCCGCGTGGACGGCAAGCGCCCAGGCGACGCGGCATACGTGCGCGCGGCGGCGCGGCTTGTCGCCGGGCAGCGCGGTCGCTTCGAGCCGGCGCTCGAGGTGCGCGGGCTCGGACGCGCGGCTTTCGCGCTCGTCGCGAACACCGACCCCTACACCTATGCGGGGCGGCTGCCGCTGCATGTCGCGCCCGAGGCGCGGTTCGAGCTCGGGCTCGACCTGGTGGCGCCGGCGAAGATCGGGCCGCTCGACCTGCCGCGGCTCCTGCGCCGGGCCCTCGCCGGCCACGGCCAGGCCGAGGCTCGCGAGGTCCTCTACGCCCACGACCTCAATCGGATCGAGATCGCCTGCGACCGGCCGCTCCCGCTCCAGGCCGACGGCGAGGATCTAGGCGACGTGCAGGAAGCGCTCTTCGAGGCCGAGCGCGACGCGATCGCCGTGCTCATCTAGGGTTCCGTCGTGAGCGGGGCTCGAAAGCTCCTGCTGAGCGGCGCCGCGTTGACTGCGCTGCTTGCGTTCGTCGCGATTGCGAGTCACGCCCACCGGCCGGGCGGCGGCAGCGGCGGCGGCAGCGCCCACGCGCCCGTGCTCATCTCCGACTACATCGCGACGATCGCGCTCGTGATCATGCCGATCGGGGCCGCGCTCGTCATCTGGGGCCTGGCCAACCGCCGCCGTCAGCAGCGGCTCTTGGGGCGGACCGACTGGCGCCGTACGCTGATCGCGATCGGAATCATCTCCCTGCTGCTCTCGGTCGCGGTCTTCACGGCCGACAGGCGTGAGGGACTCGGGTTCGGCGGGCGCCGGGTCGGCGCATCCGCTCCCGCGGGGATCCTTGGCGGCGTCACGGGCAAGCGGGGGCAAAAGCCGCGTCAGGAGCAGGCGCCGTCGCGCCAGCCGCAGTGGCGCTGGCTCCCCGTGCTCGTGCTCGGCTCGCTCCTGTTCGGGATCGTCGTCACCGCCGGCTCAGTGGCGGTCTACCGTCGCCGCAACCGCGAGGAGCTCGACCAGCAGGCGCAGCTCGCCTTCGCGCTCGACGAGGTGCTCTCGGACTCGCTCGACGACCTGCGCGCCGAGCGCGATCCGCGCAAAGCTGTGATTCGCGCGTACGCGCGAATGGAGAAGACGTTCGGCGCCTACGGCGTGCCGCGCGAAGAGCACGAGACGCCGCTCGAGTATGTGGCGCGGGTGCTCGACAGCCTGCGCGTGAGCTCGTTCGCGGTGCGCCGGCTGGTGCAGCTCTTCGAGCGGGCCAAGTTCAGCCCCCACACGATCGAGACGTCGATGAAGGACGACGCGATCGAGGCGCTTGCCGGCCTTCGTGCCGAGCTCGAGCAAGGGGGGCTGGAGGCGGCGTGAAGCGGATGCTCCAGACCTGGGGGTTCCTGACCGTCCTCGCCACGGTTGCGCTCCTGCTGGCCCGATTCGCGCAGCCGGGCCGCTTTGAGCTCGAATTGGACGTCTACATACTCGTGGTCGGGGGATTTGCGCTGCTCGAGGTGGTGTTGGCGACTCGCGAGGCGTACCCGCGCGCGCCGCGCTCGGCGCTGGCGGAGGCGCTCGACCGTGAGCCGCCGCAGCCGCTGCGCCCGCCGGAACTGGAGCGGCTCGAGCGAGAGCTCACGCTCGGCGCGTCCACGGCTTTCGACCTGCACTACCGGCTGCGCCCGACGCTCCGTGAGATTGCAGGCGAGCGCCTGGCGGCCCGCGGGCTGAGGCTCGACGGCGGGGGCGCGGCGGTCGAGGAGGCGCTGGGCGCGGAGCTCTGGGAGCTCGTCGGCCCGGATCGCGAGCCGCCCCTGCAACGCTTTGCGGCGGGGATCTCCCCCGCGGCCGCGCGCCGCGTGATCGAACGGCTGGAGGCGCTCTAGATGCTGACCGTCGAGGAGGTCGCACAGCAGGCAAGGCGGATCCTCGATGAGGTGGAGCGCGCCGTCGTCGGCAAGCGCGATGCGCTCGAGCTCGTTCTGCTCGGCATCCTCGCCGACGGGCACGTGCTGATCGAGGACTTCCCCGGCCTGGCCAAGACGCTGACCGCGCGGGCCTTCGCGCAGGTGACGAGCATCGGCTTCACGCGCGTACAGTTCACGCCGGACCTGATGCCCTCGGACGTGACCGGCTCGTCGATCTACAACCAGCGCGAGGCGGACTTCGAGTTCCGGCCCGGCCCGATCTTCACGAACCTGCTCCTTGCCGACGAGATCAACCGCGCTCCTCCGAAGACGCAGGCCGCGCTGCTCGAGGCGATGCAGGAGCGCCAGGTCACGATCGAAGGCACAACGCACCCGCTCGCGCCGCCGTTTCTCGTGCTCGCGACCCAGAACCCGATCGAGTACGAGGGCACCTACCCGCTGCCCGAGGCGCAGCTGGATCGCTTCATGCTGCGGATCGGCGTCGGCTACCCCGAGCGTGAGGACGAGTGGGAGGTGCTCGAGCGCCGGCTCGAGCGCGCCTCGGACGAGGTCGAGCTCGAGCCCGTCGTCGGCCGCGACGAGCTGATCGAGATGCAGCGCGCGATCGAGCAGGTGCACGTCGACCGCAGCGTGGGCCTCTACATGGTCGACCTCGTCGCCGCCACCCGCGACGCACCGGGCGTGCAGGTGGGCGCAAGCCCGCGCGGATCGCTCGCGTTGTTGAAGCTCTCCCGCTGCCGCGCCGCTCTCGCCGGCCGCGACTTCGTCGTCCCCGAGGACGTGAAGGCGGTTGCGGTCCCGGCGCTGGCGCACCGGCTCTCGCTGCGGCCGGAGCTCTGGGTGCAGCGCCTGCGGCCGGAGGACCTCGTGCTCGAGTTGCTCGACCGCGTGCCGACCCCGAAGGCCGAAGCCGAGCCCGAGCCGGCGGCGGAGTGACCCGGGCGGCGACGGCCAAGCTCGGCGCCTACGCCGCGCTGGCCGGCGCCGGGCTCCTGGCCGCGCTCGTCCTGGGCCGCCCGGAGCTGGCCGCGCTCGCGGCGCCTTTCGCCGCGCTGCTCGTCGTCGGCCTCTCGCTTGCGGAGACGCCGCGGGTCTCGGCGGTGCTCGACCTCTCGACCGAGCGGCAGGTTCAAGGGGAGCCGGTGCAGGCCGAGCTCGAGCTCCGTGCCGAGACGCCGGTCCCCCGGCTTGAGCTCCTGCTCGACCTCCCGGAGGGGCTCGTGGCCGAGACGCCGAACCCCCAGCTGCTGCATCTCGATCCGGGAGAGCGGCGCGAGCTGGAGCACGTCATTCGCTGCGAGCACTGGGGCGCCCACCTCGTCGGCAACCTCGTCCTCCGCGCCCAGGACGCTTTCGGACTGCTCGTCTTCGAGCAGACGCTCGAGCTGCGGCGGCCGCTGAAGGTCTATCCGCGCGGGGAGGCGCTGCTGAAGCTCCTGCGCCCACGCGAGACGCAGCCCTTCGCCGGGAACCAGCTCCCGCGCACGCGGGGCGAGGGGATCGAATTCGCCGATCTGCGGCCGTTCGTCCCAGGCGACAGGGTTCGCCGGGTGAACTGGCGGGCCACAGCACGCCGCGGCGAGCCGTGGGTGAACGAGACCCACCCTGAGCGCAACACCGATGTCGTCATCTTCCTCGACACCTTTGCCGAGGCCCGGAGCCACGACGAGAGCACGCTCGACCACGCGGTGCATGCCGCCGCGTCGCTGGCCGTTCATTACATGCGGGAGAAGGACCGCGTCGGGCTCGTCGCGTTCGGCGGCGTGCTCAACTGGCTCACCGTCTCGAGCGGGCTCGTCCAGCTCTACCGTGTGCTCGACTCGCTGCTCGATGCCGAGATCTTCCTCAGCTACGCCTGGAAGGACGTCGATCTCCTGCCGGTGCGCACGCTGCCGCCGCACGCGCTGGTGCTCGCGCTCACGCCGCTGCTGGACGAGCGCTCGGTGCGGGCGCTGCTCGACCTGCGCGCTCGGGGCTTCGACCTCGCGGTGATCGAGATCTCGCCGGCGCCCTTCGCACCGGCGGGCGACCAGGAGCTGGACGAGCTCGCGCACCGGCTCTGGCTCTTGCGGCGCGACGCGCTGCGCTCGCGCTACCTGCGGCTCGGGGTTCCCGTGGTCGAATGGCGCGAGGGCGCTCCGCTCCAGGCCGCCCTGGAGGAGGTGAGGACATTCAGGCGCCACGCCCGCGTCACGCGCGTCTAGCGACGGGAGCCGGCGCGCTCCTCGTCGCCGCCGCAATCGCCCTCTCGCCGCTCCTGCGGGGCTCTGGCGACCGAAGCCTGCTGCTCGTGCTCGGCACCGGGGGCCTGCTCGCACTCTGCGGCGGGTTGGCGCTGCGCTGGGGCGCGGCGGTGGCGTTCGGGGTCGCGCTCCTTGGGGTCGAACAGGCCGTGCGGCTGGCGAGAGGACCGGAGGCGCTCGACCCGTGGACGCCGCTCTATGCCGGAGCCTTTCTGCTCGTCGCCGAGCTCGCGTGGTGGTCGCTGGAGCCTCGCGTGCCCGCCTGGGCGGAGTCAGGGGCGGCGCTCCGTCGGCTCGCCACGGTGCTGCTCGCCTGCACCGGCGGAAGCATCGTCGCCGCGCTCGTGGTGATCGCCGCAGGGGTGCCCGTCCAAGGGGGTTTCGGGCTCGAGATCGCCGGAGTGCTCGCCGCCACCGCCGCGCTGGCCGTCGTCGCGGCCGTGGCGCGAACCCGCTGAGGCGCTCGCTTGCGACCCCGACCAGAAGAGGCCGTGCCGGCTTCGCCGGCGCGGCCGTCCGGTAGATTCGCGGCGTCATGGCCCACACGCTACGCGTCCTGGAATCACGCGACCTTCGGCGCGTGATCGGCGACGGTGAAAGCATCCCGGACGGCGAGGTCGAGGGGCTCTCCGAGGAGGACCTGCTCGAGCTTCACCGCTGGCTCGTGCTGCTGCGCACCTACGACGAGCGCTCGGTCGTCTACCACCGGCAAGGGCGCATCGGCACCTACGCGATCTTCTGGAATCACGAGGCGATGCAGGCCGGCTCGGTCTACGCGCTGGAGCGCGAGGACTGGATCTTCCCGAGCTATCGGGAGTCGGCGATCGGGCTCCTGCGCGGGATGCCCGCCGCGACGATCCTCTCCTGGTGGCGCGGCCATCCGTCCGGCTGGTGGAGCCCGAAGGACTGGAACGTCGCCTCGATCTGCGTCCCGATCGCCACGCATGTTCCCCACGCGGCGGGCCTCGCCTGGGGCAAGAAGCTGCGCGGCGAGCGCACCTGCGCGATCGTGTACTTCGGCGACGGCGCTACCTCGGAGGGCGCGTTCCACGAGGGCGCCAACTTCGCCGGAGTGATGCGCGCGCCGCTCGTCCTCTTCTGCAACAACAACCAGTGGGCGATCTCCACGCCGCTCGAGGCGCAGACCGCGGCCGAGACGCTCGCCGACAAGGCCGTCGGCTACGGGATCCCCGGCGTGCGGGTGGACGGCGGCGACGTGCTCGCGGTCTACCAGGCGACCCGCGAGGCCGTCGTGCGGGCGCGGGCCGGCGAGGGGCCGACGCTGATCGAGGCGGTCACCTACCGCGCGGCCCCGCATGCGACCGCCGACGATCCGAGCGCGTACATCGACCTCGAGCGGGTCGAGGAGGAGAAGCGGCACGAGTGCCTCGGCCGCTACGAGTCGTACCTGCGCCGGCTGGGTCTCCTCTCGGAGGAGGCCGCGGAGGCAGCGCGGGCCGAGGCGGCCGACTTGCTGCGAGCGGGGATCGCCGCCGCGGAGGCGGAGCGGCCGCCTGAGCCGGCCGTCATCTTCGAGCACGCGTACGCCGAGCCGCCGCCGTCGCTCGAGGACGACCTCGCCGAGCTGCGGAGGATCCTCGATGGCTGAGCTGACTCTCGTCGAGGCGATCAACGACGCCTTCCACGTCGAGCTCGAGCGCGACGCCGACGTGATGGTGCTGGGCGAGGACGTCGGCCGGGCGGGCGGGGTCTTCCGTGCGACCGCGGGGCTGCGGGATCGCTTCGGCCCCGAGCGTTGTGTGGACACGCCGCTCGCCGAGGCGGGGATCCTCGGCAGCGCGGTCGGCCTCTGCATGGCCGGCTGGCGGCCCGTCTGCGAGATGCAGTATGACGCCTTCTCCTACCCCTGCCTGGACCAGCTGATCACGCACGTGGGGCGTTACCGCTGGCGCACCGGCGGCACGATGGAGTTCCCGCTCGTCGTGCGCATGCCGTACGGCGGCGGCGTGCGCGCGCCGGAGCTGCACGACGACTCGCCGGAGGCCTACTACGTCCACACCCCGGGCGTGAAGGTGGCGATCCCCTCGACGCCCTCGGATGCGAAGGGGCTACTGGCCGCGGCGATCCGCGACCCGGACCCGGTCGTCATGCTCGAGCCCAAGCTCCACTACCGGACGATGCGCGGCGAGGTGCCCGAGGGCGAGCACCTCGTGTCGCTCGGGAAGGCGCGGGTCGCGCGCGAGGGGACCGACGTCACGCTCGTTGCCTACGGCGCGATGGTGCCGCTCTCCGAGCTGGCGGCCGACGCGCTTGCGGCCGAGGCGAGTGTGGAGGTGCTCGACATCCGGACGTTGAAGCCGCTCGACGAGGACGCGCTGCTCGCCTCGGCCGCGAGAACGGGCCGCGTGGTGATCGTCCAGGAGGCGCCGCGGACGGCGGGCTTCGGCGCCGAGCTGGCGGCGATCCTCGCGGAGAAGGCGATCCTCGACCTCAAGGGGCCCGTCGTGCGCGTGACCGGCTACGACGTCCCCTATCCGTACTGGCAGATCGAGGACGCGTACATGCCGTCCGCCGAGCGGGTCGTCGACGCGGTGCGCAAGCTCCTCGAGTTCTAGCGGCGATCCACGAGCTGGCGCTCGACCGGCGGGTCCTGCATCGCACTTCTTGCGCGCGACCTCGAGCCGAGGGACCCGGCGATCGACACGGGCCACGCGCTCGCCGGCCCGATCGCGGTGCGCGGCGCCCCGCCGGGCGGACGCTCGCCGTGCGGATCGGTGAGCAAGCGCCTGCGGCGCCCAGATAGATTCCGGCGCCGTGGCGTACGAGTTGAAGCTGCCTGACCTCGGCGAGGGCCTGACGGAGGGCGAGATTGCCCGCTGGCTCGTCTCGGAGGGGCAGGAGATCGCGGAGGACGACCCTCTGGTCGAGATCCAGACCGACAAGACCACCGTCGAGATTCCCTCTCCGGCCGCCGGCAAGGTCGCGCGGATCCTCGTTGCCGAGGGCGACGTGGTCCCGGTCGGAACGGTGCTGGTCGTGATCGGAGAGGACGGTGTTGAGCCGGCGCCGCCCGTTTCGGGCACGACCCGGGGTCAGACCCCTGGACCGGTCCCGACGGGACGTGTCCGGGCGACGCCGCTCGTCCGCAAGGTCGCACAGGAGCTCGGCGTCGACCTCGACGCCGTTCAAGGAACGGGCCCGCAAGGGCGGGTGACCGAAGAGGACGTGCTCGCAGCGGCCACGTCAGGGGGTCAGACCCCGGGACCGGTCCAGGAGGGACGCCGCGAGCCGTTGCGAGGCGTTCGCCGCCTGGTCGCCGAGCACATGGCCCGGGCCCACCGCGAGGTCCCGCCGGTCACCTGGGTCGAGGAGTGCGACTTCGGCGCCGTCGACCTGAAGCTACTCGTGCCGGCGGTGCTGAAGGCGGTCGCGGCCACTCTGCGGGAGTTCCCCGAGCTAAACGCGCGCCTCGAGGGCGACGAGATCGTCTACCTCGATCGCTACGACCTCGGCATCGCCGTGCAGACCGAGCAGGGGCTCGTCGTGCCGGTCGTCCGCGGCTGCGTGGAAGCATCCGTCGAAGAGCTCCAGGCCGAGGTCGAGCGGCTCGCCGAGGCAGCACGTGCCGGCTCGCTCAAGCCCGAGGAGCTACGCGGCTCGACCTTTACTGTCACGAGCGCCGGCAAGCTCGGCGGGCTCCTGACGACCCCGATCGTCAATTACCCCGAGGCCGCGATCCTGAGCGTCGGGCGCGTGGCCGAGCGTCCGGTCGTCCGCGGCCGCGAGATCGTCGCGCGGCCGACCGGCTACATCTCGGTCACGTTCGACCACCGGGTGGTCGACGGCGCTCGCGCGGCCGAGTTCGGGCTCGCCGTCATCGGCCGCCTCGAACAGGGCTGAAAAGGGAGGGAGCCCGGCGGCGAGGGTCCGCCGAGCCCCGTCTCCTGGAGGACTAGGTCCCCCGAGCCAGTTGCCCGCGCATTTGCGCCGAGCGGGTGCTTCACGTTGTGCACCTCACCCGTGCTCTCGAGTGGTACGCCGGAGGCTGCGAGGCGGTTTTAGGCGGCGTCGAGGTGCGGCTCGAGCATGCGCTCGATCAGCGGCGCGCTGACCCGCCCTTCGAGCCGGTCGACCACGCGCTTGTCCTTGACCAGCGCGAGCGTCGGCACGGTTTTCACCTGGAAGTGCTCGGCCAGCTCGGGCTGCTCGTCGATGTTGACCTGCGTGACGCGGAGACGAGTCCGCTCCTTGCGAGCCAGGTGCGCGACAAGGCTCTCCATCCGCCGTGCGGGACCGGACCGGTTGGTGCCGAAGAAGACGAGCAGCGGGCGGGGGTCGGCTTTCATCACGAAGTTCTTTTCCCTGCAAACGGTCATCTAAACCGCCTGCCTGAAGGCGCGGTCTAGACTCCTGTCGAGATGTGGGAGTGGTACCGCGTCGGCCTCTCGCTCGGCCTCGGGATCGGCATCGGCGGAGTTCTCTCCGCCCTCGTCGTGCCCCGCCGGGCGCTGGTGCTCGTGGTAGCGGCGCTCGCTGCAGCGGCGGGCGCCGGCGTCGGCTACGCGATCGGTGGCTGGCACGAGGCGGTTGCGGGCGGAGTTGGAGGCGCACTGGGAGCCGTCGTCATCGCGGGTTTGGTCGCCGGCGCGCTGGGGCGCGGCGGGACCAGGGGCGGGACCACCGTCCTGGTTGCCCTCGCTTCTCTCGTTCTTGCGGCGCTCGCGCTCGTTCCCGTCGTCGGGTACCTCGAGGCGGTCGTGCTGCCTGCGCTCGGCGCCCGTGCACGACGGCACGGCGGCGAGCGCTACGCGGGCCTGCGCAGCCTGGCTCGCGACTGAGTTGGCCGAGCGCAAGAAGCTGATCCTCGTCGTCGTCGACGGGCTCACCCCCGAGGTCTTCGAGGACGCGGTCGAGACCGGCAGCGCCCCGGCGCTCTCGTTTCTCGCGGCGAACGGCAGCTACCGCCGTGGCGTCTCGACCTTCCCGTCGCTCACGCCGGTGTGCCTCTCCTCGATCGCCACCGGGGCGCACCCAGACGTGCACCGCATTCCGCACCTGGTCTGGTACCACCGCGGCGAGCGGCGGTTGGTCGAGTACGGCTCGTCCTTCGCGGCCGTTCGCGCGGCGGGCGCCCGCCGCGCAATCGTCGACGCGGTCTTCAACATGAACGAACAGCACCTGGGGGCGGAGGCCGTGACGGTCTACGAGGCGCTCGAGGACGCGGGGCTGACCGCGGGCGCGGTCAACGTCACGTGCTACCGCGGCCGGACCCGGCACCTGCCGCTCATTCGGGGGCTCGTCCGGCCGGCGTACGGGCCGAAGCGGTTCTTCTTCTACAGCCTGTTCGAGTCGGATGTCACCGGCGCGCCGGTACCGTTCTTCGGCCGCTCGACCGGCTCGATCGACGCCTACGCGGGGTTCGTCGGCCGTTGGCTCGTGACTCGGGACGGCTTCGACTTCCTCCTCTATTACCTGCCGGACTACGACTTCGCCTCGCACGCGCTCGGCCCACAGGAGACGCAGGAGGCGCTCGCCCGCAGCGACGCCGCGATCGGCGCCCTGATCGAGGCCGCAGGCGGCCCGGACGAGTTCCTCGAACGCTACGCCGTCGTGGTCTGTTCCGACCACGGCCAGACCCGTGTCGACCGGGCGCTTTCACTGCAGGCGCCCTTGGCGGGACTGGACGGCGTGCTCGTGACCGCCTCGAACCGGGCCGGCATGGTCTATCGGCTCCCGGGCTCCCAGGAGGACGCGGCCTCGCTCGCGCGCCGGCTCGACGGCGACGCCGCCGCGGAGGTCGTGCTCTACCGCGAGGGGGAGGAGGCGGTGGCCCGGCGAGACGGCGAGGAGCTCCGCTTCGCTCCCGCCGACGGGGCCTGGCGGACGAGCGGCGACCCCGGCCTGCTCGATCAGCCCGATGCGCTCGAGCGTGCGTGGGCAGCGCTTGCGAACCCGAACGCCGGTGAGCTGCTGGTCTCGCCGCCGGCCGGAGTCGAGCTCACCGACCTCGCAGGGCGCAGCCACCTGGGTGGCGGCAGCCATGGGTCGCTCGACGCCGGCGACTCCGAGGTGCCGATCCTCACCGTGGGGATCGAGGGCGAGCCGCGCCGGATCGTCGACCTCGCACCGCTGGCGCTCTCGCACTTCGGGATCGAGCCGCCGGCGTACGCGCGCCGGCTCCCCGATGCAGCCTGAGGAGAGCGCCCAGGCGAGGCGCCGCATGGTGGAGCTCCAGCTGCGTGGCCGCGACATCGTGGACGAGGCGGTGCTCGCGGCGATGGAGCGCGTGCCGCGCGAGCTGTTCGTCCCCGAGCCCGAGCGAAGCCGCGCCTACGAGGACGCGGCGCTTCCGCTACCTCACGGCCAGACGATCTCCCAGCCGTACATGGTCGCCCGGATCGCCGAGGCGCTGGCAACGCGGGCCGGCGACCGGGTGCTCGACGTCGGCACGGGCTCCGGCTACCAGGCCGCCGTGCTCGCAGAGCTCGGAGCAAACGTGGTCACGATCGAGCGGATCCCCGAGCTGGCCGAGCGTGCGCGCGAGAGCCTCGCCGCGGCCGGCTACGACGGCGTCGAGGTGGTTGTCGGCGACGGCACCCTCGGGGTCCCGGAGCGCGCGCCGTTCGACGCCATCGCCGTTGCCGCCGCCGCGCCCGGGCTTCCGGAGACGCTCTACGACCAGCTTCGTCCCCGGGGGAGGCTGGTGGTGCCGGTAGGCGGGCAGCGGGCCCAGCGGCTGGAGGTGATCGTGCGCAGCCCCGAGGGCCCAGCGGTCATCCACTCGGTTCCGTGCCGCTTCGTCCCGCTGCTGGGAGAGGAGGGCTTCCGCGGGTGACCAGGGCCCGCGTGCGGGTGCGGGGGCGCGTTCAGGGCGTGTTCTTCCGCGTCGAGGCGCAGACCCGCGCCGAATCCCTCGGCATCGCGGGTTGGATCCGGAACGCGGGCGACGGCAGCGTCGAGGCGGTCTTCGAGGGCGGCGACGAACAGGTCGAAGCGCTGCTCGGGTGGTGCCGGCGCGGGCCGGCGGGCGCTCACGTGGAGGAGGTCGAGGTGGTCCGGGAGGAGCCGCTCGGCGAGACCGGTTTCCAGGTCCGGTAGCCGGGGCACACTGACTCGTCGATGAGGGGTCTCAAAGGGGACGAGCTGCTGCGCCTGCCGGTCCGGCTGCGCGGGATCCACCTCGGCCGGGTGGTCGACGTGCTCCTGCACCCGACCGAGCCACAGGCGCTCGGCGTGGACGTGCTCTGCGGCGACGAGACGCACCGCTTCCTGCCGTTCTCGGCATCCTCGCTGGGGAAAGAGGCCTTCGAGGTGCAGTCGCCGTTCGTCCTGCTCGACCTGCCTCCCGACTCGTTCTACCGCCTCCAGGCGAGATCGCTGGCTGAGCTGCGGGGGACGCGGGTCGGCGACGAGGGGTTGTCGCTCTTGGACATCGTGCTCGGGCCTGAGTGGGGGGTCGAGGAGCTCATGCTGGTGGGAACCGCCGGCGCCAGGCGCGTGCCCCTCGACGGCCTCGCCTTGCCTGCCCGCTCCGGCTCGCGCACCGGCTGAGACCAGGGCCGGTTGGTACGCTCGCCCGCCGATGGCCTTCACGCCTGCGACGACCTTCGCCCGCACCCGTGCAGGCCGCGCGCTGCGACGGCAGCACAACTGGGTCCAGCTTGCCAAGTTCGCGGCCGTCGGCGCGAGCGGCTATGCGATCAACCTCGTCGTCTACACGGCCCTGCTCCGTGGAGCGGGCTTCCACTACACAGCTGCGGCGACGTGCTCGTTCCTGGTCGCCGTCACCAACAACTACACGTGGAACCGGCTCTGGACTTTCCATGATCAGCGCGGGCACGTCGGCTGGCAGGGCCTGCGCTTCCTGGTCGTGGCGCTCGTCGCCTACGTGGCGAACCTCGCGTTGCTGGCCGGCTTCATCGCCCTCGGTCTGGACAAGGTGCTGGCTCAGGCGATCGCGGTTGTCCTCGTCACGCCCCTGAATTTCGTCGGGAACAAACTGTGGTCGTTCCGGGTCCGCGGCCGTAGCTAGGCTGCGCGCGATGGGCCGCGCCCTCGTCTCGGCCGTCGCCGCCGCGCTCACCCTCGTCGGCCCGGCACTCGCCGGCACGCCCACCGGAACCGTGCCCGGAGGCCTGAGCGCCCCTCTCGCTCCTCCGCAGCAGCGCCTCAACGAGGCGCAGGTGACCCGGATCTTTCTCGGCGACCGCAAGGTTGCTGCCTGGCTCAGTCACTATCCGCCGCGGATCCGCCAGACCGACGCAAACTTCGAGAAGCAGAGCTGGACCGTCAAGGTTTGGGCGGGGCCTGCGGGCGAGGTCGCCAGCGGCCGCGTGGACGACAGAAGCGGCGCAGTCACCGAGGCCTGGACCGGCCCACAGGTCGCCTGGAAGATGGCGCGCGGCGGCGACGGCGCTTTCGGCGGCAGGAAGATCAACAGCGTCCCCGTCTGGCTCGGCTTCTGCCTGCTGTTCCTCGTCGGCCTCGCCGACCTGCGCCGACCCCTGAGCATGCGCAACCTCGACCTGATCGCGCTGCTCTCCTTCTCGGTGTCGCTCTGGTTCTTCAACCGCGGCGATGTCTTCACGAGCGTCCCGCTCGCCTACCCACCGCTCCTCTACCTGCTCGGGCGCATGGTCTGGAGCGGGTGGCGCGGAAGGCTCGGCACCGGCTCGGTCCCGGTCTGGCCGATCTGGCTGCTCGCCGCCGCGACGGTATTCACGGCCGGCTTCCGCGTGGGTCTGAACGTCCGCGCCTCGAACGTGATCGACGTCGGCTACTCGGGGGTCGTCGGCGCGAACCGGATCGCGAACGGGCAGTCGCCCTACGGGCACTTCCCGGTCGAAGACGGGCTCAAGGCGTGCGGGCCCAGCGACGCCGAGGGCGAGACGCGCGAGCGCGTCCAGACGAACGGCCGCTGCGAGTCCGCGAACCCACAGGGCGACACCTACGGCCCGGTCGCCTACGAGGCGTATCTCCCGGGCTACCTGATCCTCGGCTGGACGGGGAAGTGGGACGATCTCCCCGCGGCGCACCTGAGCTCGATCCTCTTCGACCTGCTCTGCCTGTTCGGTCTGGCGCTCGTCGGCCTGCGCTTCGGCGGGGCGCGCCTGGGGGTGACGCTCGCCTTCGCCTGGGTCGCCTACCCGTTCACCCAGTACGTCTCGAGCTCGAACACGAACGACGCGCTGCCGCCGCTCTTCCTGATCTGGGGCTTCTGGCTGGTCACCTCGCCACTGGCCCGCGGGGCCGCGGTCGCGCTCGCCGGCTGGACGAAGTTCGCCCCGCTGCTGCTCGCGCCGCTCTGGGCCTCCTACCCCGAGCGGCGGGCCCGCCCGACCGGCCTCTTCGCAGCCGGCTTCCTCGTCGCCACGGTCGTGGCCTTCTCGATCCTGTTCCTCGAGCCGAGCCCGGTCCACGCCGCGCGGGTCTTCTGGGATCGCACCCTACGGTGGCAAATCGGGCGCGAGTCGCCGTTCTCGATCTGGGACTGGCGGCAATACCACGCGGGCCTGCCCGACCTCCACCTCCTCCAGAGGGTGCTCGAAGGCCTGCTTGTCGTGGGCGCGATCGCCACGTACTTCCTGCCCCGGCGCAAGTCGCCGCTGCAGCTCGCGGCGTTGACGGCGGCGCTCCTACTCGGCTGTCAGCTCGTCCTCACGCACTGGTTCTATCTCTACCTGCCGTGGTTCTTTCCGTTTGTCGCCTTCGCCGTGCTGGCCCCGGCCGCGGAGCCGGTGAGAGCACGCGTGCGAGAGCCTCTTGAACGTCCTCGCCAAGAGCTGGTCGGCGTCGAGTAACGCGCGGCGGCTCATGTACGCCGCCGCCGCCGCCCTCTTCCTCGCCTCTCTGACCGTCCTCCACTGGGGCTTCTACCAGCACAACCTGATCATCGACACCGTCGAGTACCACCGCTACGGCGTGGCGACGACGCACGGGCATGTGCCCTACCGCGACTTCGGCGTCGAGTATCCGCCCGGGGCGTTGCCCGTCTTCGTCGCCCCGGCGATCTGGCACGAGGGCTTCAGCGTCTACAACCGCGAGTTCCAGATCCTGATGGCGCTCTGCGGCGTCGGCGCCCTATTCGCGATGACGCTTGCCCTGCGCTCGCTCGGCGCTTCCGCCGAGCGCACGGCGGCCGCGCTCGCCTTCGCCGCGCTGGCCCCGCTCGTGCTCGGCTCCGTGATCCTCTACCGCTACGACCTCTGGCCCGCCGCGCTCGCGGTGGCAGGTTTGGCCGCGGTGCTGGCGAGACGGGAGCGCCTCGGCTTCGCTTCGATCGGGCTGGGGATCGCGGCCAAGGTCTTCCCGGCGGTGTTGCTCCCGCCCGCGTTCGCCTACGTCTGGCGGACGCGCGGCAGGCGCGAGGCCCTGCTCTGCTTGGGCGCCGCCGCGGCAGTGCTCGCGGTGGTGCTGGTGCCCTTCCTCGCGCTCGCGCCCCACGGCGTCTGGAACAGCGTCGTGCGTCAGGCGACCCGGCCGCTACAGATCGAGAGCCTGGCCGCGGGGGTGCTGCTGGTCGCCCACCAGGTCGGTGGGCTCGCGATCACGATGGATTCGAGCCGGGGCTCGCAGAACTTGATCGGCTCGCTGCCCGACACGCTCGGATCGGCCTCCAGCGCGCTGCTGGTTCTCGCCCTGCTCGGCATTTGGGCGGCCGCGGCGCGCGGCCCCGCCACTCCGGACCGGCTGGTGCGGTTCTCGGCGGCCTCCGCGGTCGCCTTCGTGGCGCTCGGGAAGGTGCTCTCGCCGCAGTTTCTGATCTGGCTGATCCCCCTCGTGCCCCTCGTGCGCGGGCGCCGCGGGCTCGCTGCCTCGGGCCTGCTCGGGCTCGCGCTGCTGCTGACCCAGCTCTGGTTTCCGATCCGCTACTGGGACCTCGCGCTGCGGTTCGCAGCGTTCCCGTCCTGGCTCGTACTGGCGCGCGACCTGGTGCTGCTTGCGCTGCTGGCGGTGCTGCTCGTCCCGTCCAAGGCGACGCTTGCGCCGCCGCCGTCTGAAACGACCGGCCGAGCGAATCGAGACCGTCTCTAGGCGACGGGAACCCGCAGCGGTTCGCAGCTGAGCGCGCGGCCCCCGGCATTGCACTCGACGAGCGCGCCCTCGATCCGGACGCCCCCGGTCGCGGGCTCGAAGCGGACGCCCATGCCCGTCTGCATGCGGCTGATCGCGAGCTCCGCCTTGACCCCGATCACCGAGTCGTGCGGGCCGGTCATGCCTGCGTCGGTGATCGCGGCGGTCCCGCCGGGCTGCACGCGCGCATCGCTCGTCTGCACGTGCGTGTGGGTCCCGAACACCGCCGTGACGCGGCCGTCGAGCAGCCGTGCCACTGCGATTTTCTCGCTGGTCGCCTCGGCGTGGAAGTCGAGCAACACGACCTGCGCCTGCGAACGCGCTTCCTCGACGAGCGCGTCGAGCACCTCGAACGGGCTCACCGGCGTGCTCATGAAGAGGAGCCCTTGGAGATTGAGCACGGCGACCGGAGTCCCGTCCGTGGCCGGCACGACGGCGAGCCCGCGGCCGGGTGAGCTCGAGGCGAGGTTCGCAGGCCGCACCACCCGGTCGGAGCTCTCGAGGTAGGGCACGATCTCCTTCCGCCGCCAGACATGGTTGCCGAGCGTGAGCGCGTCGGCCCCGGCGCCAAGGAGGCGGTCGGCCAATCGCGGAGTCAGGCCCGCCCCGTCGGCCGCGTTCTCGGCGTTGATCACGCAGAAGCCGACGTTCAGCTCGTCTTTGAGCCCAGGAAGCCGTTCCTCGACGGCCGCCCGGCCCGGCGTGCCGAAGACGTCGGCGACGAAGAGAATCTTCAGGGAATCGAGAGCGTGGCGGCGGGATGCACTTCGATCGCCACGTGGTTGCCCGCGTCCTGCGTCACACGCGCGAGCGCCTGGCGCTCGACCTCGGCGAAGTCGATGATCGTGCCGAGCTTCGAGGTGCTGGCGGCGACTGCGGAGCCGACAGTCAGGCTCGGGTCGGGTCGCAGGTGCGTGAGGGAGACCACGATCGAGGGGTTGCCGCTCGGCTGCACGTCGATGCGCGCGCCGTAGTGATTGCCGTCGAGGATGTACGGGGTCACGCCGACGATCGTCCCGTCCACCGGCGAGTAGACGTCGGTGCCGGGCACAGCCCCCACGTCGAGGGAGCCCGTCGCCGGCCCGCCGCTGCCGCCGAGCGCGTAGTAGCGCACGCCGCGGGTGCCGCCGCCGAAGAGGCTCCGAGCGACGCGGCTGACGAGGCCCTGGTTCGCCTGTCGGCCGACGGGGTCGAGCGTGAGCGCGCCGTTGTCGGAGGCGTGGTAGCCGATCGCGGTGACGCGGCTCTGGGCGACCGGCAGCTGAAGGCGGAGCGTGCCCTGGAGCGCAACCACCTGCGGCCGCGGCGGTCCCGCGGGCAGGAGCCGTGCAGCCGGCGCGGGCGCCGCCGTTCGGACCGCGTTGGAGCCGCCCGACCCGAAAGCTGTCAGGAGCAAGGTGACGAGGGCGACCGACGCGAGCAGCACAAGCCCCGCCAGTCGCCTCTTTCGGCGTGCAGCGGCTACTTCCGCCCGCCGCCGCTTCACAAGCGCGTGCCCGGAGGCGCGTGGCATGCGCGGCACGGTAACCGAGGCTGCCTCGGCGTGCAATTCGAGAACCGGTTCGACCTCGTCCGGGCGGAGGGCGAGCGCGCCGTCGACGGCGAAATCCCAGTCCCAGGGAGGGGGTCGAAGCGGTACGACCCGGGAGGTACGATGCCTCGCATGGCCGGGTCTGCCGCTGGGGCCGCGAGGATTCAGATCCCGCGCTGGATTCAGCTCGTCGGTCTCCCGATGCTGCTGCTGCTGCTCTGGGTGGTGGCGGGCGCGGCGCGTCACGTCGTCTTCCTGTTCCTCGTCGCGGCCCTGATCGCGTTCCTGCTCAATCCGCTCGTCCGGGCGCTGACCCGCGTCTGGATCCCTCGCGGGTTCGGCGTCGCACTGGTGTACCTGACGTTCGTCGCCATCATGCTCGCCGCCGCGATCGCGCTCGGCACGGTCGTCGTCAACCAGACCAAGTCGGGCGCGACCCGCGTCAACGACTACTTTACGATCGAGCACGGACAGGGCCGGACGCACGCCGATCGCGACGTCGACCGCTTCCAGCACTGGCTCAACACCCACCGGCTCGGCGGGATCAAGGTTCAACGGCAGGGTCACGACTTCGTCAAGAACGTCGCCGACAAGGACGTCTCGAAGTACACGGGCCAGGTGATCGACTTCGTCGAGGGCGCGGCGATTAGCACGATCAAGTTCCTCTTCAGCCTCGTTCTCGTGATCGTGGTCTCGATCTACATGCTGCTCGACATGCCGAGGCTGGCCCGCGCGGCGGACAAACGCTTCCCGCCTCACCCCGGCTCGGCGCCCCTGCTGACGCGAATCGAGCGCTCGCTCGCGAGCTACGTGCGGGGGCAGGTGCTGCTCTCGCTGATCATCGGCACGAGCGCCGGGCTCGGGCTCTGGCTGCTCGGCACCCTTGGCTGGGCGCCGGGCGCCGACAAGTACGCCGTCCTCTTCGGCGCGTGGGTCGCGGTCACCGAGCTGATCCCGTACCTGGGGCCGTGGCTCGGCGCGCTGCCGCCGTTCATCTACGAGCTCATCGTGCATCCCGTTTCGGCGCTCTGGGTGGCCCTGCTCTTCCTCGGCATCCACCAGATCGAAGGGCACGTGGTGGTGCCGAACGTGATGGGCAACGCCCTGCGGCTCCATCCCCTGCTGGTGATCTTCGGGCTGCTCGCCGGAGGCGAGATCTACGGTCTGCCCGGCGCGCTCGTCGCGCTGCCGCTGCTCGCCGCCGGTCGCGCGATCTGGGAGTTCTTCTCGGAACGGGTAGCTCTCGAGCCGTGGCAGGAAAGCGCGACGATCCCGGTCGAGGTGGAGGTGGAGGAGACGCGCCCAATCGCGCCGGTTCCCCCCTCCGACCCGCCCGCAGCAGCCAGCCGGTGACCTCGCGCACACCGCTCCTTGCGGCGCGCGGAGCCGGTCGCACGTTCGGCTCGACAGTGGCCCTCGAGCCGGTCGAGCTCGAGCTGTGGGACGGGGACGCTCTTGCCCTCGTGGGGCCCAACGGCGCGGGCAAGTCCACGCTGCTCTCCGTCCTGGCCGGGGCGCTCGAGCCGAGCTCCGGGGGCGTCGAGCGTCGCAAAGGGGTGCGTGTCGGCTGGGCGCCGCAGCGCCCGGCGCAGTACGGACGGCTCTCGGCCCGCGAGAATCTCGAGCTCTTCGCCCGGCTCGAGGGTGAGCCCGATCCCGAGCACGCGGCGGCCCGGCTGTTGGCCGAATTCGACCTGCCCGGTCAGTCCGCGCCGAGCGGGAACCTCTCGGTCGGGAATCGCCAGCGCCTGAACCTCGCGATCGCGCTGCTCGGCGACCCGGACGTGCTTCTCCTCGACGAGCCAACCGCCGCGCTCGACCCCGAGCAGCGACGGCGGCTGTGGGAGCGCGTGGCCGGCCTGCGCGAGACCGGGGGTGCTCTCGTCTTTGCGACGCAGAACCTCGACGAGGTCGAGCGCATGGCGGACCGCGTGGTGGCGCTGCGCGCCGGACGGCTCGTCTTCGCAGGCACGATCGACGAGTACGACCGCTCACAGACCGACACTCTCTTCGCGTGAACAGGATCGCCCTGCTTCTGCGCAAGGACGCGCTCGTCCTCCGGCGCTCGCCGCTCCTGCTGGGCATCCTGCTCGCCTATCCGCTGGCGATCGCGGTGCTCGTCGGGCTCGTCGCGAGCTACGCGAGCTCGAAGCCGCGCGTCGCGCTCGTGGACGAGGACAACCTGCCGCCGACCGTGGTCGTGGGCGGCAAGCGCTTCCACGTCGATCGCACGATCCGCCAGGTGAGCCAGAATGTGAAGCTCGTGCGGCTCTCGCCGGAGGCGGCGCAGCGGCAGCTGCGCAACGGCCGGGTGGTGGCGGTCGTGACCGTGCCGCCCGGTTTCGTGGCCTCGCTCAAGGGCATGGTCAGGAGCCCCCAGCTGGAGTTACAGCTTTCACGGGGGACGGTCTCCGCGCGGGTCGAGCAGCAGGTCCAGGCGCTTGTCTACTCGCTCAACCGCCAGCTCCAGCGCGCCTACATCGAGAACAACCTCCGCTACGTCACTCTGATCCTGCAGGGTGGTGACGGGAGCTTCCTCGGCACGCCGATCGACGTGCTGGGAATCGAGAAGGCGGAGAAGCTGCTGGCCGGAATGCCGCAGACACCCAGGGTTGCGCGGTTGCGCGACTTCCTGCACGACGCGCGGCTCGCGCTCGCGAACACCGGCGACGCGCTCCGCTCGACGGCACATCCGATCGAGCTCGTGCGCGCGCCGACGCGCGGCCGCACGTGGGTGCTCTCGGCCGAGGTTCAGGCCTACGCCCTCGGCCTGACGATCACCTTCCTCGCGTTGATGCTGGCCGCGGGCTCGCTCGCCGCCGAGCGCGACGAGAACGTGATCGGCCGCCTGGCCCGTGGGCTGGTCGGGCTCGGGCAACTGATCTGGGTGAAGGTCGCGCTCGCCGCGGGGGTGGCACTCGTCCTCGGCCTCGCGATCGCGCTCGCCTTCGGCCTGATCATCGAGATCGGCGGCGTCACCGGCGGCGAGCCCTGGCGCCGCCTGCCGCTGCTCGTGCTCGGGCTCGTTCTCGCCGGCGGCTCGGTCGGCGCTCTCGGGGCGCTCCTCGGGGCGCTCGCACGCGAGGCCCGCTCCGCCTCTCTCGTTGCGCTGCTGGTCGTTATGCCGATCGTCTTCCTGGGCCTGATCCCGGCTGAAGTCGTTCCTCCGGCGGCCTGGGCGAGCGACGTGCTCCCGTTCACCCACTCCGTCCGCTTCTTCAGCGCTGCGCTCTACGACCTGAGCCCCTGGGCCAGCGTCCTGCGCGAGGGCCTCTGGCTGGTCGTGCTCGGGGCGGTCTTCGGCGGGCTCGCACGGGTCGGAGCGCGTAGATTGTTGGTGTGAACGCTACGCATCCGGTTTGGCCGAAGAAGCGCGCAATGGAACTATGAGCGAGATGGCGCGGTTCCCCGTCACCCGCCTGCGCCGGCTGCGCCGCAGCGACCGGCTGCGCTCGCTTGTGCGCGAGACTCGCCTCGAGCTCGATGACTTCGTGTTCCCGCTCTTCGTCGGCCCCAGGACCGAGCCGAACCCGGACTTGCCCGCTCTCGGCCGTCACTCGGTCGAGGATCTCGTGGCCGAGGCGGAGGAAGCGGCGCGCCTGGGCGTCGGGGCTCTCATGCTGTTCGGGATTCCCGAGGAGAAAGACGAGGACGGCTCAGGCGCGTGGGAGGAGGACGGGATCGTCCAGCGTGCACTGGGGGCGCTGCGAGAGACGAGCCCGGGTTTCCTGCTCCTGACCGACGTGTGCCTCTGCGAGTACACCTCGCACGGCCACTGCGGGACGCTCGAGGGCGAGGACGTGGACAACGACGCGACGCTCGAGCTGCTCGCCCGCACTGCGGTCAGTCACGCAGCCGCGGGCGCGGACGCCGTCTGCCCGAGCGACATGATGGACGGGCGGGTGGCGGCGATCCGGGGCGCCCTCGACGAGCACGGCTACCCGGAGACGCCGATCGTCTCCTACGCGGCCAAGTACGCCTCCGCCTTCTACGGGCCGTTCCGCGAGGCGGCCGACTCCACGCCCGCGTTCGGCGATCGGCGCGGCTACCAGATGGATCCCGCCAACGTGCGCGAGGCTCTGCGCGAGTGCGAGCTGGACGCGGCGGAGGGCGCCGACATCCTCCTGGTCAAGCCCGCTCTGCCGAACCTCGACGTCCTTCGTGCCGTGCGCGAGCGCTTCGACCTCCCGGTCGGCGCCTACAACGTCTCGGGCGAGTACGCGATGCTCAAGGCCGCGGGCGCGCGCGGCTGGCTCGACGAGCGGCAGGCCGCGCTGGAGTCGCTGACAGCGATCGTCCGGGCCGGCGCGGACGTCGTCGTCTCCTACTGGACGAAGGAGCTGGCCCGCTGGCTGTAGCGGCGGGCCTCTGGCAGACGATCGCGCTCGAGGCCGCCCGGGAGAGCCGGCTGTGGGAGGTCGCGCTGCGGCCGGAGGATGAGCGCGAGCCCGAAGCGGTGTTCTCGCCGCTCGGGGAGGAGCGGTACGAGCTCGGGCTGGAGACGATCTACGAGGGGTATCTACTCCATTACGGGCGGCCGCGGCTGTTCGCGCCGGCCGATGCCGATACGTCGCTCCTGCTCGGCGACTACCTCTACGCGCACGGGCTCGTCCGCGTGGCCGAGGCGGGGACGGTCGAGGCGGTGGCCGACCTGTCGTCCCTGATCTCGCTCTGCGCCCAGCTGCGGGCGGACGGCCTGTCCGGCGACGGCGAGGCGTGGGCGGCGACCGCGGCGACCCTGGGCGGTGGCGAGTCGGCACGCCTCGGGTGGGACGGCGTCGGCAGCGAGCCGGTCGAGCGGGCGCTCGAGAATCACCGGGCGCGGGTCGGATAGAGTCGCGCCGATGGCTCCGCTCGGATTGCTTCTGCCGCTTGCCGCGAAGACCGCCGCCGAGGAGGGCCCGCACTCCTGTTCGAGAACCCGAAGGGCTCGGCGCACCCGCTGCTGATCAACCAGTTCGGAACCGAGCGGCGCATGTGCCTCGCCTTCGACTCGACCTCGCTCGACGAGGTGGGCCGGCGGCTCGGCGACATGCTCGAGATGCAGCCGCCGCAGGGGCTGGCCGAAAAGGTCAAGGGCCTACGCAAGCTGAAGTCGATCGCCGATTCGCGACCGAAGACCGTGCGCAGCGGCCCGGCGCAGGAGGTGGTGCTCACCGGCGAGGAAGTCGACCTCTCAGCGCTGCCCGTTCAGACCTGCTGGCCCGGCGACGCTGCGCCGTTCATCACGCTGCCCGCGGTGATCACGAAGGACCCGCGCACCGGCGGGCGCAACGTCGGCATGTATCGCATGCAGCTGCTCGACGAGCGCTCGACGGCGATGCACTGGCAGATCCACAAGGACGGCCGGGCCGACTACCTGCTCGCCGACGGGAAGCTCGAGGTAGCCGTGGCGCTCGGGCTCGACCCGGTCACCGCCTACGCCGCCTCGGCGCCGCTGCCCAAGCACGTGGACGAGCTCATGCTCGCCGGCTTCCTGCGGGGTGAGCCGGTCGAGCTCGTTCCCGGCAGGACGGTCGACCTCGAGGTGCCGGCGAACGCCGAGATCGTGCTCGAGGGCTACATCGCGAAGGATGACCTGACCACCGAGGGCCCCTTCGGAGACCACACCGGCTACTACTCGCCCGCAGAGCCGTTCCCGGTCTTTCACGTCACGGCGATCACCCGGCGGCGGGATGCGATCTACCCCTCAATCGTGGTCGGCAAGCCGCCGGCCGAGGACGCCTGGCTCGGCAAGGCGACCGAGCGGATCTTCCTGCCGGCGATCCGGATGAGCCTGCCCGAGATCGTGGACTACGACCTCCCCGTCGCCGGCGCATTCCACAACTGCTGCATCGTCTCGATCCGCAAGAGCTATCCCGGCCACGCGCAGAAGGTGATGCACGCGATCTGGGGGCTCGGGCTCCTCAGCCTCACCAAGTCGGTTGTCGTCGTGGACGAGTGGGTGGACGTGCACGACTACCACGAGGTCTTCTTCCGGGTGGGCGCCAATGTCGACCCGAAGCGCGACGTGCTCCTCTCGGAGGGCCCGCTCGATCACCTCGACCACGCACCGACGCTGCAGTTCTACGGGGGCAAGATCGGGATCGACGCGACGCACAAGGGCCCGGAGGAGGGCGCGCGCCCGTGGCCGGAGGAGATCGTGATGAGCGACGAGGTGCGCCGCCTCGTCGACGGGCGCTGGGCCGAGTACGGGCTCGGCGCAAGCGAGGCCCCGGAGGCGGACGGGGGCGGCCGGGGAGCGTTGCGCCAACTGTTACGTCGTTGACGCCGCGAACCTGCGACGATTGAATCCAGGCCGCTCAACCGAAGGGGAGGAGGACCGGGTGGAAGAGCCCAGCGGGGGGGATCAACCGCAGCTTCCGTCGTCGAGCCTGTGGCCGGTGGGCTTCGCGGTCGGCATCGTGTGCCTGCTCGTGGGTCTCGTCGTCAGCTGGCCGGTGGCCGCGGTGGGCGCCGCCCTCGCGCTCGTCTTCGGTTTCCTCTGGGCCCGGGACGTCGCCACGGGCCGCCCCGGAGCCACCCCGTCGGCTGACGAGCCCGCATCCGCTGCGCCGGCGACGCCGGAGTCGGGCGAGCGTTTCCCGCGCAACAAGTTCCTCGAGGGCGCGACCCTCGGCCTAGGCGCCCTGATCGGCGCGATCGTCACGCTCCCGGCGCTCGGGTTCGCGCTGCTCCCCGGGTTCGTCAAGCAGAAGGCGCACAAGGTCGATCTCGGTCCGATCACCGACTTCGAGGAGAACAAGTGGAAGGTCGTCACCTTCATCCGCGATCCCGCCGAGGGTGAGATCTCAAGCCGAACGGCATTCGTGCGCAACAACGGCCTGCTCAACGGCGACCCGAGCTTCACGATCATCTCGAACCGCTGCGCCCACGTCGGCTGCCCGGTGCAACCGGGCGGTCCGGTCTTCAAGAAGCAGGAGAAGACGATCAAGACGCGCAACGGCGACGTGAACCTCACGCCCGTCCTGCCCGCGGCCGGCTTCATCTGCCCGTGCCACGGCGGCTCGTACGATCAGGAGGGCAACCGCATCGCGGGTCCGCCAGTGCGCGGGCTCGACCGCTACGAGTTCGAGATCGTGGACGGCCGCCTCGTGCTCGGCAACCTTTACAGCGTCGCCCACGTCGAGGGCTCGGGTAAGACCGCCAGGATCACGAAGTACGAGCTCGCCGGCCCAGGCCAGCACATCGACGGCCCGGAGGCCTGGTTCTACCCCCTGCAACCGCCGCACTGATGGCGACCACGCAGGCAAAGCGGAGCAAGAGCGGGCAGGCGGTCATGTATCCACTCGACTGGCTCGAGGAGCGCTCGGGGATCGTTGGTGGGACGAAGTACTTCCTCTTTCGCAAGGTGCCGGGCGACTCGAGCTGGTGGCACACGCTCGGCTCGGCCACGCTGACGGCGTTCCTCGTCCAACTCGTCACCGGCGTCGTTCTCGCGATGTACTACAAGCCGGACCCGCAGCACGCGCACTCCTCGATCGAGCACATCACGCACGACGTCACGCTCGGCTGGCTCGTTCGCGGGATGCACCGTTGGGGCGCGAGCGTCTTCATCATCCTGATGTTCATGCACATGGGGCGCGTGTTCCTCTTCGGCGCGTACAAGTACCCGCGCGAGCTGAATTGGATCGTCGGCGTGCTCCTGCTCGCGACGGGACTGTTCGAGGGACTGACGGGCTACCTGCTGCCGTTCGACCAGACCGCCTACTGGGCCACGGTCGTCGCGATCAACATCAACGGCACCGCGCCGTTCGTCGGCCCCTGGCTGGCGAGCGTGTTACGCGGCGGTGCGGAAATCGGCCCCGACACGCTGGCCCGTTTCTACTCGATCCACATGCTGCTCGTGCCCGGCGCGCTCATAGGCCTGATCGGGCTCCACCTCTACCTCGTCGTCCGCCTCGGCGTCAGCTCGCCGCCGTGGTCGAAGGAGGCCGCTGAGCTCGAGCCCGAGCCGGAGCCGGAGCCTCCGCGCTCGGGTCTCGTCCAACCCGCGCCGCGGCCCGCTGGCGTGCGTAGGAGGCCTTCCGAATGAGCTCACTCGACGAGCGCCGCGCGACCTTCCAGCGTTACAAGGAGGGGGTCAAGAAGCGGGGCAAGCCCTTCTACCCGTTCGCGATGTTCCACGACACGGTGATGAGCCTCGTGGTCGTGTGCGTGATCACCGGGCTCGCGATCATCTGGCGCTACTCCGACGTCCTCGGCCCGCTGGTCGGCCCAAAAGCGGATCCCGGCACGACCTCGTTCGTTCCCAGGCCGGACTGGTACTTCTACTTCCTCTTCTACCTGCTCCGGATCTTCAAGTGGCCGGATACGGTCATCCTCGCCACCGTCGGGATTCCGACGATCCTGCTGATCATCCTCCTGGTCCTGCCGTTCATCGACACGCGGATGGAACGGCGGCTCTCGCGCCGACCCGTCGCGGTGGTCGCGGCGGCCCTGACGGTGCTCTCGATGGGGGTTCTCACCTACAAGGGCGCCACTGCCCAGGAGGCGATCGCGAGCGAGGTCAAGGCCGCGATCCCCGGCTGGGCGAAGAAGGAGGGCTTCGTCGGCAACAAGCAAGCGCTCGCAGGGGCGAACCTGTTCGCCGAATCGGGCTGTACGAACTGCCACGTCTATCTCGGAACGGGTAGCTCGAACCTCGGCGCGCCGGACGTGAGCGCGGAGGGCGCCAAGAACAAGGGCATCCAGTTCCAGATCGACCACCTCAAGTGCCCGAGCTGCGTCAACCCCGGCTCGCCGATGCCGCCCTTCGCCGCGCTCGGTGAGGACAACCTGCGCAAGCTCGCAACCTTCCTCGAGGCCTCGAAGGGCCCGCAGTAGCCATGGCGGCCACGCGCGTCTTCCTGGGCATCACGGGAGCCTCCGGAGCGCCCTATGCGGGCCGGCTGCTCGAAGCGCTCGCCGGCGCCGGTTGCGAGGTCGGCCTCTGCGCCTCGCGCGCCGGGATCGAGGTGCTGGCGACCGAGCTCTACGGCGACGCCCGGCTCTCGGCGGACGAGACGCTCGCGCGGCTGACCGAGCCCGTGCGCGACGCGGTCACGCTCTACGACGAGCGCGACTGGCACGCACCCTACGCGAGCGGATCGGCGAAGGTGGACGCGTACGTGATCTGCCCGTGCTCGATGGGCACCCTCGGCACGATCGCCTCCGGCGCGATGTCGAACCTGATCCAGCGCGCGGCGAGCGTCGCGCTCAAAGAGGGCCGCAAGCTCGTGCTCTGCCCGCGCGAGACACCGCTCTCGCTGATCCACCTCGAGAACATGCTGCGCGTACGGCAGGCCGGTGCGGTCGTGCTCTTCCTCGCGCCCGGCTTCTATCACGGAGCCGAGTCGGTTGACGACCTCGTCGACTTCGTCGTCGGGCGCTGTCTCGACCAGCTCGGGCTCGAGCACGAGCTCGTCCGCCGCTGGGGGCAGGACTGATGAGCGTCGAGACCGGCAGGCTCACTCCCGACGCGGTGCGGACGATGTTCGACCGCATCTCGCCGGTCTACGACGCGATGAACCGGACGATGACGCTCGGCCTCGACCAGCGCTGGCGCCGCGCTGCCGCAGAGGCGGCGGTCAGGCCCGGCGACCGCGTGCTGGACGCCTGCTGCGGAACCGGCGATCTCGCGGTCGCGGGGCACGCCGCCGGGGGTTCGGTCACCGGCCTCGACTTCTCCGAGCGGATGCTCGAGCGCGCGCGCGGCAAGTCCGGTGAGATCGCCTGGGTGCAGGGCGACGTGCTCTCGCTCCCCTTCGACGACGCGGCCTTCGACGCTGCGACGGTTGGCTTCGGCGCGCGCAACCTCGACGACCTCGAGCGCGGGCTCACCGAGCTTCGGCGCGTGTTGCGGCCTGGGGGACGCCTGGCGATCCTCGAGATCACGCGCCCGCGCGGCCTGCTGGCTCCTTTCTACCGGCTCTGGTTCGACCGGCTCGTCCCGCTACTCGGGCGCGTTCTTCCCGGCGGGGCGGCCTACACGTACCTGCCGGCGAGCGTGCGCCGGTTCCCGGGGCCGCAAGAACTGGCGGAGCTGCTCCGCTCAGCCGGGTTCGAGGACGTGCGCTGGCGGCTCTTCGCCGGGGGCATCGTCGCCCTGCATACGGGGGAGGCTGGGTGAGCCTCGCCACGATCCGCGAGAGCCCCGGACTCGACACCTATCTGGAGCAGCTCGAGGAACGACTGAGGGCTGCCGTGCAGGCGAACCCGGGCCGCGTTGCCGAGGTCGGCGGCGAGGCGCTGGTCGCGGGCGGAAAGCGGCTGCGGCCCTTGCTCGTCTTCCTGGCCGCGCCGCCTCCCGAGCCACCTCTGGCGGCCGGGGCCGCGGTCGAGCTCGTGCACATGGCGACGCTCGTCCACGACGATCTGATCGACCAGGCCCGGTACCGGCGCGGCCGCGCCGCCGCGTGGGCGAGTCACGGGCCCGAGGCTGCCCGCGCGGCCGGCGACTACCTCTTCGCGCGCGCCTTCGCCGAGCTGGCTGCGACCGGGGACGACGCCGCGGTGCGCTGTCTCGCCGGCGCGACGCTCGCGCTCGCCCGCGGCGAAGCGCTGCAGCGGGCGCAGACCAACGACCCCGAGACGAGCGTCGAGAGTTACCTCGAGCGCTGCGCGCTCAAGACGGGCAAGCTGTTCGAGGCGGCCTGCCTGCTTGGCAGCGGCGGCGACGAGGGCCTCGGCCGGTTCGGGCTCGCGCTCGGGATCGCCTTCCAGATCGCTGACGACATCCTCGATTGCACAGGTGAGACGACCGAGACCGGCAAGATCGCCGGCACCGACCTTCGCGAAGGCACGCCGACGCTGCCGCTGATCCTTGCTGCGCGGGAGGACGCGGGCGTGCGGCGCGCGCTGGCAGGTGGTCCGCTCGACGGCGCGCTGATCCGGGTCGCCGAGACCGGTGCGCTCGAGACTTCGCGCGAGCTCGCGCTCGACTATGCGAGGCGAGCCCGCGCCTGCCTCGACGGGCACCTGCGCCGCGACGAGCTCGAGGCGCTCACCGACGCCGTGGTCGACCGGGAGTCCTGATGGCAACGCTACGCGTCCCGGGATCCACCGACTCCCTAGAAGGGATTCGAGACAAAGTCGAGGCTGGCGAGCGGCTCGACTTCGAGGACGGGCTCGCGCTGATGGAGACGGACGACCTCCTTGGCCTCGGCGAGCTCGCCGACCTGGCCCGTCGGCGCCGCGGCGGTGACGATGAGGTCTACTTCGTCCAGAACCTGTACTTGAACCAGACCAACGTCTGCCGCGTGAAGTGCAAGTTCTGCGCGTTCGCGATGACGCAGAAGCAGGAGGGCGCCTACACGATCTCGACCGACGAGCTCGTTGAGGACGCCCTCCGGCAGCGCGAGCTGACCGGGTTCACCGAGATCCACATGGTCAACGGCGAGAACCCGCACGTCGGCTTCGACTTCTACCTGGAGACCACGCGGGCGCTGCACGAGGCGATGCCTGATGTGCACCTGAAGCTGTACACGGCCTCGGAGATCCACCACATGACGACGCTGTCAGGCCTCTCGCACGAAGAGGTGCTGCGTGAGCTGCAGGCCGCCGGGCTCGGGTCGCTGCCGGGTGGCGGCGCCGAGATCTTCGCGGAGCGCGTGCGCCGGCTGATCGCCCCCGGCAAGGAGTCGCCCGACACGTGGTTCCACGTCCATCGCACCGCGCACGAGCTCGGCATCCCCACGCATTGCACGATGCTCTACGGCCATGTCGAAACCTACGAGGAGCGGGTCGACCACCTCTTGCGCCTGCGCAGGCTGCAGGACGAGACTGGCGGCTTCCTCGCGTTCATCCCGCTGGCATTCCACCCTGAGAACACGGTCTTCGAGCGCCGCGGCTGGACGCACACCGCCGGCTCGGACGACCTCAAGCTGATCGCCGTCTCGCGCCTGCTCCTCGACAACGTGGACCACGTGAAGGCCTACTGGATCATGATGGGCCTGCCTCTTGCGCAGGTCGCGCTCCACTTCGGGGCCGACGACGTGCAGGGCACGGTGGTGCGCGAACAGATCTTCCACGCCGCCGGCGCCCGCACCGAGACGGAGCAGAAGATCGACGAGCTCGTCCGCTTCGTGCGGGCTGCGGGCCGCGTGCCGGTGCAGCGCGACACGCTCTACAACGAGGTACGGCGATGGGACGACTGACGAACGCACACATTCGTCACACCGGGTCACACACACGGGCGTTCTTCGGGGCTAGGCTGACGCCTGAGCAGGGGGCGGGTCGGGACCCGCAGTTACACGGGCGCGTGAACCTTACTCGGGACCGGGGGCACGCATGATCCGGCTCGGCCGCATCTCCTACGTGAACATGGCCCCGGTCTTCCACCGGCTCGAGGCCGAGGTGGAGGAGGTGCAGGGCGTCCCGACCGACCTCAACCGCCGCCTGTTGGCGGGCGAGATCGACCTCGCCCCGATCTCCTCGATCGAGTACGCCCGGCACGCCTCCAGGCTTCGGCTGCTGCCGCGTCTCTGCGTCTCGTCGGAGGGCGCGGTCGACTCGATCCAGCTCGTCGCCCGCATTCCGCTGGAGCAGGTCCGGCGCGTCGCGGTCACCCCCGAGAGCGCCACCTCCGTCGTCCTGACAAAGGTCCTGCTCCCAGAAGCGGAGCACGTGCCGCTTGGCGAGGAGGCCGACGCGAAGCTGCTGATCGGCGACGCCGCGCTCAAGAGCGCGTTCGAGGATCCGACGCCGCACTACGACCTCGGCCGGCTCTGGCTCGAGCGGACCGGGCTGCCGATGGTGTTCGCCGTTTGGGCCGTCCCCGAGCCCGCGCCGCTCGGCCTGGCCGAGCTCGAGCGGGCGCTTGTGACCTCGGTTCTCACCGCCCGCGCCGAGCCGGAGCAGTTGGCCTACGAGGCGAGCGAGCGCTACGGCTACCCGCCGGGCTTCCTCGCGCGCTACTTCGAGAAGCTGCGCTACCGCTTCGGCCCGCGCGAGCGCGCCGGGCTGCTGACCTTCCTCGAGCTCGCGCGCGACGCGGGAGAGCTCGAGACCGTCCCCGAACTGCGCTTCGTCCACGAGGAGGTTCTCACCGGATGACCACCGTCGAGGAGATCCTCCACAAGGCCCGCGAGGGCGAGCGCATCGACGACGCCGACGCCGTCACGCTGCTGGAGTCCCGCGACCTCGTCCCCATCGGGCGGGCGGCCGAGGAGCTTCGTGCTCGCCTGACCGACCCCGGCCGGATCACGTTCATCATCGACCGCAACCTCAACTACACGAACATCTGCGTCACCGACTGCGACTTCTGCGCCTTCTACCGGCGGCCCGGGGATGCGCGTGAGGGCTACCTGCTGCCCAAGCCGGTCATCTTCAAGAAGATCGAGGAGACCCTGGCGATCGGCGGCACCGGCGTCCTGATGCAGGGCGGGCACCACCCGGACCTCGGGATCGACTACTACGAAGATCTCTTCCGCTCGATCAAGGCCCGCTACCCGATCCACCTGCACGCGCTCTCCCCGCCGGAGGTGCAGCACATCGCCCGGCGTTCGAAGCTCACCGTGTGGGAAACGCTCTCGCGCCTGCGCGACGCCGGGCTCGACTCGATCCCGGGCGGCGGCGGCGAGGTGCTCGTCGACCGCGTGCGTGAGGAGATCGCGCCCAAGAAGACCAAGACGGCCGAGTGGCTCGGCGTGATGCGCCACGCGCACCGGCTTGGCATGTCGACGACCGCCACGATGATGTACGGCCACGTCGAGACGCTTCCGGAGCGCGTCGAGCACATGCGCCGGATCCGCGAGCTACAGGACGAGACGCACGGCTTCCGCGCCTTCATCTCCTGGACCTTCCAGTCGGACGGAAACCGTCTGGCCGCGAAGGTGCCGCGCGAGTCGATGCCGACCTCGGTCGACTACCTGCTGACGCAGGCGGTCTCGCGGATCTACCTCGACAACGTCGACCACATTCAGTCGTCCTGGGTCACCCAGGGCATGAAGGTGGGCCAGGTCGCGCTCGGCTTCGGCGCCGATGACCTGGGCTCGGTGATGATCGAGGAGAACGTCGTCTCGGCGGCGGGTACCACGCACCGCAGCACCACCGAGGAGTTCGTGCGGGCGATCAAGGCGCTCGGCAAGATCCCCGTCCAGCGGGACACCCTCTACCGGGACGTCAAGGTCTGGAACTAGCTGAAAATATGGCCGTTGTGCAGGGCTTTCTGACCGCCAAACCCCTCCTTTACACACTTCCGCTAGCGTGACGCCGGGTCGTGCTCCGCCGAGTCCTCACCGCAGCCCTGCTGGCTGGGATCGCCGCCGCCTTCGCGGCGCCGGCGCTTGCAGTCACCCAGGTGCTGATGCCGAACGTCACGTACTCGCGTGAGGTGCAGTTCACCGCGCACGGGCCGGTCGTCCTGCACGTGCTCACCGCGCCGCGGCCGGGCGGCCTCTACGCGCTGAAGCCCATTCTCTCGAACGGGTCGATCGTTGGCCGGGAGCGCGTCACCTCGATGCAGAAGGAGATCTCCGGCTCGGCGACCGTCGCAGGCGTGAACGGCGATCTCTTCAATTTCAAGGACGGCCATCCGTCAGGGATGCTGATGCAGGGAGGCGTGCTTGAGAGCCCGCCCTACCGCTTCCGTTCCGCCGTCGGCGTCACCGCCGCCGGCAAACTCAACGTCGCCCGCGTGTCGTTCTTCGGCTACTGGCAAGGCCTGGGGCAGCGCCGCCCGCTGACGGGCCTCAACCAGCCACCGCGCGGCGACGGCACCTCGCTGTTCACGCCGGCCTGGGGCGCGGCGACTCCGAGGGTCAATGGCGTGGTCGAGGCCGTCATCAGGCCGTTCCCGGCCGCCGTCCCCGGCCAGGATCTGACGGGCACCGTCACGGTTCAGACCACGGGGGGCGGCACGCCGATCCCGAGGGACGGCGCAGTCCTCGTTGCACGCGGCTCACAGGCCGGGAAGCTGGCAAGCGAAGCGCCCCCTCCGGCGCCGATCGTCACCCGCCTGATCCTCTCGCCCGACTGGATCTCGGCCGGTGTGACAGATGCGATCGGCGGCGGTCCCGTGATCGTTCGGAACGGGAAGGCCGTCTACACCGCCAGCGAGGACTTCCTGCCCTCCCAGCTCGGCCCGCGGAACCCGCGCACCGCCGTCGGTCAGCGCCGTGACGGCAGGATCGTGCTCCTCGCCGCGGACGGCCGGCGCCGCGGCTACAGCGTGGGCCTCACGAACTGGGAGCTGGCGCAGGCGATGGTTCGCCACGGCGTTGTCACCGGCTCGGCGCTCGACGCGGGCGGCTCCACGACGATGGCCTTCGACGGCAAGCTGCTGAACCGTCCCTCCGACCCCGGCGGAGAGCGCCTGGTCGCCGAAAGCCTCTCGGTGCTCTATACGGGCGTGTACGCACCCCCTCCGCTGCTCTCGGTGGTCTCGCCCAACGGGGACGGCATCGCTGAGCGGCAACAGCTCTCGTTCAAGGTCGTCAGCCCCTCCACGGTGACCACCAACCTGATCGGTCCCGGAGACACAACCGTCACCGAGACCGCCGAGCGAGAGCCGGGGACCTACAAGCTGACCTGGCCCGCCGTCACCAATAGGCGCAGTCAGAACGAGCCGCGCGGGCGCTGGCGCTGGGTCGTGAGCGCAGTCGACGACCAGGGGCGCAAGTCCGCCGTCGAGCGTTCGTTCTGGCTGAACGACACCCTCGGCTTCATGCGCGTCGCCCCCAGGGCCGTCAAGTTGCGCCGTCGCACCCGAACGGCGGTCGTCGCTCGGTTCAAGCTCGCCTCCAGGGCGCGCGTCACGCCCTCGATCTGGACGACGAGCGGGGCGCTCGTCCGCCGCCTGCCCGCCAAGTCGCTCGGCCCCGGCACGCGAACGATCGCCTGGAATGGGCGCTTCAGCAACGGGCGCCTCGTCTACCGCGGCGAGTATGTCTTTCGCCTCTTCGCGCAGAACGCGTACGGGCCCGTGGATCTGGCGCAGTCGTTCAGCGTACGCCGCTGAGTCGCCGTCCCTAGACTCTCCGCGGTGCTCGCCTCCCTCACGGGCTCTGTCACCTCCTTCGTCGGCGACCACGGCGTCTATGCGGTCTTCTCGCTGATGGCCGTCGATGCGGTCTTCCCCGCGGCCAGCGAGCTGGTGATGGTCTACGCCGGCGCGCTCGCCTCGGGCGCCTTCGCCGGCCAGGACGTCGTGCTCTTCGGCACCCGAATCGAGACCCCGTTCTGGGCATTCACGACGATGGCGCTCGCCGGCACGTTTGGCTACGTCCTCGGCTCGATCGGCGGCTGGCTCATCGGTTGCTACGGAGGCCGGCCGCTGGCCGAGCGCCACGGGCGGCTGTTACACCTCGGCCCGGAGCGGCTGGACCGGGCCGAGCGCTGGTTCGACCGCTACGGCGACTGGGCGGTGCTGCTCGGCCGCGTCACGCCCGTAGTCCGCTCGTTCGTCTCGATCCCGGCGGGGATCTTGCGCATGCCGCTCGGCCGGTACACGCTGCTCACGATCGTAGGCTCGGCCCTGTGGTGCTTCGCTCTAGCCGGCATCGGCTGGGTATTCGGGAGCAATTACACCCGCTTCCACCACGCCTTCGACATCGCCCTCGTGGCAGGAGCCGTGCTGCTCGTGCTGTACCTGGTACTGCGACGACGCTCGTCTAGACTCAAGCCCCATGCCTAGCACCCCTCTCATTGACGTAAAAGCCCAGTACGAGCGCCTGATCCCGCAGATCCAGGAGCGGATCGCGGACGTGCTCGAGTCCGGCGTCTTCATCCTCGGGCCGAACGTCAAGGCGTTCGAGCGTGAGGCCGCCGCCTACCTCGGCGTGCCGCGCACTATCGGGGTCGCCAACGGCACCGACGCACTCGTGCTCGCGCTGGACGCGCTGGCGATCGGTCCCGGCGACGAGGTCATCTGCCCGTCCTTCACCTTCTACGCGACCGCCGAGTCGATCGCCCGCCGCGGCGCGACGCCGGTCTTCGCCGACATCGACCCCGCCACGCTCAACCTCGACCCCGAGGATGTGGCCGCGAAGGTGACCGACCGGACGCGGGCACTGATGCCTGTGCACCTCTTCGGGCGCGTGATGCCACTCGGCGAGCTGGCGAAGCTCGAGCTCCCGATCGTCGAGGACGCCGCCCAGGCCTTCGGCGCGGAAGGAGTCGCCACGACCGGGGTCACCTCGACTTTCAGCTTCTTCCCGACGAAGAACCTGTTCGCGCTCGGCGACGGCGGCCTCGTCGCCGCGACGGACGAGGAGCTGGCCGACCGGATCGAGCTCCTGCGCTTCCACGGCTCGCGCCAGAAGACGGAGTTCGAGGCGGTCGGCTACAACTCGCGCCTGGACGAGCTCCAGGCGGCCGTGCTGCGGCTCTTCCTCGGCGAGCTGGACGGCTGGAACCGGGCACGCCGCGAGGCGGCGGCGCGCTACGAGGAGCTCGGGCTCGGCGAGCTCTGCGAGCTTCCCGTCGACGAGCCGGGGCACGTCTACCACATGTACGTCGTCCGCTCGCCGGAGCGCGACCGGTTCCACCAGGCGCTCGCGGCAGCCGAGATCGGCCACGCCTCCTACTACGTGACGCCGCTCCATCTCCAGCCAGCGCTGCGCTACCTCGGCCAGAAGGAGGGCTCGCTGCCGGAGACCGAGAGGGCCGCCGCGGAGAACCTCGCGCTGCCGATGTGGGCCGGGATCTCGGGCGAGGTGCAGGAGCGCGTCGTGGCGGTGATCCGCGAGGCCGCGGCGGTGCGCGCGTGAAACCTCGGGGTTCTGACGCGCCGCTCGCGGTGGGATGCCGGAGGGGACAGTGCAACTAGCACGAACCCGGAGAGCAGCGTGCCGTGAGCGGGGCGAGGCACCGGTGGAGCGCGGCGTTGCCGTGCGGGAGCCGGTGCCGGTCAGGAGGGCGAGGTGATTCCCGTGAACAGGCATAGGATTTGGCAGCTCGTCGCCGACGCGGGCCTGATCGCCCTCGCCTGGTACCTCGCCTTCGAGCTGCGCTTCGACCAGGGCGTGCCGCGCTACTACGACACGCTGTTCCGACGGACGATCCTGATCGTGATTGCGATCAAGCTCGTGGTCTTCGTACTCTTCCGCTTCTACGACCGCTGGTGGCGGTACGTCTCCATCCGCGACATGTGGTCGGCAGTGCGCGGCGTGACGGCCGCCTCGCTCGTGGCCAGCCTGACCGTCTACTTCATCTCGCCCGTCGCACAGGTGCGGCTGCCGCGCTCGGTGGCGGTCATGGACTGGCTGCTCCTGCTCGGGCTGATCGCCGGCTCGCGCCTGCTTGCCCGCAGCGTGATCGAACGGCCGGGAACCGGCCTCGTCGCGCGCGGCAAGGAGGTGCTGGTCGTCGGCGCCGGCGACGCGGGCCAGCTCGTGATCCGCGAGATGCAGCGCAACCGCCAGCTCGGCTACACCCCGATCGGCCTGATCGACGACGACCCGCGCAAGAAGAACCTGCGCATCCACGGCGTGCGCGTGCTCGGCACCACCGAGGAGCTCGCGCACATTCTGCGCGACAACCGCCCCGACGAGGTGTTGATTGCGATCCCGTCCGGCTCGGGCGCGGCGCGCCAGCGGATCGTCACGGTCACTCGAGAGGGCAACGTGCCCGTGAAGACCCTGCCCGCCCTCTACGAGCTGATCTCGGGCGAGAGCGACCTCGCCACACAGATCCGCCCGGTGCAGGTCGAGGACGTGCTCGGCCGCGAGCCGGTCGACGTCGATCTCGAGACCAGCGCCTCGTACCTCCAGAACGAGACCGTGCTCGTCACCGGCGCCGGCGGCTCGATCGGCTCCGAGCTCTGCCGCCAGATCGCACGACTCGGCCCGCAGCGGCTGATCCTCGTCGACCAGGGCGAGACGGCGCTCTTCGAGATCGAGCGCGAGCTCGTGGACGAGCGGGGCTTCGCGCCGAGCGTCCCTGTGCTGGCCGACGTCAAGAGCCGGACGAAGATGCGCCAGGTGTTCGAGCGCTACAAGCCCAGCGTCGTCTTCCACGCGGCCGCCTACAAACATGTGCCGCTGATGGAGGCCAATCCGCTCGAGTCGGTGCGCAACAACGCGCTCGGGACGAGGGTGCTGGCCGAGACCGCGGTCGACTTCGGCGCCGAGCGCTTCGTGCTCGTCTCGACCGACAAGGCCGTCAACCCGAAGACCGTGATGGGCCAGTCGAAGGCGCTCTGCGAGTGGATCGTCGAGGCCTACGGCGCGCGCGAGGACATCGCTGCCCGCTTCCTCGCGGTCCGCTTCGGCAACGTGCTCGGCTCTTCCGGGAGCGTGATCCCGATCTTCCGCCGGCAGATCGCGAACGGCGGGCCGGTCACGGTCACCCATCCGGAGATGACGCGCTACTTCATGACCATCCCGGAGGCAGCGTCGCTCGTCATCCAGGCCGGCGCGATCGGGGGCCGCGGCGACGTGTTCGTGCTCGACATGGGCGAGCCGGTGGGGATTCTCGAGCTGGCGCGGCAGATGGTCCGGCTCTCGGGCAAGGAGCCCGACCGGGACATCGCGGTCGAGATCGTCGGCACCCGGCCCGGCGAGAAGCTGCACGAGGAGCTCTGGGGCGCGGGCGAGACCGCCGTCTCCACCTCGCACGCGAAGATCATGCGCGTGAGCGGCCCGATCGTGGACGCGGTCTGGCTCCAGGACGAGCTCGAGGAGCTCGAGCGGCTGGTGCGGGCAGGGGAGACGCTCGAGGTCGTCTCCCGCCTCACGACGATGATGCGGGCACCGCGCCTGGTCGGCCAGACCGGTGTACGAGAAGACACGGTTTCGGAACAGACGCTGAGCTAGAACCGTCTGCCGCCGCGGCTAGGGTGGCCGAGTGGAGCCCTCGGAGATTCTCGACGGCCTGAACCCCGAGCAGCGGCGCGCGGCCGAGACTGTGCGCGGGCCGGTCTGCATCCTCGCCGGCGCGGGCTCGGGCAAGACCACGACGATCACGCGGCGGATCGCGTGGCAGGTCTCAAGCGGCGCCTTCCGCTCGGACGAGATCCTCGCCGTCACCTTCACCGACAAGGCCGCCGGCGAGATGCGCGAGCGCCTCGAACGGCTCGGCGTGGACGGCGTCGAGGCGCGCACCTTTCACTCCGCCGCGCTCGCCCAGCTGCGCCGGGCTCGAGGCGAGGGGCCGGGACGGATTCTCTCCACCAAAGCGCTCCTGCTGCGCCAGATCGGCAACGCGCTGCCCCGCCCGTACAGATTCCGGCCTGCGGGGGACCTCGCGACCGAGGTCGAGTGGGCCAAGAACCGACGACTGAGGCCCGACGCCTATCGCGGCGGTCTGAACGGCCACGAGCCGCCGATCCCGGCCGACCTGATGGCCCGCGTCTTCCGCGAGTACGAGCGGCGCAAGACCGACTCGGGGCTGATCGACTTCGAGGACCTGCTCGAGTTGACGGTGCGCCTCTACGAGGAGGACGAGTGGGCGCTCACCGCGCTCCGGGAGCGCTACCGCGCGTTCACCGTCGACGAATACCAGGACGTGAACCTGCTGCAGCAGTCGCTGCTCGAGCTCTGGGTCGGCGACCGGGACGACCTCTGCGCGGTCGGCGACGACTACCAGTCGATCTACGGTTTCACCGGCGCCTCGCCCGAGTGGCTGCTCGGCCTGGCCGGGCGCTTCCCGCAGGCGGCCGTCGTGCGGCTGGAGGAGAACTACCGCTCCAGCCCCGAGGTGCTGGCCGTCGCGAACCGCCTCGTACCGAAGCTCGGCGGCGCCGAGAAGACGCTGCGCGCGACGCGCCCCGCCGGCCCGGAGCCTGAGCTGCGCGGCTTCGACTCGCCCGAGGATGAGGGGCGCTTCGTGCTGGAGCGGGTGCGGGCGCTCGCCGCGGAAGGCGTGCCACACGAGGGGATGGCCGTGCTGATGCGGCTCAACTCGCGCTCGGTCGACTTCGAGGAGCTCTTCGGCGACGCCGGGATCCCGTTCCAGGGCGCGGCGCTGCTTTCTCGCGACGGCGCGCGCCAGCTGCTGAAGGGGCTGCGTGGCGCCGGCTTCGGTGCCCTCGCGGACGAGGTGAGGCGCGTTGCCCGCGAGCAGGGCCTCGCAGATCCTGTGCCGGAGGGCGTGGGTGAGCGCGAGCTTGTGCGCCAGGCGGACCTCGCGCGTCTCTGCAAGCTCGCCGAGGAGTACGACGACGGGACGCACACCGTCGCGGACTGGGTCGAGTGGCTGCGGGCGCGTTTCGACCACGGCTCCGAGGGCGGCGTCCACTTGCTCACCCTCCATCGGGCGAAGGGGCTCGAGTTCGACGCCGTCTTCCTGCCGCGCGTCGAGGAGAAGGAGCTCCCGTGCAAGCAGTCGATGCGCTTTGCAGTCGGGGTGGACGAGGAGCGGCGGTTGCTCTATGTCGGCATGACGCGCGCGAAGCGGCACCTGGCGCTGACCTGGTCGGGCAGGCCGAGCCGCTTCCTTACGGAGCTCGGCGTCGAGGCGGCGGCACGACCAAAGCCGCGGGCCGACGAGCCGAGCGATCCGTCCTACCAGGCACTGAAGCGCTGGCGCCTGCAGCGCGCGAGGACCGACGAGATCCCGGCGTACGTCGTCTTCCACAACGCGACCCTGGCGGAGATCGCCGAGCGCCGGCCGCGGTCGATCGCCGAGCTCGCCTCGGTGCCGGGGGTGGGGCCGACGAAGCTCGAGCGGTACGGGCGCGAGGTGCTCGACGCCCTAGTCGCGGGCTGAGAGGAGCAGGTCGAGCAACAGCCCGGGGTCGCGGCGGATGCGCTCGCGCTCGCCGTCTCGCTTGCGCAGGTCGAGCGCTCTCGGATCGCTGAGCGGGATCAGGCGGCCCTCGCGGATCAGCAGCTCGTCGACGCCGCCGAGCCTCCCGCCGTAGGTCGTGTAGACCGGCACGCCGAGAGCCACCGCCTCACGGTTCATCGTCCCGCCGGCCGAGACGACGAGATCGGAGCTGGCGATCAGGCTCTGCCCGTCCACGGCGCGGTCCGGCACCTGCACCGAAGGCAGGCCGAGCCCCCGCACGAAGTCGCGCTGCTCCGAGGTGCGCGGCAGGACGATCGCCTGCACCGCCTCGTTGCGGCCGAGGTGGTCGAGCACCTGCGGGAAGAGCGGGTTCGAGCGCCGGTGGTAGAGCGAGACGTCGGGCGGGGTGCGCACCACGACGAGGGTGCGAGCCGGGTCGATCGCGAACGGCGCCAACGCCGCCGGGTCCGGCTCGAAGTCGCTCAGGTAGTACTCCTCCTTCAGGCCCGGGTACTGGCGCAGCTTCGGCGGCCTGGCGCCGTAGCGCTCGAGCCGCTCGGGCGGGATCGCCTCGGGGGTGACGACGCGCGTGGCGGCCCGGCAGCCGAGCTGGTGCTGGAGCCAGGCGAACTCGTAGTCGAAGGTCGTCGCGCTCGGGATCCCGAGCCGGCGCGCCGTCAGCGTCAGCTCGTGGGAGCCGTGCGCGAGGGCGATGTCGAATTCGCGCCCGCGGGCCCAGCGCCGAAGCTCGCCCAACCGCGAGGTGAGCGAGCGAGCCTTGCCGAGCCGGGAGCGGCCGCCGTGGCGACCGAGGATCTCGGCCTTGAGCCCGTGCAGCTCGAGCAGCTGCACGGTCTGGGCGTAGTCGCGCGACGTGATCTCGATCTCCGCTCCGCGCTCCCGCAGGAGCGGCAACAATGGCCGAAAGACCAGCACGTGGGCCGGCGCGGTGATGTCGATCCAGGCCCTCACAGCCGCTCCACCACGCGGAAGCGGATCGCGTCGATCAGCGTCTCGGGCTCGATCGTGCGCTCGAAGAAGCGCTCGTGCGCGTCGTGCCAGTCCTGCACCGACTCGAAGCCCTCGCCTTCGTCGCGGGCGAACTGTAGGTCGATCTCGCCTGCTGGGAGCACGCGCACCTCCGTCACCTCGACGATCGCACGCGGTGCGCCTGTTTCGTCCTCGAGCACGAAGCGGTCGCCCGGGTTTGTGGTCGGGTCCTCCTCGAATGCGCCGTGGAGGCCGGCCGTCGCGGTCTTTGCGCCGGCCAGAACCGCCTCGACGAGGCGACGTCGCAGGTCGGTGCCGGGGTAGCCGAGCCCGAACTCCGGCAGCTCGGTCAGCGGACGAGCGCCTCCATGCGCTCGCTTGCGAGCGCCGCCGGCTCGCGCTCGACGTGCTGCTCGTGCCAGAGCGTGAAGGCGAGCAGGCCCCAGAGCTGGCGCGAGAGGTCAGCCTCCCCGGCCAGGTGTCGGTCGAGCAGCGCCGTCACCGCCTCCGGCCGGAAGAAGCCCTGGCGGCGGAGCGTCTCCACGCTCAGCGTCTCGCGCGCGAACGGCGCGAGCTCGCCGCGCAGCCAGGCGGCCGCCGGGATCGAGAAGCCGCGCTTCTTGCCCCGCACGATCCGGGTGGGGACGAGCGGGGCGACGGCTTTGCGCAGCAGGATCTTCTTGCGCAGGCCGCGGACCCGATGCCTCGCCGGCAGCGTCGCGGCGAAGTTCGTCACGGCCGGGTCGAGGTACGGGACGCGGGCCTCGAGCGAGTGGGCCATCGAGGCGCGGTCTGTCTTCACCAGCAGGTCGTCAACGAGGTAGATCCCGAGGTCGACGTCTTGTAGGCGCGCGAGCAGCTCGGCGTCCTCGGTCTCGGCGAAGCGGGCGCGGTAGAGGTCGACGGGGTCGAAGTCGTGGTGCCGGCCGGTGAGCTCGGCGCGCGCGTCGGGCGAGAAGATCTCCTTCCACGCGTGATGGCGCTCGAGCGGGGGCAGGTGCGCGGCGCGGACGAACCGCTTGGCCTTGTAATCGAAGCTCGCGCGGGCGGTCGAGGTCGGCAGGCGCTCGACGAGCGGCCGCGCCAGCCGGGCGGCGCCGCTTGCCCGCAGCGCCAGCAGGTCGGCGACGTAGGTGTAGTAGCCGCCGAAGAGCTCGTCGCCGCCCTCGCCGGAGAGCGCGACCTTCACGTCCTGTGCCGCCAGCTGCGAGACGAGGTAGGTCGGCAGCGCGGACGAGTCGGCGAACGGCTCGTCGAAGGCCTCGGCCAGCGCGGGCAGAAGCAGCGCCGCGTCGGGCCGCAGAACCAGCTCGCGATGCTGCGTGCCGTAGCGCTCGGCCACCAGACGGGCGTCGCCGAGCTCGTCGAAGGAGCGCTCCTCGAAGCCGATCGAGAACGTGCGCACGGGCTCGGAGCTCTCCTGCGCGGCCAGAGCGGCGAGCGCGGCGGAGTCGATCCCGCCGGAGAGCAGCACGCCGACCGGCACATCGGAGACGAGATGGGCTCGCACGGAGTCGCGCAACCGCGCCCGCAGCTCCTCGATCAGCTCGGCCTCGTCGTCGTCGCGCAGCTCCTCGAGGGCCGCGGGGGCGGGGCGCGCGTAGCGCTCGAGCTGCGGCCCGCCGTCCTCCCAGATCAGCAGGTGCCCGGGCGGCAGCTTGCGCGCGTCGCGGAAGATCGTCAGCGGCGCCGGGATCGAGTTGAAGGCGAGGAAGGCCTCCAGCGCGTCGAGGTCGATCTCGCCGCGGGGGAGGGCGCGCAGCTCGGAGGCGAACTCGAGCCCGTCGGAGGCCGCGCGGTAGTAGAGCGGCTTGATCCCGTAGGGGTCGCGGGCGAGCACGAGCCGGCGGCGCGTGGAGTCCCAGAGCGCGATCGCGAACATGCCCCTCAGGCGCCGCGCGAACCCGAGCCCCTCTTCTTCGTAGAGGTGGACGAGCACCTCGGTGTCGCCGTGCGTGCGAAAGCAGTGCCCGGCGCGCTCGAGCTCGGACCGCAGCTCGCGGTAGTTGTACAGCTCGCCGTTCTGCACGACGTGGATCGTCGAGTCCTCGTTCGCGATCGGCTGGTCGCCGGTCTCGAGGTCGATGATCGCGAGCCGGCGGGCCGCCAGCGCGGCCTGGCCCTCGGCGAAGATGCCGTCGCTGTCAGGCCCGCGATGGACGAGCTTGGCGCTCATCGCAGCGAGCCTGTCCGGGTCCGCAGGCGCGTTCGAGGAGACGATCCCGCAGATCCCGCACATCGCGCCTGAGTCTAGTGATCGGCTCTGACCAGGCCTCGCAGCGACTGGGCTGCGATGCGGAAACCCGTGGCGGTGAGCGTGCGCAGGTAGAGCGGCACCGAGCGGTCGGCGATCCACTCGAGGTCGTGCGCGAGCTTCTCGGCCATCGAGGTCTCGTAGCCGCGGCGCACTTGAGCGAAGCCGGTCAACCCGGGGCGGACGACCAGGCGCTGCCAGTAGGCCGGCAGCTCGGCCGCGAGCTGCTCAAAGAAGCGCGGCCGGATCGGGCGGGGGCCGACGAGGCTCATGTCCCCGCGCAGGACGTTCCAGAGCTGCGGCAGCTCATCGAGCTGCGTCGCGCGGAGCCGCTTGCCGAGCCGAGTCGTCTCCTCTCGCGTGCGTTCGACGAGCTCCGGGCCGAGGAAGGGGCCGAGCCGCTCCTCGGCTCCGCGTCGCAAGGTGCGGAACTTGAGCATCGCGAAGATGCGGCCGTCACGGCCCACACGGTGTCCCCGGTAGAAGAGCGGCCGCCCGCTCGTGAGCACGAGCGCCAGGCCGATCAGGAGGGAGAGCGGGAGCGCGACCAGCGAAAAGAGCGTGACGAAGACGATGTCGAGGATGCGGAGCTCGAGATCGACGCGGCGCTTCTGCGAGCCGCGGACGAGGATGGAGAACCGCTCCACGAACGAATCGCTCGGCCTGGGTTGCGGAGCGGCCACGCCCAGATGCTAGAGCGTCCGCACTTCTCCGTCAGCCCGTTTCCGGGGCCGATTTGCGATTGGGCGAAAAGAGTGACTCCGTGCATAATCAATCCTTATGGACACACGACAGCTGGCAGCCTTCTGCGCCGTCGTCGAGAGGAAGAGCTTCTCCCAGGCCGCGGAGCGGCTCGGGGTGACGCAACCCGCCGTCAGCCTCCAGGTTCGCTCGCTCGAGAAACGGCTCGGGCGCAAGCTGCTCGACCGCTCCGGCCGCCGCGTCGAGCCGACCGAGGCCGGGCTCGCGCTCTACCGGGGCGCACAGCGCATGCTCGTGCTCGAGGGTCAGCTGATCGAGGAGCTCGATGCGGGCGAGGACGGTGAGGTGCGAGGCACCCTCGAGGTCGGCGCCTCCACTGGGCCCGGCAGCACCGTCGTGCCGGTGCTGCTCTGCGAGTTCCAGCGCGAGAACCCGGGCGTGGCGGTCTCGCTCTCGATCTCGGACACCCAGTCGGTCGTCGACCGCGTCGCCGAGCGCGAGCTCGAGCTCGGCGTGGTCGGGGCCGCTCGCCGCCACCGGGGCGTGGTCTTCGAGCCGTTCTTCCAGGACGAGGTCGTCCTTGCGGTCCCGCCCGGGCATCGGTTCGCGGGCCGGGCGGTCTCGCTGGAGGAGCTGCGTGAGGAGCCGCTCATCGTCATGCAGGAGGGCGCGGGCGTCCGTCAGGTGATCGAGGACGAGCTTCGCCGTGCGGGCACGCGCCTGCGTGACCTCGAGCCGCGCCTCGAGCTCGGCCTGCAGGAGTCGGTCAAGTCAGCCGTCGCGGCCGGTCACGGCGTCACGTTCATCTCGCGCACCGCGATCGAGGCCGATCTGGCGGCGGGCACGCTCGATACGGCGCGCGTGAAGGGTCTCGAGCCCTCGCGCGAGATCTCGCTCGTGCGCTCCGCGGGGCGCTCGCCGACGCGCGCGGCCGAGGCGTTCCTCGAGTTCGCGCGCGAGCGGCTGTGACCGTTCGCTGGGGGCTCGACGAGCTCGGGCCGCTCCTCGAGGAGCTGGGGATCGAACGCCCATTCCTGATAGCGAGCGGGCGCTGGTCGAAGCTCGACCTTCCCTCGGTGGGCCGCTGGCAGGAGGTCCCCAGCGACCGCGTGCCGGAGATCGTCGCCGCGGCAGAAGGGTCCGACGGGTTGCTCGCCGTCGGCGGCGGGAGCGCGATCGACCTCGCCAAGGCCGTCTCCGCCGCGACCGGGCTTGCGGTCGTCTCGGTGCCGACGACCTACTCGGGTGCGGAATGGACGAGCTTCTTCGGAGTCCGCGACCCCGACCGGCGCATGAAGGGCGGCGGCAGCGGTGCGAACCTCACGGGGATCGTTTACGAGCCGACGCTGACCCTCGGTCTGGCGCGCGAGCAGAGCGGCGGAACCGCACTGAACGCTCTAGCGCACTCGGCTGAGGCGCTCTACGTGGCCGGCCGCAACCCGGAAGGCGACCGCCACGCGCTCGACGGAGCGCGCCTGATCGGCGCCTCCCTGCCGCAAGTGCTCGAGCACGGCGACGACCTCGAGGCGCGGGCGACGCTGCTCCGCGGGGCGATGGAGGCAGGCGCTGCGCTCGGGTCGGCCGGGCTTGGCCTCGGCCACGCGATGGCGCAGGCGATCGGCGGCCGCTACGGCATCGCGCACGGCGCGGCCAACGCGCTGACCCTTGCGCCCGCGTTGCGCTTCAACCAACCTGTCGCGGAGCGGGAGATTGCGCGGTTCGGGGAGGCGCTCGGCACCGACGATCCGATCGGCCGCACCCGCGAGCTCGCGCGGGCGTCGGGGTTTGAGCGGCTGCGCGACCTCGGCGTGCCGGCCGACGAGCTCGACGAGGTCGCCGAGGCGACGGCTGTTCGCGCAGGCGCCAAGGCAAACCCGCGCCCGGCCGCGCCGGCCGAGATCGCCGAGCTCCTGCGCAGCGTTTGGTAGTTCAGCAGGGCCCGAAGGCGGACGTTCCGTCCGGCCCGGCCAGATGCGAGGAGGCGCTCATCTGAGCAGTCAGCAACCAGCCTCCGACGACAAGGGGCACGAGGAGCGTAAGGATGGCAAGGCCGCGTCCCATCCCCTATTCATCGGCAGGCAGCTCCCCTTGCTCGAGCGCCCGTCGCGCCACGAACGAGAGGATCGTGACGCCCAGTTCCTCGAGGCTGTAAGCGCGAAAACGCGGCGCGAGGGGAAGCGAGCGGAGCCCGTCGAGCCCCTCCTCGCTCGGCCCCGAGGGCCGCTCGACGGCCAGCTCTAGGCCGGCTTCGCGCACCAGCCGCAGGTAGTCGGGCGACCGAAGCCGGTTCTGGTGGTGCAGCGGCGAGTTGACGACCCGCCAGGTGCGGTCGGAGAAGCGCAGGAAGTTGTAGCGAGAGAGGCTGGGGTCGAAGTATGCGTAATGGTCCTGGAGGTCGATCCGGCAGCTGAACGCTCCGCCGGGGCGCAGCAGGCGCCGGCACTCGCGAAAGATCTCGGCCAGGTCGGCTTCAGGGATGTGCTCGCAGGTGTCCGTGCTGGTGACGCAGTCGACCGACTCCGCCCTGAGGCCGGTCGCGCGCGCGTCGCATGGTGCGAGGTAAGTGATCCCGAAGCGACCCTCCAGCTCCTCCGGCGAGGCGACCGGGCCGCCGAGGGGCCGTAGGGTCCGACCGGCCTCGGCCTCGAGCTCGTCCCAGAGGCGCGCGAAGGCGGCCAGCGAGTCGTTGACGAGCTCGACCCGCACGCTCGGTCGGATGTCGACGAGCACCTGCCGCCCCACCCCGAGGGCGGCATAGGAGAGCGGGATCGCGAGGTCCCAGCCGGCGCCGAACTCGTAGAAGCAGGCCTCTGCTGCCGGAGTCCCCGGCCCGTGCTCCTCGTAGGCCCGTAGGTGCTGGAGCGCGCGCGCGAACTTGCGCCGGAAGACCGATTCGCTCGCCGGCAGCGAGCGGAGCACGTGCCGCTGGAAGACGTAGTTCAGCCGCTCGCCCTGGGGCAGGAGCCCCAGGCCGCGCTGCAGCGCCGCTTTCGCCAGCCATCGCATCGGTCGGCGAGCATAGCCCGCGGCCTCCAGATAAGTAGAGCTAATGGCTGAAATTAGGCTACGATGCGGGCATGGCGGCCGAACGGCTTTCCTTCGACGTGCTCGTGGTCGGGAGCGGAGCCTCCGGGCTCGCCGCTGCCGTCTCCGCCGAGCGCGCGGGCGTCCGCGTGGGGGTCGTGACCAAGGGCGCGCTCCAATCCTGCAACTCGGCCAAGGCGCAGGGCGGGATACAGGCCGCCTTCGGCGATGACGACTCGGCCGCCCAACACGCCGAGGACGTCTGGCAGAGCTCACACGAGACGGCCGACCGGCGCCTGGTCGAGGTGCTGACCGACGAGGCCCCGACCGCGATCCATTGGCTCGAGGAGCACGGCGTCGAGTTCACGCACGAGAACGGCGGGTACCGGCTCGCCCGCTGCGGCGGCGCCACGCGCAAGCGCCTCCTCCAGGTGGGCGACCGCACCGGTCACGCGATCACGACGGCGCTGCGGGACTCATTTCAGGCCTCGAGTGGCGAGGCGCTCCCGAACTGCCCACTTGTCTCGCTCGAGCCGGCCGAGAACGGCTGGGCCGCGACCTGCCGGCGTAAGAACGGCGAGGAGCAGGTGATCGACGCCGGCGCGGTCGTGCTCGCCGCGGGCGGCCGCTGCTACCGCGAGGCCGAGGAGCGCCGCGAGCTCTCGACGAACCATCCCGGAGCGACCGGCGAGGTGACTCGGATCGCGCTCGAGCTCGGTGCGGAGAGCCGCGACCTCGACGCTCTTCAGTACCACCCGAACGGAGGCGCTTGGCCGCCGACGATGCAGGGTTATTCGATCCCGGAGACCACGCGCGCCTACGGCGCGACCCTGCTCAACTCGAGGGGCGAGGAGTTCACCGATCCGCTCGGCCCGCGCGACGCGGTCTCGCAGGCGATCTTCGACGAGGTCGACTCGGGCCGCGGCGTCGAGACCCCCGACGGGCGGCCCGCTGTGCTGCTCGACACGACTCGGATCCCGGTCGAGGACGCGGAGATCTCGCTCCCGTACATGCTGCGCCGCTACCGTTCGGCCGGCATCGACCCGCTCCGGGAGCAAATCCTGACGTACCCCGTCCTTCACTACCAGAACGGAGGGCTCGTGATCGACGAGCGAGCAGAGACGACCCTTCCGGGCCTCTTCGCCTGCGGCGAGATCGCCGGCGGCACCCACGGGCGCAACCGGATGATGGGGAACTCCCTACTCGAGTGCACGGTCTTCGGCCGCCGCGCGGGCAGAGCGGCTGCGGAGAGAGCGGCAGCATGACCGGGATCAGGTTCGACGACCGAGTGGCACTCGTGACCGGCGCGGGTCGCGGTCTTGGAGCTGCGTATGCGCGCGCGTTGGCAGCGCGCGGTGCAGCCGTCATCGTCCACGACGCGGGGGTCGAGCAGGACGGAAGCGGCGGCGACCGCGGCGTAGCAGATGCGGTCGTCATGGAGATCAAGGCTGCGGGAGGGCGCGCCATTGCGTCCTACGAGAATCTCGAGGACGAGGATCCCGGCCGCCTGCTTGTCGAGCTGGCGGTCGAGCGCTTCGGACGGCTCGACGTCCTGATCCAGAACGCTGGCCTCGTCATCTGGGAGGAGCTCGAGGTGGCCGACAGGAGCTGGGAGCGAATGAGGCGCGTGAGCGTCGACGCGCCTTTCCACATCACGCGCGCTGCCTTCCCGGTCATGAAGGAGCAGGGCTATGGGCGGTTCGTCTTCACGACATCCGGCCGTGCAATGGCGCTCGAGCGGACACGTCCTGGGCTCGCCGCCTATGCCGTCGGCAAGATGGCGCACTTCGCGCTAATGATCGTCACCGCTGCCGAAGGTGAGTCGCACGGAATCCTGGCAAACGCGATCTCTCCTGCGGCCGCCACCCGCGTACTCGTGCGGGAGGTCGCTCCAGGAGAGCTCGAGCCCGACCAGGTCGTACCCGGCATTCTCCTACTCGCTTCCGAGCAGTGCACGTTCTCGGGGAAGGTGCTTGAAGCCGCAGGCGGGGAGTTCGACATTGCCTCGTGGGCCTCCAGCGAGGGAATCGACCTTGGCCGTACTCCGGTCGAGCCCGAGCTCATCGCGGAGCGCTGGGCAGAGATCGAGCGACTGGTGCACGCGTGAACGTCGTCGCGACCGATATGCGACAGGCGGTCGAGGACGCTGCCGCGCATCTCTACGTCTGGGCGCTGAAGGACATCCCGCAGGATCTGCGGGACGCGCTCGTCGAGGCGGCCGGCCGCGAGACCTCGGTCCCCGGGCGGCGCGTGCTCGACACGATCGTCAAGAACGTCCAGGTCGCCGACGACGAGAGCAACCTCGTCTGCCAGGACACGGGAATCGCGGTCTACACCTGCCGCGTCGGCGAGCACTTCCCGCTCCACCCGGCGAAGATCTACGAGGCGCTTAAGGCCGGCACCGAGCGCGCGACCCTCGAGCACCCGCTGCGCTCGAACGCCGTGCACACGATCACGCGTGAGAACACCGGGCCGAACACCGGCTACCGGCTCCCGATCGTGCACTGGGAGTTCATCGCCGACTGGGACGGGCTCGACGTCAAGTGCGTGCCGAAGGGCTCCGGCTCCGAGAACATGAGCTTCCTCAAGATGTGCGTTCCCGCCGACGGCGTGAGGGGGATCAAGGAGTTCGTCCTCTCGTCGATCGTCGACGCCGGCGGCAAGCCCTGCCCGCCGGGGATCGTCGGCGTCGGGATCGGCGGCTCCGCCGACTACGCGATGTACCTCGCCAAGGAGGCGATCGCGCGCCCGATCGGCACGCGCAACGCCGACCCGCACGTGGCGAAGCTCGAGGAAGAGCTGTACGGGCTGCTGAACGAGACCGGCATCGGGCCGATGGGGCTCGGGGGCGACGTGACCGTCCTCAACTGCCACATCGAGCACGCCGACACGCATATGACGCTCAACCCCGTCGCCGTCAACTACCAGTGCTGGGCGGCCAGGCGCGCCTCCGCGCACGTCTCCGCCGACGGCTCCATCGACTTCGACCGGGAGGCCTGATGCCAAGTAACAGTCTGTTACTTGTCCGGACGGCCCCGGCGAGCCTTCCGAGTAGCCGTATTTGCGGCCCCTTTGTCTTTCTTTGTAACAGTCTGTTACTTGGAGCGGGTGCGGGTCGTGGCTAGTCACGAGGTCACCTTCCCGATTACCGACGAGGCCGAGATCCTCAAGCTCCGCGCGGGCGACGAGGTCGTCGTCCAGGGCCACATCATCGGCATCCGCGACCGCACCCAGATTCGCATCTTCGACCAGGGCGTCGAGCCGCCGATGGACCTCTCCGGCGCCTTCCTGCTCCACACCGCGCCGGGCGTGCGCAAACTCGACGAAGGCGACGCTCGCGGCGCCGACTCTCAGGAACTGCGGGTTTCGCCCGCGGTTCCGTCTGAAATGACCGGTCGACCCGTTACGAACACCAACCCCGCGATCTCGACCGCAAAGTACGAGAAGGTCTGCATCGGCACGACCACGAGTGCGCGGATGGTGCGCTTCACCGAGCCGCTCGGCACGCAGTACGGCGTGCGTGCGATCTGCGGCAAGGGCGGCTTCCCCGACGAGGCGATCGAGCCGATGCAGCGCTTGAAGATGGTCTACTTCGCGATCGTCGGCGGTGCGGCCGCGCTCGAGACGACCCAGATCGAGGAGATCGAGGAGGTCGCCTGGGAGGAGCTCATGCCCGAGTGTCTCTGGAAGTTTCGCGTCAAGGACTTCGGGCCGCTCACGGTCGGCATCGATGCCCACGGCAACTCGCTCTACCATGACGTCCAGACCGCCGCGACGAAGAAGCTGGAGGAGCTCTTTGCCCGGCTCTGAGTTCCTCGACCTGCGCCGGGACGGCGGCCTGACCCACGTGATCGACAAAGGCCTCGGCCCACGCGCGTGGGAGGACGTTCTCGAGACGAGCGGGGACTTCATCGACATCGTCAAGCTCGGCTGGGGCACCGCCTACGTGACGCCCAACCTCCAGCGCAAGCTCGAAGTCCTGCGCGACAAGCCGGTCGTCCTCGGCGGCACGTTCTTCGAGGTCGTGTTCGCCCAGGGCAGGCTCGACGACTACAAGCGCTGGCTCGGCGAGCTCGGGCTCACCCACGTTGAGATCTCGGACGGCGTGATCGACCTGCCGCGCGAGCGCAAGCTCGAGCTGATAGCCGACTTCGCGCGCGACTTCACCGTCCTCTCCGAGGTCGGCTCCAAGGACGCGGAGGCCATCTTCGCCCCCTACCAGTGGGTCGAGTGGATCAAGGCCGAGCTCCAGGCGGGCGCGTGGAAGGTGATCACCGAGGGTCGCGAGGGTGGCACCGCCGGGATCTACCGCCCGACCGGCGAGATGCGCACCGGCCTCGTCGACGAGATCGCGCACGAGGTGGACGTCGCCGACCTGATCTTCGAGGCGCCGTCCAAGGTCTCGCAGGCGTGGTTCGTCAAGCAGTTCGGCCCCGCAGTCAATCTCGGCAACATTCCGCCCGACGAGGTGATTCCCCTGGAGACGCTGCGCCTCGGGCTCCGCGCCGACACCCTCAAGGAGGTGCTGCTCGGTGACGAGCGCCCCGCCCCTGCCTGAGCTCGACTTCGAGGCCATGAGCGCGGAGGACGCGCTCCGCTGGGCCTACGAGGAGTTCGGCGACCGCCTTTGCCTCACCTGCTCGTGGCAGAAGCAGTCGTCGGTGCTCGTGCACATGGTCTCCGAGCTCGGACTCGACATCCCGGTGATCGAGCTCGACACGCACCTGTTCTTCCGAGAGAGCTACGAGACGCGCGACCGTCTGGCGGAGCGCTACGGCCTGCGCCTGCTGCCGCCGCCCGAGGTGATCACGGTCGCCCAGCAACACCGCGAGGAGGGCCCGAACCTCTGGGAGACCGACCCCGACCGCTGCTGTCACGTCCGCAAGGTCGAGCCGCTGCTGCAGGCGCTCGAGCCGTACGAGGCGTGGATCTCCGGGATCCGCCGCGACCAGTCGCCGAGCCGCGCGAAGACGCCCAAGGTGCAGTGGTCGGAGCGGTACGGGGTCTGGAAGCTGCACCCGCTCGCAGACTGGGACGAGAAGCGGGTCTGGGCCTACATCACCGTCAACGAGATCCCGTACAACCCGCTCCACGACGTGGGCTTCCGCTCGATCGGGTGCATTCCGTGCACCCGGCCGACGAGCCCGGAGGAAGAGGAGCGCGCCGGCCGCTGGGCAGGGTCGGACAAGCTCGAATGCGGCATTCACGTCGAAACCCCACTAGGAGGCACATGACCGACCACATCTACGCCGCCGAGCACCCGGAAACCACTCACGTCCGGCCCGGCGGCTTCACGCTCTGGTTCACCGGGCTCTCCGGCTCGGGCAAGACCACGATCGCGCACCTCGTAGGGCCCGAGCTCGACCGGCGCGGCCTGGTTGTCGAGTACCTCGACGGCGACACCGTCCGCACGCACCTCTCGAAGGGCCTCGGCTTCTCGAAGGAGGACCGCGACACCCACATCGAGCGCGTCGGCTGGGTCGCCTCGCGGCTGACACGCCAGGGCGGCGCCGTGATCGCCGCCGCGATCTCTCCGTACGAGGAGACCCGCCGGCACGCGCGCGAGCGCATCGGGGAAGTCGGCACCTTCGTCGAGGTCTACGTCAAGGCCTCGGTGGACGAGTGCGCGAATCGCGACGTGAAGGGCCTCTACGAGAAGGCGTTCAAGGGCGAGATCAAGGAGTTCACCGGCGTCTCCGACCCGTACGAGGAGCCGTCGAGCCCGGAGCTCGTGATCGACACGGAGGAGCACGAGCCGGAGGAGAGTGCGGCGCTCGTCGTCGCGAAGCTCGAGGAGCTCGGGCTCGTCCCGAGCGGGGTGACCGCGTGACTGTCGTCGAGACCACGCACCTGATCGAGCCGCACGGCGGCAAGCTCGTCGACCGCACCGGTCCCCGGCCCGACGGGATCGAGCGGCTCGAGCACATCGCGCTCACCTCGCGGGAGCTCTCCGACCTGGACATGCTTGCGAGCGGCGCGCTCTCGCCGCTCGAGGGGTTCATGAACCGCCACGACTACGAGCGCGTGGTCGAGGAGATGCGGCTCGCGCGCGGCCTGCCGTGGGCGCTGCCGGTCTGCCTCGCCGTCGATCGCGCCCCGGACGGGGAGCAGGTCGTGCTCACCGACGAGACCGGCACGCCGCTGGCGATGCTCGAGGTGGACGAGGCCTACGAGTACGACAAGGAGCGCGAGGCGGAGCGCTGCTTCCGCACCATCGACGACGATCACCCGGGCGTGGCGCGGCTCTACCAGCAGAAGCCGCTCTACCTCGCCGGGCGCGTGACCGTCTTCGAGCGGGCGGAGCCGTCGTTCCCGGAGCTCGCGCTGGATCCCGCAGCGACGCGCGCGACGTTCTCAGAGCGAGGCTGGCGCCGGGTCGTCGGCTTCCAGACGCGCAACCCGATCCACCGGGCGCACGAGTACCTGACCAAGGGGGCGCTTGAGACCGTGGACGGCCTGCTGATCCACCCGCTCGTCGGCGAGACGAAGTCCGACGACGTTCCGGCCGCGACCCGCGTCGACTGCTATCGCATCCTCGTCGACAACTACTACCCGGCCGACCGTGTGCTCGTGGCCGCCTTCCCCGCGGCGATGCGCTATGCGGGCCCGCGCGAGGCGATCTGGCATGCGATCTGCCGCAAGAACTACGGCTGCTCGCACTTCATCGTCGGCCGCGACCACGCGGGCGTTGGCGACTACTACGGCACCTACGACGCGCAGCTGATCTTCGACGAGTTCGAGCCGCACGAGCTGGGGATCGAGCCGATGTTCTTCGAGCACGCCTTCTTCTGCCGCGTCTGCGGCTCGATGGCAACGCCGAAGACCTGCCCGCACGGCGGCGACGACCACGTCTTCCTCTCGGGGACGAAGGTGCGCGAGCTGCTCGCCAACGGCGATCTGCCGCCGGTAGAGTTCACGAGGCCCGAGGTCGCGGAGGTCTTGATCCAGGCTTATCGCGCCTCGTAGCGCGCCGTGACCTGGCAGTTCACGCTCAGCGGGTTCCTGATCGGGGCCCTCGTCGGTATGACCGGGATGGGCGGTGGCTCGTTGCTGACGCCGATCCTGGTCATCTTCTTCGGCTTCAAGCCGACCCTTGCGGTCGGCACCGACATCCTCCACGGCGCGATCTTCAAGAGCTTCGGCGCCGTGCGGCACCGGCGCCTCGGCACAGTGCATGCGCACCTCGTGCTCTGGATGTTCCTCGGCTCGGGGCCTATGTCGCTGCTGGGCGTGGCGGTCGCGACCTGGCTGAGTCACCACTACGGCGCCGCCGAGTCGATCGAGGCCTACGCGGTCGGGGTCGCGCTGATGGTGGGCGGGCTCGGGCTCGTGGCCAAGACGTTCATCCGCGGCGGCATGCAGCCGAGCGATGCCCCGTTTCTGCTTACGCGCCGCGACCGCATCATCGCCGTCTCGCTCGGAGCGACCTGCGGCTTCGTGGTCGGTCTGACCTCGGTCGGCAGCGGGACGTTCTTCGGCCTGATCATGGTGCTCGTCTTCCCGCTCACGGTCGCCAAGATTGTCGGCACCGACATCTTCCAGGCGGCGCTCCTTCTCTGGGTCGCGGGCTTCGGCCACCTCGTCGCCGGCAACGTCGACCTGCACACGATGTTCTGGCTGCTGACCGGCTCGATCCCCGGGGTGCTGCTCAGCAGTCACTTCACGCTCAAGGTGCCCGAGCGGGGGCTCCGCCTCGCCCTGGCGACGGTGCTGATGCTGAGCGGGATCAAGCTGGTCGACTTCGCCGGCGCCGACTGGGTGATCGCCGCGGGCGCGCTGGCGGCGGGAATCGCCTTCGCCGCCTGGGGTCTAGCAAGGCGCCTGGGTCGCGCGCGACCCGAGACTGTGTCCTGAGGCCGGCGGTCTGATCAGCACCACTTGGCGGCTCGAAGGGGGTTCGGACTAGACTCGCCAGCCCGTGGCGCGCATCCTGCCGACGCTGCTCGTCCTGGCTCTCCTCGGCTGCACTGCCGCGGCTTTCGCGGTCACCGAGGGCCTGAAGCTCGAGAAGAGCCCGATCGGCGGCACCAAGGTCGGCAAGACGCTCGCGCCCGTGTGCGGCTGCGACAGAGACCAGCTCCCGATCGCGTTCTTCCTACGCAAGCGCGACCGCGTGACCGTGGCGATCGTCAACGGAAACGGCGAGGTCGTCCGCACGCTGAGCACGCGCAACGCGCGCCGGGGCACGCAGCAGTTCATCTGGAACGGCCGCGGCTCCTCGGGGCGACTCGTCGCGGACGGCATCTACCGGCCCCGCGTCCACCTGGCGCGAGAGCACCGGACGATCGTTCTCCCGAACTCGATTCGCGTCGACCAGACGGCGCCGCTGATCAGGCTCGACTCGGTCTCCCCGCGTGTGTTCTCTCCCGACGGCGACTTCCGGCGCGAGTTCGTGCGCCTCCACTACCGGACGAGCGAGAAGGCGCGGGCAGTCCTCTACCTGAACGGCGACCGCCGCACGCTGACCAAGCGCTACGTCCGGGCGGGCAAGCTCGACTGGGGCGGCAGGGCGGCGCGAAAGCTCGCGGCCGGGACGTACCGCGTCCAGCTGCGCGCAATCGACCTGGCAGGGAACCTCTCGAAGCCGACGCGGGCGTTCGTGGTCCGCGTCCGCTACATCGAAGTGCGGCCCCACGTCCTGCAGGCCAAGAGCGGCGCGCGCATCGGCTTCCGGATCGTTACGGACGCGCAGCGCTACAGCTGGCATTTCGGAAGCGTGCACCGGATCGGACACGGTTCCCCCCTGGTCTTCCGCGCCGGACCGCCGGGACTTTACGTCTTGCGTGTTGCGGCCAACGGACACGTTGCGCGCGCCGTCGTGACGGTGACGCCGTGACCGCCGAGCTAGCCCGGGCCGGCGGTGTGCTCGGCGCAGTCGGTCTGGCCGTCCTGATCGTAGCGCCGGCCCGGCTGCAGCGCCTGGCGGGGCTCGGGGCCTGGGCGCTCGGCGCGTTGCTACTGGCGGTTTACCTTGCTCCTGATGGACATCGGCCGCTTCTGGCCGCAGCCGCGGTGCTGGGGCTGGCGCTCGCGGCCGGCCTCGCCGCAATCTTCCGCCGCTGGCCGTGGCTGCTACCGCTCGTGACGCTCGCCTGCGTGCCCGCCCGGATCCACGTCACTGTCGGCTCGACCGAGGCGAACCTGCTCGTGCCGCTCTACGGGGTGGTCGCCGCGGCCGCCTTCCTGCTTGCCTGGGACCTGTGGCACGCTACGCGTCCTGCAATCACGCGGGAGCTCGCCGTGGTCTCCTGGCCGCTCGCCGCCTTTGCTGCCTGGGCGGGTTTCTCGATCCTCTGGACCGGCGACCTGCGGCAAGGGGCGATCGACCTGCTCTTCTTCTACCTTCCCTTCGGCCTGCTGGCCGTCTCGCTCGCCCGGCTCGAATGGCACCGGCTCTGGGCGCTCGTGCTGCTCGCCGAGGTGACGGCGATGGCGCTCGTGTTCGCGGCGATCGGGATCTACCAGTACGAGACGCGGGACATCTTCTGGAATCCGAAGGTCGAGATCAGCAACGCCTACGCGCCGTTCTACCGCGTCAACTCCGTCTTTTGGGATCCTTCGATCTACGGGCGCTTCCTCGTCGTCGCGATCCTTGCCTGCCTCGTCGCCGTCCTCTTCGGCCGCGACCGGCGCCTGCTGATCGGCGGCACCGTCGCGATCGCGGCGATCTGGGCGGGACTCTTCTTCTCCTACTCGCAGTCGAGCTTCGCGGCGCTCGTCGTCGGCGTCGTGCTCGCCTCGATCTTCGCCTGGGGCCGGCGCGGGGTCGCGATCGCGGCGGTAGCGGCGGTGGTCGTCGCGGTCGGAGCTCTCGCCGTGCCCAATGTGCGCCACGACGTCTTCGGCAACGGCCGTGGGCTGAACAGCGCCTCGGGCGGCCGTGGGAAGCTGGTTCGCAAGGGAGCCGAGCTCGCCGTGCACCATCCCGTCGCAGGCGTAGGGGTCGGCGGCTTCAAGCGCGCCTACGCGCAGCTCACCCACCTGAAGGGCCGCGAGCCCAAGGCCGCCGCCTCGCACAACACGCCTGTCACCGTCGCTGCGGAGACCGGCCTGCCGGGCCTGGCGCTCTACGCCTGGTTCCTCGTGAGCGGGCTCCTGCTCGCCTTCCGCCGCTTCGCGCGCGACCTGCCGGGCCTGACCGCGCTCGTCTGCGGGCTCGTCTTCGCCTCGATCGCGGTGCACAGCCTCTTCTACAACGCGTTCTTCGAGGACCCGACGGCCTGGGCGGTACTCGGGCTGGCGGCGGTTGCGGCGCGGCAGCCCAAGGCACCGATTGCGGTGCCGTCCTCAGGGGGCGCGGGCTCCGCCCATGCCCCCGTCGGAACTGACCGGTCGACGCGCTTGAGGTCTCTCCTGAACCGTTTCTCAGCGGGCGGCCGAGACGAGCCCCCGCAACCGGCGCAGCTCGACCGGGAGGTAGAACCCGAGCGGGAGCAGGATCAGCGGGTAGACGGCGCTCAGCAGGACGGCGCCGGCCAGCGGGACATCGAGCGTCTTCCCGAGCACCGTTAGGGCGACCGCCGCCGCGACCACGAGCGCGATCCGTCGCCACTGGTACGCGACCGGGAAGACCTGCTGCGCGCGCACGGTCATGCCGAGGAACATGACCACGTACGCGACGAGCGTTGCGGTCGCGGCACCCATCATCCCGTACGGCGGGATCAATGCGAAACAGAGCCCGACGTTGACTGCCGCCGCGATCCCGGTCACGACCCAGTTGAATTGCGTCTGCTTCGCCCGGCCGATCCCGATCGCCATCACGTTGAACGCGATGAAGGCGGTTCCGCCGAAGACGAGCAGCGGCACCACCCGGGCACCGGGGTAGAAGGCGGGCCTCGTCAGCAGGCGCACGATCCAGGGCGCGAGCAGCGAGAGCGTCAGCGAGAGCCAGCAGGAGACGAAGAGCACATAGGTGAGGACGAACGCGTAGGTGCGCTTGGCTTCGTCGTCCGCCTTGATCGAGTAGGCGAACGCCGGCCAGGCGGTGCGCAGCGCGATCAGCAGGAGTAGGATCGCGGTCGAGACGCGCACGCCGACCGAATAGAGCCCGACCTCGGCTGCGCTCTTCAGCTTGAGCAGGAAGAAGCGGTCGGCAAAGTCGATCGCCCAGAGTGCGAGCCCCGAGGGCACGAGCGGGAGCCCGAAGCGCTGCATCTCTCGGAAGAGCGGGCGGTCGAACTCGAGCCCCAGCTGGTAGCGCCTGTAGGCGAGCAGCACGAAGTAGACCGCGAGCGTGCCGGTGAAGTTGCCGATCAGCACTCCGAGCGCTCCCTCGTGCCAGACGGCGACGAGCAGGATCGTCGCGGCCACCGTGATCAGCACGTTGGCGAGCGTCGCCGCCACATAAGCGACCGAGCGCTCCTCGACGCGGAAGAGGGAGGTCAGCTGCTCGTAGTTCATCTGGGCCCAGAGGAGGACGAAGGCGGCGCGGACCAGATCCGCGTGCGAGTGGGTCGAGAAGAGCGCCTCGGAGATCTGCCCGGCTAGCACCCAGCCGGCGAGCAGGCCGGCGGTGGCCATTGTCATCGTGAACCAGAAGGAGGTGCGCACCACCCGGATCCGCCCGCGCTCGTCCTCCGCGTCGAAGTAGAAGCGGAAGAACGCCATCGAGATCCCCGCGCGTAGCACGATCACGAGCACGACCGAGAGCGCGATCAGCGTGTCCACGGCGCCCAGCTCGCTGCGCGTCAGGTAGCGCGTCACGACCGGCAGGAGGAAGACGCCGATCAGCCGGGAGACCACGGCGCCCAGGCCGTAGATGGCGGAGTGCTTGGCCAGGCGGCCGAGTTGCTGCGCGATCATGGCCTCAGTTTGCTCGAATCGCACGCCGGTAGACTCCGCCATCGTGGCTCTGAGCGGGAAAAAGATCTTCATGACGGGCGGCGCAGGTTTTATCGGCACTTCCCTCGCGCGGCGGCTCGTCGAGGAGAACGAGATCGTGATCCTCGACAACTTGCACCGCGACTCCCTCACCGGCACCGACCTGGCGGAGCACCCGAACCTGCGCTTCGTTCAGGGCGACGTGCTCGACCTCCCGCTCGTGCGCGAGCTCTCGGCGCGCGCCACGCACGTCGTGCACATGGCCGCGATCGCCGGCGTCGACAAGGTGCTGGAGAGCCCCGTCCGCACGATGCGCGTCAACCTGATCGGCACCTACAACGTGCTCGAAGCCGCACACGAGGCCGGCACGATCGAGCGGTTGGTCGACTTCTCGACGAGCGAGGTCTTCGGCACGCACGCGTACAAGGTCGAGGAGACGCACGTCACCTCGCAGGGCTCGGTCGGCGAGGCGCGCTGGACCTACGCGGTCTCGAAGCTCGCGGGCGAGTACCTCGCGCACTCGTACTTCGATGAGTTTGCGCTGCCGGCGTGCTCTGTGCGGCCGTTCAACATCTATGGGCCCGGCCAGATCGGCAGCGGCGCCATTCACCACTTCACTGTCCGGGCGCTCGCCAACGAGGAGATCGTGATCCACGGCGACGGCTCGCAGATCCGGGCCTGGTGCTACGTGGACGACATCGTCGAAGCGCTGCTCATGATCCTCGAGCGCGAGGAGGCGGTGGGGCAGGTCTTCAACGTGGGCAACGCGCGCTCGGTCGTGACCGTGTTCGACCTGGCGGCCAGAATCAAGCGCCTCGCGGGCTCGGACTCGGAGATCGTCTTCAAGCCGCTCCACTACACCGACGTGGAGATGCGCATCCCGAACGTGGACAAGGCGCGCAAGCAGCTCGGCTGGGAGCCGCAGGTCGACCTCGACGACGGCCTCGAACGGACGATCGCGTGGTACCGGGAGCGGCAGCCCGTGCAGAGCCTGGCCTCTAGAGCGTGAGACGACGCTCGCGTCGTCTCCTTCAGGTCGGGCGGGCTTTGCCAGCGCGACCGTCTGAAATGACCGGTCGAGCCGCGCTTCGTCAGAAGCTTGCGCTCTAGGCTCGCGCTCGTCGCGGCGGCCGCTCTGGTCGTCGCGGTCGTTCCGGGGGCGGCGGCGCGGTCGGAGCCGGGGTTGCGCCTCCTCGGGGTCTCGTCGCCGGTGATCAGCCCCAACAGCAACGGCGTCAACGACACGCTGCGGGTGCACGTGGCGGCGCCGGCCGGGTCGGTGCTCGGCCTGCGCGCCTATGTCTGGGGCGGTCGCCTCTCCGGCTGGAAGCGGATCAGAACCGGCGTGACCGTCTCGGGGGGAACGACCATCTCCTGGGACGGCACCACCTCGACCGGCCATCCGCTCCGTGACGGCTCCTACCTAGTAACAGTCTGTTACAAGGATTCCGGGCGGCTGCTGCCCGCACAGGGGGTGGCGCGGCCGGGAGCCGCGGAGGCCAGCGTCCGCCGTCCGCCGTGGCGGCGCACGGGCTGCCTCGCCCGGCCAAGGGTCGTGCGGATCGAGCGGCTGACGGCGATGGTCGACTCGGCCGCGAGCTACCAGCCCGGCTCGCGACCGCCGCTGGTCGTTTCGGCCGACGAGGGTCGCGCGCAGGTGGAGCTGCAGCAGGACTGCTCGGGCCGGCGGTTCCCTGGGCAAGACCTTCCCGCGGGCCTCGCACCCGGCCTCTACCATTACGTGGCGACCGACCCGCAGGGCGATGAGTTCCGGGCGCCGGTCGTCGTTCGTGCCGGCCGCCCGCTCGAGAAGCCGCTGCCCCACACGGCTCTCGTCGTCTGGCCGTACCTGACGTGGCGGGCCTACAACGCCTATGACGTCGACCTCGACGGCCGCCCGGACAGCTGGTACCAGTTCTGGCGCCAGCGGCGGGTCTCGCTGGTCGGGGCAATCCTGCCCAACGGCGTCGAGGACGACCATGAGGCGGCGCGACCCTTCTCACGATGGCTCTGCTCCGGCGGCAAGCGCGTGCAGAGCATCACCGACGTCGAGCTGCGCCGCCTCCCGCTGGACACCCTGCGCCGCTACTCGGCGATCGTCTTCCCGGGCCACACCGAGTACTACGAGCCTGAGACGTACGACCTGCTGCGCCGTTACCGCGACCGGGGCGGCAACCTCGTCTTCCTGCAGGCGAACCCGTTCTACCGGCAGGTGCGACTCGACCGCGAGCACAACGCCGTCGTGATGACCGACTACGACGCGCGCGAGGGGCGCTCCGACTTCGCACTGACTGGGGTGGGTTACGACGGTTGCTGCTTCCCACGGGCGCGGGCGGCACCCTACGCGGCCGCGACGGGCCGCGACTACGAGCGGGTGCGTTGGCTCTTCCGCGGCACGGGGATCGGGCCGGGCGAGCTCTTTGGGCTGGCGGCCTCGGAGAGCGACCGGATCGACCCGGGACTGACCCCGCGCGACCACGTGGTCGCCGCGCAGGCGGTGATCGAGGGCAAGCACGGGGTGATCAACGCGGCGATGGTCTGGTCGCGCGCGGGCCGCGGCTCCTCGTTCGCGACCGGCAACTACACGTTTCTGCGCATGGGGCGGGGGCTCACAAACAAGCTCCTGGACAACGTATGGCGCAAGCTCGTCGGGTAGGCCTGCTCGCCTGCGTGGCGCTGCTCGGCGGCTGCGGCGGCTCGTCGGCACCGAAGCCGCCGCACGGTGGGGCGGTGCTGCGGCTCTCGCTCCCGCTGGTACCGACCACACTCGATCCCGCCCGCGTGGCGGACCTGCCCTCACTCAACGTGGCACACGAGCTCTATGCAGGGCTGACTCGCTTCTCGGGCCCGGGGGTCGCGCCGGACCTCGCCGAATCGTGGGAGCCGAGCGAAAACGGGCTCGTCTGGACCTTCCACCTGCGCAAAGGCCTCCGTTGGAGCAACGAAGTCCCGATCACCGCCGAGGACTTCCGCCGCTCCTGGTTGCGCGCGCTCGCTCCCCGGACGAATTCCGCCTACGCACGCGCCGAGATGCAGAACATCCGCGGCGCCCGCCGCTACCGCGTCACCGGCTCCGGCGAGGTGGGCGTCGAGGCCGTGGACGACCGCACGCTGCGCGTGACCCTGCAGCATCCGGTGCCGTGGCTGGACGAGCAGGTGGCCTGGCCCGTCTTCTTTCCAGTGCCGAAGAGCGGGACCGCTACGAGCGGCCCGTTCCGTCTCGCCTCGCGCGGCAAACGGCGCCTCGTGCTCGAGCGGAACCTCAACTACTGGAACGTCGAGGCCGTGAAGCCGAGGCGGATCGTGCTGACGACGTTCCCGCCTGCTGGCGACGGGATCTTGCCCTTTAGCCTCGCGGCTCCCGGCATTCCCTGGATTCAATCGGCGAATGCCCCGCCGGCCGGATTCGGCAGGCGGCTCCCGACGCTCTCGGTGGGGCTCTTGTGGCTTGCGACGCGCCGCGGCCCGCTCGCCGATCCCGCGACTCGGCGGACCCTCGCTGCCGTTCTCGACCGGAGGATTCTGGCAGCAGAGGCCGCCGAGCGACCCGTCCGGACCGTCGTTCCGCCGGCCATGCCAGGAGCCTCACGGCTCAAAATTCCCCCGGCCGGTTACCGGGTCGAAACCGGACCGCTCGAGCTGACGCTGGCGTACACGCCGGAAGATGTCCGGGCGGCCAACCTTCCATCACAGATCCAGAGCCAGCTTGCCCGCCGTGACATTCGGGTGACGTTACTGCCGGTCTCGTTTCGCAGGCTCCTAGGGCTCGCCGGCCCACCGCCGAAGGTCGATCTCGTGCTGCTCGGCTGGAGCTCGGAGTTCTTCGATGAGTACAACATCCTCGACCTCTTCCCCTGTGCGAGCGCCTTCAACGTCGCGCAGTGGTGCGACCGTTCATACGACCGCCTAATGCATCGCGCGGTCCGGGCGCTTGACGATGATGAGCGGTGGGCGATCGAGCGGACGCTCGTACAGAAGGTCCAGGACGCCGTGCCGGCAATCCCCCTCTACTCCGCTAGCGAGTACGTGCAGCTGCGGAACGGCTTGCACGGGTTTCGCTGGTCGCCGATCGGCTTCTACGAACTGCTGGGGATGACCCGCTCGTAGATCTCGAGGACGCGCCGGGCGACACTCGTGTGCGCGTGCACGAGTTCGGCGTACTCGCGGCTGCGGCGACCGAGCTCCGGCAGGGACTCGCGCACCTCGACGAGCCCGGCGAGCACGTCCTCGAGATTCCGTTCGTCCGCGCGCACGAGCGGCAGCTCCCGCCCGAAGGCCACCTCGGTCTCCGCGGCCGCCTCCTCGTCCAGGTGGACGACGACCGGCTTCGCCAGCGCCATCGACTCGATCGCGAACATGCCGTACCAGCCGATCCTGAGCTGGTCGACGATCACATCGGCGGCTGCATAGCGCAGCCGCGCCTCCCTGTTTGGGATGCCCTCGATCAGGTCGAGCTCGATTGGCGCGCCGCGCTCCTGCAGCCTCTCGATCGCGGCGATCACCGCCTCGGTGCCCTTCACCGCACGCTTGCTCGGCGCGTGGGCGACCCGCATGGCCCCGCCGGGCTCGGCAGGCGCCGGCTTCCAGTCGCGCAGCACGATCGCCGGCGGCACGACGTCGTACTCGGGCCAGGGGCCGCGCGGAGCCAGCCGCCGGGTTAGGTAGCTGCCGACGATCACGGCGCCGGCCCGCCGGAGGTAGCCCACCTCCGAGGCGCTCCGCCCGCGCAAGTCGGAGCCCCAAGACTGGAAGACGATTCCCTTGCGCGCGGCGCGCAGCACCGGCAGCGTGATCCGCCGCGGCGCCAGTGTCAGGCCCGCGTGGAAATGGAAGACGTCATACCGCGGCAGCGCCCCGGCCAGCGCGCGCAGCTGCCTGGGCAGGTTGAACGGGACCGAGCTCAGGCGGCTCGTGTCGCGCAGCTCCAGGTTCACGTCGAAGCCGCGCTCGAAGGGCCGCTCGTTGAAGACGAGCAGCGTGCTGTCCACGCCGAGCTCGCGCAGTCCCTCGGAGATCGCGCCAGGCCCGCCGGCTACGTTGACCGGGGAGTGGAGGGCCCTCACAGCCGCGCCTTCTGACGGAGCGCGCATCGACTGGTCGTTTCAGACGAGGGCGCTCTCGACGGCGATCTCCACGTCGAGCGCCTCGAGCGCGCGTTCGGTGCGTGCGTCGAGCTCGTTCTCGTCGGGCGCGCTCAGGAGCAGGTAGCCGAGCCGCTCGGCGCCGGAGATCAGCGGCGGCAGCGTCATCCCTTCGCGCCAGTAGAAACCAGCCTCGTGAACGCCCTCGAGCGCCAGCGCGGGTGCCGCGTCGAGCCGGACGATCCGGCCGGGCGGGGCGACGACGAAGCGCACCTGGCCCCAGGGTGCGGACGGCTCGCGTCGCTGCAGGCCCTCGCGCGTTAGCTCGCCGAGCGCCCAGAGCACGTTGGCGCGGATCGCATCGAAGCCGGTCACCAGCTTGGCGAGCTCCGCGTCCTTGCCGCCGCCGAGTCGTGCGCCGACCTCGATCGCCCACGGCGCTCCGTCCTGCACGCGCACCTGCACGTACGAAGGGCCGGTCTTCAGCCCGACCGCCAGGCTCGCGGCGTGCGCTTGCTCGAACAGCTCCTCCTCGTTCGGGAGCAGCGACGGGTAGCGGTGCGAGATGCAGACGCCGAGCGGGGGTGGCGGATGCAGCAGCCGCCGCGTCACGCTCATCGGGAAGTAGTCGCCGTCGAGCAGGAAGCCGTTGACGGTGTACTCGTCGCCCTCGAGGTACTGCTCGAGCACGACCGCGCCGGTGCGCGAGGCTGCCAGTGCCCGGTCGAAGGCGGGTGCGAGCTCGCCCTCGCCTCGGACCTCTGTCACGCCGCGCTGCGCCGAGCCGTCCACCGGCTTGACCACGACCGGCCCACCCAGCTCGTGGAAAGCCTGCTCGGCCTCCTCGAAGCTGCTCGCCTCACGGCCGCGTGGGCAGCGGACCTTGGCCTTCTCGAAGGCCTTGCGCATCCGCCGCTTGTCCGCGACGGTCTTGGCCGTCTCCAGCGGTAGGCCGGGCAGGCCGAGCCGTTCGGCGAGCTTCGCGGTCGGGAGCACCGCCTGGTCGGAGCCCATCGTCGCCACGGCCACCGGCTCGATCCCCTGAGCCTCCAGGTCGCCGAGCACGCGCTCGACCTCGGTGAAGCTGCGCACGATCCGGTGGTCGGCCTCCGCGAGCAGCGGCGCAGAGTCGGAGCCGTCCACGACGCAGACCTCGTAGCCGAGCGCGCGGGCGTTCTCGAGGAGCCCGAGCTGCGAGCGCGAGCCTCCGGTGAGCACGAACGCGCGACTCATCTCTACGCCGTGGGTGCGGCGGTCCGCTGCGATTCCAGGAGCCGCCGCATGCCCTCGTCGAGTCCGACCTCCGCGCGCCAACCGAGCGCGCGCAGCCGCTCGACCGAGACCCGCGGCGTCACTCGCCCCGGCGGTGCGTCCACCTCGCGGATCAGCTCGTGCGGCGCGCCCGCAAGGTCGCAGGCGAGGCGGGCCGTGTCGGTGAGCGAGACCGGCTCCGCCTCCGAGCCGACGTTGAACACCCCTTCGCCGCCGTGCTCGAGCACGAGCCGGATGGCGCGCACCTCGTCGCCGACCCAGCACCACGAGCGCGCCTCGCCGCGGTAGGCCGGAATCGGCTCCCGGCGCTCGGCCTGCCAGAGCATCGTCGAGAGCGCACCCTTGCCCTGTCCCGGCTCGACGCCGGGCCCGTACGGATTGGCGAGCCGCAGCACGGCCAGCCCGTCGGGGGCATAGAGCCGAGCGACCTGCTCGCCCCACCATTTCGTCAGTGCGTAGAAGCTCGCGGGAGCGGCTGGTGTCTCCTCGTCGGCGAATGAGGCTCCGTAGACATCGGAGGTGGAGATGTAGGCGAGCCGTGCTCCGTGCGTCGACGCCGCCCGGGCGACGAGCGCGGTCGCGAGGACGTTGGAGCGCAAGGCCAGCTGCGGCTCCTCCTCGCAGCGCACGACTCCGATCCTCGCAGCGGCGTGGACGACCACGTCGGGCCCAGCCTCGGCGACCGCTGCATCGGCGACGCCGTCGTCGGCGAGGTCGCCGTCGCTCCGCTCGACCGGGTGAACCTCGTAGGCTTCATCGCCGTGACGAAGCTCGTCGACCAGCGCGCGGCCGACGAAGCCGGAAGCCCCCGTAACCAGGACGTTCATGGCCGCCGAGTCTACTGGCGCGCCGGTGCGCTCCTGGCCGCCGTGCTCGTCGTCGGAGGGTGCGACCACTCGAAGCGCCGCGTGGAGCCGCCGCCGACACATCGGCAGTCGTTGCCGGCCCTCGACGCGGAGCAGCAGCGACTCGTGGCGGACTATCAGCCGGTCAGCCGTGCCCTCACCGGCTATGAGCTCGCTTACCGCGACTGGCGGTCCGGACGGGTCTCGAAGACGCTCTTTCTGCACCGTGCCGCCGGCCTTCGCGTGGTCGTTGCTCGCTCGCTCGCGCGAGTGCGCCGAGATCGGGCGACCGGCGAAACGGCCCGCGCAAAGACCCTGCTCGTGGCCGCACTCGAGGCGCGTGGCTCGGCTCTGGCGGCGCTCCCTCGGCTCGATTCCTATGAACGGGACTGGAATCGCTCGCTCGTACAGGCCCGCCGCGGGCTCACGGCGCTGCAGGACATTCGCGACCGCGCGCGGCTGATCCCACTCCCGGAGGACAGCGTCTCCTGAGACCTTGACAGGCTTGTGAGTGACTGCTAACTTACAACGCGAAATGCAGGCGACGAGCACCCGCAAGACCGCAGATGAGCGCCGAGAGGACATCCTCGTCGTAGCGATGGAGGAGTTCGGGGAGCACGGGCTCCACGGCACCTCTACCGACTCGATCGCGCAGAAGGCCGGCGTCTCGCAGCCGTACCTGTTCCGGCTCTTCGGGACGAAGAAGGAGCTCTACCT
>WNGF01000142.1_pt2 | contig 95528 bp, 94 predicted proteins | sample 5400641 | NCBI WGS metagenome assembly WNGF01 (sample SAMN13153371, study PRJNA577476) | soil metagenome | isolation source: 80 cm soil or saprolite under grassland replicate 2 | place: USA:California | collected 2016-06-15 | reverse complement strand
CGGGCATTGGGGTGAAGGCGGGAATCCACCAGTCCGGCAAGCCGACCGACCCCGACGACGACCCGGATCCGGACGAGGAAGTCGTCACGCGCGCGAGCGACTGGATTGCGCGGCGGCTACCGCAAGTCGATCCGGTGCCGCTTCGCGCAGAGACATGCATCTACACGAACGTGGACGAGAATCGCTTCGTCTGCGAGCGGCGCGGCCGTTACGTTGTCGGCTCCGCGTGTAGCGGCCACGGCTTCAAGTTCGCGCCCGCCGTCGGTGAATTGCTCGCGGGGCTCGCATCCGGGTGAAATGCTGCGCATTTCACCCGTGTAGACCGGCATGCGCGCTGTGCGCGCGTGCCTTGGGCGCCAATTGAAAGGGTGTCGCTTCGGTGAAGGCGTGTGTCGGCGCGGCGAAGCCGCGCCTTCGATGAAGCGTCATACGAAGAAGAACCTCTCGACGGCAGCGCGGCTTCGCCGCGCTGCACGCAACCCGTCGGGGTAGTCGTAGACCTTTCAACGACGGTCACGGGCACGTGCGCCGCAGGCGCGCCTGCCCGGTTTACCCGCTTGAAAATGCGCAGCATTTCAAGCGGAAAACAGTGGGCGCAGGAACTCGTTGAACGTCGCCTTGTCGCAGCTCGCGACGACGGCGGGCGTCAGCGCGCGGACGTTTGCGGTACGGGGAATGTCCATCGCGAGCGCAACCTCGCCGAAGTAGTCGCCCGGCCGCAACATCCGCCGCGGCATCGCGCCAAGGTTCGAGACCGCGAACATGCCGTTCAGGACGACGTAAAAGCGATCACCCTCATCGCCTTCGACAACGGGCGCCTCGCCGCCGGGGACTTCCTCGCGGCGCATCCGCTTCGCAAGCTGGACGAGCTGCTCGCCGGGGAGCTCCGCGAGCAGGCCGATGCGCGACAGCTCAGCCTGAGTCGCGGGTACGTGCCTCGGGCTCATGGCAGAAGTATGCGCAGGGCGCGCGGCTCGATGGAGAGTTCGACCGGCGACTCGAGCTGCGCCGGCTCGCCGTCGACGGCGGCGCGGAGGCGGCCGGGACGCTCGACCGCGAAACGGTCGGCGACGCGCTCGTCCCAGGTTCGGGGCAGCCAGCCCTCGGCGAGGTAGGCATGCAACCGTCCCTCGTCAAGCCGGTCGCGTGCGCCGAGGTCGAAGAGGTCGAGCTCGTACGCGTTGTTCGCGACGAGCACGACCCGCGCTGCGAGCGGCTCGCCGTCGACGACGAACGGCTCCGGGTGGCGATCGCGTACGGACAGCCACAGCGCGCGCAGGCGCGCAAATGCGTCGCGCCGCCGCCGGTGCGCCTCTCGCCGGTGCACCAGGTGGGCGTAGATCCCGAAGGAGACGTTGTTCAGGAAGACACGCGGGCCCGCGCGCCCGACGTCGATCCTCAACTCGCGCCCCGACCCGAATGCGGCCAGCGCCGCGACCGGATCGTCCCGGTCGAGGCCGATGTCGCGGGCGAAATGGTTCCGCGTGCCGAAGGGCACGCAGACGAACGGCACGTCGCGCTCCAGAGCCACCTCCGCGACCGGGCCGAGCGAGCCGTCGCCTCCGGCGACGCCGATCGCGCCGCTCGCTGCGCGGGCGATTTCTTGCGCATCGTCGCCCGGCGCGAGCAGGTGGACGTCTATCCCGCGGCCCGCTGCTTCGCGCCGGAGGTCTTCCGCGTCCGGCTCACCCTTTCCGGACCTCGGGTTCACGATCAGTAGGCCGCGCGTGTGCCCCAAATGAGCCGCTCGGCCCATTGCCCCCCTTCATTTAGTGGCCGATCATGATGTGTATGAATGAACGCGGCCTTCATTACATCGAGGATGACCTGTCCGAGAGCTGGATCGAGGACTGGGCAGGCGCCGGTGTCGCGCAGATCGAGGATCTGCTCGGCAAGCACGCGGCGTTCCTGAGCTTCCTCGAGACCACCGAGATTTAGTTTCTCGCGACAGCCCGGGTGGTACTAACCCGGGCGTGAAGCTGCGGTACCTCGTCCACGGGCTGCCGGGACATCCGCTCCACCCGCCGCTGACCGACGCGACGATCGGCATCTACACGTTCGCGACGCTCGCCGCCTTCAGTGACGTTGTGTCGATCACGAACCACGCCGGTACGCAAGGCTGGTGGCTCGCGTTGATCGCCGGCTTGATTGCGACCAGCGTTACGGCGCTTGCGGGGCTCGTTGACTGGCTCACGATCGCATGGGGCACCGAGCTCTGGAAGACGGCGACGACGCATGCCATCACGATGCTCAGCGCGACCGTGTTCTTCGCACTCGCCGCGATCTTCGGACACGACGAATTCCTCAGGGGCGACGTGCGGGCCGACGGTTTTATCCTCACGTTCGTCGGCTTCGTGCTTCTAACCGTGGGCGGCTGGCTCGGCGGCGCCGTCGTCTACGTGTACGGCATGCGCGTGCTCAATCTCGTCGAGGAGCCGGCCGGCCGCGCGATGACGCCCGCGCCGCACCCCGAGAAGGAGAAGGCTGAGGGGAGTTAGGCCGCGGCCTCGGCCAGGCCGAGCTGCCGCTCGAGATCGCCCTTCGGGCGCGCGCCGATCGCCGCGGCGGCCGGCTCGCCGTCCTTGAAGAGGATCATCGTCGGGATCGACATGATCCCGTAACGCCCTGCGAGCTCCTGGTTCTCGTCGATGTTCACCTTCACGAGCTTCAGCGCGCCCGCGCGCTCGTCGGCGATCTTCTGCAGCACCGGTGAGACGGCGTGGCACGGGCCGCACCACTCGGCCCAGAAGTCGACGAGGACCGGGGTCTCCTTCGAGCCCTCGATCACTTCGTTCTCGAACGTGGTCTGGGTGACGTCGGTTGCCATTCGGTTCAGGTTCCTTTCTTCGGATTCCTGTTGCTGAAACGCCCAGTCCGAAAGCGTTGTTCCCGCTCTCTAGAATCGAAAGCATGGCGAATACGTTCGCGCCGCTTCCGCCTGTCCCGGATCATCCCGCGCTCGAGCACGAGATCCTCGAGCTCTGGGAGCGCGAAGGCACGTTCTTCAAACTGGTCGAGCGCAACCGGGGCGGGCCGCGGTTCGGCTTCATGGACGGGCCGATCACCGCGAACAACCCGATGGGCGTCCATCACGCCTGGGGGCGGACGATCAAGGATGTCTTCCAGCGCTACAAGGCTCTCCGCGGCTTCGACGAGCGTTACCAGAACGGCTTCGACTGCCAGGGGCTCCACGTCGAGGTCGAGGTCGAGAAGTCGCTCGGCCTCGACTCGAAGCGTGACATCGAGGAGTACGGGCTCGCCGAGTTCGCGGCGCGCTGCAAGGAGCGCGTGGCGCACTTCGCGGGCGTGATTACCGAACAGTCCAAGCGCCTCGGCATGTGGATGGACTGGAACAACTCGTACTACACGTTCAGCGACACGAACATCGAGTTCATCTGGCGCTTCCTGAAAGAGGTGCAGGGGCGCGGCTGGCTGTACAAGGGACATCGCTCGACGCAGTGGTGCCCGCGTTGCGGGACGTCGCTCTCGAAGCACGAGCAAGCGGGCGAGGAGAACTACGTCGAGCTCGAGCATCCTTCCCTGTTCGTGCGCCTTCCGTTGAAGGAAAGGAAAGGCGAGTCACTCGTCGTCTGGACGACGACGCCGTGGACGCTGCCGGCAAACGTCGCCGCCGCGGTGAAGCCAGACGCCGAGTACGGACTTACGCGCGAAGGCCTCTGGTATCGCGTCGAGGAAAAGCTCGACCCGGACGCCTACGTCGCGAAGGTTCGGGGAGAAGAGCTCGTCGGACTCGAGTACGAGGGGCCGTTCGACTCCCTCCCGGCGCAGGAGGGGGTCGTCCACCGCGTGATCCCTTGGGACGAGGTGTCCCTCGACGAAGGAACGGGCATCGTCCACATCGCGCCGGGCGCCGGGGCGGATGATTTCGAGCTCTCGCGGGTGCACGACCTGCCGGTGCTGATGCCGATCGACGAATCGGGCCGGATGTTGCCCGGGTACGGCGAGCTCGAGGGCAGGACGACCAACGCCGTCGAGGAGCCCGTCATCGAGTCGCTGCACGAGCGCGGCTTGCTCGTCGACGTGGGGACAATCGTGCACCGCTATCCGATCTGCTGGCGCTGCAAGACGCCGCTTCTCTTCCGGGTCGTCGACGATTGGTTCATCTCGGCGGAAGAGATCCGCGGGCCGATGCTCGAAGCGAACGCGACCGTCGAATGGACACCGTCCTTCTACTCGAAGCGGATGGACGACTGGTTGCGCAACATGGGCGACTGGAACATCTCGCGGAAGCGCTACTTCGGGCTGCCGCTCCCGTTCTATCCGTGCTCGTGCGGGCATCTGAACGTGATCGGCTCACGCGCCGAGCTCGAGGAGCGCGCCACCGCGCGCCTCGAAGGCCTGCAGGAACTGCACCGGCCGTGGATCGACGCGGTCACGATCCGCTGCGAGGAATGCGGCGGCGACGTCGAGCGCATTGCTGAGGTCGGCGACGCGTGGCTCGACGCCGGCATCGTTCATTTCTCGACTCTCGGGTGGGGGAACCCGCAAAGGGTCGAGCACGGGAACGCGACCGGCGCGGCGGCCGGCCTCACGGGCGCCGACCTCCCTGATCACTCGTACTGGGAGAAGTGGTTCCCCGCGGACTGGGTAACGGAGAGCCGCGAGCAAATTCGTCTCTGGTTCTACTCGCAGAGCTTCATGGCGGTCACGCTCGAAGGCCGAAGTCCCTACCGGGCCGTGCTCGCCTACGAGCGCGTGCGCGATGAGACCGGACGCGAGATGCACAAATCGACCGGCAACGCGATCGACGCGAACGAGGCGCTCGAGCGGATGGGGGCCGACGTGATGCGCTGGATCTACTGCGCTCAACCGCCGAGCCAGAACATCAACTTCGGCTACGGGCCTGCCGACGAGGTGAAGCGCCGGCTGCTGACGTTCTGGAACTCGGTCTCGTTCTTCGTCACGTACGCGAACGTCGACGGCTTCGACCCGGCGGCCCCGCGCGGCGAGCTGAAAGCGCTCGACCGCTGGCTCGTTTCGCGCACCAGCGCATTCGTTCGCGATGCGACCGCTGCCTACGAGCGTTACTCGACGCCTGCGGTCGTGGTGGCGTTCGATCGCTTCGTCGACGACCTCTCCAACTGGTACATCCGCCGCTCACGCCGGCGCTTCTGGGAAGGCGACGCGACCGCGCTGCGTGTGCTCTGGAAGGCGCTGACCACGGCGCTGCAGGTGATCGCGCCCGTGATGCCTTTCTTGGCGGAGCACCTCTGGCGCAGTTTGGTCTCTGCGAACGAGTCGATCTTCCTCGCCGGGTGGCCCGAGGCCGGCGAGGTCGACGACACGCTGCTCACGGAAGTCGTGGCGGTACGGCGCGTGGTCGAGCTCGGCCGCCAGGCGCGCGCGGCGTCGGGGCTGAAGCTGCGCCAGCCGCTACGCCGACTCGTCGTCGCCGGTGCCGATCCCGCCCGTTCGCACGCGGGAGAAATCGCCGAGGAGTTGCGCGTGAAAGACGTCGAGTTCGGAGATGTCGACGCGAGCGAGCTTCGCGTCAAGCCGAACCTGCCCCTGCTAGGCCCGAAGCTCGGGCCGGTGCTGCGCGACGTGCGCGTTGCATTGCAGGAGGGTCGGTTCGAGGCGCTCGAAGGCGGGCGTTTCCGCGTGAACGGTCACGTGCTCGAGCCGAACGAGGTCTTCGTCGAGCGCGTCGGCAAGGAGGGATGGGCGGTCGCGGCGGATGACGGCCTGACGGTCGCGCTGGACACCGCGCTCGACGAAGAGCTCCTGCGCGAAGGGCGCGTGTTCGACCTGATCCACAAGGTGAACGCGATGCGTCGGGCGGAGGGGCTCGAGCTCACGGACCGCATCCGCCTCTGGATCCCCGACGAGGATTTGCTCGCCTACGCCGACCGCATCAAGGAGGACACGCTCGCGGTCAGCGTCGAGCTCGGCGAGCTCCGGCTCGAGAAGGCGTAGGGCCGCCCGCGCCGCAGTCGGGCGGCCCTACATCGGGCGATGCGTTACGGGCGCGGCCCCGGCCGCGTCTTGACGCAGGACGGCTGACAAGCGTCGCTGGTCGCCGACGGGCCGGCGTCCTGCCGCCAGTAGACGTCGTACACGTGATTCCCCGCGTCGGTCGCGGGAGCCGCGATGTGCGCGTAGCCGAAGGAGTCGAGAGTGATCTCCATGAAGTCTGCGAGCTCGCGGTTGCCGGTGCACACGAGTCCGAGCGTGCAGACCGCTCCAGTGCGGACTGCAGGCCCGGTGACCTGGGTGAACGTGGGCTTTGCCGAGGTTGCGTTGCGACTCTGCGCGAAGTGAAGCGTCCACGTTCCCTGGTCGCCCTGGTCGAGCGCCGAGGACTCGAGCCACGCGAAGTCCACGACGCCGCCCTTGCCGCCGACCATCGTCGGGAAGACGACCGCACCGGATCCCGTGTTCGCACGGATCATCGGAGACCACGTCTTGCCCTTGTCGGCTGACCAGGCGTAGTAGACGCCGTTCGTCGGATTGCCCGCGGCATCCTTCCCGCCGCGCGCTGCCATCACGTAGAGGTTGCCCGCGCGATCCCAGGTGACCCACGGGAAGAGGTTGCCGAGGCTCTCGTCGTCGTTGGCGCTCGCGACGGACATGGCGACGTGATCCGTCCACGTCAGGCCGCCGTCGGTCGAGACCGCGGTGACGATCGTCTTCGGCTCGCCGAAGCACGCCGTCTCGGCGTTGCACGCCTCGACGTTGTCGCCGATCGTCGAGATCGCGTACACCTGGACGATCGTGTTGTGATCCGTCGGGTCGACGCGAACAGGACCGGAGTACGTGTTCGGAGCCGTGTCGGGAAGGAGCGCCGGGTCGGTCGACGTCACGTTGTGGATGGGGAACGTCTTGCCGCCGTCGAGCGACTTCGCCACGACCTCCACCTCCGCGGAAAGATCGTGATACCCGAAGTAGACGATGCTGCCGTCGGCTTGATCGATCGCGAGCCACTGCCGGTCCTGCTCGACGGTGTCCTCGTACAACTGATAATCGAAGCTGCCGTTGCCGGTCGTGTTCGGCGGGGCGGGTGGTCCACGCCCGTCGAGGACGGATTTGCGGACCGCGGACCCGAAGAGCTGCAGGTTCGCTTCGTAGATGGCATCGTCGGGCCCGACCTTGATGTCGCAGTCGCCGCCGCTGATCGGCACGTCGTTGATGTCGAAGCGCTCGAACGACTTCCAGTCGGCGCTTCGGACGAACGCGTTTCCTGCGCCGAGGCCGTTCGGGCCACACAGAAAAACGTGATCTTTCGAGGACAGAACGATCGAGGGCTCGCTGAAGCCCCCGGTCGGCGCCAGCAGGTTCGTCGCCGTGAACGCGAGCTTCTGGGCGCGAATATCCGTGCCGCCCTTGCCGCCGACCGCGCTCGACGTGATCAGCAGGAGCGCCAGGATGAGGCCTGGGCCTGCCATGGCCAAGATGCGAAAGCGCCGCATTCGTCCTCCTTCCAAGACCGAGCCGTGCCCGGTCACAACGTGGGGGGCTTGTGGCTGACCACCAGCAGTGGTGGCATTTGTCGAGGGTATACCCCCACCGACCGTGGTGTCAACCTTCCCGTGAGCACGGGCGACCGCCCTCGCGCGGCCCCGAATCGGCGGAAGGAAGCGTTCAGGCTTGCGACTCGGCGAGCGCGAGCTCGCGGCGCAGCTCGACCGGAAGCCTGAACGTCACGTCCTCGTCGACCATCCGGTACGGCGAAATGTCGTCTACGCCCATCGCGCGGAACCAGTCCGAAACGCGCTCGACGAGCTTCTCCGGGGCGCTGGCGCCGCTGGTCACGCCGACCGTCTCCACGTTTTCGAACCAGCGCGGATCGATGTCGGACTCGTCATCGATGAGATAGGCGTGCACGCCGGCGGCATGGGCCACCTCGACGAGCCGATTCGAGTTGGACGAGTTCTTCGAGCCGATGACGAGGAGCGCGTCGACGTGCTCCAGCATCTCCTTTACCGCCCACTGGCGATTGGAGGTGGCGTAGCAGATGTCTTCTCTTTGTGGTCCGCGGATGTCGGGGAAGCGACGGCGAAGCGCCGCGATGATCTCCGTCGTCTCGTCGACCGAGAGCGTCGTCTGCGTGATGTATGCGAGCTTCTCTTCCGGCGCCGTCTCGAGCCGCTCGACGTCCGCGACCGACTCGACCAGCACGATCGAATCGGGCGCCTCGCCCATCGTGCCCACGACCTCCTCATGGCCGGCGTGACCGACGAGCACCACCGTGTAGCCCTCCGCCGCGTAGCGGCGCGCCTGCACGTGCACCTTCGTGACGAGAGGGCAGGTCGCGTCGATCGTATTCAGCCCGCGTTCGGCGGAGCGCTCGTAGACCGACGGCGCCACGCCGTGCGCAGAGAAGACGATCGTCGCCCCTTCCGGCGCCTCCGCCTCGCTCTCGACGAAGACCGCGCCGCGCGCCTCGAGATCGCGGACGACGTGTGCGTTGTGGACGATCTGGTGGCGGACGTACACGGGCGGCCCGTAATGCTCGAGCGCGAGCTCGACCGTATCGACAGCGCGCTCCACGCCGGCGCAAAAGCCGCGCGGCGAAGCAAGCAGAACGCGCTTGACCACGGGTCCGATGGTAGCTGTGGGCTCCGTTGGGGTTCCGCTCGAACCTCACACCCAAATCCGTGCGCCCCGCGACGCCTTCTATAGCGAGGACGACGTCTTTACCGACCTCTGCGCAGCAGATGGAGACGCTTGTTCCGAAGCGGTGTCGCAAGGGAAGAGCCCGCGGCTCGGGGGGGTCGGTGCCGCGGGCCTTCCCAAGTTGCTCACCGCGGGCTAGGCCAGGTACGCGCGCCGCGGTTCGCATCGCCCAGTCCAAGAGACGCTAAAGGGTGATGCCCACGTTGTGAATAGGCCGCTCGGCCCATCTTTTCAAGCCACAATTTGTGTACGGGAAAGGGTCTAGGTCGAGGGTCCCAGTCTCGACCGCACTTGGTCCCACCCCTATCATCAGTCAGGGCCGGCCAGTGTCAATCGAGACCAAAACGCTCGTCTTCAACGCGGCGCCGCTGTTCTTGATCGCCGTGGCGTACGCGGCGGTCTCGGTGGCGACCTTGCCGGCCGTCTGGCGGTCGCGTAGCCGCGCGACGGCAGGCGACGTCACCGTGCTGGCGATCTTTCCCGCAGTCGCGGTCATCGCCGCTCTCTACGGGGTGATCGTGGCCGACCGGCAGACGCCTGTGCAGGATCATCTATGGCTCTCGTTCGCAGCGATGGTCGTCGCCCTCGCGCCGGCGCTTTTCTTCTTCGGCCGGCTTGTCAGGGCGGGGCTGGTCAGCGGCGGCGATCGCGTCCGCGCCGCCGAGGCGCGGACGACCGAGCTCGACCGGGAGCTGACGGCGGTCACCGAGCTCGCGACCGCGCTCGTGCGAGCCAAGACGGCGGAAGCGGTCGGCCGCACGTTGATCGACGAGGCGGCAAAGGTGCTCGGCGTCGAGTTCGGTGCTCTCGTCGTGGTCAACGACGGCGTCGTTGTGGCGACCGGGCTCGTCGCCCGGTACGACGGTGCGGACGCGGACTGGTTCGACGGGACACGGATTGACTTGCGCAGCGAGCCGTCCGGCGTTGCAAGCGCCGTCTTCGAACGTGTGCCGCTCACGGTCTTCGACGCGGCGGCATCGCCGCCCGTCGATCGTCGTCTCGTCGAGCGTGCGAAAGCGAAGAGCGTGGTGTTCGTCCCACTCGTCGCCGAAGGCCGTACGCTCGCGGTGCTGATCGTCGCCAGCGTAAGGGAGCGGCGTGCGTTCACGAGCGACGACCTCGACCTCCTGCAATCGCTCGCGAACGAGGCGGCACTCGCGCTCGGCAGGCTGCGGTCGTCATCTGCGCTCGCCGACGCGGTGGAGCGAGAGCGCCTGATTGCAGGCATCGGCGCGAAGTTCCGTACGCAACTGGATCTCGACTCGGTACTGCGCGTCGCGGTGGAAGAGACGGCTCATGCGCTCCATGCTCAGCGCGGCTTCGTCCGTCTCAGGACGCGCAGCGGCGACCTGCCGGTGGCAGCAGACTGGGCCGCGCCGGGGCTCGCCCCGGTAGTCGAGCAGGCGAACCGGCTCCCGGCATCGAATCTCGCCGTCCGAGAACAACGGACGGTCGCAATCGACGACGTGGAGAGGGACTCGTCGCTCGCCGATCCGTCGCTCGGCGACATCGATGCCTTGCGCGCGATCGGCACTCGCTCCGTGCTTGCGACTCCGATCGTCGTCTTCGACGAGGTGATCGGCGTGTTCGCGCTGCACCGGACGACGGCCGGGCCATGGTCGGCGTCGGAAACCGCCGTCGCCGAAGCGGTCGCGCGTGAAGCCGGTATCGCCCTGCACATCGCGAGGCTGCTCGGTGAGAACGAGGAGCAACTGCGCCTGCAGAAGAGTCTCTTCCGCGCAGCCCAGAACGTGACGGCCGAGCTGGAGCTCGAGACTGTCTTGCAGCGGCTCGTCGACGAGCTGTCCGCGCTGCTCGGTCTCGATGCCGCCGACCTTTACCTGTACGACGCGCGTCGGCGGACATTGCGGTGCGCGGCAGTTCACGGGCTGCCGAATGAGCTCGTGGGCTTCGAATTCGCCGCCGATCGGGGGGTCGCGGCGGAAGCGATCCGCCGCGCCGCGCCCGTGATCTCGTCCGACTACGCGGCGTTCCCGGAACCGGTGCCCCACGAGGCCTACAAGGGCTTCACCGAGGCAATCGTGGCGCCGATCGAATGGGCCGGCGAAATGAGGGGGGTGCTCGGCGTCGGTGCGCGCGGTGAGCGGTCGTTCGGTGGGCACGACGTCGACGTCATCGGCGCTTTCGCGTCGCTTGCGGCGCTCGCGCTGCGCAACGCGGAGATGTACGACGAGCGGACGCGTCAGGCTCGCGTGCAACGTGGCTTCTCGCGCATCGCGATGGTGCTCGGGGAGCCGCTGTCTCTCACGGCGACGCTCGACGCTGCGGCCCAGGCCGCAACCGAAGCACTGGGCGGCGACTTTGCGGCGGTGCTGATGCCGCGCCGCGACGGCGAGCTCAAGCTCGCGGGAGCGTTCGAGCTTCCTCCCGCGCTCGCAGACGCTCTGCGTCAAGGGCTGCCGCGGGCGGCGGAGGTCCTGTCGCTCTGCGCCGACGAGCGGCGGGTGGTCGCCGCGCCGTCGCTGGACGAGGACGGCAGGTTCGGAGCGGACTGGAGATCGCTCGTGCAAGAAGCGGGAGGCAGGGCGCTGCTTGCCGTGCCGCTCGAGGCGACCCGCAGCGAAGGCTCGGGTGTGGTGCTGGTCTTTTTCGCCGACGAGCATCGCTTTACCGACGAAGATCTCGAGCTCGCGCGGCAGCTGGCACACGCGGTGCGGGGTGCGCTCGGCCGCAGCGAGCTGTACGAGTCGGAGCGGAGCGCTCGCGCGCTCGCGCAGCAGCTCGCGCGGACCGGAAGCCTTCTGGCGACCGAGCTCGATCCCGACACCGTGCTCGAGGAGGTCGTCCAGCACGCGCCGTCGCTGATTGCCGCCGATGCCTGCGCGGTACGTGTGCCCATGAGCGACGAGCTCGTCGTCACCGCCGTGAGCGGCGAGGGTCTGCAAGACCTCGTCGGATCTCGCGGTCCGCTGTCTGGTCTTCTCGCGGGCGATGTCTTCCAATCCCGGACCTCGGCCGCCGTGACCGATACGGCCAAGGACGCCAGGTACGCCGAGGCGGATCCCGTCCTCGCGGAAGGCTTCGAGGCGTATCTGGGCGTGCCTCTCGTGGGACCGGAGGGAACCGTCCACGGTGTCCTCTCGGTGTACGGACGGACACGGCGGACCTGGCGGTCAGAAGAGATCGAGGCGCTCGAGGCGCTCGCCGCCAACACGGCCGCAGCACTTTCGAACGCCGAGCTGTTCACGTCCGTCGCGCTCGATCGAGAACGAAGCCACGCGATCCTGGAGAACATCGCCGACGGCATCGTGGCCGTCGATCGCGAATCCCGCGTCGTCCTGTGGAACGCTGCTGCCGAGCGCATCACCGGTGTTCCCGCCGCGGACGCGCTCGGTCGTACGATCGACGACGTCCTCCAGCGAAGCCTTTCGTCGACCGCCGACGAGCCGGGCAGGCAGATCGCGATTCAGCGGGGCACAGAGGAGGTGTGGCTCTCGGTGACTGAGGCGGTCATGCGCGACCCGGTCGGCGCGGTGTCCGGCCGCATCTTCGCCTTCCGCGACATCTCAGCTGATCGTCTCGTCGAAGAGATGAAGAGCGAGTTCGTCGCAACCGTGTCGCACGAGCTGCGCGGTCCCCTGACGTCGATCTACGGCTTCGCCGAGACGCTTTTGCGCGAGGACGTGCTCTTCGGCGAGGAGGAGCGTCGTACCTTCCTCGGCTACATCGCCTCAGAGTCGGAACGCCTGACCGCGATCGTCGACGCGCTGCTGAACGTCGCGCGGCTCGACACGGGCGACCTGCAGGTCGATCTCGCGCCGACCGACGTCCGGTCCATCGTTTCCGAGGTGGTGGGCACCGTTGAGGAGCCGACGGCGAACGGGCATCGCTTCGTGCTAGACCTTCCGGAATCGCCGCTCGCGGCGCAAGCCGATCGCGACAAGCTCCGTCAGATCCTTTCCGCCTTGATCGACAACGCCGTCAAATTCTCTCCGTATGGAGGCACCGTCACGGTCGCCGCGCGTCGCACCGCCGAGGCCGTCGAGGTGAGCATCGAGGACGAAGGGGTCGGCATCCCGCAGTCGGAGCAGGAGCGGATTTTCAGAAAGTTCTACCGCGGCGGCGACACGTCGTCCGGAACCGGCCTCGGCCTGTTCATCGCGCAGGGGCTCGTGTCGGCTATGGGAGGACGCATCTCCGTCCAGTCCGAGGAAGGGAAGGGCTCGCAGTTCACGTTCGATCTGCCGCTCGCCGCCGGAGCGGTGTCTCAGGAGGACCAGCCACGGGTATAGCGGCCGAAACCGACCGGGAGGGACCTGTGACGCGAGTGCTCGTGATCGACGACGAGGCTCCGATCCGGCTTCTGTGCCGGGTCAACCTCGAGGCCGAGGGCATGGAGGTGCTCGAGGCGAGCGACGGTCCCAAGGGGCTGGAGGCGGCGCGTCGTGAGAGGCCGGACGTGATCCTCCTCGACGTGATGATGCCTCAGCTCGACGGCTGGCGTGTGGCGGAGCAGTTGCTCGATGATCAGTCGACGCAAGACATTCCGATCATCTTCCTGACCGCGCGCGCCGAATTTCGCGACCGCGCGCGCGGGCTCGACATCGGCGGCGTCGACTACGTGACCAAGCCGTTCAATCCGCTCGAGCTCGCAGGGCTCGTACGCGATTTACTGGACAGGATCGAGCGCGGCGAGCGCGACGAACTTCGGCGCGAGAAGCTCGGCGAGCTGCGCGCTCTCATGGAGTCCGAGTAGTCGCCGTACACTTACGGTGACGGGACGTAGCTCAGCCTGGTAGAGCGCCCGCTTTGGGAGCGGGAGGTTCGCGAGTTCGAGTCTCGCCGTCCCGACTGAGTTTGTCGCAGCTTCCCGGCGGAAAACGCACGCGGAGTGACGAAAACGACGCAGACGACGACGGCGCGCACCACGACGGTCACCACGACGACGCCGTAGTCTTTCGCGCGCACGCGTGCGCGTTCGTGACCTGAACTGGATGCAGCTCGAGGCATACCTCGAGCGCGACGACCGGATCGTGCTGCCGCTCGGTTCGACATAACGGAACGGTCGAACCTGAACCGCCGGGATTCTCCCGGTGAATCCCCTGACTGCGGCGGCGAACGATGACGACGTCGACTTTCATCGCTCGATCGCGTCGCCCTCGAGGTGTACGCAGACGAAAGGAAGCCTCATCGTCGCACCGAGGTCTCGCGAAGTACCTCTGCGTAGAGGTCGAGGCAGGAGGACGAGACGACGTCCCACGAGAACCTCGACCTCGCGAAGCGCAAGACTTCGTCGCGGAGCTCGGGACCGTGGTCGAGGTGTCTGAGGAGCGCCGCCGCCAGCCGCTCGGGATCCCTCGGGGGGACCAGAAACGACTCGTCCAGCGCGAGCTCCGGGAGCGAGCCCACGTCGGTGACGACCGTGGGAATACCCCTCGCCAGCGACTGCACTCCAACCCCGCTTTGACTGGCGTCGATGTAGGGCAGGGCGACCAGCGACGCACGGGCGAACATCCAGTCCTCCATCGCATCGGGCAAGTATCCGATCGAGGCCTCGATGCGTGGATCATCCGGCAATTTCCGCGCCTCCGGCCCTTTCCCGTACACGAGCAGCCTGACGTCGGGCCGCTGCCGCCAGATGATCTCCATCGCATCGAGGAGGACGTCCAAGCCCTTGTACTCCACGAGCCGGCCGTAGAGAAGGACGGCTCGGTCGAGCGGCGGCGGATCGGGCTCCTGGTGCGGCTCCGTGCCGTGCGGTATCACGGCGATCCGGTCGCGTGCGACCGACCGCGACATCACCTCCCGGAGCCGCGCGCCATGAACAACGACCCGGTCGGCCGACCGAAGCCACCCTCGCTCGACCGCCGCTGCCCATGGAGGGATCGTCGCGTCCCCGTAGTGACGTGCGGGATCGTGAACTGTCACGACAAGTCTGGACCGCCACGCGAGGGACAGGAGCCGAGGATCCGCGTTGTACTGGGCATGCACGATCTCCGGTCGCCAACGCCGCACCTGCCTGAACAATCCAGCCAGATCGGGGAGCGACCGGGCGGACGAGATTCGGCCGGGCAGGAGCAGGAGTTCGGCGCCGCTCTCCTGAACCGTCGCGAGCAAGCTCCGAAGCTCTTCCGACGATTCGCCGAACTCGTGCGAGTGCGTGCGGCAGAGAAGGGCGACGTCGGCTCCCGACCGGCGCAGCGCCAGCGCAAGAGCGGCCGAGTATTTGAGAAACCAGTCGCAAACGAGGAGAACTCGCATGCTCGACTCCGGCGACCTGGACGGGTCGCGGGCGCCGTCGGAGCGCACTCGGGTAGCCGCCACCGGCTCGAGTGCCGATGACAATGACCGGACCATTGAGTGGTCGAAAAGGGGCCGCATCCCTCAACTCATTTGTCTAGCTTTAGGCGTCTTCTCTTTAGGCGCCTAAAAGCACACCATTATCGGTTTAGCCGCAGAAAGCAATCACACTATTAGCGCTTTAGCCGCCGAAAGCAAACAGAGCCTCGCAGACGACCTCGTGCCACGGCACGGCAGCCTGGCCCGAACGGCTGATCTGGGCGAGGCGCGCGCGCAGTCGGAGCCGATCCCGAACGGGAGGTTCGCGACTTCGAATCTCGCCGTCCCGACCGTTTGTCGCCGCTTCCGAGCGGAAAACGTTCGCGGAGTGACTGCCCCTCCACCGCCGCCGCCTGACGAGCCCGTCGATCCCACGCTGATCGAGCCCGGCGCTCGCCGGGTCGTCGTCGACGAGGACGCGGCGCCCGTCGTGCGGCCCTATCCATGGTGGCTCTGGCTGCTAGCGGCCCTCTTCCTCGCGGTCGCGATCTTCTTCTTCGTCCTCTGGCTCCTCGAGCGGAACGACGACGCGAAGGACGTGCCGTCGCTCGTCGGGCTGAGCCTGCCGCAGGCGCAGGACAAGGCGGCGAGCCGCGGCTTCATTCTGACGACGGTTCGGCAGACGGCAGACCGTCCCGCAGGAACCGTCATCGACCAGGCTCCCCAGACCGGTGCCGACCTCGAGAAGGGGGCGCAGGTGATGGTCGTCGTGTCGTCAGGACGTGAGCAGGCGACGGTGCCGAACCTCGTCGGCAGCAAGGCCGACGCGGCGGAGCAACTCCTGACGGCGCAGGGGCTGCAGGCGACGCGACAGAAGATCAACTCCGCGAAGCCCGAGGGAATCGTCGTGGCACAGGATCCGACCGACGGCACAAAGCTGCCGCGAGGCTCGATAGTGACGCTCTCGGTCTCGAACGGCGAGGGGCGAGTGAAGGTGCCCGCGGTGCAGGGGATGAGCCAGGCCGACGCGGTCGCGGCGATCACCGACGCAGGGTTGGTTCCGATCGTGATCCAGGTGCCCTCGCAGAAGGCGCAGGGAACGGTGATCGCGCAGGATCCGGCGCCGAATCAGGAGGTGTCGAGCGAGTCGAAGGTCCGCGTGAACGTCTCGGGCGGACCGGCGTCGACGCAGACGCTCACCGTGACGACCTCAGAGACGACGACGAGTGCGCAGACGACGGCGCGCACCACGACGGTCACCACGACGGTGACCACGACGACGCCTTAAGTGACCTGACGCCTGCCGGATGAGGAGCGCAACGTGCGCGTTCGTGACCTGAACTGGATGCAGCTCGAGGCGTACCTCGAACGCGACGACCGGATCGTGCTGCCGCTCGGTTCGACCGAGCAGCACGCCTACCTCTCGTTGGAGACCGACAACCTGCTCGCCGAGCGCGTCGCAGCCGAAGCCGCCGAGCCGCTCGGCGTGCCCGTGCTGCCCGTCCTCGCGTACGGCCTGACGCCGTCGTTTGCCGCGTATCCTGGGTCGCCGTCGCTGCGGATCGAGACGTACGTGCAAGTGCTGGCCGATCTTTTGGACTCGCTGTACGCGCAGGGCTTCCGGCGCATCCTGATCGTCAACGGACACGGCGGCAATACGCCGGTCCGCTCGCGCGCGGTCGAGTGGAACGGCGCGCACGTGGACGCGCAGGTGATCTGGCACGACTGGTGGAGCTCGCCGGAGGTCGGTCGTATTGCCGACTCGTTCGACCCCGTCTGGACGCACGCGTCGTGGTCGGAGAACTTCCCGTGGACGCGGCTCGAGGAAGTGGAGCTGCCGGCAGAGGCGAAGGAGCGTGTCCCGCTCCCGCTGCCGCTCGAGCCTTCCGCGGCACGGCGCGTGGCCGAAGACGGCTCGTTCGGCGGGCTTTACGTGCGGCCGGACGAGGAGGTGCTCGAGCTCTGGCGCGCCGGCGTGGAGGGCGCGCGCGCACTGCTCGAGAGCGGCTGGTCTTCCTCGCTCAGGAAGCGCGAAAAGTAGAACGCGAACGCGGCGAAGAACACAACTGCCTGCTCGGCCGCCATCGTTGTCCCCGCGATCTCCTGGTCCAGCAGGTGGGACAGTCCCCAGACGGTCGGCCGCGCCTCGTAGAAGGCGTAGACGGGGTCGGGCAGGAGTGCGAGCAGCAGGCCGAGCGGGCTCGCGAGCACGAACGCGCCGAAGAGGTACGCGGCCTTCGCGCCGGAGTTCTGGCGGCCGTGGATGACCGGCCACCACAGGGCCGTGCCAGCGACGAGGTAGGTCGCGTGCTCGATGTGCAGGACGGAGTGAGGGTGCCGCAGCGCGAAGTCGTATGCGGCCGGCACATGCCATGCGAAGTAGGTGCCGAGCCAGACGACGAGGGCGGCGATCATCGGGACGCGCACGCGCCGTGCGAGGAGGGGCGGCAGCGAGAGCACGAGCAGTGCCGGCGCCCATTCCGCAACCGTGACGTTCTGGAGGAAGTGCGCGGTCAGCAGGTAGTTGAGCGCGAGCGTCTCGAGCGGCGTCGCGAAGACGGCGACCAGGAGGAGCATGGCGAGTACGAAGCAGCCGATGCGCGAGCGCTCGACGCGGTGTCGTCTGACGACGAGGTAGTAGGCGAGGGATAGCGCGGGAACGAGCGCGAACGCGTCGGACTCCGTAGGCCACGCGTACGGGTGCACGGCGCTACCCTATTTGCCGACGCGCGGGCGTAGCTCAGTGGCAGAGCACCAGGTTTCCACCCTGGGTACGCGGGTCCGATTCCCGCCGCCCGCTTCCTGGCTCTCGTTCGCTGTCCGGCTCGTCCAGTATGTTGCCTTTTGTGAAAACAAACAAGCGGCAGCTGGCGCGTCGACTCCGTCAGCGAGACGGATGTTCAGTGAAGGAGATCGCGCGACAAGTCGGGGTCTCCCAATCAACGGTGAGCCTCTAGGTCCGAGACATCGAGCTAACGTTGGAGCAACAGCGCGTGCTCGCGACCTTGGTCTAAAAGGCCACTCGAAAGGACGCAAAATTGCGGCGTCCAACCGTCGACGCGAACGCGCGGCGTATCAGGATCAGGGACGCGAGCTTGCGCGACGCGGCGATCTCTTACACGCGGCAGGCTGCATGCTCTATTGGGCCGAAGGAAGCAAAGCTCGCAACCAATTGCAGTTCTGCAACTCGGACCCACAACTGGTCCGGTTCTTCGTCCAATTCCTTCGGCAGTACTTCGATCTCCGTGATGAGGACATACGCATCGCGTGCTACCTCTTTGCTGACCATATAGAGCGGCAACGGGAGATCGAACGTTTTTGGCTCGAGTCGCTCGCGCTGCCGAACTCGTCGCTACGTCGGTCAATCGTTAACGTCTACTCTCGGCACAGCAAGAAGAAGCGCGTGAACAGGCTCCCCTACGGAACATGCCGGGTAGTCGTCTCGAAAACGCGAGTTACACAGCACATCTTCGGCTCGATCCAGGAGTACGGGGGCTTCGACCGACCCGAGTGGCTCGACTAGGCCCATCGCGTAGAGAATCCCCACGTGCGCCTCGCACTCATGATCGAAGGACAGGAGGGCGTCACCTGGGAGCAGTGGGTCGCGCTCGCGCGCGCGTGCGAGGAGAACGACGTCGAAGCACTGTTTCGCTCCGACCACTACCTCGGCTTCCACGCAAGCGACGCCAACGGCTCGCTGGACTGCTGGACGACGCTCGCCGCGCTCGCGGCGGTGACGACGAAGCTGCGCCTCGGCTCGCTCGTCTCGCCTGTGACCTTCCGCCATCCGTCGGTGCTTGCACGCGCCGTCGCGACCGTCGACCACGTTTCGGGCGGGCGCGTGGAGCTTGGAATCGGCGGCGGCTGGATGGAGCGGGAGCACTCGTCGTACGGCTTCCCGTTCCCAGAGACGCACGTGCGGATGGATCTGCTCGCCGAGCAGATCGAGATCGTGCACCGTCAATGGACCGAGGACGCCTTCGACTTCGACGGGCGTCACTACCGGCTCGAGAACTGCACCGCGCTGCCCAAGCCGGTACAGCGGCCGCACCCGCCGCTGATCGTCGGCGGGTCGGGGCGCGCCGGAACCGTCGGCCCGGCCGTGCGCTGGGCCGACGAGTACAACACGACGTTTCCCACCGAGGACGAGATCGTCGCTCGCCGCCGCTGGCTCTTGAGCGAGTGCGAGCGACAGGGACGCGAGCCGCTTCGCTTCTCGATCATGGCGATGTGCATCGTCGGCGCGGACGAGGCCGAGTTCACCGAGCGTGCACGTCGCGTGTACGAGCTCGGCCAACGTGACGCCGGGTTCGACGAGTGGCTGTCGGGCCGTCGCGACCGAGCGGTCCTCGGGACGGTCGACGAGGTCGTCGCGCGCCTGCAGCGGCTCGCAGCGTTGGGCGTCGACGGCGTGATGCTCCAGCACCTCCGCCACGAAGACCTCGAGAGCGTCGCGCTGATCGGCCGCGAGGTCGCGCCGGCCGTCCGATGATTCGCGCCGCACGGCCGGACGAGGCCGAGGCGCTGCTCGCGGTCCAGCGCGGCGCGTGCGTTGCCGCGTTCGCGCACATCTATCCGCGCGAGCTCTATCCGTTCCCCGACGACGCGGTCCGGCAAGCCTGGCGGGAGGCGCTCGCAGATCCCGGCGTCGAGGCGTACGTCGCACAGGTCGGCGATGAAAGCGTCGGGTCGGTCTCCGTCGGCGACGCCTTCTTGCGCACGCCCTACGTCGTCCCGTCGCATTGGCGAAACGGCATCGGCTCCGCTCTGCACGACTTCGCGTTGGAGCGCCTGCGCGTCCGCGGATGCGACGCCGCGAAGCTCTGGACGCTCGAGGAGAACTGGGACGCGCGCCGCTTTTACGAGAAGCGCGGCTGGACGCTGAACGGCGAGACGCGCGTCGTGCCCTTCCCGCCGAACCCGATCGACGTGGGCTACGACAAGAAGCTCTAGCCGGCGAGCTCGACGCGCTCGATCTTCACATCGCTGCGCGGCTTGTCCCGCGAGTCCCGGTCGACTACCGAGATCGCGTCGACGGCGTCCATCCCCTCGGTCACGCGGCCGAACACCGTGTGCTTGCCGTCGAGCCACGGGCACGAGTCCGCGGTGACGACGAAGAACTGGGACCCGTTCGTGTTCGGCCCCGCGTTCGCCATCGCGAGCGCGCCGCGCTCGACCTTGTGCTCGTTGAATTCGTCCTCGAACGTATAGCCAGGACCGCCGGAGCCCGTGCCGGTCGGATCGCCGCCCTGGACCATGAAGTCCGGGATCACGCGGTGGAAGACGACGCCGTCGTAGAACCCTTCACCCGCGAGTTTCTTGAAGTTCGCGACGGTCTTCGGCGCGTCCTCGTCGAAGAGCTCGACCGTAACGGCGCCCATGCTCGTGTGGAGTGTCGCTTGGCTCACCGGAGGCGGTCAGCGTACTGCTCGAGGGCCGCGGCCGTCGGCTCGATGCGGCCCGATCGCAGTCCGTCCAGCACCTCCCTCGCGAGCTCCGTCGCTTCGTCCTCCTGCTCCGGATCGAGCACGGTGTTCACCGTCGCGACTACGTGGTCGCCTGTCCGCAGCTCGAGCACGACCGTTTGCTCTTCCCGGCGCGGGATGTAGCCGTCGTTCGCCATTCCGACATGGAGCTGCGCCTCTCGTCCATCCGGAAGGGTCAAGGCGTGCTCGATCGGAGTGCTGCGCAGCGACACGGACGGTCGGAAGCCTATGTGGTCACGTCCGGTGCATCGTGGATCCTCTGGTCGGTGGCCGAGCGCGTCATCCGCTTCCGCGTCCGGACGATCCTTGCCGTCCTTGGCATCGCCATCGCGGTCTGGGCGTTGCTCCACATCGTTTCGGTCGCGCGGCACGTCCTCGTCTGGGTCATCATCTCGATCTTCCTCGCGCTTGCGATCAACCCGCTCGTCGAGTGGCTCCAGCGAAGAGGAATCCGGCGGCGAGGACTCGCGACGAGCGCGGCGTTCACGCTTGTCCTCCTTGCCGTCGCGGCCGTAGGCGCGCTGTTCATCCCGACGCTCGTCGACAACGTGAACAAGTTCGTCGACGCGCTGCCCGGTTACGTCGACGACCTGACGAAAGGGAAGGGACGGCTCGGCTTCCTCGAGACGAAGTACCACGTCGTCGAGAAGATCAGGGAGCAGATCCACGACGGCGGCGCGAAGCGCTTGCTCGGCCTGTCCGGCGCCGCGGTCTCGATCACGAAGGGCGTGATCAACATCGTCGTCGGAACGATCACGGTCGTCTTCCTCACGTTCTTCATGCTGCTCGAGGGGCCGGCCTGGATCGAGCGGCTCTACGGTCTTCTGTCACCCGAGTCACAACCTCGGTGGCGGGCGGTCGGGCGTGACATCTACCGCCAGATCGGCGGTTACGTCACCGGCAACCTCGTGATCAGCCTGATCGCCGGCACGCTCACGACGCTTGTGCTGCTCGTGCTCGGCGTCCCGTATGCGGTCGCGCTCGGCCTGATCGTCGCGCTGCTCGATCTTGTTCCGCTTGCCGGCGCGACGATCGCGGGGATCATCATCGCCACGGTCGCGTTCCTGCACACGATCGTCGCCGGGATCGTCGTTGTCGCCTTCTTCATCCTCTACCAGCAGTTGGAGAACCATGTCTTGCAGCCGGTCGTGTACCGGCGGACGGTCTCGCTGTCACCGCTCGTGATCCTCGTCGCCGTCCTCATCGGCGCCGAAGTTGCCGGTGTCCTCGGTGCCCTCGCCGCGATTCCTGTCGCCGGCGCGATTCAAGTGCTGGTGAGGGACTTCCTGCGCGCGCGCCGCGAGCGCGCGATCGAGAAACCCGCCATTACCTGAACGGGCGCAGCGCGGCTGGATCAAGACGAAGAACCGGGACCACTGGCGGTGCGAGATCGAGCGCGACGGTGCGATGATGGTAAAGGGCAATCGCGTGCGCGCGTAGTCGCTAACAGCGGCCACATCTCAACAGCCGAAGCAGTCATCTGGAGTGTTGTCGGTCACCGTGCTGTCGTTCAGGGTTACGCTGCCGCTGTTCCAGATGCCGCCGCCCGAGTTCGCCATGTTGGCGGTAACGGTGCTATCGGCGAGCGTCGCGCTGGCGCTGTTCCAGATGCCGCCCCCAATCCTCGCACTATTGCCGCTGAGCGCACTGCCCGTGATCCTCACGGTAGCGGTATTGAGGATGCCGCCGCCAAGCTGACTAGCGCTATTTCCGCTGACTGTGCTGTCGTGGATCGTCAGGCTCCCGGCGTTTGAAATGCCGCCGCCACCTCTAAAAACAGTCGGGTCCCCGGCGTGGTTGCCGCTGACCGTGGTCTCGACGATCACCAACACGCCGGAATTTTCGATACCGCCCGGACCGCTGGTGCTTGCGTTGCCGCTGATGATGCTGTTGGCGATTCTCATGTTTCCACCGTTGGAGATGCCTCCGGCGTAGTAGCGGCCAAAGTTCCCGCTCACGATGCTGTCGGAAATCGTCGCCACGCCTTCGTTGTAGATTCCGGAACCGGGCGAAGCTCCGTTTTCGCTCACCTCGCTGTGAATGAGCGACAGCGTCCCGGTGTTGAAAATCCCGGCTGCCCTGCATTCGCACACGTTCCGGCTGATCGTGCTGTTGATCAGCGTCAGCGTGCCCGTGTTAATGATGCCTGCGATTCCGAACGCGTTATTGCCGGTGACCGCGCTATTTGCGAATCGCAGGGTGCCGTTGTTAGTGATTGCCCCGGACACTATGGTGAAGCCACCGCGACCGCTGATCGTGACACCGCGAACGGTCACCGTTGAGTCCGAGGCAACGGTCACCGCCCGGTTCGCGAATTGCCCACGCTCCGCGATGATCGTCGTCGCGTCGACGCCCGCTCCCTGCAAGGTCACGTTGGTGCTGATTGTGAAGCCACCGTCGTAGGTGCCGGGGCCGATCACGATACGGTCGCCGTCCTGCGAGGCCGCAAGTGCAGCCGAAATAGTCGTGTACTGACAGTCCGCGCAAACCCTCAACGTCTGCGACGCTGCGACCCGCCCTGGCGCGACAAGCACGATTGCACACGCAAGCCCAAGCAGCGGCCACACGCGGTGGCAGCGGCATCGCCGCAAGAATCCCATCGTCACTGCCCTCTCCCTTCCCCAGAAGTGGGAGCGTGGATGCTCCCCTATCAGCACTAAGGCCCCGTATGGAAGTCGAAGAGGCTCGGAGCCTCTGCGACTGCCGCGCGTGGTCTAGGCGCGACCCGAGTGTCGTCCTGTCGCCGGAGCATGTCAATCGGACTAGTCGGCAGGAGTGACGGGCGCCTCGTGGCGCCCGCAGCGGCTGGGAGCGGCAATGCCTTTCGGGCGAGTCGAATCACTCGGAGAGTGGTGCGACGTTGAAGGGACCTGGCGGTGCTCGTGACCGCGGTGCCGAACTGGACCGTCGGACGAAACATTCTTGCTCGGTGACGGCGAGCGGCTGCGGCCGGATGTGTGGAAACGGCTTAACCACGCGGGCCTCCGCGTAGCCATGCCGTTCTCGTGAGGCGCGCCGGGCAGGATTCGAACCTGCGACCCGCGGCTTAGAAGGCCGCCGCTCTGTCCACTGAGCTACCGGCGCCCGCCGCAGCGTAGCGGGACGGTTTCGGACCCGAGCAGCCTGGAATCCCGGTGGAAACGAGGACAAAGGGGGACACATTGCTGAGCAGAAGTTGCAGGGCAAGAAGATCGCGTTCATAGCCACTGACATGGTCGAAGAGGTCGAGCTCACGAAGCCGTGGCAGGCGGTCAAGGACGCCGGCGGGCAGCCCGAGCTCCGTTCGATCAAGAGCGGCGAGATCCAGGCCTTCAACCACTACGACAAGTCGAACAAGTACAAGGTCGACAAGGAGATCTCGTCTGCGCGCATGGACGACTACGACGGCCTCGTCATCCCCGGCGGTGTCGGAAATCCGGACACCATGCGCATGGACCAGGACGCCGTCGAGTTCGTCCGCTCCTTCTTCGAGGCGGGCAAGCCCGTCGCCGTGATCTGCCACGGGCCTTGGATGCTCGTCGAGGCCGACGTTGCGCGCGGTCGCAAGCTGACGTCATGGCCGTCGCTCAAGACTGACATTCGCAATGCGGGCGGCAACTGGGTCGACGAGGAAGTCGTCAGGGACTCGTCACGTCGCGCAAGCCGGACGACCTGCCCGCGTTTTGCAAGAAGCTCGTCGAGGAATTCTGGGAGGGCGTGCACGCGGGCCAGCGGCAGAATACAACCGCCTCCGCGTAGTGGCGCGCGCGCCGGGGTACCATGTCGCGGGCGCGGTGGCGGTAGCTCAGTTGGTAGAGCCCCGGGTTGTGGTCCCGGTGGTCGCGGGTTCAAGTCCCGTCCGCCACCCCTCGCTGTTGCGTAGCCCCGTCAGCCGCTTCTAGGATCTTGCGAATGGAGGGGGTCGCACCCGCACGGCGCTGGACGCTTGTCGCCGTTTGCGCGACGACATTCATGCTGCTCGTCGACATCACGATCGTCAACGTCGCGCTGCCGAGCATCCAACGACAGCTCCACGCGAGCCTGACGGGTCTGCAGTGGGTCGTCGACGCGTACGCGGTCACGCTTGCCGCGCTGATCCTCACGGCCGGTGCGCTCGCGGATCGCTACGGGCGCCGGCTCGTCTTCGCGGGCGGCGTGGTCGTTTTCAGCATCGCCTCGTTTCTGTGCGGCGCGGCGTGGAACGTCGTCACGCTCGACATCGCGCGCGTTCTCCAGGGGATCGGCGGTGCAGCCCTCTTCGCAACAGCGCTGGCGCTGATCGGGGCGGAGTACACCGGACCAGAGCGCGCCGGCGCGATTGCCGTCTGGGGATCGACGGTGGGGCTCGGCGTCGCGTCGGGTCCGCTCCTCGGTGGAATCCTCACCGACTCGCTGAGCTGGCGGTGGGTCTTCTTCGTGAACGTTCCGGTCGGCGCGTTCGCTTTCGCCGTTGCGATGCGGAAGCTGCGTGAGTCACGCGATCCCGGAGCGCGGCGCACGGACGTCGCGGGGCTCGTCTCCTTCTCGTCAGCGCTCTTCCTGATCGTCCAGGCGCTTCTCCGCGGGAACGACGCGGGTTGGTCGAGCGCGCAGATCGTCGGCTCGCTGCTCGCCGGGGTCGTTCTCCTCGTCGCATTTGCGGTAGTCGAGATCCGCCAGGAGCGGCCGATGCTCGACGTGGCGCTCTTCCGCCGCCCCGCCTTTCTCGGCGTGCAGTTCGCGACGTTCTGCATTGGAGCCGGGATGTTCGCGCTCTTCCCATTCCTGTCGATCTATCTGCAGGACATCCTCGGCTACTCGCCGCTCGGCGCGGGATTGCGCTTCCTCCCGATCACGGTCTTCATCTTCGCGGTTCCGATCGCGACGCGGAAGCTGTCGGCGCGCGTGCCGATGTGGACGCTTCTCTCGGTGAGCCTCGCGATCGTCGCGCTCGGTGCATTGCTGATGGAGGACATCTCGCCTGGGTCGGGCTGGACGGCACTGCTCGCCGGGTTCATCGTCTCCGGGATCGGCATCGGTCTCGCGAATCCGACGATCGCGGCCGCCGCGCTCAAGGTGGTCGATCCGGCCCGCACCGGGATGGCGTCGGGAATCAGCAACACGTGCCGGATCGGCGGCCTTGCGATGGGCGTCGCCGTGCTGGGCGCGGTCCTCCAGCAGCGCGTCGGCAGCCACCTTGCCGCAGCCGGCTATCCCGGCAAGGAGCTCGCGTCCGCGGTCAGCTCGTCCGGCCTCCGGGCAGCGGGGGGACGCCCGGCGTTAACGAACGTTGCGGAGGCGGCGTTCGTGAGCGGCCTCAGACTCGTGCTGCTCATCGGCTTTGCCGCGGTCCTCGCTGGGGGAATCGGCGCCGCAGTGCTCGTACGACGCCGCGTCGAGGCTGCCGAAGCCGTGCTCGAGCCGGCTCCGTAAGTTCGTTCGCCACAGCCACTCCGCCTCGTGCGGCTCGAGTCGATCCGTTCCGAACATCTGGTAGACGAGGACCCGGCCGGCCGTGCGCAGGACGCGCCGGAACTCGACGCGAGCGAGTGCTTCGTGGCCGAGGTTGCCGCGGCGGCGCTGCTCGTCAAGTCCTGCGGGTCTTCGGGTTCGCCGGACTTGGCTCCTCGAGCGGCCGGTCGGTAAACTCGCGCTCGACGCAGTCGACGAGCTGTTGATGGACGTCGAGAAGACCGCGGAGGAAGTCGACCACAAGCAGAAGGTATTTCTCCCGATGGGGCAGCTCGTTGGCGCGTCGTTCGGCGTCGTCGAGGCGGCGGTGGAGGTCGGCGAGGTCATCGCGCAGGGTTACGAGGCTGTCGCGGGTGACCTCTTCGCCGACGAGGTCGCAGATGAGCAGGCGTTGCAGCGCGTCGCTCTTGAACGGAGTGACGGAGACGGGCGTGCAGGCATAGTCGGCGAGCGCCTTGCGGGCCTTGCCGGTGAGCGTGTAGACGGTGCGCTCTCGGGTCTTACCCGGTTCCGTACGGGTGTCGAGGTAGCCGAGCTTGGCGAGTCGCTTCGGCTCGACGTAGTACTGGCTCTCGCCGGCCCAGGCGAGGATGCGTCCATCCTTCGCCAGCCGCAGCAGGTCGTGCGCACCAGCGCCGCCGCTGCCGACGAGCCCCAGGATCTCGTATGAGAAGAGCGACAGCTCCTCGTTGACAGAGCTACGATTCATAGTTTATAACTACGGATCATAGTCTAACGAAGGAGCGGCCGTGACCACAGCTTCCTCCGCCGTGACTGGCAGCGCGAGCCGCTGGGGAGCACTCTGGGGCGCCAGGCCTGCCGACTGGGCGCTGAGCGAGGACCGGCAACTCCCCACCTATGAGGCAGCGCTGGAGCGAACCGGGCTCGAGCGAGGTCAGCGAGTGCTCGACGTCGGCTGCGGCGTCGGCGCTTTCCTGCGGCTCGCCGCCGAGCGCGGCGCCGCCCCGTACGGAATCGACGCCTCCGAGTCGCTGATCGCGTTCGCCCACGCCCGGCTGCCGAACGCCGACCTCCGCGTCGGCGAGATGGAGGACCTGCCCTGGAAGGACGACGGCTTCGACCTCGTCACCGGGTTCAACTGCTTCTTCTTCGCCAACGACATGGTCGCCGCGCTCCGCGAGGCCGGCCGCGTCGCGAAGCCGGGCGCCCCAGTCGTGATTCAAGTCTGGGGTGCACACGAGCGCTGCGACTTCGAAGCGATGAAGCAACTCGCGCGGCCGTTCTTGCCGCCGCGGCCGCCCGAGACGCGGCCCGATCCCGACCTATCACAGCCGGGCGCCCTCGAGGCCCTGGCTGTCGAGGCAAGCCTCGCTCCGGAAAGCGAGTTCGATGCGACCTGGGTCATCGAGTATCCGGACGCGCAGACGCTCGGCCGCGCCATGATCGCAGTCGCCGGGCTCGCCGTCCTCGCAGGACCCGAACGCGAACCGGAGCTCACGACCGCGATCGTCGACGGCCTTTCCCCGTACCGCCCCGAAGACGGGAGCTACCGGCTCTCGAACGAGTTCCACTATCTGATCGCCCGGGCGTGAGCACCTTCGCCGTCATCCGGGAAGCAGGGCCGGGCTGGGTAGCGGGTGGGATCTACGACCAGCCCGCGGTCGCGGAGCATGCCGCGTTCATGAACACGCTCGCAGACGAGGGTTTCGTCCTCTTCGCCGGCCCGCTCGCCGGAAGTGAAAATGGTCGCGTGCGCGTGCTGCTGATCGTGAACGCTTCGGATGAAGCCGAGATTCCCCGCCGCCTCGCCGACGACCCTTGGGTGCCAACCGAACAGGTCGTCACCGCGAGCATCGAGCCGTGGCAGCTCCTCGTCGGCGCAGAAAGACTCGCCTCCGCACGAGCGGGTCCCTGACGAAGCGGCGCGCGAGCGGGCGATGCGCGCGCTCGCGGCCAAAGCGCAGGAACTCGAGCTCGGCTACTAACGATCCGAAGTGGCGGTCGTGGCCGTGCTCGCGCACCGTGAGCGGAATCAGGCCGCCGCCGCCCCTGTCGCCAGGGCTGGCGAGATCCGGGGATAGCACCGGGGTCTGCACCGCCTCGCAAGTCGCGGATCGCTCACACGCTCATCCCTGTATTCAGGCGGGTTGCGGCATCCCGTCAAGCGCACGAATGGCCCCTCACCGGCGTTGGAGGTCCGGGGTCCTTCGCATCCCGATCTCCAGTGTTCATGCGGGTTTGCACGACGCTACGGAATCTGAGTGGCCCCGGGAGGAGTCGAACCTCCGCGCGCAGCTTCGAAGGCTGCCGCTCTGTCCACTGAGCTACGGGGCCTCCAGCGCAGCGTAGCGCTCACACGAGCGTGCGAAAGACGCGGAGCCAGTTCTCGCCGAGCACCTTGCGCACGTCGGTTTCCGCCCAGCCGCGCTCGACCATCCGCTCCGTCAGGTTCGGCAGGTCGCGCTCCCCCGCCAGGCCGGGAACCACCGCCTTGGCGTCGACCCCGCCGAAGAACACGAACTGTTCGTACTGCGGATACACCGCGTCCATGAACTCGCGCAAGAAGTCGGGACCGAGGCCGACGTGGTCGCTCCCCGCAACCTCGACCATGTGCTCGAGGTGATCGACCACGCGGTCGATCGTCGGCTCAGTCTCGTGGACGAACGACGGCAGGACGTTCATGCCGATCACGCCGCCGGTTTCCGCGATGCCCCGCAGGTGCTCGTCGCTGAGATTGCGATGGTGCTCGCGCAGCGCGCGGCAGCAGGAGTGCGACGCGACGACGGTGCGCGTCGCGAGCTCGAGCACGTGATCGACGGACGGCGCGGCGAGATGCGACACGTCGAGCAGGATCCCCAGCCGCTCCAGCTCCGCGACCGCGCGCACGCCCGCGGCCGGAAGCCGGCTCTGCGTCTCCTCATCCGCCGAACCTTCCGCGAGCAGCGCGCGCGACCAGTGCGTGAACGAGACAATGCGCACGCCGAGCCGGTGGAACACCGAAAACAGCTCGACGTCCGCGCCTATGCCCTGCGTGCCTTCAAGCGCGAGGAGCAGGGCGATCCTCCCGTCGGCGAGCGCGGCGTCGATCTGCGCGCCCGTGCGACAGAGGGCGACCTCCGGCGTCTGCGCCGCCTCGAGCTCGACGGCCTCGAGCTGAAGCAAGGTGACGCGCAACGAAGATTCCGCAGCCTCCGGCCGGACGTAGATCGGCAGCACCTGCACGTCGACGCCGCCTGCGCGCGCCTCGGGGACCCAGTGCTCGCCCCAGTAACGCGACGCGCCCTGCTCGCCGAGCTCGCGGTTGCGAAGCAGGAGCAGGACGGGCAGATCGTTGTGCGCGTCCACGACGACTGCGTCACCGTGTAGCTCGCGCGAATCCACGGCGTTCGACACTATCCCCGGCGTGAGCCTGGCGCTCCAAGTCCTCGTCACGGGACTCGCTGCGGGTGGCGTCTACGGCCTCGTGGCCGTCGGGCACTCCGTCATCTACCGCTTGACGGGAATCGTCCACCTCGCCTACGGCGATCTGGTCGCGCTCGGCGTCTTCGGCACGCTGCTCGTCGCCGTCGGCACAGGGCCGGTCACGCAGGCCACGGCGGCGACGGGACGCTTCATCGTCGCGCTGGTCATCGGCCTCGCGCTGTGCGTCGCAGCCGGGATCGGCAGCTATCTCTTCGCGGTCCAGCCGTACCTCTCGCGGGGCTCGACGATCGGCTGGGTCGCGGCGATCGCCGCCGTCGCGTTCGCGATCCGCGCCGTCCTCTCGGCGATCTTCACGCGGCCGAGCTACGTCTTTCCCGACCCATTGCCGTTCCGCGACCTCGGCCACGACGGCTTCGTCACGCTCGGCGGCGCGTCGCTCCAGGTGCGTTCCTTCTTCGTGATCGCCTTCGCGATCTCGCTCGCCGCCGCCGGCGGTTGGGCGCTCGAGCGGACACGCTTCGGCCGCGGCTTACAGGCGATCGCGGCCGACGGCGAGGGCGCACGCATCGTCGGCGTGCCCGTCGATACGTTCGTCGCTCTGGCTTTCGGCCTCGCGGGCGGCCTCGCGGCGGTGGCCGCGATCGTCGCGGCGCCCAGCGGCACGGTCGACGTCGACACCGGCGCGCTGCTCGGCCTGAAGGGGCTCGTTGCCGCGCTGGTCGTGCGCTTCGGCTCGCCGCTGCGCGCGATGGTCGCCGGTCTCGCGCTCGGCGTCGTCGAAGCGACGATCGCGAACGCGCACATCGGCTCGCTCGAGCTCGGCCCCTCCTACCGCGAAGTCCTGCCCCTCGCACTCGTGCTGCTGTTCGTCGCGTTGCGTCCCCAACTGGAAGCGGTGGAGGAGCTGGAATGACGGCAGTCGCCGAGCGGACGAGGAACGCCTTCGCCGAGGCGGTGCGCGACGCCCGTGCAGCTTGGCGCCACTGGTACTCGGCCGCCGCCGCCGGCGTCGCCCTCACCGCGTTCTTGCCGGCAGTCGCGCCCGCTTGGGTGCACATCGACTCCCTCGCCAACGGCTTCTACCTCGCGCTCGCAGCGACCGGCCTCTGGATCACGATCGCGCTGGCTGGGATGCCGTCCTTGGGGCAGGGCGCGTTCATGGCGATCGGCGCCTTCACCGTGGCCCTCCTCACGGCGAAGGCGGGGTGGCCTGCATTGCCGGCGACGCTGCTCGGAGTTCTAGCCGCGGGTTCCGCCGGGGTCGTCGCAGGCATCGGCGTGGTGCGGCTGCGCCCGGTGTTCATCGCCGTGACGACGTGGATCCTCACCTGGACCGTCGCGCTCTTCCTCCTCGCCTTCCGCTCCGTCTCCGGGGGCGCCCAGGGCCTCCTTGTGCCGGCGACGCTTTCGGTGAACGCGCACTACGAGCTCGCGTTGGTGCTGCTCGTCGCGGCGATCGTCACGGCGGCCTCGCTCGCCCGCGGCGGAGTCGGGATCGAATTGCGCGCCGCGCGCCAGAGGCCGGCGGCCGCTGCGGCCCTCGGCGTGGCTACGGCACGGCGACGATTGGGCGCGTTCGTCGCGGCAGCTGCGATCGGTGGTCTGGCAGGTGGGCTTGCCGTGCAACTCGCGGGCGTCGCAGATGCAAGCGAATACGGGCCGTACCTGTCCTTCCGGCTCTTCGTGGCGGTGCTGATCGGAGGCGCAGCCTTCGCGCTCGGCCCCGCTGCCGGCATCGCCGCGCTCGCTCTCGTCACGGGCGCCGCCGGTGTACTCGGCTCCGTCGAGGGCGTCGAATCGGCACGATTCAACCCGATGCTTGCGGCCCTGCTTCTGCTTGCCGTGCTCGCGCTGGGCGGCGAGGGCGTTGTGCCGCTGCTGCGTTCGCTCGTCGTGCGGCGGCGCACGGCGTTCACCCGCGACGTTCCGGACTTCGTCGCACCCTCTCGGGCCGATCGAGCGCCGAAGGGCAGTTCGCTGCTCGTCGCGGACGGGCTGACGAAGCGCTTCGGCTCGGTCGTCGCCGCCGACGGCGTGTCCCTCGAGCTGGGTTCCGGAGAGATCTGCGCACTGATCGGCCCGAACGGCTCCGGGAAGACAACCGTTTTGAGGCTGCTCGCGGGGGTCCTGCACCCCGATGCCGGGCGGGTCTTCCTCGACGGCGCCGATCTCGCGGACACTCCTCCGCGCGAGCGCGCACGGCGAGGGCTCGTGCGCACGCTGCAGGGGTCTGCTGCGTTCGCAGACCTCACGGCGCTCGAGAACCTCGTCGTCGGCGCGGGATTGCGCCGCGTGCACGGCGGGACGCTCCGTACGGCCGTCGCAACGCCGCTTGCGCGGGCGGAGGAAGCGTCCACGCGCGCGGCGGCCCGCGCCGCGCTGGCGGACGTCGGCCTCGAATGGGCGGCCGATGTGCGCGCGGCCGAGCTCGCGGGGCCGGAGCAGCGGCTGCTCGCCGTTGCGGCGGCGCTCGCGACGGAGCCGCGAGTGCTCCTGCTCGACGAGCCGTCCGCCGGCGCGTCGCTCGACGACGTTCGGCGGCTCGACGCTCTGCTCTCGCGGTTGAGGGAAGGCGGCGTCGCGATTCTGCTCGTCGAGCACAATCTGCGGTTGGTGAGGGCTGTGGCGGACCGTGTGATCGTGATGGCTGCGGGCGCCGTGATCGCAGACGGCTCGCCCGAAGCCGTCGCGGCTGACCACGACGTCCGCACGGCCTACCTCGGGAGGGCTGCGCTGTGAGGGCGGCGGTGGCAGTTCTGGCCGTCGTTGCCGTCGCTCTCGTCGGGTGCGGCGGTAAGAAGAAGCAGCCCGACACGCTCGTGATCGCGATCGATGCTCCGTTCTCGCGCAGTCCCTACATCGGTCAGACGATCGCGCGTGGCGTCGAGCTCGCCGTGAGCGAGCTCAACGTCGCCGGGATTCCGTCGAGCGATGCCGCGTACACCGTGAAGGTCAAGCGCTACGACAACGCGCTCTCGCCACGAAAAGCGCTCGCGAACATCCGCCGTGCCGTCGCTGACGGCGCCGTCGCGATCGTGGACGACGGCACCGGCGTCGACGCCTCGTGGCAGGTCGCGAACGAGGCGCATGTCCCGATCGCCATCACGTACGACGGCGGCCAGGGCCTGGTCGATCTCGAGCAGCGTCCCAACGTCTTTCGCATCGCTCCGACCAACCGCGGTATTGCGTTCAAGCTTGCCGAGTACACGATTCCGAAGGGGCTGAAGCTCGGCCTCCTCCACGACGACACGACGTACGGCGAGCAGGGCTCTGACGCCCTCGCAAAGGCCTTCGGTCAAAACCCGAAATCGGTGGCTCTGACGCTCACGCTGCCTGCCGGAGACACGGATCTGTCGCCGCAAGTCCTTCGTGCACGCAGGTCGGGCGCGACGGGTCTGCTCGTCTGGGGCCAGGCGTCGACGATCGCGAAGGTCGTGATCGCCGCGCGCAGTGCCGGCTGGAACGTTCCGGTGTTCGCCCCGCCTTCGGCGGAGGATCCGGTGCTTCGCCAGCAACTGGCGGACCGTCCGCACTGGCTCGACGGCCTCACGTTCGCTTCTGGACGTATGACGGCCGAGCTCGGACCGGACTTCTTCTACGCGTTCCAGTCGAAGTTCGAAGCCGCGTACGGCGCGCAACGTACCGGCGTGCGCACGCGCGACGGGACGGAGGTCGTCGCGCCGCCGGACTACGCGATGTACTCGTACGACTTCGTGAACGTGCTCGCGCAAGCGGTCCGGGCCTTCGGGGTGAAAGACCTGCCGCATGCGCTCGAGCAGGTGACCGCGCGCGGCGCCAACGGGGACGAACGCGGTTTCAACGAGCACAACCACGAAGGCGTCGTCGATGACGACGTCTTCGTTGCGCGCTTCAAGGACATGACCTATGCGCCTGTGAAGGACGATCCCCTCTCGTCCACGCTGCCGGTGATCAAACAGACCCGGTGACGTGTTTGGGGTCACGTTCTCGACTTGCCGCGCTTAGGGGCGCCGCTGCGCTTCTCGCGGGTGTGACCTCGGCGGGCGCGCTGGCCGGTGCACCGACCCTGTTGCCTCCCGTCCGAACGTTGCTCACGCCGGGACCGCCGCTCACGGGTGCGAATGCGCCGACCGAGGTGCTCTTTCCGCCGGGGATGACGAGCGACGAGCGTGTGCTCGTCGGAGTCGACAGGGACGGGAAACCGATCTCGATCGATGTCGTCCAGCGGCTGATGCTGCACAAGCTCGGCGACTACAGCTTCGCCGTGTCGGGCCCGATCGACGACGTCGAGGCCGCGGAGGGGTCGGATGCCGAGCCGGGGCTGCGTCAGGACGCGATTCTCTGGTCGGGCTTCTCGGCCGGCAAAAAGACGCTTGCCGCACGGGCGAAGCTGCGCGTCGTGCCGGCGTCGGCCGTGCTTCCCCTTCGAGTCTCGATTGAGCGCACCGAAGATGCCGTGGTCGTTCGCGGAACGAACACCTCCGCGGCGCCGGGGCCTGTGCTGATCGGGCCGCTCTCGGTGCGGGAGCTGACGCGCGCGCTCCGGGAGACGAAGCACGCCCTGACCATGGGGCGCGCAGCACCGGACGTCTACGTCAACGTGCCGCGCGCTCCCCTCTCGCAGTCGGAGCCGATCGCGGCGCCGCTCGAGATACGCGGTGAGTTCGGGAGTGCGCACTTCCGGTACCGCCTCGGTGACGAAGGGCCGATGTCGTTTTCCTTCCGCGTCCCACACCATGCAGCGAAAGCGAAGCTCCGTCTCGTGGTCAGTCCTGTTCCACCGTCGCGCCTCCTGATGCCGCCGGGAGCGAAGACGTGGGCGGAGGCCGTGCGCCGCCAACGCATCGATCGCTCCGAGTTGCTCGAGCGGGCCTCGAAGGCGCGCCTGACGCTGGCGCGTGCGCTGCAGTACCAGACGTTCCTGGCCAACCCGAACCCGACGGGAGGGACGAGCGCGGTCTACATCTACGAGTCGGCGAAGCGAACGGCGGCCCCACCGCCGGCGATAACGAGCAGAGACAGCTCGAGCGGTGCGTGGCAGACCGCTCTCGTCGGAGCGCTCGCACTCTGCGGCGCGTTCGGTCTGGCCGTGCTTTGGGCTCACTCCTAGACCGAGAAGTGCGGGCGAGAGGACTCGAACCTCTAAGAGCCGAAGCTCACCAGGACCTAAACCTGGCGCGTTTGCCAATTCCGCCACGCCCGCGGCGCCGGATTCAGGATAGAGCCGGTGGGAAGCGACGATGGGGAGTAGCGCCCCAGCCCCAACGGGGTTTGCTCTAATGGCCGCGCGATGCAGGCGCAGGTCGAAGAGCTCGGTGACAGCAAGGTTCGCCTCACGGTCGAGGTTCCGAGCGCAGACGTAAAGCATGCTGTCGAGCACGCGGCGTCAGACCTCGCCGGCAGCGTCAAGATTCCGGGATTCCGCAAAGGCAAGGTCCCGCTGCCCGTGCTCGTGAAGCGGATCGGCCGAGATCGTCTGTATGCGGAGGCGGTCGAGAGTCACATCGGCGGCTGGTTCTGGAATGCCGCCGCGCAGACGCGCATCCGGCCGGTCGCGCAGCCCGAGTACGGCTACGAGCTGCCGGACGGCGACGCCCCATGGCAATTCACCGCCACGGTCGCCGTGCAGCCGAGGCCGGACCTCCCCGACTGGAGCACTCTGGAGGTGCCCGCGACCGAGCCTGAAGTTCCGGCGGAGCTCGTCGATCAGGCGCTGCATCAGCTGCAGGAGACGGCCGCCGACCTTTCGCCGGTGGACGATCGCGTTGCGCAGCCTGGCGACCTGCTCGTGCTCGACCTCGTGATGCCTGACGACGCGCGCCGTGATTACGGAGTCGAGCTCGGCAGCGGCAGGCTCGCGCCCGAGCTCGAAGACGCGCTCGTGGGCGTGGCCTCCGGCGCGACGACGTCGGTCGCGATTCCCGTCTCCGAGCGGGAGACGAGCGCGGTCGAGGTCACCGTGAAGGAGATCCATGAGAAGGTGCTGCCGCCGCTGGACGACGAGCTCGCGCGCAAGGTGAGCGAGTTCAACACGCTCGACGAGCTGAAGGGCGACCTCGAGCGCGACCTACGCGAGCAGCTGGCCGCCGAGCTCGAGGGCCAGTTCCGTGCGGCCGCGGTCGACGCAGTCGTCGCCGCGGCGAACGTCGAAGCCGGCGGGCCGCTCGTTGAATCCCGCACCCGCGAGCTGCTGAACGGTCTGGCACAGAGCGTCGAACGTCGCGGGATGTCACTCGACGCGTACCTTGCGCTGAGCGGTCGCAGTCCGGACCAGCTCGTCGAGACGTTGCGCAACGAAGCAGCTCAGTCGGTCGCGCGCGAGCTCGTGCTCGAGGCCGTCGCCGATCGGGCCGGGATCGTCGTCTCGGACACCGAAGTCGAAGCGCTCGTCCGCGAGCAGGTCGACGACGGGGAAGAGGAGTTCGAGCAGGCAGTTGCGCGGCTGCGCGAGAGCGGCGCCTACGAGCGGCTGCGCGAAGACCTGCGGCTTCGCGGCGCGCTCGACCGACTCGCCGCCGATGTCAAGCGCATTCCCGTCGAGCTCGCCCAGGCGCGAAAGAGCATCTGGACGCCCGAGCAGGAAAAACCCGAAACGTCTGCGAAACTGTGGACCCCCGGCAGCAAGGAGCCAGCATGAGCCCGCTAGAGCAACACGTAGTCCCGATGGTGATCGAACAGACGTCGCGCGGGGAGCGCGCGTTCGACATCTACTCCCGCCTCCTCAACGAGCGAATCATCTTCCTCGGCACGCCGGTGGACGACCAGATCGCGAACCTGATCGTCGCTCAGCTCCTCCACCTCGAGTCGGAGGACCCCGACAAGGACATCTCGATCTACATCAACTCGCCGGGCGGCCTCGTCTACGCGGGCCTCGCGATCTACGACACGATGCAGTTCATCAAGCCGGACGTCGCCACGATCTGCGTCGGGATGGCGATGTCGATGGGCGCCGTGATTCTTGCGGGCGGGACACAAGGGAAGCGGATGGCGCTGCCGAATTCCAAGATCCTGATCCACCAAGGGTCGGCCGGCTTCCATGGGCAGCCGACCGACATCGAGATCCAGGCGCGCGAGGCGATCAGCCTGGTGCGGTTGATGGAAGACATCATGGCCAAGCACACGGGACAACCGGTCGAGAAACTCAAGAAGGACATGGACCGGGACTACTACATGACGGCTCAGGAAGCGCAGGAGTACGGCATCATCGACGCAGTCGTCTCGAGCCGGGATTCCACGAGAGCGGCCGCGGCGGCCTAGCGGAAACGGCAATTTAGGGGTAAAAGAAAGAGAGCGATGGCGAGAGCGAGCGAGGGTAACGAGCAGCTTCTCTGCAGCTTCTGCGGGAAGAGTCAGCGGCAGGTCAAGAAGCTGATCGCAGGGCCCGGGGTCTACATCTGCGACGAGTGCATCGATCTCTGCAACGAGATCATCGACGAGGAGCTCACCACTCCCGCGCAGCTCGACCTCGACAACCTGCCGCGGCCGAAGGACATCTACGCGGTCCTCAACGATTACGTCGTCTCGCAGGAGGAGTCCAAGCGCGCTCTCTCGGTGGCGGTCTACAACCACTACAAGCGCGTGCAGATGGGGCATGAGGACGGCGACGTCGAGCTCCAGAAGTCGAACATCCTGCTGCTCGGTCCGACCGGGTGCGGGAAGACGCTGCTCGCGCAGACGCTCGCCCGGATCCTGAACGTTCCGTTCGCGATCGCCGACGCGACCGCGCTCACCGAGGCGGGCTACGTGGGCGAGGACGTCGAGAACATCCTGCTCAAGCTGATCCAGGCGGCCGACTTCGACATCAAGAAGGCGGAGACGGGGATCATCTACATCGACGAGGTCGACAAGATCGCGCGCAAGGCGGACAACCCGTCGATCACGCGTGACGTGTCGGGGGAGGGCGTGCAGCAGGCGCTGCTGAAGATTCTCGAAGGAACGGTCGCGTCAGTTCCTCCGCAGGGCGGCCGCAAGCATCCGCACCAGGAGTTCCTCTCGATCGACACGACGAACGTCCTCTTCATCTGCGGCGGGGCGTTTGCAGGCCTCGACAAGATCATCGGCAAACGCATCGGCAAGAACGCTGTCGGCTTCGGCGCGCAGATCCGCTCGAAGAACTCCGCCGAGGCGTCAGAGCTGCTCGCACAGGTAATGCCGGAAGACCTGCTCAACTTCGGCCTGATTCCCGAGTTCATCGGGCGTCTGCCCGTCATCTCGGCCGTGCACCAGTTGAAGAAGGACGATCTCGTCCAGATCCTCACCGAGCCGAAGAACGCGCTCGTCAAGCAGTACCAGCGCTTCTTCGCCTACGACAACATCGAGCTCGTGTTCACCGAGGACGGGTTGTGGGAAATCTCGCAGAAGGCGCTCGAGCGCGAAACCGGCGCGCGAGGTCTTCGCTCGATCATCGAGACGGCACTCCTCGACGTCATGTTCGAGCTGCCGTCGCGCACCGACGTCTCCAAGTGCGTGATTACGAAGGAGACGATCAGCAAGGGCCTGAAGCCGACGCTCGTGACCAGCGCCGGCTCTGCCGCCGCCGCCGACGACGACGAGTTGGCCGAAGAAAGCGCCTAGGCGGCGGCTTGGCCCGAAATGCTGTGCATTTCGGGCGGGTAGACCGGACAGGCGCGCTGCGCGCGCGCGTCCATTTGGAGGCCGTCGAGGCGAGCTGCTTCGGCGGCGGTTAGTGTCGGTGCGGCGGAGCCGCGCCTTGGCCGTGACCGCGTTAGTTGCTGCCCGGCTTGCCTCGAGCTGTGTCGCAGGCGTACGGGGCGAGCAGTGCGTCGGCGGACGCCTTCGTTGCTGCGATGGGCACGAGCTGATCTGCGAACGCGGGACCGCCTGACGTCTGGTTGACCGTCGGCGTCGCCGTGACCTTGGCGCTGCCGGCCGCATAGTTGAGCATGTTCTTGAAGTAGAGGAGGATCGCGCGCTGCTGCCACCAGCGGTCGAAGAAGTACGCGTGCTCGCCGCGCGTCGCCTCGAGTGTCTTCTGCAGCGCGTTGCCGACCTCGTACCCCGCCATCATCTGCGCTTCGAACGCCGGCACGAGCGAGTCGTCCGCCGAGTACACGTTGAGCAGCGGCACCTTGACTTTCTGCTGCGCGTGGAACGCCGTCTCGTGCGAGAGGATTCCGAAGCCGTCCGTTTCGTACCGAGTTCCGGCGCGCGCCAATGCGACGCACACGTCACCGTTGTCGTACGGGGGCACGACGAGCTGGACGAGCACGTCCGTTACTGGATACGTGCAGAGCGGTGTCTGGCAGCCGGCCGGAACCGCGGTCGAGTAGATCTGAGTGTCCTGGTCCGCCGGACCGCTGAACTGGATGCCCGCCTTGAAGACCTTTCCGGAATCGAGGGCGAGTGCGAGGACGGTGTTCTGGCCACCCTCGCTGTAGCCGACGAGGCCGATGTCCTTCGTCCCCTTCTGTGCGGCGAGGTAGCGCCCGGCAGCGAGGACGTCCTCGGACTCCTTCCAGCCGAACGTCTGCTGCCAGGCCGGATATCCCCACCCTGCATCGTTTTCGAAGCTGAAGCCGCGCTGGTCGGCCGCGAGCACGTTGTAACCGTTCGCGTACAGCATTGCGGCCCACCGGATGACCGATGCGTAGCCATGCGTGTTGAACCCGTGGACGACAACGATGCCGGGAGCGTCGCCGGTGTGCACGGCAAGCTCGCCGAGCAGGGGCGCGCCGTCTGCGGACTTGAACTGCACGTTGCGGAACCAGGCAGGCCATTCGGGCGCGTCGGGACTGCCCGGGATCGAGCCGGTCGTGTAGTCCTGCGCCGGCGCGGTGTTGAGCACGTTCGCACTGCCGAACGCCGAGTCGTATCCCTGCGGGACATAGTTCGGTTGGTAGGGCTGCGAGACGATCTGGTTGACGGCAGAGCGGAACTTCGAAGCTGTGTCGGCAGTTGCCGCCGAGGCAACCGCGGCGGCGAGTGCGAGCGCGACGCCGAGCGCGAGGGAAAACCGCATGATTCCTCCAGGGTCCGAACCTGACAGGTCGTTCAGGTTGCCGTATTCCCACGAAATGATCGATCCAAACGCGAACCTCGGCTTGACACCGATGCGCCCGGTGCGATAAGAGACCTGAATCGGGTCTCATATTCGGCGAGACCCCATCCCTCCGGAGGGTTCAGATGAGACGAGTGTGGTCGAGGCGGGCGATGGTCGTCGTCGCCGTCGCCTCGCTGCTCGGCGTGGCCGCCACTGCGGCGGCGACTGCCAGCACTGACATGCGCGGCGGTGCCGCCGCGAAAACGGTCAAAGTCGGATTCATCTACTCACGGACCGGCGCGCTCGCGGCGTTCGGCGCCGCAGAGGTCGAGGGCTTCCAGTTCGGCCTCTCGTACCTGAGAAGTCACGGCCAGACCTGCGGCGGGCGCAAGTTCGACGTCAACTACGTAGACGATCAAGGAGTTGCCGCAAACGCGGTTAATGCGGCGAAGGATCTCATCGGCCAGGGCTACAAGATCATCGCCGGCTCGACGTCTTCGGCGGCAGGGGTGGCGGTCGCACCGATCGCGGACCAGAACAACGTGCTCTTCATCTCCGGGCCCGCGGCCGCGGACGCAATCACCGGCCTGAACCGGCACACATTCCGCGCGGGCCGGCAGAGCTATCAGGACGTGCAGACGGCGGCGAACATCCTCCCGCCGCGGACTGTGGGCAAGAAGATCGTCGTGTTCGCCGAGGATACGCCGTTCGGCGCCAGCAACGTCGCCGCCGTCCAGCAGGTCTTCGGCACCAAGGGCCACAGCGTCTCGTCGATCCTCGCTCCGTTCCAGACCGCCGACCTGACGCCGTACGCCGTCCGGCTGAAGAACGCGAACGCGGACCTCGTCTTCGTCGCCTGGGCAGGCTCGAACTCGCCCGCGATGTGGCAATCGCTCGACCAGCAGAAGGTCTTCGACACTGCGGACGTCGCGACGGGTCTCGCGAATCGCGACACGTACGCGACGTTCGGGCCGATCGTCGGCCCGAAGGCGAAGCTGCTGTCGCATTACGTCTACCAGGCCCCGAAGAACAACGTGAACAAGTGGCTGGTCAAGACGATGCGCCAGCGCACGGGTCATCCGCCGGACCTCTTCACCCCAGACGGCTTCAACACCGCGCTGATGATCTGCCACGCGGTTCAGGTGGCGAAGGGCGACAACGTCGACAAGATGATCTCGGCCCTCGAGGGCTGGCAGTTCGTGGGGCCGAAGGGCATCTCGCGGATCCGCAAGGCCGACCACGCGCTGATCCAGCCGATGTTCGTCGTTCAGCTCGTGAAGGGGACGAACGGCAAGTACGACGCCAAGGTCGTCAAGACGGTCTCGCCGGGCAACGTGCAGCCGCCCGTCAAACCGTTCGGCTAATCGGCTGAGTGAACCCTCCGGTTCTCGCAACGCGGAACCTCGGGCTTGACATCGGCGGCGCGAAGATCGTCGCCGATGTCTCGCTCGAGGTAGCCGAGGGCGAGCTGCTCGGCATCATCGGCCCGAACGGGGCCGGCAAGACGACGCTGTTCAATCTGCTCTCGGGCCTCTATCGTCCGACTGCCGGGACGATCGAGCTCCGCGGCCGCGACGTCACCCGCGATCCGACGTTCCGGCGTACACGCCTCGGCCTGGGACGGACGTTCCAGGTGTCGAGCGTCTTTCCGCTCCTGACCGTCTTCGAGAACGTCCGCCTGGCGGCGGAGGCGGCACTCGGCGGAACGCTGCGGCTCTGGCGGTCGGCTGCGAACGTTGGGCGGGCGACCGACAAGGCGCGCTCGTCACTGGCGCGCGTGGGGCTCGAGCGGCGTGCGCTCACGAGGGCGGGTTCGCTCGCGCACGGCGACAAGCGCCGGCTCGAGCTCGCGATGCTGCTCGCCGCGGATCCGCACGTCGTCATGCTCGACGAGCCGATGGCCGGAGTCTCGGCCGAGAACGTTCCGGAGCTCGTCGAGCTGATTCGATCCGTGCACGAGCAGGAGGGCAAGACCGTGCTCATCGTCGAGCACCACATGGAGGTCATCACCGGTCTCGCGCAGCGCATCGCCGTCATGCACCACGGCGCGCTGCTCGCTTGCGACACGCCCGAGGCGGTCATGGCGAACCAGACGGTCCAGTCGGCGTACCTCGGCGAGGAGCTCTGAATGGCGGTCGCCGTCGCGGCCGAGACGCTGCTCGAGGTAGAGCACCTCCACGTTCACCTCGGTCAGTCGCACGTCCTGCAGGGCGTCTCGTTCACGGTGCGGGAGGGCGGTGTCACTGCGCTCCTCGGGCGAAACGGGGTGGGCAAGACGACCACCCTCCGCGCGATCCTCGGGCTCGTGGGTAGGCGGGGAAAGGTCACGTTCGCCGGCAACGACCTGACGTCCCTTCCGACTCACCGCATCGTCCGCCAGAGCGTCGGCTACGTCCCGGAGGACCGCGACATCTTCGCCGGCCTCACGGTCGAGGAGAACCTCCGTCTCGCGGAGCGCGACGCCGAGCCGCGTTACGACCTCGTCTACGACCTGTTCCCCGAGCTGCGGCAGCGCGGGGGGCAGCGCGCCGGGACGCTGTCCGGCGGCCAGCAGCAAATGGTCGCGATCGCGCGCGCCCTCCTGAACGACAACCGCCTGCTGCTCGTCGACGAGCCGACGAAAGGGCTGGCGCCTGCGCTCGTCGCGGACGTCGCACGTGTCCTCGAGCGGCTGTCGGAGCTGACGACGGTCTTGCTCGTCGAGCAAAACCTTGGCGTCGTCCGCCGGATCGCTCGAGATGCCGTCGTCCTCGACCAGGGGCGCGTCGTGCACACGAGCGACGCGCAGGAGCTGCTCGCGCAGCCGGAGCTGGTGCGCCGGCTGCTGAGCGTCAGCGCGGGTGCCGCCGCGTGAGCACCTTCATCGTCCTCTCGATCACCGGTCTCGGGCTGGGGGCGATGTACTTCCTGATCGCGTCCGGCCTCTCGCTCATCTACGGGCTGATGGGCGTGCTGAACTTTGCGCACGGGGCGTTCCTCACCGTCGGCTCCTATGCGTCGTGGTGGATGTCCGAGCACGCGTTTCACGACGTGAGCCCGATCCTCCTTCGGTTCTTGCTCGGCGCGCTCTGCGGTCTCGTGGCAGGCGCGGTCTTCGCGGCCCTCGTCGAGCTCGTGCTGATCAGGCCGCTCTACCAGCGCCACATCGAGCAGGTGCTCGTGACGGTCGGCCTCTCGCTCGCCTTCGTCGCGCTCGTTCAAGGGATCTGGGGCCCGACGCTCCGGCCGTACGCCGTGCCCGGCTGGCTGCACGAGACCACGACGATCTTCGGGGCGCACATCCCCAACGACCGCTGGATCGAGATCGCCACCGCCGGGGTCGTTCTCGTGCTGCTTCAGCTCTTCCTGCGCCGGACCCGCTACGGCCTGATCATCCGCGCCGGAGTCGAGAACCGCGCGATGGTGACGGCGCTCGGGATCAACGTCCGCACCGCGTTCACGCTCGTGTTCGCCATTGGCGGAGTTGCTGCGGCCATCGCCGGTGTGCTCAGCGGCGTCTACTTCAGCACGATCGATCCAGGCCAGGGGACGCGCCTTCTCATCTTCGCGTTCATCGTCGTCGTCATCGGCGGGCTCGGCTCACTCGGTGGGTCGGCGTTCGCGGCCGTCGTCGTCGGCCTGCTGCAGCAATACGTCAACTTCTATGCGTCGGCAGGGATCGGCGACATCGCGGTCGTCCTCCTGCTCGGCCTCGTCTTGCTGGCGCGTCCACGCGGTCTCGCGGGAGCGTTCGCCACGTGAGAAAGCGGATCGTCGCCGACTTTGCCTGGCCGCTCGCCGTGTTCGGCACGCTCGCCTTCGTGCCGAAGGTCGGGTGGGACATCCCGAAGCTCTTCGACAGCCCGATCTCGAGCCCGGGAACGCTCAATCTCCTTGCGCTCTGCCTGGTCTTCGGCGGGCTCGCGCTCACCTACGACCTGCTCTTCGGGTTCACCGGCTTGCTGTCGTTCGGTCACGCGCTGTACGTCGCCGTCGGCTCGTACATCACCAACATCGCGATCACGGACTGGCACTGGAGCTTTGCCGAAGCCGTCCTCTGCAGCGCGGCCGTCGGGCTCGTGCTGCCGGTCGTGCTCGGCTTCGTCAGCCTCCGCGTCAGCGGCATCGCCTTCGCGATGGTCACGCTCGCGTTCGCCCAGGCAGGTGCTGTGCTCGTGGACAAGGACCCGCACGGATGGACGCACGGCAACGAAGGTCTCAGCCCCGACTACACGAAGCTCCCTTCCGCGTTCGTCGGCGTCTTCAACACGAAGCACCTGTACTGGCTTGCGCTCGCGTACGTGGCGATTGTCTTTTTCGTGACGCGCTGGGCGGTCGAATCCTCGCCCGGACGTATATGGCAGGCGATTCGCGAGAACGAGTTGCGCGTCGAGGTGCTGGGCCTGCGTCCGCGTGCTTACAAGCTGATGGCGTTCGTGCTCTCTTCGTTCCTCGCGACCATCGGCGGGATCGTCTACCTGCTCCTCAACAACACCTCGGATCCGTCCGTGATCTCGCCGAACTTCACGTTGATGTTGCTGCTCATGGTCGTGATCGGCGGGGCCGGGTCGCGCTGGGGCGCCGTTCTCGGCGGGATCGTCTACTACTACCTCGACAACAGACTCGGCGCCGTCGGCAGCTCCTCGACGGTCCAGGATCTTCCACACGTGCTGCGCACGCCGCTCGAGCAGCCGCTGTTCCTGCTCGGCACGATCTTCATCCTGATCGTCTTCTTCCTGCCCGGAGGGATCGCGGGCCTGGCCGCGCGGGGGCGGCCCGCGGGCCTGCGCCGGCTCGAGGAGGCGATTCGCCCCGGCGGCGCGGTCGGTGGTGCACCGGAGGCGACGCTCACCGAACCGCAGGAGGGCGCATGAGTACGGCGATCTATGAAGGGGTGCGTCTTGCGTACGACGTCGAGGGTACGGGGCAGCCGCTGCTGCTCATCCAAGGTCTCGGTTACGGCAGACGCGGCTGGGGACCCGCGCCGAGCATGCTCGCGCGGCGCTTCCAAGTCGTGACGTTCGACAACCGCGGCTTCGGCGAGAGCGACGTTGCGCCGGGTCCGTACACGACGACGCAGCTGGCCGCCGACGCGATCGCGGTGCTCGACGCGGCGGAGGTCGACAGCGCAGATGTCGTCGGCATCAGTCTCGGCGGGATGGTCGCGCAGGAGCTCGTGCTTGCATGGCCCGAGCGCGTACGCAATCTCGTCCTCTGCTCGACGACGCCGGGCGGCCCGAACTCTGTGCCGATGCCTCAGCAGACCGTGGCATTGATGGGACGGCAGCCGCAGCTCGACCCCCAGGAGGCGCTCCGCCTGTTCGTCGTGAATGCCCTCTCGCCTGACCCGTCGGACGAGCTCGTGGAGGAGATCGTGGCCTACCGCGTCGCCAATCCGCCGGACGGCGCGGGTTGGTGGGCACTCGCGGGCGCCGGTGCAGCGCACGACGCCATGGCTCGACTCGGCACGGTCCGCGTGCCGACCCTCGTCGTGCACGGCACCGCCGACAACGTCGTCGATGTCCGAAACGCGCCGTTGCTCGCGGATGCGATCCCCGGCGCGCGGCTCGAGCTGTTCGAGGGCGTGGGGCACCTGCTGCCGTGGGAGCGGCCTGAGGAGTTCACGGCGCTGGTGGAGGAGTTCCTCGCGTGAGCCTGCACACGCTCGGCCCGTGGATCCGCAACAGCGCCCGGCGCACGCCAAGCCGCATCGCGATCGACCATCTCGGCCACGAAGTCACCTATGCGGAGCTCGACCGGCGCTCCGAGGCCCTCGCCGCCGCTTTGCTCGAGCGCGGCCTGCGGCGCGGTGACCGCGTCGCAACGCTGACCGGGAACTCGCCGGAGCACGTGATGGTGTTCTTCGCGTGCGCCAAGGCCGGCTTCATGCTCCTGCCGCTCAACTGGCGGCTCGCGGCGCCGGAGCTCCGCTACCAGCTTGAGGATGCCCAGCCGGCGCTCTTCCTCGTCGAGAACGAATACGCGGAGCTTGCGATCGAGACGGGGTGGGAGTTCGAGCCGCTCGCGCCGCCGGACGAGGCGGTCGATCCGATCGCCGCCGAGGTCGCCGACGACGACGGTCTGCTCCTCATCTACACGTCCGGCACGACCGGCCGGCCGAAAGGAGCCGTCCTCACTCACGCCAACTGCTTCTGGACGAACCTCAGCTTCGACCTCGCAACTGGGGTTACCGGCGAGGATGTCGCGCTCCAGGTGCTGCCGCAGTTCCATTGCGGCGGCTGGAACGTCCAGCCGTTGCTCACGTGGTGGAAGGGCGGCAAGGTCGTACTGGAACGAAGCTTCGAGCCGGGGCGCGTGCTCTCGCTTCTCGACGAGAAACACGTGACGACGATCATGGGCGTCCCTGCGATCTACCTGTTCCTTTCGCAGGAGCCGGCGTTTGCCGACGCGGATCTTTCGAGCCTGCGCCTGGCTGTTGTCGGAGGCGCTCCGATGCCCGAGCAGCTGATCCGCGTGTGGCAGGCGCGCGGGATCGAGATCGTCCAGGGCTACGGCCTCACGGAAGCGTCGCCGAACGTTCTCTGCCTGCCGCCAGAGGACGCGATGCGCAAGATGGGGTCGGCCGGCAAGCCGTACCCGTACGTCGACGTGCGGCTTGGCGAAGGCGGAGAGCTCCAGGTCCGCGGTCCGAACGTCTTCCCCGGCTACTGGAAGAACCCCGAGGCGACCGTGGCGGCGCTGCGCGACGGCTGGTTGCACACGGGCGACGTGGCCGAGGTAGACGTCGACGGCTGCTACCGGATTCGCGGGCGCCTGAAGGACATGTACATTTCCGGCGGCGAGAACGTCTACCCGGCGGAGGTCGAGGGAGTCCTCCACTCGCATCCGGCGGTCGCGGACGTCGCGGTGGTCGGCGTGCCGGACGAGCGCTGGGGCGAGGCAGGCGTCGCGTTCGTCGTGGCGAAGGAGCCCGTGAGCGACGACGTGCTGCTCGACCACTGTAGGGAGCGGCTTGCGAAGTACAAGGTGCCGAAGCGCGTGCGTTTCGTCGAGGCGCTCCCGATGTCGGGGATGAACAAAGTGTTGAAGGACGAGCTGCGCGCCCTCGATGCGCAGGAGGTGCCGGCATGACCGACTTCGCGGCGCCACTGCCGACCGGGGTGGACGGCAAGGAGCTGACGAGCCGCGGCGCAGCGACTCGCGAGCGCCTCCTGACCGCGGCGGAGAGCGTGTTCGCCGAGCTTGGTTATCCCGACGCCTCGATCGTCAAGATCACCGAGGCCGCCGGTGTCGCGCAGGGCACCTTCTACCTCTACTTCTCCAGCAAGCAGGAGATCTTCGAGGAGGTCGTGCGCGACCTCAACCGTCGCGTGCGGCACGCGATGGCCGCGGGCTCCGAGCGCGGGCGCACGCGCGCGGAGGCAGAGTTGCTCGGGTTCAAGGGGTACTTCGAGTTTGCCGCGCAGCACGGTGCGCTGTACCGGATCATCCGCCAGGCTGAGTTCGTCTCGCCACAGACGCTGCACGAGCACTACGACGCGATCGCGTCCGGCTACGTGGCCGCGCTCGAGTCGGCGATGACGCGCGGAGAGGTCGCGCCGATGGATCCGGAAGTCCTGGCGTGGGCCTTGATGGGGATGGGCGAGCTGCTCGGCATGCGCTGGATCGTCTGGGAGGGCGGTGGCGAGGTGCCGAAGGCCTTGCTCGACCAGATGGAGCTGCTGATCGACCGGGTGCTGGGCGCGTGACGCGCGTCTCGCTTGCCGCCACGGCGGCGTATCTGCCGGAGCGCTGGATGCCTGCCGCGGAGGTCGCGGTCGCGAGCGGTGTTCCGGAGCGCGTGCTCGTCGAGAAGTTCGCGCTGCGCGGCAAGCACATCGCGGCGGTTGACGAGCACGTCAGCGACATGTCGGTTCGCGCCTGCGAGGCTCTCTTCACCGAAACCGGCGCGGATCCCGAGTCGATCGACGTCGTCATGTACTTCGGGTCGATGTGGAAGGACTACGCCGTCTGGCAGGTTGCGCCGTGGATTGCGCATCGCGTCGGCGCGAAGAACGCCTATGCCGTCGAGTACGACAACGTGTCGTGCGGAACGCCGGTCGCGCTGCGCCTGGCGCGCGACATGCTCGTTGCCGAGGTCGACGTGCGGAACGTGCTGCTCGTCGGCGCGTGCCGCGAGTCCTACCTCCTGGACTACGCGAACGACCGCTCGCGCTTCATGTTCAACTTCGGCGACGGCGCGGCGGCCGCGCTGCTGGTCAAGAAGGGCGAGCGGAACGAGTTGCTCGGCTCGCACGGGATCACGGACGGCTCGCTGTCGCTCCACGTGAAAGTCGCCCGCGGCGGCAGCGTGCACCTGAACGACGGTTACCCGTTTCTCGACGTCGACGATCCCGCCGCGATGAAGGAGCAGCTCGATCAAACGAGCCTGCAGAACTTCGTCCGCGCTGCCGAAGGCGCGCTGAAGCGCTCCGGCCTGACGCTGGGCGACGTGACGTTTCTCTGCCCGTTGCACATGAAGCGCTCGATGCACATCGCGCTCTGCGATGCGCTCGGCATCGACCTTGCGCGGGCCGAAGTGCTGGACGACACGGGTCACATGAGCGGCGTCGACACGCTGCTGTCGCTCGATCGAGCGGTGCGCGCGGGGAAGGTGCGAGACGGCGACGTCGTGCTGCTGGTCGCGGCGGGTACGGGCTACACGTGGGCCGCGAGCGTCGTGCGCTGGGGCCTGCTCGCTTGATCAGCCGGCTCCTGCTGCGCCACCTGCGATGAAGGCGGCTCTCGTCACGGGGGCAGCCGGTGGTATCGGTGTGGCGGTCGTTGAGCGCCTGGAGGCCGACGGCTGGTCGGTGCACGGCGTCGACATCGGCGACGCCGATCTCACCACGCGCGAAGGAAACCGCCTGGTCGTCGACGCAGCGCTCGAGAGATTCGGCCGTCTCGACGCGGTCGTCGCGAACGCAGGGTTTCAGCACGTCGCGGCGGTAGAGGACTTCCCCGAGGAGCAGTGGGACAAGCTCGTGGCGCTGCTCCTGACGAGTCCATTTCTCCTCGCGAAATACGCGTGGCAAGCGCTTCGCGAGCACGGCGACGGCCGCTTCGTTGTTGTCGCGTCGGCGCACTCGTTGACCGCTTCGCCGTTCAAGGCCGGCTACGTGTCGGCGAAGCACGGTGTGCTCGGTCTCGTGAGGACCCTCGCGCTCGAAGGTGCCGAGCACGGCATCACTGCGTCCGCCGTCTGTCCGTGTTACGTCCGCACGCCGCTCGTCGAGGCGCAGATCGCCGATCAGGCTCGCGCGCACGGCCTGCCGGAGGAGCGCGTGCTCGAGGATGTCATTCTCGAGCGGCAGGCCGTGAAGCGCCTGCTCGAGCCGGCGGAGGTCGCGGACGTCGTCGCCTTCCTGCTCGGCCCGAGCGGGCGCGGGTTCACCGGCGCGCCGATCGTCATGGATCTCGGGTGGACTGCGCGCTGAACTACGCGTCGCGCGTTGCAGTCCGCCAGGCGCCGATAACCACGGCGATGCCGAGCCACAGAAGGAGGACGACGATTGCGGCGGTGAGCGAAGCGCCGACGTGCGGACCGTCGTTCACGTACTCCTCGACGGCTCCGGGGGCGAGGCGAACGAAAGCGACGTCGGGAACGGCCTCCCGGTAGACGCCCAACGAGGTGATCGCAGTCAAGATGTGCCCGACAACCGTGCGGAATGCGAGCAGAATCCCAATCGTGTAAGCGCGCGATCCGGTCACCGAGGCAAGGCCGAGTCCGAGCACGAAGTAGAACGCGAGATCGGCGAGAACCCAGACGCCCGATTCGATCAGCAGCTTCACAGAAGGCGCGGGAAGGTCTCCGTTGCCAAGTCCCGACACGACGGCCGAGATCGCGAAGGCAACTGCGGCGAACGCGAGCAGGTAGGCGAGCCCGCCGGGTATCCGCGACCCGAACAGCGCAAGGCGCGAGCGGCCCGTGACGACGAGCTCGCGGAAGACGCCCGAGGTAAGGTCATCCGCACCGGCGCTCGCTCCGACGACGATTGCCGCGACGCTGCCGAGCAGGACGAGCGTCAGCATGCCGGCGCCGAGGTTCGCGACGCCCCCGGCCGGGCCGTGATGGTCGGGATTCGCGGCGTGAAGGATGCCGAGGATCCCGTATGCGATCACCATCGGAACGACCGTCAGCAGCGTGACGACCACGGACATGCCTCGGCGCTTGCGCAACTTGAGCAGCTCGGCGCGAGCGAGCCCGAAGGACCGGGGGCGCGGGACGGTCGCCGCGGCCGTGCTCATTCGACGTCTTCCAGCCTCGACGTGATTGCCAGGAACCGCTCCTCGAGAGACGCGTGCACGGGCTCGAGTCGCCGAACCGGAACGCCGGCCTCGACGAGCCTGCGGTTCAGCTCGGGGATCACGTCGATGTCCGTGAGCGAGGCTTCGATGACCCCGTTGTCCGAGGTCACGTCGGTGACGCCCGGAAGTGCGCGGAGTATCTTCAGCGCGTCACTCTCGCCGTCGACGCCGATCAGCACGCGCGGCTGTCCCACGCCCTGCAGCTCCGCAAGCGGGCCTATCGCGACGATCTCGCCACGGTCGACGATCGCGACGTAGTCACAGGTCTTTTCGACCTCGTCGAGGATGTGGGACGAGAGCATCACGGTCCGCCCCTCGCCGACGAGGGCGCGGATCAGCTTGCGGAACTCGAGGATCCCGGCAGGGTCGAGTCCGTTCATCGGCTCGTCGAGGATCAGCAGCTCAGGGTCGGCGAGCAGGCAGCGTGCGATGCCCAGGCGCTGCCGCATGCCCATCGAATACGTGCGCACGCGGTCGCTTGCACGATGGGCGAGCCCGACGCGCTCGAGATTCGGCTCAATGCGCGCGAAGGCGTTGCGACCCCGCGCGGCGGCGACGACGGCGAGGTTCTCGCGGCCCGTGAGATGGCCGTGGAAGCGCGGCTCGTCCACGATCGCACCCACGCGGGAGAGCGCCTCGGCCCGCCGTTCGGGCACCGACAGTCCGCGCAGGCTCATCGTTCCGGCGTTCGCTTTCGTGAGGCCGAGCAGCATGCGGATCAGCGTCGTCTTGCCGGCGCCGTTCGGGCCCAGATAGCCGAAGGCGACGCCGCGCGGCACCTGCAGCTCGACGCCGCGTACCACCGTCCGATCGCCGAAGCGCTTCGTCAGCCCGTGTGTCTCGACGACGTAGTCGCCCTGTGCCATCGCCCGACCCTACAGGCGATTCACGTGACGACCTCAAGTCGAGCATTGGCACGCTCGGAGCGCCCGACCTTCGCGATCGGTCGTCCTTCGACGCGAACGATGTCCGCCGTGAAGTCGTTCGACCCCCGCAGCAGCGACGAGCCGACGCCGTAGACGTCCGCCGGAACGCCTGCCCGTTCGAACGCGCGGATCCTGTCCACGGTGAAACCGCCGGAGACGACGATCTTCACCGCGTCGAAGCCCTCTGCGTCGAGCGCGGCGCGTACCTTGCGCACGAGGCGCTCGTTGACGCCGCGCGGATCGAAGTCGCCCATCTCGTCCCACAGCGATCTATCGACGAGACGCTCCGACGTGTCGAGCCGGACGCCCCAGAGCTTCGGGCCTAGTGCCCGCGCCACCTCGAGCGACGTCTTCACCGAGTCGTTCTCGAAATCGACGAGGACGACGACGTTCATCTCCTCGGGCGCCCACTCGGCGAAATGCGCAGCCGCCGCCACCGTGTCGCCACCGTACGACGCGATCAATGCGTGCGGCACGGTGCCGATTCCGCGGCCGCCCCACCACGACGATTGCGCGTCTGTGGAGACGCCGATCGCACCGGCGACATGGGCGGCATAGCCGTCGCCGGTCTGCACGAGCCAGTGGTCGTGCCGGGCCGGAAAGAAGAGGATCGGCTTCGGCGCCGCCGCCTCGACGACGCGCCGCACGTTCGTCGAGACGAGCGTTCGCCTCGCGAGCACGCCGAGGTAGACGGTCTCGAGATGCGCGAAGAGCGTGTAGTCGCCCTCGATCGTCAGCACGGTCTCCCACGGCGCGATCACATCCCCGTCAAACAAGGCACGCGCCTCGAGCGCGCTCCAGTCATGCGAGCACAACTTGAGCACGGCAATCGCCTCGTCCATCCCTCCGAGGATCGCGTCGTTTTTCTGGAAGACCTGCATCAGCACCCGCGGGTGCCGCTCGTCCACGAGGAGCGCGTCGCGTGCGAAGTTGAAGTACGCGTCGGTGTAGTAGCCGGAGCGGATCTTCTCGACGGGGAGATCGAACGTCTCCGGCGGGAGCCGGTCACGGGCCACGCGGGCGACTGTAATATGGGCCCATAGTCGCTGCGTGACCTGATCAGGCGGCCTCCGCGGCCGCGCTTCTCCGAATCGCGGAAGACCGACTGATGGAACCTCTTTATAAGCCCGAAGGCGTCGAGGAACGCTGGCAACGGACGTGGGAGGAAGAGGGTCTCTACAACGCAGACCCGGACCCGACCCGCGAGAGCTTCGCGATCGCGCATCCGCCGCCGAACGTCACCGGCGACCTTCATCTGGGGCACGCGCTCCAGCTCTCGCTGGCGGACGCGATCGTACGGACGCGGAGGATGCAGGGCTACAACGTCCTCTTCCAGCCCGGCTTCGATCACGCGGGGATCTCGACGCAAAACGCGGTCGAGAAACATCTCGCGACCGAGGGGAAGACGCGGCAGGATCTCGGCCGCGAGGCGTTCGAAGCCCGCGTCTGGGAGTGGCTGCGCGAGTACGGCGGCAAGATCATGTTCCAGTTCAGGCGAATCGGCGCCTCGCTCGATTACAGGCGCGAACGCTTCACGATGGACGACGCCTACGTCCGCGCAGTGATGCGCTTCTTCGTGCACCTGTATCGCAAGGGCTGGATCTACCGCGCGAACCGGATCATCAACTGGTGCCCTTTTCACGAGACCGCACTCTCGGATCTCGAGGTTGCGCACGAAGAAGTCGACGACGTGATCACGTATGTCCGCTATCCCTTCGCGGACGGCGACGGCCACATCACGATCGCCACCGTGCGTCCGGCGACGATCCTCGCGGACGTCGCGGTTGCCGTGCATCCAGACGATGACCGCTATCGCGACGTGGTCGGCCGCGAAGTCGTCGTCCCGTACGTCGAACGACGCGTCCCGATCATCACGGACGAGCGGGTCGAGCAGGAGTTCGCAACGGGCGCGCTCAAGATCACGCCCGGGCACGATCCGCTCGACTACGAGATTGGGCGCGACCACGGCCTCCCCGAGCTGACCGTGATCGCGGCGGACGGGCGCATGAACGAGCATGCCGGCGATCTCGCCGGTCTCTCGCAAGCCGAGGCGGACGAGCGCATCCTCGCGTGGCTCAAGGAACACGGTCAGCTGGAGAAGCGCGAGTCGTACCGCCATTCGATCGCGCTGTGCGACCGCTGCAAGACGCGGATCGAGCCGCGGATCTCGCTGCAGTGGTGGTGCTCGATGGAAGAGCTGAAGAAGCCCGCGCTCGAGGCGCTGCGGGCGGGCCGCGTCGGCTACCACCCCGAGTCGCAGCACACGTTCGCGATCGCGTCGCTCGAGGAAGCTCCGGACTGGAACATCTCCCGCCAGATCTGGTGGGGACACCAGCTGCCGTTGTGGGCGTGCCCGGACGGGCACGTCACCGTCGAGGAGACGGAGCCCGAAGCGTGCTCCGAGTGCGGCTCGGGCGACCTCACGCGTTCGACCGACGTCCTCGACACGTGGTTCTCCTCCGCGCTCTGGCCGTTTGCCACGCTCGGCTGGCCCGACGACACCGAGGATCTGCGGACGTTCTACCCGGGCGATCTGAACACGACGGCCCGCGACATCATCCGACTCTGGGAGAATCGCATGATCTTCAGCGGCCTCGAGCTGATGGGCGACGTTCCGTTCGGCGCTGTCGTCATCCACTCGACGATCCACGCGCCAGCAGGCGGCCGCATGTCGAAGAGCCTCGGCACGGGCATGAACCCGTTGGCCGCGATCGAGACGTACGGCGCGGACGCAACGCGGTACGGGCTGATGAAGATGGCTTCGTCGCAGGACGTCCGCTTCTCCGAAGGGGCGATCGAAGAGGGGCGCAAGCTCGCGAACAAGCTGTGGAACGTCGCGCGGCTGATCCTCCAGGCATCCGAGGGGATCGAGCCGGCGGCACGGCCGCGCATGCTCGAGGAGCGCTGGATCCTCGCGCGCCTGGCCCAGGCGCAGCGCGAGCTCGAGCGCCTGCTCGCGGAGTTCGACTTCTCGCACCTGGCGAGCGAGCTCTACCACCTGACGTTCGACGACTTCTGCGACTGGTACGCCGAGGCGATCAAGCCTCGCCTGTACGCAGGCGACGCCGACGCGCGCGCGACGGCGCTCGCCGCGCTCGAGCGACTGTTGAAGCTGCTGCACCCGGTGATGCCGCACGTCACGGAGGAGATCTGGTCGCATCTTCCGGCGCGCGAGACGCGACTAATCGTCGCTCCGTGGCCGGAGGCCGCGGACGAGGGCGACGCCGGCGCCCTGGAGCGGGTGCAGGAAGCGGCGAGAATGTTCCGGCGGAGCGGCGTGCTGCCGACGAAGCTCGAAGGGGAGGAGCAGCGCATCTTCGACGCGGTCGTCAAGCCAGAGCGCCAGAAGGCAAACGGCAACGTCGAAGCGGAGCGGGCACGCCTGCGCAAGGAGATCGAGCGCGCCGAGAAGATGCTCGCGAACGAGCGCTTCATCGCAAAGGCGCCGGCAGAGGTCGTTCAGGCCGAGCGCGAGAAGCTCGAGCGGTATCGCCGTGAGCTCGACGCGATTTCGGACTGACGAGCCACGGCCGCGTGCTTCCGTGACGGCCACGGAATGGGTCGCGTCGCTGTCGCCGTGGCCGGCGGAGTTCGGGCTAGCGCGGATGCAGGCGCTGCTCGAAGCGTTGGGGAACCCGCAACGCGCATTCACATCCGTCCACGTCGTCGGCACCAACGGCAAGTCGACGGCGACGCGCACGATCGCCGCCCTCCTTCGCGCCGAAGGACTCGACGTCGGCGCCTACACGTCACCGCACGTGAGCGGCTGGCACGAGCGGCTCGACACGGATCCGCAGACCTTCGAGGAGGCAGTCGCGCGGATTCGCGCCGCCGCCGAAGCCGCGGACGCGACCCAGTTCGAGGCGCTCACCGCCGCCGCCTTCGCACACTTCGCCGATCGTCACGTGGACGCAGCCGTCGTGGAAGCCGGGCTCGGCGGCCGGCTCGACGCGACGAACACGATCGGCGCGCCGGTCGTCCTGCTGACCAACGTCGGCCTCGAGCACACGGACGTGCTCGGCGAGACGCGTGAGGCGATCGCGCGGGAGAAGCTCGCGGTGGTGCGTGCGGGCGCGACGGCCGTCCTCCCGGACGACGAATTCCGCGCTCTCGTCCCGGACAGCACCGTCACCCATGGCGGCGCCCACGAGGTGGCGGAGGCGTTTCTCGGCCGTCCTACCGACGCCGACGCGGAGATCTCGCTGCCCGGCCGGCTCGAGCGCCGAGGACCGGACGAAATCCGTGACGGCGCCCACACCCCGGACGGCGTCGCCTGGCTGCTCGAGCGCGTGGAGCCACGCGACTACGCGATCGTCGCCTCGATCCTGCGCGACAAGGACGCGGACGCGATGCTCGCCGCCCTCGCCCGGGCGGGACGGACGCTGATTGCCACCCGCAGCAGCAATCCGCGCGCTCTCGACGAGCGGGACCTCGCCGCCCGCGCGGAGCCGTATTTCGAGCATGTGGAGACCGTCGCCGATCCCTTCCAGGCTCTTGCGCGCGCCCGCAGCCTCGGGCCGGTGCTCGTGACCGGCTCGCTCTACCTGCTTGCCGACCTGCACGATGCGGAGTAGAAGGAGACCGTGCGCCAAACCTGGGGGGAGCGCCTCGCCGTCTTCGCCTTCGCGCTCGCGCTCCTCGCGGGGATCGTCGGCGTGTCGTTCGCCGCTGGCTACATAATCGGGAGGATCATCCTGTGAGCCTGCTGGCAGCCAACTCCACGTTCGGCGGAGTCCACGACTTCTTCCATTCCGGAACGTGGTACGTGATCCGCAACGTCACGATCCTCTTCGTGATCATCTTCTGGTTGGGTGTTGCCTTCTGGGTCTACAAGGACGCGCGCCGGCGCATTCGCGACGGCTGGCTCGTCGGGCTCGCGACGCTCCTCGGTCTCGTGCCGCCGTTCCTCGGCGCGCTCGTCTACATGCTCTTCCGGCCGCCGGAATATCTCGAGGACGTGCGCGAGCGGGAGCTCGAGATCAAGGCGATGGAGGAGCGGCTCAGCTGGCAAAGCAGCCAGTGCCCGGTGTGCCGCGCGAGCATCGAATCGTCGTTCCTCATCTGCCCGGTCTGTACGACGCGGCTCAAGCAGGCGTGCATCAATTGCAATGCGCCCCTGGAGGCGCTGTGGCAGGTCTGCCCGTTCTGCGAGACACCTGTCGAATCGACCGGCCTCGACCTGCCGGTCGTCGAGTCGCGTCCGCGGCGCCGCCGCCGTTCTTCGTCGCAGTAGACTCCGCCGCCGATGGCCGTCGAGCAGACGTTGATTCTCGCGAAGCCTGACGCCATTCGTCGCTCGCTCGCAGGTGAGATTGTCGCGCGCTTCGAGCGGCGCGGTTTCCGCCTGCGCGCCGCGCGTTTGCTGACGGTCGACCGTCCGCTCGCAGAGGAGCATTACGCAGAGCATCAGGCGAAGCCGTTCTTCGGCGAGCTCGTCGAGTTCATCACCTCCGGTCCGACGCTCGCGTTCGTGCTCGAGGGCGAAGGCGTGATCACGACCGCGCGCACGACGATCGGCGCGACGAACCCCGCCGACGCCGGGCCGGGATCGATTCGCGGCGACTTCGCTTCCGCGATGCCGGACAACCTCGTCCACGGCTCCGACTCGCCGGAGTCGGCGGCGCGCGAGATCGCGCTGTGGTTCCCAGACGGCCTTGTCTGAACCCGCTCGCGCCCCTGACCGCCGTCGCCTCCCGGCCGGCGGAGCCGGCCTCCGGCGACGGCTCGCCCCGCTGGCCGCGCTCTGTCGGACGCCCCGTGCTACTTGCACTGTGACGTCCTCCGACGCTTGCCAGCGGGGCGTCAGGAACGCGAGAGCGTAATCTCGAATGTCTGAGCCCGAGTACGTCGCGGTCAACCGCGAGCAATGGACGAAGGCGAACGCGGAGTACACCGACGCGCGAGCACACGAGGCCTGGTCGCAGCGCGAGATCACATGGGGAACGACCCGCGTCCGCGAGTCGGAGGTCAACGTGATCCCGGAGGTTGCCGGCAAGGACGTCGTCGAGCTCGGCTGCGGCACGGGGTACTTCGGCGCGTGGCTCGCTCAGCGCGGCGCGCGAGTCGTCGGCGTGGACGTGACGCCGGCGCAGCTCGACACGGCCCGGCGCATGGAGGCGGAGTTCGGGCTCGGTCTGCAGTTCGTCGAGGCGAACGCCGAAGCCACCGGCCTCTCGAGTGAGTCATTCGATCTCGTGCTTTCCGAGTACGGCGCGTCGATCTGGTGCGATCCCGCGAAGTGGGTGCCCGAAGCCGCCCGGCTGCTGCGCCCAGGGGGTCACCTCGTGTTTCTGCGCAACTCGACGCTGAGCGTCCTCTGCATGGCCGAGACGGGAGGGCCGTCCGAGAGCTTGCAGCGTCCCCAGCTCGGGCTGTACCGGCTGGAGTGGACGGAGCCGGACGAGGTCGAGTTCCAAGCCGGCCACGGCGACTGGGTCCGGATGCTGCGCGCGAGCGGGTTCGAGATCGAGGATCTGGTCGAGCTGTTCGCGGCCGAGGACGCGGTTGATCACGAGTACTACCACTCGAACGCCGAGTGGGCGAAGAAGTGGCCCTCCGAGGAGATTTGGCGCGCCCGCCTCGCGCCGCTGGCCGGCATCGGCTCCCGCCGGGCGAAGCCCGGCTCCGCCGATGCCTGACGCCGCTCGCGGCAGGAAGCGGCGCGCGCGGCGCTTGCCCGTACCACCTGTACTGTGCTGCGCGCCGCGCGCTTGCCTCCTTTGCGAGCGGCGCCCCAGCGGCGCGCGGTAATGACGCTGAGTATGCCTCCGGCCGCGCCGCTGATCCTCGCGTCGACCTCGCCGCAGCGGCGCGCGATCCTCGAACAGCTGCGCGTCCCCTTCGAGGTCGTGCCGCCGCGCTACGACGAAGAAGGAGATGACCCCGTCGAGCACGCTGCCGGCAAGGCGCGCTCTGTCGACGGCCGCGACCGCCCGGTCGTCGGCGTGGACACCGTCGTCGTGTGCAACGGCGTCGTGCTCGGGAAGCCGGCGACTGTCGGTGATGCGGAGGAGATGCTCGAGCTGCTCGCCGGCAACACGCACGAAGTCGTCTCGGGGCTTTGTCTGCGCACGCCCGCCTGGGAGGAACTGCACCCTGCCGTCACCCGCGTCACGTTTCGTGCGCTGACGCCGCGCGACATTTCGGCGTACGTCGCCGCTGCGGAGTGGGAGGGACGCGCGGGCGGATACGCAATCCAGGGAGTCGGTGCGAGCCTCGTCGAGCGGATCGAGGGCGACTACCTGAACGTCGTCGGACTTCCCGCGGCGCTGCTCGTGCGGCTGCTCGCGGCGAGGTTCGCCGGAACGTACGGCTTCGGTTAGCGCCCGTTCGCCGAGAAGTGCTGGTAGTCGAGTCGCGACGTCCAGCTGCCACCCCAAGTCCAGCCGACGGAGGCGAATGCTCGCACCACGACGTCGCCCGCGTGGATCATCCCCTTGCGCCGGAGCGAACGATTTATGAACGCGCGGCCCCTTGGCGGCAGAACTCGACCGCCGAGGAGGTAGGGGTTCTCGCGCGGATTGATGTCGATCGCGCGCCCGTACGCGTGCTGTGACCACGACGTGCTCTGCTCGACGCGCCGGCAGTTGAACGCCGATGTGTTGTCCGCCGCCATCGAGCGGTCGTCGTCCGCGCCGTACCGGTCGACGAGCACCATCCGACGGATCGGAAAGCGCGCGTTGTACAGCGTCCGCATTGCCGCCACCACAGGGCGCACGGCATCGCGATTGAGGACGAGCCGACCGGTATGTGGCCGATCGTCGAACCCCCAGTACGCCAACCGCACGAGCCTCAACTCGGAGATCGGCACCGGGCAGCCGCGATGCCACGAGACCATGTGCGTCGGCGCGGGCGCGACGGTTGCATGAAACGCAAAAATCAGCGCAAGCCATCTCACAAGAAGTAAAGGCTAGACTCGACTCTCCTCTATGGGTGTCTTCAATTATCTGACCGGCTTCGGTGGCCGCGACATGGCCGTGGATCTCGGGACCGCGAACACGCTCGTCTACGTGCGCGGGCGCGGCATCGTTCTCTCCGAGCCTTCCGTCGTCGCGATCGACCAGCGCTCCGGCGAGGTGCATGCCGTCGGCGTCGAAGCGAAGCGCATGCTCGGCCGCACGCCCGGCACGATCCAGGCGATCCGCCCGCTGAAGGACGGCGTGATCGCCGACTTCGACGTGACGGAGCAGATGCTGCGCCACTTCATCCAGAAGGTGCACCAGCATCGCTTTGCACATCCGCGCGTCGTCGTGTGCGTGCCGTCGGGCGTGACCGGCGTCGAGAAGCGCGCCGTGGAGGAGGCGACGCTGTCCGCGGGCGCGCGACAGGCGTACCTGATCGAGGAGCCGATGGCCGCCGCGATCGGCGCGGGCCTTCCCGTCGCCGAGCCTACGGGGAACATGATCGTCGACATCGGCGGCGGTACGACCGAGGTCGCGGTGATCTCGCTCGGCGGCATCGTCGTGTCGCAGTCGTTGCGTGTCGGCGGCGACGAGATGGACGAGGCGATCATCAATCACATCAAGCGCGACTACAAGTTGCTCGTCGGCCAGCAGACCGCGGAGGAGATCAAGCTCGAAGTCGGCTCGGCGTGGGACCTGAAGGAAGAGGTGCAGGCGGAGGTTCGCGGCCGCGACATGCTGACGGGCCTGCCGAAGACTGTCGTGCTCAGCTCGGAGGAGGTGCGGCGCGCACTCGACGAGCCCGTGACGCAGATCATCGAGGCGATCAAGTCGACGCTCGACAAGACGCCGCCCGAGCTCGCCGCGGACATCATGGATCGCGGCATCGTCCTCGCGGGCGGGGGCGCGCTCCTCGCCGGTCTCGACGAGCGGCTCCGCCACGAGACGCAGATGCCGGTGCACCTCGCCGAGTCTCCGCTCACCTGCGTCGCCGTCGGTTCCGGGCGCAGCCTCGAGGAGTTCGAGGCGATCCACCGCAGCGCCCGAGCCAGACGAAACAATCACCGTCGCTAGGCCCGGCTAACCTGTAGACCCGGTGCCCCTCCCGGCAATAGTCAGGGCGCTTCTGGCGGAGCACGACGCCGCCATGCGGCGTCCTCAGTCGGCTCGATATGCCTGCATATCGAGCCTCCCTGCGTCCTTGCCTGGCGACCTCCTGCTGTCGCCAGAAACGCGAGACCATTACCGGGAGGGGCACTAACTCGTGGCAACGCGTACCCGCAAGCGGACCGCCCGGTTGGCGGTGCTGGATTCGTCCGTCCGGCGTCCCGCCTCCACCTCCTCGACAGGCCGCTCTCGGTCTCCGCTGCGGCGTCGGGCGGTCGTGCTGGCCCTCGTCGTGGTCTCGCTCGCCCTGATCACGGTGTCCTTCCGCGAGTCGTCCGGAGGCCGCGTGCACGGAATCCAGAACGTCGGCGCTGCGGCGATGAAGCCGTTCGAAGTCGCAGCCGACCGAGTCGCACGCCCGTTTCGCGACGCGTACAACTGGTTCGACGGCCTCGTCACGGCGCGCTCTGAAAACCAGAAGCTCAAGGCCGAGCTTCGCGATTTGCGTCAACAATACGTCGCAGCGCAGTCCGCGTTGAACGAGAACGTCGTCTTACAGCGACTTCTCGACTACCAGCGCGGACCGAACTTCCCGAGGGACTTCAAAGCGGTGAACGCGAGTGTGATCGCACGCGCAGCGACCGACGTTCAAGAGACGGTAACCGTGTCGGCCGGCTCACACCAGGGCGTGCGCGAGAACGATCCGGTCGTGACCGAGGACGGTCTCGTCGGCAAGGTCACGCGGGTCGCGGGGAACGTCGCGCGCGTGACATTGCTCACAGACGCAACGAGTGCCGTCGCCGCCGTCGACCTGAGGACGAACGCATACGGGCTCGTTCAGCACGGCGCGGGCGGCGGCACGCAGCTCGTCTTCGGCCGCGTGCCGAAGGACAGGGTCGTCAGCGACGGCGACTTCGTCGTCACCGCCGGCACGCAGCTCGCGTCCCTGCCCGACATCTACCCGAAGGGAATCCTGATCGGCCGTGTCACGAGCGTCGACCAGAACGACGTCGACATCTTCAAGCAGATCCAGGTCGAGCCGTTTGCGGACTTCTCGTCGCTCGACTCCGTCGCGATCCTGGTGCCGCGAGACCGCGAGTGATCGCCCTCGACGCGCTCAAGGCGGCGATCCTGCTCTTCTTCGTCGCAGTCGTGCAGGTCTCGCTGCTCTCGTCCGTGGAGGTGGTCGGCGGGATGCCGAACCTTCTCCTCGTGACGATCGTCGCCGTTGCCCTGCTGCGCGGGTCGGTCTTCGGCGCGACGGGGGGCTTCTTGGGCGGCCTCCTGCTCGACACTGCGAATCTCGAGACGCTGGGCCTGACGTCTTTGGTGCTGACTCTCGGCGGCTACTGGATCGGCCGCTACGGCGAGACGACCGGTCGCGATCGCACGCACGCCCCGTTCGTCTCCGTCGCCGTCGTGACCGTGCTCTACGCGTTCGGAGTGCTCGTCCTGCATTTCCTGCTCGGCGATACCGTCTCCGGCCGGCGGATCCTGCTCGAGTCGCTCGTCCCGACGATCGCGTTCAACCTGATCCTGACGGCGCCGGTGTACTGGATCGTCACGAAGCTGCTGCCACCGCTCGACTGGCGCGAGCGTGCAGGCGAGGTGCGTCTCCTTGGCTAGCGGCTCGACTGGCCACGCCTTCCGGCCCCTCGCGCGCGATAAGGCTGCGCGCTGCTGCGTCCTCGGCCGCGCCCGTAGTTACCACTACGAACGCGGCCTGCGTCCTTGCATCGCTTGCTTCTCGCACGCGAGGAATCCGGAAACGTGACCAGCCGAACCGCAGGCCGGACCGCGGGCGGAACGTTCCTCCCGCCCGACCCGCGCGTAGCAGAGCCGTACCGCCTGACGCCGCAAGCTGCCCTGCGCGTCGCGGTGCTCGGTGGCGTCGTGCTCGTCGTCTTCGGCGCGTTGTTCCTGCGTCTGTGGGCGCTGGAGATCCTTTCCGAGCACCAGTACTTGCGCGTCGCACAGAACAATCAGCTGCGCACGATCCGCCTCGAGGCACAGCGGGGGCCGATCGTCGATCGCTACGGGCGCGTCCTCGTGGACAACCGTGCGGGCACAGCCGTCGCTCTGTGGCCAAGCGATCTGCCGCACAAGTGGTACCTCCGGCTGCGCGAGTTGCGGCGACTCTCCGCGATCGTGCACGTGCCGATCAAGGAGATGCTGAAAGGAATCGCTGCGCGCCAGGACGATCCACTCACGCCGGTGATCGTCAAAGAACCGGTCGGCGAGCCCCAGATTCGCTATCTCTCGGAGCATCGAGACGAGTTCCCGGGTCTGACGATGCCCGAATCGTACGTCCGGCATTACCGCCACGGCCCGCTCGCTGCACAGCTCTTCGGATACGTCTCCGAGGTTTCGAAGGAACAGTTGAAGCACGCCGATCCAGGTGTGCGCGCCGGCGACAAGATCGGTCAGGCGGGCGTCGAGCTTGCCTATGACGGCTACCTGCGCGGCAAGCCGGGGAGCGCCCAGCTTCGTGTCGATTCTCTCGGGAAACCACGCGGAGCGCTCACAAACTCCCAGTTGCCCACCTCCGGCAGTGCCGTCCGCCTGACACTCGACCTGCGGTTGCAGCAGGCCGCGCAGGCGGCCCTCGCCTACGGCATCCAACGCGCGCGCGACTCCGAGTGCATCGGCTGTTGGAATGCGAACGGCGGCGCCGTTGTTGCGCTCGATCCGCACGACGGGTCGGTGCTCGCGCTCGCCTCAGCGCCTGCGTATAGCCCCGGCGTCTACTCCGGCCACGTGACGAAGAAGAAGCTCGCCGCGCAGGGGCTCACGCGTGCCACGGCGGTAGCGAAGAACTTCCCGGCGTTGAACCGCGCGCTTGTCGCCGCGTATCCGCCGGGCTCTACCTTCAAGCCCGTCACGGCGCTCGCCGCCATGCAGCAGCACCTGGTCGCGCCGTACGCGCTCGAGCCGTGCACCGGAACGTACAGCGCTCCTAAGGACAAGTCGCACCAGGTCTTCAAGAACTGGGATCCGTACATGAACCAGGCGATCGACCTGCCGACCGCACTCGGACTCTCGTGCGACACGTACTTCTACCGGCTCGGAAACGCGTTCTATGAGCTTCCCGCGAACTACGGGCACCCGCTGCAGGCCTGGGCGAGCAGCTTTGGTTTCGGCCGGCGCACCGGCATCGACGTCGGACCCGAGGCGAGCGGTCTGCTCCCCACGCCGGAGTGGCGTCAGAGGACATTCACGAAGGAGACGGATCCGTGCTGCTGGGAAATCGACCGGCTTTGGAAGCCGGGCGATTCGATCCAGCTCGCCATCGGGCAGAAGGACCTCCTCGTCACGCCGATTCAGATGGCGCGCTTCTACGCGCTGATCGCGAACGGCGGCAAGCTCGTCACGCCGCACCTGTTCCTCGACGCCGAGAAGCCCGGCGCAGGCGGCGCCGCGCCGCATCCCGCGGCCCCCGCCGCACAGCAGATCAACATCGACCCCGCGGCGCTCGACGTCGTGCGCAGGGGTCTGTATGCAGCGACGCACGCGTCGTTCGGCACCGCAACCGCGGTGTTCGGCAACTTTCCGGTGTCCGTCGCGGGCAAGACCGGCACCGCGGAGAAGGCGCTCGATCCGGGCGATGGAACGGTGCGCCTGTTCGACCAGTCGTGGTGGTGCGGCTACGCGCCGGACGACAACCCGAGGCTTGTGGTCTGCGCGGTAATCGAGAACGGCGGGCACGGCGGTACCGCTGCAGCGCCGGCCGCCCTCAAGGTCTTCGAAGAGTTCTTCCACCAAAAGGCGCCGGCAATCGGCGCGATCCACAGCGACTGATGGCTGTCGAATACGTCGATTCAGCAACCGAGCGGGCCCGCGGACGGGCGCGCCGAGCGTCCCGCGCGCACGAGCTTTCGTTTCTCAGGCGACTCGACTGGCTGCTGGCCGCCGCCGTCGCCGTACTCGCCGGGTACGGGCTCTGGGCGATCGCCGGCGTCACTCGTCACGACGTCGAGGGAAATCCGAACTACTTCCTCGTGCGGCAGGCGACATTTGCCGGCGCAGGGGTGGTGGGACTGCTGCTCGCGCTCGCGATCAATCCGTCGCGGCTCGTCCGTCTCTGGCGGCCGATCTACATCGGAACGGTCGGCGTCATGCTGCTCGTCTTCCTCGCCGGACCGGTCACGCGCGGCTCGCGGCGCTGGCTCGATCTCGGGTCGTTCCGTTTCCAGCCGTCCGAGTTCGGCAAGCTGCTCTTCGTCCTTGCTCTCGCGGGCTTTCTCGCGGAGCGCGCGAAGCGGATCAACGAACCGCGCACGGTCCTGAGCGCCGTCGCCCTGGCCGCGCTGCCGGTCGGGCTCGTCTTCATCCAGCCGGACTTCGGCACCGCGCTCGTCTACGGTGCCGCGCTCGCGGCGGTGCTGTTCGTCGCCGGCACGCGCTGGCTGATGCTCGCGGCGCTTTCGTCGGCCGTCCTCGTCGCGGCGACGCTGATCCTGTGGGTGCTGCCTGCCGCGGGCGTGCACGTCCTCCAGCCGTACCAGGTGAAGCGCGTGACGGGCTTCCTCCACCCGGACTCGGATCCCTCGGGGGCGACGTACAACATCGCGCAATCGAAGGTGGCGATCGGCGCCGGAGGCTTCGACGGCCGCGGGGTCGCGGGTGCGACGCAGACGAATCTGTCGTACCTGCCCGAGCACGCGACGGATTTCGTGTTCGCGTCGTTCGCCGAGCAACGCGGCTTCTTCGGAGCGGCGATCCTGCTCTGCCTCTACCTGCTGGTCGTCTGGCGCGGCCTGCGGATCGTCACGGTCGCGCGGGATCTCTTCAGTGCGATCGTCGCCGGCGGGATCGTCGTCGCGTTCCTCTTCCAGATCTTCGTCAACGTCGGCATGACCATGGGCATCGCTCCGATCACAGGCATTCCGCTCCCATTCGTCAGCGTCGGCGGCTCGTCGATGATCGCGAATCTCACGGCGATGGGCGTGCTCCTCTCGATCCACGCGCGCGGCACGCCGTTCAGGCGCCGCTGATGGGTCTTCCCATCAAGCTCGGGGCGGTCTACGGCGTTCTGAAGGAGATCCGCTCGACGACCGATCGGCCGCTGCTCGTTGCGGGAACGCTCGCCGAGCAGCTGGCGCGCGAGCTCCGCGCGGGAGGCGACGCGTCCGCCGTTCGTACCGGCGGTGAGCCCGGAGGCGTCGAGGCGCTGCTCTACGTGATCGGCGACGTCGTCACGGCTGACGACGAGCGCGTGCTCAAGCTCGCGCATCGTGCACGGGTGCCGACGATCGTGATCGCGGCGGGCCGCGAGGCGCCGCTCCGCATTCCGTTCGTTCTGGCAACCGACGTCGTGCGCGTCGAGCCGGGCCACGGTTTTCCCGTCGACGCGATCGCCCGTGCCGTCGCGGCCAAGCTCGGCGAGGAGGCTACGTCACTCGCGCGCCGTCTTCCTGTTGTCCGTTCCGCCGTCTGCGCGCACCTGATCGAATCGTTCGCGCGGAAAAACGGCTTGATCGGCGCCGCGGTGTTCATCCCGGGCGTGGATCTGCCGGTGCTGACGCTGCACCAGGTGCGAATGGTCCTCAGGATTTGCTCGGCGTACGGCCTGGAGGTCGACGCCCAGCGGGCCCCCGAGCTGCTCGCCACGGTCGGCGCCGGCCTCGGCTTCCGAGCGCTCGCGCGCGAGCTGCTCGATTTCATCCCGGTGGCGGGGTGGGCCGTCAAGGGCCTGGTCGCGTACACCGGCACGCGCGCGCTCGGCGAGGCGACCGTGCGCTACTGCGAGGCGCGAACTAGGCCGCCGCTGCCGGCTTCAGTTTCTGCTTCTTCGTCATGATCGCGCGAAGGCGCTGAGAGAGCCGCGCCCAGGCCCACGGCTCGAGCTCCTTGTACCGGATGGCGGTCTGACCCCGAGTGGCCTCGAGATATTCGAACCAGGCATCGGCCTCCTCGATCAGCAGCAATTCGTACGCGTCACGTCTGCCAGCCATCGGCGGTCACCTCCTCGGTCGTGATGCGGCGCACCATAGGACCAGCATCGGACGACATCCGCTCGAAATGCTGCGCATTTCGAGCGGGAAAGACCGGACATACGCGCTTCGCGCGCGTGTCCAATTGGCGGCGGCCTTGGGTTTCTCTTTCGACGATGGTCGTTGTCGGCGCGCGAAGCCGCGCCTTCTGTGGAGCATTCTCCGGGTATGAAATTTCCGTCGGCAGTGCGGCGTGCCGCACTGCTCACTCACGAAGATCGAAGCAGCTCGCCCTCAAAAGCACCTCTGGGCACGCGCGCCGAAGGCGCGCCTGCCCGGTCTTCTCGGCCCAAATGCGCAGCATTTAGGGCCGGGCGGCGCAAGCCGCCAACGCTGGTACCCTGGCTGAACATGTTCTTGACCAAGACCACCAGCGCTGCGCTGCGCGCCATTTCGGCGCGGATTGACGCGCCGACGACAAGATCGGTGCAGCCGCGCGCGCTCGTAGAGAGGATTTCATTTGCCGTTCAACTGGTTTCGCCGGCCCAAGCCGGTTCGGGAGCAGGCGCCTGTAGAGGCGGCCGCTCCACCTATCGAAGTACCTGAACAACCGGCCGCACCCGCGGCTGCGACAGAGACAGAAGCCCCTGCAAGGCCCAAGCGCCGGCGCGGCACGCGCGGCGGCAAGGGCCGCAAGAAGCCCGGCACCGTCGGGGCGGACGAGCCCAAGGCAAAGGCAAAGCCCGAGCCGGTCCGCTCGCAGGCGGAGGAGCGCCGCGCCCAGCAGCGCAAGGAACGCAACGCCCGCGGCGAGCGCCGCCGAGCAGCTCCGCGCCGCGCGCCGCTTCCCGCAGCGAAGCGTGAGCTGCTCGTCTCCGTCGACGTGAGCGAGCAGCGCGTCGCCGTCCTCGAAGACGATCGCGTCGCAGAGGTGTACCTCGAGCGGCCGGAGCGCCGTTCGATTGCCGGGAACATCTACCTGGGCGTCGTCGACAACGTTCTCCCCGGGATGGAGGCCGCGTTCGTCGAGATCGGCCTCGACCGCAACGGCTTCCTGTACGTGGACGAGATCGTGCGCCCTGAGCTCGAAGGCCAACGGCACGGAAAGCGGATCCAGGATCTGCTCAGCCGGGGGGAGCAGGTGCTCGTTCAGGCCGTCAAGGATCCGATGAAGTCCAAGGGCGCGCGGCTGACGATGGAGATCTCGCTGCCCGGCCGGTTCGTCGTGTTCGTCCCGAACGGCGACGGGCTGGGCGTTTCCCGGCGGCTCGAGGACGACGAGCGGACGCGCCTGAAGGACATCCTCAAGCAGCTCGACGTGAAGAAGGGCGGCGTGATCGTCCGCACCGCCGCCGAGGGCGCGAGCGCCGAGGACGTCGAGCGCGACCTGGTCTTCCTGCAGAAGCTCTGGAAGACGATCGAGACCCAGGCGAAGAAGGCGAAGACGCCGACGCTTATCTACCAGGAGGCCGAGCTCCCCCTGCGCGTCACGCGAGACCTGTTCACCGAGAACTTCGACCGCGCCTACGTCGACGATGACAAGGCCTACCGGCGGATCACCGGCTACCTGAAGAAGACCTCGCCGCACATGGTCGAGCGCGTGACGCGCTACAAGGAGAAGGAGCCGCTGCTCGAGCGCTACGGCGTCGACGCGGAGATCCGCTCGACGCTCAGCCGTCGCGTCGACCTCCCATCGGGCGGCTATCTCGTCTTCGACTACGCCGAGGCGTTCACAGTCATCGACGTCAACACCGGCCGCTTCGTCGGCTCGCGGTCCAAGACGTCCGCCTCACGGCTCGAGGACACGATCACGAAGAACAATCTCGAGGCGGTAAAGGAGGTCGTCCGCCAGCTGCGTCTCCGAGACATCGGCGGGATCATCGTCATCGACTTCATCGACATGGCGAACCCGAAGAACCGTCAGGCGGTCGAGGATGCGCTTCGGACCGAGCTCGAGCGCGACCGCACCAAGACGTACGTCGTCGAGATCTCGCCGCTCGGGCTCGTAGAGATGACGAGGCAGAACGTCACGGAAGGGCCGCGCGAGATTCTCACGCGCAAGTGCCCGACGTGCGGCGGTGACGGCGTTGTCATCTCCGAGGCCTCTGCCGCAATCGACCTCGAGCGGAAGCTGCGTGCGCTTGCACGAGAGTCGCGCGTGCAGGCGTACCGCGTCGAGGTAAACGCAAAGGTCGCTTCGTTGCTCATCGGTCCCGGCGCGCTGCGTCTGCAGGAGATCGAAGCCGCTTCGCGCCGCCGCTTCTTCCTGGAGGCGAAGGAAGACGTGCATCTCGATCACTTCCTCGTGCTCGAGCAGGGCAAGCTCGAGACGGTGGCGCCCGACGCGCCGTTCGAGGAGGGCGCAACGCTCGACCTGCAGCCGGTCGAGGTGGGATTGCACGACCCGCAGGCCGGGATCGCCAAGCTCGACGGCTACGAAATCGTCGTTGCGAGTGGCTCGAAGCTCGTGGGCAAGAAGGTAAAGGCGCAGATCACGCGTGTGCTGCCGGGCACTGCGTACGCGACGGTCGTCAGCACCGCAAGGGACGGCGCCGCGCCGATCACCGCCGAAAGCGAGGCGGAGAAGCCGACGCGCCAGACCGCTGCGAAGAAGAAGCCGGAAGCTCTCGAAGCCGAGGCCGTCGAGCTTGTGAGCGACGACGAGACGGCGGACGACGACGAGCAGCGCGGCGAACAGCCGAAGAAGAGGACGCGCCGCGGCTCGCGGGGCGGCCGGCGCCGCAAGAAGGCGCCGACGATCCATGTGCCGGAGACGGACCTCGAGACCAACGGCGAAGGACCTGCCGAAGCGACCGCGGACGCGGAGACGCAGCCGGAGCCCGAGCCGCAGGCAGAGTCGGAGCCGGAACAACCCGCCGCCGAAGCAGCCGAAAACGGCGAGGCTCCGAAGAAGCGCAAGACACGCCGCGGCTCCCGCGGAGGCCGCAACCGGCGCAAGAAACCCGCCGCTGCGGCTCCGGCTGAAACGGGCGAGAGCAGCTAGAATTCGCCGGCCGCGGGCACCCTGCCCGCGTTTCGAATGTCAATGGCCCAATACGCAATCATCAGTGTCGGCGGCAAGCAGTACGTCGTGAAGGAAGGTGAAAACCTCCTTGTCGATCGCGTGCACCGCGAGGAGGGGAAGTCGTTCCAGCCGGTCGTGCTTTTCCTCGGCGGAGACGGTTCCGGCGAGCTTTCGCCGAAGGCCTCGGTGACCGCCAAGGTCGTCGCGCACGAGCGCGGGCCGAAGATCCGTATCGGCAAGTACAAGCCCAAGTCGGGCTACAAGCGGCACACGGGCTTCCGAGCGTCGCTAACGCGGATCGAAGTCACAGGAATCGGCGCGCGCAAGGCGCCCGCGAAGGCAGAGAGCAAGCCCGCCGCGAAGGCAGAGAGCAAGCCCGCCGCGAAGGCAGAGAGCAAGCCCGCCGCGAAGGCGGCCGAGGTGCCCACGGCTCCGAAGGGTCTCCCGAAGGACTACGCCGAGCTGACTGTCGCGCAGATCTCGGCGGGCGCCAAGAGCTGGAATCGCCCGATGCTCGAGGCCGCGCACGCGTACGAGCAGGAGCATGCGAAGCGGAAGGGCGCGCTCGCCGCGATCGAGTCCGCGCTCGTCGCAAAGGAAGAGGGATAGGTGGCACACAAGAAAGGTCTCGGCTCCTCCAAGAACGGTCGCGACTCCCAGTCCAAGCGGCTCGGCGTGAAGCTGTTCGACGGGCAGGAGGTCAAGGCGGGGATGATCCTCGTCCGGCAGCGCGGTACGCGCTTCCGCCCCGGCTCGGGCGCCGGAATCGGCCGCGACGACACGATCTTCGCCACGCGCGACGGCCGGGTTGTTTTTAGGGCGAGCGGCGACAAGCGCACCATTTCCGTCACGGAGTAGTGCCGTGTTCCACGACCGCGCCCGCATCCACGTGCAGGCGGGGCGGGGCGGCGACGGCGGCCTCTCGTTCCGTCGCGAGAAGCACGTCCCCAAAGGCGGTCCGGACGGTGGCGACGGCGGTCCGGGCGGCGACGTCGTGCTCGCTGCCGACTCGGATCTCCGCGACCTGTCGGGCTTCCATCCGAACCAGCGGCTCAAGGCCGGCCGGGGCGGGAACGGGCGCGGCGCGTTGAAGCACGGCGCGTCCGGCGAGGACGTGGAGTTGCACGTGCCCGTCGGAACGCAGGTGTTCGACGAGCACGAGCAGCTTCTCGCCGACCTCGCACATCCCGGCGCGCGCGTCGTCGTCGCGCGCGGCGGCGCGCCGGGCCGCGGCAACAAGCGCTTCGCCACGCCGACGCGGCAGGCGCCGCGTTTCGCAGAGACGGGCCTTCCCGGCGAAGTGCTCACGCTCGACCTGCGGCTGAAGCTGCTCGCCGACGCGGCGCTCGTCGGGTTCCCGAATGCCGGAAAGTCGTCGCTGCTGCGGCGGATCTCGAACGCGAAGCCGAAGGTGGCGGACTATCCGTTCACGACGATTGCACCGGTGCTCGGCACCGTCGAGTCGCCCGAAGGACGGCAGCTCACCGTCGCGGATGTTCCCGGTCTGATCGAGGGTGCGAGCGAGGGTGTCGGTCTCGGCCACGAATTCCTCGCGCATCTCGAGCGTGCGCGGCTGCTCGTGCACATCATCGACGTCAGCGAAGACGTGGCCGAGCGATTCGCCGCGATCGCGCGCGAGCTCGAGCAGTACGGCGCGGGCCTCGACGAGCTGCCGCAGATCGTGGTGCTGAACAAGATCGATCTCGTGCCCGAGCCGCCGGCGTTCGACGTCGAGGACGACCGCGTGCTGCGCGTCTATCTGGTTTCCTGCGCCACCGGCGCCGGCATCGAAGACCTGAAGCGCGGTCTCTTCGAGCTGTGCCCTGCCGCGCCGCCCTCAGTCGCGGAGGACGAGGGGCTCGTCGACTTCCTCGTCTACCGGCCGCAGCCGCGACGTGAGCGGACGTATCGAATCTTCCGCACCGACCGCGGCTTCCGCGTCGAGGGCACGCCGCCGGACGGTGCTGAGCTCGAGCAGGCGCTTCGCGCGGCCGGAGCCCGCAACGGCGCCGAGGTGGAGGTCGGCGAGGAGACGTTCGAGCTCGCATGACGTGCACGGGGTTGCTCGGCGGCACCTTCGATCCGCCGCACATCGGTCATGTCAGCCTCGCCGAGGCTGCGAAGCGTCATTTCGGAATCGCGCCGCTGCGCGTTCTCGTGTCTGTGAGCCCGCCGCACAAGAGGGTGTCCACACCGATCGACGCGCGTCTCCGGCTCACGAAGCTCGCTTTCCCGAACGACGTCGTGGTGCGTGACGAGAATCCGTACTCGATCGACACCGTCTCCGGGTACGGCGATGACGCGGTCTTTCTCGTCGGCGCGGATCAGTTCGCGAACTTCCTGAAGTGGCGCTCTCCGAACGAGATCCTCGAGCACGTGCGACTCGGCGTGGCGACACGGCCCGGCTATCCGCGTGACGAGCTCGAGCGTGTGCTTTTTCGCCTTAAGCGACCTGAGCGCGTCGTGTTCTTCGATCTCGACCCTGTATCCGTCTCGTCGAGCCAGGTGCGCGAGCGTGCGTATCAGGGTTTGTCGATCGACGAGCTAGTGCCGCCGCAGGTGGCCGTGGAGATCGATCGGCTTGGGTTGTATCGCCCGCGAGCCGGGGTAAGCTGAATGCAGTTGAACTCGCTCGAACAGGCCCGCCGGATCGCCGGCATCGCCCAGGACAAGCTGGCAGACGACGTCGTGATCCTCGACATGCGGCCGGTCTGCGTCTTCACGGATTTCTTCGTTATCTGCTCCGGCCGCAACCCGCGTCAGGTGAAGTCGATCTGGGACGAGGTGCACGCGCGCCTCAAGCAGGACGAGCGGCTGTTGCCGCGCGCGGTCGACGGCGAGCGTGAGCCGACGTGGATCGTCGCCGACTACCTCGACGTGGTGCTACACGTCTTCACGCCGGACCAGCGCGCGTACTACCGGCTCGAAGATCTTTGGGGCGACGTGCCGAACGTCGAGCTCGAAGCCGCAAGCGCGTAGTCCCAAGCGGCCATGGCCCAGCCGCTGCGTTGGCTAAGTTGTCAACGTGCTCACGACGGATCAGAAGGGATCGATCGCCGAGCTCGCGATTGCTCAGGCAGCCCTTGAAATGGATGTCGATGTCTACTTTCCCGTGGCGGAAGGCGGCCGCTGTGACCTCATCTTCGACGTGCGAGGACGACTGTTCCGAGTCCAATGCAAGTGGGCATCGCGCTACGACGATGTAGTCGTCGTCCGCTGCTATCGAAGCAGGAGAAATCGCGACGGGCTGATCAATCATCGATACACCGCTGATGAGATCGACGCGTTCGCGGCGTATTGCGCCGAACTCAATCGCTGCTACTTCCTGCCAATCGACCAGTTCCCATATCGACGGCAGATCCAACTCCGTCTTAGCCCACTAAGAACAATCAGGAGCTCCTCATCAACTGGGCCAGAGACTTCGAATTCGAGGCTAAACTTGGAGGCTCTGGGGCCGTAGCTCAGCTGGGAGAGCGTTCGGATGGCATCCGAAAGGCCGCGGGTTCGAGCCCCGCCGGCTCCACCTAGAGAAAGCCGCCTCGAAGGGTGGCTTTTTACAACAGCGGACTGCGGTGCTCACGTTGAAGGCGCGTGCGACCGATGGAGGAGACATGGAACGCGCGGTCGCAATCTCACCTGCCGATAACTCCTCTTCCGCCGACGACACTCCCGACCGTCGTCGCCTGATCGCCTCATTCATCTTCGCCGCCGTCACGCTCGGTGCTTGTGTGTTGCTCGCGAAGCGCTTCACGCACACGAGCTGGCCGTTGCAGCGGGCCAATCTCGGTCTCGTCGGCGGCGCCGTCGCCCTGTACTTCGCGAGCTACGTCTTTCGCGCGCTTGGCTGGCAGAAGCTCTTCCCGGCCACTTCACGCCCGGATCGCGCCCGCTGCCTGGCCGCCTGCGGCGCATCGGCGGCCAGCGGCGCCGTCCTGCCTTTCCGGCTCGACTACCTCGTCAAGATCGGGACACTCCGCAAAATGCGCGGCGTCAAGCTCGGGCTCGAAGCGATCGCACTGTCCATCATCTCGCTCGGCCTCGTGGACGCGATCGCCTTCCTCCCGCTCTCGATCTCCGCCACGGTCACGACCTCCTCGAGCTTCCGAATCCCGCTGCTCCTTGTCGTTCTCTTCGGCATCGGCGCCTGTGGCCTCCTCGTCGCCGGTCGACATCTGCTGGGGCTGCCTTTCGTTGCCCGCCGGGCGCGCCTGTCCAACCTCGTCGGACGCGCCGCGGAACACCGGCTGCGCACGCGCGAAGCGGTCACCGCCTGGTTCTTCCTCCTCGGCTGCTGGACGTCACGTGCACTCGGGAGCACGGTTCTTCTCGCTGGGCTTGGGGTTGGGTTCTCGCCCACTCTGGCTCTCGTCGTCCTCTGTCTCGCCGCCGCGGCGTCGCTGATCCCGATCGCCTCCGGCGGCGCGGTCGCGAACGTCAGCGCGACCGCTGCAGTACTGCTCGCACTCGGAGTGCACAAGGAGCAGGCAATCAACTTCGGTCTGGCCTCCGGCCTGCTGCTCTGCAGCACTGCCATGGCAGCGGCAATCGTTGGGGTTGTAACCTCGCTCGCCTGCGGGCGGCGCGCGCAGGTGCTCGCTCCCGCTGCCGCGTAGTTCACGGTTCTGGTCAACTCGGCGCTGGACTACAGTCGCGCCATGTCACAACCCAGGGACCGGCCGATGCAGCGCACGCGCTTGCCGTCGGCGGATCTCCGTGCGGCGTGGGAACAGAGCGCGTCCGACTTCATTGCGTGGGCGCGCAAACCGGGGCACGACAGCTACTGGAACTTCCATCGCGACCTCTTTCTCGAGCTCGTGCCGGCGCCGGGCAAGCGCACGCTCGATTTCGGCTGCGGCGAAGGGAGGCTCTCCCGCGACTTGAAGGCGCTCGGGCACGACGTCGTCGGCGTCGACGCCTCGCCCACGATGCTCGCTGCCGCGCGCGAGGCCGACCCGGTGATCAAGACACACCTGGCCGACGTCGCCGCCCTACCGTTCGCCGACGACGCTTTCGATTGCGCGATCGCATTCATGTCGCTTCAGGACGTCCAGGATCTCGCCGGCGCTCTGCGCGAGGCTGCTCGTGTTCTGGAGCGCGGCGGGCGATTCTGCATGGCCATCGTCCACCCGATCAATTCCGCCGGCGCTTTCGACGGCGACGACGCTGGGAGCGTGTTCACGATCGAAGGGTCGTACCTCGACCAGTCTTACTATGCGGACGAGCTCGCACGGGACGGCGTCGAGCTGACGATGGTGAGCGTCCATCGGCCGTTGCAGGACTACACTGAGGCGCTGGCCACGGCGGGATTTCTCATCGAGCGCCTGCGAGAGCCCCGCGTCCCCGACGACGCGATCAAGGCACCGCGCAGCCGGCGCTGGCAGCGGCTACCGCTCTTCCTGCATCTGAGAGCACTGAAGCCCTAGGACGCTCCGGGGAGCTTGGCCGCCAGAACATCGGCCTGATTGATCTGGGGCGGCTCCGCGAAGAGGTCCGGCGCCTTGGCCATGAGCGCCTCGGCAACTTTGCCCGAGAGGTGCGCCTGGCGGCCCGCGTCGTCTCCGAAGAAGTCGACGATCGCGTAGTCGGAAGGTCCCAGCCTGATCGCGAACCACGCGGTCGTCGCCGGCTCGTCCTCGACGAGCGCGCGTCCTCCCTCGAGGAAGCTCTCGACCTCCGCCTCCTTGCCCGGCTTGGCTCGGAGCGGGACGTACAGTCCTACGTTGACGGCCACGGTCGGCCTCCCTTTTCGTCTCGGATCGGGTCCGGGCGATCATACGAGAGCCGCCCGGAGGCGGCTCTCGTGGAAGGGCTTAGGCCGCGTTCGCGAGGTCGTCGCCGGTGACGACGCCGTCCAGCTCGTGCCCGAGGCGGTCGAGCGCGTCGCGCTCGAGCTGGCGCACACGCTCGCGCGTTAGGCCGAGCTCCTTGCCGATCGCCTCGAGCGACGTCGTCTCGCCGGCGAAGCCGTAGCGCAGCTCGACGATCCGCCGCTGCCGCTCAGGCAGCCGAGTGAGCGCCTGCTGCACCGTCTGCCGCTTCAGCGACTCGGCGGCGTCCTCCGCGGGATCGGCCGCAGTCGGATCGCTGAACAGGTCGCCCAGCTCGGCGTCTCCGTCGGAGCCGACGCTTGCGTTCAGCGATACCGGCGCGTCCGCCGCGTCGAGCGCTTCGTCGACGTGCTGCAGCGACAGGCCCGACGCCTCGGCGAGCTCCTCGCGGGTCGCGTCGCGGCCGAGCTTCGCCTGCAGCTGGGTCGCGGTGCGCGACAGCTTCAGCCGACGCTCGTTCACGTGCACCGGAACGCGGATCGTCGTCGACTGGTTCGCGATCGCGCGCTGGCACGCCTGGCGAATCCACCAGGTCGCGTACGTCGAGAACTTGAAGCCGCGCCGCCAGTCGAACTTCTCGACCGCGCGGTTCAGGCCGATCACGCCCTCCTGGATCAGGTCGCCCAGTGGCAAGTCGCGACCCTGGTAACGCTTGGCGATCGAAACGACGAGTCGCAGATTCGAGTTGATCATCAGGTCCTTGGCGGCCTTGTCGCCACGCTCGATCCGCTTCGCCAGCGCAACCTCGTCGGCCGCAGTCAGCAGCTCGTAGCGGCCGGCGGCGTTCATGAAGAGCGTCAGCGAATCGGTGGAAGCAGGGGCGACGTGCGCCTCGTCGGGCTCGTGCGCGAACAGGTCGACCGCGCGCGCGTCGAGCTCCGCGCGCAGCGCGGTCAGCTCGTCGTCGTCGAGCTCGTGCTCGACTGCGAACGCCTCCAGCGCGGATTCGTCGATCGCACCGCGCTCCTCGGCGTCCTCGAGGAAGGCCTGGACAGGGGCAGGGAAAGTCATCGTGCTCAGCTTCGTTCACTCCTTCGTTCGGGTCAGGGCGCGCAACAGAAAGCGCTGCAGCGCCACACTATTTACAACGGTTCGCCCCCGAGCGCTATTCCCCTCCGGGACACGTCCGGAACGGCCGGTACGGTCCTCGGCCGTGCGCCTGATCGTCGCCCGTTGCGAGGTCCACTATACCGGCCGGCTGAACGCCGTCCTGCCGGAAGCGACCCGGCTGCTAATTCTCAAGGCGGACGGCTCCGTCCTCGTCCATGCTGATGCGGGCGGCTACAAGCCCCTCAACTGGATGACGCCGCCGACGGTGATCGAGGACGACGGTGACACGCTCGTCGTGCGGAAGCGCACGGGCAAGACCGAAGATCAACTCGAGATCCGCCTCCTCGAGGTACTTAGTGACGCGACGCACGAGATGGGCGAGGCGGCGGCGCTCGAGAAGGATGGGGTCGAACGCCACCTGCAGGAGCTCCTCGCGGAGCGGCCGGAGGTGCTCGGCGAAGAGCTGAGGCTCGTGCGCCGGGAGTGGCCGACCGACATCGGCCCCGTCGACCTGATGTGCCGGGACCGGGACGATGGGTGGGTCGCCGTCGAGATCAAACGGATCGGCACGATCGACGCGGTCGAGCAGCTCTGCCGTTACCTCGAGCGGATCCGCCGCGACCCCGCGCTCGCGGACGTGCGCGGCGTGCTCGCGGCGCAGCAGTTCAAGCCACAGTCCGTTGTGCTGGCGGAAGCGCGAGACATCCGCTGCGCGGAGGTCGACCTCGCCGTCCTGCGCGGCGAGCGCGAGCCTGACCTGACGCTCTTCGTGTAACGCGAACGTCGCTCGCGAGTCTGAGGGCAAGGCGCGGGGGATTCGCCCCCGCCTGTCTCTCAGAGGAGGATCCATCGTGCATCGGAAAGTTGCGCTGTTGATGTCGTGCGTTGCAGTGCTGGTAGCCGCGGCCACAGCGGGAGCGGCCGGCGCTCACCGCGTCGGTTCCGTCTACACCTTGACCAATGCCGTCGCCGGCAACGCGGTCGCTGTGTTCGCGAGGTCGAACGACGGCACGCTCACGCCCGAGGGAACATTCCCGACCGGCGGGGCCGGCACCGGAGGCGGGCTCGGCTCGCAGGGGGCGCTCGTCCTCGGCGACGGGGGTCACGAGCTGTTCGCCGTCAACGCCGGCAGCAACTCGATCTCGTACTTCACGGTCGCGGATGGCGGGCTCGAACTGCAGGACACGATCGCCTCGGGCGGCGTTCAGCCGATCAGCCTCACCGTGCACGACCACCTGCTGTACGTCCTGAACGCGGGCGGCACCGGGAACATCACCGGCTTCGTCGTCAAGCAGGGCGAGCTCTCGCCGCTCGCCGGATCGACTCGGCCGCTCGGAGCGGGAAGCGCAGGGCCGGCACAGGTTTCGTTCGCCCCGAACGGCAAGGTGCTCGTCGTCACGGAGAAGAACTCGAGCACGATCGACACCTACGTCGTCGACGGTCATGGCGTCGCCGGCGCTCCGACGGTCACCGCGGCCGTTGGCGGGACGCCGTTCGGCTTCGACTTCGACAAGCACGGGAACGTGTTGACGTCGAACGCCACCGGCTCGGCGTCGTCGTACGACGTCGCAAAGGACGGATCGCTATCCGTCATCAGCGGTGCAGTCCCGACCTTCCAGGGTGCGCCCTGCTGGCTCGTCGCGTCGAAGAACGGGCGCTACGCCTACACCGCTAATGCGGCGAGCGGAACGATCTCCGGCTTCGCAGTCGACCACGGTGGGACGCTGTCGCTGCTCGATCCGAGCGGGATCAGCGGCAACCTCGGTGTGGGGAGCCACCCGCTCGACGAGTCGGTGAGCCAGGACGGCCGCTTCCTGCACGTGCTCGTCGACGGAACGCATCGTGTTGGAACGTTCCGGATCGCGCACGACGGCAGTCTCGCGCTCGTCGGCACGTTCGGCGGATTGCCGGCCGGCGCAGCCGGACTCGCGGCCGACTGACCGAATGTGGTGTGGTGGGAGGCCGCCGCTGCGGCCTCCCGCCTACCGGTAGCGGTAGACGATCCGGCCGCGGTTCAGGTCGTACGCCGACAGCTCGACCTTGATCTTGTCGCCCGGCAGGATGCGGATGCGGTGGCGGCGCATCTTGCCGGCGGTGTAGCCGAGCGTCTCGTGCCCGTTCTCGAGCGCGATGCGATACATGCCGTTGCGGAAGGCTTCCATCACTTCGCCCTCCAGTTCGATCTTCTCTTCTTTCCCTTCAGCCATTCACTCTCCCTTGAGACGGTTCCGCCCGCGCCCGAAGGCACGGGCGGACTCGTTCATACGTCCTACGCGACGACGGACACTTCCGTCGCCTCGGGTCCCTTCGCGCCCTCGCGGGACTCGAACTGAACCTTCGCGCCTTCGGCGAGCGTCTTGAAGCCGTTGCCGGTGATCTGCGAGTGGTGGACGAACAGGTCCTTGCCGCCGTCCTCGGGCGTAATAAACCCGTAACCCTTCGCATCACTGAACCATTTCACGGTTCCAGTTGCCATAGAAAAACACCTCCCTTACCAGTTCACGAACGGGTAGGGGAAGTGACTCGGCACACCCGGTACTCGTCCTAAATGTTCGTTCGTAAGTGTAGCCGAGCCAACCCCCGCGCGTGGCTAGGCCGCGCTTCGAAGAGCCTCGACCTCGCGGTTGACGGCGAGGCGCTGCAGCGCCTGCGCCTCGATCTGGCGCACGCGCTCCCGCGTCAGGCCGAGGCGGCGCCCAATCTCGTCGAGGGATTTCGGATCCGCGTCGCCGTCCATTCCGTAGCGGAGCTTCAGCACGTCCTGCTCGCGTTCGGGCAGCGCGCTCACCGCTCGATGCAGTGTCTCTTCCGTGAGCCCGACGTGAATCTCCTCTTCGAAATCGTGCTCCGTTGTTGCGACGATGTCGCCGAGGGACGAATCGCTCTCGTCGCCGAGCGGCTTGTCGAGGCTCGTGACCGCACGCGCGGCCTTGCGCACCTCGCGCACCTGCTTCACGGGCAGCTTCGCCCGCTCCGAGATCTCCTCGTCCGTCGGCTGGCGGTCGAGCTCCGCAATGAGCTCGCGCTCCGCGCGTGAGATCTTCGTCTCGCGCTCGAGGATGTGCACCGGAATGCGGATCGTGCGGGACTTGTTCGCGACACCGCGTTGCACGGCCTGCCGAATCCACCACGTTGCGTAGGTCGAGAACTTGTAGCCGCGCCTCCAGTCGAACTTCTCGACCCCGCGGATGAGGCCGATGATTCCTTCCTGGATCAGGTCCAGCAATGACAGCCCGTGTCCCTGGTACTTCTTTGCTATAGACACGACGAGACGAAGGTTGGAGTTGATCATCAGATCCTTCGCCTTCTTGTCGCCGCGCTCGATCCGCTTCGCGAGCACGACCTCCTCGTCCGCCGTGAGCAGCTTGTAGCGACCGGCCTCATTGAGGAAGAGCTGCAGCGCATCGGTCGTCGCGTTGACGAGATCGCCGTTGATGTAGGTCGCGGCGGGTGCGTTCTCCTTGCAGCAGTCGTCGGTCAGCTCGAAGCCGCGCTCCTCGATCTGCTGGTAGAGCGCCGAGATCTGCTCGTCGTCCAGCTCGAGCTCTTGGGACAGCCGCTCGAGCTCGGACATGCAGACGCAGCCCTCGTCGTCGCCGTGGGCGATCAGTGCAGAAATGGCGTCTTGGGCCACGAAAGCGCTTATCCCCGTCCTCCCGACGGCCTAACCCAAGGGGCTGGTTTTTCCCTTTACGAGTACTACACTCTGCGCCTATGTCGGGCGAGTGGTGGGGCTTCATTTTCCTGATGCTGATCATGAAGGTGCCGATTGCGTACCTCGCCGGCGTCGTCTGGTACGCGTGCAAGCCGCCGGACCCGCCGGAGCCCGCGGTCAAGCTCGTCGAGGACCCCGAGCCGGAGCCAAGGTGTCCCTGGCGGCCGCGTCGCCGTCAGCCGATTGGGCCGCGCGGCACGCGTTTGCGCCGGCGGCGCGTTCGTCGCCCGTCACGCGCATCGCATGCGTACGCTGAGCGCAAGTGAGCGCCGAGTCGACGTCGTCCCCAAGCCCGGCCGAGCTCGTCTCGGGCTTTCTTGCCGTTATTTCGATCGTCGGCAGCGTCCTTGCGATCTTCTGGGATCCGTTGCGGGTCAGCCCCTTCGCGGTCCTGCTCGCGCTCATCGCGGCGGGCATGGCACCGAGAGGCGCCCGCCTGCCGCTGATCGCCGTGTTCACCGCCGCACTGTGCTTCATCGCAGGGCTGTCCGTCGCCGTGGCTACGAACAATCCCCTCTATTGACCACGGGTGCGCTGCTACAACTGACCTTGTGCCGCACGACGTCGACGCGCTGAACGCGGGCTTCGCGGGTCAGCTGCTCGAGCAGTACCTCGAAAACCCCGCGTCCGTCCCGGAGGAGTGGCGCACGCTGTTCGAGCGTGGCGACCCCGCCGAACTGCTCGCGCTGCAACCGGGTCTGGTGCGCCTGCTCGAGACGCACGCGAACGGTGCCACGGTCGCGGCCGAGCAGCCCCACGCTGCGGTCGCAGTCGAGAAAGAGGTCGACGAAGAGCTCCTCGGCGGCGTCGCCGCGGCGATGGCCCTCGTGAAGGCCTACCGCACGCACGGTCACCTCGCGGCGAAGCTCGACCCACTCGGCTCCGAGCCGCCCGGCGATCCGGCGCTCGAGCCCGAGCGGCTCGTGCCGAAGCTGACGCCGGAGCTTCAGTCCCGCATCCCGGCGCGGTTGTTGCGGACGTATGTCGAAGGCGACACGCTCGCCGATGCGTTGCCGCGGTTGCGCGAGACGTACTGCGGGACGATCGCGTACGAGATCGAGCACATCTCGGACCATGAGGAGCGGGTGTGGCTGCGGGAGGCGATCGAGTCCGGTCGCTATCGCACGCCTTTGAGCGATGACGAGCGGCGAGCGTTGCTCACGCGGCTGACGGAGGTCGAAGGCCTCGAGACGTTCCTGCGCAGGTCGTTCCTCGGGCAGAAGCAGTTCTCGATCGAGGGCGTCGACGTGCTCGTGCCGATGCTCGACGAGGCGGTGCGCATCGCAGCCGAGGCGGGGGCGCACGAGGTGGTGACGGGAATGGCGCATCGAGGCCGGCTCAACGTGCTCGCGCACGTGATCGGCCGGCCGTACGAGACGATCCTGCGCGAGTTCGAGGGAGAGCGCACCCTCGAGGCGGTGAGCGCCGAGTCCGAGGGCGGCACCGGCGACGTCAAGTACCACCTCGGCGCGCACGGAAGGCGCACCACGTCGGTCGGCGAGATCAACGTGACGCTCGCTGCGAATCCGAGCCACCTCGAAGCCGTCAACCCCGTCGTGGAAGGTCGCACCCGTGCCGACCAAACCGATCGCTCGACGCGCGAGGGTCTGCACGATCCTTCCGTCGCGCTCCCCGTCCTCATCCACGGCGATGCTGCATTTCCAGCGCAGGGCGTCGTGGCCGAGACGCTGAATCTCTCCTATCTCGACGGCTATGCGACGGGCGGCACGCTTCACTTGATCACGAACAACCAGGTCGGCTTCACGACCGAGCCCGAGGAAGGGCGCTCGACGCGCTACTCGAGCGACCTGGCGAAGGGATTCGACGCGCCGATCATCCATGTGAACGCCGACGATCCCGAGGCGGCAATCTCCGCGGTTCGGCTCGCGCTCGCGTTCCGGCGCCGTTTTTGCGACGACGTCGTCATCGACCTCGTCGGGTACCGAAGGCACGGCCACAACGAGCAGGATGAGCCTGCATACACGCAACCGTTGATGGCAAAGCGGATCGCCGCGCATCCGCCGGTGCGCGAGCAGTTCGCCGAGCGACTCGAGCAGCAGGGGACGGTCTCCCGTGAGGAATCCGAGCGGCTCGTCGAGGAGATGCAGCAGGTGCTGCGCGCAGCGCACGAGCGGCTGAAGCAGTCGATCGGCGCGTCGTCACAGCAGAACGCGCGCGACGAGCGCGTGCCGGCCGAGGGCGCGGGCGAAGTCGCAACCGCGGTGTCCGGCGAACGCCTGCGGGTGCTGAACGATCAGTTGCTCGAGGTGCCCGATGGTTTCACGATTCACCCGAAGCTCCTGCGCCAGCTCGAGCGGCGGCGCGTGACGCTCGACGACGGCGGCATCGACTGGGGCCAGGCGGAGGCTCTCGCCTTCGCCTCGCTCGTCGTCGAGGGAATCCCCGTCCGGTTGACCGGTCAGGACACCGAGCGCGGCACGTTTTCCCACCGGCATCTCGTGCTCCACGACGCGGAGAACGGCCAACGCTGGACGCCGATCCAGCAGCTGCCGGAGGCGACGGCTTCATTCGAGGTCTTCAACTCGCCGCTGTCCGAATACGCCTGCGTCGGCTTCGAGTACGGCTATTCGGTTGCCGCCGCCGATGCGCTCGTCCTGTGGGAGGCCCAGTTCGGAGACTTCGTCAACGGCGCGCAGATCGTGATCGACCAGTTCGTCGTCAGCGGTCTTTCGAAGTGGGCGCAGACGTCACGGCTGACATTGCTGCTCCCTCACGGTTACGAGGGGAACGGTCCGGAGCACTCGAGCGCGCGCGCGGAACGCTTCCTTCAGCTCGCGGCGCAGCAGAACATCCGCATCGCGAACTGCACGACGGCCGCCCAGTACTTCCACCTCCTGCGCCGGCAAGCGCTTGCTCCTTCTGCGAGGCCGCTCGTCGTTCTGACGCCCAAGGGGCTGCTGCGGCTGAAGGAGGCTTCGTCCGCTCTCGCCGACCTGGCGGAGGGATCGTTCCGTCCCGTGCTCGACGACTCCTCCGTCGATCGCGACAGCATCAGCCGTCTCGTCCTCTGCTCCGGCAAGGTCTACTACGACCTGGTCGGGCACGAGCAGCATGCGCAGGCGCGGGGCGTCGCCGTCGCGCGGCTCGAACAGCTGTATCCGTTCCCCGTCGAGCCTCTCGCGGAGCTTGTGCGCGGGTATCCCAGCCTGCGGGAGATCGTCTGGGTGCAGGAGGAGCCGCAGAACATGGGCCCGTGGCGCGCCATTCGCCACCGTCTCGAAGATGCCGCGGCCGGCATTCCCCTCCGCTACGTCGGGCGCCCCTGGCGCGCGTCGCCGTCGGAGGGATATCCCACGGCACACCGCCGTGAGCAGGACCGGATCTGCCGGGAGGCGCTCAGCTAGCGGGTGCGGCGGACGCGCGCACGCCTCGCGGCCGCGCGTGCAACCCTCGGCCCGTGCTTTCTCGTCGCCTGCAGCAATCGCCGCCGCTGCGCCGGTGTCAGCCGACTCCACAGGTCGTACGCGGTCAGCACCAGCCCGATGGGGCCGGCGCGACGCGTCAGGCGGCGAAAGGCGGGCACTGTCCGCATTCTTCCTCATCATCGGTGTGCGCGAACATTGCACTGCTCGTGACGTTTGGCACAGAGATCGTCGGTTGAAGGGGATAAACTGGCCTGCCCCTCGAATCAGCCCCAGGAGGAGAATGAATGTCAGTTGAGACCGAGTCCGCGTCGTTGTTCGCCCAGGCGATTCAGGAGCACCTCGAGTTGAAGCAGCGAAATGCGCTGCTCGAGCGCGAGATGCCGATCGACGTCTACAAGTCCGAAGATCCCTTCGAGAATCATCCGCTCTTCAAGACCGAGGAGCAGGCGCGGCTCGAGGAGACGATGGACGGCGCGCCGCCCGCCGTTGCAGCAGCGGTCCCGGCATGGCCCGGCGAGGAGACGGCGACCGTCGAGAACGCGTCGACTGCTCACGCCGACCTCGAGGACAGCCTCTGGGGTCGCGAGTCGCGCGACTTCGACTGGGGCGACTAGCGTCGCCGCGCTGGCGCGCGGCTCGCTTCGCGCAAAGTGCTTCGCACTTTGTGCGACAAAACCGGGCAGGCGCGCCTTCGGCGCGCGTGCCCAAGAGGTGTTTTTTGAGGGCGGCTGCTTCGATCTTGGTGGGGGAACAGTGCGGCGAAGCCGCACTGCCGGCGGATCGTTATGCCTATGCCTTCACCGCCTTAAAGGCGATCACGTAGCTGACTCGACGAGACTGCAGGTTCCACCGTATCTCTGTGGGGTCGGGAGCCGGTCGCTCGCGGTCGAAGCGCCGGCGGCAACGGCGACCACCAAGGCAGACGCCACGACGACGCGTCTCATGCCGGTTACACCGTCCTGAGCTCGATAGTTCCGCAAGGCGCTAGCGATAGCCGAGCTCCTCGAGGAGCGGGCCGGCTTCGCCCTGCACGTCTGCAAGCTGATCCGGGGTCAGGTCTTTCGTCCACCGGCCGACGGAGCGATCGAACGCCTGCGAAAGAGACTCGGCGAGCGGCTCCGGATCCACGTCGAGGTAGTCGGCGACGCGCCGCGCGACTGCAACTGGATCGGTTACGAGCTCCTCGTAGCGAAGCTCGAGCGTCCTATCCGGTACTGCGCGGGCGGCGGACACATAGCGGCGCCACGCCCACGCGGCTTTGCGCGCTTCGCTTGCCGAGCGGAACTCCTCGGCGCGCTCGGGTTCGACCCAGAAGCGCGGATGCGCGCCGTAGGCGAGGCCCGCGTCATCGGCGTCCTTCCGCTCGTGGCGGAGCCAGCCGCGTTCGAGCAGCGAGCACACGACGTCGCGGCCGTCGCGGACGATGTGCACCGCACGAGCGGCCGGATACGCGTGGAGTGCGGCGCGCAGGACGAAGCTCGTCTCCGGCGTCTGCTCGACGCCGCGCAGATGCCCGGCCAGCCCAAGTCGGCGCACCAGCTCCAACATGCGCCGTAAGCGCGCCGCCGCCTCCTGCTCGGGCAGGTGCGCCAAGCGGGGAATCGCCGCCTTCAACGGCTTGACTTCGCCGAGGTCGACGAGCCCCGATTGCGCCCCGAGCGAGCTTCCCAGGAACGTCGTGCCCGAACGCGGCGAGCCGACGACGAAGATCAGCCGCGTCTCGCGGTGAAGAGAAGGACGCGACCGTGCGCGCGTCAGGATGCGCGCCGCGCTGGTTCCGTACAACGCCGCCGATTTGGCGATATCGATTGGGGCGCCGATGGGCGCTGACTATGCCTGAAGAAATGACGCGACGACCCTCAGGTCGTCCACGAATGCGGCGCGCTCGATCCCGCGAGTGTCGTCGTCCGCCCGCAGGATCGCCGACGGGTGGATCGTCGCGAGAACGTGTGGCGCGAGGTCCGATTCAACCGGCCGGCCGCGGTCGCGCGTCACGCGAAAGCTGCGCCCCAGAAGTGCCTGGGCCGCCGTCGCGCCGAGACAGACGAGCACGTCCGGCTTCACGACCGCCAGCTCCGCATCGAGCCACGGCCGGCATGCCGCAACCTCGGACGCGGAGGGCTTCGCGTGAATTCTCCGTTTACCGCGAGCCTGCCACTTGAAGTGCTTCACGACGTTCGTGACGTACGCGAGCGTCCGGTCGATGCCGGCTTCGTCGAGCGCCTCGTCGAGCAGCCGACCCGCCGGTCCGACGAAGGGACGCCCCTCGCGATCCTCGCGATCGCCCGGCTGCTCGCCGACGAGCATCACCTCCGCCTTCTTCGCTCCCTCCCCGAAGACGGTCTGGCTGGCGGTGCGCCAGAGCGGGCAAGCCTGGCAATCGGCGGCCGCCTCTCGCAACGAGCCGAGGCTGAGCCGCTCCGGGAGGTACTCGGCGGCGGTGCCTGCATCGACGGTCCGAGGCACGCCGTCCCCATACCCGGAGTCGCCGGTCCGACACGCTTACGGCTGCGACGAGATACGGGATCGGTAGGGTTGCCTGCCGATGAGCCGGGACCGCCTTCAGTCGCTCGCACAGCTTGCCGTCGAAGTCGGCGCCAACGTCGCCGAGGGGCAGTACGTCCTCGTCATGGGCCTCGTCGAGCACGCGCCGTTCGCGCGTGCGATCGCTGAAGCGGCGTACGACGCCGGGGCCCGCTACGTGGACGTCTCGTACATCGACCAGCACGTCCGGCGCGCGATGATCGAGAAGGGGCCGGACGAGGCGCTCGAGTGGTCGCCGCCGTGGTCGGTCAAACGACTCGAGGATCTCGGCGACGAACACGGCGCGCTGATCAGCATCACGGGCGATCCCGAGCCGGAGATCCTCGCGGACCTCGACCAGGCTCGCGTCGGCAGAGCACGCCCGGTCAAGATCTCCGAGGCCCACCTCCGCAATGTCATGGAGAGCCGCATCAACTGGACGATCGTGAGCTATCCGAACGAGGGCTGGGCCGAGACGGTGTTCGGTGAGCCCGACGTCGACCGGCTCTGGCAGGACGTGGAGCGCGCGGTGCGGCTCGACGAGCCAGATCCGGTTGCGGCCTGGAAGGCGCACATCGAGCGGCTGGACGCGCGCTGCGTTGCGCTCAACGAGCGGCGTTTCGACGCGATTCGCTTCCGCGGACCGGGCACGGACCTGCTGGTCGGCCTCAACAAATCGTCGAGGTGGGCCTCCGGCAGCTCCGAGACGGTGTTCGGCCGTCGCCACGTGCCGAACGTTCCCACGGAGGAGGTCTTCACGACACCGGACTGGCGGCGCACCGAGGGAACGGTGCGCTCGACGATGCCGCTCGCCCTGCCCGGCAACATCATCCGCGACCTCGAGGTACGTTTCGAGAACGGGCGCGTCGTCGACGTGAAGGCGTCGACGGGCGAGGAGTACGTTCGGACGCAAATCGCGGCCGACGAGGGTGCCGCGCGACTCGGAGAGGTTGCGCTCGTCGACGGCACGTCACGCGTGGGGCAGATCGGGCACATCTTCTTCAACACGCTCTTCGACGAGAACGCCACGTGCCACATCGCCTACGGCCGCGGGATCGCGTATTGCGTCGACGGTAGCTTCGAGCTCGACGAGGAGGCGCAGCTCGAGGCGGGCGTGAACCAGTCGACGGTGCACACGGACTTCATGATCGGCGGTCCCGAAGTAGACGTCGACGGCGTGACGGAGAGCGGCGAGATCGTCCCGCTCATCCACAACGACGAGTGGCAGCTGCCGTAGCGCTAGCGGACGCCGGCTGCCGTTAGCGCGAGCTTCGCCAGCGCACGAGGCAGCCGTTGCGACTTCCGGATCGTCTCGTCCAGCGCCTCCACGAACCAGTCCAGGTCCGCGTTCGACAGCGTGAGTGGAGGGATGGCCTTGAGCACCGGGATCCTGTGCCCGGCGACCTGGCTCAGGATGTGGTGCTCCCTGAAGAGCGGTACGACGATCACCTGCGCGAAGAGGCCGGGCTGAACGCGGTCGAGCAAGCGGTACGAGCGACGGCCGGCCGGAGGCTCGCGGAACTCGATCGCCCACAGGAGCCCGAGCCCGCGGACTTCGTGCACGACGTCGTACCGCTCGACGAGCGGTTGCGTCAGCTCGAGCAGGCGTGTGCCCAGCTGCGCGCTCCGCTCGACGAGGTCGTTGTCGTCCAACTCGCGCAGCGTCGCGAGGCCGGCCGCCATTGCGAGCTCGTTGGGCGCAAACGTCGAGCCGTGCGAGAACACGTTCTCGAGCGAGTCGAAAACAGCCTCGTGCACAGCCTTCGACATGAGCAGCGCGCCGACGGGCACGTAGCCGCCGGAGAGCGATTTTGCGACCGTCACGAGATCCGGCTCGAGACCCCAATGCTCGAATGCGAACAACCTTCCCGTCCGGCCCAAGCCGGTCTGCACCTCGTCGACGCAGAAGAGCGTGCCGTAGCGGCGGCAGAGCTCCTGTGCGCCTTCGAGGTAGCCGGGCGGCGGCACGTTGACGCCCTTGCCCTGCACGGGCTCGATCAGAAAGAGAGCGACATCCTCCGTCTGGAGCTCGAGCTCGAGTGCGTCGAGCTCTTCGAACGGCACCCGCGAGAAACCGGGTAGCAGCGGGCCGAAGCGTCCGGCGAACTCGGCGTTGCCGTTCGCGGAGAGCGCTCCCAACGTGAGTCCGTGAAAGCCGTGATCGGCGGAGAGCACGCGCGTCCGTCCCGTCGCCGCACGTCCGAGCTTGAGCGCCGCCTCCACCGCCTCGGTGCCGGAGCTCGTGAAGAGGACGCGCTCGAGCCGCGGCGGCGTGCGCCGGATCAGCTCCTGCGCGAGAAGCGGCGGCAGCGGCGAGGCGCCGAGCTGAACCGAGCCGGGTAGATCGAGCTCGAGCGCCTCGACGAGGGCCGCGCGAACTCGCGGATTGTTGCGCCCGACGTTGAACATCCCGAAACCGCCGAGCATGTCGAGGAACTTGTTGCCGCGCGAATCCCACAGGTACGCGCCCTCGGCTCGAGTCCATTCGCGCGCGAAGCCGATCTTCTTCAGCACGCGCGAGAACTGCGGATTGATCGTGCGACCCCAAAGATCGACGTCGCTGCGCTCGCGCGTCGCGAGCAGCTCCGCGATGCTGAAGTCGCTCACGGGTTGACTTTAACCGCGTCCAGCCGCACCGCGAGCGATTCGACGCGCACGAAGGAATAGGCTACGCGCATGGTCTGGATCGTCGTGATCATCGTCGCGGTCGTCCTCATCGCGCTCGTCGTCGTTGCGATGTACAACCGGCTCGTTCGGTTGCGGAATCGCGCCGAGAACGCCTGGGCGCAGGTGGACGTGCAACTTCGTCGCCGCTACGACTTGATCCCGAACCTCGTCGAGGCAGTCAAGGGCTACGCAGCGCACGAGCGCGAGACGTTCGAGGCTGTGACGAAGGCGCGCACGGCGGCACAGCAGGCGCAGGGCGTCGAGGAGCAGGCGCAAGCGGAGAACGTGCTCACCGCTGCGCTGGGCCGCCTGTTTGCGGTCGCTGAGGCGTATCCGCAGCTACGCGCGACTGAGAATTTCCAGCAGCTCCAGGCTCAGCTTGCCGAGGTCGAGCAGAACATCGCCGTTTCGCGGCAGGTGTACAACGACACCGTCCTCACCTACGACAACGCACTCGAGACCGTGCCGACTAACGTCATCGCCGGTCTCTTCAACTTCCGCGAGCGCGCGTACTTCGAGACCGAACGCGTCACGCGGGAGGCGCCGGCGGTGCAGTTCTCGACCTGACGCGTCGGCTCGCCATCCTCCTCGCGTTCGCCGCGGCGGCCTGTGCCGGGCCTTCGGTTGCGTCGGCTCAGTCGTACTCGCTTCCCGCTGCGGCGATCGACGTGCGCGTCGCGCGTGACGGCGCGCTGCTCGTTCGGGAACGGATCACGTTCGAGTTCTCCGGCTCCTTCAGCGGTGCGTACCGTGACATTCCGCTCCGAAAGGGCGAGTCGATCGACGGCGTTGCCGTTGCCGAAGGACGTACTCGTTATCGCCCCGGCGGCAACACCCAGCTCGGTAGCGTCGACGCTCCCGAGACATTCGGCGTCACACACATCGATAACGGCGTGCGCGTCGTCTGGCACTACCGCGCGAGCGACGAGGCGCGTACGTTCCTCGTGTCGTATCGCTTTCGCGGCCTTGCAGTGGCGTACGACGACGTCGTCGACATCAACCTGAGGGTGTGGGGAGACCAATGGCCGGCCGGCGTCGACAAGCTGACGGCGGCGATGCGCCTGCCGCGCGCGACGAAGCTCGGCGGGCCCTATCGGGTTTGGGGAAGCCCGGTCTGGGTGCGCGGCGTCGTCACCCGCCTGCGCGATCGCGCGCTTCTTCGGGCGTCGCTCGTCCCGGCACATCAGTTCGTGGAGTTGCGCGTCGTCTTTCCGCGCCGGCTCCTCGGGTCGACGGCAGGCGCACAGGTGCGCGACGGGAGCGGGCTGCCGAAGATCCTCGCCGAGGAGCTTGGATCACAGCGCGCGTACGAACGGGACCGAGAGCGCATCGACGATGCAAAGCGGCACATCGGCCGCTGGGCGCTCGTGCTGCTGGCGCTCGGTTTGCTGCCGGCGCTTGCCGCCATCTTCGGCATCTGGCTTCTGTACGGCCGCGAACGGAAGACCGGGTACGACCGCGAGTACGAGCAGGCGCCGCCGTTCGAAACCGAGCCTGCGCTCGTGCCGCCACTCCTCCGCCAGGACAAGACGGCGGGCTCGAATGAGTTCACGGCAACGCTCTTCGATCTGATCCGCCGCGGCCGGTACAAGACCGTTCCAGTGACAACCGAGCGAAAGGTGTGGGGCGGGCTGCGCCACGAAGACGTGGCCGACCTCGAGGTGACGGCCGGCAACACGGAAGTGCAGTTGAAGAACTTCGAGCAGCCGGTCGCACACGTCGTGGACGCCGTCATCGGATCGGAGGGCGAGCGCCTGTCGAAGTTCCGGGATCGGATAGAGGAGGACCGCGAAGGGCAGAGCAAACGGTTCAAGAGCTTCAAGGAACACGTCGCGGATGCGATCGACCGGAACAGCTGGTACGTGAACAGCGGCGGGCGGGCCCTCGCTTTCGCGGCGGGCCTGTTCGCAGTCGCCGGCGTGCTGTCCTTCTGGATCGGCGTTGACGGCTTTCGCTCGGCGGCGCCACGCTGGAGCGACGTCGTCCTGATCGCGCTCGGCGGCTGCGCGATTGCGAACGCGGTCATGCTTGCGGCCGCAGCGACGCGCGTGCGACTGTGGCGCCGCCGGAGCAGCGCCGGACAATCGGAGGCGGAGCGGTGGGACGCGTTCCGCCGCTACCTCACCGACTTTCCGCGGTTGCAGGAGGCGCCGCCCGCGACGCTCGAGCTGTGGGAGCGCTATCTCGTCTACGGGATCGCGTTCGGGATCGCCGAGCGGGTCCTGCAGGGCGCGCATCTCCACATGCCGCAGGAGCTGCATGACCAGAGCTCCGTCTACTGGATCACGCCCACCGGCGACCTCGGCTCGGGGCCGTCGGCGCTTGCGATCGGCGACCTTTCGTCGGGGTTCGGCTCCGCGCTTGCGCCGCCGAGCTCGGGTGGCTCGGGCGGAGGCTTCTCGGGAGGAGGCGGCGGCGGCGGAGGCGGTGGCGGCGGCGGCGCCTGGTGACGTCGGCAGGACGCCGGCCACGCAGCGGGTTGTCCGCTGCGTGGCCTCGTCCGTGGGATCGACGCTTACGCGGTTGTCTCGCGGCGGCGCTGGGTCCGCCCGATGAACGCCGCGCCGGTAAGCAGTAGCGCGATTCCGCCTGCAAGCGCGGCGCCGGCTGCGGGGTCCGGAATGGAGAACCCGCCGCCACCGCTCGGCTCTGCCGGAGTCCGAGTGCGTTCACTACTTGCGTCCGTGATGAAACCGGGGACGGCGTCCGGTTGGCCGCTCGTCGACGCGTCCGTCGCGAACCCGCTAACCGCTCCGGGTTGGCCGCTGCTGGTTACGTCGGTCACGACGTTGATGCCGGCGTCACCGGCAACCGGCGACTCGACGCCGCTCATCCACCCGTCCGCCGGACCGCTCGCTGCGGCGGGGTCGGTGGCGCCGCTCGTCGACGCGTCGGTGACGAATCCGGAGACGGCTCCCGGCTGACCGCTGGCGTTGTCGGTCACCAGTCCCGACACGGCTGCGGAGCTCGACCCTCCACCACCGATGTCGGTCATGGCCTGTGCCGCGCCGGAGAACCCGGCGGCGGTCGCCGCGGCGACGGTGATCACGAGTGCCTTCTCGCGAATTCCCTGCGCCTCGACGTCAGGCGTCTCGAGCATGCGCTCGAGCTCATTCGGGTCGAACGTGAGGAGGACTGGGTCGCCGCTCGCCTTGCGCAGCAGCTCTTCCAGGTCCGCCCGGTCCCAAGAGACGTCGACGACGCGGTCGTCGCGCTCCCCGTTCTGGATGCGTGCGATCTCGAGGCGCAGGTCGGCTCCTGCGTCGTCCGCCAATGCCGCCTCGATCTGCGAGCGCGGTACCGTTGCCGTGAGCACGTGGCCCTCGGCGTTCGGCGACTCCGCGTCGACCAGCTTTACCCTGCTGGCGACTTCGTCCATAGTGCCTCCCTTTTCATGCAGCGCCTTCGGTTCAGCGCGTCACGAGCTAGACGACCCAGCCGCCCCAAATCTTCCCACCGCCGGCCCGAGAACGCAACGCCGGGACGGTCCGGCACCACTACTAGGCGCAGCGCTCCGGGTTTGGGACGATGGGCGTCAATGCACGACAGTCCGCTCCAGCTCGACCCGGAAACGATGCGCGCGCTCGGCTACCGGACGGTCGACGCGCTCGTCCGCTGGCTCGACGAGGAGGCCCCGCCGCTGACGCGCGCCACCACCGAGGAGATGCGCGGGCGCCTGTCGGGGCCTCCGCCGGACGCGCCCGAGAGCTTCGAGGAGATCCTTGCCGCACTCGAGCGCGACGTCCTCCCGTTCCGCAGCCGCGTCCAGCACCCGCGCTTCCTTGCCTTCGTTCCGGGAGCGGCCACGTGGCCGGGAGCGCTCGGCGATCTGATCGCGAGCGCGTGCAACGTCTACGCCGGTTCGTGGATGGAGTCTGCCGGGCCTAGCCAGCTCGAGCTCGAGGTTCTCGGCTGGTTCAAGCAGTGGCTGGGTCTGCCCGCCGACGCCGGCGGATTGCTCGTGACCGGCGGTTCTTCCGCGAACCTGACGGCGCTCGTCTGCGCGCGCGAAGCGTTCGGCGCGCGCCCTCGTGCCGACCTCGTCGCGTACGTCTCCGATCAGGCGCATTTCTCGCTCGCGCGTGCCGCACGAGTCGCGGGCTTCCTCCCGCATCAGCTACGCGTGCTCCCGGTTGAGGACGATCTTCGGCTGCACCCCGGGACGGTCCGGCAGGCGATCGAGGCCGACAGAAGCGCCGGCCGCCTGCCGTTCTTTCTCGCGGCGAGCGGGGGCGCGACGAATGCCGGCTCCGTCGACCCGCTCGACGAGCTCGCCGATCTCGGGCTGTGGCTACACGTCGACGCCGCGTACGGCGGCTTTGGAGTCCTCACCGATCGAGGGCGCGCCGAGCTCGCCGGCATCGAACGCGCCGACTCGATTGCGCTCGACCCGCACAAATGGCTCTTCCAGCCGTACGAATGCGGTTGCCTGCTCGTTCGCGACGCGAAGGCGCTGCGCGCTGCGTTCGAGATCGTTCCGGACTACCTGCACGAGGCGCGGGCCGTCGGCGACGAGGTGAACTTCGCCGACCTCGGCATGCAGCTCACACGGACGTCGCGTGCCTTCAAGCTGTGGGTTTCGCTGCGCTACTTCGGCGTCGATGCATTTCGCGCCGCGATCGAGCGCTCGCTCGAGCTCGCCGATCTCGCCTGGGAGAGGATCGAAGCCGACGACGCGTTCGAGCCGATGGCGCCGCCGGCGCTCGGCATCCGCTGCTTCCGCCGCCGTTTTCCCGGCGTGAAGGACGAAGACCAGCTCGAGCTGCTGAACGCCGGCGTCGTGGCGGCCCTCGAGCGCAGCGGGATCGGGCTCGTGTCGTCAACGCGCTTGCGAGGGCGCTACGCCATCCGGCTCTGCGTGCTGAACCACACGACGACCGCCGACGACATCGAACGCGTGCTCGACTTTCTGGCGACCGCCGAGCCGCTCGCGGACGCCCGTGGTGTCGCAACCTACGAGCGCCATCCCGATCTGTCCGCAGCCGGAGCCGGTCGGCGCCGCCTCGTCGATCTCGCTCGCGAGAGCGCGCTCGGCAAGGAGCGGCTCGCCGACGCAGGTGAGACGATTGTGGAGCGCTGGGACAGCTCCCGCGACTTCTATGTCGTGCTCGACGGGACCGTAGAGGTACAGATCAACGGAGACCGGCTGCAAGAGCTCGGGCCGGGTGACGTCTTCGGCGAGCTTGCTGCGCGCGAGTGGGCCGCGGCCTTCGGTTATCCGCGGCTGGCGACGGTCGTGGCGACCTCGCCGCTGCGACTCCTCGTGTTGCCCGGCGGCGCCCTCGACCGTCTCGCCGAGGAGTTCCCGGAGATCGAGAGCGAGCTGCACGCGCTCGCGCGCGAGCGGCTGCCCCGACATTGATGGCGACCGCGACCCGCTTCACGCTCGCGCTCGACCCCGCCGAAGCCGGAGACCGGCGCGCGACGGCCGCAATCGTCGGCGCGCCGCTCGACGCGACCGAGAGCTTTCGCACCGGCGCGGCCGGTGGCCCTGCCGCGATCCGGCGCATGTCGGATTCGCTCGAGACGTACAGCCCGGTGCTCGAAGCCGACCTCGAGGACGCGGCGATCGTCGATCACGGTGACGTGGAGCTCGAAGGTCTCGAGGTCGACGAGGCGCTCGAGCGGATTGCTTCCGCGGTCGAGGTAGCCGCGCGCAGCGCAGCGGTCGCCGTGATGCTCGGAGGTGAGCATACGGTGAGTCTCGCCGGCTATCGCGCGGTAAAGCGACTCCACCCTGATGCGGTGCTCGTGCAAGTCGATGCGCACGCCGACCTGCGCGCGGAGTGGGAAGGGCGGGCGATCACGCACGCAAGCTGGACCCACCAGGCCGGCGTCGAGTTCGGCTTCGAGGACGTGTTCCAGTTCGGTGTGCGCTCGCTCGCGCGTGAGGAGTGGGACGCCGCGCGGGTCCAGGTCGCCTGCAGCACCGAGTCCCTCGACATTCCCGACTCCGTGTCGGAGCGCATCCGGGGGCACGCGGTCTACCTGACCATCGACATTGACGTGCTCGATCCTGCCGCCGCGCCGGGCACGGGCTGCCCCGAGCCCGGCGGTGTCACCTTCCGCGAGCTGCAGCGCCTGCTCTACGTGCTCGGCGCGTTCGACGTGGTCGCATTCGACGTCGTCGAGGTCGCACCGAATCTCGACGCCGCCGAGATCACTGCGACCGCGGCTGCGAAGCTCGTCCGCGAGGGAATCCTGTTGTTCGGCTCGAGAGGTGGACGGAGATGACAGACAGGTCGGCGCATTTGTCGCGGCCCGCGGAGTCGATCGAGGTGAAGCCCCGGTCGATCTCCGAGTTGCTCGAGGCGATGGGTCGCACCGGCTTCCAGGGGCGGTCGCTGGCGAGCGCGGTCGACGTGCTCGTGCGCATGATCGAAGACGAGGAGAACACGATCTTCTTCGGCTACGCCGGCTCGATGAGCACCACCGGCCAGTCGAAGATCGTCTCGTGGCTGATCGAGAACCGGTTCGTCGACGTCGTCGTCTCTACGGGCGCGAACGTGTCGGAGGACGTCTTCGAGGGGCTGGGCTACTCGTACTACCAAGGCAGCGCGGTGGCCGACGACGCCGAGCTGCTGCGGCACCAGATCGACCGCTTCTACGACATCTACGCGGACGAGCTCCAGTACCGCGAGCTCGAGGGCTTCATCGCCGAGTTCATCTCGACGCTCGACGCAGGGAGCGCCTACTCGTCCGCCGACTTCCTACGCCGGTTTGGCGCGTTCCAGAACGAGCGCGGCGTGGCGAGCATCACCGCAAGCGCCGCACGCGTCGGCGTGCCGGTCTTCTCGCCCGGGCTCGCGGACAGCGGCTACGGCGTCGCCGCGACGCTGCTCGCGCGCGAGCGCGGCCACGCCGTCGTCCTCGACCAGTTCGCGGATTTCCGCCAGCTCGCGGCGATCGGCGAGCGTGCCGGCGCGACGTCCGTCGTGTACATCGGCGGCGGCGTACCGAAGGACACGATCCAGCTCGTGACCGTGATGGTCAGCCTCGCGCAGGGCGGCGACGACGTTGCGCCGCACAAGTACGCGGTCCAGATCACCACCGACTCGCCGCAGTGGGGAGGACTGTCCGGATGCACGTTCGAGGAGGCGATCAGCTGGGGGAAGATCGACGAGGCTGCGGTGCGCGCCGTTTGTTACTGCGACGCGACGATCGCGCTGCCGATCCTCGCGCACGCGCTGCTCGAGCGGGGCGCGCGCCGCAAGAACCCGCCCGACCTGAGCCGGCTCGGCTCAGAAGAGCCCGCCGCTCGGGCTCCGGAAGCGCAGCCGTGAGCCGATGACTGCCTCCGCCGCCTCGGTGCTCGCGGGATGGCCCGTCGCCGCGGTGACGAAGCTGGGCCCGTCGAGCGAGTAGAGCTTGACGTCCGCCAGCGCGCGTGCGGTCGCGGTACGCGGGACGTCTCGGAGCAGCGCGATCTCGCCGAAGTAGTCCCCCGGCCCGGCTTCTGTGATGGGCATGCCGTCGATCTCGATCTCGACGCTGCCGTCTGTGACGAGAAAGAAGCGATCGCCGCGATCGCCCTGGCGGAAGATCTCGGTTCCGCTCGGATGTTCTTCCGCGACGAGCCGCGCAGCGAGAGCCTCGACGGCGGCCGGCGGCAACGGTGCGAAGATCGAATTTCGGTGCAGCAGCTCGACCCGGTCGGTGGGGACGAGCGAGGTGTCGTCGATTCCGTGGAGGCGGGACCACGCGGCCAGGGTGACCACCGGAAGGAGCGCGCCGGCCGCGAGCAGCGCGCCGCGCACGCCGATGAGGCCGTTCGCGATTGATGCAAGCCCCGCGCCGACGGCGGTCGCGATGAGCGCGACGCTTTCGAGCGAGCCGAACACGCGCCCGAGTACTCGGTCGTCGACGGCGCGCTGCAAAACCGTGAATCCGGCCACGTCGACGACGGTGAACCCGATGCCGGCGAGCGCGAGGAGCACGAGGGCCGACCAGCGCGTCGGCCACGCCGCGATGAGCGCGAGCGGCAGGCCCCAGACGATCAACCCCACCCCGAACGCCGCCGCGAG
>WNGF01000189.1_pt1 | contig 95578 bp, 106 predicted proteins | sample 5400641 | NCBI WGS metagenome assembly WNGF01 (sample SAMN13153371, study PRJNA577476) | soil metagenome | isolation source: 80 cm soil or saprolite under grassland replicate 2 | place: USA:California | collected 2016-06-15 | reverse complement strand
GCCGTCAACAAAGCCGGCGAGGCCAGGGTCGAGCGTTGGTTTCGGACGCGGCACAACGTGCGGCATGGTGCCGTTCTCCCCCGAGAAGTTGCAGCTCACCCGCGCCTTGGTTGCCTGGATTGGGTGGGCCGCGATCCAAGCGCAGTCGTAGATGATCCCGCCCGGCGTGTAACCGCCCTGCGGCGTCTCGAGCGTGTCGTCGACGATTGTCGAGCCGACCCGGACCGTGTCGCGCTTCAGACCCTTGGCGGCGTCGTACCGGATCTCCTCCCGCTGATGTTGGCTGATCTGCTGCGCCCGTCCCGTCTTGATGTCGATCAGCTGGCCGGCGGTGGGCACCTCCATCTCCGCGATCACGTGGAGGACCGGTTGCGCGCCGATCGCGGCAAGCGCCAGGTCGCTGAGACTTCCACTAGAACGGTTCCACGGCGCGATCAGCGCCACCGCGACCACCGCGGCGAGCGCGGCCGCGACGGCGAGGATTCGCGAGTTGCTAAGAACTCGTCGGCGCAATCGTCTCGTCGCGGCCTCCACGTCTGCCTGGGCGAGCGCGTCCGCGATCGCGACGAGCTCGGGCTGTTCGAGCAGGAGCTCTCGGAGCTCGGGATCGGTCCAGACATCCTGGGTTGTAGTCACGGCGTGACTCCCCTCCTCTCGAGCTGGCGGCGAAGATTGGCGAGGCCGCGCGAGAGACGCATTCGGCAGGCCTCTTCGGTCGCACCCACCTCATCCGCGATCTCGGCGAACGAGCGACCCTCGAACACCTTCATCACAACGACTCGCCGCTGCGCCTCGTCGAGTGAGCGCAGCCCCTCGAGCAGCGCGTTGACGATCGAGGGGCCGTACGAACGCTCGTGGTCTGCGCCGCTCAGCTCGTCCGGGTCGAGGACAGTGTGCGCGTGCGTTGGAGCCCGGAATCGATCGATCAGACGTCGTCGGGCGACGGTGTACAGCCAGGCCAGAGGCGGGGCTTGCGCATCGAGTCTGGCCTCGCCGAGCGCCGAGATCGCGGCCTCGAACACCTCCTGCGTGAGGTCTTCCGCCTCCTGGCGTGAGGACGCGCGGCGGCGAACGAACCGGTAGACGCTCCCGTACTGCCGGCGCCATGGCTCCGCAGGGTGTTCGTTCATCGCCATCTCTATCGGGTGAGGCGAACAAACGTAACGCCTGTCCGTGAACTGCGGGACGACCGTCGAGTGGATCAAGAGACGCCTTGGCCGAACGACTTAATGCAGCGGGATGGCTAGAAGCTGGCGACCGAAGCCACGACGCACCGTTGCCTTGCGCAAGCGTCCTCTCCCTCGATCCAGCTAGTCACGTATTACCGCTACTCCGTAGTTACACGCCGGATGCACCCGCGAGCTCTGCCCTGGGCGAGCGTCGGCGACTGCGTCCATGTGATTTAGCATGCGGCCATGCGCGAGTTGCGGCCGGGCCTGTGGCACTGGGAGGCACCGCACCCGGACTGGTCGGGGCCCGAGAACGAGGCGCTTCGCCAGCGCCTTGCGGCGACCGCTGAGACGCCGAGTAAGGCGGGAGTGGTTTCGTCCTACGCGATCGACAACGGCGACCAGGTGCTGCTGTTCGATCCGCTGGCCGTGCCGAGAGAGATCGTCGAGCTTGCGGCCGACCGCCAGCCGGCGATCGTGCTGACGTGCCCGTGGCACGAGCGCGACACCCGGAGCCTGGCGGAGCGGCTCAGCGCTGCGGTGTTCGTGCCTCCGCCCGACGAGGGCAGCCCGGACGTGGCCTGGCTGCTAGCCAGCGACACGGTCGAGCGGCATCTGTTCTCGGCGGGCGATCATCTGCCCTACGGAGTCGAGGCGTTCCCCGGAAGGGAGCCGAACGACGTCGTCCTCTGGATCGAGAACGGCCATGCGGTCATCGCCGGCGACACGCTTGTCGACTTCGGCCAAGGCCTCGAGATCCCGCCCGAGTGGTTACCTGACGGCGTGACCCCCAAGCAGGTCACCGGGGGGTTGCGCCCGCTGCTCGATCGGCCGGTCGAGCATGTGTTCGCCACGCACGGTGGGCCTCGCGATCGGGCCGCCCTCGAGCGCGCGCTCTCCTGAGCCGGTCGGGGGTTATCGCTACTCCGTAGTCACACGTCCGACGCCGCCTCGCTACTTCGGTGAGCGTTCGGGGATGTCCTTGTGCCCCGAGCCCAACTTTGGGTTCTTGACCGCCGAATTCGGCATGGTCACCATTGGCCGTATGGCGCACCCCGATCCGCACGGCCCGGCTGACCTCACACCGATCCGGGTCGGCGAGGTCTGGGAGAACCCCGTCACCCGCGAGCGTTCCACGATCCTCGAGCTTCCCTGGACGAATCCCGAGGGGCGCGCGGCCGCCGAGCTGACTGCGCTTGTGGGGGCGCAGGTGATGGGCGAGCACCTCCACCCCGCCCTTCTCGAGCGGTTCACCGTGCTCGAGGGCGAGCTAACCCTCAAACGGGATGGGCAGACATCCATCGTCCGCCAGGGAGAGACGGCCGAAATTGAGCCGGGGGTGTGGCACGACTGGTGGAACGCGGCCGACCGAGACGCTCGGGTGCGGGTCGAGGCGACGCCGGGCGAACGCTTCGCGCACATGATCGAGACCGTGTTCGGGCTCGCTCGCCTCGGACACACCGACGCAAAGGGCAAGCCGCCTCCGCTGCAGCTCGCCGTCTTCGCTCAGGAGTTCAGCGACGTCATCGTGTTCCGAAAGCCGCCCCCGAGCGTGCAGCGCGCGCTCTTCGGCGTCCTCGCACCGATCGCGCGCCGGCGCGGCTATCGCGCTACCTACCCGCAGCTCTCGCGCACCGTGCTGGCGCCCCGCGAGTGACGGTCGTCGTCTGACGGAGCAAAGCCGGGCTTGCGTGTAAGCCCGGCTCGGGCGTAGTCGGGGGTAGTCGCAACTCTGTAGTTGGGCGCAGGACCCTCGCGTGGGCCAGTGTTCGCGAATGTCCCCGACCTTCACCTGGGTTGGTTGCGCACCGCAAGAGTTGCGCAGAGAGAGGGGCTTTCGCCCCTCTCTCAGCGCCAGTGACAATTAGAGCTAGCGTCTGCTCGGCGTGCTCGCCAGCAGCGTCTCTGGCGAGAACTCGCGCAGGATGAACTCGTCGTAGCCGAACAGCGTCGCGGTCAGCGATGAGATCACGCGCGCGCCGTCGAGCGGCGTCAGATGCTCCTTCTCGACCGCGAGCTGGACCTCCTTGACGAGCCGCTGCGCGACCTGCCACTTCGGCTCGATCTTGTTGGCAAAGTCGCTCGGCTTCATCGACGAGAACTGCTGCACGAGAGACGGTGTGACCGTTGCCGCCATGAAACAACCCCCCTTCAAGGTCGGAGAACGGTGCGGTCCGACGCTAGCATGCGCCGAAAACGACGCCACCACAAAGCGATCACGCGGTCGTGACGCAACAACAGACTGGTCTGTCCGCACGTTTGCCTTGGCGTTATCTCCTTCGATTCTGAGCACGACACGATGCCGTGGGCCAGCGTTGGGGAATGTCACTTGATGGGATGAGCGAGCGGCGGGGCCGACTGATTCGAGCGGCCTACCGTGATTCGCCCTCATCGGGCGGCCGGTCGTGGTGTCGAAGCTCGTGTAGACGCGCGTAGTCGGAGGTAATCGCAACTCTGTAGTCAGCGGCAGGAAGCCGGGCTGGGCCAGCGTTCGGGATTAGAGGGAACGCGCGTCTATCCGGTCACACGCGCGTATAGCGTCTGCGGCGTGACCCGCTTCGTCGTCGACTGCGAGACGCTGCTTCGGATTGCCTCCGGCGAGATTGAGGTCGTCGCTGAACACAAGCTCGTCGCGCCGACGCTCGTTCGCTCGCAGGCGCTGTCGGCGCTGTACGAGGCAGCCCGCCGGAATGAGATCTCGGCCGCAGAGGGGATCGAGCGGGTGACGCGGATCAACTCGCTGAAGGTTCGCTTCCTCGGCGACAAGGTGCTCCAGCGGACGGCGTGGAAGGTCGCGGATCACCTGGGGTGGGAGACAACGTTCGACGCCGACTTCGTGGCGCTGACGCAGCTACAGGCGGATGCCTTCATCACGTCCGACGGCGATCTGGCGCGGGCGGTCTCCGGCCTCGTCAAGACCGCGACGATCGACGCGCTGCGCACGGCCTGAACGGCGGGCGTAGGCACGAGATGCCTCGCTTGGGCCAGCGTCCTCTCACCCGGGCGCTCCGACTTAAAGTAGTTAGAGCACAGTGCCTCAGAAGAAGCCTCGCCCAGTCGCTGCTACGTCGTCTCCTCGTCCGCGGCGAAGTAATCCTCGTCCAGCCGCTTGACCTCGTAGGCCTTGGCGTACGTGACACCGACGCCGGCGTCGATCAGATCAGCGAGTTCAGCCCCATCGATGATGACGAGACGCTGCCGGCGAGCTAGTTGGCGGGCCTCGGGACAGCACGTTTAGTCGTCCGCGGCCTCGGCCATCGATCGCGGCGCCGGCACGTTCTCGAAGCGGACGTTGCCCGCGGGAACCATCCAGGTCATCACCTCGACCGCGAGCCGGCCGGCCTGTACCGCCGGGTCCTCTTTGCTGAGCTGGCGCGCCGTCTCGGGGTCGCACGTCATGATTGAGATGCCGCGCAGGCGCTCGTCGTCCTGATCGACGAGCGGCCCTCCGCCGACGAGGTAGCCGCGGTCGCGCAGATCGGCCCGGAAGGCGAGATGCCGGTCCTGGAGCTCGGCCGCCTCCTCGTCGGTGAGCTCCGGCGCATCGGGCCGACGCACCAGCAGTACGAGCGTGTGCCGGTCGAACTGCATCCGGGAATTAGACCAGGCTCTCGTAAAGCGCGACCGTCTGCTCGGCGATCCGCCTCGTGGACGAGCTGATCCGCCGGGCGCGTGCGAGGCGATGTTTTTCGGTGTCCGCCGCGACCGGTCGGGCCGGGTCCTTAACAAGCGAAGTCAGCCGTCTCCGACCGAGGAGCGGCGGCTTGAATTGGTCTTGGGCGCTTTGGCTCAGTGGCTGAGCCTGGTCGGGCAGATCTACCTGTCGAACCCGACGGAAGTCGGATGGGACTGGTTCTTTCGCGACTACTGTCGGCCGTACTCGGAGCCTGCTGCGTCCGCTGACCTTCGGCGCGAGATTCGCGAAGGGCTGCTACGCGCCTCGACTCTGAACGTGGGTGCGGTGCTCGATGCCGTCGACGCCGGCTTCATCGCGCTGATCAATGACGCCGAAAGGATCGACGTTGTGCGTCGCGCGGTTCTTCCTGCTTGGCAGGTCATGAGCGAGGAGCTGGCGCCTTGAGAATCGAGCGCGCGATCGACGCGTACCTCTATTGACGGCAGCTCGAGCGTGACGCTACTACGCGCTCGCTGGACTCGTACCGCCGCCTCCTATGGAAACTAGGCGAGGATTATCCGGAGACGCGGCTGGAGGTTCTGACGACGGAGGACCTACGCGGTTCCTCGGACGTTGGCGGACGGCGAGCGCAGCGACCAGATCGAACGTCATCTCTGTTCTGCACTCGTTCTTCGCGTGGGCCATGACGGAGGACTACATCGAAATCGACCCCTCGCGGAAGATCCGCCGCCCGCCGAAGCGACGTCCGGACATCTACAGGCCGAGCCTTGACGAGCTGGCGCGCGTACGCGCTGCCGCCGTGGGAGCGGAGCGACCGCCGATCCTCTTGATGGAAGGTGCGGGCCTTCGCCGCTCCGAAAGTCGTGACGTGCCGGTGGCCGATCCGGACGTCGTGCGCGGTCGACTACGTGTTCAGCGGAAGGGGCGGCATTGGCAGTGGCTGCTGCCCGATCCGGACGTTGTTGCGGGCCTTCGTACGTCATTCCACCAGCTCCAGCCTGAGCTTGACGATCACGTTTTCACCGTCGAAGTCGAGCAGTGGGTTTCGCAGTACGAGCGTGTCCGCCGTCAGAGGGATCCGAAGAAGCCGGCGAGCGCGCAGGCGCTGATGCGAATGGTCTGGCGTGTCTGCAAGCGGGCAGGCGTACGCCCCCTCTCCCCTCATCGGCTGCGACACGGTTTCGCGAACCGCTTCCTTCGCGAAAGCGGCCGTGACTTCGTCGCGCTGCAGGGTCTTATGGGCCACTCCCGACCCGACACCGACGCAGGCCTATACCGATGGAGTCGAGCTCGATGAACTCGCTGCGGCGTTGGATCGGGCGACCGCTTCCCGACACGCGCAAGCGTCGCCCGATCTGACGGCGCTCGGCGATGAACTGTCGGATGAGCTCGGAAGCCCAAGGTGGAGGCGGCGGGAATCAGGTGGAGGCGGCGGGAATCGAACCCGCGTCCGCAATCGCACCGGTCAGAGCATCTACAAGCTTAGGCTGCCGTTGAGTTTCGCCCGCCGGCCGGTTGGCAACCGACCAACCGCCGGGCTAGCCATCCTTTAGCGTCGCGCTTCGGGCGATTGGCTCTCCCTAGGCGCCTAGCCCGTTTCTGACGCCGCTACCCGAACCACGGGCCGAGCTCGGAGCGACGCGCAATCGTCTACCCAGTTAGGCAGCGAGTGCGAGTGCGGAGTTGTCCTTCGCACTTGCGTTTGTTCCCGGTTGTTTTACGAGGCCGACCGGGGACCTCGGCTTGCAGCTCTGCCGGAGAACCGACCACGTCGAAACCAGGTCGCCCCCGTATGTCAGTCCCTCAATTGTAGCCGCCCCACCTGGGAGGCTCCATGTGCGACGACCTCCGCCGTATGGAGCTCGAAGAAGAACGTCGAGCCCTTGTCGCCGTTCGGCTCGACCCAGATCCGGCCACCCATGCGACCGACGAGCTCCCTGCAGATGTAGAGGCCGAGCCCGGTCCCGCCCACCCCGCGGACCATCTGCGGGTCCGCCCGGTAGAACTTCTCGAAGATCCGCTCCTGTTCTTCGGCCGCGATCCCCAGGCCCTCGTCCCGCACAAAGAACCGCACGGCATCGTCCTGCGCTTCGATCCCGACCTCGACGCGCCCGCCGTCGGGTGAGTACTTGATCGCGTTCTCGACGAGGTTCACGAGGACCTGCCGCACCTTGTCCAGGTCGGCCGCGACGCTCGGGAGCGAGTCGGCGGGAGTCGTGAACTCCACCGTGACCGATGGAGGTGCATAGGCGCGCGTCGCCTCGACGACGCGCTCCACCAGGTCTGCGGGATCGAACGGCTCGAACTGGATGTCGAGGCGGCCCGCGTCGAGCTGATTGGCGAGCAGGATCTCGTTCACGATCCGACCCAGGCGCTCCGACTCGTCGGCGATCAGGGAGACGAAGCGCTCCCGGCCGACCTCGTCGAGGGCGAAGTCGTGCCGAAGAAGCGTCTGCGCGGCGCCGTAGACGGCCGCCAGCGGCGTGCGAAGCTCATGTGACGCAGTCGCGATGAAATCGGCCTTGATCTCCTCGAGCTGCCGCACGTCGGTCAGGTCGCGAAACGCGTACACGGTTCCTCCGAAGAACTGGACTCCCGAGATCGAGATCCAGCGCTCGCCCTGCTTCGTCTCGACGGGAATCACGATCTCGTCGTGACCCGGATCGGGCGAGGCGAAGACGGGCACGGATTCTGCCGCCTCCTGCCAGCCTGGAATCGCCTCGGCCGCGGCTCGGCCGACCACCTCGTCGGCGTCGATGGAGGTGATCGCCTCTGCGGCGGGATTCCAGAGCCGGACGATGCCGTTTCGATCCAGCAGCAGGATCCCGTCCGCCACGTGCTCGAGCACGCGTGCGGCGTCGGCGCGTTCCTCCACCTCGCGGTAGAGGCGCCCGCGATCGGCCGCCATCGTGATGCGCGAGGCGAGATCCTCGACGACGGCCAGATCGTCGGCTCCGTAGGGGGAGCCAGGCTCCGTGCGCGCGACCGTCAGCGCGCCGAGCGGCTGCTTCCGCGCGCGCAAGGGGACACAGATGACCGAAGACGTTTCGATGCCGCCGATGAAGTGGATGCGCTCCGTGCCGCTCGAGCTCTCCCCCAGCGCAGGAACGATCTCGGGCCGACCGCTCTCGACGACTGCGCGGACGCCGCCTTCTGGGTGGTTGTCGAGCGCAGGTCGGCCGCCGCGCTTTCCGGGCTCGGCCCGTGCGACGGCGACGCGCCTGAGCTCGTTCCCGTCGTCGAACGCGTCGACGATGCACCAGTCGGCGAAGTCCCTCACGACCAGCTCGGCGACTCTCTGCAGGGCGGCCTGATGGTCGAGCGTCGAGGAGAGCTCGTCGCCGGCATGGCGCAGGAGATCGAGCCGCGACTGCCGTTCGGCGGTGTCGGAGGCAGCGGCCCGCTCCGCTGCGAGGAGGTTCTCGCGCTCGCCTTCGGCGCGCTTTCGCTCGCCGATGCTGCGGAGGAAGGTCTGGGTGTAGAGCGGCTCACCGTCCGGATCGCGCGCGGTCGTCGTCTCCTCGCGCACCCAGACGACGCGGCCGTCACGCGAGATCAGGCGGTACTCGGCCCGCACAGGCGTGCCGTTCTTCGTCTGTTCGAGCTCGGCCAGGACTGCTGCGCGGTCCTCGGGATGCAGTAGCTTCGAGAAGAGATCCGGCTCCTCGGCCCACTCGGCCGGGGAGTAGCCCGTCAGCTCGTCGATCAGCGGGCTGATGTAGAGCGTCGAGCTGCGATCACCCGGCTCCGTGAGCCAAGTCACCAGGGGAAGGCCGTCGACGAGCGCGCGGTAGCGCGCCTCGGCCCGGTCGAGCTCGGCCTCCCGCGCATGTTCGAGGCGACGGGTTCGCACCGCGAGGAACACGGCGATGGCCACGGCCGCGGCCCAGATCGCCGCCGCGGCCGCGATCCTCGCCGTCCTGTCGGCGAGCAGGACCAGCACGACGGCCCCGGCAGCCACGAGAACGAGGCTGACAACTGCGGAAAGCCATGGTCGGGAATGAAACCTGTTCAATTGCAACACGGGGGCGGCCCACCAAAAGCGTAGCTTCGGTACGCCCGACCCACAACCCTGCAGCTCGACGGAGTACGCTCGGCTCGTGGAGACGCGCCCTCTCCGGGACGCCCGAGACCTCGAGCGGGTGGTCGCGATTCGCAACGCCGTCCACTCCGACGATCCGGTCACGGTCGAGGATTTCGTCTCCTGGGGGCAGCAGGCACGCGAGCGAATCGACCTGGCCGCGGAAGCGGGCGGCACGATCGTGGGCGGTGCGCGCGCGTTCCTCGAGCCTCGGCGTCCGAACCCCTGGGTGCAGATCTGGGTCGCACCCGCGGAGCGCAGGAAGGGTGCCGGCTCGGCGCTGTTCGCGGAAGTGTCTGGCTGGGCGGGCTCAAAGGGCCACACAGCCTTCGAGGCCTGGGTGCGGGAGGACGACACCGACGGCATCTCGTTCGCGAGCGGGCTCGGCTTCGAGGAGACGGGGCGCGAGCGCGGGCTCACGCTCGACCTTGCGGTGATCGAGACGCCCGCGGTCGAGGCGCCGGACGGGATCGAGCTGTTGACCTGGGCGGAGCGCCCCGAGCTGGCGGCCGGCCTCCACGAGGTCTATACCGAGGCGGTGGTGGACGTGCCCGGCGAGGAGGCTGCCGAGGTCGAGCCCTTCGAGGAGTGGCTCCGGAAGGACATGCAGTCGGCGGGCGACCGAGCGGACGCGACCTTTGTCGCGCTCGCCGGCGACGAAGTCGTCGGCTACGCCAAGTTCGCGTTCAGCGGCGCCCAGCCGACGACTGCGCATCACGACCTGACGGCCGTCAAGCGCGTCTGGCGAGGTCGCGGTGTCGCCCGCGCCCTCAAGGAGATGCAGATCCGCTGGGCGAAAGAGAACGGCTACGAGGAGCTCCGGACGCGGAACGAAGAGCGCAATACCCCGATCTACAAGCTCAACGAGCGCTTCGGCTACCGGCCGGCCGTCGGCCGGATCTACCTCCGAGGACCGGTGGCATGAGCGCGCCCGAGATCAGGTACAGGCAGAGCGGCGACGTCGACGGGATCGAGCTCGAGATCGCGGCTCGACGGAGCTCAAGAGCGTGCCGGGCAAGTGGCGTTAAGCCGTCAGCGCCGCCGGCTCTTGAGCTCGCGCTCGATCCGGCGCTTGCTCTCGCGGTCGGCGATGTCGCGGCGCTTGTCGCGCACCTCTTTGCCCCGCGCGAGGGCGAGCTCCACCTTCGCACGCCCGCCCTTGAAGTAGAGCCGGGTCGGCACGAGGGTCAGTCCCTTCTCGGCGGTCTTCGAGGCGAGCTGGTCGATCTGGCGGCGGTGCAGCAGGAGCTTGCGATCGCGATCCGGCTCGTGCGGCTCGATCGAGGCCTGCTCGTAGGGCGGGATGTGGAGCCCTACGAGCCAGAGCTCGCCGTCGCGCGTGTCCGCATAGGCGCGCTGCAGGATCGCGTGCCCCTGGCGAAGCGACTTGACCTCGCTCCCGGTCAGCACGAGGCCCGCCTCGACGCGCTCGAGCAGGTGGTAGTCGTGCCGGGCACGGCGGTTGTCCGCGATCAGCTTCTCGGCCATGCGGCAAGTCTAGGCGCGCCTTCGTTCGCGCCGATCTCCGCTGGGCCGCCTGAATTCGGCGAGGACCAGCTCGACCTTGCCCTCGTTGCGCCGGATGTCCTGGACGCGCACCTCGACCTGGTCGCCGAGGCGATAGGCGTGCCCGCCGCGCCGCCCGACGAGCGCGGTCGCCAGCTCGTTGAGCTCGAAGTAGTCGTCCGGGAGCCGCCGCGCCGGGACGTAGCCCTCGAAGACCTCGTCGAAGATGACGAAGAGGCCGGACGGGATCACCCCGGTGACCTCGCCGACGAAGGTCGCGTCCCAGCCGAGCTCGAAGAGGCGCTTCTCGAGCAGCCAGGCGAGGCAGATCTCGTCGGCCTGGTACTCGAGCTTCGAGGCGTGGCGCTCACGTAGGGAGGCATGCTCGGCGACCTCGGGGAGGTCCTCGGGCAGCGGCTCGTCCGAGACGCCGAGCTCGCGCAGGAGCGCGCGATGGACGACGAGGTCCGGGTAGCGGCGGATCGGCGAGGTGAAATGGCCGTAGGCGGAGCTGGCGAGGCCCATATGGCCCAGGTTGTGCGGGTCGTAGCGCGCCTGCTTCAGCGCCTGGAGCACGAGCGGCGGAAACGCACTCCGGCCGCGGCCGCTGCGCTGGATGTATGCGGTCACGGCCTCGCTGGCCGCTCCGCCGACGGCGGCGGCATCCGTAGCGCTCAGCCGCTCGGGCGCCGGCGGCGTCGGCACGCCGAGATCGGCCAAGCGCGCGAGCATCAGCTGGACCGACTGGGGCTCCGGCGGCTCATGGACGCGGTAGAGCGCCTCGCGGCGGCGCCCCGCAAGCAGGCCTGCGACGAGCTCGTTTGCGAGAATCATCAGCTCTTCGACGAGCATGTGCGCGTGCGGCTCGGTCTCGCGCCAGGCGCGCTCGACGCCGCCCTGGCCGTCGAAGGCAAAGGACACCTCCCCACTCTCGATCCGCAGGGCGCCGCGGGCGAAGCGGCGGTCGCGCAGCGCGGTCGCAAGCCGCTCGGCGCGCTGCAGCGCCTCGGCCAGCTCGGCGTCCGCTCGCTCGCCGCCGCGCAGGATCGCCTGGGCCCGCGAGTACGTGAGGCGCTCGCGGCTGCGGATCACGGAGCGGTAGAACCGCGGCTTCCCGGCCGGAAGCCCGTCCTTCAGCGACACCTCGACGGTGACGCAGAGGCGGTCGGTGTGCGGCCTCAGGGAGCAGAGCTCTTCGGAGAGCTCCGGTGGCAGCATCGGCGAGACCAGGCCCGGGACGTAGACGGAGAAGGCCCGCTCCTGGGCGCCGCGGTCGAGCGGCGAGCCCGCCGGCACGAACCAGGAGACGTCGGCGATGTGGACGTAGGCGCGGTCCTCGGTGACGGTGAGCGCGTCGTCGAAGTCCTTCGCGGTCTCCGGGTCGATCGTGAACGAGAGCGCATCGCGTAGGTCGACCCGGCCCTCGGTGGTGAGCGGCGGCGGGTCGAAGGGCTCGAACCCGCGCAGCTCGCCCTCTTGCACCAGGAGGCCCTCGAGCACGCTCTCGATCGAGCTCGCCGGGCCGAGCAGGCGCACGAGACGGGCGCGACCCTTGTCCTTGCTCACCACCGCGAGATCGCCGGGCTTCAGCTCACCGGAACCCTTGCGGTCGAGCGGAAGCGGCGTCCCGGGGACAAAGTACGGCTCGCCGACGAGGTTCTTACCTCGCCGCTCCACCTCGACGACTACGGCGTTGCTTGCGATTCCTTAGACCTGGAGGAAACGGCGGATCGTCAGCCCTGAGCCCGCAGCGCCGAGGGCGAGGCCCGCACCGAGCACGATCAGGACGTGCAGGCCGAAGGGCCAGGCGTGGACGTCGGAGGCGCTCGTCAGGTGGATCAGCGGCATGAACAGCGTCCGGCCGAGGACGAGCAGGATCACCGCCCCGATCGCGCCCCCGAGGCCGCAGAGCAGGCCTTCGATCATGAACGGGCCACGCACGAACCAGTTGGTCGCGCCGACGAGCTTCATCACCTCGATCTCGCGCCGGCGCGAGAAGATCGAGAGCCGGATCGTGTTCGCTACGAGCAGCGTCGAGGAGACCATCAGCACGATGAAGGCGATCAGCACGACGATCCAGAGGTAGTTCGCAACCGAGAGCACCCGGTGCGTGATCTGGTTACAGCTCTCGCCGATCGCCGTCTTCGAAGACTTCGATCCCGGCGGCGGCGGGCAGATCTTCTCCACCCCCGCGAGCGGCGGCGTATTCGCTTGCACCGCGATCGTGTCGACGTCCTCGCCGCGCTTCGGGATCACCTCGTACTCGTTCGGAAGCGGGTTCCCCGGGAGGTTCGCCGTCATCTCGGGGTGCTTCTTGGTCTCAATTCGGAGCGCGTCCTCCTTCGAGATGAAGCGGACGGTCTTGACCTGCGGGATCGCCAGCAAGCGGGCGCGCGCGGCGTCGATCTGGCCGGTCGTCGCCTCCTGTTCGCAGCGTAGGGGCGAGCAGAAGAAGACCTTGACGAGCAGCTGCCCCTTGTAGTGGTTGCCGAGCGACAGGGCCCAGCTGCCGAGGCCCACAACTAGGCCGAGCATGAACATCCCGATCAGCACCGTCGTCGTCGCGGCAAAGGTCGTGGACATGTTCGCGCCGAGCGAGCGAACCGCCTCGGCGACGATCAGCCGGAAGCGGCTCATTCCGAGGTGTACCCGCCGCGGCGCTCGTCGCGGAGAAGCTTGCCCTCCTCCAGCGCGATCACGCGCTTGCGCATCTTGTCGACCATCTCGCGGTCGTGAGTCGCCATCAGGATCGTCGTGCCGGAGCGGTTGATCCGGTAGAGGAGCTGCATGATCCCGACGCTCGTGTCGGGGTCGAGGTTGCCGGTCGGCTCGTCGCAGATCAGGAGCGGCGGGTGGTTGACGAACGCGCGCGCGATCGAGACCCGCTGCTGCTCGCCGCCGGAGAGCTCGTCCGGGAGCGAGGACATCTTGTGCGAGAGGCCGACGAGGTTCAGCACCTCGGGCACCTTGCGGCGGATCGCGTTGGTGTTCTCGCCCTGCACCTTGAGCGCGTAGGCAACGTTCTCGGCCGCGGAGCGGTTCGGCAGCAGCTTGAAGTCCTGAAAGACGCAGCCCACGTTGCGGCGCAGCAGCGGCACCTTCGAGCGCTTGAGACGCGTCAGGTCGCGCCCGCCGACGAAGATCTTCCCGGCCGTCGGCTCGAGCTCCTTCAGGACGAGGCGGATCACGGTGGACTTGCCGGAGCCGGAGGCGCCGACGATGAACACGAACTCGCCTTTGTCGATCACGAAGGAGATGTCGCGCAGGGCGGCGACGTCGGGCTCGTAGATCTTGGTCACGTTCTCGAACACGACCATCGCCGAGCTCGAAGGAGCAGGCGGCGGCGCTACGGGCTCGTGTTCGAGGACCGCTGTGCCGGTGACTGTCTGCTGGAGATCCGAGTCCTGCACTGGGAAAAAGGGCGGCGCGGCCTACGCTCGCGCCATTCGGGCTGGGCTCAGAACTCTAGCGAAACCTGCGGCTAGAACACCTTTCCTGCGGCCCGGGCGAGCAGGTACTCGCGCACGAACTCGTCGAGCGCCCCGTCGAGGACCGCCTGCGTGTTGCCGGTCTCGTGATCCGTGCGGTGGTCCTTGACGAGCTGGTACGGATGGAGCACGTAGCTGCGGATCTGGCTGCCGAAGCCGATGTCCTGGGCGGCGCCGCGCTCCTTCGCGAGCTCCTCCTCGCGCCGCTCCTGCTCCTGCTCGAGCAGGCGCGACTTGAGGATGCGCAGCGCCGTCTGCTTGTTCGAGCTCTGCGAGCGCTCGTTTTGGCACTGGACGACGATCCCCGTGGGCAGATGCGTGATGCGGACTGCCGAGTCGGTCTTGTTCACGTGCTGGCCGCCGGCGCCGCTCGCGCGGTAGGTGTCGATGCGGAGGTCGCTCTCGTCGATCTCGACGTCCATGTCCTCGGGCAGGAGCGGGCTGACGATCACCTGCGCAAAGCTCGTGTGCCGGCGGTGGGCCTGGTCGAACGGGCTCAGCCGCACGAGGCGGTGGACGCCGCGCTCGGCCTTGAGGATCCCGTAGGCGTTCTCGCCTCTGACCGAAAAGGTGGCCGACTTGAGGCCCGCCTCCTCGCCGGGGCTGGCCTCGAGCAGGTCGGTCTGGAAGCCACGGCCTGCGGCCCAGCGCAGGTACATGCGCAGGAGCATCTCGGCCCAGTCCTGGGCGTCAGTTCCGCCGGTGCCGGCGTGAATCGTGACGAGCGCATCGCCCGCGTCGTACTCGCCCGAGAAGAGCGCGTCCTCCTGGAGGCGGTCGAGCTCGGTGCGCAGCGGGGCGATGCTGGCCTCGATCTCGTTCGCCATATCGCCGTCCATGGCGAGCAGCTCCTGGGCGTCCTGGTACTCCTGGGTGAGCCTGCCGTAGCGGTCGAGCCGTCTCGTCAGGCGGGCATGCTCGGCCGAGACCTTGGCGGCATGTTGCGGGTCGTCCCAGAAACCCGGGGCGCCGAGCTCCTGCTCCAGCGCGGCGACGCGCGTCTCCAGCTTCTCCGGGTCAAAGGTAATCACGGACCCAGGCGAGCTGGGCCCCGATCTCCTGGAGCTGCTGGTCGAGCGGGACGGAGGTAGTTTGGTCGGCCACGATCGTCGTCGATGGTAGCCAAGCGCGAACCGTCCCTCCGAATCAGCCGTCGAGCTGGTTACGAAGGTCGAAAGGCGTCCGGGTCCATCGCCTAAGCGCTCGAACCATCGCTTGTTCGGTACGTCCGCTGCTAGGTCTGATCGCCGCGCTGCCGGGCTTTGCTCGGCAGCGCTCGTTCCGTATGTAGGGCGAGGCGAGACGTCGAAAGTCGTCATGCCTGCGGCGAAGCCGCAGGCGGACTTTCGACGTCAAGCGCCGTGGCAGCGCTTGAACTTCTTGCCGCTGCCGCACCAGCACGGGTCGTTCCGGCCGATGTTCTTCTCGCGCTCGTCGGTCACGCGCTGCTGTGTTACCACGGAGCCGCCGCCCGCGCCGATCGCGCCCGCGCTGATCGACGAGGAGCCGTCGCCGAGCATCGCCCCGGCCCCCGCTCCTGCGCCGGCGGCGGCAATCGCCTGGGCGCCGGCGAGCGATTCGTGCTCATAGGCGAAGGCGCCGCCGTCGAGGGCCTGCGCTGCCTGAGCCTGCTGGAGCTGGTCCGCCTCCTCGACCTCGATCTCGGCGTGGAAGAGCGTCATCACGACGACCTCGCGGATCGCCGCGTTCAGCTCCTCGAACATCACGTGCCCCTCGGCCGTGTACTCGACGAGCGGGTCCTTCTGGGCCATGGCGCGCAAGTGCACGCCCTCGCGCAGGTAGTCCATGTTCTCGAGGTGCTCGCGCCAGCGAACGTCGACGACCTGGAGGATCACATAGCGCTCGACGTCTCGCAGCAGCGGCTGCTCGGTCTCAGGGTTGAGCCCGAGCGCCTTCTGCTTCTCCTCATAGGTGTCGCGCGCGTCCTCCTGGAACTCCTCGACGAGCGCGGCGCGGTCGAGCCCGACCTCCTTGCTCAGCTCGTCCGGCGTGATCGGGTCGTTCGTGGCGTAGAGGTCCTCCATCGCCTTGCAGAGCGCGTCGAGATCCCACTCCTCGGGGAACTCGCCCTGCGTGTACTCGGCGACGGTGCGCTCGATCACCTCGTCGACCCAGAGCTTGACCTCGTTGGAGAGGTCTTCGCCCTCGAGCACGCGGCGGCGCTGCTCGTAGATCACCGTGCGCTGCTTGTTGAGGACGTCGTCGTACTTGAGCACGTTCTTGCGCGCGACGAAGTTCTGCTCCTCGACCTTCTTCTGCGCGTTCTCGATCTGGTTCGAGAGGATCTTCGCCTCCATGGGCTGGTCGTCCGGCACCTTGAAGCGCTCCATGATGTTGTAGATCCGGTCGCCCGCGAACAGGCGCACCAGGTCGTCCTTGCCGGAGAGGTAGAAGCGCGACTCGCCCGGATCGCCCTGGCGGCCCGAGCGCCCGCGCAGCTGGTTGTCGATGCGCCGCGCCTCGTGCCGCTCGGTGCCGAGGACGTAGAGCCCGCCGAGGTCGGTGACCCCTTCGGCGAGCTTGATGTCGACGCCGCGGCCGGCCATGTTCGTGGCGATCGTGACCGCGCCCTTCTGGCCCGCCTCCGCGATGATCCCGGCCTCCTGCTCGTGCTGCTTCGCGTTGAGGACGCTGTGCGGGATCCCCGCGCGGTCGAGCAGCTGTGAGAGGTGCTCCGAGACTTCGACCGAGATCGAGCCGACCAGCACCGGCTGGCCCTTCTCATGCCGCTCCTTGATGTCGTCGATGACGGCGTTGTACTTGGCGTCCTTCGTCTTGAAGATCAGGTCGTTCTCGTCGTCGCGGGCGACGTCGACGTTGGTCGGAATCTCGACGACGTTCAGGTCGTAGATCTCGACGAACTCCTTCTCCTCGGTCTTCGCGGTTCCCGTCATGCCGGCGAGCTTGGTGTACAGGCGGAAGTAGTTCTGCAGCGTGATCGTCGCGAGCGTCACGTGCTCCTCCTGGATGGGCACGCCCTCCTTCGCCTCGACCGCCTGGTGCAGCCCCTCCGACCAGCGCCGGCCTTCCATGATCCGGCCGGTGAACTCGTCGACGATCTTCACCTCGCCGTCCTGGACGACGTAGTCGACGTCGCGCTGGAAGAGCGCCTGGGCCTTCAGCGCCTGGTTGAGGTGGTTGACGAGCTGCGCGTTGCGCGGGTCGTAGAGGTTGTCGACCCCGAGCCCGCGCTCGACCTGCTCGATCGCGCCGTGCATCGGTGAGACGGTCTTGTGCTTCTCGTCGTACTCGAAGTCCACGCCCAAGTCGTCGGCCGCGCCCTTCGGATCGTCGGGCTTGGCGGCATGGCCCTCGAGCCCGCGGGCGATGCGCGCGAAGTCGTAGTAGACCTGCGCCGCCACCTCGGGCTCGCCGGAGATGATCAGCGGAGTACGCGCCTCGTCGATCAGGATCGAGTCGACCTCGTCCACGATCGCGTAGTCGTGCCCGCGCTGGACGAGGCCGTCGAGGGAGACGGCCATGTTGTCGCGCAGATAGTCGAAGCCGAACTCGGAGTTGGTGCCGTAGACCACGTCGGCCTCGTAGGCCTCGCGGCGCTCGTCGAACGGCATCATGTTCTGGATGAAGGAGGCGCGCATGCCGAGCGCCTCCCAGACCGGCCTCGTCCACTCGGGGTCACGCTTTGCGAGGTAGTCGTTGACCGTGACGAGGTGCGCGCTCTTGCCGCTGAGTGCGTTCAGGTAGAGCGGCTGCACCGCGACGAAGGTCTTGCCCTCGCCCGTCTTCATCTCAGCGATGTCGCCCTCGTGCAGGACGATGCCGCCCATCAGCTGCACGTCGAAGAGGCGGATGCCCATGGCGCGTTTGAACGCCTCGCGCACGGCGGCATACGCCTCGAAAACGAGCTCGTCCACCGGCTCGCCGTTCTCGATCCGCTGCCGGAACTCGGCCGTCTTGCCGGTGAGCTCGGTGTCAGAGATTTGCTCGAACTCGGGCTCGAGCGTGCCGATATAGGCCGCCTGCTCGGCGAGCCGCTTGAGGCGCCTGCCTTCGCCGAAGCGAAGGACCTTTTCGAGCGATCCGAACTGTTGAGCCATTCGCCCTAGGGTAGCGGCTCCGGGCTACTGAACCTGCGGCCCGTAGTGCCACCCGATCCCGTGGAGCGTGCTGATCAGCCGGATCTCGGCGGGTCGCAGCCGGCGGCCCCAAATGTGCTCCGCGAGCGCGCGGGGAACGTGGTCCGCCCTGGGCCCGAGGCGCGCGCGCGGCCACGACGAGTTGATCTGCCCGCCCTTGAAGCCGGGAAAGGCGGCGTAGACCGCCCCTCCGAGCGGGACGGCGGTCGCTCCGGTCAGAGCACGACAGCGCAGCCCCTCGCTCACCCGCTGACTGCAGACGATCCACGTGGGAACGTCCTTCGGCGGCACGACCAGCGCTCCGCGCCCGTCCGGGGTCGGCACGTCGTAGACCACGGCCCAGGTCTGGAGGGTGGCCGGGATCGCGTATTTCGGGAAGAACCTCTCCGGGACGCCGCGGGCAGCCTCTGAGCGATCAGCGGCTGGTGACGGCGCTCGAAGCTGGCCGCGAGCCCCAGGACCGCGGGGCGCATCGTGAAGCGGGGCCTGCGTACGCGCGTCGGGATTCGATCACGAAGTGGGCCGTTCCCGGCTCGTCGACCTCGAGCCACGACAGCAGTCCGAACCACTGAGCGGCCAGGGCGGCACGGGCGAGCACGAGCGCGAGGGCGACCGCGATTGCGATGGCACGACGCCGCAGCCGGCGACGCGTGCTCGGGGCGGCAGCGCGAGCACGCTGGAGGATCTCCTCTGCCCCAACCGCGACTCGTGGCTCGATCTGCTCGAGTGCGGCTGCAACGACCGCGTCGTAATCTGCCCTGGCGTTCATTCAGACACCTCCTCACCGAGCAGGAGGCGCAACGCTTCGTGCGCCTGGTTCAAGGTCGCGGACACGGTGCCCCTGCGGATGCCGAGCGCACCGGCGATCGAGGCATAGTCGAGATCGGCGTAGTAGCGGAGGAAGAGCACGTGGCGCTGGCGCTCGGGAAGCGAGGCGACCGCTTCCCGGATCGAGTCGGTGCCGGGGTCCTGTTCGGCGCCGTGCCCGTCGATCGCGCGGCCACCGCGTCGGGAGCTCCGCCGAGAGTTTCGGGCCGTATTGACGACGATTTTCCAGAGCCAGGCCTCGAACGAGCCGCTGCTGCGAAAGGACTTCCTGGAGGCGAGCGCACGCGCAGGCGCCTCTTGGACGGCGTCTTGCCCGGCCTCCGGGCTTCCCGCGATCGCGCCGGAAACGCGCAGGAAGCTCGCGTGCCGAGCACGGTAAACCGCCTCGATCTGTTCGAGCGTCGCACCACGTGCGCGGCTCGTGATTTGTGCCTGGGCCGAGTCGCGTGCGCTAGAGGGCCGAGGCGGCGACTTCCCAGAGGTTTCCGTCCAGCCGCGTGGCGCGCACGACGAACGAGTCGCTCTCGCGCGCGCCCAGGAGCTCCAGCTCCGGGATCGAGCCGAACGCCCTCTCGCCATCTACCGTGAGCGAGCGGCCGTGCTCGTTGACGACGAGGTCGATCTCTTCGCCTTCGGCCTCGAACTCCGCGACCTCCACGCTGCGAGCGGCGACTGCCCAGACCTCCTCGCCTTGGCGGACGGCCTCGGCCCGGTAGGGAGGCTCGAGCGTCTGTTCGATCGCGTCGGCGAGCGGCCCGACCGTGTCGGCCGGCTCGTCCTCGTCCACGATCAGATCGCCGTTCGGCAGCGCGACGAAGTGAACTTCGTCACCCGTGAGGCCGGGCGTCTCGGCCGAGGCGACGGCGTCCCAGCGCCGGGGCCGCGGCACGCCGTGAATTCCGGTCACGCCCCAGTGGGGCCCAGGGTCGACGAGCGGCGCCGGCTCCGGCTGCTCCAGGCGAGCCTCCCGCGCGAGCTTCTTGTGCAGCGGCTCCCGCCGGAAGATCACTGCGGCTCGATCAGCCCGAAATTGCCGTCGCGGCGACGGTAGACGACGTTGATCTCGCTCGAGTCGCCGTTGCGGAAAACGAAGAAGTCGTGTCCGATCAACTCGAGCTGGAGGACTGCGTCTTCCGGTGTCATCGGGCTCACGGTGAACTGCTTCGCCTTGACGATCAGCGGCCCGGCTTCGTCCGCGACGACGGGCACCGTCTCAGGGATCGGCTCATTCGCGCGGGAGGCGCGCCGCCGCCGCGAGCGGCGCTGCGACTTGTAGCGCGTCACCTGACGCTCGAGCTTGTCGACGAGCTGGTCGATCGAGGCGCGCATGTCGGAGGTCGCCTCTCTTGCCCGCAGCACCGGGCCGTTCGTCCAGATGGTCGCTTCGGCGACGTGATTCTCCGTGATAGAGGGGTTTCGCTCCACCGTCAGCTCGAGCTCGACCCGCGGGTCCGTCAGCTGACGCTCGAGCTTGCCGAGCTTCTCCTCTGCATAGCTGCGAATCGCGTCGCTGACCTCGAGATTCCTGCCCTTCACCTGGAACTGCATCCGCTCTCCTTCGACGCGGGGCCCTCGCGAGCAATCTAACGGACGACCCGTGCGAACGTCACGACCTCGACGCGGCGAGCCCCGGCCCTGCGAAGAGCGGAGGCGGCCGCCGCAGCAGTGGCGCCGCTCGTGTAGACGTCGTCGACGAGAGTGATCGCGCCCGCCGCGTCCGAGGCAGGGGCAAACGCACCGGCGACGTTGCGCCCCCGGTCGGCGAACGCCAGCCCGCGCTGGCGCGGAGCAGGGCGGGTGCGGCCTACCAGCGACAGCACCGGGAGAGACCAGCGCTCGCCCAGCTCATGCGCGAGCCGTTCTGCCGGGTGATGGCCGCGTTGGAGGCTCCGGGCCCGGTCCGGCGGGACGAACGTGAGCGCGCCCGAGCCCGGTGGCGGCAGCACGCCGGCCACGAGCTCCGCAGCCTCGGCGGCCAGGCGGCGGAGCCCTCGCTCCTTCCAGGCGCGCACGAGCCGGCGGACGTCGTCGTCATAGGCGACCGCCGCGCGAGCGGACGCGAATGCGAGACGGCGGCCCGAGCACTCCCGGCACCGCGCCACGGGCCAGGCGGTCGGAGCGCCACAGCGACCGCAAAGCGGGGGCTCGAGCCGGGGCAGCCTCTTGCGGCAGGCTGCGCACAGCTCCTCACCGCTGGCACCGCAGACGGCGCAGCGCATCGGTAGCAAGAGATCGAAGAGCTTCACGTCACACCACACTCACCTCCTCCTACGAAGCTAGGCAAGGACGAGTCACACGTGGGTGACGCCTCCGTGCCGAAAGGGTGTCAGTCGCGCGGTGCGAACGCGTGGTCGGCCTCGGCGAGAGTCTCCTTCGAGCCCACGTCGTACCAACGGCCCGGAACGCGCCAGGCGTACACGTGCGTCCGGGGGTAGAGCCATTGCACCAGCCGGCCCGGCTGATCGGGGTTGTTGCCCTCGGCCAGATACTCGCTCACAAGCCCGAGGGCCGAGCGCGGGTAGAAGTAGAGCGCGATCCCGGTCAGCGTGCTGGTCGGCCGCTCCGGCTTCTCCTCGAAGAACGTGACGCGGTCGTCCTCGTCGAGCTCGATCGCGTTGTACCGCCTGATCGCGTCCAGATCGCCAACGTCGTAGACGCCCAGCGCCGGCGCTCCCTTAGCTCGCCCGAACTCCGCGAACGGCGCCAGGCTCTCCGTGAAGAGGTTGTCGCCTGCGAGCACGAGCAGGTCGTCGTCGAGCTCCACGCTGCGGATCGTCAGGTCGAGGTCGCCGATCGCGCCCAGCTTCGTCTCCTCGTCGCTCGTCCCGTCGTCGAGGATCCGCACGCCGCCTGCGCCGTAGCCCTGCGCCCACTCCTTGAAAGCCCCGGCGAACTTCGAGTTCGTGACGACGTGGATGACGTCCAATCCGGCCACGCCGTCCAGGCCCTCCAGTAGGTGCTCGAGCATCGGCTTGCCTCCGACCGGGAGCAGCGCCTTGGGGCGGTCGAGCGTCAGCGGGTAGAGCCGCGTCGCGAAGCCTGCAGCCAGAACGACGGCCTTCACGCGCGCAGTGTGGGAGGGCTTGACGAAACATCGACTGAGCCGCCGGGCCGCGCTGCTCGCCCCGAGGCGGTGTCCTCAGTCGCGCCCGTACCCCTCCTGTACGAACGCTCCCTGCGTCCTTGCCTCGAAACGATCATCGCACCCCGGCGACGAGCGACGTTCCGCCAAGCCCTCCTACGTGCCTTCGTCCCAAGAAGCCAGGTACTTCGCCTGCTCCTCGGTGAGCTCGTCGATTGCCACGTTCATCGTCTCGAGCTTGAGCCGTGCGATCTCGGTGTCGATGTCCTCGGGTACCGGATAGACCTTCCGCTCCAGGCTGGTCGCGTTCCCGACGACGTACTCGGCCGAGAGCGCCTGGTTTGCGAACGACATGTCCATCACCTGTGCAGGATGCCCCTCGGCGGCGGAGAGGTTGACCAGCCGGCCGTCTGCGATCAGGTAGATGCGACGGCCGTCCTCGAGCTTGAACTCGTCCACGAACTGCCGAAACGTGCGCGTCTCGACGGCCAGCGAGCGCAAGGCCGGAATCTCGATCTCGACGTTGAAGTGGCCCGTGTTGGCGAGGATCGCGCCATCCTTCATCTGCAGCATGTGCTCGCGGGTGATGACCGACTTGTCGCCGGTGGCGGTGACGAAGATGTCGCCGACCTGCGCCGCCCGCTCCATCGGCAGCACCTCGTAGCCGTCCATCGCGGCCTCGAGCGCCCGTAACGGGTCGACCTCGGTCACGATCACGTGGGAGCCCATGCCCCGCGCCCGCATCGCGACGCCGCGCCCGCACCAGCCGTAGCCGCAGACGACGAACTTGCGCCCGGCGAGCAGGACGTTGGTCGCGCGGATGATCCCGTCGATCGTCGACTGCCCGGTGCCGTAACGGTTGTCGAAGAAATGCTTCGTCTTCGCGTCGTTGACCGCGATCACCGGGAAGCCGAGCGCGCCGTCGCGCTCCAAGGCCTTCAGCCGGATCACGCCGGTCGTCGTCTCCTCCGTCGCCCCGATGATGTCGCCGAGCTGCTCACGCCGATGCGAGTGCAGGACGCCGATCACGTCTGCGCCGTCGTCCATCGTCAGCTGTGGCTTGTGATCCACCGCGGCCTCGATGTGCTGGTAGTAGGTGTCGTTGTCCTCGCCCTTGATCGCGAAGACGGAGATCTCGAACTCCTCGACCAGCGCGGCGGCGACGTCATCCTGCGTCGAGAGCGGGTTCGAGGCGCAGAGCACGACGTCTGCGCCGCCCGCCTTGAGCGTGCGCATCAGGTTCGCGGTCTCGCTCGTAACGTGCAGGCAGGCGGAGATGCGGTAGCCGGACAGCGGCTGCTCGCTCGCAAAACGCTCGCGGATCGCGGCCAGGACCGGCATCTGCCGGTCGGCCCACTCGATCCTGCTCGAGCCGTCTGCCGCAAGCCCGAGATCCTTGACATCGAAACGCTTTGTCGTCGCCACGGGCCGCAGTCTAATCGGAGCGAGCGAGATGCCGGACGGCTCTACTCGCCGGTGCGCCCGTAGCGGTCCTCGAGCCGGATCACGTCGTCGAGCTGCGGCGTCGAGACCTCGAGAATCGTGGTGTCCTCGACAGCGGTGAGCCGGTGCACCGTCCCGGGCGGGAGATGGAACGCGGCCCCTGGTCCGATCACCTCTCTGTTGAGCACCCGCTCGCCGAGAGCGCCGATTTCCAGCTGCGCTCGTCCCTCGAGCACGTACCACGCCTCATCCTTGAGCTTGTGAAACTGCAGGCTGAGTGACTCCCCTGCCTTGACCACCAGGATCTTGCCGACGTAGTGGTCGGCGACCGCCCAGATCAGCTCGTGGCCCCAGGGCTTGACCACCTTCTCGGGCTCGGTCGCGAACTTGTCGAGCCCGCCGAGGTTCGGAGAGGTCAAATGGTCATGCCCAGCCACGAGCCGCGCGAACCTACCACCCTCGCGCTACCCACGCGAGCCTGCCGGCCACGCGGGGTTCTCGGCGAGGTAGTCGTTCGCCACCCGCAGGTCCTTCGGTGTGTTGACCGTTAGCCAGATTCCCTCATGCCGAAGCGCGTGCAGCCGGCCCTCGGCAGCGAGCTCCGGGAAGGTCGTCGTCTCGTGATCGCCGCGCTCCGGCAGGCGCTCGATCGCCTCTGCGCCGAGCACGTAGACGCCGCAGCTGACCCAGTGCTCGAGGCGAGGAGCCTCGCGGAAGGCGGTCACGAGATCGTCCTCGAGCTCAACGACGCCGAAGGGCGACTGCAGCGGCACGACCGTGATCGTGGCGGCGCCGCCACGCCTCCGGTGGAACGCCAGGAGCTCACTCAGATCGGCGTCCACGAGCTCGTCGCCGTTCAGCACGAAGAGGTCGCCCTCCTCCTGCCGTCCGTTCGCGGCGAAGCGGATGCCCCCGCCGCGGCCGAGCGGCTCGGGCTCGGCGATGGTCACGACCTCGGGCCCTAGACCGCCCAGAGCCTCCGCGAACAACTCCTCCTGTCCCGCCGCGCAGCTGACGAGCACGCGCGCGACGCCGGCTGCCGCGAGCTGCTCGACCTGGTAGGCGACAAGCGGCCGCCCGCCAACCTCCACGAGCGCCTTCGGCTGACCCGCCGCAGCGTCGCCGAGACGCTCCGCCCTCCCCCCTGCCAGGATGATCGCCTCCACCTAAGGCACCGCTCGCGGTGCCGCCGTCAGGACGCTCGGGCTCCGCCCGTGCGTCCGTCTGAAGTGACGGGTCGACCGAAACGAGTTCAATGACATACGCAACGATCGCCGCTACTAGACCTCGAGCTGGGGCTCGCGCTCCTCGGTCTCGGGCAGCGCGGCGAGCGGCGAGGCGGCACGGCCGATTCCCTCGTAGGCGAAGCCCGCCGAGCGCGCCTGTGCTGGTTCGAGCAGGTTGCGGCCGTCGACGATCAGCGGGTGGCGCATCGCGCCCAAAACCTCTGCGGAGGCAAGCGTCTTCAGCTCTTCCCACTCGGTCACGATCACGGCCGCGTCGGCGCCGGTGACCGCTTCGAGCACGCTCTCGCAGAAGGTGACGCCTTGGAGCAGGTGGCTCGCGTCGGCGACCGGATCCCAGGCGCGCACCTCGGCGCCCTCGGCGAGCAGCCTCGAGGCGAGCACGAGCGACGGCGCCTCACGCAGGTCATCGGTGTTCGGCTTGAAGGCGAGCCCGAGCAGCGCCACGGACTTGCCGCTCAGCTTGCCGAGATGCTTCTCCAGCTTGCCGACGACGCGCCGCTTCTGGAGGTCGTTCACCTCGATCACGGCGCTCAGGAGCTGGAAGTGGTAGCCGGAGTTGGAGGCGAGCTGCTTCAGCGCGGCCCCGTCCTTGGGGAAGCAGCTGCCGCCCCAGCCGATCCCGGCGCGCAGGAAGTGCGGCCCGAGCCGGTGGTCGAGCCCGACCCCCTGCGCCACCTGCTCGACATCGGCACCGGTTGCCTCGCAGACATTGGCAATCTCGTTGATGAAGCTGATCCGCGTCATCAGGAAGGCGTTGGCGGCCAGCTTGATCATCTCTGCGGAGGCGACGTCGACCCGCACCAGGGGTGCGTCGAGCGGCTCGTAGAGCGACGCGACGCTGCCGGCGTCGGCCTCGGTGAAGGCGCCGACGACGATGCGATCTGGGTTCATGAAGTCCTTGACGGCGCTGCCCTCGGAGAGGAACTCGGGATTGGAGGCGTAGCCCACGTGCGCGAGGCCCCTCGCGTCGAGGGCCGCCCGCACCTTCTCGCCCGTGCCGACCGGCACCGTGCTCTTCATCACCAGGATCCCCCGCTCCTCGAGCACCGGGAGCTGGTCGACCACCGTCCACACCGCCGAGAGGTCGGCGTCGCCCGAATGGGTCGGCGGCGTGCCGACGCAGACGAACATGATCGGGGTCGAGACGAGATCGTCGAGCTCGGTCGTGAACGTCAGCCGCTCGCGGTTGCGCTCGAGCAGCTCACCGAGGCCTGGCTCATGGAGCGGCAGCCGCCCGGCGCGCAGCGCCTCGATGCGCTCCGGGACGACGTCGCGGACGACCACGTCGTGCCCGAGCTCGGCCAGGCAGGCGCCGCTGACGAGGCCGACCCAGCCGGCCCCGAAGATCCCGATTGCAGGCTTTTTGTCGCGTTTCACGCGCAGGAGCCTACCGGCCCATCGGCCTGAAGCCGCGCGCGATCGCGAGCATCGTCTCGTTCGAGAGCGAGTCGAGCAGCGTGTTCACGACCCAGTAGGTCGCGCCGTTGTCGCGCAGGACGACCATGTGCAGGTGCGAGCCCGAGAAGTAGAGGTCGTAGGTGCGGCCGCCGACCCGCTGCGTGAGGCTCTTGTCGGCGAGCGCGGGCGCGTCGGCCCAGCGCGTCATCTGGATGCCCCAGTACTCGCTCGAGCCGGTGCGGTAGGTGAGCCGCACCGTGGGCTGGCCGCCGAGCACGTACACGCGCGCCGGCGTCTCACCGTAGCCGGAGTCGAGATAGGAGCTGCGCTCGAGCACGGTCGGCAGCTCGAGCCGGAAGGGCAGGCGCTTGCGCAGCTTGAAGAGCGTCGAGCGCGTCTCAGCCGGGTCGCGGCGCACGTTCGGCGGTTGCCGGGTCGGTGCCTGCGGAACCACAACCGGCGTCAACTGGTCGTGAAAGGTCGAGCCGACCACCACCACGAGCAGCGCGCCGTTGGAGAGCGTGGCGACGTTCGCGGGCATGGGCTCGACGTCGGCGCTCCCGACGAGGCTCGCCACCTGCTCGGCGCCGATCTTGCCGTTGCCGGGCCGCGTCGGGTCGTAGTAGACCTTCGAGTGGAAGTAGTTCCAGTTCGGTGCGTTGGCGGGCTGGTTCGACGGCGGGAGCACGGTCGTGTAGCCCTTCTGGGCGAGCAGGTAGCTCGCGTTCGAGGCCGAGCCGGCGCGGCCGTTCCCGTTGAGCACGGCGAGCGTCACCTGCTTCGGCTCGATCGTTCGCTTGGGGGCGCGGATCTTCTTGCCGAGCGCGGCCTCGGTCGCGGTGGTCGAGGCCTCGACGTCCGGGTTGAGGAAGCTCTGGACGGCCTCCTGGATGTTCGCCTGGTCGGTGGAGAGCTCGTTGTAGCCGCTGAGCCCGTGGATCTTGACCTGAAAGACGTGGCCGGGAGGTAGACCGTAGGCGAACTTCGCGTAGCTGTAGACGGTGCTCAGGCTGAACTGGCGCCCGCCGCCGACCCCGATCTCGAGGTACTGGTGATGCGAGATGGTGTTCACGATTCGCACGAGGCTGCTCGGCCCGATCGACTTCGCGACCTGCTGGCGCGCGGCCGAGACGAACTGCTGCTGCCGCGCCAGCCGGTGGATGTCGGAATCCGTGTGACGGAAGCGGACGAAGTCGAGCGCCTTCTTGCCGGTCATGCGCTGGTAGCCGGGCTGAAGGTCGATGTTGGCGAAGTCGGTCGAGCCGGTGCCGACGTTCTTGTTGTAGTAGCGCCTGTCGATGTCCATCCAGACCCCGCCCAGCTTGTTCACGACCGCGATGAAGCCGAGGAAGTTGACGCTGATCAGGTAGTTGACGGGCAGGTTGGTCAGGTGGCGCACGGTTTCCAGCGCGCCGGTGGCGCCGCAGTAGGCGTAGGCGCTGTTGATCCGCCCGTGGTCGTAGACGACCGCCGGCCCGTTGCGAGCCCCCGAGGCCGTGCGGCCGGGGCAGTAGATCGGAACGTCGAGATCGCGTGGGAACGAGAGCAGCGAGATCGTCTTCGTGACCGGATCGGCGCGGATCAGCATCATCGTGTCGGAGCGCGAGGGCAAGCCCCGCTCGCCGGCGCGGTGGTCGTAGCCGATCACAAGCGCGATCGTCGCGTGCTTAGCGTCCGGCACCTCGTCCAGCCGCGCCTGCGCGCGCTTCGCGTCGACGGAGTGCGCCTGCAGCGCGGCTGCGCTCTCGTGTGCCCACAGGTAGAAGCCGCCGACCAGTCCGACGACCAGCATCAGCACGGTCACGAACAGCCACGCGAAGAAACGGCCGACCTGCGCCGCGAGCCCCGGCCGCGAAGGCGGCGGCTGGCGGTACAGCGAGACCGGCGTCAGCGCGCCAGGCGGGAGGATCGACCGGCCATTGCCGTTGACCTCGGCGCCGCGGCCGATTCCTCTCTTGAGCGTCGTTCGCATCAGAAAAAAGCGAGAACGCCCGGGTAGGCGTTCGCTGCAGTCAGGATAGCCGACGCTCCGGGCGGTTAGCGGCTAGGCCGATGCGGTGGCGCGGTTGAGCGCCTCTTCGGCGAGCCGGGTGCCCTCGACCATCGCCCGCAGCTTCTCGTAGGCGACCTCCCAGCTGCGCGTGCGCAGGCCGCAGTCCGGGCAGACGTGGATTCGCGCCGGGTCGCCAAAGACCTCGACCGCATAGAGGATTCGGTCGCGCACGAGCTCGGGTGGCTCGACGAAGTCGGTGTGGATGTCGAGCACGCCGAGCCCTAGGATCGGGTCGTAGGGGAGGTCGCGGAACTTCGAGATCACCTCGTACCCGGGCCGGTCGGCGGTCGAGGTGCCGAGCTCGCGGCGGTCGTAGTTGGCGAAGCCGACGCAGTACTGGCGGCAGCCGCCCATGCCCTCGATCGCCGGGAAGAAAAGGTCGTAGTCGGAGAAGCAGAGGTGCGTCGAGAACATGCAGTCGAGCCCCTCGACGCTGACGTTGAAGCTCTCGACGAAGAGATCGAGCTCGTCCTCTTCGGTCGAAGCGCCGGGCTCGTCGATCTGGATCCAGGTCGCGCCGAGGTCGATCAGCGCCTCCAGGTTCGGGCGGATCAGGTTGCGGGCGATGTCGAGCGTGAGCTCGCGGCGGGCTTCGATCTCCTGCGAGCGGCCGTAGCCGGCGCCGATCCGACCCTCCTTCGGCGTGTGGTGCTCGTCGTAGGACCAGACCGCCAGCGTGTAGGCGCCGGTGACCGGGATCTTCAGCTCGGCCTTCGCGACGGACTTCAGGAACGAGAACTCCTCGTTGTGGTACGGCTCGCGCAACCCGACCGGGCCGACGGCGGCGGACTTGGAGTAGTACTTGTTGTCGAAGCTGCGCACCGTGCCGCGCGGCTCGAAACCGTTGGCGTGCTCGATCGCCCAGGCGTACATCTCGCTGCGGCGCTGCTCGCCGTCCCAGACCACCTCGATTCCGACGGACTCCTGCAGGCGCACGCAGTAGCGGCTCGACCAGCGCGCGACCTCATCCGGGTCGGCCTGACCGCTCCGAAAGGACTCGACGAGCTCCTCGTGACCCTCGACGCCGACCCGCTCGCCCCAGGTGTGGGCGTGCTCGATGTCGGCTTCGTCGAGCTTGCGGCCCTGGGTGGTCTTGACGAGCCAGGGCGGCTTGGCGAGCGAGCCGATCTCGTGGGTGAGAAACCTCAGGTCACTCATACCCGGCACTCCAGATTTGTGCCGGCTCGTTCCCGTTCGGCGACTGACGGCCTGCAGGGGGTTCAAACCAGACGCGTAGCGTGCTCATGCTGCAGCCTCCGTTGTAGCGGTCCGGGCCTTGCCCAGGCGCGCGAGCTTCTCGCGCGCGATCCGCTCGGAGACGTATTGCAGGTCGCCGTTCGGGACAAGCGCGATTCGCTCGGCCCGCTCGCCCAGGCGCTGAGCGAAGGCCGCGAGCTCACGCGGCTCCTCGAGCAACGAGCTGCGCGCGTCCACGACGCCGGCCAGGAGGAGCTTCGTGAAGCTTCCCGGCAGGTCGGCCAGGTGCGTGGCGTAGAAGTCGATCCCGATCCCCTCGACGGGTAGGTCGGCCGCGCCCTGCTCGAGCAGCGGGCGGGCGTCGCCGAAGGTGAACCAGATCGCCAGCTGGGGCCCGCCGGCGAGCAGCTCGAGCGCTTCCGCGAGGTCGGCGAGGGTCGGCTCCTCCTCACGCGCGAGGAACGGCTCGGCCAGCACGACGAGCTCGGCGTCCAGCGACTCGAGCTGCGGCTTGAGCACGCCCTCGGCCATCGTCTTCGGCGTGATCCTGGTGCCCTTGGCGAGCGCGAAGGGCGAGGGCAGGGTTACCACCTGCGGTCCGGGCAGCGGCGTCACGTAGCGCTCATCGAGCGGTGCGGCCAGCTTCGGAGCCGCGTTCGTTGCCTTCGGTGCCCGGTAAAAGGTGTTCGTGTCGAGAAAGCGCGTGAGGGCACCTGTCTCGAGCCCCTCGGCGGCCCCGAGTAGCGGGCGGAAGTGGTCCTGCCAGGCGAGCTTCCCGTCGGCGACCAGGTCGAGCCCCGCGTCCTGCTGGCCGGAGACGAAGGCGGACCGGTCGCACTCGACCTGCTCGTCCACGGCCTCCTGCGTCGTGCGCCCGCGGTCGAGGTCGCGCGTCGCCTGGACGAGCTCCTCCGAGCGCGGGTAGATGCCGGGGACAAACGCCTGCAACTCAGCCACGACCGGCGACCTCCAACTGATTCTCCGCGTGGCGGATGCGCTGCTCGAGCTGCCAGCGGTCGGCGTCGGACTCGCCCTGTTCGAGCCGCTCGAGCTCGGCGCGTGCCTGCTCGAGCTGCTCCCTCGCGCGCGCGTCGTCGATCTCGCGCGCCTCGACGGCGTCGTCCACAAGCGCGAGCGCCCGGTCCTGCTCGACCTTGAAGAAGCCGGGGCCGGTCGCGAACTCGAGCACGTCCTGGGTGTCGCGGTCACGGTAGATCCGGGTCGAACCGGCCTTCAGCATCGCCACCAGGGGCGCATGCCGGGCGAGCACGCCGATCTCGCCGGCGTCGCCGGGCACGATCAGCATCTCGACCTCACCCTCGAACGCCGCTCCGTCGGGCGTCACGAGGGAGAGCGCAAACGTCCTCCCCGACGCCACTACGCGGGAACGGCCTCGGCTTCTTCAGGCTCAGGCTGCGGCTCTTCAGCTTCGGCCTCGGCTCCTTCGTCCTCGCCGCGAGCCTTTGCCAGCGCCTCGTCGATCGTGCCCACCATGTAGAAGGCCTGCTCGGAGAGATCGTCGTGCTTGCCGTCGAGGATCTCCGTGAAGCCGGCGATCGTCTCCTCGAGGCGCACGAACTTGCCGGGCTGGCCCGTGAACGCCTCGGCGACGAACATCGGCTGCGACAGGAAGCGCTCGATCTTGCGCGCCCGCTGCACGATCACCCGGTCCTCGTCGGAGAGCTCGTCCATCCCGAGGATGGCGATGATGTCCTGGAGGTCCTTGTAGCGCTGCAGTACCTCCTGCACCCGCGTCGCGGTCTCGTAGTGCTCCGGCGAGACCACGTCCGGAGCAAGCGCACGCGAGGTGGAGTCGAGTGGGTCGATCGCGGGGTAGATCCCCTTCTCGGAGATCGGGCGCGAGAGCGTGATGAATGCATCGAGGTGGGCAAACGTGTTGGCGGGCGCCGGGTCGGTGAGATCGTCGGCCGGCACGTAGATCGCCTGTACCGAGGTGACCGAGCCCTGACGCGTCGAGGTGATCCGCTCCTGGAGTTGGCCCATCTCGGTGGCGAGGGTCGGCTGGTACCCGACGGCGCTCGGCATCCGCCCGAGCAGCGCCGAGACCTCGGAGCCCGCCTGGACGAAGCGAAAGATGTTGTCAATGAAGAGGAGCACGTCGCGACCTCCGCCTTCGTCGCGGAAGTACTCGGCCATGGTCAACCCGGAGAGACCGACCCGCAGGCGCGCACCGGGCGGCTCGTTCATCTGGCCGAAGACGAGCGCCGTCGAGCTGATCACGCCCGATTCCGTCATCTCGATCCAGAGATCGTTGCCCTCTCGCGTACGCTCCCCGACGCCGGCGAACACGGAGTACCCCTCGTGCTCCTGCGCGACGTTGCGGATCAACTCCTGGATCAGCACGGTCTTGCCGAGGCCGGCGCCCCCGAAGAGGCCGACCTTGCCGCCGCGCACGAACGGCGCCACGAGGTCGATCACCTTGATGCCGGTCTCGAAGATCTCCATCGTGGGCTGCAGCGACTCGAAGGTCGGCGGCTCGCGGTGGATCGGCCAGCGCTCGGCGCCGGCTGCAAGCGGCTCGCCCTCGTCGATCGTCTCGCCGAGAACGTTGAACAGGCGGCCGAGGGTCTGCTCGCCCACCGGCACGCTGATCGGGGCGCCGGTGTCGATCACCTCGACGCCGCGCGGAATCCCATCCGTCGCGTCCATCGCGACGGCGCGCACGCGGTCGTCACCCAGGTGCTGCTGCACCTCCGCGATCAGATCGATCGCGGGCCCCTCCGGACGCTCGGGCAGCTGAATCCGCAGCGCCGAGTAGATCGCCGGCAGCCGCTCGGTGAAGACGGCGTCGATCACGACGCCCTTGATCTCGATGATCTTGCCGACGTTCTGGCCGTTCTTTTGGTCAGGCATGCGTCTCCTGGAGAGGTCGCTCGGGTGCGTTGCGGAGGCGGTGTCGCAGCCGCCTGCTCACGGACGTGAGTTTACCGAAGCGCACCCGGTCTCGATCCTCTACCAGGGGCAGTGAGCGTCGATCCTGCATGAGCGCCGCCACCCTGGCGGCGTGATCGAGGCTTCAGACGTGCGATGTGATGAGCGAGGGCATCATCGTGCTAATACCGTAGTCGCTCGGGACCGGGCTGGCGTTACGCCGGCTTCTGGCCACTGTGCGAGAGGACGATGGCTTTCCTCGGCATGTTCCCCTTGGTGCGGATCTGGTGGAGCAGCTGCACGTCATGCGAGTGGTGGTCGTTGGCGCGGATCATTGCCTCGAGGTTCAGGTTCGGGCGGGCCTGTGTCGGGTGCGACTGCAGCGAGCCGGCGAGGCCGGCGGTCGCGGCGACGGCAGCGGCGGCCACGGCGGCTGCCCCCTGGAGAACCCGGGCGCGGGCCCGGCGCCTCGCCGGAGGAAGCGAGATGGGATGCGGCAGCGCCTCGAGCGGCGCCACGCGCAGGCGCGTCACGATCTCGGCAAGCTCGACCGAGTAGGCACGGCAGGCGCCACAGCGCTCGAGGTGGGTCTCCAGGAGCGCGCGCTCGAAATCGGACAGCTCGCCGTCGAGCGCGCGCGACGAGTACTCCCGCGCGCGGTCGCAAACCCTGCTTTGTGCCCTCAGTTCTCGCATATCGGTTCTGACGCCTATCCCTGGTCGAAGTTAGGTGACGTTTCTGCAGCCTAGAACAAGCTATAGCGAGTGTCGGCCGCAAATCCAAACAGAATGAGCACGAATCCGAGGACCACGTACACGGCGGACATGTTGATCGTTTCCTCGCGCTCTTCCGGAGTAGCCCAACGAACGAAGCGAGAGCCGAAGAGCGGCGCCCCGAGATCGTTCTTCAGGCGCACCGGCCCGCGGTTGCCTACGAAGAAGCCGGACACGAGCCAGAACGAGCCGACGAGATAGAAGCCGATCGCCACCGAGCGCGTGAGCGGGGCTCCCAGGAGCAGGCCCAGAATCAGCGATCCGATCGCCGTCAGGCCGGCGGCAACCACGATCAGGACGAGCAGGCGCCGCAGCGCCGAGAGGAGGTAAGACCTCAGCTCGCCGCCGGCGTCGGCGCCGTCGTCGGTGACGACGACACGCGCCTCATGTCCTCTTCCGTCATCGGCCATCTCTCTAGAGGGTAGTGGCAAGCGGCGACGTGGCCGTCGCCGAACTCGTACAGGGGTGGGGTCTCCACATCGCAGTGCCCCTCGCGGAAGCGAGGGCAGCGCGGGTGGAACCAGCAGGCCGCGGGCGGGTTGATCGGGCTGGGCACGTCACCTTCGAGCACGATCCGCTTGCGCCCTCGCCCCACCTCGGGGTCAGGGATCGGCACCGCCGAGAGCAGCGCCCCGGTGTACGGGTGCTTCGGCTCGCTGTAGAGCTGCTCCCGCCTCGCCAGCTCGACGGTGTGGCCCAGGTACATGACCAGGACGCGGTCCGAGATGTGGCGGACGACGTTGAGATCGTGCGCGATGAAGACGTACGTGAGCCCGAAATCGCGCTGGAGGTCCTTGAGGAGGTTGAGGATCTGCGCCTGCACCGAAACGTCCAGCGCCGAGACCGGCTCGTCGCAGACGATCAGCTTGGGATTGACTGCGAGCGCGCGCGCCACACCGATGCGCTGGCGTTGGCCGCCGGAGAACTCGTGCGGAAAGCGGTTGTAGTGCTCCGGGTTCAGGCCGACGACCTCGAGCAGCTCCTGGACGCGCCGCTTCACCTCGGCCGCCGTGCCGAGCTTGTGCACCTCGAGGGCCTCGGCGACGATGAAGCCGACCCGCTTGCGCGCGTTCAGCGATGCGTAGGGGTCCTGGAAGATCATCATCATCTCGCGCCTGATCGGGCGCAGCTGCGCCCGCGAGAGCCTGGTGATGTCCCGCCCGTCGAAGACGACACGGCCGCCGGTCGGATCGAGCAGGCGCATGACGCAGCGCGCCATCGTCGACTTGCCGCAGCCTGACTCGCCCACGACGCCGAGGGTCTCGCCCTCGCGCACCGTGAACGAGACGCCGTCCACGGCCTTGACCGCGCCGACCTGTTTCTGGAAGACGATCCCGCGCGTGACGGGGAAGTGCTTCTTCAGATCCTCGACGACGAGGAGCTCGGAGCCGTTGGCGGACGAGGTGGCCGCCGGCTGCGAGTTGGTCGACACCTAGCCGGCCTCCGCCATCATCCCCGCGAGGAGCTTTTGCGCCTCCCGGTCCTTCGTTTCCTCGTCCAGGTGGCACGCCTGGAAATGGTCGTCGTCGCTCATGACCGGCAGAAGCTGCGGCTCCTCCTCCTTGCACACATTCATCACGTAGGGGCAGCGCGGGTGAAAACGGCAGCCGCGTGGCGGGTTGAGCAGCGACGGCGGCTGGCCCTTGATCTGCACCAGGCGCTCCACGTCGGCGTTCAGGCGCGGCAGCGAGCCGAGCAGGCCCCACGTGTACGGGTGATGCGGGCGCTTGAAGATGGTCTGCGCCGAGCCCTGCTCGACGACCTTGGCGGCGTACATGACGATCACTTCGTCGGCGATCTCGGCAACGACGCCCAGGTCATGCGTGATCATCATGATCGCGCTGCCGAAGTCCTGCTGCAGACGCGTCATCAGCTCGAGGATCTGCGCCTGCGTGGTCACGTCGAGCGCCGTCGTGGGCTCGTCGGCGATCAGCAGGTCGGGGTCGTTGACGAGCGCCATCGCGATCATCACGCGCTGGCGCATGCCGCCGGAGAACTGGTGCGGGTAGTCGTCGATGCGGCGCTCGGGGCGCGGGATCCCGACGGCCTTGAGCAGCTCGAGCGAGCGCGCCCGCGCCTGCTTCTTGGTCACGTCGCGATGCAGCAGGACCGCCTCGACCAACTGCCGCCCGATCGTGTAGACGGGGTTCAGCGACGTCATCGGGTCCTGGAAGATCATCGCGATCTGGTCGCCGCGCAGGTCGCGGAGCTTGCTCGTCGAGGTGTGGAGGATGTCCTCGCCGTTGAACAGCACCTCGCCGCTCGAGATCGTGTTCACCTTCGGGTTGAGGCCCATGATGGTCAGGCAGGTGACGCTCTTGCCGCAACCGGACTCGCCGACGATGCCGAGGGTCTGGCCCTTCTCGACCGAGAAGTTGACGCCGTCGACGGCCTTGACGATCCCGTCGTCGGTGCGGAAGTGCGTCTTAAGGTCACGGACCTCGAGCAGGGACATGCGCTTCGCCTCAGGCCAGCCTGATTCGCGGGTCGATCCAAGCGTAGAGGAGGTCGACGATCAGGTTGAAGACGATGATCGCAAGCGTGGAGAAGACGACAATCCCTTCGACCGTGGGCAGGTCGAGCGCGTTCAGCGCCTGCACCGCCGTCCGCCCGAGGCCGGGGAGGCTGTAGATCGTCTCGGTGAAGACCGCGCCGCCGAGTGCGAGCCCGATGTCCATCCCGAGCATCGTCACGACCGGCAGGAGCGCGTTGCGCAGCACGTGCACGCGAATGACACGCCCCTCGCGCGCGCCCTTCGCGCGCGCGGTGCGCACGTAGTCCTCGTTCAAGGCCTCGATCACGTTCGCGCGGATCATTCGCACGTAGAGCGCGGCGAACAGGATGGCGAAGGTCATCCAGGGCAGGATCATGTGGTAGGCCCACTGCACCGGCCCGCCGCATTCGGCGCCCGCCGAGGGGTTGATGAAGTCGCAGTAGCCGGAGATCGGAGTGACGTGCCACTTGTAGCCGAAGAAGTAACTGAAGATGAGCCCGATCCAGATCGGGTGTGCGGAGACCCCGATCAGGACGAAGGTCATCGAGGCACGATCTAACAGCGAGCGTGGCCTCAACGCCGAGAGGATCCCGATCGGCAGCGCGATCATCATCCACGCGATCGCGCCTCCGAAGACGAGCGAGGCCGTCACCGGGGCGGCCTTCTTGACCTCCTCGTTCACCGACTCGCGGTTCGCGAACGAGCGGCCCAGATCCTGGTCGATCACCAGGCGCTTCAGGAAGCGCAGGTACTGAATGTAGACGGGTTTGTCGATCCCGAGGTAATGCCGGGCCCGCTGGATCATCTCCGGCGTCGGATTCTTACCTGCAACCGCGCGCGCCGGGTCGGCGGGGATGATGAAGAAGATGACGTACGTGACGATAGTGACGGCGATAAAGAGCACGACCGCCCACAGCAACCGTCGGATGATGTAGCGAATCACCTGGTTTTCGGCCTCTCCACCATCACGTGCGGCGGAACTCTACCGCAGCTTTGCCTTCAGATGAGACGAGGCGCCGGCCGAAGCCGGCGCCTCTTCTCGTGGTCCTTCGGCCTCTACTTGATGCAGACCGCGTTCAGGTTCATCGAACCGTAGATCGGCTGGTAGGACCAGCAACCCACGCGCTTCGAGGTGAACTCGCGGACCGTGCGGAAGAAGAGCGGCGCCAGAGGAGCCTGCTTCTTCATCACGTCGCGGTCGATGAGAGCCCACGCTGCATAGCGCTTCGAGAGGTTCGAGATCCGACCGGCATTCTGCATCCGCGTGTTGAAGGTCTTGTTGTTGAAGTAGGCGTTGTTGTTGTTGTTCTCCGCCTGGATGTTGCGACCGTCAAGGAGGATGTCGATGAAGTCGACCGGGTCGGGGTAGTCCGCACCCCAGGCCTGCAGATCGAGGTCGAAGGGCTCACCGCGGTGGCCCTCCTTCGCGATCCGGACGGCGAAGGGGAACGTCTTGAGCGTCGACGAGATGCCGAGCTTGCTCAGATCGGACTTGACCAGCTGCATGATCGCGATCGAGATCGGACTCGTGCTGCCGTAGAAGACGATGTTGCTGCACTTCTTCGGCTTGAGCGAGTTCGCCTTGGCCGCGTTTGGCCTGCCGGTCGGGTAGACCTTCCAGTTGTGGAAGCCCGGCATCGTCGGCGGGAGGATCTGGTCGGTCGTGGTGCCTGCGAACGCGCCGCGCTGAGCGAGCGCTGCGGGCCTGTTCACGACGTAGTTGACCGCCTGCCGCGTGCGGACTCCGATGCCCGAGTTGCCGTTGAAGCAGGAGTGATTCTTGATTCCCTCACCCTTCGACCCGTAGGTCGTGTTCATGGTGAGGTAGTCGGTGATCACACCCGGGCTGACGTGGTACTGCTTCGGGTAGTTGTTGTGCAGCTGGACGTGAGCGGTCGGCGGGACGCCGAACATGTCGTAGTCACGCTGGTTGCTCCGAACCTGTAGCAGGCTCGTGTCCAGGTTGGTGTTCACGGTGATCGTGATCGAGTTCGCATTGTGCGGGCGCGAGCCCTTGTAGAACTTGTTCCGCTTCAGGACGACGCTGCGGCCGATGTCACGCGAGGAGATGTAGTACGGGCCGCCGGAGGCGGGCGTCTTCACTCCGTTCGGGTCGATCGGCATCTTCAGCGAGATCGCCTGGAAGAACGGCATCGAGACGATCGAGGCGAAGTCGGGCCGCGGCTTCTTGAGGTTGATGACGAGGGTGTACTTGCCCCTTGTCGTCACCGAACCGAGATCGGCCAGGAACGCGGCAGCCGGCGAGTTCATCTTGGGGTTGTTCGCCCGCTGGATCGCGTACTTGAAGTTCGCCGCAGTGACCTTCTCGCCGTTGCTCAGACGAAGGCCCGGGCGGATGGTGAAGGTGAAACGCCTGCCGCTCGGGGAGGCGGTGAAGCGGCTGGCCGCCTCGTTGAACAGCCTCGCCTTCGTCTCCTTCCAGTTCAGGAGCTTGAGCGCGGTGGCGTACTCGATCTGCCACCCGGTGGTCTCGTACTCGAGCGACGGGTCGCTGTACTGAATGTCCGTCGTCGAGAGATTCACTCGAAGCGTGCCACCTACTTTCGCGGCCGAGCCCTTGCTCTGCGGAGCGCTGCTTGCCGAACCGGCAAACGCCGCAGCAACAAGGAGCCCAACCCCGATCATGGCAGTCACGATCGAGAGCCATAGCTTCTTCTGCATGTGACTCCTTTCCTACTTCCTACGCCAGCGCGGAGTCGCTGGCCTGGACGCTTTACGCCTCAGCCCGTGAGACGCCGTGGTAGGGGAATAGTTAGAGAACCGTTAGCTAGTGCGCAGCGCGGGGGTCGAACGAGTCGCGGAGCCCGTCGCCGAGGAGGTTGAAGGCAAGGGTGGTGATGAGCAGCGCGAGCCCCGGCCAGATCATCAGCCACGGCTGCGCAAGGTAGTAGTCGGGTGCCGTTGAGAGCAGGTTGCCCCAGCTCGGCACGTCGAGCGGGATCCCGATCCCGAGGAACGAGAGCCCGGCTTCGAGCAGGACGTTCTGGGCGATGATCAGGGTCGAGTAGACGATGATCGGCGCGACGAGGTGGGGCACCAGGTGCGAGCGGATGATGCGCGCGTCGCTCGCCCCGATCATGCGGGCGGCCTCCACGAACTCCTTCTCCCGGAGGGACAGCACCACTGCCCTGATGATCCTCGCCGGGTAGTACCAGCCGAAGATCCCGATCACGACCGTCAGGGTGAACACGCCGGGCTGGAGGAAGCCGAATGTGACGTGGTTGAGACGGTCGCCGACGGTGCTCGCGAGCGCGATGATGAAGAGGAGCACCGGGAAGGCCATCACGATCTCGGTGGTGCGCGAGACAACCGTGTCCGTCCAGCCGCCGAAGTAGCCGGCGATCGCGCCCATCACGACGCCGACGGACATGCCGAGGATGGTGGCGCCGATTGCGACCTCGAGGGAGACCCGCGCTCCGTAGAGCAACCGTAGGAACTCGTCGCGGCCGAGCTGGCTGTCCGAACCGAGGATGAACAGGGAGGTGCCGGACCCGTCGAGCTTCTCCACGTGCGAGAAGGGGCCCACCGGCAGGAGCGTGTTCGGATCGAGGCCGTTGGTGCCGTAGATGTCGTTGGGCCCGTGGCCTAGGAGCAGCGACGCGAGCGCCGCCCCGGGGTAGGCGGCGAGCAGCAGAAAGATGATGAAGGCGCCACTGATTATGGCCGCCTTGTCGCGTCGGAACCTGCGCCAGACCTGCTCCCAGTAGCCGCGGGCACGAACCGGCCCGATCTCCCCGAGCTCCGTCCCGCTCTCGACCGCGACGGCCGCGCCCAGTCCAGCGCCGGACGAGAGAAGCTCGGGTTTGTCGGCGGGAGCCATGAGCGGGGTCGAAGCATAACGGCGTCGTTCGCCTTCTGCGTTAGCCGCTTAGACGCCGAGGTCGAGTATCCGGTTAGGAGTCTTTCGTCAGTAGCGTCATTCTAAACACTCCTGACGAAAAAGTCACTGGGTAAGTGCGTCCGCCCCGGCGACGACCTCGAGGATCTCCTGGGTGATCTCCGCCTGGCGCGCCCGGTTCATGTCGAGCGTGAGACTTCCGATCAGGTCGCCGGCATTGCTCGAGGCGTTGCGCATGGCGGTCATGCGCGCACCTTGCTCCGAGGCAGCGGACTCCAGCAGCGCGCGATAGAGCTCTGTCTCCACGTACACCGGCAGCAGGCGCGCGAGAATCTCCTCGGGCTCCGGCTCGTAGATGAAGTCGCCGAGGAGAGCCGCCTCGCGTGCCTCTTCGTCGTCCTTCTCGAGCACCTGCTCCGGAATCGGGAGCACGTCCTGCTCGACCACCTTCTGGGTGAGGGCAGAGACGAAGCGGTTGTAGACGAGGACGACGCGATCGACCTCGCCCGTCTCGTACAGCTCCGTGACGCGGTGGGCGATCGCCTGCGCGTCGTGGTAGGAGGGGCGGTCGCTGAACCCGATCCAGGCCTGGTCGATCTCATACCGGCGAAACGTCAGCGTGGAACGGCCCTTGCGGCCCGAGACGAGCCAGCGGACATCGACCCCCTCCGAGCGAAGCCGCCGGTCGAGCGCAAAGGCGCGCCGTAGAACCTGCGCGTTGAAGGCGCCCGCCAGCCCGCGGTCGCCGGTGACGGCGACGATCGCCGCGCGCTGCACCTCGCGGCGCTGCAGCAGCGTCAGGCCGCGCAGCGAGGTGCTGGCCCTCGCGGTGCCAACCATCAGCTCCATCATGCGGTCGGCGTACGGCCGCATCGCCTCGATGCGAGCTTGGGCCCGCCTGAGCCGGGCGGAGGCCACGAGCTCGAAAGCCTTCGTGATCTTCTGCGTGTTGCGGATCGAGCGGATCCGCCGCTTGAGGTCCTGGACGGTTGCCATGTGTTACGCGGCGGCGGGCTCGTCCTCGGAGGTCATGAAGCCCTTGACGAAGCGCGCCAGCTCGGCGTCGAGTCGCTGCCTGAGCTCGTCCGGGAGATCGCCCGACTCGACGATTTCCTTGAGGATCGTGCCGTCGGCGCGCATGTGGTCGCGCAGTTCCTCGAGGAAGCGGGGCACGTCGCCCACGGGAATGGTGTCCAGGTAACCGTTCACGCCCGCGTAGATCGCGGCGATCTGCTCTTCGACGGGCCACGGGTCGTACTGGCGCTGGTTCAGCACCGCCACGAGCCGCTCGCCGCGCGCCAGGATCTTCTGCGTCGCCGGGTCGAGCTCGGAGCCGAACTGGGCGAAGGCCTCGAGCTCGCGGTACTGCGAGAGGTCGAGCTTGAGGCTGCCGGCGACCTTGTTCATCGCCTTGATGCGGGCCGAGCCGCCCACGCGCGAGACCGAGATACCGACGTTGATCGCCGGGCGCACGCCCGAGTGGAAGAGCTCGGCCTCGAGGAAGATCTGGCCGTCCGTGATCGAGATCACGTTTGTCGGGATGTAGGCGGAGACGTCGCCGGCCTGCGTCTCGACGACCGGGAGCGCGGTCTGGGAACCGCCGCCGAGCTCGTCGGAGAGCTTGCACGCCCGCTCGAGCAGGCGCGAGTGGAGGTAGAAGACGTCGCCCGGGTAGGCCTCGCGGCCCGGGGGGCGGCGCAGCAGCAGCGACATCTCCCGGTACGCGTCAGCGTGCTTGGAGAGGTCGTCGTACATGACGAGCGAGTGCTGGCCGTTGAACATGAAGTGCTCGCCCATCGCACAGCCCGCGTAGGGCGCGATCCACTTGATGGGCGCGGCCTCGGAGGCCGGCGCGGTCACGATGACGGTGTAGTCCATCGCGCCCGCGTCCTTGAGCCGTTCGTAGACCTGCGCGACCGTGGAGGCTTTCTGGCCGATCGCGACGTAGATGCAGATCATGTCCTGACCGCGCTGGTTGAGGATCGTGTCCACGAGGATCGCCGTCTTGCCGGTCGTCCGGTCGCCGATGATCAGCTCGCGCTGGCCGCGGCCGATCGGGATCATCGAGTCGATCGCCTTGATCCCGGTCTGCACCGGCTCCTTCACCGGCTGGCGCTGAATCACGCCCGGCGCCTTGAACTCGACTGGCCGGCGCTCCTTTGCCTCGAGCGGGCCCTGGCCGTCGACCGGGTTGCCGAGCGGATCCACGATCCGGCCGATCAGCTCCCGCCCGACCGGGACGCTCGCGACCCTGCCGGTGCGCTTGACCGGCTGGCCCTCCTTGACCTGGTCCCAGTCGCCGAAGAGCGCGGCGCCGACGTTGTCCTCCTCGAGGTTGAACGCGAGGCCCGTGACGCCGTGCTCGAGCTCCAGCAGCTCCAGCGAGACACAGTTCTCGAGCCCGTAGATTCGGGCGATCCCGTCGCCGACCTGCAGGACGGTGCCGACCTCGGCCAGGTCGGTCTCGACGTCGAACTGCTCAATCCGCTGCTTGAGGATCGAGGTGATCTCTTCGGGACGAAGCTTCACGGCGACTCCTTGAGTTCGGAAGGGGTTAGTTCAGGCGCAGCGTGGAGCAGCTGCGGGCGCTCGCGTTGCCGTAGCGGTCCCACGCGCGCGCACACAAGGCGAAGGTGCCGCGGAGGCGCCTGCCGTTGCGCGGGCGCCAGAGCACCCAGCTCGGCCTGGCGTCCACTCGACGCAGAGCCGACGTGACGGAACCGACGATCTTCCCGGCGCGACGGATCGTCAGCTGGACGCGCACCATGTTGCGGTCGTCCGAGGCGGAGAACCGCAGGCGGGCCGGCTTGCCCGTCCGGCCGAAGCTCGGCAGGGCGTGGATCCGCGGCGAGAGCACGTCCGGACGCGTGGAGGCGACCAGCTCGCCGCACCACTCCGTCGTGATCCCACCGTCCTCGACGTAGATCCCCTCGAACTCCTGCTCGTCGTCGCTCGGGCTGGTGACAATCGCAACGTCGAAGCTGCCTGGGCGAAACTCGCCCCCCAGCCCGTCGTAGCGCCCGTGCAAGCGCCGTCCGTCTGCGCCCACCGTGCAGGCGATCAGCTTCCCGCCCGTGCCGTAGCGCCCCAGGAAGAAGCGCGTCTGGCCCTTCGCCGGGCAGTTCGTGAACGGCGCTCCGCCCCACGGTTGGTCCAGGACGCCCCGCCCCCACTCCTCGCTCACGGGCACCCAGGTGATCGTTCCGAGAGCCTCGTCGCTGGGCATAAGCTTGGCCGGCCAGCTGCCGCTGTAGAGATCGGGGATCCCGGCCTGCGCGGGAGCCACGGCCAGCAACGCCAGGGAAACAATGAACGCTACTGTCAGCTTCCGCATCGGAATTCCAGGCTATCTCAAGGCCGTCGCGGCGCTGAGCGCGCTGCTGCTGCTCAGCGGTTGCGGCGGCTCGACCGCTTCCAGCACTTCCGACGTCGAAAAGGCAGTCGGGGTTAGAAGCCCCGACTCCAGCGACGTGCGGTGCGAGCGCCACGGCAGCTTCCAGGGAAGCGCGCTCTTCCGTTGCCGCATGGACGTGCCGACGAGCACCCGTGAGATGCGGCCGGAATCGAGCTGCTACACGTTCGAGGACGGCCGGCTGAAGAACGTCACGCGCCACGTCAGCTGCTAGCCCCCACGAGCGTGCGCCGAAGCCGGTCGAGGCGCCCTTTGACACTCGCGTCGAGCCGGTGCGAGCCGACCTGGAGAACGATGCCGCCGATCAGCTCCGGGTCGACGTGACGCGTCGCCTCGACCTTGCGTCCCGAGGCCTCCTCGATCTGCGAGAGGAGCCGCCGTTGGTCGGCGTCGGAGAGCTCGATCGCGGTGGTCAGCTCCGCGCTCAGCAAGCCCTCATCCTGGGCGACCAGGCGCTCGAACTCCTGCGCGATCACCTCGAGCTCGCCGATGCGGCCCTTGTCCACGAGCACGAGCAGGAAGTTGCGCAGCAGCTCGTCCCCTTCGGCGAGCACGTCCTCGAGGCCGGACGCGCGGACGCGCGGGTCGAGCTGAGGGTTGCGCAGCAGCTCCCGTAGCTCCGGCACCTCGGCCGCCGCCGTAACGACCTGCTCGAGCTGCTCACGCACGGCCTCGAGGCGCTCCTGCTCCTTGGCGGCCTGAAAGAGCGCGCGAGCGTAGACGCGGTCGACGACGCTCAGTCGTTCTTCTCCAGCACCGAGAAGTCGAGCTCGGCGATTGCCTCGTCGATCAGCCGGCGGTGGTCGGTGTCGTCGAGCGACTTGCCGGTCACCTTCGTCGCGGCGAGCAGGCTCAGGTCGACGACCTCGAGCCGGATCTGCTCCAGGGCGCGTCTGGTCTCGGCCTCGATCTGCTTCCGCGTCTCCTCGAGCCGGCGCTGGCGGTCGGCCTCGAGCTCGTCGCGCATCCGCCGCTCGTTCGCCTCGGCGATCCGCCGCGCCTCGGCCAGGATCTCCTCGGCGTCGGTCTTGGCGCGGCCGATCAGCCGCCGGTGCTCCTCGAGCAGCTTGCGCGCCTCCTCGCGGGCGCGATCGGCCTCCTCCAGCGACTGCCGGATTCGCTCGCGCCGCTCGTCGATGGCCTTCTGGATCGGGCCGAAGGCGTAGCGCTTGAGCACGAAGAGCGTGACCAGGAAGCAGACGATCGTCCAGATCATCAGCCCCGGCGTGACCTGGATCAGTGGGTTCGCGGCTAGCGCCATCTAGAGCTGCAAGCTGGGAAGAAGGAGGTTTCCATCAAACGAGCACGTACGCGAGGATCGAGCCGAGCAGGCCGTAGAAGACGACCGCCTCGGTGAGGGCGAAGCCGAGCCACTGGATGCCCTGGAGCTCACCGCGGAGCTCGGGCTGGCGGGCGACCGACTGGATCATCGACGCGAAGATGTTGCCGATCCCGACGCCGGCGCCGAGAGCGCCGAGGCCGACGCCGAGCGCCAGGCCGATCGCCTTGCCGGCCTTCGTCACATCACCCGTCGTTGCGGCGAGGACTGTTGCAATCACGAGACTCCTCCTTAAGTCGGCTGCACCGGCAAAGCCGGCACAGCCTTTGCTGGTCGGCATCCCAAGCGACGCCTCAGTGCTCCGGCTCGATCGCCGAGCCGATGTAGATGGCGGACAGGGCGGCGAAAATGAACGCTTGGATCGAGACCACGATCACGACCTCGAAGAGGTAGAAGGCCGTTGCGACGGGGATCACGATGATCCCGAGAACGACGTTCTCGAGGATGAACATCAGGCCGATGAAGGTCAGGATCAGGATGTGCCCGGCGAGCATGTTCGCGAAAAGCCGCACGCTCAGTGAGATCAGGCGCATGAACTGCCCGAGGATTTCCAGCGGCACAATCAGCGCGAGCAGCGGCTTCGGCGCCTCGGGAATCCAGCTCTTGAAGTAGCGCACGGGCCCGTTCCAGCGAATCCCCTCGACGTGCGTGAACAGGAAGGTCAGGACCGCGAGCGCAAGCGTCACGGACAGCGAGGACGTTGCAGCGTAGATGCCCCAGGTGGGCACGCCGTGCCAGGTCTCGCCGGTCAACGGCAGCGGGACGAAGCCGATCAGGTTGACCACGAAGATGAAGAGCATCAGCGTGGCGACATACGGGAACCAGCGGCCGATCGCCTTCGCCGGGAGCCCTTGCTCCGCGACCTGCACCTGGGCGATCTCGTAGACCGACTCGCCGATCGTCTGGCGGCGGTTGAGCGTCTTGCCGCGCATCAGCACCAGCCCGAGCAGGATCGTGAGAGCCGTGCCGAGCAGCAGGTACGCGACCGCCTTGGTGATCGAGAGATTGAGCGGACCGAGGTGGATCGAGACCCACTCGTGCTGCTCGAACTCCGTCGTCGGGTCGAACTCGCCACGGGCGAAGGCGGGCGCCGGCGGTGCCAGCGCCACCAACCACACGGCTCCTAGGATCATCTTAGGAAGGAGCCTCACGCGGTCGGCTCCTGGCTGTAGTAACCCGCCAGCGAGAGGGCGAGCTCGGCGGTGTAGGCGAGACCGTAGACCAGCACCGCCGCGAGGCCCACGTCGGGGTCGCTCGAGGCGACCACGAGGAGCACGACCAGCACCGCGAGCAGCCGGATCATCATCCCGAAGGCCAGTACCCCGGAACCGGCGAGGTTGTCCGGCGAGGGGCGGAACCTCGAGAGGAGCAGGCCGAAGCACTGGCCGCCGGCCCAGAGGAGCGCGGCAATCGCCCAGCCGGAAAGCCGCCAACCGGCCACCAGGAAGACCGGCAGCGCGAGCGCGATCACGAGGCCGCCGGCGAGCGCCGGGGCCCAGGTGCGCGGGATCGGCCGCGGCGCTCCGAGGATGCCGACGCGGGTCAAAGGGCGTTCCGGTAGCGCATGTAGACGGCGAACACGCCCGCAGGGATACCGACGAAGGCGCCGCCGAGTATCCCGAGGCCGACCGAGCCAGCCGCCCAGCCGACCACGGCGCCGATCCCGACGCTTGCGGCGGTCACGCCCCCGAGCAACGCCCCGGCTCCTGCCGGCTCGAACGAAGAACGAGGGCTGGGCTCCATCGCGCCGAGCATAACAAACCTTGTGACAGTGAAAATCGGCTCAACCTCGGCGTTTTTCGGTGACTTTGTTCACGGTAGGATCGGCGCGGTGCGCGTCGTCCTCATCCATGGCAGCGGCGGCAACGCGGAGATCGCCTGGGCCCCGGTGCAGCCGCTGGCCGTGCGGTACACCCTCGTTGCGCCCAACCGTGGCGGCTATCCGCCGAACCCGATCCTCGAGCGGATCGACTTCGAGCAGCAGGCCGGCGAGCTCGCGCCACTGCTCGAGGACGGGGCGCATCTGGTCGGCCACTCCTACGGCGGCGTGATCGCGCTGCTGATCGCGGCGCGACAGCCGGAGGCGATCCTCTCGTTGACGGTGAGCGAGCCGCCCGCCTTCGCCCTCGCGCGCGAGAACCCGGAGGTCGAGCGGCTGGTCGCGCGGCTCGCAGAGCACCTCGACGCCGGCCCGACCGACCCGCGCGAGTTCGCCCAGCGGTTCATGGCGATCGTCGGTAGCGACGCGACGCTGCCCGAGGAGCTCTCGCCGGAGATGGAGCAGGGCATCCGCGCGACCACGGCCGAGCGCCGACCCTGGGAGGCGGAGATCCCGCTCGCCGAGCTCGCTGCCGCGCCCTTCCCGAAGCTCGTGATCTCCGGCGGCCACAGCGCGGCGTTCGACGCGGTCTGCGACGTGCTCGAGGAGCGCCTGGACGCGGAGCGAGCGGTGCTGCCCGGAGCGGGCCACGGGCTTGCGCGCGCGCCCGGCTACGTCGAGCGGCTCGACGCGCTCTCGGGCTAGATGGTCGATGCCACGATCTCACCCATCTAGGCGGTGCGACGCTCGGCTGCTTCGCGCGCTTCCTGCTCGCGCCTGCGGATGCGCGGGTTCGCAAGCTTCACGATCTCGAGCAGGTAGACCATGTAGAGCGAAGCGGCCAGCGCGGTCGCGCCGATCGACGCGACCGCGACGGTGGGCAAGAGGTGCCAGACGCCGTGGGCATGCGGGTGGATGAAGCGAGTGGCGAGCGCCGCGCCCGCGAGAATCGCGCACCAGGCCCACATGGTCAGGGCGGCCCGCTTCTGCGAGTAGCCGATGTTCAGGAAGCGGTGGTGCAGGTGCGTGCTGTCGGCGCCGTAGACCGGCTGTCCGTACTTGATCCGCTTCGCCACCACGAACGACGTATCGAAGATCGGCACGGCCAGAACGAGTAGCGGGAAGAGCAGCGTCGCCACCGCGGCCGTCTTCAAAAGGCCCTGCACCGCGAGCGCGCCCAGGGTGAAGCCGAGCAGCAGCGCCCCCGAGTCGCCCATGAAGATCCTCGCCGGGTAGAAGTTGTGGCGCAGGAAACCGAGGCAGGCGCCCAAGACGATCGCCGCGAGGATCGCGGGCTCGGGCCGGCCGAGCGAAAGCGCGATCAGGCAGAACGTGAACCCCGAGATGCCGCAGACGCCTGCGGCAAGCCCGTCCAGCCCGTCGAGGAAGTTGACCATGTTCATGATCGCCACGATCCAGAGGATCGTCAGCGGCACACCGACCCACTCGGGCAGCGCATGCACGCCGACGACCGGGAAGGTGAAGCTCTGCACCCAGATGCCGAAGCCGGTCGGGATCGCGGCCGCTGCGAGCTGGCCGCCGAGCTTCTCCCACCAGACGAGGCCGCGGAAGTCGTCGATCGCGCCGACCGTGGTCGCAACCGCCATCCCGAGCAGAAGCCCCTTCGTCTCACGGCCGAGCGGCAGGAACGCGAGCGCGGGCACGAAGATCCCAAAGAAGAGCGCGAGCCCGCCGAGGCGCGGCACGGAACTCCGGTTGAGCCGCCGGGAGCCCGGCCGGTCGACGACGCCCAGCATCCGCGCCATCCCGCCGACCGCCGGGGTCAGCAGCACGACGATCACGAGCGCGAGCGCCGCCCCGTAGAGCACCTCGAGGTGGTTCGTCAGCGTCTCCCACATGCTCAGAGGCTATCCCGGCGACTCGACGAATTGATCCCTATCCAAGAAGGTGCGTTGGACGGCCGCACAGGCAAAGCCCGCACGGCCTCTATGGTCGGCGCCGCCAAGTCGGCGCCTTGGACGGCCGCACGGGCAAAGCCCGCACGGCCTCTATGGTCGGCGCCGCCAAGTCGGCGCCTTATTTCGTCCCGTAGAGACGATCGCCGGCGTCACCGAGGCCGGGCACGATGTAACCCCGCTCGTCGAGGCCGCGGTCGATGGCGGCGGTGACGACCCGCACGTCCGGGTGTTCGCGCCGGAAGTGCTCGATTCCTTCGGGCGCGGCCACCAGGCAGACGAGCGTGACCGAACGCGCACCGGCATCCTTGACGGCCTTGACGGCGGCCGCGCTCGAGCGGCCGGTCGCGAGCATCGGGTCGAGCACGATCGCGTCGCGCTCGCCTTCTCCGAGCTCGGGAAGCTTCACGTAGTACTCGACCGGCTGCAGCGTCTCCTCGTCGCGATAGAGCCCGATGAAGCCGACGCGCGCGCTCGAGACGAGCGAGAGGACGCCGTCGAGCATGCCCAGGCCTGCGCGCAGCACCGGGCAGACGGCCACCTTTTTACCCGCGATCCGCTGCACCGTCGTCCGCTCGAGCGGCGTCTCGACCTCGTCGGTCTCGGTCGGGAAGTCCTTGGTCGCCTCGTAGGTAAGCAGCAGGGTCAGCTCGTTCGCGAGCTTGCGGAAATGCACAGTGGGCGTGTCCCTGTCGCGCAGGTACGAGAGCTTGTGCTGAACCAGCGGATGCGTGACGACGGTCACGCTGCCGGAGCTCTCGATGCTCACGCCTCGTAGGTCGTGTAGCCCCGGAAGCCGGGGTACAGCGGGCGCCGCTCGCACAGCGTCTCGGTGCGGGCTGCCAGCGCGGCGACATCGGCGCCGTCGGCGAGGGCTCCGGCGATGATCCCGCCGACCTCGCGGAAGTCCTCCTCGTCGAACCCGCGCATCGTCGCCGCGGGCGTGCCGATCCGGATTCCGGAGGCGACCGTTGGAGGCCGCTCGTCGAAGGGCACGGTGTTGCGGTTGACGGTCAGCTTGACCTCGGCAAGCCGCTCCTCGGCGTCCTTGCCCGACCACTCGGTCGCGCGCAGATCGACCTGGAGCAGATGCGTGTCGGTGCCGCCGGTGAGGAGGTCGAGCCCGCCCTCCTGCAGCGTCGCGGCCAGCGTGTCGGCGTTCGCCCGCACCAGCGACTGGTAGTCGTGGAAGGCCTCAGTCGCAGCGATCCGGAAGCAGGTCGCCTTGGCGGCGATCGTGTGCATCAGCGGCCCGCCCTGCATCCCGGGGAAGACCGCGCGATCGATAGCCTGCGCGTGCTCCTCCCTGCAGAGCACGAAGCCGGCGCGGGGGCCCGCGAGCGTCTTGTGGGTGGTCGAGGTGACGAAGTCGCAGTGCGGCACCGGGCTAGGGTGCAGCCCGGCCGCGACGAGGCCGGCGAAATGCGCCATGTCGCAGAGGAGCAGCGCCCCGACCTCGTCGGCGATCTGCCGGAAGCGGTCGGCTTCGACGGTGCGCGGATAGGCCGAGCCACCGCAGATGATCAGCTTCGGCCTGTGCTGCTTGGCCAGCGCAAGCACCTCGTCGTAGTCCACCAGGTTCGTCTCGCGGCTGACCCCGTAGTGGACGATCGTGTAGAGCCGGCCGGAGAAATTGACCTTGAGCCCGTGCGTCAGGTGCCCTCCGTGCGAGAGCTCGAGCGAGAGGATCGTGTCACCAGGGTCGAGCGCCGCGAGGTAGACGGCCATGTTCGTCTGGGCGCCCGCGTGGGGCTGCACGTTCGCGTGCTCGGCGCCGAAGAGCTCCTTTGCGCGGTCGATCGCCGTCTGCTCGATCTCGTCCACGACCTCGCAGCCGCCGTAGTAGCGCTTGTTCGGGTAACCCTCTGCGTACTTGTTGGTCGGCACCGACCCGACCGCCTCCAGCACCGAGGGCCAGGTGAAGTTCTCGGAGGCGATCAGCTCGACCTGGCCGCGCTGGCGCTCGAGCTCACGCCCGATCAGGTCCGCGATCGCCGGGTCGACCTCGGCTAGCCCCGCGGTGCGTAGGTGTTGCACGGTCTCCTGCGCGACTGCCATCGCCTCTCCTCCGGTCGAGTCAGCCAGAGATGCTACTCGCGCCGGCGGCGAGAGCCCGCTCGAGCGCTTCCGCCGCGGGCACGGCGCCCTCGCGCAGCACCCGCGGCTCCTCGCCGGTCAGGTCAAGCACCGTCGAGGGCGTACCCGGGAGATCGCCGCCGTCCACCAGTGCGCCCGCGCCCGCGCGGAGCTCCACCGCGACCTCGTCGAGCCGGCGGGGCTCGGGACCGCCGTGGAGGTTCGCGCTCGTGGCCACCACCGCGCCGACACGGCCCAGCACCTCGGCGCCCGGGCCGCTCAGCTCCGGCACGCGGACCCCGATCCGGCCAGGGGAGGAACCGGTTATCCAGCGGTACCGCTCCGCGGGGTTCGGCAGCACGAGCGTGTAGGGCCCCGGCAGGAGTGCCCGCACGATCGTCCCGGCGCGGTCGCGCAGCTCGGGCACGCACTCGAAGAGAAACTCGATCTCGTGAGCGACCAGCGCCATCGGCTGCTCGGGCGGCGTGCCCTTCATCCGGTAGAGCTCACGTCCGGGCGCCTCGCGATAGGGGTCTGCGCAGAGGCCATAGACGGTGTCGGTCGGGAGCACGGCCGGCCGGCCGTCCTGGATCGCCGCGATCGCTTCCTCGATCACGGGCGCACTCCTGTCCATCGCCCTTCGGCCACCCGGTCTCTCCCGGCCAAATCGGGCGTGATCGTAACCTGCTCGTAGCCGAGCTCGGCAAGCAGCCGCTCCACCCGTTCGCCCGCGGTCGCGGCCGTTTCGAGCACAAGCCATCCGCCCGGCCGTAACGCCTCGGTGGCCGCGCAGGCGACGGCTTCGGTCGCGCCCGCCGCGACCAGCGCTACGTGCGGCTCCCAGTCCCGCACCTCGGGCTGCAGCGTCTCGAGCTCGCCCGGCTCGACGTACGGCGGGTTCGAGACGACGAGGTCGAACTGCGCGCTGCCGAGGCCGCTCGTCAGGTCGTGCTCGATCAGCTGGACGCGGCCGTCTATGCCGGCGAGGTCGAGGTTCTCCCGCGCGAGCGCGAGCGCGTCGGGAGAGGCGTCGATCGCGGTGACGCGGGCGTCCGGAACCTCGTCTGCGATCGCGAGGGCGATCGCCCCCGTGCCCGTGCCCACGTCGAGCACGTCCGGCTCACCCAAGCCGCGGATGTGCTCGAGCGCCCGCTCGACCACGACTTCGGTCTCGGGCCGCGGGATCAGCGCCCGGCGGTCGGTCTTGAGCGTCAGCCGCCGGAACCCCCACTCGCCGAGCACGTAGGCCAGCGGTTCGCGCTTCTCGCGCCGGGCGATTTGTCGCTCGAAGGCCTCTTCCTGCTCCTCGGTCAGCTCGCGGTCGAGCTCCGCGTAGAGCAATGCCCGGGCGCTGTCGTCGCAAGCCTTGGACAGCAACAGCTCGGCCTCGAGGCGAGCCGACTCGATCCCGGCCTCCGCGAGCCTGGCGGTCGCGCGGGCGAGGGCGTCGCCAAGGGTCACGCCGTCGCGGTCTCGAGCGCGCGCCGCCGCTCCTCGGCAGCGAGAGCCTCCGTGAACTCGTCCAGCTCCCCCTCCAGGATCTTGTCGAGCCGGTGCACGGTGTGATGTACGCGGTGATCGGTCAGCCGGTTCTCGGGGAAGTTGTAGGTACGGATCTTCTCGGCGCGCTGGCCGGAGCCGATCTGCGAGCGCCTGGCCTCGGCCTGCACGGCCTGCTGCCGCTCTCGCTCGAGCTCGTAGAGGCGCGCACGGAGCACCCGGAGCGCCTTCGTCTTGTTCTGAAGCTGCGACTTCTCGTCCTGCATCGCCACCACGATTCCCGTCGGCACGTGCGTTACGCGGACGGCCGAGTCGGTCGTGTTCACGCTCTGCCCGCCGGGGCCGGTCGAGCGGTAAACGTCGATCTTGAGGTCGTTCGGGTCGATCTCGACCTCGACCTCCTCGGCCTCTGGCATGACCGCCACCGTCGCCGTCGAGGTGTGGATCCGCCCCTGCGACTCCGTCTCGGGGACGCGCTGCACCCGGTGCGTGCCGGCCTCCCACTTGAAGACCGAGTAGGCGCCGTCGCCCTTGACGGCGAAGACGACCTCCTTGAAGCCGCCGGACTCGTTGCCGCTCGTCTCGAGCTGCTCGACTGCGAAGCCGCGCCGCTCGGCGTAGCGGGTCAGCATCCGGAAGATGTCCGCGGCCCAGAGCGCCGCCTCGTCGCCGCCGACGCCCTGGCGAATCTCGACGATCACGTCCTTGCGGTCGGCCGGGTCGGTCTCGACGAGCGCGAGCTTCAGCTCTTCCTCGAGCGCGGCCGAGCGCTGCTCCAGCTCGGGCACGAGCTCCTTCAGGTCGCCGTCGCCGCGGGCAGCCTCGAGATCCTCGTTGACCAGGCGCCACTCCTGCGCCAGCTTGTAGGGCCCCTCCAGCTCCTTCAGGCGCCGCCCCACCTCGGCCGCCTCGCGATGGTCGTTGTAGACGGACGGGTCGCTGAGCCGTTCCTGCGTCTCGCGGTAGGAGCGCTCGACTTCCTCGACGAGCTCGTCCATCAGGCCATCACCTCGACCTTGGCCGCCTCACCCGCCGTGTTCCGCTGTTCGAGCGCCAGCACGTCGCGAAGGGCGCGGATGGAGACCTCGAGCTGGTCGAGCGTCGGCTCGCGCGTCGTCAGGCGCTGCAGCCAGAGCCCGGGCGCGAGCAGGGTCATCAGGAAGCGGTTGTCGGTGTGCTTGCCCGCGAAGCGGATCAGCTCGTAGGCGATCCCGGCGATCACCGGCAGGAGCAGGATCCGCGAGGCGATCAGCCAGTACCAGACCGGGCGCCCGAAGAACGCGAACACGAAGATCGCGATCACCATCACCCAGAGCAGGAAGGCCGTGCCGCAGCGCGGGTGGATCAGGCTGTAGCGCTGCACCACCTCGGGCTTGAGGTCCTCGCCCGCCTCGTAGGCGTTGATCGCCTTGTGCTCGGCGGCGTGGTACTGGAAGACCCGACGCAGATCGGGAAGGAGCGAGATTAGGACAAGGTAGGCGACGAAGAGCGACACGCGGATCAGGCCCTCGACGATCACGAACCAGCCGGTCGTCTCGATCGGGAGCCAGTTGGTGATCAGGGCGGGCGTGACCTTGAAGAGCAGCACCGCGAACGCGATCGCGACCGCGAAGGCGAAGAAGAGCGCCCCGCGCGAGAGCTCGGTCTGCACCTCCTCGTCACCTTCCTCCTGCGCCGCGTACTGCGCCGAGATCGAGAGCGCGCGGAAGCCGATCGCGAGCGACTCGCCGAGCGCGATCACTCCACGGACGACCGGCAGCCGGAAGACCCAGTGCCGCTTCATCACGGACTCGATCGGGCGGCAGACCTCCGCGATCTGACCGTCGGGCTTGCGTACGGCGACCGCCCAGTTCGAGGGGCCGCGCATCATCACGCCCTCAAGGACGGCTTGCCCACCGATGGGCTGCGACATGGCTAGCTAGGCCTTGCGGCCGGCCTTCTCGAGGCGGCGCTGGAAGCGCTCGACCCTGCCGCCCGTGTCGAGGAGCTTCTGCTTGCCCGTGTAGAACGGGTGGCAGTTCGAGCAGATCTCGACGTGCAGCTCGGGCTTCGTCGAGCGCGTCTGGAACTCGTTGCCGCAAGCGCAGCGAACGGTTGCCAGGACGTACTCGGGATGGATGTCGGCCTTCATTGTTCAGCCAGGATAGCAGCGGCAGTTTGGGCGGCCACGTTGCCGCCCGAGACGACCGCGACCACGGTTTCGCCCGTCTCAAGCGGTACCTTCCCCGCCAGCAGCGCGCCCACGGGGGCCCCGGCGGCCGGTTCGCACGCGAGCTTCGCGTGCGTGTAGAGGAACCGCATTCCCTCCTCGATCTCTCCTTCGGTGACGAGGACGACGCGCTCCACGCGCTCGCGGCAGACCTCGAGGCCGTGCTCGCCGGCGAACGGCGCCCCGAGGCCGTCGGCGATCGAGCGCGGGTTGACGGGAACCGGCCGGCCCGCGGCCAGCGCCTCGTACAGCGCGGGCGAGAGCTCCGGCTCGACGCCGACCACGCGCGCGTCGGGCTTGCGCCCCTTGACGGCGGTCGCGATCCCCGAGATGAGGCCGCCGCCGCCCACGGGCACGACCACGACGTCTGCGTCCGGAACGTCCTCGAGGAGCTCGAGACCCACGGTTCCCTGGCCCGCGATCGTCAGTGGGTGGTCGAAGGGATGGATGAGCGTGCGCCCTGTTTCCGCAACCAGCTCGTCCAGCCGGTCGAAGGCCTCGGTCGGGCCGGCCGAGGCCAGGTCGACCTCGGCGCCGTAGTTGCGTGTCGCCTGAATCTTCGCCTCGCTCGCTCCCTGCCACATGACCAGCAGCGCGTCGATCCCTTCCTCGGCCGCACCCCAGGCCAGCGCCTGCGCGTGGTTGCCGGCAGAGATCCCGATTACCCCGCGCTGCCGCTGCTCGTCGGTCAGCGCCGCGAGGTTTGTCAGGACCCCGCGCGGCTTGAACGAACCGGTCTTCTGGAAGAGCTCGGCCTTGAGGAACGCGCGGGTGCCGGTCAGCTTGCCGAGCGTCGCAGACGCGAGCACCGGCGTTCGATGCAAGCGCGAGCCGATCGCCTCGCGGGCGGACTCGACATCTCGGAGCTCAACCACCTGCTAGGTGAGCTTGTACTCGGGGCCTGAGCCGCCCTCGGCCGGGGTGAGGCGCCCGCCCTTGGCGGTGATCGCGCCGCACTGCACGCAGTTCGAGGGGGTCACCTCCAAATGCACGTCGCCGTCGCCGGCGTCGTCGCCGACCTCGTAGACCTGCGCGGGGCACATCCGTGCCCAGAGCTCGGCGATCTCCGGCTGCACGCGGTCGCGCACGCGGATGTGGTTCGGCGCGTCGTCGCGCGTCTGGTTGCCGCTCAGGAAGACCGACGAGAGCTTGTCGAAGGTGAGCTTGCCATCAGGCACCGGGTAGCTCTGCGCCCGGTCGGTGCGGATCAACTCCTGCTCGGCGTCCGGCTCCAGGCTCGCGTCTCCGCGAGGGAAGGCGCCACGGCTCGCCGTCATCGCTCCGGCCAACGCGCCCCCGAGCCATAAGCCCTTGCCGAAGGCCGGCCGCAGGTTGCGCACCTGCTTCAGGTCTCGCCAGACGAAGCTCTGCTGGAGCGCCTCGTCGTAGCCGGCAAGCGCGCCGCGCCGTCCCGGAGCCTCGCCGCGCCGGAGCGCCGAGAACGCCGCCTCGGCTGCGAGCCTGCCGGACTCGACCGCGTAGTGGATCCCCTTCAGCGCCGGCACGTTCACGAGCCCCGCGCCGTCGCCTGCGATCAGGAGCCCCGGCGCATGGAATCGCTTCGGCAGCGAGAGGAAGCCGCCCTCCGGGATCGTCTTTGCTCCCCAGGCGAGCCGCTCGCCGCCTTCGAGGAGCTTCCGCACGAGCGGATGGGTCTTCAGCTCCTGGAGCACGTCGTGCACCGAGAGCTCGATGTCGCTGTAGTCGAGCCCGACCACCATTCCGATCGTGACCAGGTCCTCGCCCATCGGGTAGATGAACGAGCCGCCGAACTCGCGGTACTTCGCCCCGGCGCGCAGCGGCCAGCCCATCGTGTGGATCACGCGGTCGAGCGGCTTGGCGACCTTCCAGACCTCTTTCACCCCCAGCGCCCAGACCTGTGGGCTCTCGCCCTCGAGAGCGAAGCGGTCGAGCGCGACGCCGGTCAGGTGACCCTGCGTCCCTTCGGCGAGCACGGTCACCCGCGCCTGCACCTCGTCTCCCGGCTCGAAGTTCAGGAGCTCCTCGCCGTTGCGCCCGCGTCCCTTGTCCCCCGTTCGGACGCCACGCACACGCCCGTGATCGACCAGCAGCGCCTGCCCCGTCGTCTCCGGCAGGATCACCGCGCCCGCCTTCTCCGCCTGCGCGGCGAGCCACCGCCCGAGCTGCGAGAGCGAGGCCACGTAGTTGCCGCCGTTTCGCATCGTCGGCGGCGCGGGAATCCGCAGGGCCCGCTGCCGGGTGAGGAAGTAAACCGACTCGTGCTCGACCCGCCCTAAGAACGGCAGCTCGTGCGTCGGCACCCGGTCCTTGAAGAGCCGGCGCAGCGAGCGCGGGTTCACGACCGCGCCCGAGAGCAGGTGCGAGCCGGGCTGCTTGCCCTTCTCCAGCACCGCCACGGGAACTTCGCCAAGGCGCTCGGCCAGCTCGGGCGCATCCTCGAGGAGCTGGCCGAGGCGGATCGCGCAGGCGAGCCCTGCCGGGCCCGCCCCGACGATCAGCACACCGACCTCGATCTCGGGCTCGCCGGGCGCAGCGACGAACTCGTTCGGATCGAAAGGAGGAGGGAATTCCGACGGGCGCAGCGGAGTCATCGGCTCACCGGAGCGAGCGGCTTGCGGGATCCGAGGACGCGTAGCGTGCTCACGCCGCCTTGCGTGCCCGGACGAGCTCGGTCAGCTTAGGGACGATCTCGTGCAGGTCGCCAACCACGCCGAAATCCGCGTACTCGAAGATCGGGGCGTTCGGGTCCTTGTTGATCGCGACGATCACACCCGAGCTCTGCATCCCGACCTTGTGCTGGATCGCGCCGGAGATGCCGACGGCCACGTAGAGCTTCGGCGACACCGTCTTGCCGGTCTGGCCGACCTGGGCGGCGTAGGGGTACCAGCCCGCGTCGACGACTGCCCGGGTTGCGGCGACCGCACCCCCGAGGGCCTTGGCGAGCTCTTCGACGAGCGCGAAGTTCTCCGGCCCGCCGAGCCCGCGGCCGCCGGCGACGATCACATCCGCATCCTCGATCGACGGCCCCTCGCTCTCCTCATGCGCCTGCTCCACCATGCGCGCGGCGAGGGAGAAGTCCTGGAGGCGGGGCTCGATCCTCTCCACCTCGGCACTGCCGCCGGATTGCGCCGGCTCGAAGGTTCCGGAGCGGATCAACGCGAGGCGTTGCTCGGAGGTCCAGCCGACGTCGACGTAGACCGAGTCGCCGAGCGCGGGGCGCTTGCCCACGAGCCGCCCGTCCTGTTCGACGAGGTCGGTGAGATCCCAGTTGAGCCCTGCGCCGAGCCGCGCCGCCAGGCCGGCGGCGACGTCGGCCGAGAGCACGCTGGCGGCGAACAGGACGGTGTCGTGACCGCCGTCGCCGACGAGGCTCTCGAGCGCATCGACCCGCGGCTGCGGCAGCGGCGCCGCCAGCAGCACGTCGTCGGCCACGTACACCCGCGAGGCGCCGTAGGCGCCGGCCTCGGATGTGAGGCCCTCGACTCCCTCGCCGAGCAGGACCGCCTCGACCTCCCCGCCGAGCGAGGCCGCCTTGCCCAGCACGCCGAGCGAGTCCTTCTGCAGCTTGCCCTCGTGGTGCTCCAGGAACACAAGGAACTTCACAGCGTTATCTCCTGACGACGAAGGTGTCGATCGGTCGTTTCAGACGGCCGCACGGGCATAGCCCGCGCGGCCTGACGTCGGTAACGCAAGCGGCGCCTCACGGCGTCATCTCCTGACGACGAAGGTGTCGACCGGTCGTTTCAGACGGCCGCACGGGCGTAGCCCGCGCGTCCTGATGTCGGCACCGCAAGCGGCGCCTCACAGCGCTTTCTTCTCCTGCAGGAACTGGAGGATCTTGTCCGCCGCCGAGCCGTCGTCCTCGATCTTGACCGTGTCACCGCGGGCCGGCGGCTCGCGGAGGGCGTAGACCTCGGTGCGCGAGCCCGCCTCGCCCGCCTCGTCTGCCCCGACCCCGAGGTCGACGAGCGAGACCGTCTCCTGCGGCTTCTTCTTCGCGCCCATGATCCCCTTGAGCGACGGGTAGCGCGGCTCGTTGATCGCGTCGGAGACGGCGACCACCGCGGGCAGCGGCGCCACGATCACGTCGTAGCCGAACTCGGTCTGCCGCTTCCCGCGCACCTTGCCGTCCTCGAGTCGAAGCTCGGCGACCTGAGAGATCAACGGGCGCTGGAGCCGGTCGGCGACTGAGGCCCAAAGCACGGCGCCGTCGGAATCGTTGGCCTGCTGGCCAAAGAAGACGAGGTCGGCCCCCTCGCGGTCGAGTGCCGCCGCCAGCACGCGGCTCGTGGCGACGAGATCCGAGCCTGCTGCGCCTTCGTCGCTGATGAGGACGACCCGGTCGGCGCCCATGGCGAGCGCCTTGCGCATCGCCTCCAGCGCGCGCTCCGGCCCGAGCGAGACGATCACGACCTCCACCGCCTCTGCCTCCGGGCCGACCTCCTTCAGCTTGAGCGCCTCCTCGACTGCATGGATGTCGAACTGGTTGAGCGCCCCCTCGCCCGAGCGGTCGAGTCGTTTCGTGCTCGGGTCGAGCCGCCGCTGGGCGGTCGCCTCGGGGACATGCTTCGCGCAGACGGCGATCTTCATCCGCGCGGACTTTACCGGGGGCGCAAAGGGCCTCTGCTAGGGTCGGACCTTCGGAGCCACCGGAGCCCTTGACCAGCCGCCGGACCACAGCCCGAGGAACTCTTCTTCTCGTCCTCACCCTCCTGACCCTCGCCGCCGGCGCGGCTGCAGCGCCTCCGGCCAAGATCACCGGCTCCGGCGGCAAGTCGGCGCGAGCTACCGGCCTTTGAAGACGGGGTCGCGCTTCTCGGAGAAGGCCGTGAGGCCCTCCTTCGCGTCTTCGCTCGCGAAGAGCTCGCCGAAGTCCTCGGCTTCGCGGGCCAGGTTCTCCGCGTGGTCGCCCTGGAGCGAGCGGTTGCACGCTGCCTTCGCCGCCGCCAGCGCCAGCGGGCTCTTGGCCGCGAGCAGGCGCGCAACACCGAGCGCGTGGTCGAGCACCGACTCCTCGACGCCGTTCAGCAGCCCGATGTGCAGCGCCTCGCCGGCCTCGACCAGCCGGCCGGTCAGGATCAACTCCTTGGCGATCCCGATCGTGGTCGCCCGCGCGAGCCGGACGGTGCCGCCCCAGCCGGGAATGATCCCGAGGTTGATCTCGGGCTGGCCGAGCTTCGCGTGCGGCGTCGCGTAGCGGAGATCGCAGGCAAGCGCCAGCTCGCAGCCGCCGCCGAGAGCGAAGCCGTTGATCGCAGCGATCGTCGGCTTCGGCATCTCCTCGAGCAGCCGGCTGCATTCGTGCCCCAGCGCGCCCCAGCTCCTGGCCTCCTCGACCGAGAGGCCGCTCATGTACTTGATGTCCGCTCCGGCCACGAAGGCCTGGTCGCTGGCGCCGGTCAGCACGACCACGCGCGCTTCCTCGTCCTCGGCGAGCTCGCGCAGGCGGTCACGCAGCTCCTCCAGCGTCGGCCGGTCGAGGGCGTTCATCGCCTCCGGCCGGTCGATGGTGACGGTGGCGATCCCGCCGTCGCGCTCGACCCGAACGCTCAGGCGGGGACCTTGCCTTTCAAGAAGTCCACGATCTCCGCGGTCGGCGCGCCCGGTGTGAAGACACCCGCCACGCCCTGACGCCTCAGCTCGTCGGCGTCCTCGGTCGGAATCGTCCCGCCGAGCACAACGAGCACATCCTCCGCCCCGTTCTCCTTCAGGCCGGCGAGGATCCGCGGTACGAGCGTCATGTGCGCGCCGGAGAGAATCGAGATCCCGACGGCGTCCGCATCCTCCTGAATGGCGGTCTCGACAATCTGCTCCGGAGTTTGATGAAGTCCGGTGTAGATGACTTCCATGCCCGCGTCACGCAGAGCGCGTGCGATGATCTTGGCGCCCCGGTCGTGGCCGTCAAGGCCGGGCTTTGCGATGACCACACGGATCTTGCGCGCCACAATGCTGAGTATATGAGCGTGAAACTGACTGTCGTCGGGTGCTCCCCGGCCTGGCCGAACCCCGGCGGGGCGCAGTCGGGCTACCTACTCGAGGGGCCGGGGCGGCTGCTGCTCGACTGCGGTCCTGGGGTGCTCGCAAAGCTGCGTGAGCGCGAGAGCTGGCCCCGTGTCGACGCGATCGCGATCACGCACTGGCACCTCGATCACTGGGGTGATCTCGTGCCCTGGGTGTGGGGCTCGACGCTGGGCCCGGGAGAGGGGATCGACCAACCCCAGCTCTGGGTTCCACCGGACGGGCGCGAGCTGCTGAGCACGATCGGCCAGCGCCTCGGGCGGCCGGAGATGTTCGAGCAGGCGTTCGAACTGCAGGAGTACGCCGAGGGCGAGAGCTTCGAGGCGGCGGGGTTCGAGGTGACCCCGCACCGGGTGTTGCATTACGACCTGCTGGCCTTCGGCTTCCGCGCCTCGGCGAACGGCACCGTCGTCGGCTACTCCGGCGATTCGGGCCCGAGCGAGAGCCTGACGAAGATCGCCCTCGACGCTGACCTGTTCGTCTGCGAGGCGACGCTGCTCCAGCCGAACCCCGAGGGCGGCACGCGCGGCCACCTCAGCGCCGTTGAGGCGCGGGCGGCCTACGAGGCGGCGGGGGCGAAGCGGCTGCTACTGACCCATCGGCCCTCCGAGCGCCCGCTCGAGAACGGGTTCGAGCTCGCGTGCGACGGCATGCAAATCGACATATAACCCCGGCCCGCCCGCGCGCACGATCCCGGGCTCCGTAGGAGGGCCTCGAGATCGACGTCTAGGAGGCGGCTTCAGAGGCGCAGCGACCGCGCGTACTCTCGGTCGGCGCGTCTGTTTCGTAGCCACCCGCGGATCGCGAGCCCGGTCGGCACGAGCACGATCAGGCTGAAGATGCTGACCGGCACCAGCACCCACGCGATCCCGAGCGGCGGCTCGGTGGCGCTCGGCTGGGAGCGAACGACGCTGAGCGGGTTCTTGGGGGGGTTGGCCGGCGCGGAGAGCCCACCGCCGAGCGGCTGGAAGTAGTCGACCAGCCAATGGCGGCTCTTGCCGGTGCCGACCGCGCGCAGCTCCATCGAGAACGTGGTCGAGCCGGTGGTGGCGTGGGGCTTCGCCCAGATGAGCACGTCGTAGCGCGCGAAGTTCCCGTGGGAATAGCGCAGCTTCGACTTGGCGAACGCGAAATCCGAGGCGAGGAACGGCACGACCGGGATCTCGCCCGTTCGCCACTGCGCTCGCGTCATGCCGCTCCGCAGCTCATCGGTGACGAGGTCGTACGACTCGTCGAGGTGGCGCCGCAAGACAGCCGTCAGAACGAAGTGGTCGAGCGTATGCTCCGTGGCGGCGAGGTCGCTCTTCGTCAAAGGCGTCGCCGGCGGCTCTTCGTGCGTGACCTGCGGCTTGCCGGGAGTAAAGGGGGCCTCTTCGCGGCCGGTGTTCGGATAGAGGATGCCGATCGCGACGGCGCAGCCGGCGGCAACGACGACCCCGGAGGCCCGTAAGAAACGACGTCTCCGTCGCGGTGAGGAGAGGAAGCGCCTCACCCGCACCAGCATAGAGCCGGTCTACGGCGTTCGCTAGCTCGCGTAGGGAACGCCCGCTGAGGCATGTGGCTGGAGGTAATCGACGAGCCAGCGGGCGTTGGCGCCCTCGCCAACCTTCTTCAGGTCCATCACGTACAGCTGATCCTTGACCCCGTACTTGTTCGGCGTCTTCGGGACGATCACGATATTGACCTCGGCGTCCTTGGCGTGCGAGTAGATCACCTTCGTGATCACGGCCTTGTCGATCGGCACACCCATCGGAACGACCGGGATCTCGCCCGTCATCCACTCCTTGCGGGTCAACCCGCCCTTGACGTTCGGCGTGGCGAGGTTCCAGGCCTCGCCCAGGTTCTGGCGCGCGACCGCGGTGAGGATGAACCTGCCTGCCGCCACTCGTGCTGCCTGCTCGAGCGGCACTTGCTTGACGACCTGCGGAGTCTTCGCCGGCCCGCCGAAGGTCTCCTTGGCGGGATTGGCGGTATTGCCGAAGTACACGACCAGGAACACGATCAGCCCCACTGCGAGCAACGCTGCGGCGAGCCACGGCATCCACCTGTTGAAGCGGCGCGAAGACAGGGCTGACTGAACGACGTTCACGGCCATCGAGAGCGTAGACGACGAAAGCGCCGCCAGGTTAGCGGCGAGCTCCTAGAAGACGGGGGTTTCGCGCCAGACGCCCCAGACCTCGCGCAGCGCGTCGCACATCTCGCCGAGCGTGACGTACTCGCGAGCGGCGTCCACGAGCAGCGGCATCAGGTTGACGTCCTCGCGGGCGGCTCCGTCCTTGAGGCAAGCGAGAGCCGACTCGACCTTCACGCTGTCGCGCCGGCCGCGCAGGGCCTGCACGCGCTCGATCTGCTCCTGTTCGAGAGCCGGGTCGATGCGCAGGATCTCCAGCTCGGGCTCGTCGTCGAGCTCGTAGCGATTGACCCCGACGACGATACGCTGCTTCGCCTCGACCTCGGCCTGGTAGCGGAAGGACGCCTCGGCGATCTCACGCTGGAAGAAGTTGTCCACGATCGCCGGCACGACGCCGCCGAGCCTCTCGATCCGGTCGAAGTAGTCGTAGGCCTCACGTTCGAGTCGGTTGGTCAGGTCCTCGAGATAGTAGGAGCCGCCGAGCGGGTCGATCGTGTTCACGACGCCGGTCTCGTGGGCGATCACCTGCTGGGTGCGAAGGGCCAGGCGCACCGCGTTCTCGGTCGGGAGCGCGAGCGCCTCGTCGAAGGAGTTCGTGTGCAGCGACTGCGTGCCGCCCAGCACCGCGGCCAGCGCCTCCAGAGTGGTGCGCACTATGTTCACCTCGGGCTGCTGCGCGGTCAGCGAGACGCCCGCGGTCTGCGTGTGAAAGCGCATCAGCCATGAGCGCGGATTCTTCGCTCCGTAGCGGTCGCGCAGCTCGCGCGCCCAGATCCGGCGCGCGGCACGGTACTTGGCGATCTCCTCGAAGAAGTCGAGGTGAGCGTTGAAGAAGAACGAGAGCCGCGGCGCGAAGTCGTCCACGTCGAGCCCGCGCTCGATCGCAGCGTCGACGTAGGCGAACCCATTCGCGAGCGTGAAGGCGAGCTCCTGGACAGCGTTCGAGCCGGCCTCGCGGATGTGGTAGCCGGAGATCGAGATCGGATGCCAGCGCGGCAGTTCCTGCGAGCAGAACTCGACCATGTCCGTGACGAGCCGCATCGAGGGCTCGGGCGGGAAGATCCACTCCTTCTGGGCGATGTACTCCTTGAGGATGTCGGTCTGGATGGTTCCCCGGAGCTCGGCGCGCGGGACGTCCTGCTGCTCGGCGACGCAGATGTAGAAGGCGAGCAGCATCGCGGCCGGGCCGTTGATCGTCATCGAGGTCGAGACCTCCCCCAGCGGAATCCCGCGGAAGAGCGTCTCCGTGTCGGCCAGCGAATCGATCGCCACGCCCTCCCGGCCGACCTCGCCGAGCGAGCGCGCATGGTCGGAGTCGTAGCCCATCAGCGTCGGCATGTCGAAGGCTGTGGAAAGCCCGGTCTGCCCGTGCTCGAGAAGGTAGCGAAAGCGCTCGTTCGTCTCCTCGGCGCCGCCGAAGCCGGCGAACTGGCGCATCGTCCAGAGCTTGCCGCGGTACATCGAGGGGTAGACGCCGCGGGTGAACGGAAACACCCCGGGATAGCCGAGGTCACGCTCGTGGTCGACCTCGACGTCCCCGGCCGTGTAAAGGGGCTCGTTCTCGAGCCCGGAGATCGTGCTGAAGAGCTCGCCCTCGCGCTCCGGCGAAGCCTCATAGAGCCCGCGACGCCAGTCGTCGGTGCCGCTCTTCAGGCCGGGTGGGTCCTCGGTCGTGGCCACCCACGAAGTCTAGATGTGCGGCCGATCGAGAGGCCGACTCGCGGAAATCGTTGCCACAGGAGCGGCCCTGCGCCGTCCACACCTGGAGCAATCCGCTCACCGCCGGCAGGCAAACCCTCAGGCTTCGGCTCGCCAAGCGGCAGCTCAAGAAGGGCACGTACACGCTGCTGCTGAACGCAAGCACGGCGGACGGCTCGCGAGTTCAGGGCAAGCTGGTCGTTCACGTCCCGGCGAAGATCAAGGTCGCGAAGGAGAAAAGCGCTAGCCGCGAGCCTCGCCGCCCGGCCGCCAGAGCCGGTCCTCGCCGCCCGCGTTCGCGCTGCGGGCGAGGATGAAGAGCAGATCCGAGAGCCGGTTCAGGTAGACCGGGACGAGCGGATCGATCTCCGTCGCCGCGCCCGTGGCCAAGGCAAGCAACTCGGCGCGGCGGCAGACCGTCCGGGCGACGTGGAGCCGCGCCGCGGCCTCGCTGCCACCGGGAAGCACGAAACTCTTCAATTCCGGCAAGACGTCGTTGAAGCGGTCGCAGAGACGCTCGAGTTCGTCGACCTGCTCCTGCGAGACGCGGAGCCGCTCGTCGTCACCGCGGACCGGGACCGAGAGGTCGGCGCCCACGTCGAACAGGTCGTTCTGGATGCGCTCGAGCGGCTCGCGCAGTTCATCCGGAAGCTCGGCCAGCGCCAACACGACTCCGAGCTGAGCGTTGAGCTCGTCCACCGCGCCGTAGGCGCCGACCCGCGGGTCGAGCTTCGATACCCGCGAGCCGTCGCCGAGGCTCGTCTCCCCGCGGTCGCCCCCACGCGTATAGATCTTCGTCAGGCGAACCGGCTCGTCGCGGTTGCGGGTCATCGGAAGGGCTGGCTCCTCCCCGCGGGGTTCGACACGCTTTCGGCGCAGATGCGTGCCAGATGCGTGGAAATCGGCGACCTAGGCTGTTGGTGGGCGGGAGCGGTGGGAACCCGGGTGTCGCGCGTGAACATCTAAGCGGGCTCACGCTCGCGCAGGCCGAGGATCGAACGGGCGATCACGAGTCGCTGGATCTCGCTCGTGCCCTCGTAGATCTCGGTGATCTTCGCGTCGCGGTAGTAGCGCTCGACCGGAAACTCCTTCGTGTAGCCGTAGCCGCCGAGAACCTGGATCGCCTCTGCCGTCTGACGGCGCGCCATCTCGGACGCAAACAGCTTCGCCTTCGCACCGGCCTCGGCATGCGGCCGCCCTTCCTGCTTGAGCCACGCCGCGCGATAGACGAGCAGCCGCGCTGCGTCGAGCTGCGTCGCCATGTCGGCCAGCTTCCACTGGACCGCCTGAAACTCGGCGATCCGCTGTCCGAACTGCCGTCGCTCGAGGGCGTATGTTCGCGCGACGTCGTAGGCCGCCTGCGTGATGCCGAGCGCCTGTGCCGCGATGCCGATGCGCCCGCCATCCAAGGTCGCCATCGCCACCGCGAAGCCCTTACCCTCCTCGTGCAGCAACCGGTCGCGCCCCACCTCCGCCGCTTCGATCGCGAGGTCCGAGGTGGAGGACGAGTTGAGGCCGAGCTTCTCCTCCTCGCGGGTCACGCGCACGTGCTCGCCGTCCAGGATGAACGCCGAGACGCCTTTCGGACCCGGCATCTCCGGATCGGTCCGGGCGAAGAGCAGCACCGTGCCGGCGAAGCTGCCGTTCGTGATCCACTGCTTCGAGCCCGAGATCGACCATCCCTCCCCCGCGGGGATCGCAGCGGTACGGAGGGCGCCCGCGTCGGAGCCCGCCTCGGGCTCAGTCAGCGCGAAGGCGCCGACACTCTCGCCGCGCGCAAGCGGGGGCACGAACCTGCTCCGCTGCTCGTCGGTGCCGAAGATGAGAATTGGCAAGGTGACCGCACTCGTGTGCACAGCAACCGTCACTCCCACGCCGGCGTCGGCCCGCGACAGCTCCTCGAGCACGAGGACGTAGGAGAGGAAATCCGCGCCCGCCCCGCCGTACTCCTCCGGGATGCAGACTCCGAGGAGCCCGAGCCTTCCCAGCTTGCCGATCAGCTCCGGCGCGAAGCCGTGCTCACGGTCCCACGTCGCCGCGTTGGGCTCGATCTCAGCCTGCGCGAACTCCCGCGCCAGCGACTGGATCTCCCGCTGGTCGTCGCTGAGCGAGAACCTCATCGGGCGGCGAGTATAGTCGTGCCCGGCTTCGCCCTGAACGTGCTCAGCACAGACCCTCAAACGTGCCAGCCCCTCGATCTCCGGCAGCCGGCCAACATCCACGCCAGAACCCTCTTGCGTAGCCGATATAACTGTCCTGCGGTGTCCATGAAAGGAGCTCGTCCAGTCGTGCCCGGGTTGGCCTCTGGAGCCGCGCAGACAACGCTGCCGTGGAGCTGGTACTCCGAGCGCGAGCTGTTGCGCCAGGAGCAGAAGCGCGACGTCGACGAAATCTGCCTGCACGAGCTCGCCGTCGAGACGTGGGGCCCGCTCGTCTTCGTCAGCCCCGACCCGATGCGCGACCGCTCGTCGAGACACTCGGCCGCCTGCCCGAGCTCGTCGCGGATGGTGGCGTCGATCTCGACCGGCTCCGCTTTCGGCACCGCAGCGAGTCAGAGCTCGCCTGCAACTGGAAGATCGCGATCGAGAACTACCTCGAGTGCTACCACTGTCCCGTCGCGCACCCCGGCTTCAGCGCCGTCGTCGACATCTCGCCGGAGGCCTACCGCCTCGAGACGCACGATGGCAGCTCGAGTCAGTTCGGGCCGTTGCGACCCGGGCTCGAGGAAGGCGAGGTTCCCGAGGGCAGTCCCACTGGCTCTGGCCGGTGACGAAGCTCTACGCAATGCCCGGGCCGCAGAACCTGGCCGTCGGGCCCGTCGCGCCGCTCGGGCCGGAGCGCACGAGGGCCTATCTCGACTACTTCTCCGAGGACGTCACCGACGAAGAGATCGAGGAGCTGATCGCCTTCGACGACCAGGTCGGGCTCGAGGATCGCTCACTCGTCGAGTCCGTCCAGGCCGGTGTCCGTTCGGGCCTCCTCGACGAGGACAGCTGATGCCGGCGAGCGAGCGATTGCTCGCGCACTTTCAGGGGCTCGTGCGGGAAGCCCTCGGGTGAGAGCCCGGCCGGCGCTGCTGCTGGTGGCAGCCGCGATCGTGCTTCCCGCGTGCGGGTCGAGCGACCCGTCCGCAGAAAGCGTCGTCCGTGCCTGGAGCCAGGCGCTGAACACCGACGACAACGAGCGGGCCGCCGACCTCTTCGCGGCCGGCGCCGAGGTCATTCAGGCGGGCCAGGTGCTGCGGCTGCGAGACCACGCGGAGGCCGTCCTGTGGAACACCCATCTTCCCTGCGCCGGCCGCATCGTCTCGATCAAGGACGCCGGCCAAACCGTGACCGCCACCTTCGAGCTCGGTGACCGGCCCAGCAGCCATTGCGACGGCCCAGGTCAGCGGGCCACCGCGATCTTCAGAGTCGTGAAGGGGAAGATCGTCCTCTGGCACCAGACCACGACGAGCAGCGAGCCGCTGCCCGAGGTCTAGCCTGCCTTCACCTCGCGCCCCAGCGGGGGCGGCGCGGTCAGCTGGCGGCGGATCCGGCGCAAGGCTCGGTCGCTCGTCCGGAACGCCTCGACGACAGCGGGGTCGAACTGGCCGCCGGACTGGGCCTGGATCTCCCGCGCGGCCGCTGCCCAGGTCAGCGCGGGACGATAGGGACGATCACTCGTCATCGCATCGAGCGCGTCGGCAACCGCGAAGACCCGAGCCGCTATCGGGATCTCGCTGCCCCCGCGCCGGTCCGGGTAGCCGGCGCCGTCCCAGCGCTCGTGGTGGGAGCGGACGACCTCGAGGCCTTTCCCCCGGAGGAAGGTGACGCCTTGCAACAGCTGTTCGCCGAGCACCGTGTGGGTCTGCATCAGCCGCCACTCGCTGTCGGTCAGCGGCCCGGGCTTCTGGAGGATCTCGTCGGGAATCCCGATCTTGCCGACGTCGTGGAGCATGAAGCCGTACTCGACGCTCTCGTCCTCCGCGATCTCGGGCGCCACCACGCGCGCGAGCTCGACGGCGTACCGATGTACCCGCTGGGAATGCTCCCCGGTGCCGGTGTCTTTCGACTCCAGTGCGGTCGCGAGCGCGATCACCGTCTCGTGGTAGGCGTCCTGGAGGAGCCGCCGCTGCGCGCGTTCGACCTCGAGTAGGTGGCGCAGGTCACGGGCGTAGAGTAGGAGCTGCTCGTCGGACTTGCGTTTGCTGCTCGCGCGGAAGGGCGTCGCGTGGAGCCCGCCGGCCACCCGCTCGATAACGGCCAGCAGCTCCAGCGGGCTGAACGGCTTGAGCATGAACGCATCAGCGCCGACCTCGAGCGCCGTGGTCTCCGTGGCCATGTCCGAGCCGGTCAGGAGCACGACCGGGATGTCGCGAGTCTGGCGGGAGCCTTTCAGTCGCGCGCAGAAGGCGGCGCCGTCCATGCCGGGCATGCTGACGTCGAGCACGATCGCATCGGGTCGCAGCGCGGCGATCCGCTCCTGCGCAGTGGCCGCGTCCACGGCCTCGTCGACCTCGACGTCGACGGCCTCGAACGTCGTGCGGAGCAGAGCACGAAGTCCGTCGTCGTCATCCACGAGCAAGAGGCGCAGAACATCCTCCTTCGGGGGCGTTGCGCTTATCTTTGTCGGCCGGAAACCGCTTGGCCTTGATGGCTAATAGATGTAGAAGCCACCGCCAGACTTGCGGCCCAACTTGCCTGCATCCACGAGTTTTCTCAAGAGCGGACACGGCTCGTAGCGCTCGTCGCCGAGGCCTTCGCGCAGAACTTCCATGATTGCAACGCAGGTATCGAGGCCAATCAGGTCGGCCAGGGCGAGGGGTCCCATCGGGTGGTTGAAGCCGAGCCTCGCAATCGTGTCGATGGCCTCCGGCTCGGCAACACCCTCGTGCAGCGCCCAAACCGCCTCGTTGATGTAGGGCATCAGGATCCGGTTCGAGACGAATCCCGGAAAGTCGTTCGCGACGGCCGGGGTCTTGCCGAGCTCCCTCGCCAGCTCCGTCACCGCCTCGGCTGTCTCGTCCGAGGTCTCGCGCCCACGCACGACCTCGACCAGCTCGAGCACCGGCACCGGGTTGAAGAAATGCATCCCGACCACGCGGTCGGGCCGCGAGGTGGCCGCGGCCAGCGAGCTGATCGGGATCGAGGAGGTGTTCGAGGCGAGGATCGCCTCCGGCGGCAGAACCTCGTCCGCGCGCCGGAAGACCTCTTCCTTGACGGCCGCGTCCTCGACGACTGCTTCGACCATCAGCTCGGCGGGAACGAGCTCGTCGACCGGCTCGACGCGGGCCAGCACCTCGTCCGGGTCCGGTCCGCCCTTCTCGGCAAGCATGGCCAAGCTCTTGCGCATCGACCCGAGCCCGCGCTCGACCGCCTCGGGCGCCGCGTCGTGCAGGGAGACGCGGCGGCCGGAAGCCGCCATGACTTGCGCAATCCCGCCGCCCATCTGCCCGGCGCCGACCACGAGCACGTTCCCCAGCCTCACTGTCGCCCCTCCCCGCCGTCTGCCTTCGTGATCGCGTACATGACGTAGTCGTCTCGGCCTCGCTGGGACGGCATGTACGAGCGCAGGATCCCTTCCTGGACAAAACCGAGCTTCTCGAACACGCGGCGCATCGCTCGATTCTCCACCCACGTCGAGGCCTGCACTCGATCGGCGTCCTCGTGCTCGAAGAGGTAGCGCGTGAGCAACCGGATCGCGTCCGTGCCGAGACCCCGGCCGCGGTCGGAGGTCTCGAAGAGGGAGATCCCGAGCTCGTAGACGCCCTGCGGCATCGAGCGAGGCGGCTGCCTCGCGTCGATCTCGCCGACCAGCCGGCCCTCGGCCTCGATCCCGAGATCGAGCCAGCCGTCGACGAAGCGCCCAGAGTTCGCGACCCGCGCCTTCAACCGCTCGTAGGCCTGCGGCGTCGACATCCACGGAGCGGTGTCGTCGCTGATCCGCGCCTCCCAAACCGCTTCCAGCTCCTCCGGTCGCAGCGGGCGCAGCGAGACCGAGTCTCCGTCGAGCGAGATCACACTTCGAGGAGAAGCGCATCGCCCTGGCCGCCGCCTGAGCAGATCGCCGCCAGGCCCAGACCGCCGCCGTTGCGCCGCAGCTCGTGAATCATCGTGGCGAGGATGCGCGCGCCGGAGGCGCCGAGTGGGTGCCCGAGCGCGACAGCGCCGCCGTTCACGTTCACGCGCTCCGGGTCGGCGCCGAGCAGCTCGGTCGAATTCAGCACCACAGAGGAAAAGGCCTCGTTCAGCTCTACCCGCTCCACGTCCTCGATCGACTTTCCTGCCTTCTCGAGCGCGATCGCCCCTGCCTTGGCCGGCGTGCGCGCGAGGTACGCGAACTCGTCCGCGACGTAGCCCTGCGAGACGATCATCGCCAGCACCTCGAGGCCTCTCTTCTGCGCGAACTCGTCGCTAGTGATCACGAGGGCCCCGGCGCCGTCGTTGACGCCGGGCGCGTTGCCGGCGGTCGTCGTGCCCTCGGAATCGAAGACGGGCTTCAGCCGCGCGAGCTTCTCGATCGAGGTGTCGCGGCGCGGGCCCTCATCCACCGCGAAGTCGCCCACCGGCACGAGCTCCGGCTCGAAGAGCCCGTCGTCGATCGCCTTGACGGCGCGCTCGTGGGAGCGCAGTGCCCAGAGATCCTGCTCCTCGCGTGAGATACCGAGCTCGCGCGAGACGAACGACGCCTGCTCGACCATGTGCCGCTGGTCGAAGCTCGAGGTGAGCCCGTCGTGGGTCGTCAGGTCGATCAGGGTGCCATCGCCGAGCCTGTAGCCGAACCGCGCCTTCTTGAGCGCGTACGGCGCGTTCGACATCGATTCCATCCCGCCCGCGACGACGACCTGAACGTCACCCGCCCGGATCATTTGGTCGGCGATCTCGACCGCGCGGATCGAGGAGGCGCAGACCTTGTTGATCGTGTCGGAGGGCAGCTCGATCGGCAGCCCCGCGCCCACCGTCGCCTGCCGCGCGGGCGCCTGGCCGGCGCCCCCCTGCAGCACCTGGCCCATGATCGCGTACTCGACCTCCTCGTTCTCGACGCCGGAGCGATCGAGCGCGCTCCTGATCGCGATCGCTCCGAGCTTGGTCGCCTCGTGCCCGGCGAGCCCGCCGCCGAGCCGCCCGAAGGGCGTACGGACGGCCGAGACGATCATTGAACGGGACATCGGAAGCAGCGTAACAACGCCCAAAGGGCCTCCGGTTTCGGCTTCGCAGGGGGGCGGGTAGCCCGCAGCGAAGCAAAGAACGAAAGGAGCAAAACGATGCCCACCTGGGGATGGATCCTGATTGCAATCTCGACTGCGAACGAGGGCGGGAAGGCCTCCACCGAGGACCTGCGGACGGCGATGGTCCACTACCGCGCCCTGTTCGTCGACCTGCTCGAGCCGGAGCCCGAGCCGGCCGAGACGACGAGCGGCTAGTTACGCCGCATGGGTAGGGGCGGCAGCGTCTTCGGCTCGTAGACGCGAGCGGCACGGCGATCGCGTACCCGGGAGCCGAGCAGGAACCCGAGCGGGACCAGCACGACCAAGCCGAGCACGCCGGCGGGCACGGCGATCCAGAGTGGGCTCAGCTCCGCCTCTTGGGAGCGGAGCTCCGTCCGCGAGCCGCCGGCGTAATCGGCGGGGCCGGTTTCGTGCTGCCGCCCGACCCCGATCGGCGTGAATGTGGCGACGGGCGAGAACGAGTCGATCAGCCAGTTCCCGTGGTGCTCTCGTAACTCCGCGTTGAAGATGACCTGGCCGACCTTCCGTGGCCGGGTGGACGAAAGCATCAACGCGACCCCGACCTCGCCGGGATACGAGTAGTCGACACGCCATTGCTGGGCCACGTTTCGGGTCACCGCGGGATAGAGGTAGACCGGCGAGGCTCCCTTGCGCCACTGAGCGCGATTCGTCCCTCCGCGGAAGGCCGACGTGACGAGGTCGTAGGCGGCGCCGGGATTCCGCTGCGCCACCCCGTCGTGCACGAAGGCCACGATCGTCGCGCCGATCTTGCGCCGGTCGGCCTTCGCCAGGCGAACCGGCTTCTGCTCGGTCACGACCGGCTTTCCCGCCTCGAAGACCTCCTTCGTGTGCACGCTCTGGTTCAGCGTCAGCCGCGTCACCCCGAAGGCCGCTACGGCAGCCACGGCGATGAAAACGCCCACGCGCGCCAGCCGACGGCGTCGGCGCGGCGAGCCAAGCAGCTGCAGCGACCCCTTCATCGGTCTCAGTGTGCCCGGCGCGTCAAGCCGGCGCGTCGCTCTTGACGCGGAGCCCTGGCGACCCCTACGCTGACCGAGATGACTTCCGTCTCTCGCATCTGGAGCTGGGCCTGGCGCCACGAGCTGGGCGGGAGCGTCGGCTGACCTGATCTAGACGCAATTCGCTCCGCTCGCAGACCTTCCACACGGAGGGTCTTTTTGTTTGCCATGAACGCATTGAACGTCGTCTCAACCGACCTGCTGACCCCCCTCGGGGCCTACCTCCGGCTGCGCGAGGGCGGACGGGCGAGCTTCCTCTTGGAGTCGGTCGAGAAGGGGCGCCTTGGGCGCCACTCGTTCGTCGGTTCGGGCTCGCGGATCGTCGACTTCGCGGAGGCCGAGACCTGCGGCCTGCCCGTCGTCGGCTACCTCGGCTTCGACCATGCGGCCCGGCTCGAGCCGACCGTGCGGCTGCCCGAAAACGGGCGCGGTCTGCTCGAGAGCCGCTTCGTGATCGCCGACACCCTCGTCCGCTTCGACCATGGCCTGGGAATGGCCGAGGTGCTCTACGGCGAGCCCAGTGCGGTCGCCGATCTGCTCGCGGGCCCGCAGCCCTCTGCTGCCGCGGCCGAGCCCCGGACCTTGGCGGGCTCCACCCGCCGCCTGCCCTCGCGGCACGAGTACGAGCGAGCTGTCGTACGGGCGAAGGAGCACATCCGCGCCGGCGACGCCTTCCAGATCGTCCTTTCGCAGCGGGCCGAACGACCGACCTCGGCGTCCGCGCTCGAGCTCTACCGCTCGCTGCGCCGAGTCAACCCCTCGCCGTACCTGTTCCTGCTCGAGCTCGACGGGCTCGCCCTCATCGGCTCTTCGCCGGAGACGCTCGTCAAGGTAGAAGGGCGACAGGCGTCGGTGAACCCGATCGCCGGCACGACTCGTCCCGGCGAGGGCGACGCGGAACGGCTGCTGAGCTCGGAGAAGGACCGCGCCGAGCACGTGATGCTGGTCGACCTCGGCCGCAACGACCTCTCGCGCGTCTGCCGGCCCGGTACGGTCAGACTGGCTCGCTATCTCGAGCCGGAGCGCTTCTCTCACGTGACGCACCTGGTCTCGGAGGTCGTGGGCGAGCTCGCTGCGGACGTCTCGCACTTCGATCTCCTGCGCGCCTGTTTCCCGGCCGGAACGGTGTCGGGGGCGCCGAAGGTCCGGGCGATGCAGCTGATCTCGGAGCTCGAGCGCCACCGCCGCGGGCCCTACGGCGGCGCAGTGCTGTACGCCCTCCCCGGCGAAGCGCTCGACGCGTGCATCGCGATCAGGACGATCGTGCTGGACGAGGGCGTGGCCCTCCTCCAGGCCGGCGCGGGAATCGTGGCCGACTCCGACCCCGCGGCCGAGCACGACGAGTGCCTGCGGAAGTTGGCCGCTCTCGAGACGGCGATCGAGCTCGCGGAGGCGCGCGCGTGATACTCCTGATCGACAATTACGACTCCTTCACCTACAACCTGGTGCACCTTTTCGGCGAGCTCGGCGCGGAGGTGATCGTACGACGCAACGATGCGATCGACCCGGACGAGGCCGAGCGGCTCGGGCCGTCGCAGCTCGTCGTCTCCCCGGGCCCAGGCCGGCCGGCCGCCGCAGGCGCCTGCGTCGAGATTGTCCGGCGGCTCGCGCCGAAGGTGCCGACCCTGGGCGTCTGTCTCGGCCACCAGGCGATCGTCGAGGCTTTCGGCGGCGAGGTCGGCCAGGCGCGGCGGCTCGTGCACGGCAAGGCGAGCGCGATCGACCACGACGGCCGCGGTCTCTTCCGCGGCCTGCCGGAATCGTTCGAGGTCGGCCGCTACCACTCGCTCGCCGCGACGGTTGTGCCCGCCTGCCTGGAGGTCTCCGCCACCTGCTCCGAGGGCGAGGTGATGGCGGTCCGCCACCGGGACCTCCCGGTGGACGGCGTTCAGTTCCACCCCGAGTCGGTGCTGACCCCGCTCGGGCCCGAGCTTGCGAAGAACTTCCTGGAGGGCCCGCGGTGACCGTCCAGCAGGCCCTGGCGCGGCTGCTCGACGGCCACGACCTCTCACGCGGCGAGGCGCGGGCGGTGATGAACGAGGTGATGGAGGGCGACGCGACGCCCGCGCAGATCGGCGGCCTACTCGTCGCACTGCGGCTGAAGGGCGAGACGGCGGCCGAGATCGCCGGCTGCGCGGAGGCGATGCGCGCACACGTGCTCGCGGTCAAGCCCAAACGGAACGACCTAGTCGACACCGCCGGCACTGGTGGTGACGGCGCGCGCACGATCAACATCTCGACGGCTGCGGCCCTCGTTGCCGCGGCCGCCGGCGCCGGTGTCGCGAAGCACGGCAACCGCGCCGTCTCCTCGGCCTCCGGCTCGGCAGATGTGCTCGAGGCGCTCGCCTTCAGGCTCGAGCTGCCCCCTGCGCGGATCGAGCGCTCGATCGACGAGCTCGGCTTCGGCTTCCTGTTCGCGCCGACGCACCACCCGGCGATGCGGTACGCCGCGCCGGTGCGGCAGGAGCTCGCAACGAGAACGGTCTTCAACGTGCTGGGCCCGCTGACCAATCCGGCCGGGGCGCGTGCGCAGGTGGTCGGTGTCTACGAGCCCTCGCTCGTGCGCACGATCGCGGAGGTGCTCGCGCAGCTTGGCGCGCGGCGCGCATTCGTCGTCCACGGAGCGGGCGGCATCGATGAGCTCTCGCCCGCGGGGCCGAACCTGGTCTGCGAGGTCGCAGACGGCGACTTGCACGAGCGTGAGATCAACCCGCTCGAGCTCGGCGTGCCTCGCTGTGACCCGGCCGAGCTGCGCGGCGGCTCGCCCGCCCAGAACGCTGCAGCGATTCGAGCCGTCTTCCGGGGCGAGAATGGAGGCCGCCGCTCGGCGATCCTGCTCAACGCGGCCGGCGCCCTGGCGGCGGCGGGCCATGGGCGCGACCTCGCCGAAGGGCTCGAGCTCGCCCGCGAGGCGGTCGATTCAGGGGCGGCCGCGGCGCGGCTTGACGAGCTCGTCGCCTTCTCGCAGGCGAGCGAGGTGCCAGCCTGATGGGGCGCTTCCGCTCCGCCTTGGCAGGCCCTGGCCTCGCGGCGATCGCGGAGGTCAAGCGACGCTCGCCCTCGGCCGGAGACCTCCGGCCCGAGGCGGATCCGTCGGCCCTCGCGGCCGGGTTCGAGCGCGCAGGCGCCGACGCAGTCTCGATCCTCGTGGACGAGCGCTTCGGCGGTTCGGTGGACGACCTGCGGGCGGCCCGGGATGCTGCGGCGCTCCCGCTGCTCGCGAAGGGCTTCTTCCGCGAGGCGGTGGAGCTCCGAGGCCTGCGCGAGGCGGGCGCCGATGCCGTCTTGCTGCTCCTGCGCGACTTGGACGACGCCGCGGCGAGCCGCTTGTTGCGTGCGGCCGAAGAGCTCGGGCTCGACACCCTAGTCGAGGCGCACGACGTCGGAGAGCTTCGGCGCGCAGTCGAGCTCGGAGCCGACCCGATCGGGATCAACGCCCGCGACCTCGACACCTTCGCGATCGACCGGCGGGCGCAGCTCGAGCTCGTCGAGTCCGCTCCCGCCGACCGGGTGATCGTCGCCGAGAGCGGCATCGCTGCGCGCGCCCACGGCGCCGAGGCCGAGCTCGCGGGCGCCGGGGCGGTGCTGGTGGGCTCCGCGCTGATGCGGGCGCGCGACCCGGGGGCGAGGCTCGCCGCGCTGATCTCGCGGCCGCTCGTCAAGGTCTGCGGTCTCACGCGCGAGGAGGACGTTGCGGCGGCGGCAGAAGCCGGCGCCGACCTCGCTGGCTTCGTGCTCGCCGAGGAGACGCCGCGCCGCGCTCCCCGAGTGCTGACCGTGCCCGAGACGATGCTCTCGGTCGCGGTACACGTGGGCGAGGTCACCGACGACCGCGCCGACCTCGTCCAGCTCTACGGCCGCGAGAACGGCCATCGCTCCCGGGACGGCGTCCTGTTGCGCCACGGTCGTGAGGTCGCGCACGTGGTCGACCTGCCCTGGGAAGAGCAGGACGGCGAGCACCTGGAGCGGGCGCGGGCGACACCGGGCCGCGTCGTGCTCGCCGGAGGCCTCTCGGCGAAGAACGTGAGCGCCGCAATCGAGCAGGTCCGGCCCTGGGCCGTCGACGCGAGCTCCAGCCTCGAGACGGCGCCGGGAATCAAGGATCCGGCGCGGGTGCGCGCCTACGTGGAGGCGGCCAGATGCAGCTGACCTACGGCGAGTACGGAGGCCGGTTCGTGCCCGAGACGCTGATCCCGGCCCTGGACGAGCTCGAGGCCGGCTGGCGGGAGGCCGAGGCCGACCCGTCGTTCCGGACAGAACTGGACGAGCTCGGCCGCAACTACGCCGGTCGGCCGACGCCGCTCACGCTCGCAGAGCGCTTCGCGCCGGGGAAGCGGCTCTACCTCAAGCGCGAGGATCTCCTCCACACCGGAGCGCACAAGCTCAACAACGCGCTGGGCCAGGCACTGCTCGCGCTGCGGCTCGGCAAGCGGCGGGTCGTGGCCGAGACCGGCGCCGGTCAGCACGGCGTCGCGACGGCGACGGTCTGCGCGCGCTTCGGGCTCGACTGCGTCGTCTACATGGGCTCGGAGGACATGCGCCGCCAGCGGCCGAACCTCGAGCGAATGGCGCTGCTCGGCGCCGAGGTGCGGCCGGTCGAATTCGGCACGCGCACGCTCAAGGAGGCGACGAGCGAGGCGATTCGCGACTGGATCACGAACGTCGAGGACACGCACTACCTGATCGGCTCCTGCGTCGGGCCGGCCCCATATCCGGCGATCGTGCGCGAGCTCCAGTCGGTGATCGGGCGCGAGGCGCGGGAGCAAATACTGGCGGCCGAGGGGCGGCTCCCGCAGGTGGCCGTGGCCTGCGTCGGCGGCGGCTCGAACGCGATCGGGCTCTTCGCCGGCTTCCTGGACGATTCCGAGGTACGGCTCGTCGGCGTCGAGGCCGTCGGCGCGGCGAGCCTCGGCAGCGGCCGGCCCGCGGTGCTGCACGGCTCGCGCTCGTCGGTGCTCGCCGACGCGGATGGGCAGGTGCTCGACGCCGAGTCGATCTCGGCCGGGCTCGACTACCCGGGTGTGGGGCCGGAGCACGCGTTTCTGCGCGACAGCGGGCGGGCGGAATACGTGGGCGCCTCGGACGAGGAGGCCCTGGAGGCGTTCCGCAGGCTCGCGCGAACGGAGGGCATCCTGCCGGCCCTCGAGCCGGCGCACGCGCTCGCCCGGGTCGCAGAGCTCGATGAGGAGCTGGTGCTGCTCTGCCTCTCGGGCCGCGGCGACAAAGACCTGGATGAGGTCGCCGCGCGGCTAAGGCATGAATCGTAGGGGGTCCCATCCCCAGCTCCCACCCACCCGGGGAAAAACGATAGCGAGCGCCGGCGCGCGGAGGTGTGACGGGTGAGTGACGAAGCCGTGACGAATCGTCCCAAGATGCTCGTCGTCTACCTCATGTCTGAGCCCGAGGCTCCCGCGCTGGCGGAGGCGGCCGTCGCGGCCGGCGCCGACCTCGTCGAGCTCGGTTTCCCGTTCTCCGACCCGCTAGCCGACGGGCCGGTGATCCGACGCGCCGCCGAACGCGCACTTGCGCGGGGGATGCGCACGGGTGCCTGCCTCGAGTGCCTCGCCGCAACACGGGAGCGCGTCCAGGCCCCGCTCGTCCCGATGACCTACTCATCGCTGCTCGAGGCGTACGGCTGGGAACGCTTCTCCGCCGACGCTGAGGCGGCGGGCGCGACGAGCCTGATCGTCGCCGACCTTCCCGCGGGCGAGCGGCGGGAGCTCCGGCGCGTTCAACTCGTGGCCCCCACCTCCACGGACGAGCGGCTGCGCCTTGCGGCCGAGCAGACCGACGGCTGGCTCTACCTCGTCACGGTGACCGGCACCACCGGCTCGCGCACGGAGCTCTCGCCCGCGCTCGCCGGTCTCGTCGAGCGTGCCCGCCGGGTCACGAGCCGGCCGCTCTACGCCGGCTTCGGCATCTCGACCGGCGAGCAGGCGCGGGCAGCTGCCGAGCTGGCGGACGGGATCGTCGTCGGCTCCCGCGCGGTCGAGGTAGCCGAGGACGGGCCCGACGCGCTCGGCAGCTACGTGTCCGAGCTGCGCAGCGCGCTCGACGGTTGCTGACCGTGCCCGCGGGGAATGCTGGGCTCGTGAGCGACGTCACCGTCCTGATCGACGCCCGCAACGTCCAGCGCTCCCAGTGGCCCAACGTGCCCGACCAGGAGCTGGTCGAGCGCTCGCGCGCCTGGGCCGAGCGCAACGGCAACAAGATCGTGCTCGTCTTCGACGGCAAGGCGCCGGGCGGAGTCGTCGGCAGCGCCGTGCTGGACGACCGAGCAACTCTCGTCGGCTCGGGCGGCGAGAGCGCCGACGACTGGCTGATCAGGGAGGCTCCGCGCTACGAGAGGGCGTGGCTCGTCACGTCCGACCGGGCTCTCCGGACCGCCGCGGGAGGCGAAGCCGAGCGCGTCATCGGCGGCGGCGGTTTCCTGCGCGAGCTCGAGCGTTGAGCGGGCGACTGCGAGCGGCCGGCGCCGGCGCGGCCGCCGCGACCGCGTGGGGACTGTTCGAGCCGGTCGACCAGCGTCTGCTCCGCTGCGACTACTCTGACATCGCCGTCCTCGGCAAGAGCGTGACGCGGGGGCCGCACTGGCGCCTCACCGGTTTCGCCCTCCACGCGGCCAACGGTGCCCTGTTCGGGCTCGCTCTTCACGAGTTGCGGCAGCGCGTCCGCGTCGGGCCCCGCCGCCTCGCGCTCGGCCTGGCGCTCGCCGAGCACGTGACGCTCTACCCGCTTTGCTACTTCGTCGACCGGCACCATCCGGCACGGGGACAGGCCGGCGTCCCGCCGCTGCTGCGAAACCCGCGCGCGTTCGTCCAGGCGACCTGGCGGCACGCGCTCTTCGGCACGATCGTCGGCAGGCTCGCCGACTAGCTGTCCTGCCCACAGACGTTGTGAATGCGGCTGATCGGTGGTAGGCCGCCGAGCGAGCTGTGTGGTCTGAGCTCGTTGTAGTAGTGGAGCCAGTGTGGCAGGGCTGCAGCGCGGTGTCGATGTGTGCGGTAGCGGAGCCCGTAGGCCCACTCGCGCGCCATCGTTTGGTGGAAGCGCTCAACCTTCCCGTTGGTGCGTGGCCGATACGGCTCGGTGGTCAGGTGGCGAATGGCTTGGCGGCTCAGCAACTCGCGCAGCGAGCGATTCTTGGTGTAGACGAACGCGTTGTCGGTCATCAGCCGTTTCGGCTGGATGCCGTGCTGAGCGAAGAAGGCGAGCGCGCGTTCCAGGAAGGCGGTCACGGTCGCCGCGCGCTCGTCGTCGAGGAGCTCGGCGTAACCGAGGCGCGAACGGTCGTCGACGACCGCGTGCGCGTAGTCGTAGCCGACGCGCTGGCGCTTGTCCTGCGCGGTGCGTCGCCGATCGCCGGTGACCGCATGGCCGGGGCGTTCGAAGCGTCCGTAGAGGCTGACATCCATGTGCAGCAGGTCGCCCGGGCAGGGCCACTCGTAGCGGCGCTCCGGCTCGCGCTCAGCGCGCGCCGGGCGGGACAGGCCGTGTCTGGCCAGCACCTTCGAGATCGTCGAGTGCGCGTGACCGGTCTGGAGCGTAAGCAGGCGCGGGCCCCAACCAGTGCGGCGCCTGGCAGCACAGATCCGCCGCTGCTCGCGGCCTGAGAGCAGACGCGGCATCCGACGCGGCCGGCTTGAGCGATCGTGCAGGCAGACAAGCGTCGTGCGTTCGGCCCCGCTCGCAGCTCGCCAGCGCCGCGACCAACGGCAGGCGGTCGCCGGCGAGACGCTGAAGGCGGCCGCGGCCGCCTTCAGCGAACAACCATCCTCAACCGCACAGACCAGTGCGTAGCGACCAGCCAATCCGAGCTTCGCGTTACGGTGAAGCACCATCCGGGTCCCTCCTTCGGGAGTGAGTCCTCGACAGACCCACAGCCTCGAAGGAGGCCCGGATGACCTCTCAGTCGTTCACAACCTGTATAGGCAGGTCAACTAGCGGCCCGCCCGGGTCGCGACGAAGGCGGCCACGTCGCGGAGCTGCTGGGGGGTGAGGGAGCCCCCGAAGGCGGGCATTCCTCCACCGCCGTTCTCGACCTTCGCTCGCACCTGCTCGAAGTCCGGTCGCAGCGAGTCGAGGTTCGGCCCGATCTGCCCGCTCGCACCGGCCGCCTCGAGCGTGTGGCACGAGCTGCAGTTGTCGCGGAACACCCTTTCGCCCGCGGCTGTGTTCGCGTCGGCCGGGAGCACGGAGGCCGTCTTCGGAGACGGTGCCGCCGAAGCGTCTTCGCGGTAGAGCCAGAGCGCGCTCGAGTACCAGGCGCCGATCAGGACGGCGAACAGCAGCCCACCCGCGATCGGAAGCACCGTTCTCGGAAAGCCGTGCAGACGGACGACCGTCACTTTGGCCGCGAAGGCGCCGAAGAAGGCGCAGCCGAGCAGCGAGTGCACGAGCACACGCGTGTCGGGGTCGCGAAAGCCGAGCTTGAAGATGCAGTGGTAGGCGACGGGCAGCGTGCAGAGGAACGCGAGCCGACCCGACCAGCGATGCACGGGATTCACCCACACTGGTTTGTCCCAGGGGAGCTTGCGGAAGATCCACGCTGCCGTGAACAGCTGGAAGCAGGCGAGCACGGCGGCGGCCGTCGCGAAGCCCGCCTTCAGGTGGATCGGGTCGCTGAAGAACAGGCTGAAGTACCCCTTCGACCGCGGGTCGTGACGGGCAAGCAGGCCGGCCGTGAGCGAGAAGACCGCGAAGGCGAGCAGCGGTGCGGCAAGCCAGCGGGACGAGCGCGGGACAGTAGCCTCGGCCATTGGGCGCCTATCGAATCTCACCCGGCCGCGGCGATCAAGCGTCGGCTCGTGAGGATCCTCCTGTCCCACCTTGATCGGCTGGAGCGAATGGTGGTGCAGCACTGGCCGGTGCCTAGGACGCCCTCAGCCGCCGGTCGCCGAGAAGTGCTGGTAATCAGGCGAGCCGGTCCAGCGGCCGCCCCACGACCAGCCGACGTCGGAAAACGCGCGCACGAGAACGCCGCCGCGCACTGCCATCCCCCGCCTCACCTTCAACCGGTTCAGGTAGGCGCGCCCGTTGCGCGGGTGCACCCGCCCGCCCTCGAGGTACGGGTTCTCGACCGGGTTGACGTCGATCGCGCGGCCGTAGGCGTGCACTGACCAGCGCCTCGGCCCGGGAGCAACTGCGTAGCGGCAGTTGAAGGCCGCGGTGTTGTCCGCCTCGAGCGAGGGCTCATCGCGGCCGCGGTATGCGTCGATCGTGCGCATCCTGCGGATTGGGAAGCGTGCCGCGTAGAGGCGTGAGAAGACGTGGACGAGGTCGGCGACCGCGTCGGCGCTCGCGATCAGTGTGCCCGGGTGGGCACGGCCGTCGAAGCCCCAGCGGGTGACCCGCAGTCGGCGCAGCCGCAAGGGCGCCACCGGGCAGCCGCGATGCCACGAGTAGGGGAGCTGAGCAGGCGTCACGCGCGACACCGCATGCGTGAACGGCGGCGCCTGGAGCGCGATCATGGCGAGCAACAGGAGCCTCATCGCCACGTAGTCTGCAGGCTCATGAGGTGGGTCGCGCTACCGGCGCTCGCCACGTTTTGCCTGGCGGCCTCCGCTCTCGGCGGGCCCACTCGCTCGGTCAGCTGCCCGGCCAACCTCGCCAACCGGCTCCCCTCGACCGGCCCGGCCATACAGCTCGTCACCGTGGTGGCGGCGCAGCACACCTCGACGCAGGGGACGCTGCGTCTCTGGCGCAAGGCCGGCCGCTGCTGGCGCGCGGCTGCCGGCCCCTGGACGGCGTGGCTCGGCCGGCGCGGCGTGTCGGCGAACAAGCATGAGGGCGACCGAAAGACGCCGCTCGGCTCCTTCGGCTTCGGGCGGGTCATGTACGGGATCGCGCCGAACCCCGGAGTCCATTACCTCTACCACCGGATCGCCTGCGGCGACTGGTGGGTCGAGGACGCGAGCTCCCCCTTCTACAACCGTTTCCGCCACGTGCGCTGCGGCTCGACGCCGCCGTTCCGCGTCACGAGCGAGGACCTCTCGCGCTCGCGGACCGCGTACCGCCACTTCACCGTGATCGCTTACAACACGAACCCGATCGTCCCCGGCCGAGGCTCCGGGATCTTCCTTCACGCCAGCACGGGCAGACCGACCCTCGGCTGCGTGACCCTGCCGCTCCCCCACCTGGTCACGCTGCTGCGCTGGCTGCGACCGGCGAGCAAGCCGCGGATCGTGATCGGGGCCGCCGGCGAGATCAGTAGCCGCTGAAGCGGCTCGGGAGCACCTGCTCCTCGGGAACTCCCGCGTTCTGCAGCGAAGCGGCGACGCCCTCGACCATCGCGGGCGGGCCGGCGACCAGGTACGTGTATGGGTCGAGGTCGCCGAGGTGATCGCGAAGCATGCCCTCGTCGATGCGCCTCGTCTCCCCCTCCCAGCTGTCCTCGTCGGTCATGGTCAGGACCACGTGCAGATCCGGCAACGTCTGCTCGAGCTCCTGCAGCTGGTCGAGGAATGCCGCCGACTCGCGATCTCGGTTCGAGTAGACGAGCGTCACCTTGTAGGGCAGTCCCTTGTCGGCGATGTAGCGGAGCATGCAGCGAAAGACCGTGATGCCGATTCCGCCGGCGACGAACACGTACGGCCGCTCGGTGTCCTCGGGAAGGTGGTAGTCGCCCTTCGGCTCCTCGACCTCGACCTCGTCACCGAGCTCGAGCTCCGCCAGTGAGCGCTTGAAGGCGGTGTCGCGCAGGCGCGTGCAGAGCCCGAGCACTCCGCCCTCGGTCGGCGAGGTGACGACCGAGATGTGCCGTCGCGGCCCCTTCTCGTCGTCGTAGGGCGGGTTCAGCAGCTCGACCCAAAAGTACTGGCCAGGCCGAAACTCGACCAGCTCGCCCTGGAGGTCGAAGACGACCATGAGCGTGCCCTTGGCGACCTCACGCTTTTCTTTCACGAGCGCGCGCACGGCCCGAAGTAATACCTGGCTTCAGCCGCGCGGGCTGTCTCCTACTGCCTGTGGCTCTGCGGCACGCGCCGGTTCCCGCTCGGCCTCCGGCGACTCCGCTGTCGCAGGAAGCAGCGCGGCTCCGAGCACGGCCGCCACGAGCGCGAAGACGGCGCCTGCAAGGAACGCGGCGTGGTAGCCGCCGTTGAGCGCTGCGAGCGCGCCGCCGGCGCCGCCGCGCAGGCTGTCGGTCCTCGAGGCGGCAATGCTGGCCAGGACCGCGAGGCCGAGTGCGCCGCCCATCATGAACGACGTGTTCACGACACCCGAAGCGAGCCCCGCCTCGCTCGGCTCGACGTCGCTCATGGCGGCGAGCAGCAGCGGGTTGAAGGCGATCCCCGCGCCAAGGCCGAGCAGCACCATGCTCGGGAGGACGTCGGTGACGAAGTTCCCGTCGACCGGCGCCCGCGCGAACAGCGCAAGCCCGACCGTGACCAGCAGCATCGCCGTTGCCAACGGGCCCCTAATCCCGAAGCGCATCACGATCTTGGCGGAGAGGCCGAGCGAGAGCGCCCCCATGATCAGCGTGTTCGGCAGGTAGGCGAGGCCGACCTCGAGCGGGCTGTACCCGAGCACCAGCTGCAGGTAGAGAGCGGAGAGGAAGAACGAGGCGAACATGGCTGCCGACCACAACACGCCGATGACATTCGCGGTCGCGAGCGTGCGCAGACGGAAGAGACCCAAGGGCATCAGCGGCGAGCGAACCCGCATCTCGATGCCGAGGAAGAGCGCGAAGAGCGCGGCCGCGCAGGCGAGCAGGCCGAGGGTGCGGCCGGACGTCCAGCCAACCTCGTTGCCGTTCACGATCGCGTAGACGGCGATCATCAGCGACGAGGTGACCGTCACCGCGCCTGCCACGTCGAGACGCGTGGAGGCTGCGGGACCCCGGGCGGCCGGCAGCAGGAAGAGGCTGAACGCGACCACTGCCACCCCGACGGGAAGGTTGACAAGGAAGATCCAGTGCCAGTCGAGCGCGTCGGTGAGAACGCCGCCGAGGAGCACGCCGATCGAGCCTCCTCCGGCGGCGACGAAGCCGAAGACGCCCATCGCCTTCGCGCGCTCGTCCGGCTTGGTGAACAGGGTCATGATCAGCGAGAGCGCGACCGCGGAAACAATCGCGCCGCCGAGCCCCTGCACCGCGCGGGCTCCGACGAGGAATCCCTGTGAGGTCGCCAGGCCGCAGGCGAGGGAGGCCAGGGTGAAGAGTGCGATCCCGATCAGGAACAGCCGGCGATGGCCGAAGAGGTCGCCGAGCCGGCCGCCGAGGAGGAGAAAGCCGCCGAAGGTGATCAGGTAGGCGTTCACCACCCAGGCGAGCGAGCTCGCGGTGAAGCCGAGATCCGTCCTGATCGAAGGCAGCGCGACGCCGACGATGGTCACGTCGAGGACGATCATCAGGTCGCCGAAGCACAAGACGATGAGTGCGAGCCAGCGGGTCCGGCTATCCATGGTCATCGAGCGTTTCCTCCCGGTAGGTCTCGCGGGGTTAGACCGCCCCGGCTCGCAGGAGTCATCGGTCGCACTGCCGATGAGTTTGGGGCGACCGGCCGGTCTACCTGGCAGATGACCGCTCCATCGCCGAGGACGATCGTCCTCGCAGTCCACGGCTGCGCGGGGCGCAACGAGCCCGGCGGGCTCTGTGAGCGCCTGCGCGCCTTGATCGAAAGGAGCGGCGCCGCCGTCGCCGTCTGCGACATCGGCGCAGCCGATTCGGATGCCGGCACGATCGACACCCTGGCGCGGCTCCAGCTCACCGCCGGGCGGCTCGGCTGCGAGATCCGGCTACGCCACGCGACCGACGAACTCCTGGAGCTGCTCTCCTTCATGGGCCTGACCGGCGTGCTAAGGCTCGAGGTGGGCGGGGAGGCCGAAGAGCGGGAACAGCGTTTCGGTGTCGAGGAAGAAGCTGAGCTCGACGATCCGGCCGGCTGAGAGCTCGATCACCTGGAGCGCCCATGGCTCGTGGCCCCCGTCCGGCGAAGGCTTGTACTGCCCGTAGGCAGGGGAGCCGTTGGCGGCGACGGTCGGAACGAGACGGGAGTCGCGACAGCCGATCCCCGGGCCGAACCACCACGTGAAGATGTCGTCACGGCCGCGCAGCCACAGGTCGTATGGCGGCATCGACTGCGTCGCGTCCTCCCGGATCAGCGAGGTGAGCGCCTCGATGTCGTAACGCTCGAACGCCTCGACGTAGCGGTCGAGCAGCGCACGATCGGACTCGTCCAGCGGCGGGGACGGGTCCGTGGCGCTGACGTTGCCCTCGGCGAGCGTCGCGCGCGCCCTCTGAAGCGCGCTGTTGACCGACGCGACCGTGGTGTCGAGGAGCTCCGCGACCTCCGTCGCCTGCCAGCGAAGCACCTCGCACAGGATCAGCACGGCGCGCTGGCGGGGCGGAAGGTGCTGCAGCGCGGCGACGAACGCGAGGCGGATCGTCTCGCGGGCGACAGCGACCTCCGCGGGATCCTCCTCCGGCGCGACCAGCCGGTCGGGCATCGGCTGGATCCACGTCACCTCCGGCAAGGTGTTCAGATTCGACTCGATCGGCTCGCGGGCGGGCCCGAGGTCCATCGGCCGGGCCCGGCGCTGCCTCCCCTTCAGCATGTCGAGGCACACGTTCGTCGCGATGCGGTAGAGCCACGAGCGCAAGGCCGCCCGGCCTTCGAAGCGATCGAAGCTCCGCCACGCGCGCACGAGGGTCTCCTGGACGGCGTCCTCGGCTTCGAACGCCGAGCCGAGCATGCGGTAGCAGTAGGCGGTCAGCTCGACGCGGTGCTGCTCGAGCCGGCGATCCAGCTCGCCCGAGCCGGGCGGGACGGTGAGCGGCGAGTCCTGCACGAGTGACCATGGTATGTGCTCGCGCCTGCGAGACGGAGCGGTTCCGGGGGCCCGCCAACGAAGGGTGTGGCGTAGGGAGGCGGAAGCGTCCGGCGCCCCGCTGCTAACGTCGAAAACGAGGGCTCACGTCAGCCCGAACACGAAGGGGAGGAGCCGCCCGTGAGTACATCCACGACAACCGCCGAGCAGATCGAGCGGGCCAACGCAGCGGACAACGAGCCGGTCGTCTTCATCCACGGCCTCTGGCTGCTGCCGAGCAGCTGGGACCGCTGGGCCGAAGTCTTCGAGCAGGCCGGCTACACAGCGGTCACACCCGGCTGGCCGGATGATCCCGAGACCGTCGAGGAGGCAAATGCGAATCCCGACGTGTTCGCTCACAAGAGCATCGGGCAGGTCGCCGACCACTTCGCCGAAGAGATCGCCAAGCTGGAGAAGAAGCCCGCGGTGATCGGGCACTCCTTCGGCGGGCTACTCACCCAGATGATCGCCGGGCGCGGCCTTTCGGCAGCGTCCGTTGCAATTGATCCAGCGCCTTTCCGCGGCGTGCTGCCACTGCCGATCTCGGCGCTCAAGTCGGCGTCACCCGTCCTCGACAACCCGGCAAACCGCAACCGCGCGATCCCGCTCACCTACGAGCAGTTCCGCTATGGCTTCGCCAATGCAGTCAGCGAGGACGAGGCGAAAGGGCTGTACGAGACCTACGCGGTGCCGGCTTCCGGAAAGCCGGTCTTCCAGGCGGCGGCCGCCAACCTCAACCCATGGACCGAGGCAAAGGTGGACAGCGAGAACCCCGAGCGCGGGCCGCTCCTGATCATCTCCGGGGAAAAGGATCACACCGTCCCGTGGGTGATCGCCAACGCCTCGTACAAGAAGCAGAAGCGCAACGAGAGCGTGACCGAGATCGTCGAGATGCCGAACCGCGGCCACGCCCTCACAATCGACGGCGGCTGGCGCGAGGTCGCCAACACGGCGCTCGCTTTCGTCCAGCGCTTCATCGGGGCAGACGGCTCGGCGGTTCCTGCCGATGTCTCGCTCAGTTCGACACGCTGAGCGAAGAGCGAGCGAATCTGCGCGGAAACCCTAGGCGTCCTGGTACTCGTCGTGGCGGCGCCACCACTCGTAAGGCTTGCCCTGCGGGTATCCGGCGGGTGAGTCCTCCCATTCCTCCTGCCGGCCGAGCGGCGTCAAGTCGAGAAAGGTCCACACACTGCCGAGCGCCTCGACGCCCCGGCCCGATGTGAAGTACGTGCGAAAGACGCTGTCGCCGTCGCGAAGGAAGACGCTGAGCCCGAACGACTCGCCGTCCTGGTAAACGGTGGGCTGCGGCCTCTCCGGAGAGACACCGAAGTCGACGTTGAAGTCGCTCTCGAACGACGAGAACCACGGGATCGTCCAGCCCATGCGCTTGTTGTACGCCTCGATCTTGGCGAACGGGGCGCGCGACACCAGGGCAAAGGAGGTGTCGCGGGCGTGCAGGTGGGCGAGGTGGCCGATCTGGTCGACGAACATCGAGCAGCCGTCGCAGCCCACGTCCTGATTCGGCCCGAACATGAAGTGGTAGAGGAGCAGCTGCCTACGCCCCTCGAAGAGGTCGGGCAGCCGGGTCTTGCCGGCCGGCCCATCGAAGGCGTAGTCCTTGTCGATCCGGGCCATCGGCAGCCTGCGGCGCTTGGCGGCGAGCGCGTCTCGTGCCCGGGTGGCTTCCTTTTCTTCGATAAGGAGCGCCTCGCGCGCTGCTTGCCAGTCCGTCGGGGATACGACTGGGGGAAGGGGAAGGTGAATGCTCATGGGCTCCTCTCAATCTTCGGGGTATTCGTCGTGGAGGCGCGGCCACCCCTCGGGGTCGTCGCCGCGCCCTTTCGGGGTGCGGTCGAGCAGCTGCCAGGTGGCGTTGAGGGCATCGGTGCCGCGGTCGTAGCACGAGTAGGCGTGGTAGACGACGCCGTCCTCGAGCGCGAAGGCGCTCAGGCCGTGGAGCTCGTCGCGCCGGAGGTCGATCTCGGCCGCATGCTTCGGTGTACCGAAGTTGAAGCCGGTGCCGCTCCTTCGCCCCTCCTCCGTGAACACGGCGAAGTCGAGGTTGAAGTCGCTTGCCGCTGCCGAAACCCATGGGAAGCTCCAGCCCATTCGGCGCCTGTAGGCCTGCAGGTTCTCGAGCGGCGCACGGGAGACCGCGACGAACGTCACGCCCCGCGGCGGGAGATGCGCGACGGCGCCGTCGAGACTGTCCGCGGTATACGAGCACCCCGGACAGCCCGCATCCGGCCAGCCGTCGACCGTCGGGCCGAACATGAAGTGGTAGACGAGCAGCTGCGAGCGCCCCTGGAAGAGATCGGCCAGCGTCTTCGTCCCGTCGTCGGCCTCGAAGCTGTAGTCCTTCTCGACGGCGACCCACGGCAGCGCCTGCCGCTTCCGGGCGAGCTCGTCGCTACGGCGGGTGAGCTCCTTCTCCTCTGCCAGCAGCGCGGTCCGCGCGGCAAGCCACCCCTCGCGTGTCCCGATCTTGTGCTCCGTCAACTTGCCTCCTTCCCCCGTTTCACCACCTCTTAGACGGGCCGCTGGGCGAAAACTCATCGCCGCGAGACGACGCGAGAACGGTCGGCTGAGCAGGGTGCTGCTGAGCATGAAGTATTCGCGGATCCCCACGAAGGGGGATTTCCGGGCGTGCGAAATGATCCATAACTCGTCCAGCGGCAAATCAAGCGGCGTTTTTCCGAGGTGAACATGCGGCATATGTGGTTCCTCTTCCTTGCGTTCCAGGGCTGCGCACTCGCGCTCGTTGGCACCTCCCGCCCGTATCGCGCGGGCCCCTCGGTGATCGACGCCTTCGTGGAGACCGAGGACAACGCCGGTACCCAGTTCTGCCGTCAGGTCGTCGCCGCGCCGCAAGCGATCTGGCGCACAAACCCGAAGCTCCTCCCCACAGAACAGCCGCCTCAGCTGGATGCCGCATGAACGTGTCGATGCGTCCGAGAGGCGGAAGTGGCTACATCGGGCCGCTCTGAGTTCGCGGCGCCCTCGGGCGGACCGGTTCAAGACGGTTACCGTCGCCTGGCCCAGGTCCTGCGCTCGCTCGTCAACGAGCAATCGGCCGAGGCCGTGCTCACTCGGATTGCGAGCGATCTTCGCGAGCTCGTGCGGTGCGATGACGTCGTCATCTGGGAGTTCGACTCCGGACAGCTCGTTGCGACGCTGGTGGACGGCGACGACGAGGCTGAGATCAAGGCGCTGCGAATCGGCGAGGGCGAGGGGATTACGGGCGCTGCGGTTCTCGAACGACAGCTGATCGTGTCGAACGACGCTCACGACGATCCTCGGGCTGGTCAAGTGCCAGGTACCGGGCTGGACGCCGAGGCGATCGTCTGCGTCCCGTTGATCGCGCGAGACACATCGCTCGGGGCGCTGACCCTCTATCGGAGGGGTCATGACAGGGCCTTCCAGCACACCGAAGTCGAGCTCATCCGACACTTTGCGGAAGTCGCCGCGATTGCATTGCACAACGCGAAGACCGTCGCGGACCTCGAACGCCTCGCGGGCACCGACGATCTCACGGACGTCGCCAACCGGCGTAGCTTTCACGAGGCTTTGCGGCGACATTCAGCGGCAGCCGAGCGTTACGGCGTGCCGCTCTCGCTCCTGCTCCTCGACATCGACGATTTCAAAGAGATCAATGACAGCTACGGCCACGAGCGTGGGGACGAGGTCCTCCGCTCGTTCGCAGCTGGCCTGAAGGCCCGCGTCCGCGAGTCGGACGTCGTCGCGCGGATCGGCGGAGACGAATTCGCGATCCTCCTCCCGCAGACAACCAAAGACGAAGCCGAGGCGCTCGCGCGCGATCTGGCCGAGCAGACGACGCGCATGCGCGTCGACCCTTTCTCGCTCGACGTCTCGATCGGCGTCGCCTCGTGTTCGGGGGCCTCGTGTGACGCTCTTCTATCCGAGGCCGATCGAGAGCTCTACGTCCAAAAGGGAAAAGCACGAGCAGCCGAAGGCATGGACAACGCCCTGCACCCTGGACGCCGAACCCACTCTCGTGGACGCTCATAGCCGCGGAAATTCGACGAGCTCACACGAACGTCGCCGGGCGAACAGCGCTACTTCGACCGTTTTTCCGATGTGATCAGCGAGCTCATTGAAGCCCGCATCTGGGCCGGCCTCCACTTCGCACCGCCGACGTGCCAGCGCGAGCGCCTCGGCCAGCCGGCTTTGCTAGATCACCCGGGCGGTGTCAGGTTGTACGGAAACCGGGTGAGCAGCTCACAGCCGTTCTCGGTTACGAGGACGAGGTCCTCGAAGGTCACTCCGCCGAACCGCCTGTCCCAAAGGCCTGGCTCGATCGCGAGCACGTCGCCGACGACCAGCGGATCGTGTCCTGCGAGACCGAGGTGCGGAGCTTCGTGTACCTCGAGGCCAACGCCGTGTCCGAGTGAGAACTGGAAGCCATCGAGGTCTTCGTCCGGTTGCGCGGTCCGCTGCGTGGGATAGCCGGCTGACTCGAACGAGTCGCAGGCGGCGTCGAATAGTTCGCGTCCGGTAATGCCTGGGCGGACGGCTGCTTGCGCCTCCGTGAGCGCGCTCCGGACAAGCCTCGCTTGTTCGGCGATCAGGTCGGCGTGCTCGGGGGCGGGATCGCCGACCATGAAGGTTCGCGCCATGTCGGCCCAGCAGGCGCTCGCTTCGTGACGCGGCCAGATGTCGATCTGGATCGGAAGGCCAGCGGGGAGTGGTCCGGTGCCCGGCTCATGCCCATTGCCCTGCCACGCGGAGGCAACGATCACATGGGGCGGGCAGGGGGCCCCGTGCCCCGCGCAGGCGGCGCGCAGCGTCGTACGGACGTCTTCGGCCAGGAGCGGGTTCCCGTTCAGCTGCAGGTGGCCGCCCGCTGCCGGCAAGGCACGCGCGAGCAGCTCGCACACCGCGGTCATCCCTGCCTCGGCCGCCCGCTGTGCAGCGCGGATGCCGTCGAGCTCTACTGGCGCCTTAGCTCGCCGCCGTAGCTCGACGACGGCGTCGTCGACGGTCAGGACGACCCCGTCCTTCCGCAGGCGGTCGCCGAGCGCGAGCGGAAAATCGCCGGGGACGATCGCCTCTTCGATTCCGATCTGCCGCACCGCGCGAGCCTCGGCTTCCCGCCCTGCATCGGCGAACGACATACCGCGTTCGACGAGCTCCTTGTAGCCGAGCGCGAAGTAGTCGAGCACCTCGGCATCGGGCAGCGCGCGCTTCACCCGGGCGTGCTCAAGGGCGCTCGTCAACACGTACTGTCGCCCGTCGACCTCGGCGAATAGGAATGGATCGATGATCGGGACCGGGATCTCGTGGCGAAGCGCGGCGGAACGCTCCGTGTCGCCAAATAGCAGAAGCCCGCGCATGCGCGTGAGCGTACCCTCCGCCACTCTCGTCTCGGAATCGGAGGCAGGACTCCAGGGGTCCTCGGGCGCCGCTGGATGCTGCGAAGAGCTGCCGGGCAGGCCGCGCAGTTCATGGCGTTCGTGCGGATGAACGTCACGCCTTTTGGGAATAGCGGGGGCGCTATGAACGGGTTCCTGCGACCGCCTTCCGAATCGAGGTACTGCGGTCCCTTGGGATCGTTGTGACCCACCTGCTCGATGCTGCTTAGTTCTTCAAGGGAGAGGACGCTCGCCCAAGTCTGAAAGCTTCTACTTCGGTAGGGCGATGCGCCGCCGTGCCTCACCAAGAGACTCCAGCGCGGCCTCCAATTCGACTTCGACCGGTTCGTCGTTCGGCATGACGACAAGCTGGTAGCTGCCGTCGCGCTCTACGACACTCGCCCAGTGTCGGCCGCCATACCAGACATCGGCGAAGAACTCGTCGCGCACGACGTCGCTCCCGACGTCAAGGTGCCAGCCCTTCTCGCTCACGGTCGAAGCCTACGCAGCTTCTCATGTGACTTTCCCGCACACTGGCCCAGACCACTCTCATCTGCGTAGCCACTAAACAAGAACGCGCGGCTTGTGGATCAATAAGGACGTGGGGCAAAATGCTCAGGTCGCTGATCTCGAAGCCCTCTACCGAGCCCGGTACGGCCATTTCCTGCGCGTCGCGATCCTGATCACGAGCGATCAGGGGAACGCACACGACGCGGTACAGGAGGCCTTCGCGGCGACGATCCGGTCACTCCCTTCGTATCGAGGTGAGGGTCCGCTAGAGGCCTGGGTCTGGCGAGCCGTCGTCAACGCGGCCAAGAAGCAACAGCGGCAGTCGTCGTCTGCTGGGCTGGAAGGTGACGAACGGGCTTCTTCGCAAGACGGCGACAAGGCCGAGGCCCGTCTTGTCCGAGCGTGGGTTGCGTCGCTATCCGAGCGACAGCGGCTGACCGTCTACCTCCGCTACTACGCCGACCTCGACTACCAGGAGATCGCGACCGTCCTCGATGTCGCGGTCGGCACCGTCTCCGCCACGCTCAGCGCGGCCCATCGAAGCCTGCGCAAGACCATCGAGGAGGTTCCGCAATGATCGACCTCGAGCCCCTGATTCGAACGGAACTCGAGTCCCTGATGCCCCTGCCAGACGGATCCCGGCGTGACTGGGCCGACGTGCTCGCACGCTCCGGTCACTCCCACCGGCGCTCGTGGCGCCTGCTCCTCGCCCTTGCCGTGGGGGTCTGCATCGTGGCGGCCAGCGGCGTTGCGATCGCGGCCGGAATGGGAGCGTTTTCAGGCACAACCAGCAGCCAGATCGATGCCTGCGTTCCAACGACGACCGCACTAACCACCGCTTCTGGCGCACGCGTGCGCACAGGTCACACTGATGAGGGCATCGTTTGCCTCGCCTACGAGGATGCCAATGGCGCGTCCGGGGGATCCGGCGGGCGGCTCGGTGAATCGCCCGCAGGCGACGTCGTCGCGGTCAAGGCACTCGACACCGCCTCGCAGGCCTATGTGATTGCTGGAGTCGTTCCAGCCGGTTACACCACGCTCACCCTTGGATCGGTCCAGATCCCGATCGTGAATCAGGCGTTCGTGGTCGATCCGAAGCTCGTAACCGGCCCCGGCATACTGTCGGGTCCGACCGGCCGAACCACCATCAACCTCAGCGAGCTTGCCGCCTTGTGACCGCGTGCCCGAACCTACTCGGGCTTCTGTGAGACTCGGCGGGTCGGTCTGTCTGGGGCGCTCGCCAGCCTGGTTGTCTCCGTGCCGCTTGTGACTCGTCGGGTGACTGGCCGCCTTGCGTGCCTTGGGAATGATCCGTCCGGGCGGCACGGCGGCGCCGGTCTGGCGCCCGCTGCTGGCTTGATCAGGAGCTTGTCCGCCTTCTCGGCGTGACTCATCACAGTCCTGCCGCCGCGGTTTCCACGCACCCAGACCGGCGTTACCGGACCCTACGAACGAACCGGAGGATCGATCGGGATGGTTGCAGACGAACTGGACTACGTGGTCGGCGTCGATACCCACCGGGACGAGCACACGCTCGCCCTCGTCGAGGCGACGACCGGAGCGGTGCTGGCGCAGCAGACGGTGGCGGCGAGCGCAGGCGGCTACGCGCAGGCGCTTCGGTTCGCTCAGCAGCAAGCAGAGGGTGTTCGCCTCTGGGCGGTTGAAGGCGCCGGTCACTACGGTGCCGGCCTTGCCCGCTATCTGAGCGAGCGCGGCGAGACAGTGCTCGAGGCGGGCCGCTCGTCACGGAGCGAGCGACGGCTGCGCGGCAAGGACGACCAACTCGACGCGGTCCGGGCCGCCCGCGCCGCGCTGGCGAGCGAGCCGCTGGCGCGGCCGCGCTCGGGCGAGCGCCGCGAGGCGCTGCGGCTCCTGCTGGTTGCCCGACGCAGCGCCGTCGAGGTGCGCCGCGAGGCGCTCGTGCAGCTGCGCAGCGTGATCGTCACCGCCCCCGACCGCCTCCGCGAAGAGCTGCGCGGTCTCCCGGTCCGAAGGCTGCTCGAGCGCTGCAGCAACCTGCGCCGCTCGAACTCCGCCCGCGCCGACCAGCGCGCGACCCGGCTCGTCCTGCGCAGCCTCGCGCGACGGATCGAGGCGGTGACCCTCGAAGCCGCCGAGCTCGAAGGCGAGATCCTCGCGCAGGTTCGAGCGCTTGCGCCGCAGCTGCTAGAGGAGCCGGGCGTCGGCCCGATCGTCGCCGCCCAGCTGCTCGTCGCCTGGTCACACCCTGGCCGCGTCCGCTCCGAGGCCGCCTTTGCCCGCCTCGCTGGCGTCGCACCCGTCCCTGCCTCGAGTGAGGTGAAACGGTTGGGGGCGCACGCACTCCGCCCCGCGCTCCAGCAAGAAGCTATGCCCGGGCGTATCTGATGTGAGTCACCCCGGGCGCCTCGACCGACTCGATCTGCTCGAGCTTCGCATCTCCCACGTTCTTGAACAGCCGAGCGCCGCCTCCGAGCAGGATCGGGACGACCGAGACGACGATCTCGTCGAGCAGACCCGCTGCGAGGTACTGCTGCGCGACGGACGCCCCGCCCCCGAGAGACACCTCCTTCTCTCCGGCTGCTGCCCGCGCCTGTTCTAGCGCCGACTCGATCCCGTCCGTGACGAAGTAGAACGTCGTTCCGCCCTGCATCTCCAGCGGCTCGCGCGGATGGCTAGTGAGGACGAAGACGGGATGGTGGAAGGGCGGATCGTCTCCCCACCAGCCCTTCCACGACTCGTCCCACGGTCCCGGGCCGCCGCCGAACATGTTCCGGCCCATGATGGTCGCGCCGGCCCGCCGAGGATGTCCTCGGCGAACGGCGTGCTCGCATTGACCTCGCCGCCTTCCTCGCCGTGGCTCTCGCGGAACGCCTTGAGCGGGACCAGCCAGTCGTGGAGCTCCTCACCGCCAACCCCGAGCGGATGCTCTGGCGACTGGTCCGGGCCGGCGACGAAGCCGTCGATCGAGATCGTGATGTTCAGCTTCAACTTGCTCATCGATCCTCCCTCTGTCGACATGCTCGTAGGACCGCCCAGCGCGTCAGAAGTCATCGGTCAAGCCAGGTCTAGAGTCGCGTCCGACTCTCGGGTGCGCTGGCTCACCTTGGGAGACATTCCCGCACACTCGGGCAGGCGAGATTCGCTCGCAACCTCCGGCATCAGGCTGAGAGCAGCACCTCGGACAGGACTAGCCCAACAGCCCACACGAACATAAGCGTGTAGAAGGCGACCGCCGCCGCCCCAACGAGCAGAGCGCCGAAGTCGACAAGCGTCTCGGGGCGGGTACGTCGGAGTGCAACAACCGTCAGAGCCGTTGCGATCGGGGTGAAGACGATGCCTCCCCCGAGTGCGAGCACGATGAGTACTTCTGTACAGAAGCATCCAGGAACCTTCGTCTGATCTCAGGCCGGAGTCGCTGGCAAGCCTGCCGCAGCCAACTCGGCACGCTCGGCAGGTGAGACCTCGTACGGAGCGCCAGGCTCGGCGCCGATCACGAGCACGACGGTGTTGTCCGACAGCGCCACGGCAGACCGGATCGTTTTCACGTCGAGGGCGCTCACAAAGGTGCCTGCTGGTGCGTCAACGTCCTGACCGTCCACCTGAAAACGCGCGTGTCCTGTGTGGACGAAGTACAACTCCTGGTGCTGCTCGTCGGTGGGATCCGCGTGGTCGTGCTCGCCGATGAGGCGATCGCCGGTATTCCGAGCGGTGTAGGCGTTGACACCGAACGCGGTGATCCCGAAGTGATTGCGGACCGGCGTCCACTTCGCATCGGTGTGAGCGACGTCGGCGGCTGGGATGTCGGTCAGCGAGGCGTGAGAAGCGGACAAGGAGGCGATTCTAGTGGCCACACTGCGCCAGCACTGCCCCGACTGCCGCGGCCCGGCGCGAGCGCGAAGCAGCATCGACGCCATGAAGGTTCTCGCTGCTCCATCCCCCACACCCGCTCCCACCGGCCGACTCCGCGAATGGAATGGCGGCGTTCCCGGTCACGGCGAATTCGTCATGCTCAAAACCCAGCCGACGGACGGATCTGCACCGATCGAGTTCTCCTCCACGTTCGGTTCGCGTCTGTGGATGAGCCCCGACAACGAATTGCCACCCACGGTATCCGGTGAAGCATGCACGCTCAGACAACTGATCCGTCAGGGGGACGGTAAGACTCGCGGAGTTGGTCTGTCTGGGGCAGTTGCCAGCCTGGTTGTCGCCGTGCCGCGTGTGACTCGTCAGGTGACTGGCCGCCGTGTGCGTGCCTTCGGAATGAACTGTCTGCGCGTGCGCGGCGGCGCCGGTCTGGCGCCCGCTGCTGGCTTG